>Ga0247813_10000013_pt1 | contig 435711 bp, 356 predicted proteins | sample UWRJL169409C1_FD_180719 | JGI IMG/M metagenome (GOLD analysis project Ga0247813, IMG submission 180719) | Plant litter microbial communities from Arlington Agricultural Research Station in Wisconsin, United States - UWRJ-L169-409C-1 | ecosystem: Environmental > Terrestrial > Plant litter >... | reverse complement strand
CTCATAATTGGCAACTTTGGTCGGTAGTCAATTTAAGCTTTTATCCATTTGGAAGTGGAGAAGAAATTCTCCCTTCCTCTTTTTGCTTAACAACCACCGGAGTTGCATTTATGAATTGAATCTAAGATTCGCGTATTTGTAAATTTACGCTTAAATCAGCCCTGCAGATTTTAGATTTTGCCTATTGCAGGAAGTCATCTATTTGACTATCTTAAAGTAAAATCTAACAGTATGGGAGCGTCAAAAGCCAGACAATTTACACAAGAATCGATTGACTTATCAATGGTAGCACGTGCTTTAGCACATCCTGCACGAATTGAAATAATCGACCATCTTAAGAAAAACAGTATCTGCAGAAACAGCGATCTGATTCCTTTTCTAAAACTTTCAAAAACAACAGTGCATCAGCACCTGGTGAAATTGAGGGATGCTCATCTGATCGACTATGAGTACATGAAATCGTCCTATTTGATCAGGCTGAATATAGCTTCGATCGAAGAGTTTAATGAGTTTGTAAACCAGGTCGTACGGGAATAAACTAAAGATCCTGGATCAATGGTTTTCAAGGCGAATGAACCGGTGTTCGTAAATTTACGAATTCGCTAATTTACCTTCCCCTTTACAAACTTACTTCCTGCTCTATTCTTTCCTTTCAAAAAACTCAAACCTTTATAAGCGTCTCTGCAAAGCAATGTCGCATGGGGTTCTTCCGGCATGTAGAAGTGTATTCCCATTTCACAACTTCGGTGCGTCTTATGTTGAAATATGACACCATTTTATTCATGCAGTCGTTCATCTGCTGCTGCTGTATGATCTTTGTTGCATCTTTCCCGGTAAGCGTAGAAAGAAGCTTTCACGACTTCGGCCGGAGAGCGTAGAAATGTCGTCCAGGAAAGACTAAATACCTCCGGGGACGCCTGAACTATCGTCGGGGAAGGAACAACTATCGACGGGGGCAGATGAAATGCCTCCGGGGAAGAAACAACTGTTGACAGGGAGACCTGAAATGTCTTCCGGGTAGGATGAAGAGTCGTGCGGGAAGGAATAACTATCGACGGGGGCAGATGAAATGCCTCCGGGGAAGGAACAACTGTTGACGGGGGCAGATGAAAAGTCGACGGGGAAGGAGCAAGTTCGCACGGGGCGAACTGAAAAGTCGTCGGGGAAGGATCAACTATCCAGGGGGACGAAGTAAAAGTCTTCGGGGTAGGATGAAAAGTCTTCGGGGAACCAACAACTATTGACGGGGACAGATGAAATGCCTCCGGGGAAGGAACAACTGTTGACGGGGACAGATGAAAAGTCGACGGGGAAGGAGCAAGTTCGCACGGGGCGAACTGAAAAGTCGTCGGGGAAGGATCAACTATCCCGGGGGACGAAGTAAAAGTCTTCGGGGTGGGATGAAAAGTCTTCGGGGAACGCGTAACTAGCTCCGTGGACTAACGAACTTCCGGCATGAACAGCTCTGCATTGTCAATTGTTCCCTGTCCATTGTCAATTGATCTTATACATTGTCAATTGTTCCATGTCCACTGTCAATTGTTCCTTATCAATTACTTTTTCTTCGTCTCCACTTCCTTACGGCCAAAAAACTCGAACCCTTTATAAGCACCCCTGTGCAGCGCGGTCGCATGCGTTTCCGCCGGCATGTAGAAATAGTCCCATTTCACGGACTTCGGCGCGTATTTCTTAAAATAAGACACCATTTTATTCATGCAGTCGTTCATTTGTTTTCCTTCGTTGCCGATGGACAGGAAGACATGCTTTGAAAGGTTCGGATTCGCTTTGAAAAAAGCAGGAACTTCTGCCAGTAGTGTCGAATGATTCCACCACAGGCTCGGACTGATGATCATGTAATGGGTAAATAGCTCGGAGTGGCGCACCAGTATTTCCGCGGCGACCAATCCGCCCAGCGACTGGCCGATAACGGTTTTCTGGCCGGTTGTGTGATACTTTGCCTCAATGTAAGGCTGCAGCTCTTTTTCGATGAAACTGATGAACCTGGCCGAGCCGCCGCCCGTAGGTACCCAGGCAAGATCGAGCGAATCGGCAGAAGGATAGGTGAAATCGCGCTTACGGTCTACATTGGCAATCCCAACGACGATCGAAGGCTCAACCGTATTGATCCACGGAAAGCTCAGGAACTGAACGATTCCGGTGAGGTGCAGGAAATCTTCGTCCATCGAGCCGTCGAGCAGGTAGATCACAGGGTACTTCGTCGCAGAATCGGGGTGGAACCCTTCCGGGAGGTAAATATTGAGCGTACGCACCTCTTTCAGTTCGTTGGAATAGAGCTTGTCCGTTACGCCGATCGTTAAGGGAATGTCGGATTCATTGGATTGCGCAGAGATAAAACCTGCAGAAAGATAAAGCGCGATGAGGCAACTGTAAAAGCGTGTCATGTGTTCGAATTGGTTTCCCAAATGTACGATCTTCCCTGCTTAACTGATGATAAAAGCTGCTTTTTTCGCCTGAATAAACCGGGAAACCGACAGTGCTTAATTCAGGGCAGCTTCTTTCTGTTAAAGCGATTCCAGGAATTGGAGCAATTGTTCCCGCTGGTGTTTGGAAAGCCCCATGTACAGTTGTTTGCTCTTTTCCGCTTCTCCGCCATGCCAGAGAATGGCTTCTTCGATGCTGCGCGCGCGTCCGTCGTGAAGCAGGAACGTGTGGCCGTTAACGGTTTGGATCATGCCGATTCCCCAGAGCGGCGGTGTCCGCCATTCATTGCCCGTGGCTTTGTAATCCGGAAGGCCGTCGGCCAGTGCATCGCCCATATCGTGTAGCAGGAGGTCGGTATACGGTCGAATGACCACGTTTTTCAGCGCATTGATCGTTCCGCCCGATCCGGTTGTGTAGCGGGGCGTATGACAATCCGTGCAATTCAGCGTTTTCATGAGCAATCTTCCCGCGCGGATATCCGGGTTGTTGGGCGTTCGTTGTGCCGGAACAGCTAATGTGCGGCTGTACAGAACGACTGCGTTCAGTTTTTCATCGGGAATCTCGGGAGTTCCGCCGTCCGGCAGCCCGATACAGGCTGTTTGGCTGGCGCTGTGGTTTTCGTGCGGAAAAAGGCTCGAAGTAATGCCGAGATCGCCGTTGAAAGCGCCTGCAACCTGCTGATTGATGGTCGGAACGTTGGCTTTCCAGCCAAAACGGCCAACGCTGTAGCCGCCATTGAGAATGTCGGCAACGATGTTCGGACGGCCCGAAATGCCATCGTGATTGTTGTCGTTAGGATCGGCTTTCGCCAGGAGCACGCTTTCGGGGATCAGCTCCAGGAGGCCGAGACCGATCATTTGCTGGGAAACGCGCGGAGAGACCATGGAAGCGGTCAGGCCGCCGTAGTTCTGTCCTGAAATGCTGTAAGCAGGTACGCGGAGGCTGTAAGGCGTTCCGTCGGGATAATGGCCCGTTACTTCGGTGTAGGAGATCACCATATCGCCTTCGGAGCTCACGGAAGAAATTCCCTGGTCCTGCAGCTGGCCGGCGTAAATAGCATCGATGATGGAACCGGAAACAGTACCCGAAGGTGTTCCCAAGCGAAACAGCAATCCTTCGTTCTTGATCGGTAAGCCGCGTCCGTCCCTGAAATGACAGCCGGCGCATGATTTTGCATTGAACAACGGCCCTAAGCCGTCGCGTGCAGTGGTAGTCGAGGGTGCTTCCACCCAGTTCTGATTAAAAAAAGAATTGCCCACGAAGAACTGCGTGGTCTCTTCGGAAGAGAGTCCGTTGATGCGGTACGTAAAGGCATACGATGACTGATCGTATACAGTACAAGACCCCGCAGCCGGTTCGGCTACAGGGTCGTCGTAAGATTCTATTTCCGATCCTTTTCTGCAGGAAGCGATCGCGAGCGATGCCCCGAAGAAAAGGAGGCTTTTTTTAATCGTTTGATTCACTAGAATACGATATCAAAATCTGCTGCGATGGACAGGATCAGTACTTGTTCTGCCTGCAATGATTCGATTGCCGAAAGTACTCCCGGACGGAAGCCCGGCTGGGTGATCGCCTGGTCGAAAGGAACATGCATCGCTGAAATAAGTCCCTGGGAAGTGGTGAAACGTGCCATCAGCTCCGTGTTTTTAGCCGGAACAACTTCTGCTACGAGGTCTTCGATGGAATAGCCTGTTACTGTTGTACCGTTTGAACGAACATAGGTTCCTGTGTACAGGTTGGAAATACCCTGTGCATTCAGGTAAATATCGCGGTGCGTGTTGTCGGAGAAGCAAGAGTGCTCATCTTCCTGGTCAGCATTTTCGTAAGCAACCAGCATACGCTCACCTGCCAGCTCTTCGCCGCTCAGTACGCGCAGTGAGTTGAACATTTTGCGCAGTGCCGTGTTGTTGTCCATAGCAAGGAATGTTGCTCTGTAGTTTCCTGTACCGGCCGGGTTCCATGCATCACGTACCTGCTGAAGCGCTCCTACGAGGATCGTTCCGAGGTGTTTCAGATACGTTCCGCGGCGTTCCTGCGTGCTTCCGGATCCTCCGACATAATCAGAGAACGGACGTGCGCCCGGGCCTGTTGTGCTGAGATCCTGTCCCCAGAGAAGGAATTCGATCGCGTGGTAACCTGCTGAAATGTTTTCTTCACCACCGAATTCGTTGGCGCCGACAATTCCGGAGATCGTGATCGTAGGATAATCGATCAGGTTATTGATAATACCTGAATTGGCGTTTCCACTTACGTAATCCACGTATGCTTCATCCATTGGCCATGCGTTGATAAGTCCCTCAGGACCATCAGACGGATTGTCGATAGGACCGTCTACAAAACGGAAGATCTCCGACTGTCCGTAAGACTCGCGCGACTCAAGCCATGCCTGTTTCGCGTTGTCCATTGTTGTGGAAGAAGGATTGTCAACGAACGCCACGATCGCGGTATTCAGTGCCTGTGCATCTGTAAGCGCGTCATCGTATACCGCAAAAGCAAGATTTGCATAAGTGGTCTTTAACTGCGTTTTCTGTGTTGCATATTCGTCAGTTGGCGTAACAGGAGCTGGCGTTTCCTCTTTATCTTTCTTTTTGCAAGCTACGACTACAAGTGTAGAAGCTGCAAAAACAAGTAATATCTTTCTCATTTTCTCAATTTTGACTGCAAAAGTGCATCGGAAAGGGAAGTATTACAATACCTTAAAAAGGGTATTTTGAATCGTTCTAAATAATAATCGGTACGGGATGCATCCGTACCGACGTATGTCATAGATTCTGTATTACAGCGTCAGCCACGGATCGTACGATCCAAAGCTCCACAAATGTCCTTCGATATCGAAACAGGAATAGCCTTGTCCGCCGTAATCTTCTGTTTTCAAATCGACAGCGATAACTGCGCCGTTGTCTTTTGCGCGCTCGTAATGGAATTTCATGTCTTCGTCGTCGAGCACAACATAGGTGCTTTGCGTGACTTTATTGCCGGCTTCGGCGGGTGAAATGACGTGTTTGTTGAATTCGCTTCCGTTATTGGAAGAGCCGATCATGATCATGCATCTGCCCAAAACAAGCTCGGCGTGTGCAATAGCGCCGTTTTCATTCGGAACCACCAGCTGCTTTTCAAAACCGAATGCTTTGCAGAGCCATGCGATGGCAGCAGGTGCGTCTTTGTAGCTCAGTGTCGGGATCATTGCGGTTGCTCTCATGAATATGTGTATTGGTTGAGGTGAAAATACGAAATCGACCGTTGGTTTTCAATCCTTCTTTGGCGGAGAAGCGCAATTTTAGCGTTTTTAACAACGGAGAATGCCGGATGCTTTTTACAAGACGGTTATTACAGAAACGATACTGTAACGGTTATTCCAGCGGCGGCAAATGCTTCGAGCGCTTGTTGTGTAACATCAGGACCGCCTTTCCAGGAATCGGGAAGATTGATCCGTCGTATTTTTGACTGGCCCTTTTCATTTGTAAACTGGATCTCTATGAAGGACCGGGGGATTCTTTTCTGAAGGTTGACCCGCCGGATTTGACTTATCGGGATCACCAGATCGTTGGAAAAGCGGTGACTGTTGAAGAAGTAATACAGGAACAGGAAGCAGGAGAATGCCGGGAAAATGGCCATCAGGTAGGATCCGTCGGTCAGCATGATCACAAGGCAGCAAAGCATAATGGCGGAAAAGAAAAGATAAAGGATCCTGATGCGGAGGATGTTCTTGCCCACAAGGGTTTCGGCCAGTGTTTCACCGGCGCCGCTGTCTTTGATGAGAATATCGTCAGGCCCGATCTCACAGGAGCCTGTGCGGGTTTTGAAAAGGTGGGTGTCCATATTGTTAACTAAAAAATCCGACCGGAACAAACCGATCGGACTTCAATGTTTAGAGTGAAAAAAGCTTAAGCTGCTTTCTTTTGGCAGCAAGATCCTGTTTTTCCTTCGCAAGATCCTTTTTTGCCTTTTTTAGACGTTTTTTTCTTTTTGTCGTCGTCTTTTTTCTTAACAACTTCAGTGGATGTGCCTGTAGTAGCAGCATAAACTGTAGCTGACATAGAACCTACGAACATCATCAATGTTAAAGCAACAAATACCTTTTTCATGATCAATTTTTTAAGTGTTATAACAGCCTTAAAACTACAACTTTTCTTTCAATACGGCAAGCTTCGTTAACTTGGCTTTAACAACGTCGCCGATCTGAACCTTCATTTCTGTGCCCAAAGGAAGGAAAACGTCAACACGCGAGCCGAACTTGATAAAACCGAATTCGTCACCGCTGGAAGCTTTTTGTCCGACGGTTGCGTAGTAACAGATGCGTCGCGCAACGGCGCCTGCGATCTGGCGGAAAAGCACCGACTGGCCCGACGGATGCTGTACGACAAACGTACTGCGCTCATTGTCCGTGCTGCTTTTCGGATGCCAGGCAACAAGGAACGATCCTTTGTGGTATTTGGCGTAGGTCACTTCTCCGGAGATCGGAAAGTAATTTGCATGCACATTCATTGGCGACATGAAAATGGACACCTGTATGCGCTTGTCTTTAAAGAATTCCGTTTCTTCCACTTCTTCGATCACAACGACCTTTCCGTCAGCAGGACAAAGAACATCTGCCTGTTCGAAACCAAATGTGCGTTTCGGGATGCGGAAAAATTGTACGATCAGGTAAGCCAGCACGGCAATACCAAGTGTGAGCAGCAGGAACAGCCATAACCATCCGGTCTGGCGCATGAGCCAGAAATTCCCCCACTGCATCAGGCTGAGGACAATTAAGCTGAGTATAATGGTGGCATAGCCTTCGCGGTGCAATGTCATAACTGGACTGATTTTTTTGCAAATTTAACGATAAATCAGCCAAAGCCCATAAAAAATGGGAATTGCCATCAGTGCAGCGTCGAAACGGTCCAGTATACCGCCGTGTCCGGGAAGAATGTTTCCCGAGTCTTTTACGCCGATCTGCCGCTTGAACTGCGATTCGAATAAATCCCCGAAAATGGCACCGAATGCGGTCAGCGGCGAAACGATCAGCCAGAATTCCAGCGGAAGATCAGATACCCACGTCGACCAGCAGAAACCGGCTGCCAACGCGAAAACAATTCCACCGATCGTGCCTTCCCATGTTTTTTTCGGCGAAATGCGTTCAAACAGCTTGGTGCGCCCGATCAATCTTCCTGTGAGGTACGCAAACGTGTCATTGGTCCAGATCAGCACAAACATCCCGATCACATTCCATTTGTTCTCCGGATCAAAGCATAAATGCATGATCATCATGAACGGAACGGTGATGTAGATCACACTGAAGTAGGTGAGGGCAACGTTTTGTATGGACGTAGCCGATTTCGATGAAAGGGAGATCAGGAATGAAAAAGTCAGCAGCGGGAACGCCAGGAAAAGCACCGCCGGAGGAAGCTGTTCTGCGATCACTGCAGCTGTTGCACCATAAATAATGATCGAAACGGCGAGCGCAAAGCCCTGCTGTGAACGATTGCCCGTATGCGCATTGATGAGACGTGTGAATTCGTATACGCCCAAAGCCATAAAAGCGCCGAATAAAAGCGTCGTTGCCCAGGGATTCCATAAAATAGCGCCGATAATAGCCCCGACAAACAGGCTTCCCGTAATGGCCCTGACGATTAAATTGTTCATGTTCTCATTGAATTGCGGCAAAGATAATGGCTTTTGTAAATCGAAGTTCTTTATTCGATGATTTCGGTGAATCCCCTGGGCTATCTGTGAGCGCAAATTGATACAAACAAAAATCCCGCTGCCTGTTTTACCAGTAGCGGGATTCGAATGGCGTTCCAACAATTTAGTGCGGCACTTTATCGTTGTCCGGTTCGTCTGTATCGTTCGGAGAGCTGTTAAACTCATCTTTGTCGTCTTCTCTTTCTTCGGCATCCAGTCCCTGGTTCGAGCTCGTCAGAGGCGTCTCGATAGACGGCGGGATCGGCTGTATCGGGGAATCATCGGACGGAACAGCGCCTTTGATATCGGCAGCAGCGATCAGCTCGTCTTCGCCCCATTCTCTTTTACCGAAGATCTCTTCGAGGTCTTCTTTGAAGATCACTTCTTTCTCGAGCAGCTTGTCTGCAAGTGCAGTCAGCTTATCGCGGTTTTCTCCAAGGATCCTCAATGCACGCTCATACTGTGCCTGGATGATCTTGCTTACTTCTTCGTCGATGATGCGGGCAGTTTCTTCGGAATACGGTTTCGTGAATGACTCACGTCCCTGCGAATCGTAGAAGGAAACGTTTCCAAGCTTCTCGTTCAGTCCGTAAACAGTCACCATAGCATAAGCCTGTTTGGTTACTTTCTCCAGGTCGCTCAGGGCGCCGGTAGAGATTTTGCCAAAGATCAGCTGTTCTGCTGCACGTCCGCCCAGGGCAGAGCACATTTCGTCGAGGATCTGCTCGGTGGTCGTAATGCTTCGCTCTTCCGGAAGGTACCACGCTGCTCCGAGTGATCTTCCTCGGGGAACGATCGTCACTTTTACCAGCGGGTGTGCATGCTCAAGCAACCAGGAAGTAGTTGCGTGACCTGCTTCGTGGAAGGCAATGGCGCTTTTCTCGCCTTTGGTGATGATCTTGTTTTTCTTTTCAAGTCCGCCGATGATACGGTCTACTGCATCCAGGAAATCTTGTTTTTCAACGTATTGTTTTTCCTTACGGGCAGCGATCAGGGCAGCTTCGTTACAGAGGTTGGCGATATCCGCTCCGGAGAATCCCGGAGTTTGTTTTGCCAGGAAGTCTACGTTCAGGTTCGGTGCCAGCTTCAATGGTTTCAGGTGAACCTGGAAGATCTCTGTACGTTCGTTCAGGTCCGGCATGTCTACATAGATCTGGCGGTCGAATCGTCCGGCACGCATCAAGGCGCTGTCGAGAACGTCTGCACGGTTGGTCGCTGCAAGAATGATCACCCCGGAGTTGGTGCCGAAGCCGTCCATTTCCGTCAATAACTGGTTCAGTGTATTTTCACGCTCGTCATTGGAGCTGAATCCTGCATTTTTTCCACGGGCACGGCCAATGGCATCGATCTCATCGATAAAGATGATCGCAGGTGCTTTTTCTTTCGCCTGGCGGAACAGGTCACGAACACGTGAAGCTCCTACGCCGACAAACATTTCAACAAAATCAGAACCTGAGAGCGAGAAGAACGGAACTTTCGCTTCGCCTGCCACAGCTTTTGCCAGCAGGGTTTTTCCGGTTCCCGGAGGGCCTACGAGCAATGCGCCTTTCGGGATCTTCGCACCAAGCTCTGTGTATTTTTTCGGATGCTTCAGGAATTCCACGATCTCCTGGATCTCTTCTTTTGCTCCTTCGAGGCCGGCAACGTCCTTGAACGTTACGTTGGTCGATTTTCCTTTGTCATAGACCTGTGCGCGTGATTTTCCGATGTTGAAGATCTGGCCTCCGGCGCCTCCGCCTCCGCCTGACATTCTACGCATCACGAACATCCAGATGATAAGCAGGATCGCGATCGGGAGCAGGAAGTTCAGAATGCCTCCGAGATAGTTCGGCTCGTCTTCCGGCGGTGTGCTGATGGTGTTTTTACCTTTAGCTTTCAAGCCGTCGTTGATCACCGTCATGCGGTCTTCGAAATTTCCGGCATCGCTGATCTCCAGGGAGAATTCAGGATTCGATGGTTTGGAAAAACGGCTGTTCTTCGGCGTAAGCGCATCTTTCATGATCTTGAATTCGCCTTTGCCGTTTTCTTTAACGAAGGCAATTCCTTTCTCATTCAGGCGGAAATCTACGCGCGAGCGGTTCACGATGCTCACATTGGAGACATAACTTGAATCGGCAAGGCGGAAAAACGTTTCCTTATCGCGGATATTGTGCTCGGATGAGCTGCTGTAGAACAGCTGCGCACCGATGATTGCAATACCGACAGCCGCATAGATCCAGTAGATCGCGTAGGGATTACGTTTTGGTTTATTTGAATTGTCTGACATAATAAACAGCGTTTTTTTAGTTCAAGTTCGGGACGTTCGTACGTTTAGCGTCTGACCAGAGATCCTCCAGCTCATAGAAATGGCGGGCATCTTTGTAGAAAATATGTGCAACAACGCTCACATAATCGAGGAGAACCCATTCTGAATTCATTTTTCCTTCGATATGCCAGGGCTTTTCGGATAAAACTTCGCGGGTGTGTCTGGAAACTGTTGAGCTGATACCGTCTACCTGTGTAGAAGATTCACCCGAACAGATGACAAAGAAGTCGGTTACGGCAGAGGAGATGTGTCTCAGGTCAAGGATGACAATGTCTTTTGCTTTGTTTTCTTGCATTCCCTCAACGATGGCATCGCACAATGCCTGGGAATCTTTATCTTGTTTTACTTTATACATTCGTAATTTTATGTTCACAAATCTAAGCAATTATAGTATTGCCTTGTTTGTGTATTAAATGCTAATCAATGTTAAATACGTGATAGGACAGAAATTTATCCTGCTCGACGAGGTTGACTCAACGAACAATTATGCTGCCAAGTTACTTTCAGAGGGTAAAATGGCACATGGGACTGTTATTTTGGCAGAAAAACAAACGGCTGGCCGCGGACAACGCGGAAATTCATGGTCAGCAGGAGCGGGAAAGCAGTTCACAGCCTCTATCTACGCTGAGACTGCTTTTTTGTCAGCTAACCGTTACCTCAACCTGAATCTGGCGGTTGCACTGGCGGTCAGAAAGACAATTAGTGCCTTCAGCGACCGGCAACCCTTCATTAAATGGCCGAACGACATGCTCGTGAACGATAAAAAGATGGCAGGCATCCTGATCGAGGCGCAATGGCAGGGAACGCAGGCTTCAGGAGCGATTATCGGCGTTGGGATCAACCTTGTGCCGGAAGAAGGACTTCCTTCGAGCTGTGCGCTGTCAGACTACTGTTCAGAGCTGCCTTCGAAGCTGGCGCTGGCACAGGAACTGGCAGCAAACCTGGAGATGACCTTCCAGCAATTGAAAAATCAGTTGTGGAGGGAAATTTCAGAAGAATACCACCGCCATTTGTGGATGCTGAACGAAACGCTGACGGCAGAAACGCACCTCGGAGAGGCTGTTACAGGACAGATTACCGGCATCGATGAAGGCGGAAACCTGTGTTTCAGAACGGAAGCGGGAATGAGAAGCTTTGGATTGCAGGAGATCCGGTTTACATACTGAATTCTTTCTGCAGCCGGTGTGACATGGAATTGAACAGTGCCGTCAGCGGCTTTTCGACCACTAAGCGAAGGAACATGTTCACGTCGCCGTCAAATTCCAGGTAACCTTCGGTTTTATCGTCGAGGGATTTCAGGTAGATCATCAGGGTGAATTCAACGGGAGCGCCTTCGCCGGATTTCATTTTAATATGAGAGCCGCGCACTTTTTCGTCGTACAGCAACGGAACGGTAAAACCGCCCTGTGCCTTGAAGGAACAACCGTTCTCATCTGCCTTGAAATCGCTTACTTTTTCGTGAGGAAGGATCTTGTAGATGTTTTCGGCATCCGACAGAAAGTCAAAAACTTCGTCAATCGAAGCGTTGACCAGTGCTTTATCGCTGATTATTTTCATCTTATTTGGCTGACCAGCTGTCAGGAGCGTTTTTCCAGTCTTTCAGGGATTCCACGTCCGAATCGTTGATGTAATCGGATTTCAGGGCCTGATCGATCATGTGTTCGTAATCGGTCAAAGTAACAAACGGGCATTCCGCATCGGCAAAATTGCGAACAGACAGCTCGAAGCCATAGGTAAAGATCGCCACAAGGCCGCGTACGTCGAGCCCGGCATCACGCAGCGCGCGCACGGCAACAAGACTGCTTCCGCCGGTAGAAATAAGGTCCTCGATCACAACGACTTTCTGGCCTTTCTCGAAATGGCCTTCGATCTGGTTGCCCATTCCGTGGCCTTTTGGTGTGCTGCGAACGTAGATAAAAGGAATTCCGAGCTCCTGTGCAACAAGCGCGCCCTGGGCAATACCGCCTGTGGCAACACCTGCTATAACATCCGGTTTCCCAAACTGCTCGAGGATCGCTTCCGCATAGCCCTGGCGAATGTGTGTCCGGATCGCCGGAAAGGAAAGCGTTTTTCGGTTGTCGCAATAAATAGGCGAAGACCAGCCCGATGCCCATGTAAACGGTTCGTTCGGCTGTAACTTCACTGCTTTGATCTGTAGCAGAAATTCTGCTACCTTTAACGCTCTGTCCTTATTTAAAATCATGGCGGCAAATGTACAAAGTTTTTATCGATAATAAAGTCATAGTTTTTACGGAAAATCTTAAAAAATCCAATAAAAACAAGGATTTCATCCTGATTAACACCTCCTTTCCGGATGCTGTGGATTTAGTGAAATGCAGGAATGAGCTACCAAATGGGGTAACCTTAATCGTTCAGGCGGAAAACCCTGAAGAAGCGATCATGCATGCTTTCCGCGATTACGATTTCATCCAGGCGGCCGGCGGTATCGTTAAAAGAAAAAAGAAGTACCTCTTCATTGAGCGGTATAGCTTATGGGACCTTCCGAAAGGAAAAATGGAGGCATTGGAAGAGCCATCGTTTACCGCTGTTCGCGAAATAGAGGAAGAATGCGGTATCTACGATCCCCGGATCGAGCGGCTTATCGGCATCACGTTCCATATCTACGATTACAAAGGTGTGCCCACGCTGAAAAAAAACTGGTGGTACGCGCTTTCCTATGACGGTCCCAAAAAGCTCGTTCCGCAAACCGAAGAATCGATCACGAAAGCCAAATGGCTGCGGAGACGCAAATGGGGAAAGGTGAAGGCGAAGACGTATGCGTCAATCACTGAAGTACTGGAGTTGTATGAGCAACAAAAATCTTTATCACGGAAAGAGTAACGTCGGTCCGTCCCGAAAACTTTCGGCAGCATCCCGGACATGCACCCACGATTTTTTTCTTAAAATTTATTCAATAATCCGATGCTTCTGCGCTTTCTGCACGGCTTCCAGCTTATTGTGCACCTGCAGCTTCTGGTACGTGTTTTCAATGTGCTTGCGTACCGTAGCAGGTGAAATAAACAGGTTTTCCGCGATTTGTTTGTAATCGAAGCCTTTGCTCAGATGCGTCAGTACGTCCACCTCGCGGTTGGAAAGCGAAAAGCTTTCTTCCGGAACGGCCGGTGACGAATGATCAGCAGCAAGTGGATTTCGAAGCAGACGCAACGCTTTTAACGCGATTCCTGCCGACATCGGCGCGCCGCCAGCCATAATGGATTCGATGCCTTCGAGCAGCCGGTCGGGCGATTCGTCTTTGAGCAGATAACCGTTGGCTCCGGCCTGTATCGCTTTGAAAATGTGCTCTTCGTCGTCGAGCACCGTGAGCATAATGATCCTGCACTGCGGGAATTGCCTGCTGATGAGGGACGTTGCTTCAATTCCGTCCATTTCCGGCATTTGAATGTCCATCAGGATCACGTCGACATTCGCGTCTTCCTTCAGGGCGTTGAGGAGCAGGCCGCCGTTGAAAGCATGAAACTTGAATTTCAGCTTTCCGGGGAACAGCCCGATCTTTTCGCGGATACTTTTGGCTAAAAAAGGATTATCTTCTGCTAGGGCGATACGAATCATAACTCTTGTTGTTTTACTGGATCAAAGTTGCCGGATTTTAAGCTGCGGATCAATACGTCAAATGGCGTAATGCACAGCTGACGGTGGTTCCGCGGCCTTTTTCCGAATTGATGCCAAATGCTCCGCCCAGCTGTTCGCAGCGGTAGCGCATGTTGGCCAGTCCGTTGCCTTCGGAAAGCGCCTGTGTGTCGAAACCATTGCCGTTGTCGGCGAATTGCAGTAAAATCCCGCTGTCGCCGTCGGAGCTGCAGGTTATGGAAAGTACGGTCGCACCGGCATATTTCAGGCAGTTTTGGATCACTTCCTGCCCGATGCGGTAGAGGTTGAGCATTTCAATGGCTTTCAGCGGTACGTTTCCATCGATAGTATTTGTCAGCACCAGCTCAAGCGGAATTTTCGAGCGCAGCTCTTCCAGCTTTCGGAATAATAGTGCCACTGATCCGTCTTCGGCATTCATGGCCCAGATGGTGCTGCGCAATTCCTGCATGGTTCCGCGCCCGAAATCGCTCAGGTCTTTGATGTTGGAGGTGATGGCAGCGCTTTCGGAATTGGTATGTGTCAGGTTATCCATAGAGCTGATCATGTAGGTGAGCTGGGAGCCGATATTGTCGTGCAACTCGCGCGAAATGTCGAGCTTTTGCTGATTGAGTTCGCGCTCGCGCCGCAGCTGTTCGTTCTTTTTGGTGAGCTTTACTTCCTCGATAGCGGCTTTTCGTTTCAGGTAAAGGTTCCGCAGGAAGAAGCCTGCTGTCAATAGTATGAGAATGGCGACGCCCGACCAGATGAGCCTGCTTTGCCGCTCGTTGGAGATTCTGAGCTGCGCTTTTGCGATCTGTTTATCTTTCTCGGCATTTTTGAGCTTCGATTTGGCTAATTCACGTTCTTTATTGGCTGTTTCGTATTTCGCATACATCTCGGAAATGGCCGTATTTCCCTGGAACAGCTGAACGCTGTCTTTGTAATCGATGGAACGTTCGAGGAAATCCAGTGCGAGCTTGTAGTTGCCGCGTTCTCGCTCCAGTTTGGACAAACCGGTGTAGGCGTTCACGATCTGCCGGTAAGATTTTGAGCGCATGCTTTCCGACAAGCCGATGTTAAAATAGAAGGCTGCGCTGTCGAGCTGTCGTTGTTCGGCATAAACCATTCCGATGTTCACAGCCACGACGCCCGCATATACATTGCCATTCATGCCCTTGTAAACCCTGAATGCTTTTTTGTAGTAGTCGAGTCCTGCCTGGTCATTATGCAGCGCGCGTTCCGTAACGCCGAGTCCCTGGTAGACCATTCCGAAGTATTCGTTCTGCCCGCTTTCTTTGATCAGCGGAATGGCTTCAGAATAGTATCGTTTGCTTTCCTTATATTTTTTCAGGGTGATGCAGACGGAGGCCAGGTTGCCCCGGGCGGTGATCCTGGAAGGAAGATCTTTTAGCTGATCGGCACGTTTTACAGCGCTCAGGTGCATGCTGTAGGCTTCTTTGTACAGGCCGGAGCTTTGCAGCAGGTTTCCAAGATTGATAAGGATCTGCAGCTCCTGCAGCTCTGCACCCAGTTTCTGCGCCAGCGCAAGGGCTTTGGTGTTATTGGCGATCGCTTTGTCATATTGGGTCAGCTCTTCGTAGGCGACGCCCAGCTTCGCATAGCTGCTGAACATGCCCATCGAGTCCTTCAGCTGCAGGCGCAATGAGAGCGCTTCTTCGTTGAGCTGTATCACTTTCCTGAAATTCCCCTCGGTCATATACGGCATGCTCAAGTCGTTGAGCGTACTGGCCAGGAGTTGCTTGTCGGGCTGTTTGCGGGCCAGTGCCAGTGCTTCGGTACCGTAACCGATCGCTCTTTTCGCATCGCGCTGGAAATAATGGAAAGTCAGGTCGTTCAGCAAGCGGATCTTTTCGGTTCCGGTTTTCTTTTTCGATAAGCGCTCGAGGCTGTCGGCGTACTGTTGCTGGGCGGAGCAGCAAAGAGACATGCATCCAAAAAAGAGGAAAAGAGTGTAGTTAAAAAATGCTTTCATTCTTCCGGTTAATGTGAACGTTTTGAGTAGCATACAAACTTAATCAGGAATTCGATACCGCAAATAGAATTTCTTGCGCTAATTTTTTGTTAACGGTCGGCAGAATAAAAAAAGAGTTTGTATCCTTGTAGGGTAAAACCTGAAAAAATGAAGACTTTATTATTTATCGGATTGTGCACGTTCTCTTTCGGAACATTCGCGCAGACAGACAGCAAACCGGCTGCTAAAAAAGAAACGAAAGCGGACAAGGCTCCGATCGAGTTCAAAACAATGGTGATCGAACGTAACGACATTCCTTACGATTCCAAAGAGCCATTCGCATTTGAGTTTAAGAACACGGGTTCCGAGCCGATCATGATCACAAACGTTGCTACAAGCTGCGGTTGTACGAAAGCTGCTCAGCCTACTGAGCCGGTTAAAAAAGGAAAATCAGACAAGATCATTGTAAACTACGACACAAAACGTGTTGGTCCGTTCACAAAAACGATCACTGTTTCAACAAATGTTTCTACAGAGCCGATCATTCTTACGATCAAAGGAACGGTACTTCCTGCACCGGTAGAGCCGGCAGACGGAACAACTCCGGCAACTCCTGCAGAACCAGCTCATAATCACAATCATTAAGAGTAAACTTCTCAAGTTATAATCTTTGATTAGGCGTTCAAATCCAATCTGGACGCCTTTTTTATGCACTAAAAATCAACAACAATGAAAACAATACTATTCATCGCATTGAGCCTTTGCTCGCTAAAAGTGGTTGCTCAGCCGGACGGAAAGCCGGTTATTCAGACCAACTCCATCGAATTTAAGACCATGCTCATCGAGCGCCCGGATATCGCTTACGATTCCAAAGAGCCGTTCATTTTCGAGTTTACGAATACAGGCGCAGAACCGCTGCTGATTACGGATGCACATGCAACCTGCGGCTGTACAACGCCTGAAAAGCCTACCGGACCGATCGCAAAAGGCGAATCTTCCCGTTTGGTAGTGAACTACGATACGAAACGCGTAGGCCCGTTCACCAAAACAGTGACAGTAAGTACCAATACATCCGAGCCGGTCGTGCTAACGATCAAAGGAAACGTACTGCCAGCTCCCGTAGTGGAAGGAACGACTCCTGCTCCTGCAACGTACTAAACAAAAGATTCCCCCTTATAGAAGGCGTTTCCATTTAATGGGGCGCCTTTTCTTTTGAACCACAAGGCCGCAAAGCAGAACAAGGCTTATCCTTGATCATTGCCACCTCATAATTACGCATTAAAAAAGGCGTCCACCAGGGAACGCCTCTTTTTATAATCGTTAAAACCGATTAGTCGATGATCTTAATCGATTCGATGCGGTCGCCTTGTTTGATATCGTCAACAATATCCACGCCTTCCGTTACTTTACCAAAGCACGTATGATTGCGGTCAAGATGCGCTGTATTCGTGCGGCTGTGGCATACAAAGAACTGTGAGCCGCCTGTGTTGCGTCCCGCGTGAGCCATAGATAGGACTCCACGATCATGGTACTGATTGTTGCCGTTCAGCTCGCAATCGATCTTGTAGCCCGGTCCGCCCGTTCCCGGTGTTCCTTTGGCGCCTTCACGTGAGTTCGGGCAACCTCCCTGGATCACGAAATCAGGCAATACACGGTGGAATGTTAATCCGTCGTAATATCCTTCTTTGGCCAGTTTCACGAAATTGGCTACTGTTTTCGGAGCATCTTCCTCGTAGAAAGAGACCGTCATATCACCTTTTGCTGTTTTAATTACTGCTTGCATGTTCAAAAATTTGATTACAAAGTTACCACATTTTACGGTTACAATCTCAGTTGAAGATGTGTACTTTTGTCGGATGAGTACGCAAACCATTTCAAGAAAAGATCTCCGGCAGTTTTCTGCTTTTTCAGCAGCCTTCGGCGAAGATCAGACACCATTTTCATCATTCATTCAGACTCCGTTCCAATCGATTGACACATTAAAGCAGCAGGCGCTCCTGAAACAGGGCCGTTACGCTCCCGAATCGAGGGCGCACCTGGTAGCAACGCTCCGGCAGCAAACCGGCAGCTTTCTTTCCGGATCACAGGCGGCTAATCTCGACCTGCTCGCACAGGAAACGACCTTTACGATTACGACAGGGCATCAGCTCACGCTCTTCGGCGGACCGATGTTCCTGCTCTACAAAGTGCTGCACGTTGTAAAGCTTTCCGCAGATTTCAACGCATCACAACCGGACTTTAAAGCCGTTCCCGTTTTCTGGATGGCCAGCGAAGACCACGATGTGGATGAAATCCGCTCGGCGCGCCTTTTTGGTAAAACACTCACCTGGGAAACAGAGCAGAAAGGCCCCGTAGGACGTTTCGGGCTCGATGATTATTCCGAAGTATCGGAAACGTTTAAAGAATTTTTCGCTTCCAGGGAAGGTTGTGAGCTGCTGCAGCTTCTCGATGGCCTGACTACCACAAATTACGGCGAATACTATCAGCAGTTCATCTCGAAATTATTTGCAGCCTTCGGTGTATTAGTGCTTTTGCCCGATACTCCGGAATTGAAAAAGCTGTTCGTACCCGTTATCCAAAAAGAGCTCACCGAACAACGTGCTTTCCCGGCCGTGGAAGAAGCCAATAAGCGAATGATCGCAGCCGGGTTAAAGCCGCAGGCGCTGGCGAGAAGCTGTAACCTGTTCCTGCTCGACGAGCTCGGAAGACACCGTATCGATCCTTCCGCCAACGGATTTACGGTTGACGGAACAGTGTACACCACTGCAGAAATGCTCGCACTGACGGAGGAACATCCCGAACAATTTTCACCCAACGTTATTCTGCGACCGGTGTACCAGGAAACGATTCTTCCGAACCTGGCCTACATTGGCGGCGGCGGCGAAATGGCGTACTGGATACAGCTCAAAGGCGTGTTTGACACTTATGATGTTCCGTATCCGCTCATTCAGCAGCGCAATTCCCTGATGATCGTCGACGGCGGGACCACCAAACGCATGGAAAAGCTCAACTGGGAGCTTCCGCGCTTTTTCGGACAGAAAGAACAGCTGCGGAAAGAATTCCTGAACGAGCACGACGAAGGGCAGGAGAGCACACAGTTGTTCAAAGATGATTTTCAGCGCCTGCGTTTATCCATGATCGCCAAAGCGAAAGAGATCGACATCAGCCTGGAATCCTTTGCAGAAGCGGAAACCGTTCGTATGTCCAAACAGCTCGAATCGTTCGAACAGCGTTTGCTCAAACAGGTGAAGCAGCAGCACGAGCAATCGCTCAAGGCCATCGATGCCGTTTCCGATCGTTTGTTCCCGGAGAACGAATTGCAGGAGCGTTCGTTCCACTGGCTGAATTTTGCACCCAACGGCGATTATTCGCCGCTGCTGGAGCAGATTTATGAAGCGATCGACCCGTTTGAGGGCGATTTGATCGTTGTGGAACTGAACTAACCGATAGCAGGATAACAGGATTTTAAGACGTCAGGATTTCAAAGGATCAACTCAATAGTAGGGCAAAACCAAAAATTAATACAGTTTTTACACTATTTTCGGCGACTGAACGTTTAAACCCCGATGAATTTACTGTCTCGATTACTTTTCAATGCTACCCTTGTACTCGTTTCCTGTACATCCTTTGCGCAGGTTGCCGTTACGGGAAAATGTGTAGACGAACGGGGAGCCGTGATGCCTGATGTGATCATCATCGCGAAACTTCAGAACGGCAGCGAGGAACGGACTGCCACCAACCAGTTCGGGAGCTATGACCTCGATGTCCCTGCGGGAACTGCCGTCTTTTCCTTTAAATACCAGTACGATACGACCGTTATCCGGCGAACCGTTAACATTCCCGATCAGCGCCGTTTTAAGATGGACAATGTCCGTTTTGCGTTCTCTGTTTCGGACGGTGTGACGGTTAACGCCCGTACCGATCTCAACGGGATCGAGCCGCTGGATCTCATCGATTTTCAGAAAGTGCCCAGCGGCGATGTGCCGAAATACCTCGTGTATACTGCTGGCGGCGTTTCTTCCAATAACGAGCTGACATCCAATTACAATGTACGCGGCGGAAACTATGACGAAAACCTCGTGTACGTCAATGGCTTTCTCATCAATCGTCCTTTTCTCACGCGCTCCGGCCAGCAGGAAGGCATGAATTTTATCAACACTGCGCTGGTGCAGAATGTCTATTTCAGCGCAGGTGGTTTCCAGTCCGTTTACGGCGATAAGCTGAGCTCTGTACTGGCCATTCAGTATAAGCATCCCGATTCGCTGCACGCTTCCGTTATGGCTTCCCTGCTGGGCGTCGAAGCGCATGTAGAGCAGGGAATAGGAAGTCGTTTCCGCTACCTGTTCGGCGCACGTTACAGAGCCAACGGCTATTTGCTTAATTCCCTGCCGGCCAAAGGAAATTACAATCCTGTGTTCTGGGATGCGCAACTGCTTACGGAAGTAGACCTGAACGAATACTGGAAATGGACCGTGCTCGGGCATATTTCGTCCAATACGTATCAGTTTGCGCCCGAAACACAGCAAACCGATTTTGGAACGGCCAATGAGGCTTATTCCTTCAATATTTACTTCGACGGGCAGGAAAACAGCCAGTTCCTTACGGGAACCGCGGGAACATCGTTTGCCTACGACAGTAAGAAAAAACTGTCTTCGACTACTTACCTGACGGTTTTCAGGACGAATGAGCGCGAATACTTCGATATCCAGGGACAATACTTCATCAATGAGCTGGAAACCGATCCTTCGAAAGAGGAATACGGCGATTCCATTGCCGTGCTTGGGATCGGGACGTTCCTAAATCATGCGAGAAATCAGCTGCAGGCAACCATCCTGAGCGCTTACAACGATTCGCAGTTCAAATTCAACAGGCAATCCGCGCTGAAATGGGGCGCAGGCATCGAGCAGGACCAGTTCAACGACGTGCTGAGCGAATGGCGGATGATCGATTCAGCCGGATACTCGCAGCCACAGGCCGGAAGTGCGACGGTTGACCTGTACGAGACGATCAAGGGAAAACTGGCGCTCAACAACACCAAAGTACACGCATATACGCAGTACCATTTCGACTGGAAAGGCAGGCTGAAAGACAGCATTGCCACTGCGTGGGTAACAATCGATTCAGCAGGCAGGGAAGTGCAGCGAATGGTAAGCGATACCATGATCCCCAATGGCGCCAAATGGGATTTTGACATTGGCGTTCGCGCATTGTACACATCCTTTAACGAAGATTTCATGGTTACCCCGCGTGCGAGCCTCACGTATTTCCCGGTTCGCTATGTTTACCACGACGGTGTGTTCATGCGGCGTGCGATGAAGTTCACATTTGCGGCAGGTTCTTACTATCAGCCGCCGTTCTACCGCGAGTTCAGAACATTCGCCGGTGGATTGAACCCGGATGTGATTGCCCAGAAATCCATTCACGTTGTGGTGGGCGGTGATTACAATTTCTACATGTGGAAACGCGACAAGCCGTTCAAGTTTTCCGCCGAAGCGTATTACAAATACCTGTGGGATGTCAATACTTACGAGGTTGAAAATGTACGTACCCGTTATTTTGCCGACAACAACGCCAAAGGCTATGCAGTGGGGCTCGACATGAACCTGCACGGCGATTTCGTTCCCGGAATTGCTTCCTTCTTCAAACTGGGGCTGCTTTCTACGAAAGAAGATGTGCTGGATGATTATTACTACAATTATTACAACGCTGCGGGTGAAAAGATCACGCCGATCCTGCTTGACCAGACAGTTGTGGATTCGGCGATTGTTCATCCGGGCTACATTCGCCGCCCGACAGACCAACATGTGAACATGGCGATTCTTTTCCAGGACAATATGCCGGGCTTTGAGCAATTCAGCGTGCAGATGGGCCTGCTGTTCGGCTCGCGCCTGCCGATCGGCCCACCCTCGCACAACCGCTATGCAGATACGCTGAGCATGAAATCCTATTTCCGTGTAGACATCGGGGCTTCGTACGATTTCCTGCACAGCCGCGAGAAGATCAAAGGAAAATGGTACGGAAAACTGCAGGACGCGATCATTTCGTTCGAAGTGTTCAACCTGCTTGGCATCAATAACGTGCTTTCCAAGCAATGGGTGCAGGATGTGGAAGGGAATTTTTATTCCATCCCGAATTACCTTACTCAACGGCGCTTCAATCTCAAACTCATCGTCCGGATTTAGCGCTGCGGTTGACAATTGTCTGCTGTCAATTGTCAATTTTTAACACCATCCGCTGGATTCGCAGAACGTATTGCCGTAACTTGCTTATTCTAAAAAAATCGCGGTATGCAGTATTTTGTCGCCCTCGGATTGCTTATCAGCACCTGTGCCTTCGGTCAGCCGGTCGAAGAGCTGTTCTACATGAATTACATCGATTCGCTTGTGGCCAACGAACTAACCGCTGTGCGGACGTATGAAAATGAGAACGGTACGGAAAGTTACCAGGTAATGCATGGCTATTATTACAACGACCAGCTGGTGGCCATTCAGACGCTGCGGAAAGGTGAGCTCGCCGATTTCAATCGCTGTACTTATTACCTCAAAAACGGCGCGCTTTTTTCGAGCAGTATGCATGATTGCCGCACCAATCAATACGAAATACTCGACCTTGCATTGTATTCCGAAGCCAATCGCGACAGTCTCGGAAAAGTGGATTATTCAAAGCTGCCCACTAACTGCATGACCGTAAAGCTGTTTTGCCAGTCAGAAAAAATGACGCGCGAGATAGAAGGCCTGGACGTATTCGATCCGCTGGAACCCTTTTCCGAACGAAGACGCTCCGACCACGAACAGTGTAAGCAATTGCTGGCCGAGCTGGATAATTACAGCAAGCTTTGACAAGCTATAGTCTTTTGGTTCATCTCAGTTAATCTGCGCGAGCATTCTTCTTTTCGTCTGCGGTCGTTTGGGCAGTAATCTTAGTCTGTAGTCCTTCGTCCCGTCTGCGCGCCAATCTGCTAATCTGCGCGGGCTTTTACATACTGATAGTCCTCCTGGTTTCTTAAAATCCTGCACTCCTGCACTCCTCTCGTCTTTTGCCTCCTGTCTTTCCGTCTTTTATCTTCCCTCACGTTCAGCGGATCAAAAAAACAGGTATCTTTAATCCGAACTTTATTTAAAGAAAAAATGATTGGATTATTGATTGGCGGTGGAATCGTATTGATACTTATTATCTGGTTTGTTTCCATTAATAACCGCCTTGTAGCATTGAAGAACAACCGCGAAAGCGCTTTTTCCGACATCGACGTGCAATTGAAACAGCGTTACGACCTGATCCCGCAGCTGCTCGGAGCAGTGAAAGGATACATGGATCATGAAAGCGAAGTGCTCACACGTGTGACCGAAGCGCGCTCGCGTTCCATGCAGGCCGGAAGCATTTCCGAGAAAATCGCTGCAGAAGCATCACTCGGTGCTGCTCTGAACGGCTTTAACATGCAGATCGAAGCGTACCCGGACCTGAAAGCGAACAGCAACTTCATGCACCTGCAAAGCGAGATCGGCGATATCGAGAACAAGCTGGCTGCAGTGCGCCGTTTCTTCAACTCCGCTACCAAAGAATACAACAATGGTATCGAGCAGTTCCCGAGCAACATCATCGCAGGAATGAAAAATTACAAAACAGAGCCGATGTTCGACCTTGGTTACGAGCAGCGTCAGACACTCGACAAAGCGCCGGAAGTTAAATTCTAAGCAAAAGACAACGAATGACTTATATCGGGCTTCACGAACAGATCCGAAAGAACAATGTTCGTTCAACGATTATACTAGCGTGTTTTCCCCTGCTTATTTTTGCAGGGGTTTACGCGTTTTTCTTTTTTACAATGGGAATGGATCGCCTCGATGAGGTGAACGGCAAATTTCTACAGGTGATTCCCTTTGCTGCTGGCGGCGTACTGATCTGGTTCCTGATCGCTTATTTCGCCAACTCGTCCATGATCCGCATGGCAACGCAGGCACAAACGCTCAGCCGTTCCGAGCACATGCGGGTGTACAACCTGACCGAAAACCTGTGTATGTCTGTCGGGATGACCATGCCGAAGCTGTACATCATCGATTCACCTGCACTCAATGCTTTTGCCAGCGGGATCGACCAGAAATCGTATGCCGTTACACTGACGTCCGGCATCATCGAAAAACTCGACGACGCTGAGCTCGAAGGTGTGATCGCGCACGAGCTTACGCATATACGCAACCGCGACGTGCGCCTGCTGATCATTTCCATCGTATTCGTCGGTATTCTGTCGTTCGTCGTTCAGATCCTGTTCCGTTCTATTCTTTACGGAGGAGGAAGACACAGGAAGAACAAAGACGACAATAAGCTCATTCTCGTGGCACTTGTGATCGCCGCTGTGGCGTACCTGTTGTCAATTCTGTTCAAATTCGCCCTTTCCCGCAAACGCGAATACCTCGCAGATGCCGGAGCGGTGGAAATGACGCGCAACACCAAAGCGATGGCTTCCGCTTTACGCAAGATCTCCGGCCACGACCAGGTCGAAGAAGTAAAAAGTGACGATGTGAAGCAACTGTTTATTGAGAATCAACCGCTTTCCGGCGGCCTTTCAGGATTATTTGCCACCCATCCGCCGATCGAAAAAAGAATCGCGGTACTGGAACAGATGTAACGTCGCTGCTGTTGTATGTACAGTGAGCATTTTAACCTGGTGACTACCTGTGTCGAACAACACTCTGTGTTTCCTTGTATTCATTAAAACAACTCAATTCTTCTCCGTTTCCGGAATAGACAACAGCAGTTTGTATTCTTCCATCAGGTCCAGCTGCTCGCTATCCGAATAAAAATGGCTGGAATGCAGGTTCTCTTCAAACAGCCGCAGCGTTGAATCGATGGGCTGCTGCAGATCTTTCTGCGCGTAAGCGATGGACAGGTATGCTTCCGAAAAATGCGGGTAATAGCGCAGCAGCAACTGCCATGCTTCGATCGATTGCTCGAAATTTCCGGCATTGTACAGCGCCCAGCCTTTGCCGTTAAGAGCGCCCAGCGAAAGCCCGATCGCCTGTCCGTAATGCGCTTCGACAGCTGCATCGATCTGCGATACCATTGTTGGTAATTGCGTTGCTTCGGGATTGAAATACGTGTTCTGACGCGTCGACCAGAACTGAAAGATCTCGTACAGTGCCTGGCTGGCGTACATGCCGGGAGTGGCGGTGTGATCTGCATCCGCAAACAGGACACCGCTTGCATCCATATGTGTTTTAGTTTTGGAGGAATGACTGAAAAGCGCTTCGAGCAGCTCGTTGCTTTCTGCGCCGTCACTGCCATAGGCGTAGCGGAAATAAGTGGTAGATACTGCCGGCGTTTTTTTCAGCCGTGCCGCTAGCGCATTGACCAGGCTTACGTTCTTCTGTTCCAGAAAAGGACTGAAAGCAATAACGGCGCGAATTTCCGGGTAACCGCGGGTAAGCAGGCTGGTAGCGAAGTAACCGTAGCGTCCGTGCCCGATGAGCGTGGTGAACAGGGAGCCGTTGTACGTCGAACGGATCTGCGGCAGCAGGTCTTTCATAAGGAATTGTTCCATCAGCTCGCCTTTACCCTGCGGATCGGACAGTGCAAATTGTGTCTCCGAATACCTTAAACGCTCGTCCGAAGAAATGCCTACGATGATCGAGGAAGGCATTTGCTCGTTTGCCGTCAGGTAATCGATCGTGTGCAGAAGATAATTGTAATTGCGCGTGTCCTGGCTGTCGAACAGTACGATCACCGGAAATTGCCGCATGCCATTTTCCTCGAAATCCAGCGGAAGTGTAACCGCAATCTTTTTTTCGTATCCCAGGGAATCAGACGGAAGCGCCGTTTCAACCGGTTCGCGGTAACGTTCGAAGGTTTGGGCATCGACAGTCAATGACAACAGGCAGCAGGCCAGTGTCAGCAAAAAGGTAGTGTTCATGGTACTAATCGGTATGTGTGAATACGCTACGAATAAATTTAAAAAAATGCAGATTAGCTAACAATCATCAGCTTTTTAACCGAATAACAGGATTTCTGTGAGTTCTCGTTAAACGCCCGTTTCCGGTAGCCCGCTGACTGACAGCACGAACAGTCCTGCAGCGCGAATCATGAAATTTCGAACATTCTCATTATCTTCGCGAACCTGTCCGGAAAGGACAGAATGAATCAAAAGAACATAGAATTACTCCTTATGGAACAAGTTGCACCCTACAAGTCAAAGAACAACATTCGTATCGTTACTGCTGCCTCGCTTTTCGACGGCCACGATGCTGCCATTAACATCATGCGCAGGATCATCCAGTCTACCGGTTGCGAAGTCATTCACCTCGGTCACGACCGCTCGGTAGAAGAAGTGGTCGACACGGCGATCCAGGAAGATGCGCAGGCCATTGCAATGACGTCTTACCAGGGCGGGCACATCGAGTATTTTAAATACATGCACGACCTGCTGAAGGAAAAAGGTGCGCCGCATATCAAGATCTTCGGCGGGGGAGGAGGAACGATCCTGCTTTCCGAGATCGAAGAGCTGCACGCTTACGGTATCACGCGCCTGTACCACCCGGACAACGGCCGTTCCATGGGCTTGCAGGGAATGATCAACGATTTGGTCGAACATGCGGATTTCCCGGTGGGAGATGTGCTGAACGGCGAGATCGATCATTTGGCAGAAAAACACGTCCCGTCCATTGCACGCCTGATCTCTGCAGCAGAAAATTATCCTGAAATGGCTGCTCCGACCATGGAGATCATTCACGGAATGGCAACGAAAAACCATGTTCCGGTTTTAGGAATTACAGGAACGGGAGGCTCGGGAAAATCTTCATTGGTTGATGAGCTCGTTCGCCGTTTCCTCATTGATTTTCCTGAAAAGCAGATCGCCGTTGTTTCCGTCGATCCGTCGAAACGAAAAACAGGCGGCGCGCTCCTGGGCGACAGGATCCGCATGAACGCCATCAAGAACAGCCGCGTATACATGCGCTCGCTGGCAACGCGTCAGTCCAATCTTGCTTTGTCGAAACACGTTTCCGAAGCTATTCAGATCCTGAAAGCAGCCAATTACGACCTGATCATTCTCGAAACATCGGGAATTGGTCAGTCCGATACTGAAATTCTCGACCACTCAGACGTTTCGCTGTACGTGATGACGCCTGAATACGGAGCAGCGACTCAACTCGAAAAGATCGACATGCTCGACTTTGCCGATGTGATCGCGCTCAATAAATTTGACAAGCGCGGCGCGCTCGACGCTTTGCGCGATGTACGCAAACAATACCAGCGGAATCATAATCTTTGGGATGCCGCAGTGGATTCCATGCCCGTGTTCGGCACCATCGCTTCCCAGTTCAATGACCCGGGAATGAATACCTTATACAAGGTTATCATGGACAAGGTGAAAACCAAAACCGGCGCCGACCTCGAGTCTAAATTCGAGATCACCAAAGAAATGTCCGAGAAAATCTTCGTCATTCCGCCCGACAGAACGCGTTATCTTTCCGAAATCTCCGAGAACAACCGCGGATTTGACAAATGGGTGAACAACCAGGTAGAAGTAGCCGATAAACTGTTCGGCCTTTCGAAAACGCTCGAAACACTTCAGAAATCGACACTCGACGATAAAGACAGGCTCATCAAGGGAATCCAGGAAACGTTCGAAATCGAAAAGCGTAACCTCGATCCGCACAACTGGGACCTGCTCGAAAAATGGGAAGCGAAAAAAGCATCGTATGCCGCGCCTGAATTCATCTTCAAAGTGCGCGACAAAGAGCTGCGCATGGCAACGCATACCGAATCGCTTTCCCACACACAGATCCCGAAAGTCGTGCTGCCGAAATACAAAGGCTGGGGCGATATTCTTCGCTGGTCATTGCAGGAAAACGTGCCTGGAGAATTTCCGTATACGTCCGGTTTGTTCCCGTTCAAGCGCGAAGGAGAAGATCCGACGCGTATGTTTGCCGGTGAAGGCGGCCCTGAGCGTACCAATCGCCGTTTCCATTATGTAAGTCTTGGAATGCCGGCAAAACGTTTGTCGACTGCTTTCGATTCCGTGACACTTTATGGAAATGACCCTGCAATTCGCCCGGATATTTACGGTAAAGTAGGAAATTCAGGTGTTTCCATCTGCTGTCTCGACGATGCGAAAAAACTCTATTCCGGTTTCGACCTTTCCCACCCGATGACCTCCGTTTCCATGACCATTAACGGCCCGGCGCCAATGCTGCTCGGTTTTTTCATGAATGCGGCCATCGACCAGAACTGCGAGAAATACATTCGCGAGAACGGCCTGGAGAAAGAAACAGAAAAAACCATCGTGGAGATTTACAAAAAGCTCGGCACCGAGCGTCCGAGCTACCAGGGTGAGCTTCCGAAAGGAAACGACGGGCTCGGACTCATGCTGCTTGGCGTTACCGGCGACCAGGTGCTTCCGGCAGATGTCTACGAAAAGATCAAATTCGATACGCTGAAACAAGTCCGCGGAACCGTTCAGGCCGATATTCTGAAAGAAGATCAGGCGCAGAACACATGCATCTTCTCGACTGAATTTGCGCTTCGACTCATGGGCGACGTTCAGCAATATTTCATCGACAAGCAGGTGCGGAACTTCTATTCCGTTTCCATTTCCGGGTACCACATTGCCGAAGCCGGCTCCAACCCGATCACGCAGCTGGCCTTTACGCTGGCGAATGGTTTCACGTATGTGGAATATTACCTGAGCCGCGGAATGGACATCAACGATTTCGGACCGAATCTTTCCTTCTTCTTCTCGAACGGGATCGATCCAGAATATGCTGTTATCGGACGTGTTGCCCGCAGGATCTGGGCGAAAGCGCTGGCGAAGAAATACGCCGCCAATCCGAGAGCGCAGATGCTGAAATACCACATCCAGACTTCGGGCCGCTCGCTGCATGCGCAGGAAATCGATTTCAACGATATCCGCACAACCTTGCAGGCGCTGTACGCGATCTATGATAACTGTAACTCGCTGCACACGAATGCATACGACGAAGCCATTACCACACCTACGGAAGAATCCGTGCGTCGTGCAATGGCCATTCAGCTCATCATTAACCGCGAGCTTGGACTAGCGAAGAACGAAAATCCGCTGCAGGGCTCCTTCATCATCGAAGAGCTGACAGACCTCGTGGAAGAAGCCGTACTCACCGAATTCGACCGTATCACCGAGCGTGGCGGCGTTCTGGGTGCGATGGAAACCATGTACCAGCGCTCCAAGATCCAGGAAGAGTCGCTCTATTACGAAACATTGAAACATACCGGCGAATTCCCGATCATCGGGGTGAATACCTTCCTGAGCTCCAAAGGCTCGCCAACCGTTGAGCCGAAAGAAGTGATCCGCGCTTCCGAAGAAGAGAAGCAGTACCAGATCGCTATGCTGAAAAGCCTGCAGGCCGGTCATTCGGAACAGATTCCGGGTATGATCAAAAGCATTCAGGAAGCGGCGATCCAGAACAGGAACATCTTCGAAGAGCTGATGGAAGTGTGCAAATACGCATCGCTCGGCCAGATCACGTCCGCTTTGTTCGAAGTCGGCGGACAATACAGGAGAAATATGTAAGCTTACATTTCAATAAATTAATCAGGTACTAAAATCCCTCTTCGGAGGGATTTTTTTGCTGGTATAAATTTCCCTCGCGATTAAACTTTTCAACAATTCAACCGCTCTAAGCGCATTTAACGATTCTTTAAAGATCATTTGCTATATTTACTTAAATCTGTAATTCAAAAAGTTATGTTGAATTCAAGTAAAAAAGCAGTTCGCGGCATCGTTTTAATGGCATTTTTGCTTTTAAGCGCTACTGCGTTTTCCCAGAGTGTTTCAGGGCGCTGCACGGACAAAAATGGCGTTCCGTTAAAAGGAGTGCAGGTCACTACGATTCAGTTCGATGATCGCCACACGACCGAAACCAACGGCGACGGATTCTACGAAGACAAAAACCTCGCTCCGGGCGAATGGACGATCATTTACGTTTACCACGATCAGAAGATCGTGAAGAAAGTGACCGTTAAAAGCGGACAGGCGATGGATATGAACATTATGTTCACGATCGACGACCACGAGAAAAAGTAACAGGAATAACAAGACCGAGTGCCGGTTCGCCCCAGGCGGAGCCGGCATTTTTTATTAATCATATTTTTAAATCAGGCCCCCATGAATGAGAACGAGCTGACCCTTATGAAATTTTACACGTCCCTGCAGCAAAAGAATTATACTGCAATGGGCGAATGCTATCACGACGAAGCTACGTTCCGCGATGAAGCCTTCGATCTTAAAACGGCCCGGGAAGTACGTGCCATGTGGGAAATGCTCTGCACCCGCGGAAAAGATATGGAAGTGACCTTCCGCGACGTAAAAGCGGATGCAGCCAAAGGTTCTGGGCATTGGGAAGCGCTTTATACGTTTTCAACCAGCGGAAACAAGGTGCACAACGTGATCGACTCCGAATTCACATTTAAAGACGGACTGATCCTTAAACATGTGGATCATTTCAGTTTTTACAACTGGAGCAAACAGTCGCTGGGAACAACCGGATTGCTGCTCGGATGGACAGGCTTTCTGCAAAGAAAAGTCCGGAAGACGGCCATGAATAACCTGGCAGCCTTTATGAACAGATGATATTCGCGAAAACCTCTTGAAACAGCATGTTGAAATAATTTGGTGATATAGAGTATTTCGTTGAATAAACAACATGCTTCCGACTTATTTAGAAGCGCGTTAGTAGTTGGTTGTTCTGTGAGCATTGAATGAATGCAGCTTTTCAATGTATAAAATGCGGATTAAAATGAGCATTGCTGATCTGACTCGTTTTTATCTGTGTTAAGCATCTAACAATGCGTTCTTTACGTCCAAAAACAATGTTGAATAATTCTATATTTGTCCGAAGAGAACTTTGCTAAAGCGACTGGTTTACGATCTTAACGATCACAGGCAGTGGTTTTAGTTTAGCAAAAACGCGCTCAATTGGACCTGCTTACCCTGTGTTCGGTTGAGCGTCGTTTATTTTCAGGCCGTCAGCTTTTTCAGCACGAACCGTATCAGCTCATTCATCGGGTCTTCATATCCTTTTGAGAATTCCATATTCGGCCTGTTGGCAACACCCAGGCAGATCGTCGCACACTGGTGTCCGAGTGCTTTGCCCAATGCGAACAACGCAGAGCTTTCCATTTCGAAATTCATCACTTTCAGATCCTCGTATCGGAAATCGGTCAGTTGCTCGTTGATGTCTTTATTTCTGAGCCCCAGCCTGAGTGACCGGCCTTGCGGGCCGTAAAATCCGCTGCTGGTAACGGTAATTCCTTCGTGCGTCTTATCAGAGCGAAGCAATTGAACGAGCCCGGGATCACTTTCGGAACAATAAGGATGAATGGTCGCCGGAAGCCCGAGATGGTTCGTTAAAGCTGCTGCAACGGCTTTTTCCGTAGCTGAAAATTCAAAAGGGTAGAAGTGGGCCACGTTGTCGAGCCCGTAAGCATGCGAAGACAGGATGTAGCTGTGAACCTGGATCTCCGGCTGCAGAATTCCGCAGGTGCCGATTCGAACGAGCTTCAGGGAAGTCAGCTTCGCTTTGTCGCTGCGTGCTTCCAGGTCGATGTTCACCAGCGCATCGAGTTCGTTGATCGCAATATCGATGTTGTCGGTACCGATCCCGGTGGAAAGCACAGAAATACGTTTTCCATTATAGTGCCCGGTATGACAGGCGAATTCCCTGTGCTGCGAGCGATGCTCGACCGTATCGAAAAAAGCGGATACGAGTCCCACGCGATCCTGATCGCCGACGAGTATGATCGTTTCGGCAATGTGTTCGGGGCTAAGGCCCAGGTGATACACTTGTTTGCGCTGGTTCAGCACGAGCTCTGATGCGGGATAGACCATGATCGTTTTTTTACGGATCTGTGTAAGATCAGGATGCATCCTGATCTTACTGCGACGCTATTATTTTTTAATGCTTCCGAACACTTTCGACAACAGTTCCGTTACACGCGCTGCGGGATCTTTACGGATCTTGTTCTCTTCAAGCTCTACCATCTGAAACAATCCGAGCACGGCTCTTTCTGTTACGTAGGCATTCAGGTCCGGATTTACTTTTTGTCCGCCGGTGAGCGCCATCGCCTGGTTGTATTTCGTGATAATAGGATTCCAGTATTCTGTGAGCTTCACTTTGCTGATAGCTGCTTCGACTTTCGGACTGAAAGCTGCAACCAGTTTCGTTGTCGTGTTGTCGCGCAGGAATTTCGTTGCTGCTCCGTCTCCGCCGTTCAGGATGGTAAATCCATCTGAAATGCTCATGTTCAGAATCGCTTCCTTAAAGATCGGAAGCGCTTCTTTCGTTGCTTCTTCCGCTGCGCGGTTAAGCGTGGTCTCGAATTTTTCTACTTGTCCGGAAAGGCCCCATTCGATGGCTTTCTCACGAACTTTCAATGCATCCGGAGGAAAAGGAAGGCGAATGGATTCGTTTTTGAGAAAACCGTCTGTGACGGAGGTTAAGCTTACGGAGTTCTGAATACCGATTGTCAGCGCTTCTTTCAACCCGGAGATCACTTCGCCGTTGGTCAGTGCCGGGGTGGTTGATCCGGGATCGGTTACCACTGCGTTTGCTACTTCGTTCAACACGTCACAGGCTGCTGTTGTGAGGATCAAACCGCCGAATAATACCGGAATTATAAATTTTCTCATAGTTGGGATTAATTGGTTCAAACTTAATAATTTTACGGGGATACCAAAAACAATACCGGAAGCATGACAGAAGCAGAGATTATTTGCATTGGCGATGAGCTGCTGATAGGGCAGACGATCAACACGAATGCGTCATGGCTCGGACAACAGCTGGCGCTGGCCGGTATCCGCGTTATTCATACGGCGGTCACAACCGATGAGCGTCCGGCGATCGTTTCGGCTTTCGACAATGCGTTCAACCGCGCCGATATTATCATTGTAACCGGCGGCCTCGGCCCCACAAAAGACGATATTACCAAGCACGTTCTCTGCGATTATTTCGATACGAAGCTCGTGATGAACGAAGCCGTCCTGGCACACATTACATCGTTCTTCACGAAACGCAATCGTCCCATGCTGGAGTCGAATACGCTGCAGGCGGCTTTGCCCGAGGCATGCGAAGTACTCTTCAACAGGCAGGGGACAGCAGCAGGCATGTGGTTCAGCAGGAATGGCAAAGTGCTCATTTCCATGCCGGGCGTTCCTTACGAAATGAAATCGATCTTCCTGGAAGAAGCCATGCCCAAGATCCGGGAACGCTTTGAGACAGTGAGCCTGTACCATCGCACGATCCTCACGCAGGGAATCGGCGAATCGTTCCTGGCCGAAAAGATGGCGGACTGGGAAAACAGGCTGCGCGCCGACGGACTGGGGCTGGCTTATCTGCCTTCGCCGGGATCCGTAAAGCTGAGACTGACTTCTTACATAGGTGAAAAAGAAGCACCGATGATCGAAGGTTATCTGCAGGAATTACGCACTGCCATTCCGCAGTTTGTTTACGGAGAGGGAGAAACGACCCTTTCAGAAGCCGTGGGAGCGATCCTTCGGGAGAACGGGCAGACGATCGGCACGGTGGAAAGCTGTACAGGAGGCGCGCTCGCAGCGATGCTCACCAGCATTCCCGGTTCGTCCGATTACGTGCACGGATCGCTGGTCACTTACAGCAATGCATTAAAGACAAAGCTGGCAGGTGTCGACGCTGCGCTGTTCGAAACCAAAGGAGCCGTTTCACAGGAAGTTGCCGAACAAATGGCGCTCGGTGGAAAAGCGCGGCTGGAGGTCGACTGGTGTATTTCCGTTACGGGAATTGCCGGCCCCGGAGGAGGCAGCGATGAGAAGCCTGTTGGCACCGTATGGATCGCATTAGCAGGTCCGCAAGGTGTTGTAAGCAAACAATTTAATTTCGGTGACCATCGCGAGAGGAACGTGCAAATGAGCGTTTTATCGGCTTTGAATTACCTTCGGTGTGAGCTGCTGGGAATTATTCCTGAAAAAAAGCAAGGTTAAACTTGTTCGTTTATTAGATTTTACTTTTCTTTGCACCCGCTTTTAGAATTAGGATAAAACAAAAAAACAATGTCACGAGTTTGTCAAATCACAGGGAAATCGGTAATGGTTGGGAACAATGTTTCTCACTCTAACCGTAAAACGAAACGTAAGTTCTTCCCGAACCTGTTAACGAAAAAGTTTTATATCCCTGAAGAGGATACAACTGTAACGTTACGTATCTCGGCTTCGGCTTTGAGAACTATTAATAAAAAAGGAATCTCTGTGTGCATGAAAGAGGCACGTGAGAAAGGTTATCTCAAGTAAATCCTGGTCTTTGTCCGCCAGCTGGCGGACGGGATATAAAGAATAAGAAAATGGCTAAGAAAGCAAAAGGAAATCGTATCCAGGTGATTTTGGAGTGCACAGAGCACAAAGAAAGCGGAATGGCTGGAACATCTCGTTATATCACGACGAAAAACCGTAAGAATACTCCGGAGCGTATGGAGATCAAAAAATTCAATCCGGTATTGAAACGAATGACCGTTCATAAAGAAATTAAATAATACTGCGTTATGGCTAAGAAAGTAGTAGCATCCTTACAAAAAGGAGGAGGAAAAGAGCATACAAAAGTGATCAAAATGGTCAAAAATGAAGCAGGTTCTTTTTCATTCAAGCAAGAAATCGTTCACAACGATAAAGTTAAAGACTGGTTCGCTAAGAACTAATTCTTTGAATAAACTCGAAATTATTGTTTAAGCCCCGTCCGACCACCGTCGGATCGGGGTTTTTCTGTTGAACATTATGGCATTATTCAGCTGGTTTTCGAAAGAAAAGAAAGAAACGCTCGACAAAGGGCTCGAGAAAACGAAAGACGGTTTTCTCTCTAAACTAACACGCACCATCGTCGGGAAATCGAAGGTGGACGAAGAAGTGCTCGATGAGCTCGAAGAAGTCCTCATTACTTCGGATGTTGGCGTAGACACTACGCTCAGGATCATTGACAGGATCGAGCAGCGTATTGCGCGCGACAAGTTTGTGGGCACAGACGAGCTCAACCGCGTACTCCGCGAAGAGATCTCCGGACTGCTCGCAGAAACCGACAGTAACGGCCCTTCGGCGTACGATCTTCCGTCACACGACGGCAATCCGCACGTGATCATGGTTGTGGGCGTTAACGGTGTTGGCAAGACGACCTCCATTGGAAAGCTTGCGCATCAGTTTAAGTCGGCAGGTAAGAAAGTCGTGCTCGGCGCGGCAGATACCTTTCGTGCTGCGGCTGTAGATCAATTGATCATCTGGTCGGAACGTGTAGGCGTTCCAATCGTTCAGCAGGGAATGGGCGCAGATCCGGCTTCGGTTGCATTTGATGCCTTGTCTTCGGCGAAAGCGCAGGGTGCGGATGTCGTGATCATCGATACCGCGGGTCGTCTGCACAATAAAGTGAACCTGATGGCGGAGCTCAGCAAGATCAAGCGCGTGATGGAGAAAGTAATTCCAGGAGCACCGCATGAGGTATTGCTGGTACTCGACGGCTCGACCGGTCAAAATGCTTTCGAACAGGCCAAACAGTTCGCGCTGGCAACTTCGCTCACCGGGTTGATCATTACCAAGCTCGACGGAACGGCAAAAGGAGGCGTAGTGATCGGGATCTCCGATCAGATGAGCATTCCCGTGCGCTTTATCGGCGTTGGCGAAGGAATGGAAGATCTGCAGGTATTTCACCGCGATGCATTTGTGGATTCGATCTTCGGGAACTAAAAAAGCAAACGCTTCTTACTTTTTCATCCTGATGGTTTTCAAAGACGATTACCTGGATTGATGGCTGTAACTCCCTGTTTACGGGGATTCCCGTAATCCCGTAATATTACGGGATTGCACTATTACCCGATTTTTCAGGATGCAGGGATCTGCCACGGCTCTTTCATTTACACCTGCGAATCCTTGCGGCTGTGAACTGCCATCTTTCCGTGTCCTCAATGCACAGCACTTCCAACATGCTCTGCGACCTTTGCGTTAAAGAGAAACTCCGTTTCAAACACATTATCTATTTAACCCTACCACGGAATATTCGCCGCCTTCATCACCTTTTTCATCATTCGCTGAAAAGCTTCGGGGCTTTCACCGTTCCATCCGGAGAAAAACGGCAGCAGCTTCCGGTCGATGCGTAGCACGTTGGAGTAGAATTTAGTTCCGGGATCGGTACCTGCCGAAACGATTTTCAGCTCGCAGTAGTCGCGGCTTTCCTCCCCGTAAAAGAATTCGGCGTTTTCATTCACCAGGCTCGCGATGTAATTGTAGCGCGCGTTCACGAATACATACGGTGTTTTAACGATGGTCAGGAAATCGGGAAGTGCGTCTGCGCCCATGGATGCGGGAACATACTGTCCGTTCTCCAGCCGGAAATCGTAGATGAACCAGCGGTAGTTCCAGTCGGGAACGGCGAATAACAGGAGCGAGTCGCCGAGCGAAACGAAATCGCGGCGTGCAAACTGTTTTCCTTCCTTTACGATAAAATGCTGCCGGAGGTTGTAGCTTTCCTTTGGATCGACACCTGTTCCATGCGTGGCATAGCGACGAACGGCTCCTTTTGCATCGCTGAATTGAAAGACAAGACTGTCTCCGCAGGTAATCGTTACCTTTTCCTTGTCGGGCAGCTCCCAGGTTTGGGACGACTGTGCGTTGACCGCTCCGGGAAGGAGAAAGAGGAGGTAGAGAATACAGGTGTTTTTCAGGACTTGGGCCATTGTTGAAATTCGTTTCCGGAGTGAAAATAACACAATTGGCGTCACGACACAAAAAAGGCGGAACAAATGCCCCGCCTTGATAGATGCTTTATTCAGTTATCGGGATTACCGATCGGGCGGTCGTTTTCTGTGGACAACAATCCCTCCGCACCCTCAAAGCACACAGTACTTCCCCGGTCCTTTGCGGTTAAAATGTGTCTGCAACAGCACCTTTTTCGACGTATCTCACAAATTCAGCCCTTTCACTGCCGCGTATTCATCCGATTTAACACCGTATTCGGCTTTGAGATACGCCTTGATGCGCTGTGCCCGTTCGCTGAGATCTTCGTAGTGGGTCAGCCGCTGTTTTCTCGTAGCGCGGAGCGAGCCTGCTTTTGCGGTAATGTCGTCGCTGAGCAGTGTGAGATCTGCTGCTTTCTGCTGAAGGGCGGCGACTTTCAGGCTGGCATTCGACGGATCGTAATTACTGAACTGGGACAATGTACTGACAAGGTCGCTGAAGAGCTTGGTCATGGACCCGTAGGACGATTCGCTCTGGCTGTTGCCTTTCGGCGCGGTGGGATCGGCAGGTGCTTTCGTGAGCTTCGTTCCGCGGAGCTTTTTGATGATGTCCATCGTAATCTCCGCTTCTTTGGACGATTTTCCGAACTGGGAAACGACCGTTCCATAAACGGGAGAAAGCAGTTTCAAGACAGCAAGCGGATCTGTTCTGAACTCCTGCTGCCGCAGATCGGCGGCCATCAGGTACTGCTCACTTTGGATGGCGCTGGCTTCATTGAGCTGTTCGAGCTGCGCGATGAGTGCTGAAAGTGCGCTGATGGATTCCTGTGGTCTCGGTGGGTTGTAGACCGTAAGGCTGTTGAGGTGGATCATAAGATCCCGGGCCCTGCGCAATCGTGCGCCAAACCCTGTTTCTGTTGTTGATGCCATGTCAGGTGTTTTAAATGAATATGATTATCTGTTAAAGTGTTTAACTCCAAATTGATACGGATTATTGTGCGGTGGCGTCTTTTTTATCTCCGGTAGGCGGTCCGATAGTTCCAGGGCTCCGGTCGACGGGTATCACAAAACAAGTAAGCTCTACCATAAAACAAGTAAGCTCTATCATTAAACAAGTAAGCTCTATCATTAAATGAGTAAGCTCTACCATAAAACAAGTAAGCTCTATCATAAAACAAGTAAGCTCTATCATAAAACAAGTAAGCTCTATCATTAAATGAGTAAGCTCTATCATAAAACGAGTAAGCTCTATCATTAAATGAGTAGGCTATACTATTAAACGAGTAAGCTCTACCATAAAACGCACAAGCGTATTCAGTGAACCCGTTTAAAAAGCCCTTCTTCCATTCAACTACTTTCTCAATGTAAAATGTACACTAACTAACTGACAATTAAGTTGGTTGATTTATTTCCCAAAAAGTGAATAATCCACACAGTGTTACGCCTTAAAGTGGAAAAACACATGTGCGCGTACGGATTCAGGTCATTTCGGCAACACTGCGAAAACAATGTTCAGCTAAATATCAGCTTGAGCGGCAATGAAGTTAATGTATTCATAAAATACAGTTTAACGAACTGAAAACCAATCCCTCTAACTTTGACTCAGTTTCATGAAACAAACAACACTATCACATTTTTTAAATTATTCACTTATGAAAAAGACAACCATTACAATGAGAGGATTACTGGGAATGTTCATCGCCCTGGCTTCCTTTACAACCAATGCACAGCTTACGGAGACCATGGGGACAGCCGGCAGCAATGGCTCAACGATCGCTACCCAGGAAAGCCTCGGGAATTTCAGCCTCACAGCGCTCACGTATTCCGGAACGGGAACCATCCGCAATAACCTCTTCTCGAACGGTTACGCAGGAGCTTCCGGAAGCATCAACATCCAGCTGCTGGCCACACAAACCTTCCAGGTGCAGTCCATCAACGCCGCTTCGTGCACAGTGTCCGATTCGATCTCTTTCGGGGTTGGTAAATCGACCAACGCTGCCAACGGATCCGAGCTGAAACTGGAGTACAGCATCGACAACGGCTCGAGCTGGATCGACATTCCTTTCGCAGCTTTGCCTACGGGAACAGGAACGACTTTTAATGTGTCTCCGGCGAAATGGTACAAAAGAACAGTAGCGATGCCTGCAGGTGCGATCAATTCTGCCCTCTGGCTGCGTTTCAAAAGCTACGTTCCTTCAGGTGCTGCCAACCCAGTTTACCGCATCGATGACCTTACGATGACCTGCGGCTCGACTGTGAGCTGTGGTACGCCAACAGCAGCTGTGGCGGTAACAGGCAACACCGTTTTCTGTGAAGGAACAGGTGCAACTGCCGACCTCGATGTAACAACCAGCCTTACAAGCCCGCTTTACCAGTGGTACAACCAGGACGGACAACTGTTCGGTGAAACGACGTCGTCACTGACAGTGAACTTCTCCGGAACGTACTACGCGGTCGTATCCAACGCAAACGGATGTGAAGCAACAACAGCAGGCGTTTACGTATTGGCTTACCCTGCTCCGCAATTCTGCATCGATACAGTTGAAGCCTGTGCAGGATCCAACGTAACCGTATGTGCACGCCTCAATTCAGGCGACCTGATCATTTCCGAGTATGTTGAAGGCTCGAACTTTAATAAATACCTCGAGCTGTTCAACGGAACCTGCGGGGATGTAGACCTTTCCGTTTACGAAGTGCGCGCTTACCACAACGGCTTGCCGATCACAAGCGTTCCGACCTTCACCATTCCGCTTTCGGGCGTTCTTCCTGAAGGAGATGTTTATGTAATTGCTCACCGCGATGCTACGGCATGGACAGGTACGCCTGACCTGCTTACAGACAGCCTTCAGTACAACGGCGACGATGCATTCTACCTGATCAACACACTGACAGACGAGATCATCGATATCTTCGGTTCCGTTGGATTCGATCCGGGATCTTCCTGGAGAGACACCGTTTCAGCAAGCCCGACCTTAGGCTGGACAACTGAGAACAAAACGCTCATCCGTAAAGCATGCGTTTACACAGGTATCCGTACCAATCCTGCATTGCCGGGCATCTACGGATTCCCTACACTGTTCACAGAATGGGATACACTTGGTGTTAACAACGTATCCAACCTCGGTATGCATGCATTCGGTGCTACCAACTACGATTTCACCATCACAGGAGGCGGAAGCGCGATCATTTCAGAAGCAGACAACTGCGCAACGATTCGTGTAGGTGAAGGTACAGGTGTGATCACTGCATCTGCTGATTTCTGCGGATTCAACGATTGCATGAAAAACGCCGTGATCGGTGTCGTAACAGACGATTGCCCTGAGTCACGTTCAGCTGGTAAGAAACAGCAAATGAACGGCGAAGCGAACGCTTACCCGAATCCGTTTACAGAGAACACCATGATCTCTTTCAAAAACGAAACGGCAGGAAACGTAACCATTACACTGACAGATATGCAGGGTAAATCGGTAGCCGTTACCACTGACGCTTACATGGAGAAAGGCACACACCGCCTGGAGCTGAATGCTTCCGGACTGAACAACGGTACGTACCTCGTACGTGTTCAAACGGTGAACGGTACGGAGCTTTTCCGCATCGTGAAAATGACAAAATAAACCGTAAGGTTTTTCAGGTATGGATCCGGGGAATTGCGCTTAGCGTGGTTCCCCGGATTTTTTTGTTTGGTTCGGGGGAATGGCTCGCGCAGATGTACATGGAGAGAAGATCGGAAACTATGAACAACAGTCCGTTTTCGCCGCCAGCGGTCGGAGGAATTAAAGGGGTGGCGCTTTGTCTCCTTGTCTTTTGACTAACAGTTGAAAACTTTCACGCTGCATTTTTATCTGTGGTTTGTTTTTCCAAGAAGTTTTGCCTAACCTTGGTACGCTAAAAACTATCAATGAAGACTACTATAAAGAGGGCGATCTCCAATCGTTCAGCTTTATTCCCTGCGTACTACTGCGCTGCTACGGGAACCGCGCTGTCAGCTCCGACGTGTGGGAGGAATCTTATTTCCAAATCCTTCAAAAACTACATGTATGAAGAAAATGACGCTTGCCGGGCTTAAGCTTTGCCTGGTATTATTGTCTGTGCTGTCTTTCCAGTCGGCCCATGCACAGGTTGTGCGCTGCGCAACAGATGAAATGGATTCCCTGCTTCGTGCAAGCTTTCCCGGGACCGAATCAAAAGAAGACTTTGAAGCCTGGGTACAGGAAGCCGTCGCGGTGGCGCAACAGCACAAAGTGATCGGCGGTGTTTACCAGATCCCGGTGGTGTTTCACGTAATTCATAACGGCGAAGCAGTAGGAGTGGGGTCGAATGTATCGCAGGCTGCCATCCAGTCGCAGATCGATGTGCTCAACGAAGATTTCCGCCGCATACTTGGAACCAACGGCTACAATACCCATCCCGACGGATCCGACACACAGATCGAATTCTGCCTGGCACAAAGAAGGCCCGACGGAAGTGCCTTTGCAGCCGGTCAGCCGGGCGTTAACCGCATTCTCCGCACAACGGCAGGCTTTACGGCACCGCCTTACGCAACGAACTACATCGACGCAACCATCAAAACATGGACGTACAATGGCGGAACGCCAACAGCAACCCGCGGCTGGAGTCCTGATAAGTACATGAACATCTGGCTGTGCAATATTTCAGGAGGAATCCTCGGATACGCACAGTTCCCGCAATCTCCCCTCGGAGGGATGGGCTGCAACACACCGAATGCAGCCACAGACGGCGTCGTATTCCTTTACAGCTCCATCGGTAAAAGCTCCGTAACGGGATTTGCCGGGCCTTACAACGAAGGGCGAACAGCCACACACGAGATCGGCCACTGGCTGGGACTTCGCCACATCTGGGGCGATGGCGGATGTACCGTCGACGATTACTGCAACGATACGCCCGAAGCAGGGGCGCCGAACTATGGCTGTCCTGCGGGAACAAACTCCTGTACGGCAGCTCCGGACGCCGGCGTGGATATGATACAGAACTACATGGACTACACAGACGACCTGTGTATGAACATCTTTACCAACGATCAGAAAGCCCGGATGCGGACCGTTCTCGAAGGAAGTCCGCTGCGCCTGGCGCTCATCAACTCAGATGCGTGCACGCCGCCGAACCCGAGTGATGCTTCCATCACCGATGTATTCAATCCGAAAGGCGATCATTGCAATGCGAGCATCACGCCAAGCGTTCAGTTGCGCAACCGCGGATCGAATGCGCTGACTTCTGCGACGATTTCCTACAAGATCGACAACGGTACGGCCACCAGCTTTAACTGGACGGGAACACTGGCAGCAGGCGCTTCCGTAACCGTTGCCTTACCTGCTTTTACACCGGCAACGCTGGGTGTACATACCTTTAAAGCGTATTCCACCTTGCCGAACGGCGTAGCAGATCCTTCTACGCTATACGATACATCCAGCATCTCGTTCGTGGTTTCCAACGGGATCATGCCGAACTACACACAGGATTTCGAAAATCCCGTGTTCCCGCCGGACATCAAATGGACCGTCGACAACGCCAACAACGACTGTTACGAATGGGTAGGCGCTTCCGGTGTTTCAGCCGCTGGCGTATTCAGCAACAACATTGCCGAGCTGCCATTCTACGGCGATGGCAGCACCACGAACGAAAACCTGATCACACCGGTCTTCATTCTGCCCTGCAACGCAACTGCTGCAAGCCTGACCTTCCACGTCGCTTACCGGAAAAGAGTCTCGGGCTCAACCGACCGCCTGATCGTGGAGATCTCGCAGGACTGCGGAACGACATGGACGGCCACCGGCTACGATAAATCAGGAACCACGCTTGCGACCAATACGACCCTTGCGGCGAACGAGTACTATCCTGCCGTTGCTTCCGACTGGAGGCTCGAGACCGTCAACCTGCAGAGCTACGTGACAGGAACGTCCAAAAACATCCGTTTCCGTTTCCGGGGAATTTCCGCTAACGGGAACAACATCTTCATCGATAATATCAACTATACGGCAACAACGCCGGGCGAGATCAACGTTGTGCAAAGTGGTAATACGATCCTGGACGGCGGCTTGTACAATTTCGGGTCTGTCACAGCCAATACGACCGTCAACGCGACGTTTACCGTACAGAATACAGGAACGACGAACCTTACGCTCACACCGCCCGTTACCGTAACAGGAACAGGCTTCGCACTGACAACGACCTTTGGTGCCACCACCATTCCTGCAGGCGGAACGACCACGTTTGTGCTGTCATTTACTCCAACGGGCGCAGGCCCTTTCACCGGAAACGTTTCCTTCGCAACGAATGACTGCGACGAAGGGACTTATAATTTCGTGCTCAACGGAACCGGAACTGTTAATCCGCCGGTAGCCGATTTCAGTGCAACACCGACAACCGTTTGTTCAGGCGCCACCGTTACGTTTACGAACCTTTCGACAGGTGCCCTGAGCTATGCCTGGAACTTCGGAGCTTCGGCCACACCGCCGACTTCAACGGCAGCCAATCCTACCGTCGTTTTCAATACGCCGGGAACGTATCCTGTCACGCTGACGGCAACGAATGCTTTCGGGTCGGACGTAGAAACGAAAACAGGCTACATCGTTGTGCTGAATGGAACGGGAACAGCCCTTCCGATCGCAGAAGGCTTCACTGTGACTCCTTTCCCTGCGGCAGGCTGGTCACGGGTCAATGTCAACAATTCCGCGACTTCCTGGGCGCGTTCGGCTACGATCGGCGTTGCGCCAACTGCAGGGAATTCCATGGTGTTCGATAATTTCGCTTTCAACGACGCAGACGATGACGAGCTGCGATTGCCTGCTGCGGCCTTCACCGGGCTGGCTTCCGCGCAACTGACTTTCCATGTTGCCTACGCTCCTTATAATGCGACCACTTTCGACGGTTTGCAGGTGCTTGTATCCACCGATTGCGGAACGACCTTCACGAGCGTTTACAGCAAATCGGGATCTACACTACAGACAGCCAATGCCGTAACGACCTCCTTCACACCTACGTCAGCCCAATGGAGGCTCGAAACGATCAATCTCAGCTCTTATGTGGGGCAGGGAAGTGTGATCGTTGCATTCAGGAACCTTTCCGGCTACGGAAACCGTTTGTTCGTAGACAATATTAATCTTTCAGGAGTGGCAGGCGCAGCAGCACCCGTTGCGAGCTTTACCGGCACTCCAACAGCGATCTGTGCAGGTCAGACAGTTACTTATACAAGTACGTCGACCAATTCGCCGACCTCGTATTCCTGGACATTCCCTGGCGGAACACCGGGCACATCCACTTCGGCAAGCCCGGTCGTGACGTATGCCACGGCAGGAACCTACAATGCTTCTTTAACAGCAACCAACGGCAGCGGCTCGAATACGGCAACGCAGACGAATTTCGTTACCGTAACAGCTACGCCTGCAACGCCGACCATTACAGCTGGCGGCCCGCTGACCTTCTGTGCAGGCGGCAACGTCGTACTGACGTCCTCTTCCGCAACAGGCAATTTGTGGTCGACAGGCGCAACAACGCAAAGCATTACCGTTAGCACTTCCGGAACTTATACTGTTGCCGTAACGACAGGCGGTTGTACTTCCGCAACGTCTGCCGGTACGACCGTAACCGTTAACGCCGCACCAGCAGCTCCGACCATTACAGCCGGCGGTCCGCTGACCTTCTGCGCCGGCGGAAACGTTGTATTGACGTCCTCTTCCGCAACAGGAAATACATGGTCAACAGGCGCAACAACACAAAGTATTACCGTTACCACCTCAGGAACATATACGGTAACGCGTACCGTGAGCGGATGTGCTTCGCCTGCATCAGCCGGAACAACTGTAACCGTTAACCCGATTCCTACAGCTCCGACCATTACAGCAAGTGGTCCATTGACCTTCTGCGCAGGTGGAAACGTTGTGCTGACTTCTTCTTCCGCAACCGGAAACACGTGGTCGACAGGCGCAACGACACAAAGCATTACCGTTACCACTTCGGGAACGTATACCGTAACGCGTGCTGCCAGCGGTTGTACTTCTGCAGCGTCTGCGGGAACAACCGTGACCGTAAACCCAATTCCTGCAACGCCAACCATTACAGCGGGTGGCCCACTGACCTTCTGCGGGGGCGGAAGTGTTGTCCTGACCTCCTCTTCCGCAACGGGAAACACGTGGTCGACAGGCGCGACAACACAAAGCATTACCGTTACCACTTCGGGAACGTATACCGTAACACGCGCTGCCAGCGGTTGCACTTCTGCCGCATCGGCGGGAACAACCGTGACCGTAAACCCAATTCCTGCAACGCCAACCATTACAGCGGGTGGCCCGCTGACGTTCTGCGCGGGTGGGAACATTGTCTTGACCTCTTCTTCCGCAACCGGAAATACGTGGTCGACAGGCGCGACGACACCAAGTATTACCGTTGCCGCTTCCGGAACCTATACCGTTACAGCAGCAGCAAGCGGATGTAGCTCTGCAGCATCTGCAGGAACTGTTGTAACAGTCAATCCAATTCCTGCAACACCAACCATTACAGCCGCCGGCCCGCTGACGTTCTGCGCCGGGGGCAACGTCGTGCTGACCTCTTCTTCCGCAACAGGAAATACCTGGTCGACAGGCGCAACAACTCCAAGCATTACCGTTAGCGCTTCGGGAACGTATACCGTTACAGCAGCGGCAAGTGGCTGTAGTTCTGCAGCATCTGCCGGAACTGCCGTAACGGTGACTCCTCTACCGGCGACACCAACCATTACTGCGGGCGGATCAACGACTATTTGCTCAGGCGGAAACGTCACGCTGACTTCTTCCGCAACTACAGGAAATACATGGTCGACCGGTGAAACAACACCATCGATCACTGTTTCAGCGACGGGAACTTATACGGTAACGACGACTTCGGGCGGCTGCTCATCTGCTGCTTCGACCGGGACAACTGTCACTGTGAACACGACACCGGTTATTGCCGTGGGTACCGTAACGAATCCCGCACTTTGCGGAACGGCTACCGGAACGATCGAGCTTACAGGTTCAGGCACCGGAACGCTTAACTGGACAGGAACGACATCCGGAACGATGAGTGTTACATTGCCTGCAACGATCAGCGGACTTGGAGCAGGATCTTATTCCATTGCTTTTGCAAGTGCGTCTGGCTGCGGTTCGAACAACATTACACAAGTGCTTTCCGATCCGGGAGCACCGGCTGCACCAACCATTACAGCCGGCGGAGCAACAGCGTTCTGCGAAGGTGGAAATGTCGTACTCACATCGTCAGCGCCAACGGGGAATACCTGGTCGACCGGCGAAACAACACCATCGATCACTGTAACCGGCTCGGGAGCGTATACGGTTAGCTTCACATCTTCCGGATGTACATCTGCTGTCTCTTCCGCCACAACAGTAACGGTGAATAACAATCCAACGGTTACGTTCGGCGGAATAAACGACTTGTGTGTTTACAACACCGGCATTACGCTGAGCCAGGGAAGTCCGGCAGGTGGTAGTTATTCCGGGAACGGTGTTTCGGGCGGGGCGTTTAATCCTGCGACAGCCGGCCCTGGTATAAGCACGCTCACGTATTCGTTTACGGATGCGAACGGTTGTTCTTCAACGGCAACATCTGCGGTAAATGTGAGCGAATGTCTCGGAGTGGACGAAAATCCGCTCTCAACTGTCACTGTCTTCCCGAATCCTTCGGCAGGCTTCCTGACTGTAGATGCAGGGAACGATCAGCTGCAGTCGGTTACGGTATATGATCATTTGGGCAGACTGGTACTGACAAACGCTGCATTGAATGGCACGCAAACAGTCCTTGATCTGAAAACAGTTGCTGACGGCGTCTATACGATCCGTGTAAAGACGGTTGCCGGAACGCAGAATGTTGCTGTAGTGGTCAGGAAATAACAATGATCAATCAAGTTAAAAAGGCTCTCTCCGCGGTTGGCGGTGAGGGCTTTTTGTTTTTAGTCTTGTCAGGGAGTTCTTTAAAGCAGGTTGTGTGTATTAACCGCAATGACCAAAATTCACAATGGATTCCATCCCAAAGACAGGTGCCGTGAATTCGTAAATTCGCGAATTCGCAATAATACGAACGGGACTTGGAAAATAGTTGAAAAGGCCGGTTCTCCCGTTAAGGAAAGCCAGGAACAGGATTGTGAGCCTCATTAAATTCAGATACGGAACAGCTCTTTTCCTTTAACGGCATCCATGCCCAGCCATTCGAGTGTCGAGTTGACAAAAATGTCTTCGATCACCTGCGGGGAAAGATCGCTGTCTTCGATGAACTTGCCGATCTCGAGATCGCCCAGTGGGAACGGATAATCGGAGCCGAGACACACGCGCTTGCTGCCCTGCATTTTCAGGATGTATTCGAGCATGTCGATATCGTGCGTAATGGAATCTACCCAGAATTTACCGAGGTATTCGCGGGGATTGACCTTGTTATCGATGGCTACGAGATCCGGGCGACAGTTAAAGCCATGTTCCACTCTTCCAAGCGTTGGCAAAAACGATCCGCCGGCATGCGAAAAGCAAACGCGCAGATGCGGTAAGCGCTCGAGTACGCCGCCGAAGATCATGGAACAGGCAGCACGCGATGTTTCAGCGGGCATTCCGACCAGCCACGGCAGCCAGTATTTTTTCATGTCGTCTTCACCCATCATTTGCCACGGATGGATCATTACGGCCAGGCCGAGATCGGCGCATGCTTCGAAAATGGGAAAGAATTCCGGTTCGCTGAGGTTTTTTCCATTGATATTGGAACCGATCTGAACGCCCAGGTGTCCCGTTGCTTTCGCATGTTTTAATTCTTCAATGGCAAGTGTTGTGTCCTGCATGGGCAGTGTTGCCAGCCCGATGTAATTTTTCGGGAAGCGGGCTGCGAGATCGGCGATGTGGTCGTTGAGAAAACGCGAAACTTTTGCTCCGTGCTCCGGTTTCGACCAATAGGCGAAGAGAACGGGAATCGTACAGACAACCTGTACCTGTGTATTGAACGCAGCATATTCCTTCACACGCATTTCTTCTGCCCAGCAATTTTCTTCCACCCGGCGGAAAAACTGGCCGCCCTGCATCATGTCTGCTGTTCCATCGTCGTTGTGCTCGAGGTGGATAAAATTACCGTAGCCAAATTCCGTCGCCCATTTGGGAAGGTGTTTCGGCATAATATGCGTGTGCATGTCAATTTTCAGCATGATGATGATGTGGGTTTTGATCCTGATAGCTATCGGGAAAGCGAAGGTACAGTTTTGTGAGAAAATCACGGGCAGGTTGTGAAATTATTCACGGATTGCAGCCGTAAGCACGGACAATGGATTATGGCTAATTTAGCGATGCTTAAAAACAGGAACATGACACCACAGGAAGTATTGGACAGTATGCTGGAACGCGACCGGTTCTCGAAATGGCTCGGACTGGAAATCGATGAGGTCGCCGCAGGCTACTGCAAGCTGCATTATACGGTAACGAACGATATGTTGAACGGTTTCGATATCGTTCACGGCGGTGTCGTATTTGCTGCTTCCGATTCTGCATTCGCCTTTGCCTGTAATTCGCACGGGATCCTGACGGTGGCGCTCGACGCCTCCATCACGTTTACCCGTTCTGCAAAAGAAGGAGATGTGCTCACGGTCGAAGCGATCGAGCTGCACTGCGGAAGCAAAACCGGTGTTTACGATATCCGGACCACGAATGCGGAAGGAAAGCTTGTTGCCCTTTTCAAAGGAACGGGCTTCCGGACCGGGGAAAATGTGGGAGAACGGAGCTGAAAAGCCGCGAAACAATCGTCAGACTTTTCCCGCTTTGATTTCATCCACAACCGAAGGATCGAGCAAGGTCGACGTATCCCCCAGGTTCGACAGGTCGTTCTCGGCAATTTTCCGGAGAATCCGCCGCATGATCTTTCCACTGCGTGTTTTCGGAAGTCCCGTAACGAACTGAATCTTGTCCGGCTTGGCAATCGCTCCGATGACTTTTGAAACGATCTGTATCACTTCCTGGCGGATCTGGTCCTGGTTGTCGGGATGTCCTTCGCAGATCACGTACGCATAAATTCCCTGGCCTTTCACGTCGTGCGGATAGCCTACTACGGCGCTTTCGATCACATCGTCGTGCATATTGATGGCGTTTTCCACTTCAGCTGTTCCGATGCGGTGTCCGCTAACGTTCAGTACATCGTCGACACGGCCGGTAATTTTGTAATTGCCTTTTTCGTCGCGCAGTGCGCCGTCGCCGGTGAAATACTTATTCCCGTATGTTGCGAAATAGGTTTGCCTGCAGCGCTCATGGTCGCCGTAGGTGGTGCGGATAATTCCCGGCCACGGCTGTTTAATGGCTAAATTTCCCGAAACGCCGTTTCCTTCGAGTTCTTTCCCGGATTCGTCCATCAGGCAGGGAAGTACTCCCGGCATCGGCAAGGTGGCGCTTCCCGGAACGGCTGGTGTAATCCCTGCTAAATTGGTGATCATGATACCGCCGGTTTCGGTCTGCCACCACGTATCGACGATCGGGCAATTGTTCTTCCCGACGTTCGTATCGTACCAGTGCCAGGCTTCTTCGTTGATCGGCTCGCCGACGGTTCCGAGCACTTTCAGCGAGGAAAGGTCTTTTCCCTGCAGCGGTTCAAGGCCGTAACCCATCAGGCTCCGGATCGCGGTCGGAGCGGTGTACAGAATGTTCACGCGGTGCTTGTCCACAACGTCCCAGAATCGCCCGGCATCGGGATAGGTCGGAATGCCTTCGAAAATAACGGTTGTTCCAGCGGCGGTGAGCGGAGCGTAGAGCAGGTAACTATGTCCTGTGATCCAGCCGATATCGGCGGTACAGAAGAAAATATCGCCCTGCTCGTACTGGAATGTATTCAGAAATGTATAGTTCGTATAGATCATGTAGCCTGCAACGGTGTGTACAACGCCTTTCGGTTTGCCGGTAGAGCCGGAGGTATACAGAATGAACAGCGGATCTTCGGCATCCATTTCAACGGCATCGAAGTGTTCGATACCTGCTGATTCGACCTTTTGGATCTCGTCTTCCCACCAGACATCGCGGCCGTCGGTCATTGTTACGGAGGTGTTGGTGCGCTTGCAGACAATAACGCGCTGCACGAACGGACAGGATTGAAGCGCTTCGTCGATCACGCCTTTCAGCGGAATGTCTTTTTGTCCGCGGAAACCGCCGTCGCAGGTAACGATAAACTTCGCTTTGGCATCGATGAGCCGGTCAGTAATGCTTTGCGCGGAAAAACCGCCGAAGATCACGGAATGTACGGCACCGATGCGCGCGCAGGCGAGAACGGCGATTGCCAGCTCGGGAACCATGCCCATGTACAGGCAAACCCGATCGCCCTTCCGGACGCCATTATTTTTCAGTACCTGGGAAAACTGGCATACTTTCTTATACAGCTCGCTGTAAGTAAACGTCTGGTGCTGTTCGTCGGGAGAATTGGGTTCCCAGATGATCGCAGGCGTGCTACCGTGTTCTTCCAGGTGCCTGTCGAGGCAGTTTTCGGTGATATTGAGTTTTCCGCCTTTGAACCATTCGACCTTCGGCTCTTTGAAATTCCATTCGAGCACGCTGTCCCACTTTTTCTTCCAGGTAAAATGTGCTGCAATTTCTCCCCAGAAAAGCTCAGGCTGGCTGATGCTTTTTTCATACGCTTCGTGGTACTCGTCAAGCGATTTTATTTGATACGGATACGTCTTCATAGTTTTTGTGATGGTGTTACAGGCATTACAGTCTGTTCGTCAGCATGCCGCAGTTTGCATGCATTGTTCAGACTCACTAAAATAGAATAATGTGCCGATTCAGGTGAAGTAATGATTAAAAATAATAACTTAAACGGCTATGGAGACTACGGCGAAAACAAACAGCATCGCAAAAGTGATCGGAGCTTCTTCGCTCGGAACGCTGATCGAATGGTATGATTTCTACATTTTCGGGAGCCTGGCAGGCGTGATCGGGAAGCATTTATTCCCTTCCGATTCAGGTGCTTCGGCGCTGATCAATACGCTGGCGATCTTTGCTGCCGGTTTTATCGTACGGCCCTTCGGAGCTTTGGTATTCGGACGGCTCGGCGACCTGATCGGGCGGAAATACACCTTCCTGCTGACATTGGTGCTGATGGGACTTTCGACGTTTCTCATCGGGCTTATACCTTCCTTCGAATCCATCGGCTATGCCGCGCCCATTCTCGTGCTCATTCTCCGGCTCATCCAGGGACTGGCGCTTGGCGGTGAATATGGCGGGGCCGCGACGTATGTGGCAGAACACGCGCCGCCGGGACGAAGAGGTTTTTTCACCAGCTGGATACAGATCACCGCAACGCTTGGATTGTTCCTGTCGCTGGGTGTGATCGTTTCCACGAAAAACCTGCTCGGCGCAGAAGCTTTCGGCGACTGGGGCTGGCGGATCCCCTTCCTGATCTCTATACTGCTCGTGGGCGTTTCGATCTATATCCGCATGCGCATGCACGAATCGCCACAGTTTGAAAAGCTGAAAAGCGAAGGAAAAGTTTCCGTCAATCCGCTGAAAGAAAGCTTCCGGAAGAAAGCCAACTTCAAAATGGTGCTGCTTGCATTGTTCGGCGCAACGATGGGGCAGGGCGTGATCTGGTACACGGGGCAATTCTATGCCCAGTCGTTTCTGGAAAACACCTGCAAGCTCGATTTCAACGATTCGCGTTACATCCTGCTCTGGGCGATTGTGTTTGCCACGCCGTTCTTCGTGATCTTCGGCTCGTGGAGCGACCGCGTGGGCCGGAAATGGATCATGATGACGGGCATGCTGCTCGGCGTGTTGTTTTACCGGCCGATCTATCAGCATTTCATCGACAGCACCGACTACGCCACGCTGCAAAAGACGGAGCTGAAAACGGCCCGGCTGTTTCCTGTTTCCGCGAGCCAGGTTGCCGGAAGCCCGAAAGACAGCCTGTTTGTTACGACGACCTTGAAAGAGCTGAATGACGGAGCCAAATTCAAGGAAGTAACGACCGTTACGGTTTTTGCAGATAAAAGTCGGGCGCCCGAGACCAAAACGGTGATCCTTGACAAGCAGCTTTCTTCCGGGACATTCTGGAAATTCGTTGCGCTGGTCTTCTTCCAGATCCTGCTGGTTACGATGGTTTACGGCCCGATCGCAGCATTCCTGGTGGAATTGTTCCCAACCAAGATCCGTTATACGTCCATGTCGCTTCCGTATCACATCGGTAACGGCGTATTTGGCGGCCTTGTTCCGTTCATTGCTACGCTGGTTGCCAGCTTTCCGGGCTCCACACCGCTTTCCGGCCTGTGGTACCCGATAGGAATTGCGGCGCTGAGCTGCCTGATCGGTGTGGTGTACCTGAACAACAAACAGGTAGAACAGGTAGATGAATAGATTGCCGGTACAATGATTGTCAAACCATTAAGAAGAAAGCTATGAACACCTTAAAGAAATTCCTGGGACTTGTCTGGATGCTGCTGGCGCCGGCTGCCGTTGTTTTCATGTTCATCCAGGCCGTGGATAAAACGAATGCCGCCCTCACTTCGATCGAGCGTACGAATACGGCTTTGCAGTGGGGAATTATCCTCTTTATTTTCATCCCGATCTGCACCGGACTGGCAATTTTCGGCTGGTATTCGTTCAAAGGTGATTACGATAAGCTGCCGGAAAGCTCCGAAGAGCTTTGACAGGTTTAAGCGTCGTTTGCCTTGTGCCGAATAACCATGAAGTACACAATGAACTTCCATCACTTCTCTACGCGTAAATCAGCGCGATCTGCGAGCGTTTTTTGCCGCAAATAATCGACCGATCAGTACTGTACCACTAGTAAAATAATTTTTTTAAGGATTCACAACCTCCAGCCGCAGCGGCTTTACAGCCTCTTTTCCTGCAGGAACAAAGAAATAAATCCCTGAGTTGAGCGAGGTCAGGTCGATTTCTTCCCCGCTTTTTACGGTCAGCGACGCCATGTTTCTTCCCCGGACATCTGTCAGGTTCAGGTCCAGCACTTCAAAAGGATGACTGATGCGAACTGTTCCCGCTGACGGATTTGGCCAGGCGATGAGGGTCACGAGCTCTTGTTCAGTTACTGCCATTGGTTCCGTACAAGGATTTCCCGGATAATAGAAGGTGCTTTGCAGGAAATTGGGATTGCCGTTCCGGACGGTTCCAGTTAACTGAAGCTGGTAGGACGGATCAAAACCACAGGAAGCACCGGCGCCGTTCGGACAGTTGATGCGTTTCCTGATCGGGTTGTTGCCGTCGCCCATGAAATAGATGCGGCGATCCGGCGCGAGAATGGGTGTGCCAGCGGCGGCCGTGGAAATAACGGTTTGTGATCCGGGAATATCCGGCAGCGTAACGTCGTACTGGTAAAGCGTGGTCCCGTTCATCATGTACAGGAATTCACCGCTGGGCGAGAAGCAGGGCGAGCTTCCCGAAACCGTCGCCAGGTGCGTCAGCAGTCCTGTCATCGGATTGAAATCATAGATCCTGTTGTCGACCGCCAGTTTGTTATTGGCCGGTGAAGCAGCCATTTTATTGGGGTCGATGTCCTGGTAAAAAGGTGCTGAAAATCCGTTCGCTGTGAGCAAAACCGTTCCGACGGAATCGCTGTGCCCGAAATGGATCCAGTAATCCTGGCCGTTGATATGGGGCATCGCAGTGAGCACTTCGTTGATGGTCGCATTACTGCCGAAGATCGGCATAGGAACGATGGGAATTCCTTTCTGGGTCACATCGCCCAGCCCGTTATCGAGGCTCATATCGATTTTTGTGTAGCGCAGGCCTTTATTTTCCTGGGGAGACGAGTACATGTTCTCCACGCAGTCGAGCGTGATGATGTAATAGTTCTGCGTTTGTGTTTTCGTGATTCCGTTTGCTGGATCGGGCAGCACGATAATTCCCTGGTAGGTGCTGTGACAACCGGCAATGTTCTGCAGCAGCCCGTTGGGCATGACCTGGTGGTTGGCGTTCCAGACTCTTCCCTGCACGGCGGGATAGGTGTTGGAATTACCGCCGTTGCTGTAAAATAACAGCTGGCCCTGCGCATTGCAGATCCCTGATGTCGATTCGGATGAAAAAACACTGGTCTGCGGCAGCGCGACGGCTGTTCCCGAATTGAAATCGATTGCGGTGCTGCCGAAATGCCAGACATTGAACTCGTTTTGTGCGCCGGAAAGAAAAGCGATTACTAAACAGGCGGTTAGCGTAAGATAATGCAGCATGATCGTCGTATTGATGCTGCAAGTTAAGGAATCTCAGGAACAGCTGACGAATGGATCTTTCAAAAGGTGATAGTGAATTTTCATAGCGGCCTTTTGACGGGGAATTGTTTGCTGCCGGATTATTTCCAGCCGGGTAGAAAAACGGAGCCGCAGACCCAGAGCACGGATTTTCGCCAGTCGAAAAAATCACCCGGATAGCGTATGGGATTTCCGCCTATTCCGTACGTTACGGGGAAATAATAGCTGCCGTCGCTGTTCCATTGGTGGACAATTCCGTAGTAAACCGTTGCTTTTCCGTTGACGAGGACTGCCGGATTAAAGCCGCTAACGCTTCTTTCCACCATCGTGCCTTCTTCCTTCAATTGTCCGTCCGGATAAAAAAGCCTTCGTAAAAAACGATCGCTCACTGGTTTCCCCGTTACGCTGTCCAATGTATATGCATGTATTGTTTCATTCACCTGCAGGCCATTGTCGAGATTCACATGCTGGACGCACAGTATATTTCCCTTATCATCGTACTCGGAAATCATCCGGCGGCGGGCAGGTTCAAAAGGAAAAGTCAGCATTACATTTTCCCAGAGACCGATCTGTTTACCTTCGGAACACGTTCCGACACAGAAAGGGCGCCCCTGATAAGTGTGCTCATAGCGGCCATGCGGAATGCCTTTTTTCCACTGCGAGAAACCTGTTGCTTCGATGGAATCCGATTTTTCGGGGTTTATTTTCCGGTAATGTAAGTCCCGGTCTAAGAGCAATTCAGCATAATAGCCGTTGATCTTTTCATAGGCCGGGTCTCCGATCACCTGTTGAATGGAATCGCGGGAAAGTGCATCCGGATAGCGAAACACCTTGTAAACACTTTCAAGAGAATCGGCCGGATACAATCCGGATAAGATGAAATAGCCATCGAAGGTTTCTCCATCGGTTGTTTCCCCGAAGATGGAACCTGCGCGCGTTGCTGCATCGTATTGGATCGTAAAGCTTTTTTCAGCGTCGTGGTACTGGTTGATGCCTTCTTTTTCGATGAACAGGGCTTCGTAGCGCTCAATGGGCATTTCATTGTTGGAGATCGTTACCGGAAATGGAACGATACAGCTGCGGCAGTGCAGCATGCTGTCTTCGGGAAGTACGTGTTTTGCCTGCGACCAGCCAACAGAACAGAGTAGCAAAAAGAGGAAGAAAATACTTTTTTTCATGTTCGCTAAAAGAGTGTAACAGGAATCCGGGGGAAATGTTACATCAAAAAAAGCCGCCGGAAAGTGCTTCCGGCGGCTTCTGGTATAGATTGATCAATACTTAATCGTATTGAACTTAAATCGTTTGGTGTCCGGACCTGCGATACGCGCCAGAACGACGATACCTTCTGCCGTTGGGAAGAAGTATGCCGGATCGATCGCCATCGGGAACGCATTCGGTCGCTGGATCTCTGTCAGCGGCAGCGAATTGAACGTACGGTCTGCATAGCGGAAGGTCCCGTCGGCATTGATCACCGTCAGCAGGGAAGGATAGAGCGCTTCTTTTCCGTACAGGTTATCGATGTTAATCTTGTTCCCTGTGCGGTCGAACCAGTACCTCCAGGTATGGATCGGAACGTCCATGTGCAGGTCGGTATAATTCCAGACCATGTACAGGTTGTCGTCTTTCAGCTGATAGGTGAACGAGCCGTAATGTTTTTCAGGAACGAGTGTCAGCTCGGATTGTCTTTTCTCCAGTACGTTGCTCCACAACCGGTTGCCGGCTCCATCGAGAGAAAGGGCAATGACGTTCCCGAAGATGTATTCCGTCTGGTAAACCGGCGGCGTTACCGTGCCGATCGCGTTCGCTGTTTTCCGCTCGTATTCCGTGAGCAGGATGATTCCGCCGGCAGGTTTCAGCAGCACATCTCTCAGCGTAAAGTAATCGAGCGATGCATTCGGTACCTGCGAAGCTTTTTCGGAAAGTCCGTAGCGCAGGATAGTTGCTCCGAGCTGTTCCACGTTATTGGTGAGAACGTCGCCTTCCGGATTTGACTGAAGGTACCAGGTTGCTCTCCAGTTATCGGCGCTTTCGCCGGCCGTTGCCAGCGCTCCGCCGATCACAAGTTTTCCCGAAGGATCGATCAGCATGCGATAGTCCGTTGGGAAATAACCTCCGAGGTCGAGTGTTTTCACGCGCGTGAATTCTTTTCCGCTGGTGATGAGCTGATACATGTGCTCTTTGTTGGAGATCTTGATGTCTTTGTACAGGTACGCGATGCCGTCGTTGTTCACTTTGATGGAATTTGTCGGGTAGCGCTCAGATTCGTTTTCCAGTGTCATTTCCTGCAGCCAGATGGACGAATAATCGAGTGTCGAGAAGACCTGCAGCCTTACTTCTTCGCGCTCGCCTTTAACGAACGGCTTTTCTGTCATTACGAGCAGCTTCGAGCCGTCGGGTGAAAAGCTGACGGAATAATCGGCGCTTTTGAACTGCGACTGCGAGAATTCCGTTTCGAGCACAAGACCTTTTTCATCGGGCTTCCCGTTCTCGTCGATCTCTTTTACGATGAGTGAATTCTTTCCTTCGGCCTTGTTCCAGCCTTCGAGGAAGATCAGCACTTTCCCGTTGTTGAATTCGGTGAAGCGGTGCAGGAGCGATGCACCCATAACGCCGCTCGTTCCAACAATATCGCTGGAAGAAATGAACTTGAGTGCAGGCGAGTATTTCTCCAGCCATAAATGCTCGTCGGTCATAGAGCCCGATTTCCGGAGCACGTAATAGCCTGTTGCATCCTGGCCGAGCATTTTGTGCCAGTGAGCCTCGGGCCTGTTGTTGGTGAACTCTTCAGTACTGGCTGTGCTGACTTCCTGAGCAAAAACAGGAAAGAGCGTACAGCCTGCAAGAAGCAGGGAAAGAAACTTCATAGCTTATTTTTTTGCCGCCGCCCAGGTGTTGTACTCGCGGATCACTTCGTAAATATTGATGGCCTTATAGCCCTGTTCTTTGTTGGCTACTTTCTTGGCAAGCTCCGGGTAATCGGAAATGATCTCTGGCATTTTCTTCGCGAACTGCAGTCCCAGCATTCCGAACTCAACGGGCGCTTCCTTATCCTTTGCAAGGATCGTTTTGGTGTCGTAAGCGCGGGCGTCGTACTGCTGCCAGGTTTCTCCCGACTGTGACACAAGCGTCATGTAGCCGTCTACGGTTGAATACCATTCGTAGGTTCTGATGGCGCCTTCTGCCACAACGAGGTTGAAGTTGGGCTTTTTCATCATGCCGCCGCTGTAGGTAATGGATTCGTAGACTTTATCGGCGATCATGTAGCCTTTGATATCGTCCGGCTTGTATTTGGCTGCCGGTTTTTTGTCTGCTTCGTTCAGGTAGAACGCGGCCTGGTTCTGATTGCTTGTACCAACTCCGCCGATCGAGCAGCGCGTGTCTGCTTTGAGAAAACCTTTTACGGTATCGCCATCCAGCTTGATGATGTAGCCCGGGTACATTCTGCCGACCTGGTAAATTTGCGGGTTCCAGTCGCCGGTAGCTCCCTGTTGGGTATTGTCCTGTGCGAAAACTCCGGTAAATGTGAGCAGCATAACTGCGAGTATTGTCTGTTTCATACGTTTAAACTTTATGGGTAAAAGGTGAAGGTACAACATTCAGGATGAAAGGTTCAGCTTTTCCCGATGTTTGATTTTATCAAGGCGAACGTCAAAGGCAAACTTCGTGCCTCAATCGTTTCTGGTTTTGGATGGGGTTCGTTGATAAATGCTGAGGGTTGAATATCGAATGTCTAATCATGATTCAGCCCGCAGACCAATCGACCGGAGACTAAAAGACTACTGGCTAAAGACTATCGACTCTAAAACGTCTTTTGTCTTCAGTCTTTCCCATTTTTCTCCATTGTTTTTCATTTCTTTGATGCTTCATTTCAAACAATGTGAGCAAACAGTTCGTTCTCCTTCTTGTATCCGGGTTCTTTTTCTGCTTTTACGGGGCTGCGCAGCCTACTTCGCCGGTTGCTCCCGTTTCCGTTAATGACCGACCTTTTATCGTGTTCGCCAAACATGCGAAACAAGTATTCGGGTTCGACGATTACCGGTTCGAGGAATGGCAGGGCGAATATCCCGAATGGATCACCGAACAGGCGGATAATTACCGCGCGGCCTACAAGTCGGTAGGAGAGAACGAAACGGACCTCGTAGAGGCGCATTTGTTGCATGGAGCCGCCATTTCTCCCGACAGCATCACGTTTCATATCGTCGATTCGGATCAGCGGATCCGCTTTACGCACCGGAACGACGTGTTTACGCTTTCGCTTCCTGCAATGGCCGGCAGCTATATTGTTTCGGCCCGCTACGGAGACCTGGAGCTCGGTCGCCTGCGTGTCGTCGTTTATGCTGTCCATGCCGAAAAGGTGATCATTGTTCCGCTGATCCCGTTTACCGGGAATATAGATTCGCTGGCATTCCGGGTGAACAAAACGTACCGCCAGGCAAATATGCGGATCGACCTGCAGCTGCAGCCGCTGTTTACGCATCGGGACATCGACACAACGGCGCTGTTCGACAATCCAAGCACGGAATACGATCGCTATACACCGCAGATGCAAAAGCTGCGCGACCTGTACTTTGCCACGTATCCGAACGCGGACAGGAATGCTTACTACCTGTTTATCGTTCCCGGATTTACGGACCCGGCGATCAAAGGCTATATGGTGCGCAACAAAGCCATGGGATTTATCGTGGCGAATAAAGAGGCGCGCATGGCTGTTTCCATTGCCCGCAACCTGGCCCGCGGAATCGGCTTGCTGAAAGATTCCTGGCTGGATAACGGCCCGGAAAAAAGAACGACGGATAACTTAATGGACCGCACCGGCGGAACGAGCCTGCGCCGTATTCAGTGGGAAGACCTGCGTCACAGCAGTCACAGCTTTTCGTTTTACGATAATTATGAAAACGTACGGACGAATAACGGGATCGTGGCTTATTATTTCTGGAAAGAAGACGCGGAAGGAAACATCGTTCTCGAGGGAAGCCTGCTGCAGTCGGTGAAACGGCCTTTCAAGAAAAATTACTTTTCCTATCACCTGAACATCGATAATTTCCTGTTCACGACCCTTTTTACTGTTCGCGGAACACGCGTGAACACGGTGCATATCCTATCGGTGCTTATTGTCTGCGGCGGTATTTATTACCTTGGAAGACTAGGCACGCGGTACCTGCGAAAGCGTTTCAAACGTCCGCGTTTTCTGCGTTTCGGCTCGCGAATTGTGCAATTGGGACTGATGATCTACCTGTCGTACCTTGTTTTCCTGCTGGTGAACCTGGGCTATGGCTGGTATGAAGTGCGTTCGGGCGAGCTTTCCGAGCTGACATCCTTTACTACCGGTAAAGCGATCGATTTTATTGCCGAGAATACCAACGAGATCCATCCTTCCGAAGACGAACTGAGCTCCGAGCTGCTGATCCGGCGCGGCAACAAATGGTCGCTGCAAAAAAACAGACAGGTGCTGTATTTCGAGCTGAAAGAAGATGCGAATGGCAACTGGACAAAAGCGAAGCTGCAGCACGATGGCGACAGCCTGATCCTGCCGGCGCTCGGATTCAGCGAAAAAGCAGAAAGCCATTACCTGGTGTTCAATTACACCGACAGCTCCGGTGCGGTGAAGCAGCAGAAAGTATTCAATCATCTCGGTATCGATATTACCTCAAAACTGCGGCTGGCAGATCCGGCGAAGCGCATTCTGCTGTTCGTGAACGGTTATCGACCAACCTCTGTCGGACATACGTTCGAAGACAACTTTAAGGATATCCGCAGCCGCGGGCTCGAATTCCCGGATTCAAAGAACCTGGTGTATAATTTCGACCGTTACGATTACTGGCGCCCGTGGCAGGGGATGGACCTGCTGTTCCAGAAAAGGATCAACGCCACCGAGACGTTCTATGCCGACGGGCATTTTTCCGTAAGTACGTCCAATCACAGAAGCCTGCTCAATTTCACGACTATTTCAGCGATCTACCCGAAGCGCTGCCGTAATCAGAAAAAGCATATCTGCTATGTACAAAATTCCGTTCGTGTCGGGTTTCTTGGCTCAACGCCGGCGAAAACCATCCGGCTGCACCGCACGCGGCCGAATAAGAACGGTTTCTGGAAAAGGAGAATGAACGGGCGGGTTGCCGGCAGGAATATTTACCAGATGCTGAACGAGCTTCCGAACAAATCGGGCAATGACACGCTCTACATCGTGGCGCACAGCATGGGCTATGCGTATGCGCTCGGCATTATGGATGTGCTCAAAGGAAAAGTGCATTTCGGCGAACTGTATATCCTGGCTCCGGAGAATGCTTCGGCCGGGGAAGTACTGCTTTCCGACTGGATGGCGGTGTGGCAGTACGGCAGTAATTTCAATCCGAAAAAATACGATGCGCCCTGCCTGCTCGATGGTGTGGCGCCACAGGCAAAAGCCGCAGGCCTGGGAGATAGCAACCGCATTTATATTCCGCGTGCCCTGTACAAAAAGAAAGGATTCTTCGATTCCCATTTCATCGGCTACTATACGTGGATCTTCGATATTCCGGAAGGCAAGCGGGGGTATGTAAGGCAACGGTGATTGCAATGGACATTGACAATGTGTACATCCCTAAATTTACACTGGATTCATTATCAAGGTCAGATGCTGCCGGAAAATCACCCGATAAACGCACATTTTTTCGTAGTATTGTAAAACAGCTGCACAGGAGTTCTTCTATAGCTGTTTCCCCGGTTCGCCGACTGGCGGACAAAACAAACACAGGTTGATATAGGATTGATCCGGGGTTGATATAGAGTTGACCCGGGGTTGACATAGGGATGCTGAATACATACCCTGTAGATACTATAGGAATCCCCGCTGCTTCCGCCGTAGGTGATAAAGGGATACGTAGATGACTGGATGTATATCCCTGTTCCCAAACTAATCCCCATTCCCGGCTCCCCAATCCAAAGCGACTGAGCTTGCGAAAGTCTGCTTGACAATGCACGATTATCAAGTGATCCGTCGGTGAGTTGAGTTTACCGGTTACGGACTATAAAAATATGCGCCCAGACGGATCTTCCGAGGCGTAGCGTTGCCGGGTAAAAGATGGCGAAAGCGACGATCATCAGCCCGAAATAGGTCCAGGTGTGGTTTTCGGAGAACAGCGCCAGGAAGAGAAAAGGTGTTTCTATCGCCACAACGATCGGGTAGCTTGTCCACAGAGCGCCGATCCAGAAACCGGGCTCGATCTCGAATTTCTGTCCGCAGCAGGAACAGTTCTCATACATTGACAGTGTTCCGCGGAAGACGAACAGCCCTTTTTTGAGGAACAGATCGCCCTTTCTGCACTGCGGGCATTTCAGCGTGAGAACGGAACGGCTGTAAGAAACGGGCTTCGACGACATACTACTCTAAGGTGTAAAACCGGAAATTTAAGATTTCCTTTGAGACAAAGGACGGAAAGATAGGAGACAAAAGACATTTGATGCGGACTTTCTTGTGGTCAGTCGTTACGGATTTGGAAGATTTACAGTCCCGGGTCCTGCGGAGGGAGCTTCGCGGGGAAACGCTGTTTACCCGGCAGGCTTTACTGCGTCAATTTTCCGTAATACTGCAAATAGCTTAGTGTCCGCATAATATAAACAAGTAACTTTGGCTTCCAAACCGGAAAACAATGAAATCTGCAGCTTTTCTTCTTGCATTTTTGTGGTATGCAGCGCTGGCGATCGCCCAGCAGCCGTTTTTTCCGACGCTGGCCAAAGACGGATCTGACTGGACCTATCTTTCCACGGACGGGCAGCCGTCGCTGAAGGTGAATGCTGCACGGTTTGCCGACCTGCGGCCGTTCTACGAGGGACTCGCGGGTGCCAAAGATAAACAGACGGGCCTGTGGGGCTTTATCGATGAAAAAGGAAAGTGGAAGATCAAGCCGCACTATGAGACAGTTGACGATTTTACCGATGGTTATGCCATTGTCAGTAAGACCTGCCGGGCCGAATGCTACACCGGTTCGGCAGGGATTCTGAATACTGCGGTCGCTTATGTGATCGATAAGAAAGGGAAAGTACTGCTCACCGATCATTCACAGCACGAAGACCCGATGCTGCGCTACTTTTTCGACAAAAACCTGGGGAAAGGATTGTTCCGCATAACGTTCGGCTACGGATTTGCCGATATGAAGAACGTCATCAACCTCAACGGCGCGCTGCTGTGCGAGACCTACAGTGTTTTTGGCCGTGGCGATATCGAATACGAGCCGGCACTGGACGCTTTCAAATGTCAGAACCGCTTTTATAACGTGAAAGGAACGCAGCTGCTCGATCTGTCGCGCTATGCCTTCATCGGCGACTATTCCGAAGGCTATGCCTGGGCGACACTGGAAGAGCAGGTGAGCGAAGAAGAGCTCAATTACTGGAATGTGCTGCTCGACAAAACGGGAAAAGAAGTACTTCGCCTGAACGAGAACGACTACAGTACGCCGGGCAAAGTCTTCAACGGCGCTTTTTCCTATACGGATGCCAACCTCGAGCCGATGCAGTACCTGCTTGCCGAACAGCGCAGCATTCCATATATACTGCCCGAACAGACAGATCTTGACGGAAGATCCGTGGAACCGCCAAACGGGCTTGATTATACATATACGCTCACGCCTAAACAAGCGAATGGCACCCGCTTTTTTTTCCTCGAGGAGGATCAGTATGCGGGATTTGTCAGCACGAAAGGGGAAGTGTTTTACCGTTTGCCGCAGGAGGAGTGAGACAGGCTGACGCCTGAGGTTGTTCTTTTTCCATTGCCTGAATCTCAAACTCGCTATACTTAGGTGGTGCCACCCCTCTCAATCTCCCCGCCAGCCGGCGGGAGAGGTGGATCATAGTCTTCGTTCACAAACCTTATGATTTTTTTAATTATCTGTAAGAGGGTTAGCCGTAGCTTTACGTTGATGGGAGCTTGCTCCCTCATTAGTAGTTTAGTAGGAAAGGGGCAGAGGTAATTTATCTCAGCCCCTTTTTGCAAATAATTGCTAAATTATTCAGTATTGCTTTTGCGGTAGCACAATTGTTAGTATGTTTACTTTCGAATAGTGGTTAGGTTGAGTGAAAGGATCGAGGCTCCCGCTTTGGTCCTTTCGCATTTTATGTAAGTATGACTTACGGTTTTTACTGCATATAATCCCTGGCAGACGACAGGTTCTGCGCTTTTAATTTAAACACTAAGCATTCTTCGTTCTGCAACGTCATTTATTCGTAATGCAGACTGACCCTGTCAAAATTTCAATCACACATGATCATTATAGCTTTCCATTAGTTCCAGCAGCTTCAGGGTGGTGTTCCAGTTCCGGGTAGTGGCTTTTACTTTTAGCTTGCTTTCCACCAATGCGTTGGAGAGTTTGGAGTCGGATGTTTTGGTTTCCAGCTGAAAGTAGAGCACGTTGCCTGTTAACTCTATGCGGTCGTTGCCAATCGGGCTTTGCCGTAGCTTTTCCATGTGTTCTTCCGCCGGGGTTTCTGACAAAAAGGTAACGTGCAGCTTCTTGAACCCCGAAGGCTCCGGCTGCGCATCGCTGCAAAAAGGATTACCGGCTACCGCAGCGGCAAGTTCCTTACCGGTAACCACCAATACGGTGATCACATAACCATACGCATCAGTAATGAGCTTTGCAACGGCATCCCGGATTGCGACAGCAGAGGTTTCCGTATGTTCGAACACGATGTTCCCGCTCTGGATGAGCGTTTGCACGCGGGTAAATCCTGCCTGCTGCAGGCGATTGCGCAGGTCTTCCATTTTAATGCTGTTCTTCCCGCTGACGTTGATGCCGCGGAGCAGGGCGAGGTATCTGGGCATGCTTATTTGTTTGGGGTAAAGATATGGAATGTGAAGGAGTGTTTAGAATGAAGCTGTAGGCAACTTTCGTCGCCGGCACTCATAAAAAAGTCCCGGAAGCCAGAAACTACTACTAACTTTTACTTCCGGGACAACCTAAACTACTGTTTGCTATTATCTAACTAATCGATAACCACATGTTGAATACAGCGAAGGTAGATTACATAAATGTAACTATCAAGCGTAGTTATACCCATTTTTCAGGTGTATTTTCTGCGGTAACTACGCTAATTTCCTGCGGAATACCGCAAAATGACCCTGATCGGCTTCATTTTTTGTTTAAAAGCCCGGAAAATCCTAGCTTTGCAGGTACACCACAATAAAAGGTTATGAAGACGAATGAATTTCGCACCGTAATCGACCAATCCGATCTCTCCCGAATCCTGCCAGTTATGGCAAAAGTGCTGGCAGAGGTCAATCCGGAATTGTCCATCCGAAAGGAGACACTTACGTACCGCTCGCTGATCTCCATCCAATTCGACCTCAATGACGAACAGGTTGCTTTCCTGGAAGGTATCAGCCGCGCAGGAATTGCTTTCAAGGACAATGGGGTGGTGCAGGGGCGGTGATTCGCTAACCGGCGAATCACAATTGTCAATTGTCAATTGATAATCACTGAGCGATCAGGCCCTTTTTGAGCGCATGGCTCTCGTGTGGACCAGCTTCGGATCGTTTTCCAGCTTTTTGTAGTCATCCGATTCTACGGGATACAAAGCTACTTTTCCTTCCGCATCGCAATGAATGCCCCAGCCGTAGCGTTTTCCAAGCGGAGATGCCCGCAGGCAGGGCTGGCCTTTAGAAAAGAACTGATCGCGCCCGGCTTTGTTCTCCGAAAGGTTGTTTTTCTCTGCATACACGCCAAAGATCACATCGTCAGAGGTGTACGTGTACGGATGGTGCATGATCCGCTCGAACTGCGCGGAAGCAACAGTTTTCTTACCGGCCTTTTCGACGGGGATCTCAGCGGCTTTCACCGGGCAGTCTTCCGCCACAGCAATAAACGTATCTGTATAGTTTGTTGTATGGTTGCCGTCTTTGATCATGGGTAAAGCTTTCCGTCAAAAATCACATTTTACCGCAATATTTGCAAATACCGGCCGCCTGTTTAACGACTTTAACTTATCTTATCGGGATCAACAACAGCGATATGATAGCAGCAGCGATTATCAAACAACTCAGGGATCTCGAAAGCGGACCGTTGTGGCTGGACGAGCATTTACCATAAAAAACTGGACGACCTCACCGGTGAGCAGGCATTCCGGCGGCCTGTGCCCGGACTGCACAGCGTGGCGAAACTCACCTGGCATCTGTCCGTCTGGATCCGAGCCTGTATGGACCGGATGCAGGGCATTTCGAACGATCTCACCGACAACAGCCCGGAAGACTGGAAAGCAGTTGACGAGTTACGGCTCATTGGCTGGGACAGGCTGAAAACCGACTTCTTTGCCATTCGAAAGGAGCTGGTACAGCTGGTGGAACAGGCCGATGAAGCGTTCCTGGAACGGCAATACCTGGAATCGGGATTTACGAACAGCGATATTCTTTTCGGACTGATACAGCACGATGCCTACCACATGGGACAAATGGGCATTACGATCAAATTCCTGCGGAATACCGATCAAATCGTGAAGTAACAATTATCAGGACATAGGAATTACGAATTGAAAATGTAAAAGGGGTATACCTTACTGCAAGGGTACGGAAAACACGAGGGATTGTCAATTAATGAAGCTGCCCATTGTTCATTGTCAGCTCGTTTTCGCGTACAGGTGCCACACCTGTTGGGCTTTTTTCAGAAACAATTCCTGTCCTTCCTTAAAGGTATTGTTAACCTGGAATTCCCCGCCGATGACGTCGTCTTTTGAAAGGCGTGTTTTTTCGGTTCCGATCATGGAGTAGCGTTCTTCCCGCTCGTGGATCACCAGCTGGAGATTGGCCGGGCTCTTGTCATTGTGACAGGCTGTTCGCATCATCATCCACACTTCGGCTACACCGTCTTTGTCCATATCTGTGACGTTGAATTGCCCGGGCACGAATCCTGCATCGGCATTCAGCTGGCAGCCGGTAACGGAATCGCTTTCCATCCAGGTAAGTGTTGTGCTGTCGCTGATGAGGTAATGCCTGGCTTCAAAAAAAGCGCTTCTGATCTCCGTTCCCGCAGAATCGGCAGCTGTTTGAATGCCTGATTCCGAAGCGATGAATAGATGTTCGCCGGCTTTATCTTTCCAGCGGGCTGAATAAACCACTTTTCCGGTATACGAAACATCTTTCGGGAGCTCGAGTAGGTTGAGCTTTAATGTTTTGACTTTTGCCGGTTTCTGGGCAAAGGTGTAGGTCGACAAAAGTGCGAATACCAGGCAGGCCAGCAGAGTTATGTGGTTTATTTTCTTATTCATAGCGCGAGTTTTGCTAAAAATAAGCAAAGGACGGAGAGGGAAGAAGGGTGTGGCGGGATATTAGGAAATGTTGTGATCGATCCGAAGCAGACTCGTCCCTCAGCCGCTTTGGGGTTTTGAATTTCAGATGCCTGGACTACCCGATCAGCTAGTAATTGTTCGGCAATTCCTTTTTCATTGCAGAGGAACGCAAAGCAGGGCGGAAGCGCTGTCAGACCGGATTACCCGTGCTGCTGAATGACCTGCTGCAATTGCTGTGCGCTCAGAACGCCCGATTGGCGCCATTTGATCTCGCCTTTTTTGAAGAGAATAAGTGTGGGAACGCCTTTGATATTGTATTTCGCAGCGACTTTCGGATTTTTGTCCACATCGATTTTCAGGATGCGGGCTTTGTCGCCGAGCTTGTTCTTGAGATCGTCGAGGATGGGCTTCATGGTCTGGCACGGGCCGCACCACGTTGCGAAAAAATCGACGAGTACAGGCTGATTGCTGTTGATGAGGTCTGAAAATGCTGTTGCCATAACGTGAATGTTTACTTCTGTAAAAATACGTGAAGCAGCTGAAACAGGAATGCATGGTTGGGTTTGTTTAACGGAAAAGCTTTGTCAGTTAACATGGACAGCGGTAGAAAGAGAGGGTGGAAGAAAAAAAGCAGCTTTCAGAACAGTTAATTGAATGACTGACGAAATTCAAGAGGTGAACTATTTGTCTTTTTCCTGAAAAGCTTGTTGAACGATTGTGAATGTTCAAATCCCAGTTTATAAGCAATCTCACCTATAGAAAGATTTGTGGTACTTAAAAGGGTTTTTGCTTTGTCTATTAACCTGGAATGGATGTGCTGTTGCGTATTCTGACCGGTAAGAGATTTCAGCATGTCGCTTAGATACCTCGCCGAAACATTTAACTGGTCGGAGAAATACCTGACAGATGGCAAGCCGTTTACTGTTGCCTCTTCATTATCAAAATATCCTGACAGCAGTGTTTCCATTTTTGTCAGCAGTTCAGAATTTGATGTTTTCCGGGTAATAAATTGCCTGGTGTAAAATCGTTTGCTGTAGTTGAGCAATACTTCGATATGCGAGATAATTACATCCTGGCTGAATACATCGATAGACGATTCCAGTTCTGCTTTGATGTTTTCAAAAACAGACAGCAGTATTTTCTTCTCTTTGTCAGACGGATACAATGCCTCATTTGATGAATAATCAAAAAATCCATATTCCTGCATGTGGCTTCCAACTACTGTATTCCTTATGAAGTCGGGATGAATGAGCAAGGTGTAACCTCCGTAGTCATTTTCTTCTTCCGTTCCCGCGATTACCTGCATGGGCGAAATAAAGGACATACCGCCTTCATCAAAATCATAGTAGCCCTGGCCATACCTGATCCTTCCTTTTAAATGCTGCTTGTACGATATTTTGTAAAAGTTGAGCACGAGTGCTGCAGGCAATTCTTCGGGAGATTTTGTGATCATTGAGTAATCTACAAGGCTCACTAAGGGGTGCAAAGGTTTCGGCAACCCCAAAGCTTTGTGCAGCTCCGATATAGAATTGAATGTTTGGGGTTGACCGGATGTCCTTTTCATCTTTGCTAATTTACTGTTTGTGTCGTTATAATTTTTGGCTTTGATAATTTCCTTCTTCACTTACACCGATTGAAAAGGGGGATTCAAGGTTCAAGAGCTGTGTCAGATTTTTCCGGAATCCTTCATTCCCCAGCTCTACCCGTTGCCGGTGAATCCTGTGTGCATCATTACCGGCGAGGTAACGCAATTGATCTTTGTTATCTGTCGCAGCTTCGTACACTACTTTTGCTAGTTCTTCTACTTCTGTAAATTCAATCAATGTTCCGTCGGCGAAAAGTTCCCCCAATCTTTTATTAAGATCATCATATTCTTTGTCCAGCTCCACGACCATTCCATTCATGAAATTACTTTTTATGCCTCCCGGAGCGACTGTTTTGATGCCTATATTGTGCAGAGCGAGGTCGTACGAACTACTTTCACTAAAACCTTCAATTGCCCACTTGGTTGCATTGTAAACCGGCGAAAGAGGATTGGAGGAAAAACCGCACACAGAAGTCGTCGTAATGAAAAGGCCGCTTCTTTTTTGTTTAAAATGTGGTATGAATGCTTTTATAACCCGGAGCACGCCTGTCAGATTGGTATTGATCTGCGCATCGATCTGGTCCTGCGAACAGGATTCGAGCGCGCCAACCAGCCCATAACCGGCGTTGTTAAAAACAACATCAATACAGCCTGCCTGAATTGCAGTCTGAATGGTCGAATTGACCTGATCTGTGAGGGTGACATCCAATGGTAACAAAGTGACGTTTTCAAGCTGAGCGAGCTCGGTTTCTTTTTCCGGTGAGCGCATGGTGGCGATAACTCTCCATCCGTTTGACTGAAATAATTTAGCAGTGGCTTTTCCCAGTCCTGCCGATGCACCTGTGATAAAAATTGTTTTCATGTTGATTTGTTTAATCTGTTACTAAAATGTTGCGGTATCCTGAAAGCTGTACTTAATCGAGATAAGCGTCGATTATTGTAATCAATCCGTCATCGTTGAGCGTTACGTTTAACCCTCCGGTTTCGTGACCGAAGTTGCCGGTGAAATCAACCTTCACTTTGGCATGCTCCGGATCGATCACTTCTATCGACTCTACTTTTGTTACGGTCCTGTAGCCTACAAAAAAAGTCTCGAGGTATTTACGGACCCCTGCTGTGTTTTGGAATTTATCTCCAACAGATTCGTCGTCGATTACTGCGTTCTGCGCAAAGAATCCCAATGCTTTGTCAACATTAAAATCATTTGCTGCATCAATAAATTGCCGGATTGTTTCTTCAATAGTTTTCGTTTCCATTTCCATTAGTTGTTTTATTTGCTGGTACAAAGTTGCGGCAATGCAAACCGGCGTTTGTAGCCGATTTTGCATTTGTTGTAGCCAATATTACCTGCTAACCATTTACTTCGTCTTTGTTGTTGCTGAACCCGGATTTAAATGGGCCACATTTCAGCAGGAAGTAATCTTGCTTCTCCCGAAACCTTTACGGGAAATCGCAGCAGGTTTTAAGTAAATTGCGCCTGCACCGATTATCAAAACAAGCCGATCCGGCAACCGCCCCAGGCGACCCACTTTCGACTCCCGACTTATTACTATCTTTGCGCCCAAACAAACATAAAAATGGCTCAGAAACCGGCTATTCCGAAAGGAACACGCGATTTTCTGCCGCAGGTTGTGGCACGCAGGACGTATATTTTCGATACCATCCGATCGGTATTCAAAACCTATGGATTCGCACCGATCGAAACACCTTCCTTCGAGCTGTCGTCGACGCTTTTGGGCAAGTACGGCGAAGAAGGCGATAAGCTGATCTTCCAGATCCTGCGGTCCGGGAATTACCTTTCCAAGATAGGGCATTCCGACGTTACAGAAGAGCTCGCGGCGACCGATTTCGATAAATTATCTCCCGAGGGCCGCAAAGCGCTCGGCGGTATTACCGGCCGGATCTCCGAAAAAGCACTGCGCTACGATCTCACCGTTCCGTTTGCGCGGTTCGTGGTACAGCACCAGAACGAATTGTCTTTTCCGTTCAAGCGCTACCAGATCCAGCCAGTATGGCGGGCAGACCGTCCGCAGCGCAGCCGTTACCAGGAATTTTACCAGTGCGATGCCGATGTGGTGGGGAGCGATTCCCTGCTCTACGAAGCGGATTTCGTGCAGATCTTCGACCAGGTGCTCACAAAACTGAACATTCCGGCGTTTTCCATCCTCATCAATAACCGCAAGATCCTTTCCGGGATCGCCGAAGTTTCCGGGGAGGCGGAACGCCTGCTCGATATCACCGTTGCCATCGACAAGCTCGACAAAATAGGGCAGGAAGGCGTAGAAAAAGAGCTGCGCGAAAAAGGTGTTTCCGAACAGGCGATAGCGATCATTTCCCCGCTTTTCCAGCTTACGGGAACCAACGATGAGCGACTGGCCAGCATGCGCACTTTCCTGCAGGGATCAGAGATCGGCCTGAAAGGAATAGAAGAGCTGGAATTCGTGCTGAATACAACGAAAGCACTCGGCGTTGAACGTGCAGTTGTCGAATTTGATGTTACACTGGCCCGCGGGCTGAATTATTACACCGGTGCCATTTTCGAGGTGAAAGCGCACAATTCCGGCATCGGAAGCATTTGCGGCGGTGGACGTTACGACGACCTGACAGGCGTTTTCGGATTGAAAGATATGTCGGGCGTCGGAATCTCTTTCGGGGCCGACCGCATTTACGACGTGATCGAAGACCTGGGGCTTTTCCCGGAAGAAACCGATGCGAGCGTAACGCTGCTGTTTGCCAATTTCGGCGAGAAAGAAGCTGCTTACTGCATGTCGCTGGCGAAAAAGCTGCGCACTGAAGGTGTGGACTGCGAAGTCTATCCTTCCGACGCAAAAATGAAAAAACAACTAAAATATGCAGACGACAAAGGCGTTCGTTTCGTAGCCTTGATCGGGGAAAACGAGCTGAACACCGGCGAGCTGCAGGTGAAAAATATGGAAACAGGCGAACAGCAGGTATTCGATGAAGCCGGGCTGATCGCGCATTTCAAAAAGAACGTACAATGAGCACAATAACGACAATAGACAACAGCTGGTTCCGACTGGAAACCATCGACCGCATCCTCGCGGAGAACCATCAGCTCGAGCTGTCGGCAGAAGCGCGTGAAGCCATTCTGCATTGCAGAGCCTATCTCGACGGCGCCGTTGCGAAAAGCGACAAATTGATCTACGGGATCAACACCGGGTTCGGAAGCCTGTGCGACACGGCCATCAACACCGGAGACCTGGAGAAATTGCAGCGAAACCTCGTGCTTTCTCATGCCTGCGGGGCCGGTGAACGCGTTCCCGATCACATTGTGCGCCGCATGCTGCTGCTGAAGATCATGGGGCTTTCCCACGGAAATTCGGGTGTACAGCTGGAGACCGTGGAGCGGCTGATCTTCCTGTTCAATAACAACATTTTCCCCGTTGTGTTCCAGCAGGGAAGCCTTGGCGCTTCCGGTGATCTTGCTCCGCTGGCACATCTTGTACTTCCGTTGCTGGGCGAAGGAACCGTGATGGTCGAAGGAGCCGAGATCAGTTCTGAAGAAATGAACAAGCGCTTTCAGCTTGCGCCCATCGTTTTGCGCTCCAAAGAAGGGCTTGCCCTGCTGAACGGCACGCAGTTCATGAGCGCTTATGCTTCCTACGCCATTCAGCAGTCGAAAAAGCTGCTGGGGCAGTTTAACCGCGTTGCCGCTATTTCACTGGATGCGTACGATGGCCGGATCGAGCCGTTTGGCGTGCAGGTCAATGCCATTCGCAACCAGGTCGGACAGATCGAAACGGCGGCGGTTTTCCGTGAATTACTTGCTGAAAGCGAACTGGCAAACCGTGCGAAAGCGCATGTCCAGGATCCGTATTCTTTCCGCTGCATTCCACAGGTACACGGCGCTTCCCACGACACGATCATGCATTGTGCGACCATCGTGGAGCGTGAAGTGAACGCCGTAACAGATAATCCAACCGTTTTTCCTGATGACGACATCGTTGTCTCCGCCGGGAACTTCCACGGTCAGCCATTGGCGCTGATCCTCGATTTCCTGGCGATTGCGCTGGCAGAGCTGGGGAGCATCAGCGAGCGCAGGGTCTATAAATCCATTTCCGGAACCCGCGACCTTCCTGCCTTCCTTGTAGCGAACCCGGGACTGAACTCCGGATTTATGATCACGCAGTATACCTGTGCTTCCATTGTGAGCCAGAACAAGCAGTTGTGCACGCCCGCCAGTATCGATACGATCGATTCGAGCAATGGCCAGGAAGACCACGTGAGCATGGGCGCAAATGCCGCTACGAAACTGTACCGCGTGATCGATAATTGTTTTACCATCCAGGGAATCGAATTGCTGCATGCCTGCCAGGGGCTTGAATTCAGAAGGCCGCAGAAAACGAGCCCGGTACTCGAAAAAATTGTCGCTGATTTCCGGAAACAAGTGCCCTTTGTAAAAGAAGATCAGTATCTTCGCCCCCTGATTCAGGCTGCGACCACCTTTGTGAGGACGGGATCGTTCAGTTAATTTTTCGGTCATTCAGTAATCTCCGAATCCTGCTTATTACGACTTTGTACGTCACCAACGATGTACGAAATTGATACTATGCATAAGAAATTACTAAGTTTAGCGGCGTTGATCATCACGCTGAGCAGTTACGGACAAACAGTCACGAACGGCAGTTTTTCCTCCGGCACGACAGGCTGGGGATGTAATCCGGAAACAGGGATTGAAAGCGTTTACGGAGGCCCCAGCGGCACCAATTTCATTGCCGAAGTGGATGAGGCGGCAGGCTTGTGCCAGACCATCAGCGGATTTACAATAGGCACTTCCTACAGGCTCAACTTGGAGGTTTCCAGGAGAACGACCTGCGGGCCTGCGCTGCAGGCGATGACTGTTACGATCGGGAACCTGACCGGAAATGTATCGCGCAACGGAACGGCATTCGCTTTCGCACCGGAAACTTTTACCTTTACGGCAACCGCCACGACGCTCACCCTGAATTTTTCCGCGACTACAGCAGGTACCTGTAACCTGATCCTCGACAATGTTTCTATCAGTCCGATCACGGCGCTCCCGGTAGAGCTGACAGCTTTCAGCGCGTCCGTACAGGATGACAGCCAGGTCGCTGTTAACTGGTCTACAGCTTCGGAAAACAGGAACGATTATTTTACCGTTGAGCGCTCGCAGGACGGAACTGGCTGGGAATCGGTTGCCACAATTGCCGGGACCAATCATACGGATAAAAGTGCCGGTTACACCTTTACAGATGCCGTGCCTTTTACGGGTATTTCCTATTACCGCTTGTCGCAGACTGACTTAGAAGGAAAACAGGCGGTTCTCGGCATTCAATCCGTTGAGATCTCAGCCGGCGCCGGGTTGACTGTATTTCCGAATCCATCTTCCGATCTTGTCACCGTTCGCGGAACTACAGCTGATATGCATATTTACAGCCTGTCCGGCGAAGACGTTTCAAACCGCGTTCCGCTCACGGCCGGAGATCAGCAGGTGGTGCTTTCCATTTCCAACCTTGCCGCGGGCACTTATCTCCTGCAAACGTCTTCCGGCAGGTGCAGGCTGGTCAAACGCTGAAAGTGCCAAACGGATTCTTCCGTGCAATGAGAACGCGGTTGCGTAAATAGTTGTTACCTTTAGCGACTTTTACTAACGTCACATTTCAGTTACAATTATGCAAATGACAGCCAACACGCAGGAGCCTCAGAGCCGCCCGGTTTTTCTTACCGTTCTGTGCATACTGACTTTTATCACAAGCGGACTCTCGTTCCTGGGAATTGTTTTCAATGCCATACAGGGACCTGTTTCGCAGGCGAAGCTGCTCCAGGGACATGATGAAATGCTGCGATCTACCGCCGAGATGCGCGGCCAGAACCTGGATTCGCTCGCGGACCTGTTTGAGCGGCTTTCTGCGATGGCTTTTTACACCAATTCGATGTTTTACACCATGCTGCTGATGAATGTTCTGACGTTTGCGCTCGGGCTGGGCGGGGCTATTCTCATGTGGAAGGGCCGCAAGATTGGCTTTCACAGCTATATCCTGTACAACATCGTTGCGATTTTATCTGTCTACGTGGCCGTTCCGATCGAAGAAGTTCCGGCGATCATTATCGTGGTGAATGTGATCCTGAGCTCGATTTTCATCTTTATGTATTCGCGGAATCTTAAATGGCTGAAGTAATTGTCAAGTGACAATTTATCAAGAAGGCTCTAGAATACCAATCCGACCCTGATTCCGCCCCAGCGGTGGGTCATACCGTCGTTGTACTGGTGAGAATGAAGGTTGAAAACACCTGTCATCGTAAATTTCCCGAGCCGTATCATCGCACCGAATTCCCGTTCGAATACAACGCGTGAAACCCGTGATCCCGCAACTGTAACAGTGCTTCCCTGAGCGATCAGCGAGCCTTGCAGCGTTCCGTCGTATCCCACCAGACGTATGGCAGGATTGGCGTACACCGAAAAAAGATAGCGGGCATTTTTGTTCGAAAGCTGCAGCTGCATTTTCCCGCCGAGGCTCAAGTCTATGCGCGACGTTCCCAGGCTGGCGCTTTCCTCCGCCACAAGCAGGAACCAGCGTCCGGCCCCGGCGATCCGCTGACGTGCATACATTCCGGCATCGAGCAGGATTCCCGTATTGAGCTGGTAATCCCAGCCTTTGGGCAGCGGATTATCAGTTGCGCGGTGAATCGCCGTCTGCATTTCCTCGCCCTGTGCTTCCGGGCCGATAACACCTGCCGAAAGCATCCAGGAAAGCGCGCTTCCCCGTTCGGGATTAACAGATTCGAAGAGCACATTCGCACGCAGTGTTGCAGCATACGGATGATTGTCGTACATAATGGAATCGAATGCGATCGTGGTGGGTGTGAAGGCCATGTGATCGCCGCTGAAACCAATGCTTTTCTGTGCGCCGGGCAATGGGAAGAACAGCTTTCCGAGCCGGCTGCCTTCTTTCAAAGGCTGTTTGTAGCAGGCAGCAATTCCCTGGGAATAATAACGGTCGGTGGCTGCGAAAATATCGTTTTCATACATGATCCAAGCCTGGCGTTCGCCGGGAAAAGACAGGTTGTGCCAGTAATCCACCGACTGGCTATAGCCGTTGACCGAGAAAAGGAGTAGAAAGAACAGTGTTGTTTTCACAGGTAAGAATATGCTCATGAGTTAAAGTACTCAATCACCGCCGAACCGGTTTTCCCTGCGAGGGATTAATGGGAGTTTTTAACGTTAAGACCAAAGATGGTGAATTTGGAAAAGAGGGTCCGGGGTCGGGATGCTCCCGAAAGCTTCGGGACGGACCAACGTCCCCGAGGGTCTGACCGAAGAAAAGGCTTTTGACTCCCGACTAAATGTATTATCTTTGCACCAAAATTTCGAAGTAATTCCCATGATTTCAGTAAACAATCTTTCGCTCCAGTTTGGAAAACGTATTCTTTTTGACGATGTGAACCTCAAGTTCGGTTCCGGTAACTGCTACGGTGTTATCGGCGCGAACGGCGCAGGTAAATCGACGTTCCTGAAAATTATGACGGGCGACCAGGATCCTACGCGCGGCCGTATCGAGCTCGAGCCGGGGAAACGTATGGCCGTTCTGAAACAGGACCATTTCGAATTCGATAAGGTAGAAGTACTGCAAACCGTGATGATGGGCCACAAGCGCCTGTACGAGATCATGGTGGAAAAAGACGCACTCTATGCAAAAGCCGATTTCACGGACGCCGACGGAATGCGCGCTTCGGAGCTGGAAGGCGAATTTGCCGACCTCGAAGGCTGGAACGCCGAAACGGACGCCGCTTCTTTGCTGAGCAACCTCGGGATCGACGAAAGCAAGCATTACATGAAAATGGAAGACATTTCTTCCGAATATAAAGTACGGATCCTACTGGCGCAGGCGCTGTTCGGCAACCCGGATGTTCTCATCCTCGATGAGCCGACGAATGACCTCGACCTGAAAACGATCACCTGGCTGGAAGACTTCCTCCTTGACTTTAAGAACACGGTGATCGTTGTATCGCACGACCGTCACTTCCTCGATACGGTGTGCACGCACATCTGCGACATCGATTACAGCAAGATCAACCTGTTTACCGGAAACTATTCCTTCTGGTACCAGTCTTCACAGCTGGCTTCCCGTCAGCGTGCCGATAAGAACAAGAAAGCGGAAGACAAGAAAAAGGAATTGCAGGAATTTATTTCCCGTTTCTCTGCGAATGCTTCCAAATCGAAGCAGGCAACGAGCCGACGCAAACTGATCGACAAACTGGACCTGGAAGAAATTCAGCCGTCCAGCCGCCGTTACCCGGGAATTACATTCCACCAGGAGCGCGATGCCGGAAACCAGATCCTGACGGTGAGCGGGCTCTCGAAAATGCACGAAGGACAGCCGTTATTCAGCAATCTTTCGTTTACGCTCAACAAAGGCGATAAAGTGGCGATCATTTCCAAAAACTCGCTGGCTGTAACGATGTTCTTCGAAGTGCTGAATGGCGCTGCGAAACCGGATAAAGGCGATTTTACATTGGGAACAACCATCACAACGGCTTACCTGCCCAACGATAACTCCGACTTCTTCAAGGATAAATTATCGCTCATCGAATGGCTGCGCCAGTACGCGCAAACCGACGAAGAGCGTGAAGAAGTGAGTCTCCGAGGGTTCCTCGGCCGCATGCTGTTCTCCGGCGAAGAAGCGCTGAAAAGCTCTACGGTTCTTTCCGGAGGTGAAAAAGTACGCTGCATGCTTTCCCGCATGATGCTTGCGAAAGCGAACCTTTTGATGATGGATGAGCCGACGAATCACCTGGACCTCGAATCGATTACCGCTTTGAACAACGGTATGCGCGATTTCGAAGGAACAATGCTGTTCACGTCTCATGACCACGAGCTCGTGTCGACGGTTGCGAACCGCATTATCGAGATCACACCGAATGGCTTTATCGACAAGATGATGCCTTTCGACGCTTACCTGGCAGATGAGAAGATCGCCAGCCAGCAGGTGGAATTGTATGCTTAACCAGAGATTAAAGACGGAAAGACAATAGACTGAAGATACAGGATAGCAGGATTTTAAGACTGTAAAATTTTAGAACGGCGATGCCGGGAGAAATATCTTTCAGAAAATGACATTATAAAGCAAAGAAGGGCGGAAAATATTCCGCCCTTCTTTATGCTCAAAACAAGGTTTATCGTTTTGTGCCCAGCTCTTCCGTAATCGGCGAGCCGAATCCCAGGTTGAGTGTGAGCATGGAGACAAGCGTGCTTTGCGAAGCGAGCAACGGGTCGAACTTGTTGCCGATCGTGTAGGTTAGCGTAATAGCATCGGTTACGCTGTAATTGAGCGTGAGCAGGTATTGGAGATCGTTTCTTTGCTTCAGCGAATAGAGCGTATTGCCTTCTGCGTCTGTTGCTGCCGGCGTGAGCGTATTGCTCGACCGGCCTATGACTTCCAGCTGTATGGAGCATTTGCTGAATTCGCCGGTAACGGCTGCGCCGAAGTCGTGATTGTTCCGGAAGACGGAAGCTGTGGGGAAGAAATTCCGGTAATACTCCGGCTGATACCATTCGTAGCGATACACCAGCAATGCTTTCAGTGCACGTTTACCGTCCGTCCAGCGGAAACTGGGCGTGATCCAGAAAGCCTGTTTGGGGACGTAGGAAAATTCGAAGTCGTTGGTCGGAAAACTGGTGAAATTCGCGTAAGCAAGATCCACAGCGAGGCCATGCCGGATTTTGAGGTACGATTTGAAATCTGCGAACACGGCATTCAGCTGAAGGTGCTTTTCGATCAGGGCAAAATAGGCATTCAGGAATACTTCCGGATGGGACATGTCCAGATCGGGCAGCGTTTCGTAGGCTTCTTTGTTGATGGCTTTCACTTTGGCATCGGCTGCGTCCTGGTCTTTTACGTAATTCAGTTTGAGGATAACGGCTGCGACTTTCTGCTGAATAGCTTGTAAAAGCGCGGCTTTAGTCGTATCGGTGCCGTTGTAAATAACTCCCATAGCTTCTGCGGTGATATTCGACTCAAGGGTTGTTCGCAGCCTGAGCGAGTCGGTAAAAGCGTTAACGGCCTTCTTGTCTTCTTCCAGCGGGAAGAAAAACGTTGTCCGGTAGCCAAATCCCAGTCCGTTCGTTTTAGAGCTGTCACCGAGCACGAAATTCTGCGTGGAAGCCAGCGAGAAAGAGGAATTGCGCAGAAACGCATCGATGAAATCGGGATACAGGTATTCCTTCAGCGTCAGCCCGTGGTTCTTCGTCCAGTAAGGCGTGAATTCGATGGCTACGTCTTTCGGGATCGCTACATTTCCGTCGCTGACGAAATTCCCGTAAAGTGCGGTTTCGAGCGCCTGGTAGGATTTTGGCGCAAGAACAGTTGCGGGCTGTATGCCTGTAATAGCGGAGGCGGGGGAAGTGGGCGCGGTGAGCTGATCGAGCTCTACCTGTGCAACTCCTGCTGCCGGAAACAGGCAGATCAGTAACCAGCGAATGTTTTTTATCATAGCGGCGGAAATTGGATGACCAGCAGTATCGTCGACCAGTCGGATTCGCTTTTGGGATTCGTGTGCTCCTGCACGACTTTTCCGTTGATGAGAAAGTTGACGCTGATCTCATCTTCGTCAGCGGCTGCGTTGTAAATAACAGAGGAGGTAATGGTTCTTCCGCCGCGCAGGTTTTGCCCGGTGCCAAGCGATTGTGTCCCGGCTCCCTGGATCTCGGGATCGTTACCGCCGGGAATATTGATGGTGGTTGTGCCTTCGTTGCCGTCGGAAACAAAGACAACGCTGAATTCTACGTCTTCGTCATCGCCTACGGGAACTACGATGTTAGTGTACGTGTAGGTTTTTCTGTTGCCCATAACAGGTTTTAGTATTTGATTGTAAACAGCGAATGTAAGTGCTGCTACTGATCTGTGCAACAGTAGTTCTACCCGTTTTTTAGTTGAATTTCCTGCGGGAATTACGGTTGAACAGGGTGCGGGATACCGCAAACACGAGAAGGACCGGAGGACTATCGGATTTCAGGATTTCAACCTGAAGAAGCCCTATTGCGTCAGTTCGCTTCTGATTTTAAGAATGAAGACAGTTGGGGGCAGTCAGATCGTTCCCTGAGCAGCAAAGCGAATAAATTAAGAAGGATGTAAAAATTTGGGGGAAAGTGGGAAATTTACCAACCGCTACCCAATATTCCATCCTCCGCGAAAATCTGCGACATCTGCGCGGGCAATAGCGCGTAGTCTCATTCACTCTTACTTCCCCAAACGAAAAATCCCCTCTGCCACCGACCAAAAGGCTTTCAACAGAAGGGATCAAAGAATTAAAACAATTGACGAAGAGCCGGCCGGTATTATTCGGCGACCAATCGTGCGGTTGTGCGTTCACCGGTCTGGTTGTTCACCAGTCGCAGCAGGTACATGCCTGTGGCGCTTTCGGGCAATGCGATCACGTGTGCGGTTCCTGTGAGCTGCTGCTGACTGTATACCTGTTCTCCGAGCAAGGTGTAAACAGTCAGATCGTATTCGCCGCTGAGCTCGCGGTTGAAAGCAACGGTCGTGGAACCCGAGAACGGATTCGGATAAACAGTCACCGTGGTGGATTCGTTCATGACAACCGGCTCGAGCGCCAGTGTATTGATCGTCAGCGTATTGATCGCCGTATTGGTAACGACCGGTGGATTCTGGTCGAAGAAAATATAAGCGGTGTTGCTGATCTGCGTTCCGTTTGGCAGGTTGGGCTTCAGCTTGATGCGGTATTTGATGAATCCGTGACTGGCAACTTCGTTCACATTGCTGTCCGGCAGCATGATATTCCGGAACGCGAACTGCATTTCACCATCCTGGTTGCCGGTAACCTGTACCGGGTGGCTCCACGAAAGCGGTTCGAGTGTCTGCCAGTCGAGGTTCGGATCGAGCTGATCTTTGATCACAACGGTCATTGCCGTATCATTCCCCGTATTCTGGAAACGAACGAGGTATTCTAGCGTTGTGGTTGCAAGCGGGATCATACCAAGCGTGCCTGTTCCGGCCGGAAGCGCGGATTTGTCATTCGGGTCGTAGGCGCAAACGAGGGTCTGACGCAGCGTATCGCCGAATACAGGAGCTTCGGGATCGGGGGAAGCAGAAACCTGCAGCACGCTTTCCAGCTCGTCGCCCATGCTTTCGAAATCGGGCAGCTGCACCTGTACCTGGATCATCTGGTGATCGAAGTACGTCAGGTCGCTGTATTGCCAGAAAATCATTTGTCCGTCGACCATTGTTGGTGTTGCGGAAGCGGAAATGTAGGTCACCTGCGGATCGAGCTGCAGGCTGATGATTCCCGAAGGAGTTGTCGTGCCGGTGTTTGCAATGTCGATCCAGTAGTTGACAATGGTATTGCAGCGTGGAAACCCACCGGTGAGTTCCGGATGCAGCTCTGTAACGATGGAATCCGGCGATAAACCGAAATCCAGGCTGTCTGCATTTGTAAAGTTATTGTCGACGTGCAGATTGTATACCAGTGAGTCGGAGGAAATATGCCAGTGCGGGATCGGTGCAGGGCTGATCTGGTAGGTGTTTTCCTCGTCGCTGAACAACAGGAAGTAGTTGCCGTTCATGTACGTGAATCCCTGGTCGCTCGCCGGGTTGGAAAGAATGGACCTGTTGCCGGCGCCTGGTTCATTCAGATCGCGCTCGCCGTTGTTATTCAGGTCGACATAGATTTTGCCTGTTACCTGACCGGAAATGTAGAAGTAATTGAGGAACAGCATAACATTGCTTTCGGCGTTGCACGTAACAAGATCGGGATCGCCGTCGTTGTCCAGGTCGGCCGTGATGAGGTAAGCAGTGGAAAAAGCGTTAGGCTCGTTGGAATAATTCAGGAGCACGGAGTTGGGAAAATTGCCGTTCCCGTCGTTTTCCAGCCATACGGTTGCGTCGTACTGGTCGGAGTTGCTCAGGATATCCAGGTCGCCGTCGCCATCGGTATCCACGCAGACAATGCGGCCGGGATAGGAAATGTCAGTGGAGATATTGATGGGCGCTGCGAATAGGCCGTTTCCTGTATTCAGGGCGACGTATCCGTTTATATTGCCAAATACAAGGTCGTTGAGGCCGTCGTTGTTAATGTCTGCAACGGCTAAAGCGTTTGCGCTGTAACTGGTCGAAACGATGGCTACCGGCCCGAAGGTACCGGATCCCAGGTTGGCGATCCAGCTGAGCTGGCTGCTGGAATTCCCGATAAAGACAATGTCTTTGAGGCCGTCGTTATTGAGGTCGGCTATCTGCAGATTGTGCGGTTCGCTTGTAGCTGCAACCAATATCCTGTTTCCGAATGCGCCGCCGCCCTGTCCGGGGTAAAGCGCGATCTCGTTGATGTACTGCATGGAAACCAATATGTCTGGATTGCCATCGGCATCGATATCGTCTACCAGCAGAAATCCCATGAAGGGCGAGCCGATTTCAGCTGTCAGGACAGTTGGTTCGGTGGAAAGCATTCCATCTGTATTTTCGAACCAGCCAATGGTTCCCCCAACGGTGCCAAACACGAGGTCTTTGTCGTAGTCACCGTCAATGTCTACTTCCACGAGCTTGTAAAAGTCCAGGGACGATGTTGTGAAAGAGACTGGTCTGCCGAAGGTTCCGTCGCCGAGGTTTTTCATGCACCACAGCAAATGCGGCTCGGGCTCGTCGGAAGAGATGAACAGGTCTTTAAGGCCGTCCATATCGTAATCGATGGCTTCCATCTGCGAGTTCAGCACAGGGCCGGCAGTAATGATGTCTTTCGGAGCAAAGGCCCCGGTTCCGTCGTTCGTATAGAGGACTAATTTGGTGGAATCGGTATTGGAAGAGGTGAACACATCCGGAAAGCCGTCTTCGTTAAAGTCAGCTGCGCCGATTCCCATCACCTGCACCGAAGCATTGTCGATGAACTGTTCTGTGAAAACACCCGTTCCGTCGTTGGTGAATACTACAACGCTTTGTGCTACGTATCCTGTTGCGAGGATATCGTTGTCGCCATCCTGGTCGATGTCGGCTGCTACAGCACCGAATGTGCTCTGCATGGTGGCCGACAGTTGCTCGGGGCCAAAAACGCCGCCTCCGAGATTTTTGTACCAGACGATCTTGGAAGTGTAAACGGATGCGGAGACTAGGTCGGGCAGCCCGTCACCGTCGATGTCCGAAAGGTCGATGGTGTGTCCGCCGACTCCTACAGCGGCGGCTGTACTTTCAGTGAAGGAGGCGTTACCGTCGTTGAGGAAAATACGTATCGCGTTGTCGCCGGCATAGCTGAAACTGTACCATGCTGTGAGAATATCGCGGTCGCCGTCTCCGTCGATGTCTTCCAGCTGTATGTCCCGCACTTCGCCGTTGTCGCCATGGATCATAAAGCCCGGGGCGAAAGAGCTGCCGAGGTTTCTGTAGAGCATAAGCTCTCCGTCGCTGGTACCGGCAACGATGTCTTCGTTGGTGTCCCCGTGGAGCCTTCCTGCTGCTACTGAAAGGATTAGCTGGGTAGATCCGATAAATGATTCGTTGCCGAATCCGCTACTGCCGTTATTGATAAAAACGGACACACCGGCCTGTGAGCCGGAAATCAGGTCGAGCTTACCGTCGTTGTTGATGTCTGCAGCTGCGGCTGCGCGGATGTCTGTCAGCGAAGAGCCGACGACCTGCTGTGCTTTGAAGTTTCCCTGGCCGTAATTTTCATACCAGGCAAGCTTTCCTGCGGCCCTGGATGTGAAAATAAGATCGGCATCGCCGTCGCTGTCAAGGTCTTCCGAAAAAGAGGTCGAGAGCCCGGTTACTTCACCCTGCGATAAGGATCTGCCGTTGTCGAACTGGCAGAAGGATGGAAAAGCCAGCAGGCTAAAACTAACTAAAAGGTGGATTTTCATATAAATAAGGTTTGATGGGGTAAATATAAAGCTTTTTTTGCCGACAGTTTTAGCCGATAGCTCCAGTCTGGTAGTCTTCCGTCTTTTCTTATCTTTCTTCCTGCTATCCTGAAATCTGACCTGCCATTTTGTCGCATTGTTTCCCTTGGCATAAACCTTGACAAGACACTTCCAAATTTCGAAAACGTTATGAAAACAGGACACATTCATGTTTCTACGGAAAATATCTTTCCGATAATTAAAAAATTCTTGTATTCCGACCATGAGATTTTTCTGCGCGAGCTCGTTTCCAATGCAGTAGATGCATCTCAGAAGCTGAAAGTTCTTGCATCGCAGGGCGAATACAAAGGCGAAGTCGGCGACCTGAAAGTCGAAGTGCTCCTCGATAAAGAGGCAAAAACACTGACCATCCGTGACAACGGAATTGGTATGACCGCCGAGGAGATCGATAAATACATTAACCAGATCGCGTTCTCGGGCGCTGAGGAATTCGTGAAGCAGTACGAAGGAAAAGAAGGTGCCGAAAGCATCATCGGACATTTCGGACTTGGATTCTACTCTGCGTTCATGGTGGCTGACAAAGTGCAGATCCGTACGCTTGCCCGTTACGAAGATGCAGAATCCGTTCAGTGGGAAAGCAACGGTTCGACCGAATACACCATCGAGCCGATCGAAAAAACAACCCGGGGAACGGACATCGTTCTCTACATTACCGAAGAATCTGCCGAGTTCCTGGAAAAAGGACGCATCCAGGGCATTCTCGATAAATACTGCAAATTCCTCCCGATCACCGTTGAATTCGGTACGAAAACCGAGTACGTCGATTCGCCGGAAGGAGAAAAAGACGAGGACGGGAAAACAAAACGCGTTGCCGTTCAGATTCCGAACCTGATCAACAATACCAGCCCGGCCTGGACGAAAGCTCCGGTCGACCTGACCGATGAAGATTACCGTTCGTTCTACCACGAGCTGTATCCGTCGTCATTCGAAGAGCCGTTGTTCCACATTCACCTGAATGTCGATTACCCGTTCAATCTTACGGGGATCCTGTACTTTCCGAAGATCAAGGAAAATGTCGAGATCCAGAAGAACAAGATCAATCTCTATTCGAACCAGGTGTTCATTACCGACAGTGTTTCGGAGATCGTTCCGGAATTCCTGACATTGCTGCACGGTGTGATCGACTCGCCGGATATTCCGCTGAACGTTTCCCGCTCTTACCTGCAAAGCGATGGCAATGTGAAGAAGATCTCTTCCCACATTACCAAAAAAGTAGCCGATAAGCTGGCAGATATGTTCAAGAAAGACAGGGCCGACTTCGAATCGAAATGGGATGACCTGAAAATTTTCGTGGAATACGGCATGCTGTCAGATGACAAATTTGCAGACAAAGCCAAAACATTTGCGCTCATTAAAACAACGGAGGGCAAATACTTTACCATTGAAGAATTTAAAGAGCACATTGCGCCGCTGCAAACGAACGTCGATAACAAAGTGATTGCTTTGTACACGCACAGCACCGAAGAGCATTTCTCTTTCGTGAAACAGGCGAGAGACCGCAGCTATGAAGTTGCGATCATCGACGGACCGCTGGCTTCGCACTGGATCTCCAAGGTAGAGCAATCTTTCGAGAACTTTACATTTGCCCGCGTGGATGCCGATACGATCGATCAGCTTATCAAGAAAGAAGGTGAATTGCCTTCCAAACTGAGCGAAGAGCAGGAAGCCGAGCTGAAACCGTTGTTCGAAACAGCTGTGGATGCGCGCAAGTTCAAGATCGAGTTCAAAAGCATGAGCGAAACCGATTCCCCGATCGTCGTTACGCAGCCCGAGTTTATCCGTCGTATGATGGAACAGCAGAAAATGGGCGGCGGCGGATTCTTCGGAGCGTTCCCGGAAACCTACAGCATGGTCGTGAATGCGAATCACGCGAAGGTGGGAGCATTGCTCGAAACGACCGACGCGGACGAAAAACAATCGAAAGTAAAGCAGCTCACAGACCTGGCGCTGCTTTCACAAGGGCTGCTCAAAGGAGAAGAGCTCAATAACTTCATCGAGCGCAGCATCGCGTTTATTTAAAAATAATTGCCCGCAATCATGAAAACAGGTTGCGGGCTTATTTTACCTTTGTACAGTGTATAGTATCATTTTTGCGGTTCTCGGATTCATTCTTTTTAAAGGAAGCTTCTTAGGCGGGTTTATCGGTTTAATCGTTGGTGGAATGTTCGACCAGGCGGCACGTGCCCGCAAAGCAGGACAGCAGAATGGAGGCGGACAGCAGCAATCACGCGGGGGACAGTCGTTTGACGATATTTTCTCCTATTACCGCCAGCAGACGCAGCGCTACGATTTCCCGACCCAGCTCATGGCGCTTTCGGCGTATGTGATGAAAAGCGACGGAAGAGTGGTGAAATCCGAGCTGAACTACGTTAAAGCCTTTTTTGCCCAGCAGTTCGGGCCGCAGTTCAGCGGAACACACCTGCAGTCGCTGAAGCGTTTTCTCGACGCGCCGTCCCTTCCGATCGAAGAGATCTGCGCCGATATTCGCATGCGCGGGCAGGTCGAAATACGTATCCAGCTATTGCAGTATCTGTTTGGGATCGCACGCGCAGACGGTGAAGTTTCCGATGCGGAAGTCAGCACATTGCAGCGCATTGCGCAGCTTTTACAGGTTCCGCCGATGGATTTTCGTTCCGTACAGGGCATGTTCCGCCAAAACCTCGAAGGCGATTACGAGATCCTCGGAATTGAGAAATCAGCGACCGATGAAGAGGTCAAGAAAGCGTACCGCCAGATGGCCATTCGTTTTCACCCCGATAAAGTCGCTTCACTTGGCGAAGAATACCAGAAAGGGGCGAAAGAAAAATTCCAGAAGATCCAGGAAGCTTACGACAATATTAAGAAGTCGAGAAACATGTAAAGCGCAAACATCTTATCCGGTTAACAGCCGGATTTTTTTTGCTTCAAACAATTTTTTTCCGGGGCCTGGCCTGTCATGAATGAGTTGTCGAAAAACAAGGTGCTGCCGATTTTGCTCAACGCCGAACAGCTAATGTTTATTACTAAATCGTTAAATATTCATGAAAGCAACCGATCCGCCGGATTATCGTCATATTTAACGCGGGCGCAAACATTTGTTAAGTATCAGACGCCCGGAAAATGCGCTATGAAAATTTTAAACTATTCGGTACAGAGTTTCCTAACGGTATGCTGTGTATCTGTTTTCCTGCTGTCGACGGCTGCTTTCGGGCAAATGCTGCCGCAGGAGGGAATGAAGGTAAAAGAGAAGAATTTTTCTTCCCTTACGAGTCCTGAGCGGGCTTCCGACCTGGATAACTGGAAGAAATTCAATGATCCGAACGATTACGATCATCCTGAATTCGGTTACCTGCCGGCTGACGCTCCGTGTGAGAATTGCGTGGAAGTCTTGTCGAAACGCAAGATCGACGAACGTTATTTTCTGAATGTAAACGATCCTACGGAATACTACCAGCAGAAATCGCTGGGAGATCTCAATATGCTGAAAAACGGCGATTGGGTAACCGTGGATCACACGCTGAACCGCGTTTCTTCAGGTGTTTTTGCATCCGCTATGGGATTCGAGCCCGTTCAGCTGAACGCAGGTTCACAGCAGACATCCATTCAAACGCCTGCCGGTACCGTTTCCTTCAACAACTGGACCTTATTTACCGCTGCCGGCGGCATCCTGACGATGCGTGGACAAGCCGACTGGACCCACTATACTGTCGGTGAAGACGGTATGTACATTACCAACGTTTTCCCGGGGATCGATGCCGAGCTGATCGTTTTCCGCGGAGCAGTAAAGACCAATTTTATCCTGCGGGAAAACCTGTTCGGCACTTACGATGAGCTGGTTTTCCGGGATCGTTATACAACACCTTCGGGAGCTGCTTCCCTTGCTTTTTCGGCTATTTCCGGTGAAAGCGGCGTAGGTGCGATCACCGTGCGTTCGGGTATGGAAGACCTGCTTCACATGAGCGAAGGCGTGCTGTTTGCCCGCAACGGCCCCAAAGACCTTGCGCAGAACTGCGCTTACCGCATTGACGGAAATGCCGTGGACGTTGTGGTTCCTTTCGGCTGGATCGACGCCAACATCGGGCAGTACGAACTCGTCGTGGACCCGCTTGTAACGGGAACGGCTACACTTGCACAGGCGTCCATTACCGGATCGCGTTACAATGCCGCCTGTAATTTCGCCAACTCGTGTGATTATACCTTGCCGGTATCAAGGCCCGCACATTCAACCGTTACGAATGTTGCCTGGACTTTTACCTATTCTGCGAACGGTTCGGCGTGCTACCTCGAGGACGGCGCCATCCGGATTGGCGCAGGAAGCTGTATAAGCCCCTCCACTGCCGGTTATTACTGGTTTTGCAATGCCTGGGGCGGGGGAACCTGTTCGGGAACAAACCAAACGATCTTCGGCGACGTAGCGTCCTGTATGCCTGCTCCGGGATGTACCCCACAAGACGTTATTTTCACCCTGAAATTCTACCGCAGCTGCTACGGCGCTACGGGAACAGGCTGTAACAGCGGAGCGTGTATCGGCGCGGCATCTCCATGGACGATGACCATTACCGGAAACACCATTCAGTATAGCAATACTGCTTCGCCAATCACCTTATCGGCCACGACTATTTGTTCGGGCGGTTCCATCAATGCTTCCACAACGGGGCAATACGGTGTTCCGGGCTATACGTACAACTGGAGCTTCAGTCCTACTGGCACACCTTCGGTTGGAACGGGCGCTTCGGCTTCCATCGTATTCCCAACAGCCGGGAGCATTACGCTGTATTCGATCGTAACAGACGCCTGCGGGAACCAGGTTGTTTCTTCGAGAGTCGTGAACGTTACTCCCGGCCCGACGATTACCGTTAACTCACCAACGATCTGTGCAGGCGGTTCAGCCGTGCTCACAGCATCCGGCGGAACAACCTATACCTGGTCTCCGGCAACCAACCTTTCTGCAACGACAGGAGCTAGCGTTACCGCCAATCCTGCGGCAACAACCGTTTATACTGTGACCGGTACCACCAGCGGCTGTTCGGGAACGACAACATCCACTGTGACGGTTAATCCGACACCTGTAATCACGGTGAACTCGCCAAGTATCTGCGGCGGCGGCTCCGTTGTGCTCACTGCCGGCGGCGCAACGACCTATACCTGGTCACCGGGCACCGATCTTTCAGCAACAACAGGTTCAAGTGTCACGGCAAATCCTTCGGTAACGACTGTTTACACGGTTACCGGCACCACACTCGGATGCGTCGGAACGGCGACTTCGACCGTGACAGTCGCACCGAATCCTGTGATCACGGTCAATTCTCCTACGATTTGTGCAGGCAGCTCAGCTGTTTTAACCGCAGCAGGCGGCACAACGTATAGCTGGTCGCCGGGAACCGATCTTTCGGCTACAACCGGTGCGAGCGTTACGGCCAATCCGGCAACGACAACCGTTTATACCGTTACGGGAACAACTTCCGGCTGTAACGGAACAGCTACTGCAACCGTTACCGTGAACCCGAACCCGGTAGTAACCGTTAACTCACCAACGATCTGCGCAGGTGGCTCTGCTACCTTAACTGCTTCCGGTGCCACCAGTTATACCTGGTCGCCGGGAACCGATCTTTCTGCAACGACAGGAGCGAGCGTTACAGCTAATCCTTCGGCTACAACCATTTACACCGTTACCGGTACGACACTTGGCTGTACAGGAACGACGACTTCCACAGTTACCGTAAATCCGAACCCGGTAGTAACGGTGAACTCACCGACCATTTGCGCCGGAAGCTCTGCCACTTTAACTGCTTCGGGTGCCACCAGTTATACCTGGTCGCCGGGAACCGATCTTTCCGCCACAACCGGTGCAACAGTTACTGCTACTCCTGCGGCAACAACGGTTTATACTATTACAGGTACAACGCTGGGCTGCACCGGAACCGCAACGTCCACTGTTACGATCACAGCTAACCCGGTTATTACCGTTAACTCCCCGACTATTTGTGCCGGAGGATCAACCGTGTTAACCGCAGCGGGCGGCACGACGTATAGCTGGTCGCCGGGAACCGATCTTTCCGCTACAACCGGTACGAGCGTTACGGCCAATCCGGCAACGACAACCGTTTATACCGTTACGGGAACAACTTCCGGGTGTAACGGAACCGCTACTGCAACCGTTACCGTGAATCCGAACCCGGTGGTAACCGTTAACTCGCCGACCATTTGTGCGGGAGCAAATACGACTTTAACAGCAACCGGAGCAACAACGTATACGTGGTCACCGGCAACAGGACTTTCATCCACGACCGGTGCGAGCGTTACAGCGAACCCGGCCGTCACGACAGTTTATACAGTAACCGGAACAACGCTTGGTTGTACGGGAACGGCGACTTCAACCGTTACCGTGAACCCAAACCCGGTGGTGACGGTCAATAACGCTACGATTTGTGCAGGAGGATCGGCCATTCTGAATGCAGCCGGCGGAACAACTTATACCTGGTCACCGGCGACGGGCCTTTCGGCCACAACGGGGGCGACTGTTACGGCTACTCCTGCCACAACGACGATCTACACAGTTACCGGAACAACACTTGGCTGCAACGGTACTGCGACCTCAACGGTAACGGTGAATCCGAATCCGGTTGTTACGGTGAACTCGCCGACTTTCTGCGCAGGCGGCAGCACGACGATCACTGCCAGTGGTGCGGCCGGCTATTCCTGGTCGCCTGCAACGGACCTTTCCGCCACAACAGGTGCTACTGTTACGGCTAATCCTTCCGCAACGACGGTTTATACCGTTACGGGAACAACACTTGGCTGTGTGGGAACAGCAACGTCTACCGTAACGGTGAATCCGGTTCCGACGGTGACGGCTGCCAATAACGGGCCGCTTTGCCCCGGAGATCAACTGAATCTTACAGCAACCGGAACGGCAGGAGCTATCTATTCCTGGATCGGGCCGGGAGCATTCAACTCAGCACTTCAGAATCCGACGATTGCTTCCGTAACGGCGGCAAGCGGAGGACTTTATACGGTACAGATCACACTGAATGGCTGTACGAGTACTGCAACGACTACGCTTGTAATGAATTCAGGATTGTCGTCAGCGATCAATCCTGCGGGGCCTTTCTGTACGAATGACGGTGTGGCGACGCTTACTGCAGCCAATCCGGGCGGAACGTGGTCGGGGAACGGTATCACCGATGCAAACCTTGGAACCTTTGATCCATCGCTGGCGCCTGTCGGTGCAAGCACGATCTCCTACAGCCTGGTAGGCAGCTGCAGCGGTGTATCGACTGCTACAGTAATTGTCAATGCGGTTCCTGTGGTTAGTTTCAGTTCAGATGTATTTACAGGATGCTCGCCACTGGCGGTTGTCTTTACGGATAATTCGACACCTGCCGGACAACAGGCTTCCTGGAGCTTCGGTGATGGTGCAACGTCTGCCTCAACGGGCAGCGCGAGCCATTCTTTCAGCGGCGACGGCTGTTATTCCGTGAGCCTTGAGCTAACGGACGCGAACGGTTGCTCGACGACTTCGACCCAAATCGATATGATCTGTGTGATTGCCCGTCCGGATGCAAGCTTTACCGTGTCGAACCCACAGGTTTCGGTTATGAACCCGGTTTTCCAGTTCATTAACCAGTCGACGAACGCAGTTTCCTACAGCTGGAATTTTGGTGACGGATCCGGTTCGGGCTCTTTCGGGCCGATGCATACTTACGAAGAAAAAGCCGGCAATTACGACGTTGTGCTGATCGCTACGAATGCAGCGGGCTGTGTCGATTCTACACGCATGACCGTACAGGTGATCGAGGAGCTGATCTTCTATGTTCCGAATACGTTCACACCAAACGGCGACGAGCACAATAACCTGTTCCAGCCGGTATTTACTTCCGGATTCGACCCGTTCAGCTTCAACATGCAGATCTACAATCGCTGGGGAGAAACGGTTTTTGAAACGAAGAATGCGAGCGTGGGGTGGGATGGAAGCTATAACGGCGAACTGGTACCTGAGGGTGTTTATACATGGTCTGCCCAGTTCCGCGCACTCAATACGGATGAGAAGATCGTTTCTTCGGGACATGTACTCCTGCTGAAATAGCAAAGTCGGTTAATCTTATTGGCGGAAGTAATCGGGCGGATGATAATCCGCCCTTCTTCCAGGGAGATGACAAGCTTTAATGTCCTTTCCCGAGGGCGAACATGACAGGGTTTTTCGCCAGATCAAACGCGTGCTCTCTCCAGTCGACAATGGTTTTTGTCTGAATGCGCTCAGTTGGCAGTGTCAGGTTCATGGCGATGCACAATAACGTGTCGTCGCTGAGCTCGTTAAGGAGGTCTTCCAGCACGTGCATATTGCGGAACGGCGTATCCATAAATAAATGTGTTTCCCCGGAGCGTCGTACGCGTGCTTCGAGGTCTTTCATTTTGCGAACGCGTTCTTTCTTGTCTTTCGGCAGGTAGCCGTGGAAGCTGAAATTCTGTCCGTTGAAGCCGCTTCCGATCAGAGTGAGCAAAATAGAGCTCGGACCAACCATTGGAGCGACCCTGATGCCGTTTGCGTGTGCCAGTGAAACGATGATGCTTCCCGGATCGGCGATTCCCGGGCAACCGGCCTCGCTCATTACGCCAACGCTTGTGCCGCTTTCGAGCAGGCGGATCAGCCCCATCAGCTCAGGTGCATTGGAACGCTTGTTCATGATCGTGAACTCGGATTCGTCGATCGGGAAAGAGCGGTCGATCTTGCGCAGGTAGCGCCTTGCCGCTTTTACTTCTTCTACCGCGAAATGGCGCAGGCCTGCTGCTATCTCTGCTACCGCTGAAGGCGTAATATTGTCTGTTTGTTCGCCCCCAAGCGTTGTCGGGATCAGAAAAAGTGTTCCTTTACTCATAGTGTGATTTACTTAAATGTGTTGTTTGCCAGGAAAGCGTTCGTTGCCTGGTCCAATAGTTCGATGACGTGTTTGAAATCGGAGTCGCCTCCGTAATAAGGGTCGGGAACTTCCCTGCTTTCGCCGGGATACAATTCGTCGAGGTAAAGTGTTACTTTTTGTTTGTCTGCTTCGTTTCGGGCCAGTCTGAGCACATTTTCCCTGTTGCTGAGGTCCATTACGAAAATATGATCGTAGCTGTCAAAATCGGCAGCGGAGAACTGCCGTGCACGCAGCCCGGAAATATCGACGCCATATTCTTTCGACCATTTGCACATGCGGGCATCGGGTTTGGCGCCTATGTGATAACCGGCCGTTCCGGCTGAGTCGACTTCGATGTTCAGTCCGCGCTCACGAACTCTGTGCCTGAGCCATCCGTCTGCCATCGGTGAACGACAGATGTTTCCCAGGCAAACCATTAATACGCGCGTTGTGTTACGTTCCACTCTTTTCCAGTTATGGCTGCAAAGATAGAATCTTTTTCACGATGCGGAAAATCCTCATTCGTAACTATGATTTGTCCGTTAATAAATGAAAAATAATCATTTAACAGTTTTTAAGTCCAACCATCACAACTAAACGGATCATATAAACGTTATATTTAAAGGCACACACACCCAAGAACATTAGAAGCCATGAGACAATTAAAAATCGTCAAGCAGGTCACCAACAGGGAAACCGCGTCCCTGGATAAATACCTGCAGGAAATCGGTCGCGTCGAGCTGATCTCAGCTGAAGAAGAAGTTGAGCTGGCCCGGAAGATCCGCGCAGGGGACAAACGTGCCCTTGAGCGTTTAACAAAAGCAAATCTCCGCTTTGTAGTATCGGTTTCCAAGCAGTACCAGAACCAGGGATTATCGCTTCCCGACCTGATCAACGAGGGCAACCTCGGGCTGATCAAGGCTGCAGAGCGATTCGATGAAACCAGGGGATTTAAATTTATTTCATACGCCGTATGGTGGATTCGCCAGTCGATCCTCCAGGCGCTTGCCGAGCAGGCCCGTATTGTTCGCTTACCACTGAACAAGATCGGGACGATCAATAAGATCAACCGTGCTTACAGCGAGCTCGAACAACTGTATGAGCGTCCACCGTCTGCAGACGAGCTGGCAGAGTTCCTGGAATGTTCCACGGAAGAAGTGCGCCAGTCGCTGGCCAATACCGGACGACACGTATCGATGGATGCGCCTTTGGTAGACGGTGACGAATCTTCTTCGAGCATGTATGACGTACTGCCGAACGATGCATTGCCGAGCCCGGAAATGGACTTAAACAAAGAGTCTCTGCGGAAAGACATAGACCGTTCGCTTGCTACCCTTACAGGACGAGAAGGCGATGTTGTAAGATTGTATTACGGCCTTGGCGGGAAACATCCGCTGACGCTTGAAGAAATAGGCGATTTGTTTGATCTGACGCGCGAAAGGGTTCGCCAGATCAAGGAAAAAGCGATCCGAAGATTGAAACACACGTCCCGAAGCCGGATGCTTAAAACATACCTTGGTTAAGCGGGATCTACGTCAACAATCAGTCGGATAGACTTGAAACGGGGAACGCTGTAGAATTGATCCGTTAATTCATGCAGTCGTTCCTTGACCTTGTGTTGAGGAGCACTTTGCTCTATTTTAATCCTGATCTCTTTTAAGTAATAGTTCTGAATTCTCGCAATAGCCGGGAATTCAGGGCCTGTTACGCGCTCATGGAAAACGTCTTTCAGCTGTTTTCCAAAATGATCCGCAGCTTCGTTGAGGAGGTTCGGGTCTTTGTGCTTCAATGTAAAGTCGATGATCTTAAAGAACGGCGGATAGAAGAAATTCCTGCGCTCGACGAGTTCGTTTACGGCAAATCCGTCATAATCGTGCTGGATCACTTTCTGAATCACCCAATGATCGGGATTCCCGGTCTGAATCACCACTTTTCCCCGCTTATTCCTTCTTCCTGCTCTTCCTGCAACCTGGCTCATGAGCTGGAAAGCTCGCTCAAAAGCCCTGAAATCGGTTTTGTTCAGCATGAGGTCGGCATCGAGGATCCCGACAAGGCCCACATGATCAAAATCCAGCCCTTTGGCAATCATTTGCGTTCCGATAAGCACGTCGATATTCCTGTTCTCAAAATCGGAGATCAGCTGCTGATAACTGTTTTTGGAGCGTGTTGAATCGTAATCCATGCGCGCAATGCGCAGCTCGGGCATGAGCAGCGACAGATCGTCCTCGACCTTTTCGGTTCCGAAACCGAGCATTTTCAGCTTATTGCTTCCGCAGGCCGGGCAGGTCCCGATCGGCGGCATGTGAAAGCTGCAGTGATGGCATTTCAGCAGGTTGGTCTGCTTGTGGTACGTAAGCGTCGTATCGCAGTTGACGCAATTCGGGTTGTAGCCGCACAGCTCACAGGCCCAGACAGGTGTATAGCCTCTCCTGTTCTGGAACAGAATGATCTGTTCTTTCCGTTCGATCGCGGCTTTCATTTCTTCGATCAGGAACGCTGAAAAATGGCCCTGTACGCTTTTAGTGATGCGCTCTTTTTTCATGTCGGCGCAACAGATCTCGGGCAGCTGCACAGAGCTGAAACGTTCTGTGAGCTGCGTATAGCCATATTTTTCCTCCCGAACGTTGTTAAAGGTTTCAATAGCAGGTGTTGCTGTTCCCAGAAGCGTTTTGGCTTTGAAAAGAGACGCGAGCACCAATGCAGCATCGCGCCCGTTGTAGCGCGGAGCCGGATCCTGCTGTTTAAACGATCCCTCGTGCTCTTCATCTACGATGACGAGTCCCAGGTCGCGGAAGGGCAGGAAAATGGATGAGCGTGCGCCTACGACTATCCGGTAATTTTCGCGGCTGTTCTCCAGTACTTTCTGCCAGATCTCCACGCGCTCGTTTGCATTGAACCGGGAATGATAAACGCCGATCTGCTCACCGAAATAAGCCGAGAGCCGTGTAATGAGCTGGGTGGTCAGCGCGATTTCCGGAACGAGAAAGAGGATCTGCTTGCCGTTATCGAGCGCTTCGCGGATGAGGTGAATATAGATCTCGGTTTTCCCCGAGCCTGTAACTCCGTGCAGGAGAATGGTGTCTTTCTGCGTGAATTGTTCCCGGATACGGGTAATGGCCTGCTGCTGATGATCGGAGAGCACGGGAAAGGAGAACGCCGTTGCATCTTTGCTTTTCAGGCGGGAGATCTCTATGCGCTCGGCCCGTATAATGCCTTGCTTTTCCAGCGTATTCAGCGCGGAAAGCGAGCATCCGAGGTCCTCCAGTGTTTTTCTCAGGACGGGAACGGCTTCGTTGTGATCGAATCCGCCGGCCTGCAGCAGGAGCATGATGGCTTGTTCCTGTTTTTCCGTACTTTTTTTTGCGCTGAGCGTACCGAGCAGGTCGTTCAGGATGGCTTCGTCTGCGTAGGCTTCTTCGAACATGACAAAGACGGCTGTCTTCGGAGTGAACTTGTCGGAGATCTCTTCCTGTGAAAGAACGACCCTGCGCTCGATGAGCTTTTTGATGACGGGCTGAATGGTCTTGATCCCGACAATTTCAGCTATTTCTTTCAAGGTAAGCACTTCCTGTATGGTGAGGGCTTCAACGATGAGAAATTCGCGGTCGTCGAGGGTAACGTTCTTCGGCTCGTAATCGGGATGTATAACGATCTTCGTTTCGCTGGCCAGCTTGAAGTTGGCGGGCAGCGCTGCATTCATTACATCACCGATAGGCGCCATGTAATAGGCGGAAATCCATTTCCAGAAGCGGTACTGACTGACGGTAACGAGCGGTGTTTCGTCGAGTATGTGCTCTACGTATTTCGCCTGGTAGTGAACGGGTATCTCTTCGTGGATCCTTGTTACCAGGGCGGTGTACAGCTTGCCTTTTCCGAACGGTACGATCACCCGCGTATACAGGGTAATGTGTTCATTCATTTCAAACGGGATCCTGTAAGTGAATTCCTGGCTCAGAGAAATAGGAATGATCACATCGACAAACAACGTTTTGCGCTCGCTCATGTGGTAAAGGTAGTCAACCTTGAAAAAAAAACGTCCCGCCGAATGTAAATTCTAACGGGACGTCCTGTGTATACTGATTGCTTAATCGCAATAATAACTTGTAACGGCGTCGTTCGGGTGGTCGCTGCAGAAAGCGTATCCTCCTGTGATGATCCCCGTTGCCAGCTCCCTGATGGAATTGGCATCGATGGCTCTCGGGTAAGGGGTGGAATTGACCCATTTCAATTTCTCTACGACAACCGTATGGCGGGCTGAGAATAAGCCGATTGCGCGTGCTCCCTCGCTTGCCGTGAGGTTGGTGAAGGAAGGCTTGTTCTGCGCGAGGCTGGAAGAAGGCTGGTTAACGATGAGGTATTTGCTGAGTGCCTCCGTTCCGCCTGTGATGCGGATCTTGATTCGTGTCAGCTCGCGCTTGTTGATACTAAGGTCGTTGGTGACATTCTGCTTCACAAGCTCGTAGAAGGTCTCGCCGTTCGCCGTGAAGGAGGAATTGTTCGAGATATCAACGCCGCTCAGCTCTCCAAGTTTCCAGATGAATGATTTTTCTACCGGAACACCGCTGAAATATTCATTGAAAAAGACTTCGAGCCTTGTGTCAATCACCTGGGAAGTTCCCGGGTTTGTACTGATCGTTGCTGTCTTGTAACCGTTGACTGCCACGTTGGAGTTGGCAAATGAAAGGGAAGCAAACCCTACCGGGGCTGAGAGCTCCAGGTTTTTAACGAGTTCGGTTTCGCCGTACACATGGAATTCTCCATTGTTCACATTGATGTCCAGTTTATAGCGGGCCTGTGCAAGGAGCGGGCCTGTGGGAGTCGTTTTGAAGAAATAAACTTTCTGCTCGGGGCTGTAGAATGCTCCCGGAACTTTATTGGTCAGTGTTGTGTCGTCGAGAACCCAGCTGCGCGTTACCTGCCCGTTGATCTCTTCCGAAACGGTTGCTGTCATAACGGGAAAATAACTGGAATCGGGAATCAGCGCTACGTCGATCGAGTTGTTGGTTCCACCGAAAGCACGGGTGATCTTGATATAGTGAATACTATCGGACTGATCCAGAAGCCCGTATACGATGGCTGTTTTTTGATTGTCCCCCGAAAAATCGATATCCTCATTGCAGGAAGTGAGGCCAAGTGACAGAAGAATTGCGATAAAAGGAAATAAGCGCAGAATTTTCATGTAAAATAGTATTTGCCCAAAGGTATTAAATTAATTCCAGCATCGACAGCGGCAAGGCTCAAAGAAAGACACTGATAAATCAATGATCTAGTCTTTTACGCGGTTAAAGCGCATAGCCCGCAGCATCCAGTTGGGAAGAAAAGCACCGGGCTTTTTGTTTTTGAGGTGGATGTACCATCCCAGCTTTTTCATGACGGGCACTTTGTGCGTTTCCACAAATTCGATCCAGGTACCATCCGGATCTTCGATGTAGCTGAAACGTCCGCCGGCTTCGCCCATATCGAATGTTTTGCCTGAATCGACGGTGAACGGAAATCCTTTTGCTTCGCATTCTGCCTGCAGCGCGTCCATTCCCTGTATGTCGAAGCAGAGGTGAATGAATCCCCAGTCTCCCCAGAAACGGTTTTCGAAGATCGGCCGGGCATCTGTTCGCTCGACTGCCTGGATGAGCTCGATCTGTGTGGGGCCTAGCAATTTCGCAAACGGCCCTTTTCGCTGTTCGGGGTGCGCAAGCAATACGCGGCGAACAGCTGTCTGTCCGCCCGGAATACCCGCAAAGGCTGGTGAAATTTCAGTGAAATCGTATTCTACTTTTGTATAGCCGAGAATATCGCAGTAGAGCGGCAGCGCTTTTTCGATGGAACTGACGCCGATCATGGCACCTGCAACACCACCGGTTTTCCCTTCGAATTTCGTATCCATGAACCAGCCGTCTCCTTCAACGATGTCGAACAAATTACCGTTCGGATCGAGCACGAGGAAGTGCGATTGCCCGTTGGGAAGCTGCTGCGGCTCGCTCAGCACGTTTGCGCCTTTGGCTGTGAGGAACGCATGTGTATCGGCTACGTTTTTTGATTTGATCCTGCAGGCAAAAAGGCCGTAATCGCCGAGCTGAACAGTGAAGTCTGCTTTTTCCGTGTTGCGGGATGTGAACTGCCAGATCTCGAACCCGCCGCCGCCTTCCATCGAAAGCGCAAGCGTTGCCGTTCGCGCATGGATCGTTCCGCCGGTGTAGCGGGTCATCAGTGGCGCTTCTGCCGCTTCTTCAAAAATGCGGACGTCTACGCCGAAGTGGTCACGGTACCATTTCCAGATAACGGGCACGTTCGGTACGCCGATTCCCATTTGTTGAATTCCACAGATAATTTTAGACATAGTGCAATGTAAAATGAAGGGGTAAAAATACAAACTAATTGAAAATTGAAAATGAAAAATTGAAAAGAAGGAGGCGTTTAGTAGTTATCAGGTCCTTTTCAATTGTTGTATTCTCAATTTTACATTGAACATCACCGGATGGCGCGCTCGTTGAAGATCACATAGCCGTAGCTTACCTGGAAGTTGATCGGGGAAATGAGCTGCTGCGGGAAGTAATTCACGGACAATCGTACCGGGCCGACCGGCGAATGATAAATGCCCGAAAGCGAAGCGGCCTGTGTTTCTCCCTTGAACAGTTTCGAATAGCCGAATGTTCCGTCGTCGTTGATGACGAGCTGCTTGAATGGCTGGTAAAGATAAGCGTCTACGCGCAGGTCGATGTTTTTCCACAGCGTAAAAACAACGTTCAGTCCACCGCCAACGAACTGCGGCGAACGGTATTCCGGCAGGAAATACGTTTGCATATCCGGGATCGGCTGAAAAGCAGGCATGCTGAGAATGGTTGCCGTGTAGTTTTTAAAAAGCGACTGGCTGGTGATATTCGCCAATGCGTGAAAGCCCATTTTAAAATGCGGAAAAGCGAACGGAAAGCTGCGGATCTCGCCGGTGAAATTCAGCCAGCTGTGGTACCGGCGAATGTCGTAAACTTCCGCGGAAGTGGAACCGGAAACGCTTTTCTCGAAACCGTCTACGTACCGCGCGCGGACCATGAATAAATTTCCTTCGCTGGCAAACTGTTTCCTGTTGAGGGAATTCTGCTCGATGGTCCAGCTTATAACATTTCCCTTGAAGCGCGTGCGGTCGGTCGTGTCTTTATTGGTGAAGTTTTCCGTCTGGTAATACGCGTCCTGGAGCTCGACATGCCGGTAATCGATGGTGCTTTTGGAGTTGTTGAAGATGGGCTGTTTGAACTGCGCGCCATAATAGGTTTCGTACTGAACGAGGAACGAAGGCTTGACGTCTTCCACGAAGGTGGCGAAGCTTTTGAAATAATCCCAGCGGTTCAGTACCACATAAATCGAGAACGACAGCGGGTAATAGGAGGGAAGGTGCACATCGATGGCTGCTTTTCCGGAACTGTAGAATTTCCCGAAATAGGTGTTCACGTGAACGTCGGTGGCTGTTTTGCCGAGCCGAAGGTAATTCAGCTGAAAAAAGCCGGTGTTCACGGCACGGGAGCAGAGCAATCCGCCAAAATCGAGCCGGAAGTCTTTGGATTTGCGCACATCGATAGCCAGCGCGTAGGTGGAATCGGGCTTGAGGTCGAGTGTCGGGTACAGGTACTGGATCTGCGGCGTGGCGTACGTTCTGAAGTACCTGCGCTCAAAACGCTGTTCCGAAATGGATTGGTTCTTGGAGTTTTTCAGGATGGATTTCCGAACGTAGCTTTCGTCTTTGCCCAGCTGGTTCTGCGTATTCACCTCGGAAATAACGAGCCTGGGAACGCTTTTGCGGAATGCTGCCCTCAGGAGCGTGAGTTCTTCTTTCGTGCGCCTTTCCGGGACCATGTTTTTGATGGAGTCCATTTTCGCCATGGTGGAACGGTAACCGTCCTCGATCGCTTGCTGTACATCGGAAAATTCAAAGGTCTCGACAGACGTTTCGGGCTCGATGAGAATGCCTTCTTCGCAGGGCAGGCTGAAATCCGAGTAGGAAACCAGCATGTTGGTGAGCTGGCTGATCAGGTCGTCCTCGGTTGGTGGGGAAGCGTTGTAGGAAACGTTGCTGCCAATGAGGTAATCGGGCGCAAAGTTCTCATACATGACGTTCGCCGGGAAGTTGTTGTACAGTCCGCCGTCGAAATAAAGCACGCCTTTTATGCGAATGGGATTGATGTAAAAAGGAAAGGTCATGGAGGCCCGCACGGCTTCGTTCAGGTAGCCGTCGTGGAATACCATGCTCTTTTTTGCGACGATATCGGAGGCCACGCACCGGAACGGAACAAACAGGCTGTCGAAATTATGTGCTTTGGCGGCGCTGGTCATTCCCATGAGGCGCATCATTTCGTAATCGAGCAGCTGCGGACGGATAAAATTAGTGGGCAGCGACTTTTTGAAAATACTGTCTTTTGAGAAGGAAAAACCGAGCATGCTGGCATCCGCGTCGCTTTCCCGGAGCAGGAATTCCTTCTGCTGCCCGACTTTCCCGGATGTCATTAGCTGGAACTGGTGGCTGAGCACGTAGGCTTCGATCTCTTCCGGGCTGTAACCGCAGGCGTAAAGCGATCCTACAAGCGCCCCGGAGGATGTTCCGGTAATGTAATCGATGGGAATGTTGTTTTCCTCGAGCGCTTTGATCACGCCGATGTGGGCAAAACCCGAAGCTCCGCCGCCGCTCAATACCAATCCCACTCCCTGGGCCTGCCCGAAGGAAGGAAGCAGCAAAAGCAGCATGGAGGTGAGATAACGGTATACTGGTCTCAATTTGTTGTTTTTTTGGCAAATTTAGCGAAATAGTCTGTTAGTCTGTAGTCTCCGGTCAATCAGTCTCTCATCTCAGTCTGTCGTCTTTTGTCTTCCGGTCTTTTGTCTTTGATCGCCTTTCCTCTTATAACGTCCGCTTGTCTGATTTATTTCAGCTACCTTTGCCAGCCGCCTTTGCGCACAACGATTGAGCGCGCGGGCAGGACTAAATTGAACGAAATGATTACGATTGTTGTTAAGACCTTTTTCGGGTTGGAGGAAGTATTGCAGGAAGAGCTGGCGGAGCTGGGCTACAAGGACACAGAAAAGCTGAACCGCGCCGTGCGTCTCAAAGGCGAATGGAAAGATGTATACTATCTGAACCTCCATGTTCGCTGTGCGCTTTCCGTCCTGGTGGAGCTGCGTACGTTCCAGCTGCGCACGGAAGAGGACCTTTACAGGGAAGCATCGAAAATAGACTGGACGGAGCTCTTTTCCGTCGATAAGACCTTTGCCATTAAGGGTGCCGTGAACTCAACGATCTTCAAGCATTCGCAGTTCCCGTTCTTACTGGTAAAAGATGCCGTAGCAGATTCGTTCCGCGACAAAGTGAACGACCGACCGGATGTGAACGTGAAAACGCCGCAGGTGGTGATCGATCTTTACGTGCGTGAAAAAGAAGGAACGCTTTCTGTCAATACAAGTGGTTTACCGTTGTTCCACAGGGGCTACAGGCAGTCTGCGGGAGAAGCTCCACTGAATGAAGTGGTTGCTGCCGGACTGATCCGCTTATCGGGCTGGGATCGCAAATCGACGTTCGTGGACCCGTTCTGCGGTTCGGGAACTTTGCTGATCGAGGCCGCTTTACTCGCTTCGGGTATTCCTTCGAACATCGAGCGAACGCATTACGCTTTTAAAAATCTGAAAAATTACGATGCGGCTGCCTGGGAAGAAATTACCGGGAATGTGCAGCACATTGTGAAAAGTCTCCCATGCACGATCGTTGGCTCGGATATCGACCCGGAAATGGCCATGAAAGCGAAACGTAACCTGCGGGCATTTTCCTTCGGGCGTTTTGTGGAAGTAACGGTAGATCCTTTTGATGCCATCACGGTTCCGGAAGGGCCGGGGGTGCTGATCTGCAATCCGCCTTACGGTGAGCGCCTGGATGCCAACGTGCAGGAGCTGTATGCTGCCATGGGAGATTTCTTCAAGAATTCCATGAAAGGCTACGACTGCTGGGTGATCTCTTCGAGCGAAACAGGCTTCAAATCGCTTGGATTGCGTCCGGATCGTAAGATCAGGCTCTACAACGGGGATCTTGAATGTTCGTTCCGCAAATTTTCGATCTACGACGGATCGAAGAAAGGCAAATACATGAACGCCAACGGAGACGAGGAGGAATAAACTAAAAATGGCGCAAAAGCCGCAGCCTCCGCACCATTTCTTGTTATTTAAACCTAACCACCTGGTAGATGTAACGGTTAAACGAATAAAATAGTGTGCAGGAGCTTAATTTTTTCCTGACAAAATGGTATAAGCATTCTTCTTTGTTGCCGTTCATTTCTTCAAAACCAATTCATCAGGCATTGTGCCCCGTTCCGTACGTTGAAGCCGTTTTTTCTGACTTACAGTACTATTACTTTCATAATTAATTCATTGTAATCTAACATTGGCTGTATATGCTGTACCTAATTTTACGGTGCAATCCTGCATAATGACATACTGATGATACACCTTATACGTTTACGCCGGATCTTTCCCGCGTTGCTGCTGCTTCCTTTTGCAACCTGGTCCCAGTGCCCTGCCGGCGGGATTGGCATTTCAGGTGGCGGTTGTATTTCGGGATGTAACCTCACCTCGCTCGGAGGGCCCAACTGCAGTCCGCCCGTTACCGGAAATACGACCACCCAAACGGTTACCGCAAACATTGTCGTTCCTGCGGGATGTACGTATACGGTTACTGCTGTCATGAGTAACAGGCCGGGATGCACTGCTTCCGGCGGCGACAATGGCGATGGAATGAAGGTCGATATCGCCGGGGGAGCGAAGGCATTCCAGACAGGTACCGGAAATGCTGCGCTGAACGATTCGTACACACTCACAGGCCCGGGAACGATCCGCGTTTCCTGCAGGGCCGACAGGCAGGATGAGATCGTGACCTATACAACCACTTCCAGCGGTGCGCTGTGCGTGGGCTGCATGAGCTCGCTTCCTGTCGAACTATCGGAATTTACTGCACTGAAAGGTGCGGATTACGTCGACCTGCTGTGGACAACACTTTCGGAGCGGGACAATGACTATTTCACCATCGAGCGCAGCCAGGACGGAGTAGCTTTTGAAGCGATCGGGATCATGAACGGTGCCGGCAACAGCACTTCGCTGCGGCAGTACACGAACCGCGATATTTCTCCACTGGAAGGCATTTCCTATTACCGCATCAGGCAAACGGATATGGACGGTGCATTCACCTATTCGGCGATCCGTGCTGTAACGTTCAGCGAGCGGATCGATCTTTATCCGAATCCGGCCAGCGAAACATTCGTCTTGCGCGGCAAACACCTGGACGATTCGGAGATCACGCTGACAAATGCCATTGGGCAGCAGGTCGAAGCGCGGCTTCTGGCAGAACACGACGCCGTTAGCGTCGATGTGAGCGCCTTGCCGGAAGGGATTTATTTCGTAACGATCGCTTTTGCAGCAGGAAAGGTGACGCAGAAGGTGGTGATAGCGCATTAGTAAGCTGCGGTAACCTCTGACAGACAGTCCGATTATTTGTTGCAGGCTGACGCCTGACTGTGTTCATGTTCTTTTGTCTTGAAACAAAAGAACCAAAAAATCAATCCGAAGGAGATTTTTGCTCCATTACATTCCGTAAAACCGCTGACTGATCATTACTTGTAATGTGAGCCTTAGATCACATCATCCCAGCTGAAAAGGAAAGCATATACCGAATCAGGTTAGGTAACCCATACGCTAGTTGGGGCGGAGGCTATGCAAACAGAAATAATCTATGGGGGATATTGGGTAGCGGTTGGGTTCCGAAAGCTTTCGGAATCCCAATTCCCCCAAAATACTATGCGGAATACACCCCACAAAAAAAGGTGCCCTAAAGCACCTTTTTCAATGATCGTATAACCTGATTATCGTTTGTTGATATCAACATAGTCGCGTGTTGTAGCGCCTGTGTAGATCTGACGCGGACGGCCGATCGGCTCGCCTGCTTCTGTCATTTCTTTCCACTGTGCGATCCATCCCGGGAGACGGCCCAAAGCGAACATTACGGTGAACATTTCTGTCGGAATTCCAAGTGCGCGGTAGATGATACCGGAATAGAAATCGACGTTCGGGTAAAGTGAGCGGGATTTGAAGTATTCGTCTTCCAGTGCAACTTTCTCCAGTTTCTTGGCAATAGCGAGTAATGGATCGTCGATTTTCATTTTTTCAAGCACATCGTCGCAGGCTTTTTTGATGATCGTTGCACGCGGGTCGAAGTTTTTGTAAACGCGGTGTCCGAATCCCATCAAACGGAAGGAATCGTCCTTGTCTTTCGCTTTCAGTACCCATTTGTCAACGTCTCCGCCGTCATTGTGGATCTTTTCGAGCATTTCAATCACTGCCTGGTTCGCACCACCGTGAAGCGGCCCCCAGAGTGCAGAAATACCTGCTGAGATCGTTGCGTAAAGATTCGCCTGTGACGACCCTACGATACGAACGGTCGAAGTGGAGCAGTTCTGCTCGTGATCGGCATGCAGGATGAGCAATACGTTCAGTGCGTCTACCACTACAGGATCTACTTTGTAATCCTGCGTCGGCATAGCGAACATCATATGAAGGAAATTCTTGCAGTAATCGTAATCGTTGTTCGGGTACATGAACGGATGACGCATCGCATTCTTGTAAGACCATGCAGCCAGTGTAGGCAGTTTCGCCAGCAATCGGAGAATGGTGAGGTTTTTTGCCTCAGGGCTGCGGTTCGGGTCAAGCGATTCCGGGTAGAACGTAGACAGGGAGCAGATCATGGAAGACAATACACCCATCGGATGCGCTTTCGCAGGATAGGCTTCGAAGAAACGTTTCATGTCTTCGTGAACGAGCGTGTGCTTGGTAATATTGGAAGAGAAATCATCCAGCTGCTGCTGTGTCGGAAGATCTCCGTAAATCAAAAGATAGGCAACTTCAATAAACGTAGCTTTTGCAGCCAGTTGTTCGATCGGGTAACCGCGATAACGCAGAATACCTTCTTCTCCGTCTAGGAATGTAATGGCGCTGTAGGTTGCTCCTGTATTCTTGTAACCTGAATCGATCGTGATATAACCGGTTTCCTGACGCAATTTTGTAATGTCGATGGCTTTCTCGTTTTCAGTCCCTTCAACGACAGGAAATTCGAATGATTTCCCTCCTAATTCAATTTTAGCTGTTTCGCTCATGATTGCCTTGTATAATTATCTTTTTTTGTAGTCGACCTAAAATTAATAAATAGATAGACACCACAAAATGTTCGGATCAAAACTTTTTGCCTGTTAACAATCCAATAATGAATAGGGAGAATTTTGGCGCTGTTACAACAAAAAAAGCCCGGAATTGCTTCCGGGCTCTGCGTAAATGTATCAGATCACTGCTTACAGGTTTTCAAGCGTGTAGTTTAGCATCATCGTAAAGAGGTGATTGCGCGTATTGCCGCCGTAAATTCCGTGGTTCTTGTTCGGGTAAACGAACAGGTCGAATTGCTTGTTGGCTGCTACGAGCGCAGTAACGAACTCCATGGAATTCTGAAAATGCACATTGTCGTCTGCCGAGCCATGGACGAGCAGAAGCTTTCCTTTGAGCTTGCTCACGTGGTTTACCGGCGAATTGTCGTCGTAGCCGGAAGCATTCTCTTGAGGTGTCTGCATGAAACGCTCGGTGTAGATATTGTCGTAATACCTCCAGTTGGTCACCGGCGCAACCGAAATGCCCATTTTGAAGACGTCTGCGCCTTTGGTCATGGCCAGCGCCGTCATAAAGCCTCCGTAGCTCCATCCCTGGATCCCGATGCGCTGAGCGTCCACGTAAGGAAGTGTCTGCATGTATTTCCCCGCGGCGATCACATCTTCGGTCTCCAGCTTTCCGAGCTGCAGGTAAGTTGATTTCTTAAAGGCTTCGCCACGGTACATAGTGCCCCGCGGATCCACGCTCACAACGATGTAGCCTTTCTGCGTCAGCAGCTGGTGGTACATGTAGTTCACGCCTTCGAATTCGTTGCTTACCGTATTGCTTCCCGGTCCGCAGTAAACATTGAAGTAAACCGGGTATTTTTTGTTCGGGTCGAAATCCGCGGGCTTCATGATCCAGCCGTTCAGGTTGCCTTCGGCGCCGGGGATCTGGATGAACTCTTTTTTAGACAGCTTCATGCCGTCGAGCTTTTTCTGCAGGTCGGTATTGGCTTCCAGCACCATCATTTCCTTCCCGGACTGGTCGCACAGCGTAAATGTGTTGACTGTATTGGCGGTCGAGCTGGTACGGATGAAATAAGTAAAGCCTTCGGAAAATTCGGCGCTGTGGGTTCCTTCGTTTTTGCTGATGAGCTTTTTGGTCTTGCCGTTCAGCGTGATGGAATACAGGGTTTTATTGATCGCTCCGTTCTCGGCGGAAGCATAATAGATCATTCCTTTCTTTTCGTTGATACCGTAAAGCTCGATCACGTCCCAGCTGCCGGTGGTGATCTGGCGCTGCGTTCCGTCGAAATTCAGCTGGTAGAGGTGATTGTAGCCGTCTTTCTCGCTGGTGCGCAGCAGTGATTTACCGTCTTTCAGCACAATGAGGTTGTTGTCGATGTCGATGTACGTTTTGGAATTCTCCTGGTAGATCACGTTATCGGCCGGTGCGGCAGGATTGGTGATGAGGTGGTATTTCAGCTCGTTCTGGTGGCGGTTCATCGTCAGAACGATCAGCTCGTTGGCAACCGGCGACCACTGGAAGCGCGGAATGTATTCGTATGCGCCAAGGTTCACCGCTGCTGCTTGTCCGCCTGTGGCGGCAACGATGTGCAGGGTCACTTTTGAATTGTCTTCACCGGCTTTCGGGTACCGGAACTTGTAGTCTTCCGGATACAGCTCGCCGTACATGGCCATGTTGAATTCTTTCACGGCGTGTTCGTCGAAGCGCATGTAAGCAATGAATTTAGAATCTGGCGACCAGGAAAACCCCTGTGTGATCGCGAATTCTTCTTCGTAGACCCAGTCGGTCGTACCGTTGATGATGGCGTTCAGCTTTCCGTCCTGCGTAAGCTTCGTCACCGTTCCCGATGCGAGCTCTTTAACGAACAGGTTGTTGCCCGCTACGAAACCGATTTTTTTACCGTCGGGCGAAAAGGTAGCAAGTGTTTGCGGCTCTTCTGTCGAGTGCAGCAAGGTCGCTTTTTTCGCTGCGATATCGTATACGTAATAAACGGTCGCATAGCTGTGGCGGTAAATAGCGTTTGTTTTGGTATTGAGCAGGAGCAGGGTTCCTTCCCTGTTCATACTGGCATCATCGATCTCGAGCGGCGCACCATTATAGGTAATGCCTGAAAAGTTAACGAGCGTGGTTCCCGCCCCTTTGAAATCCTTAAAGCTGTATTTCTTGAGCAGGAGTCCGTCGGCCTCGTTGACGATTTTTGTAAAATGTTCGCCATCAGCGAGCGAGGTGAATCCGTCGACGGATTTTCCGTAGAATTCTCCGGATCTCCAGATGCGCTCGACCGTCAGTTCGTTCTGTGCAGCAATGGTTCCTGCAAAGACCAGGGCAATGAGCAGAAAAGTAATTTTCATGAATCAGATTTTGTGGTAAAAATAACCAAAAGCAGCTACCTTGATCTTGTGTTTTTCTGTATTCTTTCGGAGAGCGTTGTGAGCGGCGGGTTTTGACGGATGGAAGGGAAGATGGAGATACAAAAGACCGGAAGAAAAAGGACGAAAGATTTTTTTCATTCCCCGGCCTTTCGTATAATTGCTAAAGCATCAGATCTTTCCCGGCTCACAGGAAAAGAGTTGCTCGGCCCGCCCGCCGTCGCGGAATTAAGCGGCTCACGACCATCCGAAAAAAACAGGTTGATATAGGGTTGACCCAGGGTTGACAGAGGTCTGATATAGGGTTGACATAGGCATGCCCCGTACATAACTGGTAGATAACCTGTGGATCCGCCATGTCTTCCTTTAACATATGCAATAGATACTAAACAGATGCCTCATACCTACGTATGATATTCCTGATCTATTCTCCAAATCGAAGCGGACTGAGCTTTGCAAAGTCTCTTTCGGATCTCCATTTCCCTCCTGATCCCGTTCCCCATTTTCCCCAGCTCCCCAATCCCTGGTTCCCCATTCCCCCCTTTATTCAACAGGAAGTTAAAATACATACAAACTATACCGATTTACCCTTGGGAATGTTGCATTTCTCGTGTAAAACGTTTCCCCATTTGTTAACAATTCAATAATGAGAGAGCGAATAAAATGTCATACATTTGCAGCAAGTTTTTATATGTACTCCTTGAGGCTGCGTAATTTATTCAGACTGAAACCATATAAAAACAAACAATTGGAACGATGTACTAAATAAAATGGTTGTCCATACGAATAGAACAGCTGCGGCCCAGATCCACTGTTATTTATTCTTCCACTCTGTGTGTGGGCACGTTATCGTTTTTCCGGAATCAGCAAACAACAATAATAATTCAATAAACAGTAAGTTATGAAAAAAGCATTACTATTAGTTAGCCTTTCAATGGTTGGAGCATCTTTCGCACAGGACTGTTCCGAACTTTTTATTTCGGAATATGTGGAAGGATCCGGAAATGACAAAGCACTTGAGATTTACAATCCTACAGGATTGGCCATTAACCTTTCGGGATACCGCATCGAGCGTTTCGCTAACGGCCAGGCTAGTTCAGCTGCAGGAGGTGTTCTGAACCTTGTCGGAACGATCCAGCCGCACGCTGCATTCGTTATTGTGAACGGACAAACGGTTACACAGCCAAACTCACCTGCTGCTTCACCTGCATTGCAGTTACTGGCTGATCAGCTCGACGGGGTTTATCCGGCGCCTACCTACATGAACGGTAACGACGCAATCGTTCTGTTCAAGAACACGAACATCATCGACATCTTTGCACGAACAGGAGACGCTTCCATTACAAGCGCAAGAGGGTGGAGCGACGAGTTTCCTTACGATGGTTCCGAAGGAACGGTATGGACGGAAAACCACACGCTGATCCGCAAGCCAAATGTATTGCGCGGTGTAACCGTTAACCCGGATCCGTTCGTTGTCACGACTCAGTACGATTCATTGCCGGAAAATACATGGACCAACCTTGGGACACATGTTTGCAACTGTCCGCTCAGCCTTGAAGAAAGCAATACGGTTTCGTTCGTTGTATTCCCGAACCCGGCTGCTGCAGGAACGATCAAAGTGGTTGCTTCCGAGAACATCGTTGCGGTTGAGGTGGTAGATATGTTAGGACAGGTAGTTGTTACCGAGCGTTTCACGGATATCTCCAAATACGCTGACGTTAATACGTCACTTCTGAATAAAGGTGTTTATGTGGTTCGTGTCAGCTATGATACCAACACCTTTACACAGTCCAGTTTAATTATCCAGTAATTGAAATAAACGAGGACAGTTCTTGCTCAAGAAGTGTAAAGTTTTATGAAAAAGTATTTACTTACCCTCCTTTCGTTTTTTTCGCTGACCGTTGCGTTCTCCCAGGGAGAAGTGTCCATCAGTGGAACGATCATCGACGAAGAAACGAACGAGACCATCATCGGGGCGTTGATTACCTGCGACTCGACCATCAAAGTAATTTCAGATCTTGACGGGAGATATACCATCCAGGTGTCTCCCAACAAGACCCACATTTTGGAAGTGACTGCTATGGATTATGAACCGCAATCGGTTTCCATAGCCGTTGGAACATCCAATATTGTCAAGAACTTCGTTGTTGCGGTCTTCTCCGAAGGTGAAGAGATCGACGAAGTCATTGTAACTGCCGAGATCGGGAAAGCCCGTGAAACACCTATCGCCTTTTCAACACTGGACGCCAAGAAAATTTCAGAAGACCTCGGAACACGCGACCTTCCCATGATCCTCAACTCAACCCCGGGAGCGTATGCAACCGAGCAGGGGGGCGGAGCAGGAGACTCAAGGGTTTCTATCCGCGGGTTTGACCAGCGAAATGTGGCCGTGCTCGTAGACGGGGTTCCCGTAAACGATATGGAGAACGGCCAGGTTTACTGGAGCAACTGGGACGGACTGGGCGACATTACCCGCTACATGCAGATCCAGCGCGGACTGGGAGCTTCCAAGCTTTCCATCGTTTCCGTCGGTGGTACCATGAACATCGTTACCAAAGGGATCGATCAGAAACTAAGCGCCTACGCCAAACAGGAAGTGAACAGCTACGGATTGTACAAAACATCCTTCGGCTTCAATTCCGGCGTGCTCAAAGGACACTGGGGCGTAACAGTTGCCGGTTCCCGCAAATGGGGATCGAGCTACGCAGATGCGACCTTCGATGACGCATGGTCGTATTTCGTTAAAGTACAGAAACGGTTCGGTAAGCACCTGATCAGCCTTGGCGTGAACGGTGCACCGCAGTCACACGGTCAGCGTACAACGCGTTTGCCTATTGCCGTGATCAATGAAAAGCTCGCCAATCACGTAGGCATCGATTACCGTGCAGCGCTCGACTCTATGTCGAATATCAGCGGTTCCGAATTTACAACGCCTGCACAGGGAGCACGCGGGATCCGCTACAACCCGAATTACGGTTACATGAACGGTGAAGTGTTCAATGAAAAAGTGAACTTTTTCCACAAGCCGCAGTTCAACCTCACGCATTCCTGGAATCCCAACGAAAAGCTCAACCTGATTACCGTTGCGTATGCTTCGATCGGACGGGGTGGAGGTACGGCGATGAAAACAACGCCGGCCCGCGATACGTTAACGGGCCTGATGGATTTCCAGACCTATTACGATCAGAATATCACGAGCTATTCCAACGTCTACAGTACGACAGAGCATTCTTCCAGCAATTACCTGCGGTCTGCGAACAACGACCACCAGTGGGTGGGATTGCTGTCGACGCTGAACTACAAGATCACGAAGAACTGGACATCTATGTTCGGGATCGATGCCCGTTACTACAAAGGATCGCATTACCAGACAGTATACGACCTGATGGGTGGCGATTATGCGATCGATAATTCAGACAAGAACCAGCCGAAAGGAATGGGCAATACCTCTTACGGTATGAAGCGCGAAGGCGACAAAGTATCCTATTACAACGACGCGTTCGTGAAATGGGGAGGCCTGTTCGGGCAGATCGAATACAAAAAAGACAAGTGGAGCACCTTTATTACCGGGTCCGTTTCCGAAACAGGCTACCAGCGCGTAGACTATTTCAAGAAGAAAGACCTCGTGCTCTCGGATACCACCATGGTACAGGCAGTGGGCTACGGTGACACGATCAACTACAACGGCGTCGATTATACCAGTACATCTGCCGAAGCGCGCTTTGCAACAACGGAAGAAAAATGGTTCCTCGGGGCAACGATCAAAGCCGGTGCCAACTACAACATCGACAAGAACCACAACGTGTTCGTCAATATGGGCTACCTGAACATCGCTCCTAAAATGAACACCGTGTTCGATAATAACAACATGCCGTTCCTCGAGGTCGAAAACCAGAAAGTAAGCTCGTTCGAAGTAGGTTACGGTTTCAAAAGCCGCATCTTTGCCGCTAATGTGAACGGTTACTACACCCTCTGGAAAAACAAGCCGCCACAGTACACACCGACGGTTGTTACACCTGACGGAACATTCTCTTACAATATCAACGGACTGGACGCCCTTCACATGGGGATCGAGCTCGACTTCAACGTGAAGATCACCAAAAAGCTCAGCTTCGAAGGACTGGCTTCCCTCGGGGACTGGAAAACAGTTTCGGGAAGCACCGTGAACATTGTCGACAACGACGGGAACATCCTGACAACGGTTGACTTCAGCGCGCGCAATGTCCATGTTGGAGATGCCGCACAGGTTCAGCTTGGAGGAAGCCTTCGTTACGAGATCATCAAAAACCTCTATGTGAAGGCGCGTTATACCTTCTTTACCAAAAATTACGCGAACTTTGACCCGCTGGCGCTCATCGGTGACAACAAAGACCGCGAGTCCTGGAAAATGCCAAGCTACGGCCTGCTCGATCTCAACTTCGGCTACGATATGAGATTCGGGAAGATCAAAATGACCATTAATGGTGGTGTTCTGAACACCTTGAATACAGTGTATATTACAGATGCACAAAACGGGGCAGGATTCGACGCTTCTTCAGTAACAGTATTTGTTGGGATGGGAAGCCGCTTTAACCTGGGTCTGAAAATTGGGTTTTAATTAAATGAAAACACAGAAAATGAAAAGAATTATTTATGTTTCACTGCTTGTTCTGCTTGTCAATCTGACAGCTTTTGGCCAGGCGGTCCTGCCTACAAGCTGGAATTTTGCAACAACGACACTTCCTGTGGGCTGGACAGCTTCCGGAACAGACTACTATCCTTCCTCGGGAAACCCGGCTCCGGCATTGAAATTTGACGGAACAGGCGATTTTATGGTGATTAACGTCGCCAGCAATCCGGGAGCGCTTACATACGATATCGCAGGTAACAGCTTTTCGGGAGGAACGTTCACCGTACAGGAATCCGACCTCGGAACAGTATGGACGACATTGCACCAGTTCACGGCTATCCCGGGTGGTGGTGCTTACAACGCAACAACAGATATTCCGCAGACAACTACGCGCTACATCCGTTTCTTCTACACGAATAAATCAACGGGTAACGTCGGTATCGACAACGTATCCATTGCAGTTGGCGCTGCCAGCCCTGAACAGGAGATCAATGTTAAACAGGGTGCGACAACCATCATTAACGGAGGAACTTACAGCATGAGTTCACCCGTGAGCACCATGACCCCTGTAACATTTACCGTGGAGAACCTTGGTACAGCCAATGCGCTGAACATTACATCTGCCACATTAAGCGGTGCTGCTGCTGCTGATTTCAGCGTTGCTGCATCTCCGGCAACTGTTGCTGCACTCGGAACAGGAGCGCTTACGATCAACTTCACACCGTCTGTTGCAGGAACGCGCAACGCAGTGCTGACGATCGCTAGCAACGATGTAGACGAAAATCCTTACGTCATCAACCTGAACGGTATTGGTGGCAGCTTTGCGACAGAGCCAACAGCGCAGGCTACGAACATGGTCTTCACCAACGTGAAAACATACCGTCTTACAGCCGCGTTTACACCTGCTGCAGGAGTAGACGGGTACATCGTTCTGAGAAAGAAAGGCTCCGCTATTACAGGTGCGCCTGCTGACGGAACTGTATACGACCGCGGCGATATCGTTGGCGATGCGCAGGTAGTGTTCAGCGGAACAGGAACAGGCTTCGTTCCGAACAACATTGTAGCCAACACCGCTTACCATTTTGCAGTGTTCACTTACAACGGTACAGGCGCTTTCCGTAACTACCTTACAGCTGCTCCGTTAACGGGAACAACAACAACGCCGGCTACGATGCAGCCAGCAAACTATTACAACGGTATTTCAACGGCAAGCCCAACGTTTGTTGCCAGCCTTCATGCGCTGATCAATCCGCACCAGATGCAGTTCTACAGCAACTACTCAAACCTGATGGTGGCACGTTTCGCTGCCCGTGATACAGTAGACAACCAGCGTGTGATCACCTGCGTTTACAGCGGTCAGAACAAAGTATACACAGAGCCGTTCGACTTTACGTCCAACAACTTCAGCCGCGAGCATACATATCCGCACAGCTGGATGCCGATCAACCCGGCTGACGCACTTCCGGAATACAACGACTACCACCACCTGTTCCCGACCAACCAGAACCAGGCAAACGCCGTACGAAGCAATTATCCTTTGGGAAAAGTTGTAACAGTGACGTCTACTTACCTCGGTGCTAAATACGGCCAGGATGCAAACGGACGCATCGTATACGAGCCGCGTGACGAGCACAAAGGAGATGCAGCACGTGCAATGATGTACGAAGCGGTTTGCTACACAACTGTAGGTGGTAACAACTGGGGATTCCCGAATCCGATCAGTGGTTCCATCAACTACGGACAGGATCAGTACATCCTGAAACAATGGCACTTCCAGGATGCTCCTGACAGCTACGAAATGTCACGTAACGACTATGTGGATTCACTGCAGCACAACCGTAACCCGTTTGTAGACAGCATCGATTTCGCTTGCTTCGTGAACTTCTCTAACATGTCTTACGAAACAATGGGCTGTACGGCAGATATCGAAGAAGCGCTGAGCGCATCGTTCGTTGCTTACCCGAATCCTGCAAAAGACGTATTGAACCTGCACGTAAATGCAGCAACGATCTCCGCTTACGAGATCATCGATATGCAGGGAAGAACAGTTCTCAACGGAAAAGCAGACAACCTCGTTCTCGTGAAACTGAATATTTCGGGACTGCAGTCAGGTTCCTACCTGGTAAAAGTCACCACGCAGTACGGAATGGCACAACGTCCGTTAGTGATCGAATAACGATAGAGACTGATGAAATTCATCTTACTCATGATAATTGGAGCAGGCCTTTGGGCCTGCTCTTCTTATGAAAAGGCAGTTGTTTCCATGGAACAGCTTCCGGTAAAAGCCGATGTTTCCAATGCGCGGATCGATTCGCTGGTGGCTCCGTACCGTTCGGCGCTTGCGCTCGAAATGAACCGCGTGATCGGCTCCGCAGAAGAGAATATGCCCGTCGTGCGTCCGAACAGCTTAATGGGACAATGGGTCGCCGATGTCATCATCGCTTATGGAAAAGACAGCCTGGTGCCGGAATCGGACAGGACACTTCCCGTAATCGCCTTGCTGAATACCGGCGGACTGCGTGCTTCCTTTCCGGGTGGTGCGATCACCGTAGGAGATGTGTATAAGCTGATGCCGTTCGACAATACGCTGATAGCGCTGAAAATGCCGCGTGAAAAACTGGCAGAGATCGGTGAGTACATCCAGTCGACGGGTGGCGAGCCAATTGCAGGTTTTAAGGTCGTCGGTGGTAAAGTGCAGCTCGATGCCCCATTGAACGATTCACCGTTTTTTTGGGTCATAACGAGCGATTTCCTTGCAAATGGCGGAGATAAAATGTACTTTTTCCAGTCCGCAGTGCAGAAAAAAACGACGGCACTACTGGTCCGTGACCTGCTTCTGCGGGAAGTGACAGTGAAACAGGTTATTAAAGTGCGTTTAGAGGAACGCGTTCAGTTATAGACTATGAAAAGAAGATCATTCATTCAGCAGACAGGTGTAGTAGCGGGAGCAGCGTTGATCGCTCCTTCATTGGTGAGTGCTTCGGGCGGCAGCAAAACGCGGCTGGTCATTCTGCACACCAACGATACGCACTCCAACATCGATCCTTTTCCGGCGAATCATGCCAAATACCCGAACATGGGTGGCGTTTCTGCAAGAGCCGCGAAGATACAGCAGATCCGCGCGCAGGAAGACCTCGTGCTGTTGCTCGACTCGGGTGATATTTTCCAGGGAACGTCTTACTTCAATAAGTTCAAAGGCGTGCTGGAAATGAAATCCATGACAGAAATGGGCTACGATGCAGCGACGCTTGGTAATCACGATTTCGATATCGGGATGGAGGGTTTTAAAGCGGCAAAAACGCATGCAGCTTTCCCGTTTGTGAATGCCAATTACGATTTATCTGCTACCAGCCTGAAAGATGAGATCAAATCCCATGTGATCTTGAAAAAAGGCCGTTTGAAGATCGGCGTTTTCGGCGTGGGAATTTCCCTGGAAGGACTTGTCGCAGAGAGCAACATTGCCGGAATGGTCTATAGCGATCCGATCGCTGCTGCAAAAGAGCAGGTAAAACAACTGAAAAAAGAAAAATGCGACCTGATCATCTGCCTGTCGCACCTTGGCTTTGAATATCCGACAGATAAGCTCTCCGACCGCGTTCTGGCAGCTTCTACCGAAGGCATCGACCTCATTCTCGGCGGACATACACATACGTTCCTGGAAAAGCCGGTCGTATTGAAAAATGCCGTTGGCAAAGACGTGATCGTGAACCAGGTTGGCTACGCCGGATTGTACCTCGGCCGCATCGATCTCGAGCTCTCCAAAGGAGCGATCACGCACAGCGGAGAGCACGTTGCCATCGGGTAATTAGTCCCGGTCTTTTGTCTTTCATCTTTTATCTTTCTGTCTTTTCTCCGCGCTCTGTCCGCCCACCGGCGGATATCTGCGCGCTAACTAATCCATCTTCCCCTCCCTGAAATCCTGCTGTCTTAACATCCCGACATCCACTCTCCATCTTTCATCTTTTGTCCCTTAGTCTCTCGTCTTTTCGCCGTAACAGAATAAATGTCAGACTTATGGACTTTTTTCAATATTTTTACGTTTATCACATTCAGTTACCAACATTTAATTCATACTATGAAATTAGCAGTCGTTTCCATGATAAGTCTTCTCAGCTTGTCAGCAGTTGCACAGGAACAAAAGGTTGTTGTGGTTCGCCAGGATGATTCAAGGTCCGAAAGCACGTATAAAAGAAAGGTTCGCGCCGCTGACCGGAATGTCGAAAATTACAACGCATTTAAATTCGATCCGCTGCGAATGGCCATCGGTGAGATCAATTTCAGCTGGGAAACCCGCGTTCAGGAACGGACAACACTGGAATTTGAATTAGGCCCAACCGTTTCCAACCTGCGCAACAGCCGTTTCGAAATAGATTACCTGATCTCTCCCGGCGAGCTTCAGTTCGAAGTCAATTCAGCGATGGGGGCGCTTGCATCTGCAGCCGTGCGTTTTTACCCGCTGGAAGATTACCAGGCGATGAACAAGCTGTATGTTTCGCCGAGGATCAAATACCGTCGCTACAACGAGACATATACGGCCGAAGCAACACCGCTTTCAGCTATGCGTGGAGGCTCCAACGAATTCATATTCTCCTTCAATATCGGTTTCCAGCAATGGCTTTCCAATAACTTCGCCTTCGATTATTATTTTGGAGTAGGTATCGGAAGCTATTCGGGCGTTTCCTACAGCCCTGCTTCGGTATATGACGGAAACGTAAATGACTGGACCTATTCCTGGGACAGGAACGACACACAGTATGCACGCTTCATCGCAACGATCGGGATGAAAGTAACGATCGGGAATTAAGTTCTGGCTGTCGAACCGATCAAGATATTCAGTATAACAAGAAGCTCTTTCCTGTAACGGATGGAGCTTTTTTTATGGAGGATTCCTACTGTCCCTGACCTTTAGGAAAAATCGTAAAAAAGGATTGTGATCTGTCCTCTCCCCTATGAGGGGAGAATGAGAGGGGGGGCGTCTTGTGAGACTTTTCACTTCTTTTAGAGAACGGAGAAGAAGTAAAAAACGTTTAAATAATGATCCAGCTAAGGAACATTGCATTTACTGAGCAATAAAAAAGAGGTTACCCGTAAAAACGAATAACCTCTTCCTGTTGAATGTTTATTTCCTATAAGTGGATCACTTCTCCGTAAGCAGCAGCTGCAGCTTCCATCACTGCTTCCGACATCGTCGGGTGCGGGTGAACGGTTTTGATCAGTTCGTGACCTGTTACTTCCAGCTTGCGGATCGCTACGATCTCTGCGATGAGCTCGGTAACGTTTGCACCGATCATGTGAGCGCCCAGCAATTCGCCGTATTTCGCATCGAAGATCAGTTTCACGAATCCGTCTTTTGCGCCGGCGGCACTTGCTTTACCGGAAGCAGAGAACGGGAATTTTCCGATCTTGATATCCATTCCGGCTTCTTTTGCCGCTTTTTCGGTCATGCCGACGGAAGCGATCTCCGGGGAGCAGTACGTACATCCCGGGATATTTCCGTAGTCCAGTGGCTCCGGGTTGTGTCCTGCGATCTTTTCAACGCAGATAATTCCTTCGGCAGAAGCAACGTGTGCAAGTGCAGGGGTAGGAATGACGTCGCCGATAGCAAAGTAGCCAGGAATATTTGTCTGGTAGAAATCGTTTACGAGAATACGTCCTTTGTCGACCACGATTCCAAGGTCTTCCAACCCGATGTTTTCAATATTTGCCTGGATTCCAACAGCGGAAAGAACCACATCGCATTCGATCTTCTCTTCGCCTTTTGCCGTTTTGATCGTTACGACACATCCTTTCCCGGACGTATCAACCGACTCGACAGAAGCGTTGGTCATGATATTGATGCCTGATTTCTTGAAGGATTTCTCCAGTTGCTTGGAAACTTCTTCGTCCTCGATCGGAACAACGTTTGGCAGGTATTCCACCACCGTAACTTCCGTACCGATCGCGTTGTAGAAATAAGCGAATTCGACGCCGATCGCCCCGGATCCTACGACAACCATTTTCTTCGGTTGTTTTTTCAGGCTCATCGCCTCGCGGTATCCGATGATCTTTTCACCGTCCTGCGGAAGGTTGGGCAGCTGGCGCGAGCGGGCTCCCGTTGCGATAACGATCCCTTTTTCTGCCGTGTATACAGTAACAGTTCCGTCTTCACCGGTAACAGCCACTTTTTTTCCAGCCTGCAGAACGCCGGTTCCCTTGAGAACGTCGATCTTGTTCTTTTTCATCAGGAACTGGATCCCGTTGCTCATTCCACCGGCAACACCGCGGCTGCGTTGTATCATTCCATCAAAATCGACACTTGCTTCTTTTACGGAAATACCATAATCTGCAGCATGCGTCAGGTATTCGAAAACATTGGCGCTTTTCAGCAATGCCTTTGTCGGGATACATCCCCAGTTCAGGCAGATTCCGCCAAGCGCATCACGCTCTACAACAGCGGTTTTCAATCCTAATTGTGAAGCGCGGATAGCAGTTACATAACCACCGGGACCGCTTCCAACAACGATAATATCGTAATTCATATTTGTTCAATAAAATGGATACGGTGCGAAAGTAATGATTTCTACCCAATTCTAAAGAGGAATTAAACGGTATTGTGGCCGCCGTTTCAATAAGTTTCTTCCCGCAGTAAAAATCCGGCAGAAGCAGGTATTTCGCATATTTTTCTGACACTTCGGAACCGGCGGGCGAGGTGTTCTTGTTTGAATTTCTAACTTTGGAAAAAAAACGAAATGGCGTATTATTCCTTATCCATAGAGCAGGCCAGTCAGCAGTACATCCGCTTCCGGGTTGATTTCTCAGCGGTTGCCGAACAGGCAGTGATCCATCTTCCGCGATGGCGGCCGGGGCGCTATGAATTGGGGAATTTCGCGAAAAACATAAAGAATTTCCGCGTCTTCGATGCAGCAGGGAAGGTCTGTGCCGTACAGAAGATCGGAACGTCTTCCTGGAAAGTTGACAGTAAAGCGGGCGAAGATCTGCGCGTCGAATACGGGTATTTTGCCGCTGATCTCAACGCCGGTTCTACGTTTCTTTCGAACGAACAGCTGTATGTGAACCCGGTGAACTGCTTTATGTACCTCGACGGCCGCATGGACGAAGCGTGCGAAGTGAATCTTGCCATTCCGGAAGCCTGGAATGTTGCCTGTTCCATGAAGCGCGAAGGTGCAAAGCTCATCGCGGCTGATTTCCACGAGCTGGCCGATTCGCCATTTATCTGTTCTGCGCAGCTGCAGTACAACCAGTACGAAATGAACGGCACGATCTTCCACCTGTGGTTCAATGGCGATGCGATCGTCGACTGGACAAGGCTGATCAGGGATTTTAAGGCATTTACCGCCAAACAGATCGAGAAATTCATGGAGTTTCCCGTTCCGCATTACCATTTTCTCTTCCACATTCTTCCGTACAAAGCGTATCACGGGGTCGAACATCAGCGCTCAACTGTTATCACGCTCGGGCCTTCCTATGATGTGTTCGGGGAGCTCTACCGCGAACTGCTCGGCGTAAGCTCGCACGAGTTGTACCATACCTGGAATGTTAAAGCCATTCGTCCCATCGAAATGTTTCCCTACGATTACCAGCAGGAAAATTTCTCGAAGCTCGGTTACCTCTGCGAAGGCGTAACGACTTATATGGGCGATCTGATGCTGTTTAAATCGGGTGTTTTCAGCCTGGCAGACTACCTGCGGGAAATGACCGCACAGCTGCAGAAACACTTCGATAATTTCGGGCGCTTCAATTTGTCCGTTGCCGATTCCTCGTGGGATACCTGGCTCGACGGTTATATGCCGGGGGCTCCGGGACGAAAAGTGTCCATTTACACCGAAGGCTGCCTGCTCGCATTTGTTACGGATATAATGATCCGGCGAAAAACGGCCAACAAATCGGGGCTGGACGAACTCATGAAGCGCCTGTACTTCAATTTTGCGCTGGAAGGAAAAGGCGTCAGTGAAGAAGATTACAAAGCGGCTGTCTACGAGCTTGCAGGCGAAGAAATGAATACCGTTTTCGATGATTATTTCTATGGAACGCGGCCATTCGAAGGACTGCTTACAGATGCTTTTGAAACCATCGGGCTGGAAATGGTCCACAAGCCTTCTCCGAAATATTCGCATGGACGCTGTGGCTTCAAAACACTGCCCATGGGAAATCACCATGTAGTGAAAGCCATTTACCCGGGAAGTCCGGCGGATCTTGGCGGATTGATGCTCGAAGATGAAATTATAGCCGTAAACGCTTTCGCCTTAAACGGCGAATTGGATAAATGGCTGCAGTACGCCGACGATACTACGAAAACACTGACCGTGATCCGGGCAGGAAAGCTCGTTGAATTGACATTCCCGGAAGTACAGCGGAATTTTTACCTCGAATACGGTATCCGGCCGATGGAAAACCCGACAGCCGCTCAGAAAAAGGCACTTGAGCACTGGAGCAAATAACGGCACCGGTTCCTGGAAAAAAGAAAGACCGGAAATGATTCCGGCCTTCGTTCTTAAATTTTACTTGCTGCAGAAAATGGCAATGCTTTCTTTCATGAAATCCGGCAGCCGTTTGTCGTATGCTTCATAGTACGCCCTGAATCGTTCGTCTTCGGCATACATAACGCCAAGTTGTTCGTAGATCTCCTTCGTAACAGCGAAATGTTTGCCGGTGAGCTCAAAATGCAGGCTGATGAGATGCTGGACTTTTGCTGAGTGTACGTCCAGCTCCACGACTGCTGCAAGCTGCCTGTTCAGATCTTCGGTGAATGCCTGCAGCGCTTCCCATTCGTTTTTGGTGAGCCTGAGCAGCTGGTCATGCGATTGCTGTACGGTTTCTTCGCCCCAGCGTTCGATCGCTTCTTTTTTGTACGCTTCAGCTGTTTCTTTGCTGAATCCGCCATAAAATGTTCTGTAATCCATGTTGACTGTTTTTGACTTCAATGCGTCGATCGTCAGGTCTACCGTTTTCAGAAGAGCGCTTAAGCGCTGTTTCCGGAGCTGAATGGTTTTCCTGTGCGCCTGCAATGCCGTGATCAGGTCGAAGTCCGGATCGTCGATCAGTTCTTTGATTGCAGCAAGCGGCAGCTCGAGTTCCCGGTACAGCAGGATTTGCTGGAGGCGAAGACATTCCGCCTGCCCGTAATACCGGTAATTCGATTCGGACCGGGTCCCTGGTTTTAGCAGGCCGATCTTATCGTAGTGATGAAGCGTGCGCACACTTACACCCGCGATAGCTGCCAATTGATGAACACTTAAACGTTGCATTGAATGATTGTTTCTGCAAAACTAGTCTATGACGTAAGGTTAGAGTCAAGGAAAAAATGAACTTTTTTCGCCGGAACAGAAAAAAAGCCGCTTGCGGATAACAAACGGCTTTCTGAATAAGGACTAAATCCTGTGAATTACTTAAACATTGTTACAAAGCCGGTATCCGTGATCTTCTTGTCCGTTCGCGAATCCCTGAACTGGACCGTCCACGTATAAACACCTTCTTTCACAGGCTCTCCGGCGTAAGTGCCGTCCCAGCCTTCGTTCACATTGTGCGACTCGAATAAGATCTCTCCCCAGCGGTTGTAGATTAGCATCGTGAAATTGAACGGGTCGAAACCGGAATAGAAAACGGGCTTGAATACGTTATTATACTCATCACCGTCCGGTGTAAAGGCATTCGGAACGTAATAAACGAGCTCGTCTTTTACCGTAACCGTGATCTTTGCACTGTCAAGGCAGTTTCCTGCATTATTGGCGATCAGCACAACGGTGTAATTGCCCGGCGTTTCAGGATATGTATGGTTCGGGTTTTCGGCAGAAGACCCGGAACCTTCACCAAATGTCCAGCTGTAGCTCGTAGCGTTTACAGAAGTATTGATGAACTGGAAAGTGGGGTTTGACATCGGCCGTTCCAGGTTATCGACGGTGAATGAAGCTTCTGCCTGTGGAAGAACGCAGATATAATTCGAAACGGAATCCGTGCTGGAACAACCGTTGCTGGTACTTGTAAGAGTAATGGTGTAGCAGCCAGGCGTTGTCCACGTGTGTGTTGCCGCTCCTGTTGTAGAGGCTGTTGTGCCGTCACCGAAATTCCAGGAAGAGGAGGTGCTTGGCGGAACGGACTGATCGAAGATCGTGGAAGTATACGCTGCGCAGCCTGTCAGCTGATCGCTGTAAATATGAACAGCCGGGATCGGATTAACGGTAATGGCCATCGTAGCCGGAGTTGAGCATCCGTTCGGCGCCGTGTAAGTGATTATTGAAGAAGCTGCACCTGCAACCGAAGGATCGAACGTTCCTGTGTTCGCATCCGTGATCCCGTTTCCTGACCACGTACCGCCCGGAACATTGGCTGTCAGTGTCACCGGTCCGTTGTTGGCACAGAAAGGTCCGGCCTGATTAATAATAGCCTGTATACCCGGATTTACAACAACATCTGTCGTTGCGGAAGAGGAACAGCCGTTGCTGGTGATCGTAACGGTATACGTTCCTTCCTGGCTGGTCTGAATGTTACTCAGAACCGGGTTCTGCTGGTTGGTGTTATAGCTTCCCGGGCCTGACCAGTTGTAGCTCGCTCCCGGATAACTGCTGGCAGTTAAGTTAATGTCTCCGCCTGTACACATAGGTCCGTCGTTGTCCGCCGTAACTGTTGGCTGTGGATTGACCGTAATGGCAAAAGTAACCGGAGCTCCGACACATGTTCCCATGGAAGGTGTTACGGTCATGATCGCAGTGACCGGCGTTGTTCCGCTATTGGTGGCTGTGAAACCCGGGGAGTTCCCCGTACCGTTTGCAGCAAGGCCGATCGCTGTGTTGGAATTGGTCCACGTGATCGTTGCTCCCGGCGGATTGGTAACGAAGTTTCCTGCGGCAACCGGAGTACCGGAACACTGTGCAACATTCGATGGCTGTGTAATCGTCGGTGATTGCCCGATGGAGATGGTATATGTTTGCGGTTGTGCAGTACAGCCAAAAGCTGAAGCCGTTACTGTAACGGTTCCTGAAATAGCGCCTGTAGACGTATTGGTCGACGTGAATGCCGGTGTATTACCGCTGCCGGAAATTCCGAGGCCGATGGCCGGATTGGAGTTCGACCAGCTGACCACCGAAGTTGCCGGAGTTACGCCGAAATTGGAAGCCGGGATCGTAGTTCCAACGCACTCCGTAACATTGGCGACAGGCTGAATAACCGGCGCCGGGTTAACGGTGATGCTGTAAGAGACAGGTGTGCCCGTGCACGTTCCGATAGAAGGCGTAACAGTTATCATTCCTGTCAGCGAAGTGCTGCCTGCATTGGTAGATGTGAAGCCGGGATAGTCGCCCGTTCCGGAAGCTGCAAGTCCGATTCCCGGATTGGAATTCGTCCAGCTGTAAGTGATGCCCGAAGGTCCGAAGGCCGATCCTGCAACAGGCGCTCCTGCACAAACAGAGCTGTTGGCAGGAGTTGTCATCGAAGGCAGAGGATTAACGGTAATCGTATACGTGGCAGGTGTTCCCACGCAGCCGTTGAGGGTCGGTGTAACAGTGACCGTTCCCGATATGGGGCTGGCAGTTCCGTTTGTTCCCGTGAAAGAAGCATAGTTCGTTGTTCCGGATGCGGCAAGCCCGATCGCGGTGTTTGAATTCGACCACGAAAAGGTCGATCCTGTTGGAGTAGTGGCAAAAGCAGAAGCCGGAACCGATGATCCCGCGCAAACGGTAACAGGTGTTACGGGTGTCATGACCGGAACGGGGTTTACCGTAATGGTAAAGGTTTGCGGCGTTCCTGTACAACTGCCTATGGTTGGTGTAACGGTGATGGTCGAAACGATCGGTGCGCCTGTTGCATTCGTTGTCGTGTAGCTGGGGAGATTTCCGCTGCCGCTCGCACCCAGGCCGATTCCGGTGTTGGAATTCGTCCAGTTGTAGACTGTTCCCGTTGCTCCGCCGGTAAAGGTTGTGACGGGAGTTGCAACGCCTGCGCAGTAACTCTGGGCAGGGCTCGCGGCGACAAATGGCGCTCCACCCACGGTGACGGTGACGGTCGCCGTACTGGTACAGCCGCCGGTTGTTCCCGTTACCGTATAAGTTGTGGTCGAAGGCGGGCTGGCTGTTACCGATGGACCCGTGGTCGGGGACAAGCCGGTGGTGGGTGACCAGGAATACGTTCCCGCACCGGTGGCGGTAAGCGGGGCACTTCCTCCCGGACAGATCGTTGTGCCCGGTGAAACGCTTACAGTGGCACTTGTTACTGTAACAGTGGTAGAAGAGCTTACTGCGCACGGCGCTGTTCCGATGCTGTAATTAATGGTATGTGTTCCCAAACCTGCACTTGCCGGATTGAACATACCGGAAGCAGAAACGCCCGGTCCTGACCAGGTACCGCCCATATCTGCAGCGATCAGCTGCTGGGAAGCTCCGGTAACACAAAACGGCCCGGCAGGTGTGATAGCCGGGTTTGGAGGTCCTGCCTGGGCACCGCCCGGAGCAAGACTTAAGGTAAAGTTGCTGGAAGATCCACTCCAGTTCTCAACAACGATCATCAGATCCTGTCCAACTGTTACGGTTGGAGCCGGTACCGAGCTGCTGCATGGAAAAGAGGTTCCGAACTGGTTGCATCCGCCGCTTGCCGAAGCGTAGTTACAGCCCAGCTGGTTGGAGGTGTTTTGAATCGCACTACAGGGCGCCTGGCCCGGTGGAATGTTGAAAACAGCTACGTCGAGGAATCCGTAGGAAGAGTTTCCGTCGATGAGCATGTTGAGCTGCCCGGGTGCTGAGATGTGAATGATAATGTAAGCCATACTCGGCCCCCAGAAATCAAGACACGTACTGACCACAGGCCCGGGAGTTACAAAATTGAAGGGGCCGGCTGTACCTCCGGGCACACATACTGAAGAATTCGTATTGCACTGTGCGTCTGCCTGTACCGGCATTATCAGGCTGATGAATGCAAGTACGAATGTTAGCTTAATGAACTGTTTCATGACCCGAATATCCAAAGTGAGTAGTAATTTCTTCCATCTGTTCTTCAGATGTTCCTGCTTGTAAAATACAGATGGCCTGGTCTTCCGCGGGATTCAGCTGCATGGACGTCAGGAAAGGATAAGTTGCTGTCAGACGCTGAACAACGCGTTCGGCTCTTTCTGCGTTTACCGGAAGATAAATCGGGAATTCCAGCCGGATCGTTCCGTTTTCAAGGGTAGAATAACGAATGACAGCAGCCGGACGTTCTCCGAGCTCATAGAGGCGGAGATCGATGTCTTTTGTACTGGAAGATTCACTGATCCGTACCGATCTTTCTGCCCGCAGCGCCGAAATATCGGATTGCGCAGAAAGCGACCCCGTGACGAACATGAAAAGGGTGATGAGTACTACTTTAGTAGTTTTCGATGAAAAAAACGGTCGTATATGCGAAATTGCACAAGCATGGAGTAATAGCATAGTCGATAAATTAATTATCTGATAATTTTCAGTTTATAGACGGCCTAAAGATACGACAGTTGGCTTGAAAAACAAAAAAGCCTCCTGAAAGGAAGCTTTTTTGCGTAATGAATGAATATTTGCCGAATCCGGATGAATATTGGCAAATAACTGCTGTATGTTAGAATTTATAGCTGATACCCAGACTCGGAAGGAACGGGAACTGGTAGATCACGTCGTTTGTGACCCTGTTTACGTAGAAAATGTTTTTCCTGTTGTAAACGTTGGTCACGCTTCCGATCACTTCCATCACAGTTTTGTTCTTGAATTCGAAGCGCTTTTTCATGGTAATGTCCATTCGGTGGTAGTAAGGCAGACGCTTGCTGTTGAAGTCGCCCAACAGAACACCTACATTCGATGAATTCGTCGATGTGTAATCCGTCGTTGCACCGTTGCTGAAATTGTCTGGCTGGTAGAAACCGGTTGTCGGTGTGAACGGCAATCCTGATCCGAGGTTCCAGCGAATATTCAGCTCCAGGTCTTTTTTCGCTCCGAAAAGGTACGTTCCAACGAGGTTGATATTGTGACGACGGTCGAATACAGGGGAATACGTGGCGAATCCGTCCCAGCGTGTCGACTTGCCAAGGGAATAAACTCCCCAGAGGAACAGGCGCTCGCGCGAGTATTTCAACAGGAAGTCCACACCGTAGGAAGCACCCGATTCGATCAGGAAGTCTTTCTTGTAAACATCGTCGATATCGTCGTTCTCGGAAATATCTTCGTAGATCTTGTTGACGTTGATATTGCTCAGCTGCGGAAAGAATTTGTAGTATCCTTCGATGTTGATGTTCCAGAACTTGTTGATATCGTATTCTGTTCCGACGATCGCATGCCAGGAATACTGGATCCCGTTCTTCGGAGATTTCACTTTCCCGGATTGGGTCGTGAAGGATTCCTGTACGTTCTGCGGCGCCGAAAGCAAACCGTTGAACAGGTTCACGACATCGCGGTCGGAAGAAGCGGAGGTAAAGTTCTGTGAGTAGCGTCCGCCGGCAAATTTAAGGCGCAGCTTTTCCGTAGCATTGTACTTAAGTCCCAATCGCGGCTCGGGAGAGACTGTTCCGAGCGAAGCGTAAGCCTGCACTCTGAATCCCGGCTGGATCACCCAGCGGTTGGTAACCAGCTTGTAATTGAAGTAAGCGCCGATCTCTGTAGAGAAGGTATTCGACTCGATTTTCGAGGCAACTTCGTTAAACGTAAGGAATTTGGTATTGAACAGGTTGATGTTGATCCCATAATCCACCTGGCTTTCGTTTTTCAGGAAGTAGGAGAAATCGAAACCAAGATCGGCACCACCAATAGAGCTTGTGCGCTCTGCGGATCCCGTTTCTGCGAAAACTGTTTCATAGGAAGATCCGTTTAAGTGCCCGCGGATGAAAACAGGCGATCCGCTTGGAACGAGTACGAAGGACATACCTCCGCCGGATTGTTTGAATTTCAGGTTGGCAATACCGGAATAATCGACCGCATCGTTGTTGTTGAAGCCGAAGAAGGAGAATTTGGATCCCGAGCCGGAAGCGAGTGTGATCTTTCCGTAAAGGTCGGTGAACGCATACGGAAGTCCGTTGCCTTCGTTCACACCGCGGTAAAGCGATTTCGATGTGTAGTCGAGCAGGGAGTGTTTCGCAGAAAAAATATAGGATCCCGAACCGCCGCCCGGGGTTTTTGATTTGTAAAGCGGACCTTCGAGCACAAGCTTGGCAAGGAAAGGGGAAGCAGAAATTTTTCCACCGAAATCTTTCTTGTTACCGTCGCGGTAAGTGATGTCCATAATGGAAGAGATCCTTCCCCCGTATTTGGCATCGAAACCACCGGTGTAAATGTCTACGTTCTTTACCAATTCTGTTTCGAAAATGGAGAAGAAACCGATGGAGTGGAATGGATTGTAGATCGTCATTCCGTCCAGTAAAAGCTTATTCTGAATAGGCGTTCCACCACGAACGTACAATTGTCCGCCCTGGTCACCTGTTGTTACAACTCCCGGTGTTACCTGGATCGCTCCTGTAATATCGCTTTCAGCTCCAACCATCGGGATGCGGTCGATCGCTGCTTTGTCAAGCTTGATCTGCGACATGCCGACATCTGTTCTTTTCGTCTTTTCACTGGCTGTAAGAACGAATTCGTCGAGGTCTGTTTTGAGTAGAAGATCAATGCGGATCTCGGTGATGCCGTCTTTTTTGGTTACTGTGATCTCGCGTTCGAACGGTGCGTATTCCGAATTGTCGATCTGTAGCAGATATACGCCGATCGCCACTTTCGGCATGGAAAAGAAGCCATTGACATCCGTTAAAGCATTCTGGATCGTAGCTCCTTCTGCCGCTGGAACGAGTATAACCCGCTGGAAAGGAACAGTTTCGCCGTTTGAATTGTCATAAATGAATCCGCGGATAACGTGCTCCTGGCTATAGGAAACTGCGGTAACGAAAAGGAAAAGAAACAGGGAGAGAAGTATCTTCATAAGCAACATTAAGGCACCTTTTGGGCGATTCGAAGTTACATATTTACTTGTAATTACAGCACTTTTGCTCAAAAAAATGACAAAGGGTACGTTTTATTGATTCACCTGCTTTTAAGCTATTTTGACTTGCGGAGCTCTGCTTTCGCTTTGTCCCAGTAGACGTCCATCTGGCTAAGATCCAGCTCGCCCAGCTGTTTTCCGTCGGCGGTGATCCATTCTTCCATCAGTCGGAAGCGTGCAAGAAATTTCCGGTTGGTACGTTCCAGCGCATCTTCGGGATTTACGTGGATGAAGCGTGCATAGTTGACCATGGAGAACAGCAAATCGCCGAATTCTTCTTCGATCGCATCAGTATTGCCGGCAGCTTCTTCGGCTTCGAGCTCTTCCCATTCTTCGCGCACTTTTGCTTTCACATCGGCAATATCCGACCAGTCAAAGCCAACGCCTTTTACTTTGTCCTGTATCCTGATCGCCTTCACCAGCGCCGGCAACGAAGCGGGAACGCCTTCCAGGACTGATTTCTTTCCTTCTTTCAGCTTCAGCTTCTCCCAGTTCGATTTGACCTCTTCTTCCGTATCGGCCTGTACGTCGCCGTAAATATGCGGATGGCGGAAGATCAGCTTTTCACAGATCGCGTTCAGCACGTCGGAGACGTCGAACTCACCGGTTTCGGAAGCGATCTTCGAATAAAACACCAGGTGAAGGAACAGGTCGCCTAGTTCGCCTTTTACGCCCTGCAGATCGCCGTTGATGATGGCGTCTGCCAGCTCGTACGTTTCTTCGATCGTCAGGTGGCGAAGGCTTTCGATGGTTTGCTTTTTGTCCCACGGGCATTTGGCGCGCAGGTCGTCCATGATCGTCAGCAGACGGTTAAATGCAATGAGACGCGGATCCGTTGGATCGATACTGATGTTTGAGCTTTCCATTCCGCTAAATTAAGAGGATTTGGGGAAACAGGCTGCAGGAACGGGGTTCTCGTTGTCACAGGCGTCTTCAGCATTGTCCCGATGGACTTTTACATTATCCCGGACGTATTTATCGTTGTCCCGGATGACTTTTGAGTTGTCACGGCCGTGTTCATCGTTGTCACGAAGGACTTTTGGGTTGTCCCGATGGACTTTTACATTGTCCCGGATATATTTATCGTTGTCCCGGCTGACTTTTGAGTTGTCACGGACGTGTTCGTCGTTGTCACGAAGGACTTTTGGGTTGTCCCGGACGTCTTCGCGGTTTTCACGATGGACTTTACATTGTCCCGGACGTATTTATCGTTGTCCCGAAGGACTTTTGAGTTGTCACGAACGTGTTCATCATCTTCCGAAACGGAGCAACGGTTTGCAGAAGGAGGTAACATCAGTTGCGTGCAGCCAAATTACAATCGTCAGCGACGAACTACTAAAAGACGGGAGAGTAATCGCTGCAAACAAAAAAAAAGTAATTTTGGCGCTATGTGTAAATGGCTGCTCATCTTTCTTTTTCCACTGATCTCGTTTACACAGGAAGTAAACCAGGAGCACTATTATCTATCGCTTAAGCCGAAGCTTGGTTTCCTGGCGGCGCATCGCGGCACGATGGGGCATCTTCCGCAGCAATCCTGCAGGGGCGCCGAATTATCGGTTTATAAACGCTTTTCAAACGATAAATACTGGAAAAACGCTTACCGTAATCCGTATGGAGGACTAACGCTGTACGGATCCACGGTTGGCAACAACGCTGTTCTCGGCCAGGCTTTCGGCGCTTACGGTTTTCTCGAATTTCCCTTTGCAGAAAACCGTTTTCATGTCCTGACTTTTAAAATTTCTTCGGGCCTCGGCTACATTACGAAAGTGTTCGACCAGGAAGAAAACCCCAAAAATGTAGCTGTCAGCACGCACATCAATGCGCTGATCTGTCTCGGCTTGCAGGGAAGAATCAAGCTCGGGGCAAAACATCAGCTGCTTTACAGCATCGATATGACGCATTTGTCCAACGGTTCCTACCAGGTGCCGAATCTCGGGCTCAACATGCCGTATGTCGGACTGGGCTATGCCTACAATTTCAAGTCGGTCGAACGAAGTGTCTACGCGCCGGATACTTTGCCGGCGATCAGGCCGCGCTGGCTGAAAAACTGGAACTTTACCGCATTGGCGATCGTTTCCGCAAAAGAAGTATTCCCTACGGGCGAAAAGAAATATCCTGTATACGCACTTTCGCTTTCCGAACGTAAGATCTTCCGTCCTAAAGTGGGAATGGAGCTCTCGCTCGACCTCATTTCGAAACAGGCGATCTACGGCTATAAATCGTACATTCCTAAAAACCAGTGGAAGATCTTCCAGGTCGGAGTTTTTGCCGGATATGTGCTGCCGCTGGATAAATTCCATTTCGTGCTCGGAATGGGCGCTTACGTAAAAGACCGTTACAATCCCGATAACGGCTTGTATCACCGGCTTGGCATGCGCTATCAGTTCGGTAACGGACTTATTGCCAACCTGACGCTCAAAGCGCACTGGGCAAAAGCGGATTATGTAGAGTGGGGAATAGGCTATACTTTTAAACACAAGCGATGAAGCAGCTCTTTTTTACAGCCTTTTTATGCCTGGCGCTGGTTGCCTGCCGTAAGCCGGAAAACCGCCTGTGCTATAAGTCTAACGGTGAAGAGAAAACAATTGAGCGTTATCCCGGATCGTTCAGTCGCCTAAAGCTGAATCCGCACCTGGCGTATGTACTTGTGCAGGATTCGCTGGATAAGATCGAGATCACAGGCGGCGCAAACCTCGTGAATCACGTGGCATTTTCCCTGAACGACGGATTGCTGGAGATCGAAAACAAGAATAAGTGCGGTTTTCTGCGCAAAGCGAAAGAAGTGGTCATAACGATTCATTTCACGAATATCCACAACATTACTTATGAAGGAACGGAATACCTGAAAAGCATAGGCACGATCCATTCCGATTATTTCGTGCTCTCCGTCCGCGACGGTGCCGGTCCAGTAACACTTGATCTGCAATCCATTGTAGTCGATGCCGATATTTCACACGGCTGGGGCGATTACACATTTACCGGCAACACGCAGGTGGCGCGTATCTCTGCGCGCAGCAATGGATTCTGTAATACGTACGGCCTCAACGTAACGGATTCGCTGTACGTGGCTTCCGAAACACCCGGAACGATGAAAGTGCGCGCAGACGGAATTCCGATGTATGGATATTCCAAAGGAAGCGGCGATATCTGGTACCAGGGAATACCTTCGTCAATTGATTTCGTGCTCACCGGGAAAGGAAGAGTGCTGAATAAGAACTGAGGCCGGTCGTTTGGGTTTAGATCCGTTTTTACGGAATATTCCACTGTTAAAACACCTGATTCTCCCCGTAATATTGAGATCTGGCAATCCAGTAATCTTTCAATCCCGTAATATTACGGGATTGCGGGAATTCTTGGTATAACTGGGTTTAGCCGTTTTTCATTTTGGGGAAGCAGTTGAAAAACGGTCTCCCTCTCAGCTGTAATACCTAAAAAGAAAAAGCCCCGTCTCGTTCGAAACAGGGCTTTCATAGTATTTTTTCGTATTATTTTCCGCGTTTCAGCTGCATCAGCACCTTGAATGCTTTATCAACGTGATCTTGTTTTACAATAATGGTGAATTCATTTGCTGTGGAAACAACTTCAACGATATTGAGGCCTTCCCATGCAAGGTGTTTCAGAATGTAATAATAAACACCGTATACTTCCGAGTTTACGGCCGGTAATTTCACCGTAATCGACGCAAGGTCGAGGCTGTGTGATTTCAGGCGCTCGTTGATGAGCAAATTGCTGATCTTCGAAGAAATGCTGGAAGAGGCAATGATGGTTGTTTCGGTAACACCGCGACAGATGGTGTAAAATACATCTGAATCGGAATTAACCAGTTGAACGAGATCTGCCTGTTTCTGACGCAGGGATTCTGTATTTTCAAATGTGTAATCTTCGAGATTGCTGCGAACGAGAAAATCGCCCAGTTCGCCGATAATGTTAGTGATTTTAAGGTTGAGACGGTGGTAAAGTCCCGGAGACATGCGTTTGATCGCCATAACGATGGCCCCTTCTTTCACCTCTTTTCCAAGAGTCTCTTCGATTTCGGGTTTGATCTTTCGTGCGAGCGAGGAAATATTGATGAGATCATCCGTCATTGCTTCCCGAAGGAACGGACTTCTACCAATAATTTCTTCGGTAATTTTTCCAATTGATAACATACTAAGGTAAGAATTAAACAGGTGTGCAAATTTACACATTCAAGTTAACTTTTATGATTATTGCCTCGTTGATAAGTCAACTAAATGAATATTAACATGTTTTGAATGAAGAAAAACCGAGTTCCAACGAGTATTTGAAAGTTAGTTACAAGTCACTTCAAGTCGTGATTTGATCCGTTCAACCCGATAATGAACCGTTAAGCTATTTGCTGCGATTTGACAGGGAAATTGAGAAAGGGTTTTTGAGTCTTAATTGAGGTGCTGTTTCGGCATCCAAACAGCGGATCAGGCGATTTGTTGTTCCAGTACGTTTTGTACGTACGACAGTGCCAGCTCCAGTTGTTCTGACTGATTCAGTTCACTGTTGTCGATCACGATCGCGTCTTCAGCCTGGTGAAGCGGGCTTTCTGCACGCGTGCTGTCGATGTAATCACGTTCGCGCAGATTCTGCTCCACATCGTGCATACTGACCTTCATGCCTTTCTGCGTCATTTCGGCAAAGCGACGTTCTGCACGTACGTCCGGTGAAGCGGTTAGGAACAGTTTCAGCTCTGCATTGGGAAAAACAACCGTTCCGATGTCTCTTCCGTCCATAACGACACCGCCTTTCTTACCGAGAAGCTGCTGTTGCTCGACGAGCTTAATGCGTACTTCTTTAATTGCTGCAACCTTGCTCACAAGCCTGGAAACTTCCATGGTTCGGATCTCTTTGGAAACGTCTTTTCCATTAAGAAGCAGTGGGTGATCTTTACCGGATTGCGCCAGCTCGCCAAAAACAAGCTCTATGTCAGTCAAAGCTCTTTTCAATCCTTCCGCGTCGATCATATCGTCTTTGAGCAGCCCGTTTTCCATAGCGTAAAGCGTTACGCCTCTGTACATAGCTCCCGAATCGATGAAAATGTAGTTCAGGGAAGCGGACATAGCTTTTGCGAGGGTGCTCTTTCCACAGGAAGAATACCCGTCTATGGCAATGTTGATTTTTTTAGGATGCTTTGACATGCGTTGAAATGCTGTTTTCGTTTGCATTGTAAATTTAAGCTAATTTGCGATGGTCTTCAAATTTTAGAAAGGGTTTATGAGTTGTTTGCCGCCGGAAAAATACAGGCACAAAAAAAAGGTCTGCCGAAGCAGACCTTTTCTTTATTAAGAATGTTCTAAGATTAGAATCTCCATCCTAAACGCAGGTTACCGATTGCGTTGTTAGCGAAGAAAGAAGCAGTGTTCTCTGGTGTGAACGTAGTTGAAGTCACAACCGGGTTAGTACCAACAGATACTGTGTTTGTGGTTTCTTTGTTCGTTTGTGACATCCATCCCAAACCAAGCTCCAAACCGAAGTAGAAGTTCTCAGCGAAATAGTAATCAGCACCAGCTACGAGGTTAACACCAAACATAGATGTTTTTGCTTCGATAGATTGTGTGCGGTCAGCAGCATAAACTACAGAACCTTGAGGACCTGCAGCGTTTGTGTACTCTGAAGTCGTGTTACCTGAACCGAACATGATGTCCAGACCTGCGTATGGAGACAAACGGTCAGTACCTGCAAAGTGGTACTCAGCACCGATCGCTGCAACCAGGTTGTTGTCTTTGAAATCAGCTGATCCTGCAAGACCTGTGTTGTCAGCAAATTCGTAAGCGTTTTCTGTAGTAGATGCATTGTTCACACCCAAAGTAACACGCGCAGCGATGTTATCTGTAAGGAAGTAACGGAAACGGATAGCCGGTGCCGTGAACGACAATGTTGATGCATTGAATCCAATTTGACCTTCTAATGTCATTGGAATGTCAGCAGATGGTTTTTGTGCTAATACTGCACCTGATAGGATAATCCCACCAACTAATAAACTCAACTTTTTCATAACTTTTTTAATATTGGTTTGAGCGAAATTAGGTAAAACTTCTTTCATGCCAATGCATAGTTATGAACAAAAAAGCGTGGATAAAAGCTTTGTGATTGATTTTTACAGGATTACAGGCCTGTTAGGCCGGTGTTTTGCCGTTCGGCAGATAGCACGGCATCCGGACGAATTAGACTATTTTCTGCCTAGTGGAACGCTGATACTCAGTGCGTTTTGATATCCTGCAGCAGAATAGGCCATTAATCCGTAATCCAGGCTGAAGCGTTTAAAGTACATGCCGACCCCAAAGCTGAAACCGGCTATTCCCGGACGCTGGGCAACTTTCAGTTCCTGCCTGCGCTGGAAATCGAAAGCGACTCTTAGGTGAAGCTTCTGCCCGAGAAGGATCTCTGTTTGCAGTGCAACGTGGCGGGCAAGCTTGCCGCCGAATTTAACCTGTTTTACGAACGTCGTGTCGCCGGTCAGCGGATCGATCCGGTCCTTGGCATTCGGATCGGAATACGTCAGGTCCCACTTTTGAAGGTGCTGCGCCAGGAGCGAGAACCGGAAAGGAGCGTGCGACAGCTTGTGCGAAACGCCCATTTGTATCTCGAGGGGCAGGTCGCTGCGTGTTCCGTTGTAGCCTTTCCACTGTATGCCGAGGTTTCGGACGGCGCCCGAAAGTACAAAGCGCTTGTCTTCGTTCGTGTAGCAGCCGCCGATGTCCAGTGAATTCCCGAATGCAACGTAGGAATCGAGCTGCGAATAAATCATATTCAACGTAGCGCCGATGTGCATGCGCTCATTGATGCTTTTTGCCGCGCTGACCCCAAGCACGAAATCGCCGGGAGAGAAAGTGCCCAGATCGGCTCCGTTAATATCCGTACGCTTCATTTTTCCGTAGGAAACATAACGGAAATGCGCTGCGCCCGTCACCTTATTATCGAACTGGTACGCGTAGCTCAGTGCGCCATTGGTAATTCCTGCCGGCATCAGTGCCTGGCTGATAGAGGCGCGCTTGTGCATCGTTCCGTTTAAAAGTGCCGGATTCTGCAGTCCGAGATTCACATCCTGGTCGCGAACCGTAATGAACGAGCCGCCGAGTCCTGCAACGCGTGCCGTAAAAGGAAGATTCAGAAAAGCGAATCCCGTTGTGCCCCCTGTCTGGGCTGACAGATAGCTTGTTGAAACGATAAAAATGGAAAGCAGCAACTTATTCATAGGTTTCATAACGTTCATTTTTGATCGGAATTGCTTAACGCGCTTCTTTTTCCCAATTCAATCGCTTCGAGGTTTGTGATTCTGGAACCGTCTATGGAAAAGCGCAGCAGTGTTTTTAATTTGTGAAAACCCTTGTTTCCGCAGGCTCCCGGGTTCATGCAAAGCATATTGTAACGCGGATCGTTCTGGACCAGCAGGATATGCGAATGTCCGCAGACAAATAATTTCGGAGGATTTGCACGAATGGCATCTGCAGCGGGTTTGCTGAATCTTCCGGGCTTTCCGCCGATGTGCGTAATAAGTACATCTACGTCTTCGATCTTAAACCGGTTGAATTCCGGGAATTCCTGCCGGATCGTATGATCGTCGATATTGCCGTAAACGGCGCGCAGCGGTTTGAAAGCTTTCAGTTTATCCGTTACTTCCAGTGAGCCGATATCGCCGGCATGCCAGATCTCATCGACATCAGCGAAGTACTGGTAAACCTGTTCAGGGAAGTCGCTGTGCGTATCTGAAAGCAATCCGATTTTTGTCATTGTCCTTTATAACTGTCGTAAAAATGAGGAAAATGTTCGGTTAAGGAATGGAAAATGTAAAATTGAAAAGGAATGATCAATTATAAATGAATGAATTATCAAGGGCTTATATGTAACAAAAGACGCTTTTTTCTTGCAGTCTTGATCATTCATAATTGCGCATTCATAATTCAACATTCGAATTCCCGTATTAGTCCGTTACTTCTTATTATATTTGGCAATTCAACAATCAAATAGTGGATGTATGGCAACTAAGACAGCTGCAAAACCATCAAAAACAACCAATAAAAGTGCATTGAAAGATGCGCCGAAATTTCCAAAAGCGACCTATATAAAATGGTACACGGACATGCTGCTCATGCGCCGTTTTGAGGAAAAGGCGGGACAACTGTACATTCAGCAGAAATTCGGCGGTTTTTGTCACTTATATATAGGACAGGAAGCTGTCGTTGCAGGAACAGTGAGCGCGTCCAAACCAACGGACAGCCACATGACGGCCTACCGCGATCACGCACACCCGATCGGACTGGGAACAGACGTACGTGTGCTGATGGCTGAATTATACGGACGCTCTACAGGTTGTTCGAAAGGAAAAGGAGGCTCCATGCACTTTTTCGATAAATCACGCAATTTCATGGGCGGACACGGTATCGTCGGGGCACAGATCCCGATGGGAACAGGTGTTGCTTTTGCCGAACAATACAAAGGAACAGACAACGTGGTATTCGTTTCCATGGGTGACGGAGCCGTTCGCCAGGGCGCCTTGCACGAAACGTTCAACATGGCCATGAACTGGAAGCTTCCGGTGATCTATATTATTGAGAACAACAACTACGCGATGGGAACCTCCGTAGAGCGCACAACGAACGTTACGGACCTTTCCAAGATCGGTCTGTCGTACGAAATGCCGTCCAAATCCGTTAACGGAATGTCGCCCGAAGCAGTGCACGAAGCAATCGAAGAAGCCGTTGCAAGAGCACGTCGCGGTGATGGCCCGACACTGCTGGATATTCGCACCTACCGTTACAAAGGGCACTCCATGTCGGATCCTCAGAAATACCGCAGCAAGGAAGAAGTGGCCGAATGGATCGAAAAAGACCCGATCGAGCATTGCCTCAACGTGATAAAATCCAATAAATGGCTTTCGGAAGCAAAGATCGCAGAGATCGATGCGTGGGTGAAAAACGAAGTTGAAGAAGCTGTGAAATTTGCAGAAGAATCTCCGTATCCGGATGCAGACGAGCTCTACGAAGACGTTTACCAGGAACCCAACTACCCTTACATCATTGAATATTAATAACCGAATTATAGCTAACGACTGATATGGCGGAAATTATTTACATGCCGAAATTGAGTGATACCATGACAGAAGGCGTGGTAGCAGAATGGCACAAGAAAGTTGGAGATGCTGTGAAGAACGGCGAATTGCTCGCTGAGATCGAAACAGATAAAGCAACCATGGAATTCGAATCGTTTTTCGATGGAATCCTGTTGCATATCGGCGTCGAAAAAGGAAAGCCCGTTCCCGTAAATTCACTGCTGGCTATCATCGGTGAAAAAGGCGAGGACATTTCCGCATTGCTTGCCGAAGGTGAAAAACCTGCTGCAGATGCGAAAGCGGGCAGCACACCTGAAAAAGCGGAAAGCAAAGAAGAAGCTCCGGCGAAAGAAGACGTTAAAATTGAAGCAGAGCCTGCCGATCAGGAAGGTGGAAAAGCTGCCGAACCGAAAAAAGCAGAGGCTTCCAAACCGGCTTCCACACAGTCCAATGTTTCCGGCGGAAGAATTCTTGCTTCGCCGCTGGCTAAAAAACTGGCAGAGGAAAAAGGCGTTGATCTCGGTTTCGTTGCCGGAACAGGCGATGGCGGACGCATCACCAAGCGTGATGTCGACCATTATGTGCCCTACGATGCTCCCGAGCGTCCTTCAGGTTCCGGAAGCGCAATGCAGGTTGAATCCTATAAAGACGAGCCGGTTTCGCAAATGCGCAAGACCATTGCACGCCGTTTGGGAGAATCCAAATTCACAGCACCGCATTTCTACCTGACCATTTCCCTGGATATGGACAATGCCATCGCTGCGCGCAAAGCAATGAACAGCCAGGAAGGTGTGAAGATTTCCTTCAACGATATGGTCATCAAAGCCGTTTCCATGGCGCTGAGACAGCATCCGAACGTGAACAGCTCATGGCTCGGTGATGTGATCCGCAGAAACAATCACGTACACATCGGTGTGGCCGTTGCGGTCGAAGAAGGCTTGCTCGTTCCGGTAGTGCGCTTTGCAGACTCCAAAGGATTAGCACAGATCGGCTCTGAAGTGCGCGATTACGCGAAAAAAGCAAAAGAGAAAAAACTGCAGCCATCCGACTGGGAAGGCAATACATTTACCATTTCCAACCTTGGAATGTTCGGCATCGAGCAATTCACGGCCATTATCAATTCGCCCGACAGCTGCATTATGGCAGTAGGAGGGATCAGCGAAGAGCCGGTAGTGAAAAACGGACAGATCGTTGTTGGAAACGTCATGAAAGTTACGCTTTCCTGCGACCACCGCGTGGTTGACGGAGCAACAGGCGCTGCTTTCCTGCAAACATTCAAACACTTTATGGAGAATCCGGTAGCGATGCTGGTATGACCTTAAGATAAGTATAACGAACGTCCTTTTCCGCACTGTGGGAAAGGACGTTTTTGTTGATGCGCCTTCGCTTGGGGCATGTTCGCCTTCACTTGCGTCACGTTTGCCTTCGCTTGTGTCACGTTCGCCTTCGCTTGGGGCATGTTCGCCTTCGCTTGTGTCACGTCCGCCTTCGCTTGGAGCATATTTGTCTTCGCTTGCGTCACGTTCGCCTTCGCTTGGGGCATGTTCGCCTTCACTTGGGTCACGTTCGCCTTCGCTTGGATCACGTTCCTCGTGTCAGCGAAGCTAATGGCGCCATGGCGGATTCACAGATTGATTTGTGTTGTAAACAACGTTTACAATTCGCTCTGAATTGTACCCGGTACTTCATATCCGCCAATCGGCGGATGGTAACCCCTTTTTTTCTACGCTGTGCTGTTAAATAGGAAATCACCCCTCAAGGAGGAAAATCCGCTGTGGAAGATATAATTCGTCGAACTGCTTTTTGAATACTTAAATTCTCTTAACATTGATTATCAAACGATTTGAAAATAAAAAATGCTAAAAAACTTGATTTATCGTTTTATTATTACAACTTTGCTTTGTATTTAATTATAGATTATGAGTAAAGGAACTGTCAAATTCTTTAACGAAACAAAAGGATTTGGATTTATCAAAGAAGACGAAACTAACAAAGAGTATTTCGTTCATGTATCAGGATTAGTTGACCAGGTGAAAGAAAACGACGAGGTTTCGTTTGAATTAGAAGAAGGAAGAAAAGGTCTGATGGCGATTAACGTTAAGCAGGCATAATCATAGCTTATTCTATTGTGAATCCCCTTCGGTGAAAACCGGAGGGGCTTTTTTTTGCTTCACCATTTGCAGCCGTTTCGACCCGAAAATCACCACAATGCGTACCTGCGGCCGTTTGCCTCTGCGGAAAAATGTACGCCTGTCCGGGATCACTGCGTAGCCCGCGTAGCTGATCAAACCCGATCGCAGCTCTTTGTAACAGCCCGATCTTCTCAGCTCTTTTTGCAGTACACGGGAAAGTTCCGCTGCTGTTATAAGCGGCAAAGGAGTTTCTTCCGGTTCGGGATCTTCCTTTGTTGGGACAGGCTTTTTCCGGCCTTCGTACAGGTTGAATCCACCGGCTGTGCCTTTCCGGTTGTAATAACATGCACCCGAAGGTTTGACAACCGGGATGGAAAATGAAAAAACAGAAAGCATTCCGAAGCGGCACTGACTGCTGTAAAAAATGCGGTAGAGCCTGCGTTTTATGCGTGCTATGCGTTCCGGTTTGCTGAACGAATAACCCATCCAGCGGTGGATCGAAAAAACGGACAGCTCCGTAAGAATACTGCTTTCTTTCAGCGTGTCGTGCCTGCTGCTTTTGAATCCGGAAACCAGCAGACGATCGAGTATGCGCTCGATCGCTTGTGTGGAATCGCTTAAAACATCGATCGGAGCAGACGAAAACGATTCCGCAGAAAGCACCGAAACCGAATCCTGTTTATTGAAGGTGCTGCGCAGCGCGTCGTACGATAAAACCGGCTGCGCGAATCCTGCCGATGCATAAAACGCAAAGGCCAGTAACCACGCAGCGCGCAGTCTAATTGAGAATGAGCCGCTGAACCTCTGCACTCGTTTTGCCTTCAATATCGATGGATCTGATCTTTTTTATTTTCTTGTCGATGCTGCCGAGACTGGCAATTCCAATGGTTGTTTTGTCCAGTGGAACGATGATGATCGTCGAAATGTTTTTGTAGTCGGGGATTTTGTCCGAAGGCGAAAGCACATATGCATTCTGCTCTTTGTAAACCGTCCGGACTGTCTCCGGCTTTTCGAATGTTGCGCCGTGCTGGTCAACGAGTATGTCCTCCAGCTCGTAAATATCCGGTTCGATCTCCTGAGGCCGGTAGAACGCGTCGCAATTGATCAGTCCGAGTGCCAGGATCTTCACGAAAAACAAACGGTTCCTGTACTGTCTGACGGGAAAATTGATATTCATCGAGCTGCGCAGGGAAGCCTGGGCCAATGCGATCGCCGCGGCGCGATTCTGTTCCCCGAAGCGTTCGGCTTTTGCTTGCCGGAGCTTTTGTCCCTGTATTTTTTCTTTTTCATCCTGGCGCAGCGCGGCCCGCAGGCGTTTTTCAAATGTTGCATGCTCCTTCATAACGAGCGCATTTTTCTTCGTGCCCGAAGTAGCGATGTAGACCGGAAGCGAGATCACCGAATCCTTATAACGGAACGTCATGCGGTAATGATCGCGTGTGAAATCGGCTGCAACGTGCAGGTCGCGGATGATCCTGGGTTGTGAATCGTACCGCCCTTTCAGTTTCGGGTCGTTTAGCCGGACCTGGTAGCTCGACCGGATCTCTTTCAGCAAACCGATCAGTTCAGGCGTTACGATCGTGTCGATCTTCCAGTGTGTTCTGGCGATCAGCCGCCCGGACCTGTTGGTAGAATACTGAAGCACCTGGTTTCTGCTCTTCCGGTTGGAAAAAATGCGCTTTCTGCCACGGTAAGAATTGAATGTAAGCTCCGAAGGATCGAGCCGCTTTTTTCTCACTTTCATGCTGTACAGCCGCGGAATGCACTGGTAATTGATGAATTCATTCAGCTCCATGCGATTAATCGAATCGATGATTGGCGTAATAATGGAATCGTAGGCAGATGCCAGTGGCACCTGCCTGTCACGGAACCATTGGTTGAGCGGTTCGTTGTAATAGAACAGGTCGGAATTGTTCTCCGGCCTGCGGTCAGGCATGGCCATTTCGATCGGATTGGCGGGATTTGCCTTAAGTGACTGTCCGTTTTCAGCTGTTGCGCGAATATCGACCATGCCCGAAGACGTAAAGGTTTCCGTGCGGCCGTTTTCGGTAAAAGTCATCGGCGCGCCGTCCAGCGCAATATCGAGCGCATCATCGTATATTTTGACTGCAAGGCTGACGTTTCCTGTGTAAGATTCGCCACTTTCCGTCAGAAAGGCATTGGCGGGCACGGCAAACTGCACATCGGCTACCGTTACCAGCGATTGTTCCGTTCCGGGAATAACCTGTGTCACGGTTTCGGGTGCTGCGATCGGTGCAACGGTATTCGCCGCAAATTCGGGCAGAATTGTTGTGCCGGAAGCAATAACTGCAGTTGTTGGGAGCTTTCGTGCGAGGGATTCTGCTTCTTTCGCTGTAACGGTTGTTGCTGTAAGGTCCAGTTGGTCGAGGAATGTGAGCGAAGAAAGTAAGCTCATCCCGGGCTGATTACCGGCAATTTTCAGTTCATCTAATTGGAATAGCTTCGTGAAAACCGGGGAGATTTCCATGTCATCGAGTGTAAGGCGTGAAAGCTGTTTCATTGCGCCGAGCTGCCTGCACGCATCGTTGGTCAGTATACCGCCTGAAAAAGTGAGTTCGTTAACGGAGGAATTGCTGATCAGCGACGCAGGAATATTCCCCGTGAGTCCGTTGATCGCAATACGTTCTACCGGAAGCGTTTTTAAGTGTTTCTCCGCTTCTTTACTGAGCTGTTGGGCATCGATATCGAGGTAGTAAAGATTTTTGTTACCGGAAAGCGACAGCAATACTTCCCCCAGATCAATTCCGGGATTTCCCGAAACAGCAAGACTCGAAAGGTTCCACAGTGTTCCCAGCACATATTTGACGCTTGTCAGCCTGTTGCCCGAAAGATCGAGCATGCTCAGCTGCGTAAGCTGTTCCAGCCCTTCCGGAACGAAAGTCAGCTCATTGTCCGACAGGTCGAGGATCGTAATGTCCGGAAAAAAGTCCAGTCCTGTCGGGAGCAGTGCGAGCTTGCAGTTGTTCAGCTCCAGGCGCACGACATGGGGAAAAGCTTTCCCGATCAAATCGAGCTTCCACGGATTCAGTAAGGGATTTCCGCCCAGGTCGAGGTGATGCAGGTTATTGAAAACGGTCGACAAATGCACTTCTGCGATCAGGTTGTGCGAAAGGTCCAGTGTTTCGAGATTGACCAGCTGATCCACTTCCTTTGGAACTTCCGTCAGTCCCTTGTTCGAAAGATCGAGATGACGAACCTTCAGCGGATCTTTCAGGGCTTCTTCCAGTGAAGTGCAATCGGAACACTGGGCGTTCAGGGGCACGGCTGAAAAAAGTACGCAGCAGGCAAGTGCAAATCGGCGGATGGTTATTGAAAGCATGATTGTAATTTGAAATGAAAAATAGCGATTCGCTTCATTACCGGAACGAACAATGAATCGTTTCATTGTACAGGTGAATGTTTGAGCGCTTTTGTTTATCCGGGATTTCATATACTCTATGAATGGCAGCAAAACGGAAAAAGTAACCCGCCCCGCAATTAAAAATTCAGCACCCGACATTCAAATCAAGCATCCGAAATCAAGCACGTGTCCGCCTGCTGGCGTGATCACCAATCAAAAATCGCCCATCAACAAAGATGACAGACATGCGTCCTCTTTCCGGAAATTCCAATTAAAAATTCAGCACTCAACATTAAAAAGCGTTAGCGCTTTTTTATCGCTTCCCACGTCGAATACATGCTTTCCTGCGACGGCCGGCCTTCTTCGATCGCTCTTAATGGCTCGCACGGAATGAGCGTTTCCCTGCATTCCTGAGGCAAAGCCTGGTAAAGCGCCGTTCCTTTTGTTTTCCAGGCGATCATTTCGTCGCTGACCTGTTTAATGATCTTCGCAGGGTTTCCGACTGCGAGGCTGCGTTTCGGAAGGTGCATATTTGCCGGAACAAAACACAGTGCGCCAATAATGCATTCGTCTTCCACGATCACATCGTCCATCACCACGCTGTTCATGCCGATCAGGCAGTTTTCGCCGATCGTAGCTCCGTGAATGATCGCTCCGTGGCCGATGTGCGCTCCTTTTTTGAGCGTAACAGTCGTTCCGGGAAACATATGGATCGTACAGTTTTCCTGCACATTACAGCCGTCTTCGATCACAATTTGTCCCCAATCGCCGCGGATAGCAGCTCCCGGGCCGATGTAAACGTTTTCCCCGATCAGTACATTGCCGGTTACAGTGGCTTGAGGGTGTACGAAACTGGAAGCTTTCACCACCGGTTTGAAACCATTAAATGCGTATATTGCCATAAATTCTGCGTTTAGCTGCGTCAGACAAAAATACTCAAACGGATTTTAGCCATCTATGAATGACCGTGATTTCTCCGCCTCAAAACCAAACAGCGCTTTCGGTCGTAGCTATGGTGTAATTCGTTGCCGTGTTCAGAAGACACGACCGATTAAAGAAGAATCAGGGGCGTTTAGACAATGGTTGGGCATCAATTCGTCAAAAACTTTGAAAGAATGGACCAAACTCTTCAAAAAGACGTTTACATTTGTTGAGTACGACACAGGCAGCGAACACCGGGATAGTTTTTATTACGGTTCGTAAACCCGTTTAATTACAGATAGTTAATACACATCAAACAATAACGATATGCTAAAGCGGCTGTTATTTTTTTCTTTTATCATACTGACTTCGGCCTCTATGGCTCAGACCGGTGTTGCCGGCGGATTGACTGTTTTGAAAGCGTTCGGTGTTCCGAAAGTGTATCCCGGTATTCATATCGGGATCGAAATTCCGAGAGATTCCGAGGTTTCCTATTTCGGACGGATCACGTATACGCTGCCCAATTATGTTTCCGATTCCATGCAGGTGGAAGCCATTGATCTGAATACCTATCCGTACGTCGATTACAAAGATGTGCGCCTCGGTATGAATTATTTCAATATCGAAGGCGGAACACGCTATTACCTCGGCGGTAACGGCTACGATTACGGCTGGAGCGCCTACGGCGGATCGTTGCTCATGCTTTCCATTAATACCGTGAAGTTCAAGGTTGACGAAGAATTCGACGAATCGAAATACCGTTTCAGCGATGCAAGCGGGAACGATCTGCCGGAAAAAGGAAGCATCGTTGCGCTGAGCTTCGGGTTGAATGCCGGGGTGAAAAATCACTGGTCGTTCGGAATGCTGTACTTTGATATCAACCTCGCGTATTCGCTTTTCGCACTTCCGAGCAATCAGCTGGCTCAAACGAAATCTTCGTTTTCTCCTTTGCTGTTCGGCTTTAACTTAGGATTCAGAAAAGACCTCTATTAATCAGTCCTGGGCTCCAGCTGTCTTATTTTCCCGACGTCCGTAACATCATTTCCAGAAGAAAAAGCGGCTTTTTCCAGTCAAAGCGGCTTCCCAGTCGCGAATAATAGCTTCCAGCGACGCATAACGATTTTCGATCGCTTTTACGAGCAGCAGGTCCAGCTCTTCTTCCGGCAATTGATTGGGCGGCTTCGCAAAAGCGTGCTTGTGGCACATTTTCTTTAAGATCGTAAAATACTTCGTGGCGATTGCACTGTCTTCCGGAAGTGGGTGCGTCAGCTGCAGATTCGTCATAATTCCCGGATGCGGATGCAGCAGCGGCAATTTCCCCGTAAAACACTGCCAGAGCACGATTCCAAGTGCAAACCGGTCCGTGCGCTGATCGATCAATTTCAGACGATTTAGCAACAGCTCCGGCGCGGCATAGCCCAATGGAAAAAGCGTGTTTCGCTTATTTGGCTCTGATGTTCGGGCTGATAGGCCGAAATCGATGAGCGAAATTTCAGGCTGTTCAGCTGTTCCCGCAACAAGAATATTCGTCGGCTTGATGTCGAGATGAACGACCTGTTGAGAAGCAAGCTCTTCGAAAAGAGGAGCGAGGCCTTTCAGTAATTCCAGCAGAAAAGCAGGTTTCCGGTGGTTTTTGATTGTTTTAATAAAACTATTGAGCGGAATTCCCGGCTGAAAGCTGCGAACGAGCAGCAGCTCCGTTTCGGACTCATACAGGTCCAGCGTTCGCGGAAGTCCTTTACAGTGGAAATCAAAGGTCGCTTCGCTTCTGAGCCGTTCCTGTAAATGGCCGTTTTCTGTTGTCTTCGTCAGTGTTTTCAGGATGGCTTTTTCGCCCGTCGCTTTTTCCTCAACGAAAAAAACATCGTTGAATTTGCGGCGTTTCTGTTCGCCTGTTCGTTCCAGTATACGGTATCGCTCTGCCGGATTCACTTGCCCTCGCCAATTTTGAACTGCAAGGTAAAGTAAAAATTCCGGCCGTCCGACGGAAGAATGCCCGGGCCCGGATAAGCCGTAGCGCGACGCGTGTAATACGAAGCGTTCAGGCAGTTGTTAATCCCGGCTTCCAGCTGGAAAAAGCGCCTGAAGGCATAACGGGCCGAAAAATCCACCACGAAATAAGCGGGAATTTCACCAATGACCGCATCGCCGCTCGGCTCGACGGAATTCGATGCATCGGTGAACTGCGCCGAATTGTAAGATCCCTGTGCCTGCACCTGCCATCGCTCATGGCGGACTTTCAATCCTCCGCGCAACAGGATCGGACTCACATATTCCACTTTTTTGTCGATGTAATTCGGTTCCTTCGAGCGAATATACGTCGCGTTGATGTAAGAGAAATTCACAAAAACGGAAGAGCTCACTTTTGCGCTGTCGTTGAAGGCTTTGATGTAATCGAACTCCACGAAACATTCCACGCCGGTATTTACCGCATCGCCGATATTGGTGCGGATCTTTTTTACGCCTTCGGGCGCAAGGCCGATCTTATCGCCGTAAAACAGGTAGAACAGCGCCACATCGGTGTAGAGGTAAGGAATCACAAAACCGCGCCAGCCGAGCTCGGTCGTGGAGCCGTATTCGTCCTTCATGGCCGTGTCAACTACTACATTCGGATTCGTTACGCGGATGTCGGTAAAGTTCACCGCCCGGTAATTCATGCAGAAATTGGCGTAAGCGGACGTTGTTTTAGTGGTTTTGAAAGACGTTCCCACGCCGCCGAGCGGAACGATCCGTTTCAGCTCTGTTGCGCCTTCGTTGCGGATCACGGCAAGTGTGTCTTTCGTCAGCTCGTGGATATTGTACTGCTGGTAAAAGCCGTTGGCCGCGCTTTTAATGTATTCGAGCCGTGCGCCGGCGTTCACGCTCCAGCGTTTACCGAAGAACCAGATGTTGTCGGTGAACACGGATACGTTTTCAGACGGAAAGGTGTAGTAAGAGCTCTCCACGTTGTCCGGGTGCAGGAAACGGAAATCGGCGTCGCTGCCATCCGGAGCTGCGCCCTGTATGCTGGTCGATTCGCCGCGATAGTAGCGCAAACCTGCGAGCGATGCGCCTTTGATCGCTTTGTCTGCAAACGTATAACGATGCAGGATCCGCGCTTCGGCGCCGGTATTTTTAAAATCGCCCTTGATCAGCTCGCGGTTGCCCCCGGGATCGGCTTTATTGATGGTTCCCAGGAAACCGAGCGATAAGCGCTGTGAAAGCATACCGAAGGCGCGTACGTTGAATTTGGTGGACGGCGAAATATCGAAATCGTAATGCGCTGCGAGAATATTCCAGTTCACCTTGAACCAGTTGCGATCGCGAACGCTTTGCAGCGGATCCTGCCGGAACTGAAAATCGGTCAGTCCGCCGGACTGCTGCGCGAGATAGGACATGCGCGTGTATTCCAGGCGAACGTGGTGCTTTTCGTTGATGTAATAGCCCAGCTGGGCAAATCCCTGGTGCTGCGTAAATGCGCCGTTTTCGCGGTAGCCGTCGCCTTTTTTCAGCTGGTAATAACCCTGGTATTCCAGGCGGTTGCTTTTTCCGCTGATGCGTGAAAAGCTGCCGATGTAGCCAAAGCTTCCGACCGTATTTCGCGTAGTGAATTCAAATTTCGAATCGGGGTTCGGGTTTTTGATCACGAAATTCATTAGTCCGCCGAATTGCGTTCCGTACTGCAGAGAAGCCGAGCCGCGAATGATCTCAATAGCGGAAAGCGCTTCGAGCGGCGGTGTGTAGTAGCTTTCCGGGTAACCGAGCGCATCGGCGCTGATGTCGTAGCCGTTTTGTCGGGTATTGAAATTCGCAGCACGGTTCGGGCTTAAGCCACGTCCACCGACGCCCATCTGTATCCCGGCGCCGTCGCTTTCCCAGATATTGAGGCCCGGAACTTTGGCGAACAATTCCCGCGGATTCCCGGTTGATTTGGCGCCGCCTTGTCCTTCCGTCTGGATAATGGTGCTGGTTCCCGTTGCGATCTGCACGCCGCGAACAGGCGGCAGATAGCCGATATCAAAAAACAAGAGCCTTCTTTTAACGACTTCTATTTCTTCCAGCTCAGCAGCCTTGCTGAACAGCATGATCTTTCCGCCGGTTTGTGCCAGTTCGGAAACAGCGACGGAATGAGCTTCATAATTTTCCAGCGTAAAGCTGATCTTTCCGGAAAGGCATTCGATGATGAATAATCCTTCCGCATTGGTCAGTGTTTGTGCTTCCTGACAGGAAACAAGGACCCCGGCAAGCGGTTGATCACGCTCATCCGTTACCTGCCCCGTGAGCTTCTGCGATTGGCCGGAAACGGGAAGCAGGAGAAAAGCAAGTGCAATTACGAAGCTGTTCAGTCCCTGTAAGGCTTTATCCATGTTCTGTGTTTCAGGGAATAAGTTTCCTGCATTAAATTCGTATTTCTGCCGACATACAATTGGTGCGGCCGGCCGTTGAGCGTTACGTAAACTTCCGCTTCCACCAAAGGATTTTGCAAATGTACCTGTTGTTTTCCGTAAACGAGCACCGTATCGCTGAATTGTTCGCCCAGGAACTGGCCGTATTGCAGGATCATATCAGGCTGTGTCGACATTTCTTTGATCTGAACGGACGTGAGGTATTCTTCGTTGTTGATCTCGATACTTCCTTTAGTCTTCGGATCGACGATGTAGAACGTCGCATAACCGTCCTTGTCCATCAGCATAACGCGCCACGAAAAGCGAAATCCTTCTTCTGTCCAGAACAGATCGCCGGGATAGCACAAATAACGCATCGGGATCAGCAGCTGCACAGCGAGATAAATTCCGAGAAGGGCACTGATCTGCGCTTTTTTGGCCGGAATGTAAGCCGAAGCTTTCGTGGAATTCCACTGTACGGCCTTCTTAAGCTGGCCGATCCATTTGTTGTGAAAGGCTGCGGGGAAAAAAATGAGCGTGCTGAAGATCATCACCCATGGAAAAACACCGATGGGGAACAGCAGCCAGGTGATGAGGTGAAAGACGACCACGAAGAAATAGGCGTAGGGTCGTGTCTTCCGGTAGCTGAGAAAGAACGGAACGGTGAGGTCGTAGATACAGCCAAACCAGCTGAAAACGAATGCAAGCCATTTTGTGGCAAACAAACTTCCGAGAACAGGCATGTCGCGGAAAGCCTGCAGCCAGGTTCTCAAAGGCTGCGCTTCCAGCAGCCAGTCGGAATTGATCTTGGCCAATCCGGCAAAACAGTAAACGATCCCCAGCTGAACCTGCAGCAGTAAGATGGTCCACGCCGGAATTTCATCTTTCCGGATAGAAGGATCGCGCTGCGCATCCAGTGAAAAATCGACATTCGCCGGAAGCCAGCAGAGCAGGAAAGCCACGAGGCTTACAAAGTAATAATGGTTCAGGTAATTGGTCTTGTCGAGCAGCTCCACGTAGGTAAAGCTCAGGAAAAACAGCACGGCCGATAAGCGGTAACGGAATCCCAGCAGGATACCAAGCGCTGCTGCTGCCATCAGAATAAACGGCAGGTACATCCAGTTGCCGGGAAGCGGCTTAACCCATTCGAAGCCGAGGTAGGAGAAATAGAATTTCGGACGAATGTACAGGTCGTAGACCCAGCCTTTGGAAATGAAGCGCAATGAGCCGAACAGCATCAGCGCCCCGAAAATGATCCTGAAAGCAATAAGAGGGGCCGCTGAAACCCCTCTGAATACATAAGATGAAATGCTCCTGCTAATCGCCGTCATTATCCTGGTACGTGATCAGTACACCAAATGCGGAAGACATGTCTGTTTTGAGGTATGGAACAGTTCCCTGCATGTACTGATAGTAAGCCGTCAGTGTGGAAGGAGATGCGTTGGCTGTGTTTTCGAGCGACCCGGACCAGTTGGCCGGTTCTGCTGCAAGGTAAGCCAGTTTCTGATCGATCGCCGTTGCGAGGTCTGTGCGCTCGAGCGCGATCAGGTAATCGTCGAAGCCCGTTCCTGCCGATCCGGAGAACGATGAGCCGAGGTACAGCCGCTGCAATGCGTTCATGTTGGCGCGAAGCAATTCTTTTCCAAGGCCTGATCGGCGCGCTTCGAAGTATTCCGGAAGTGGGATGCCGAGTGTTGCCGTGCCGATCGGAACGCCTACTTTGGCTGCTTTTGCGATCTCGAAGTCTTTGCAGAACGCATTCACCAAAATGGAAAAAGCGCTGGTGGTAGCGGTTCCGGTTCCCGCAATGAAGGTCGGGCGATAGCCGCTCCAGCCGTTCACGACCTGGTCCGTTTCGGATTTCATCTTCGCGATCACATCCTGTACATACAATCGGCGTGCTGCCGAATTGACAAGCTTATTGTATGCATCTGCGCCGTAAAAAAGAAAATCGAGCGCATCGAAACCAACGGCGTCGATGTTTGGCATCGTTGTCAGATCGTAGGTCCCTGCCGTAATATTGTTCTGTATCTGTACCGTATCTGCGGGGAACGTTCCCAAAGCTGCGCTGAATCCGATGTTCATCGCCGGGCCCACTTCGATGAATTTTACGCGCTGGAAGGTAAGATTAGCCGCCGCCCAGCTTGTTTTCAACGCCAGGAAATTAGCTGCGCTCGGATCGTTTGAAAAAGTTGTCCAGGAAGTGCTCAGCGCATTCACGTTTACCTGTAGCTCGGCATAGCCGGGAGCGATGTAATTATCGGCGAGATTGGTAAGAATGGTTTCTTTCTTGAAATCATCCTTGCTTTCCTCTTCCTTTTTTTTCTTGCAGTGTGTCGTTGCGAGAAGACAGCATAAGACGGAAAGAACAAGGAGGTAGCGTTTTTTGCCCATAGTATTTGTGTTTGCAATGCCTGTGATTGCCTGCGGCAAAGGTAAATGCGAAACAAAGCGGCTGCAATACCGCAAAAAAGGTATTTTTGAAGTATGTCAGATCTCAGGTATATAGTAGCCGATTGCGGAGGAACATCCACCAGCTGGGCCTTTTGTTACAGTGACGGTTCGGTGGTCAATGCCGATACGTCCAGCATGCATCCGAAATACCTGCTCGAATGGAGCCAGGACAAGCGGGATAAAGTGCTCGCACAGCTTCCGGAAGTAATTTCCGCGCCTTTGTTTTTTTACAGCTCGGGCTGCACAAGCGGAGACATTGCCGGAAGAGTGCAGGAAGTGCTCGTACGCATGGGATTTTCAGAAGTCTGCGTTTATCCCGATACGATAGGAGCGTGCCGGGCATGCTGCGGCGACAGCGAAGGATCGGTTGCGATTCTCGGTACGGGTTCCGTATTGCTGCAATACGACGGAGCGGAAATTACACAACGAACGGGCGGCTGGGGCAGCCTGATCGGCGATGAAGGAAGCGGCTTCCATTTCGGGCGATTGCTGCTGCGTGCGTATTTACAGGAGCGCGTTTTCGCAGGTGAAACCGAAATGCAGCGGCTCGCAGCGCTCATCGGGACAAGAGAGCAGGTGCTTTCCCATCTGGCAGCTCCGAAAGCGCAGCAATGGATCGCCGCAATAGGCACAAAAGCCGCCGCACTGGAGTTGGTCGAAATTCACCGGGACAATATCCGGGAGTTTATAACCACCCATGTTGCCGATGGCAGGCTAACAAATGACACGCTGAACGTTGTGGGCTCTTACGGATGGTTTCAGCAGCGTTTACTGGGGGAAGAACTCGCTAAAGTAGGATTGAAACCGGGCGTAATGATTAAAAATCCACTCGAAAAGCTGGTGATTTATCATGCGTAACAGGGGCGAACGAATAGTTTCGGGCAGCGAATCGATTTTGCTTCTGCTTGACAAATAGATCGTTGGTCGAAAAAACTAGGAATTTCGTAGAAATATAGCTTGGAGTTTAAAAAATAATTCACACCTTGCGCTAGAGAAAGTGAAGAATGGACGGTTTACGTATTGAAGCAACGGCACACACTCCAGTAGTGAATTTGGATCCGAATACCGGAGTGATGGAAATTAAAGGCCGTTCTATTCCGGATGATCCGGAGGCTTTTTGGGGAGTTATTCTTGATTGGTTTGACGAATACATGCGTCAGCCGGTGAATACCACCGTCGTGAAGATCGACCTCGAGTATTTCAACATCACTTCTTCCAAACGCATCCTCTTTTTACTGTACAAGCTGAACGAGCTCGTGGATAACGGCCTCAAAGCACGTGTCGAGTGGTATTACCGCAAATCGGACGAAGATATGTACGAGGTAGGCCAGGATTACGCATTCATGGTACGCGTTCCGTTCGAGTTCAAAGAATATTCCGATTCGGATTTCGCAGTAGCTTAAAGCGCAGTGCTTCCGGTCAGCGACCGGTAATTCTTTCCCTTTGATAATTAATCATTCACAATTGATCATTGCCAATTGTCAATTGTTACTATTTTTGTCGCAAACGTAAATCATGCGGGTCGTAGCTGATATTCCACATTCGAGGTATAAAATTCAGATTTTCCAGTACAATGCAAAGTACCTGGTGAAAATCGAGCTTGCCCAGTTCGAGCAGGTTTTCAAGATCCCGGAAGCAGATGTATCCGGCCTGGAGGAAGTGAAACGAATGGTTACGGACGAATTATTGAAAAACAGCCTGGATCGCTTCCTGACGATGAGAACGGATTGGGAAGCAGCATTCCGCACTAAATAAAAGACTATGAAATTATTGTACATCGCCTTAGCAGGATTGAGTTTGAGCGCCGCCATCAGCGCATGCTCGGAAGATAAAAAGAAACCGGAGGAGCAAAAAGCGCCGAATGTAGCCACTGTTGACGTCAACGGGCTTAAGATCGCTTTCTACAACTCCGACAGCCTCGCGTTGCACTACACCTACCTCGTCGAACAGGATTCCCTGATGAAGATCAAGCAGAAGAAATTCGAGGCCGAGCTCATGAACCGCGACCGCAACCTGCAGAACCTCGCGCAGCAAATGAACACGCGTCAGCAGAACATGACCGCTTCGGGCGCTGAGCTGCAGCAAATGCAGAACCAGCTTGCGCGTAAGCAGCAGGATGCACAGATGTATCAGCAGAGCGAAGGGGCAAAGCTCCAGAACGAAGCAGCGGAAATTCAGACCGTGATCGCCAAAAAGATCGAAGAAGCGAGCAAGCTCTACTGCAAGAAATACAACATCGATATTTTGCTCGTTCACGGGCAGGGCGGACAGTTTGCTTACATCAAGCCGTCCATGGAAGTAACTGAGTCGTTCATCCAGTTTGTGAACGCCGAGCAGGAGAAATTAAACAAGGATATGGGTAAATAACCATGTTTATAGCGCAGCAAAAGAAAAACGAGAACATCGCCGAGTACATGCTCTATATGTACCAGGTCGAAGATGTGATCCGTTCGTATAACCTGGACGTCGATCGCATCATCAGCGAATTCGTGCGCCCGCAGCTTCCCGACCAGTCATTTCTTGATCAATACCGCACATGGTACCAAAGTCTGGTCAATGAAATGCAGTCCGAGCGCATTGTCGAAGCAGGACATCTCATGCAGCTCAAGGAAATTCTCGTCGAGCTTTCCTACCTGCACAATTCCCTGTTGAACGTGCTCAATGACGAAAAATACAAAACGCTGTACGATGCAGCCATTCCGCACATCGAAGAGTTCAGGGAGCATTCCAACCTGAAAGACAAGAATTACATCGAGATCTGTTTTCATGCGTTGTACATGAAGCTCCTGCTGCGTTTACAGAAAAAAGACATCAGCCAGGAAACGGAAGAATCGTTCGATTCCATGCGCATCCTCCTCGCGTACCTTTCGCGCGCTTACCACCAGATGAAAAACGGCGACGGACAGTATTGGAACAACTAATTAATGCTGGATGTGGAATTAAAACCCTGGTGAGGAAATCATCCCTTCGTCCATTCTTGACAATTGTCCTTTCATAATTCGTTTTCCAAAGCGCGCAGCGCCTATAATCATCTTCTTTTCAATTTTCCATTCTCCATTTTCAATTACCCTGGACTGTTACGCATCAGCGCCCTGAAATTCCTTGCTAATTCATAATTGCTACTTCATAATCCCCCTCTTCTTCCTTGATAATTGATCATTCATAATTGTTACATTTGTTCAAATCAAACGTTTATGAAAAAAATACTCTACCTCTTTACATTTATTGCATTCAATGCCGGCGCGCAAAACATTCTGCTGGTCGATGATAACAATAACATCACGGATAATTCCGACACGCTCATTGCCACACTCGCACTCACGAATTATACGGACATGGATTATTACAACGTAGCTGATTCTGCAGGCGTAACGCCGTCTTCCGCGTTTATGGACGATTACGACGTCATAATCTGGTACGCTTCTACAGACGGAGCAGGACTGGGTTTCTGGACGGCAGCAGAGAATGGCGACCTGATCGCTTATCTCGCAGGAGGCGGACGCCTGTGGGTGATCGGTTCCGACCTGTTGTACGCGGAATATCCTACGGCACCGGCGACTTTTTCCGTTGGCAATTTCGCCTATGACTTCATGGGGCTTGCTTCTTATGATGTGCAGTCGTATGGCAACGATGGAAGCATTGGCGTTTCGGAAGTCGATGTAGCGGCTGCTGCGCCCATTTATTTTTCCGGTCAGCTGACGTGGATCTTTGCGACGCATTGGTGGGTCGATGGCGTTACATCGCGGGCAGGAGCAACAGATCTGTATGAAATGGGGCCAACAGGCTACGCGCTTGCCGGCGCGGTTTCCATGACGCATTTTAAGAACGCGGAAACAAACGTCATGAGCACATTTTTCGATCCGGCGCTCATCAATACACGGGCTAACCGCGTTCAATTCCTCAATCAATCCCTTTTCTACCTGCTGGAATCCATGTCCGTAACAGAAACAATTGCGGAAACGATCAGCGTTTCTCCGAATCCAGCTGCAGATCAGGTAACAATCGCCGTTGGAAACAGCTCGACAGCTAACTTCAAAGTACTTTCTGCAACAGGAGCAACCGTTGCTGCAGGTACGCTCGAAAACGGGAAAGCTGTTGCCGGATTGGCTGCTTTAGCTCCTGGAATGTATCTGCTGACCATCGACGGAAGCAGCGAGACCGTGAAGATCATCAAACAGTAAACAGATAATCGAACTAAAAGCGTTAGTCTCCCGTCAAACCTGGCAGGAGACTAACGACTACAGACTTGCGACTAAAAGCCTGCCGGGTAAATCAAAAGTCCGTACTGTCCGCCGTTGGGCCAAAGCTCTGCGGAACAGGAATGTCCAGCAGACGGAAATAAACGCCCAGCTGAGCGCGGTGATGCACGATCTGGTTGTAAGCCATGCGGATCACTTCGGCTTTGGTCGAAACCGAATAGATCGTTTCCCCGTTGCGCAGCGTCCAGGTCTGGTCGAGCTGTTCTTCTTCCGCTTTCAGCAGCGCCGAATGTCCTTCTTCGAAGCTTTTTTCGAAATAATTCATCAGGTCCGTCGTTCCTTCGATCGGCTCATTCACATACGGATTTTGCTGGAAATCGAGCTCGTCCGTCGTTAAGGCCATCTTCGCCCAGAACGGAAGCTCGGCTACGTGCGCTGCGAGGCGGATCATGCTCATGTTTTTCGGATGCGGCTGCCACTCGAACTTGTCTTCCGGAACCAGTTTCATAAATTCCTTCGTAATGAGCGCCTGATCTTCCATTTCCTTTAAGAATGTCCCGATCATTGTTGTTGTACTGGTTGTCATAATGCGTTGTTTTTTAGATTATACGACAAAGAAACAACCGCCGACTGTCAACCCTATGGCAGCGCAAAATACCAGGCGCATTTTTTTTTTTGATCCGAATGCAACAGACGTTAGGATCCTGTCGCGATCCATCGGAAAAATCTGCTTCGGATTGACCTCCTGAATCCTGACCTCCTGAAGTCTTAAAATCCTCCGTTATCGCTTACAAAGGTGACCTGATTTACCCCCGCAGGGGTATTGTCGGCAGCCGCGCTACGGAATACTTTTGCATATGCTCATTACAGACAGCAAAGCAAGGTGTGAACACCGTTCGAAAGATCATCAAAGAATAAACGACGAATCAAAGCATAGACGATCAATGCTTAATCTACTCTACACAGATCCCGGATTTGGAAAAGTCCGGGATTTCCTTTGTTAGTTAGACATGAGCTTTCCCGGTTTTCCCGATAATCTCAATTTTTAGAATAGATCTTTCTTCCTCCCTTGAGGGGGCGATTTCCTGTTGAATAGCACAAACCTTAAATTGTAGGGGATTCCGTCTCTTCGATGATCATTATAAAGGTTCGATAAAGATTAATTTCGTTTGACAATGATTAGTTTTTCTCAGAGAGTCGCAGAATCGTAATCGATCCTAAGAACTGAGTTTTCCGACTATTTACGGCCTTTAGGACGATCGCGTAAGAAAACAAGAAGAGAAAGCATTGCTTTCGAAGACCAAGCGGCAGCGCCGGGACAGAAGCGTCGTCGAATCCCTGTCTGAGCGCAGCGAGTTTGGGATTCAGACAGTGGAACGATCCGCAGTTTTCAAGAGAGCGTTCTAGGGCCTCCCCGAATGCTTTCGGGGTTTTACTTCTTTTTCGGCAATGGAAAAAGAAGAAGAAAGAAAATCCTTTTGAATATGGGAGATGTGCTTTTTACTAGGAAATCGCCTTTGATAGGAGAATGAGAGGGGCGGCATTAAGAGGTATAGCATTTAACCCAATCTGTCAACCAATTATACTCCGCGGACATCCAATTATACCCCGCGGAAACTCGTTTAGTCCAATCTGCAAATCAATTGCACGCTGCGGACAAATCGTTATACGAAACGGACAATGAGTTACATCCCGCGGACAAACAATTATACGAAACGGACAAACGATTATACCCCGCGGCAACTCGTTTAGTCGAATGTGACAATCAATTATATCCCGCGGACAAACCATTATACGAAACGGACAATAAGTTTTACGTTGCGGACAACGGATTACACCCCTCGGAAACTCAGTTATCCCGACGGAGCTCTTGCCGTTCTAAATGCGATTAGTCGTTTGTCTCCCGTCTTTTCATCTTTTGTCCGTAATCAGTAATTAACCGGAAGCTGGTATTCCCCCAACGCAATGTGCCGCTCTTTTTCAAACGCCTTTCCCGTGGCCGATAGCTTTGCAATGCGCGAGATCTTGAAATCCCTGTAATCGCTGCGCAGGTGGCACCAGCCGATCACATGCCAGTTAAACGCATAAAATACCAGCCCTATCGGCTCTATACTGCGACAGCTCGTTTCTTCCTTAATATTTGCATAATGCAGCTCCAGCTGGATCCTCGAAGAGATCGCGTCCTGTATGACCGAAAGAAAATCGAAGTCAGGCGCCACGCGTTGCGGAAGCTGCAGCCGGATCGCCTCTCCGAGGTGCTCGATCTTTTCTTTCTGAGAGGTTTTCAGAACGGTTTTAACTTTCGTCAGCGCCGTTGCGAAATGCGCCTGCGTGGTTTTGTCCGTAAATCCGGCAATCAGCGATTCGGAAAGCATCAGCGCGCTTGCTTCTTCGGTTGTAAAAGCAACGGGCGAAAGGAAATAGCCCTGCACCACGTAATAGCCTTTGTGGGGCTCGAAGCTTACGGGAATGCCGGATTCGCCCAGTGCTTTGACGTCGCGGTAAACAGTCCGTATGCTGATGCCGAACTGGTCGGAGATCTTTTCCGCCGAAACGTATTTCTTTGACTGCAGCAGGGTGAGAATGCCGAATAAACGGTCTATGCGGTTCATTGCACTATGGCTTTATCGGGAAATACTTTCCCGGGATTCAGCAGGTTTTTCGGATCGAAGACACGTTTGATAGCGCGCATAAGCTCGAGCTGAACTTCTGAAAAAGCGATGTCCATGAACGGGCGTTGTACGAGCCCGATCCCGTGTTCGCCGGAAATCGTTCCGCCCAGTGCCACCACTTCGGTAAAGAGCTCGCGGATGGCTTTCGGCAATTCTTCGTTCCACGCATGATCGTCGAGATCGCCGCGCAGGATGTTGATGTGCAGGTTGCCGTCACCGGCATGGCCGTAGCAAACGGAATGAAAGCCGTAAGCGTTCCCGATGCGCTTCACCGCCTGCAGTACCTGCGGCAACTGGTAGCGGGGCACCACAGTATCTTCTTCTTTGTAAACGGAATGGCTTTTTACCGCTTCGCCGACTTTCCGTCTCAGTTTCCAGAGGCTGTCTTTCTGTGCCTGCGATTCGGCGAACAGGATCTCGTCGGTATCGTATTGTTCGAGCAGCTCCATGATCTTTTCGCAATCCTGCAAAAGCACGTCCGCGTTGAAACCGTCGAGCTCGATGAGCAGATGTGCTTCGTGGTCGTCTTTCAGGATATCCGGCGCATCGTCGACGTACGGCAGTGTATACAGAATGGCATCGCGCTCCATGAATTCGAGCCCGCTCGGAATAATGCCGGCCATGAACAGGGTGCTGACGGCTGAACAGGCTTCCACAGCTTTCCGGAACGGAACGAGCAAAAGCAGGTCCTGGGTAGGATGGGGGAGCAGGCGCAGTACGATCTTCGTCACAACGGCGAGTGTTCCTTCGCTGCCAACGATGAGCTGCGTGAGATTGTAGCCGGTGGCGTTCTTGATCACGTTGGCGCCCGTCCACATGATCTCCCCGTTGGGCAGCACGATCTCGAGGTTCAGCACGTAATCCTTCGTCACGCCGTATTTCACGGCTTTCGGCCCGCCGCTGTTCTCGGCAATGTTCCCGCCGATGAAGCAGGATCCTTTACTCGCCGGATCTGGCGGATAGAACAGTCCTTTTTCGCGCACGGCCTGTTGCAGCGTTTCGGTTACAACGCCCGGCTCGGTGGTTACCTGGTGATTTTCCTCGTCGATGTTCAGAATCCTGTTCATGCGCTCCATGCTCAGCAGCAAACCGCCGTGATTGGCGAGCGCGCCGCCGCTCAGTCCCGTACGTGCGCCCGAGGGCGTAACGATAATGTCGTTCGCGTAACAGTATTTCAGTATGGCGCTCACTTCTTCCGTTGTTTCGGGCTTCACGACCACAGAAGGGTAGAAAACGAAATCTTCGGTGTGATCGGAAGCGTAATGCGCCGTCACCGTTTCGCCTGCAAAGCAGCGGCCGGGCAGCAATTGCCGGAAAAAGGAAAGGTCGTGCTCACTGATAGTTGCGCTCATGGAATTGTTTTGCCCAAAAATACACAGTTGAACGGAAAGTGGAAGTTATTTTCATCCACGCAACGGATCAAACACTGTTATTAGCTTTTAGAACGATCGCATAAAACATAAGACAGTGATCTATCCTCTCCCGCCAGCTGGGGGAGAATGAGAGGGGGGGCTCCTTTAAAACACCTACTCCTTCACCATTTTCACCATCCTTTCCTCATTCATCCTCACATAATACACACCACTCGCCAGCTCTCCGATGGAAATAACCGTATGATCCGTCAGTTTGCCTTTCAGCACACACATTCCCGTAAGGTCGAAAACGCAGTAGTCACCGGAAAGTGGCCCGCTGCTGACGATCGTAACCTGATCCGTCGCCGGAACGGGACAAATGCTGAGTGTGTTCGTTAAAACAGCTTCGTCCAACGTCAGTGTCGTGATCGCGAAGCAGTCAGAAGTATCGGTACAGCCGTTTTGTGTGACCTGAACAGCATATTGTCCGTTTTCCGAAGGCGTATATGAAGCCGTTGTGACGCCGGTCGGCAGGTAATTGTTGCTGCAATCCAGCCACGACCAGGAAGCGGAAGCTGCTGCGGAGATCAGCGAGTTGTTTTCCTCTGTGACGACGATGTCCGGTTGAGCGTTTACCTGCAGGTTGAGCGTTACGGTCGAATCGCAGCCATTCACCGTTTGAAATTCGCCGGTATATGTTCCCGGAGCTGTCAGGCTTTGCCCGTTGAAGAGGTAAGCACCGCCCGCACAGATCGTTTCATTCAGTGTGATCAGCGAAGGAGGCTGTACGTAAAGCTGGAGCATGGACGTGGAGTCCGAGCCGTTCGCCGCCTGCAGCTCGGCCGTATAAGTTCCGGAAGCGGTGAGTGTTGCTCCGTCGAAAACATACGATTCGCCTTCGCAGATATTGACCTGCTGAAACGTGCAGGTGGTTATGATAATGGTGTAGAAAAAAGGCTGGACCTGGTGGCCGATAAAGAGCGTGTCGTAGCTTCCCGGATGGTAGAAAAAAGCAGTCGTTTGCTGCGGCGATGCGCTGTTGTAGGAAGTATCAGGCATGTACATCGTACTAAAATTCACACCTCCGAACTGTGTCGTGTCGGGAGCAACCAGGAGGGAATACCCCGACGTATTCACAAGCCGAAGGGTGTCGCATCCGGAAATGCTAACCGACTGGAAGGGTTGCTGTATACTGGTAACGTATAACGTAGTGGTGTCTGCCTTCCCGTAAACGGTTACAAGCAGCGACAGGCAAAAAAGGATCTTTTTCATAAGTTGTGTATCGGTTAAAAGACGCAGCTTTCTGACCCGGGTTGTCTTTTCCGCGAGATGACTGCCTGAGAATCTTTGTATTCCCTCTGTTTTGATGGAAATTTTCGGCAATGGAAAAAGAAGGGTAGAATCAACCTTTTCCACCAATCACACGTTCATACAAGGAATCCGGTAAAGTAATTTATGAAAAAAATATAAAATAACTTAGATTTATAGCTGGATTTCAACCGTGTAATACGAACGCCTTTACAGTAAAAATCTAACGAACCAAAACACAACAATGTTTATGAAAATAAATCGTCTAACATCATTGCTCGTCCTCGCCGCACTGGCGTTCACGACAGGCTATTCCCAGGAATTACAGGGAAACGCGGCCGGCGGAAAACTATCCGGGGCTTCGCGGATCAGGATGAACGAAGCGGGGACAGCGCCCGTATTTATCCTGTTCGATCCATCCAAAGCGCCCACGGCAGAAGAGCTGAAACCGGCACTTTTCGGCAGCAGGCCCGAAGATGCGTTTATGGAGATCCGTTCGGAATCAGACGACGCAGCTATGGTGCATACGCGTTTTCAGCAGCAGTATAAAAACGTGAACGTCGATGGAAATGTCTATATTTTCCATAGCCGCAACGGAAAAGTGGTGTCCGCCAACGGTTACTTTTTTCCGAATCCCGATCTGTCGGTTATTCCCGCATTCAGTGAAGAACAGGTGCTGGATTACGCATTAAATGGGATGAAGCAGAAACTGTCAAAAGAAAGCATCGAATCTTCTACGGTTGAGCTGGTGGTTTGCCTGCAGGACAAAAAGGCGGTACTTGCTTACAAATGTGGTGTCATCAGTAATCATCCGCTCGTCAATCAGCTGGTGTATGTGGATGCGCAGACAGGGACAGTTTTACGCGAAGTCAGCAGGTTGTGCGCGATCGACGTTCCCGGAACAGCACACACACAGTTTTCGGGCAACCAGCCCATTGTTACCGACGGGCTTTCACCGACGAACTTTTTGCTGCGTGAATCCGGCCGTGGAAACGGGATCGAAACCTACAATTCCGCAACGTCGGATTTCTATACGGATACAGACAATGACTGGAACAATATCAACGGAAGCCAGGACCAGTTTGCTACAGACGTGCACTTCGGTGCCGAAGCAACCTACGATTTTTTCATGGATCATTTCGGACGGAATTCCTTCGACGGCCAGGGATCGACGATCCGAAGCTTTGTCAATGACGAAGGCGTAGGCGTAAATGCTTACTGGTCGGGCGGTGGCGACAATACCATGCACTATGGCAACGGCGATGAGAATTATTTCCCGGTAGCTTCGCTCGAAGTAGCCGGACATGAGCTGAGCCATGGGGTAACCGAATATTCCGCAGGACTGGAGTACCAGGGCGAATCAGGTGCTTTGAATGAATCGTTCAGCGATATTTTTGGGAACACGATCCGCTTTTTATCCGCTCCTGCGCAGGCAAGCTGGTTCATCGGTGACCAGATACTGCGTCCCGGAGGATCCGGCGATGCCGCGTTCAGGAATATGTCCAATCCGAATGAGTTCATGAACCCCGATACGTACGGCGGATTGTACTTCAATACGGGAGATATCGTTCACTATGACAGCGGTATCCAGAATTTCTGGTACTACCTGCTTGTAGAAGGAGGAAACGGAACAAATGACATCGGCGATGCCTACACCGTAAACGCTATCGGGTTAACAGATGCCATGAAGATCGCTTACCGCAACCTGGCATTCTACCTTACGCCGACATCTACGTTTGCAGATGCGCGCGACGGAGCAGAGCAGGCTGCAATCGACCTGTTCGGGGTTTGTTCACCGCAGCATCTTGAAACAATTCATGCGTGGTACGCAGTAGGCGTGGGCTCCGAAACGCCGGGCAATGTGGAGGCTTCCTTTACAAGTACGAATAACTTTGGTTGTACGGCACCGCTGACAGCCAGTTTTACACCGGATCACAGTTATCCTGTCTATTCGTGGAATTTCGGTGACGGCAGTCCGCTTTCGACCTCTCCGAACCCGACGCATACCTATACAGCTGCCGGAAATTACACCGTAACACTTATCGTTTCCAATAACTCCGGCTGCATGGATACAGACACCATCGCCGTTGAAAATGCAGTGATAATCGGGGCGGTTGATCCGATCGCGGATTTCTCGGTAGCTTCCGTTCTGCTTGCCAATGAAGTGGCTTACTTTACGGATGAATCGCTCTACGGTGCTACAGCATGGGAGTGGAATTTCGGCGACGGCGGAACGTCGACCGATCAGAACCCTGTTCATACCTTCGCCGTTTCAGGCGTGTACAATGTTTCGCTGACAGTGCACAACTGTCATGGAACAGATGTGATCGTTATCCCCGTTGAAGTGTCCGATTACATTATTTTCTGCGATGTACCGGAGACCAACAGGGCGTCGGGTGTTATTTACGATTCGGGCGGTGAGAACGGTACCTACTATGATAATGAATACTGCACGCTGCTGATCGATCCGTGCAATGCGCAGAGTATCACGCTTACGATGGACGAGCTGGAGCTGGAATTTGGATTTGATTACCTGACCGTTTACGACGGAGATAATCCGAATGGTATGCCAATTGCGACGTTCAACGGAACGTCTCTTCAGCAGCCCGTAACGGCCGTTTCAGGAAAAATGTACCTCCTGTTCACATCCGATGTTTCGTATGTCCAGTCGGGATTCAGGATGAGCTATACGTCTAACATTATAACGCCGAATAGTTCCAGCGGAGCTTTCACGGCGTCTGCAACCAGTCCGGTTGCCGGAGAAACGGTTTTCTTCACCAATCAGAGCGCAGGCCATCCAGTGAGCTGGCTGTGGAATTTTGGCGACGGTGGAACTTCTACGGAGCCGAATCCGATGCATGTTTTCGCGGCGCAGGGCAATTACACGGTAACACTTACGGTAACCTACTGCAATGGCTTTACAGATGTGGCAACACACACGTATGTGGTACAAAGCGTTGGGATCGGAGAGCTTTCAGCAGCAGAGCACCTGCTCACCGTTTCTCCGAATCCGTTCCGCAGTGAATTTGTCGTTGCAGCGGGTGAAATTGTTCAGCACATGAAGCTGAAGATCGTCGATCTGAGTGGAAGAACCGTTTACACACAGGATGAAAACGGCTTGATCACCGAAGGCATTGTCGTTACTCCGGGAGCGCTGAGCGCCGGCCAGTATCTGCTGGAAGCAAGCTACGAGCGCATGAACGGAACAGCAGCTTTCGAGCGCTGCAGGATACAGGTCGTTCGTTAAACGATAACACTTTTTCGATCCGGGGATGGGCGCTGCCTGTTCCCGGATTTTTGTTTTTAAAAGAAAAAGACAGAAAGACCCGGGATAAAAGACGGGAGGACTTTAGAATTACAGGATTTTAAGACATCAGGAATGAACTTCTAATGCAGAAAGAAAAAAGACATGCTGATTCAACCAGCAATTGCTCAACTATATCCTCCTTCACATCTGCGAAAATCAGCGCCGTGTCCGCCCACCGGCGGAAAATCAGCGCGCATGATTTCTTCCACACGTCTGCGAACATCTCGCTATCCGCGCGAGCTATTCTCCTGCACATTGCGAAAATCTGTAACAAAAAACCACCCCTCTTCCGAAGGATGGTTCAATAAATCAGCGAGTTTTTATCAGAGACTTTCGATTAAAAGGCTATTGACTAGTTTCCTTTAATCTCAAATTCCGTCCGGCGGTTCTTCTGTCTTCCGTCTTCCGTATTGTTGGTCGCAACCGGGCTTCCTGCGCCGTAACCTTTAGCAGTCATACGGCTGGCAGCAATGCCTTTGTTAGATAAATACATCACAACGGCATCAGCGCGCTGCTGGGAAAGTGTTTCGTTTACCGTTGCCGATCCCGTATTGTCCGTGTGGCCCGAGATCTCGATCTTCAGGTTCGGAACGTCTTTCATCAGCTTCACCAAACGCTCTAATTCAGAGTTGGATTCCGGGCGAAGCGACGATTTTCCATAATCGAAGAAAATGTTCCGCAGAGCGATCTTGCTTCCGATGGCAATGTTTTTCAGCTCGATCACCGTATTCACGAGGTTATCGCCCGATCCTGCCGGAATGTCAAAGTTTTCCGAATGGAACAGGTAGCCTGTCGCCTTAACGGCAATTCCGTAGTTTTTCCCGGAATTCAGGGTAATGATGAATTTCCCGGTAACACTGTTGGTCGTAAATGTCTCGATCACTTGTCCGGTTGCGTTGTCAATGATGTCTATCTGTGCTTCTACCGGTTTGCGCGAGATCGCATCGATAGTTGTTCCTTTGAAAACGGTCAGCGATTTTTTCTTCACGTCTACCGTGCTTTCGATCGCGTGGTCTTTCACCGGTGATGCAACAGATGCCAGCAGGTAATCTTCTGTTTCTACAACCGGTTTTTTCTCCGGCCCGAAGAACGTTACACGGTAAATATCGTAACCGCCTTTTCCGCCTGCGCGATTGGATGAAATGTACGCAAACTTGCCGTTCGCGGTTGCTGCAAAAAAGAAATCGTCATACGGCGTATTGATTGGATAGCCCATGTTTACCGGAGCCGTCCATTGTCCTTGCTGTTTTTTGGAAACGAAAATGTCGTAGCCGCCCATCGATTCATGACCCTGCGAAGCAATATACATGGTTTCGCCGTCGATATGAATATAGATCGGTCCGTCGTTGAAGCGCGAATTAACCGCCACAACCGGTGTTGCAGCCATGAAATCCTGTTTCACTTTATTAGCCAGCCCGGAGTACATGACTTCGGAACCGCTTGTTTTCGTTTCGCTGCTGCGCGAGAAGTAGATCTTGTAACCGTCTTCGTTGTAAGCAGCATACGTTTCATTCTGCTTATCGGAGCTGATGTGGAAAATGAGCGGAGTAGGGTTGGACCAGCTTGCACCCACGAGCTTCGATTCGAAAATGTCTGTCTGACCGGTTACTTCACGGTGAAGCAGCATTTTCGTCCCGTCGTAGGAAAGGCAGTTGGAAACGTCGTCTGAGCTGGAGTTGATAGCGCCCGACAGTTGTTTCGGCTTATTCCAGTTTCCATCGACCAGCGTTGTGCTGTAAATATCGTAATCGTACCCGCCGACTTCGTTGGCTGTATGGCCGTTCGATCTGTTGGAGGTAAGGATCATTTCGGCGCCGTCTGTGGAAATGGAAGGAGCGATCTCGTCATCGGCCGAGTTGAGCGCTTCCATATTGTCGATCCACGCACGTACCGGGTTTGCTTCGGCAGCTTTTGCGGCAGTACATTCTCTTTTTCGCTGGCTCACGAATTTACCGAAATCGTCTGCTTTCTTGTATTCCGCTTCAAAAGCCTGGTAGGATTTGGACGCTTCTTCGTACTTTCCTTCCAGCTGCAGGGCATAGCCCATGTAATAGTTCAGGAAAGGATCGCAGGCCGGGTCGAGCTGCTTGGCCTTTTTAATGTAAGGAATGCATTTCGACGGATCGGTTGAATTCGCATAGCAAACGCCGATCTTGAAATTCAGCTGCGCATTGTTCGGGTTGAATTTCTGGGCAACTTCATATTCTTTCAGCGCTTTGCGGAAGATCAGCCCGTAAGGCTGGACCGTAAACACCGCTTCGTTGCCGAGCTTGTAAAATTCGTCCCCTTTATCGATGGCCGCTTCGGCCTTTTTCAGGCCTTCCTTGTCCTCTTTGAAATTGGACGATTTGAATTCTATATTTTGTGCAAAGGAAATAGTGGAGCTCACTAAAACGATTGCCAGTAGTATCTTTTTCATCTTGAGTGTTCGTTTTAGTTACTGCAATTTCCCGAATAGTAGGTTTTGCCTTCCGCAGCTCCCAGTTCTTTTGCTTTGTGCCAGTCTTCGCAGGCTCCGTTCAGGTCGCGCGCCATTTCTTTGGCCATTCCGCGATTGACGTAGGCGGCGGCGTAGTTGGCGTCCAGGGAAATGGCTTTATTGGCAAACTCCAGCGCTTTAGCGTAGTCTTTTTTCCTGAACCAGATCGCAGACAGGTTGGAAGCGGCAGGCGCATATTTCGGGTTCAGCTGCAGGGCTTTTTCGAAATCGCGCTGTGCATCGTCGAGCATGCCTTTTTCTAACATGGTGGCGCCGCGATTGTTGTAAGCGAGGTAATAATTGACGTCGATGGAGATCGCGCGGTTAAAAGCGGCGAGCGCGCCGGCATAGTCCTTCATCTTTTTCTTGGTCGTCCCGATGTTGTTCAGCACGAATGCCAGGTTCGGATTTTTACGCTGCGCTTCTTCGTAATCGGCAACGGCTTTCGGATAGTTTTCCTGCATGCGGTAGCAGCTTCCGCGGTCGTTGTAGGCATAGGCGAAATTCGGGTCGAGCTCTATCGTACGGGTGAAATACTTGATCGCGTTGGGATAATCCTGCTGCATGAATTTCAGCGTTCCGTAGTTGTAGTAGGCTTTCGGGTTTTTCGGGTCGAGGGCGATGGACCGTTCGTAATCTTTTTCCGATTTCAGGTAGTCGTTCAGCCCCTGGTAAGCCCTTCCGCGCTGGAAAAATGCTTTGGCGTAGGTCTGGTCCTTGTCGATGAGCAGCGTCAGTGTTGCAGCGGCGTCGCTGAATCGCTCGGCTTCGTTCTCTGCAACGGCTTTGTTGTAATAAGCGGCTGTGAAATTCGGATCGGAACTCACCGATTTTTTAAATTCTGCGATCGAAGCTTCGTAGTTCTTCTGGTTGAACAGCTCGATTCCTTTATTGTAGGCTTCCTGGCTTGCCGCAACGGTAGCATTCTGCTGGTTGAGCTTTGCGATGGAATCCCTGTAGCGTAGTTCCTGCGGCGTCAGTTCTTCGATCTGTGCTGAGAGCGACGAGCACGACAGCAGGAAACCGAACATCAGCCAGGCTGTAGTTTGTTTCATTCGTTTGTTTTTTGGTTTAGTGGTTTGAATCTAGCAATAATTCCGTTCAGGGGAATGGGAAAATTATTAACAATGAACAAACGGCAGGCGAAGCCTGGACGAATGAATTGCCGCCGGAAGCCTTTGGGACAGGCGCTTCCGGCGGCGGTGCAAGCTGTGGATGAAATGATGAATAGCTGCGGGCGCGGAACTTAATGGCTTACTGTTGTTTCTTTCCCGATATAGTCACTTTTTGAAGCCATTTCTCGCGTTTAGGCTGGTCTGCGGTTTTTATAATGCCGATGTAAGTGACTTTCACCGGCGTTATTCCGCAGAATTGGAGTGTCGATCGTTTGAGCTGATTCACGCTCGGCCGCCTGAACACCAGGCGGTAGTACCACCACGGCTGATCGAGCGTTGTAATGATGTGCGCGGTTTTTCCTTTCAGCAATTTGTCCCAGAAAACGGAATTTTCGCGGTAGCGGAAGGCCAGGCCCGGGAGGAACAAACGGTCGATGAATCCTTTCATGATCGCCGGAAGCCCGCCCCACCAGACAGGATGGATCCATACGAGGTGCTCGGCCCAGGTGATCTTTTCCCACGCATCGATGAGGTCAGGTTCCAGTTCCATTCGTTTCTGGTAGCCGGATCGCAGGTTGGGATTGAACTCCAGCTCCGCGATAACGATTTCGCGTACCTCTGCGCCGGAGCTTTCCGCACCTTTCTTATAGGCCGCCGCTATACCGAAATTGAACGAATCGCTGTTCGGATGTCCGTTGATAATAAGGATTTTTCTGCTCATGTGTACGGGTTATTTCGCTGGCAAAAGTAGAAAGGGCAGCTGCCTGCTAACATGACAAATGTCACCAAATGATGAAAAATCCATCAAGGAGCTGCTGAGCTTCCTTACTTGTCAGTTGTTCCGTATCCTGCTCAGATGCCTGCTCGTAATTCCCAGGTAAGAAGCCAGCTGGTTCACAGGAATGTGCCGGAAGTATTCAGGCTGATGTTCGAGTAACGCCTGGTAACGTTTCGAAGCGCTGTCGCGCTGCAGCTGGAAAACGCGTGTTTCAAGCTCGAGGTATTGCTGTTCGGCGATGATCTTTGCGAATTTCATCCATTTCGGGTGTTCTTCCGTCAGCCGGTCGAGTGTCTCTTTGTCCACCACCAGGATTGCTGCCGGAGTGATCGCCTGCATGCTCTCGACGCTTCCTTCCCCGGTGATCAGGGAAGAATAGGCGGCCACCAGCTCGTTGGGAAAGCGAAAACAATAGGTGAATTCATCGCCTTTTTCGGTAACGTAATAAGAACGGAAGATTCCCGATACAACGAAAGCCACTTCCGTCGATTGCTGGCCTTCGCGAACGAAAAAATCGCCTTTTTTAAGTGTTCGGGGCGTGAAAAGTGTCGTAAACGCTTCGATTTCTCCGGGCGTTAAAAACGGAAATTGTTCGAGGAACTGTTTCATAATAGCGTTAGCGGAATCCATTGACGGAAAGATCGGAAAACGTTGCGGTCGAAAGATTGTAGCGCACCCTGAAAAAGTAGTACCAACCGTCCATGACCTGTATGATCGCATGTTGCCAGTCGGCATGACTGCGGATGTGCTCGTCGAAAAAACAATTGATGTACACCAGTGTGTCTCCTTTCGAATCGATGTAGCCGAAGTACTGTTTGACGTAAGCATGCAGGCTGTCCGCAATATGCGGCTGCTGTTCCTGCAGAAATAGTTTAAGCTCCGGCTCGATCGATGCAATTTCTTCCAGTGAAGGCATGTACCGCATGGCATGCTCGTCTTTCGCCAGTATTTTCATCGGATTCATTTCCCGCGAAGTGCCGTTCGTGCCCGGAGCCAGCCATTTGAAGTGCGGCCCGAAAATAACGCCTTCCATCGTTGCGGATTTAAACACCACACTGCTGTCGGGCAGAATCAGCTCCGTTGATGTCTGAGCTTTCAGCGTCGTTCCTGCTGCCAGAAATAAAAGTAATGCTGCGATTTGCGGAATGTTCATGTTGTGTGCGTATGGATGAGGTCTTCCAAAGATACGTTTTTGATTGTTTCACGTCGATGAAGAAGCGATACGACAAAATTGTGCACCGGCAATAGTGCATTGTCAATTGCAGAATCGCTATCTTTAGCGCGTCCCAAATCAACCGCTTCCGGTTAACCGCGGACACCTTTTAACAATTGAAAAATGAGTAAAGAAGCCTATTTGGTAGACGGTGTGCGCACCGCAATTGGAAATTTCGGCGGAACGCTTGCGCCGGTAAGAACAGATGATCTCGCGGCTGTAGCCATCGAAGGATTGATACAGAAATTGCCGCACCTCGATCCTGCAGCGATTGAAGATGTGATCCTGGGTTGCGCCAACCAGTCGGGAGAAGACAACCGGAATGTTGCGCGCATGGCAGGTTTGCTCGCAGGTTTGCCTTTTTCCGTTGCAGGTGAAACCGTGAACCGCTTGTGTGCTTCCGGAATGAGCGCTGCTGTAAATGCAGCCCGTGCGATCAAAGATGGCGCCGGTGAGCTGTACATTGCAGGCGGTGTTGAAAATATGACACGGGGACCATGGGTGCTTTCCAAATCGTCGGCTCCTTTCGGGCGCGACCAGCAGCTGTTCGATTCTTCCTTCGGATGGCGCTTCATCAATCCTAAAATGCAGGAGCTGTACGGTACTGATCCGATGGGGAATACGGCCGAGAACCTGGCTGAACTCTATGATATAAACCGCGAAGACCAGGACCAGTTCGCTTTCTGGTCACAGCAAAAAGCCGGTGTAGCACTGGCAAAAGGCATTTTAGCCGAAGAGATCATTCACGTGTCCATTCCGCGGAAAAAACAGGATCCGCTGATCTTCGATACCGATGAGTTCATGCGTCCGAAGACAACGCTCGAAGCGCTTGGCGGATTGCGAGCGGCATTTAAAAAAGATGGAACCGTTACTGCCGGAAATGCTTCCGGGCTCAACGATGGCGCAGCAGCATTGCTCATGTCTTCGGAAGAAGGATTGAAAACCCACGGACTGAAACCGATGGCGCGTTTTGTAAGCGCTGCCGTTGCCGGTGTAGAGCCGCGCATCATGGGAATTGGTCCCGTAGAAGCTTCGCAGAAAGCGCTGAAACGCGCCGGGCTCACACTGAAAGATATGGATGTGCTCGAGCTGAACGAAGCGTTTGCCGCACAGGTACTGGCATGTACGCGCAAGCTTGGACTGCGTGACGACGATCCGCGCATCAATCCGAACGGAGGTGCGATCGCACTCGGGCATCCGCTTGGTATGTCGGGATCACGTATTTTGCTCGCAGCAGCCAGGCAATTGCAGCGAACGGGTGGCCGGTATGCGCTCGTAACCATGTGTATAGGTGTCGGACAGGGATACGCAACCGTTATTGAACGCACCTGATATTCCAACCTTCCGCAACTTTAAACGTCAATGCACAGTATGAAACAGTTACTTCTGCTTTTACTTCCCCTGCTTGTTGCCACAACAGCCTGTAAACGCGACCAGGCAGTCTGGGAAACCGATTGGCAGGCGCCGCTGCTGAAAGATACGCTCACGCTCGATAAGCTGATCACCGATTCGCTTATTTCCGTGAACGGCATGTACCTGGAGCTGGCATTTGACAGAACCGTATACGAGCTCAATCTCAGCGATGTGGTGGAGATCCCCGATACTACCGTCAGTCATTCCTACGCAATCGGTATCTCGAGCTTTAATGTTCCACCGGGAGCGTCTTTTGTGAACAATGCGAAAGAGCACGAAATTGCGCTTGGCGACGTACAGCTGAAAAAAATCCACGTTAAATCGGGCGGTATTGCCATCACGCTGCTGAACCCCATCGAAACGAAAGCCTTTTTTACCGTTGAGCTTCCGGGTGTGACCAAAAACGGCGTTGTGCTTTCGCAGAACTTTACGGCGCCCGCCGGAACGAATGCCAATCCCGGAACGGTCAGCGGTTTTGTAGACCTTGCAGGGTACGAAATGGACCTGCGCGGTGCCGATTACAGCTCGTTTAATAAGATCCAGTCGAAAATGCTCGTAACGTCCGATCCGCTCGGGCCAACTGTGACGGTGGGCAACATGGATTCCCTGAAATTCCTGTTCACCATGAACGACATCCGGCTCGATTATGCCCGCGGTTATTTCGGGAACCAGCTCATCACCGATACGATCACCGAATACATTGACGCATTGGCAAAGATCACCGGGGGGCTTATCGATCTGCCGTCTGCAACACTGGAGCTTGAAATAGAGAACGGTTTGAAAATAGCCGCCAAAGCAATGATCACTCAACTGAAAAACACGAACAACGAAGGAAGTGCTGTCAGTCTTGTGCACCCGAGCATCGGCTCGTGGATCACCATCAACAGCGCAACCGGGAATGCAAACAGCTTACAGCCATCGCATACTTCATTGCTGTTCGACGGACAGAACAGCAACGTCGAAAACGTGCTGGAAAACCATGGCGCCAAAAACGAGGTCGGCTTTAAGCTGCAGCTCAATCCGTGGGGTAATACGTCCGGCGGATGGGATGAGATCTTCCCACAAAGCACACTGAAAGTCAACCTGAGCGGGAACATGCCGTTGAATATCGGTCTCACTGACGTGATCCTGCAGGATACATTCGCTTTCTCGTTCAAGCAGGATTTGGCAAAAACACACGTTAAGTCGGGAATGATCTGGATGAATGCCACGAATGGCTTTCCGCTTTCGGGCGAAGTTGTGTTGTACCTCATGGACGCGAACGGCGCTGTTATTTCGACCATCACTTCCGCTTCCGATGTCGCTTCAAGCGTTTACGGAACAATTGTGAACGGCATTCTCCAGAAGAAATCCGAGCTGCAGTTCATCATACCGGAATCGGCGATGGACAACCTTGCAGCAGTGACGCAATTATCGGTCAAGCTTAAGCTCAATACGCCGAATGTCAACACCGATCTGAGCGAGCAGGTGCAGATTCCCGCAGGTTCGTTCTTCGGATTCAGGATCGGGGCACAATTAAAAGTAGAAGCGAGAATATGAGAAATCGGACTGCACTTCTGACACTTTTAATCACCTGTTCCTTTTCTGCAACGGCGCAGCTGCTTCAGCCTGCTTACAGCGATTCCAACGTACACCAGGACCTGATCGAGCTGGACGGCGTGCTGGAATACCAGGGAACCTCTGTCCGGCGGGAAATGCTCAATACGCTCCTCTTCGGCGGATTCATCGACAACGACATGAAAGGCCGTTCGTTCGATAAGCACGGCGAGTTGAACCGTCTCGGCGGAAACGCCAATGCGGAGATCCGTTTCATTCGCGGTTCGAGGAAATTTCTGCGCTACGATACGCTCACGTGGATGGTGAAAGCCGCTTATACCGTTGTCGGCAATATGGATTACGGACAGGATGCGTTCGGACTGCTGTTCTATGGAAACAGCTCTTACGTAGGCGCTACAGCCGATCTGAAAAATACGAAGCTCGATTTCATGCAGTTCCAGAAAGTCGGTTTCGGGCTGGTGGACAAGAAAAAAAAGTCTTCCATTACACTCAATCTTGTCAATGTACAGAACTACGCCGAAGGATTCATCCGCAAGGGAGAGTTGACACAAAATGCAGACGGTTCTCAGATCGACATGACGATGAACGGCAATTTCCAATACACGCAGGGAACGAATTTCAGTAAAGGAATAGGAGCTGCCATCGATATTGATTACAGGATCCGTGTTCCGTGGCTGAAAGAAACCTTCACGACCTTCCAGGTGAGTGCGCAGAACCTCGGATTCGCCTACATGCACGATGGCGTAAAGCAGTACAAGGTCGATTCGTCCTATACCTACAGTGGTTTCGAATTCGATTCGTTCAATGACGGCAACAATCCGCTCGGCACAGATTTTTCCCTGCTCGATTCCCTCGGGATCGATTCCCGGGTATCGAAAAGAACCGTGATGCTTCCGGGCTACATCCAGGCCATGAAGCTCGTCGACCTCGATTCTCCGAAAAAAGTACAGTCGTTCTTCGGGATCCGGCTCTACCCGACATTTGCTTCCGTTCCGCTGGTTTTTGCCGGTGCGTACTGGAAAGCTGCATCGTTTTTACATGCATCCGCGTCTGTTTCCTATGGAAGCTTCGGAAGTCTCAAAGGTGGGATTTACACTACGCTGATCCTCGATAAAGTAAACTTCATGATCGGGACTGATAACCTTATAGGTTTGGTTTCAGGATCAGGATTTGGCGAATCTGTTGTAACAAAATTGATATGGAAACTAAACTGACAGGCAAATTGCTGCTGGTTGTGCTGCTGCTGGCAGCTCTTCCCGTTACCGGACAGACTTCCTTTTACAGGGTTTTTTCGGGGAACGGCTACGACAAAGGCGAAGGCGCGTTCCAGCTGCCCGACTCCAGTTTCCTCATTACCGGAACATCTTCCAGCTTCGAAGAAGCGCCTTCGCAGGTGTTCCTGATGCACATCGACAGTGCCGGTACGTTTCTGTGGTCGAAAGCTTACGGCGGATCTGAATCCGAAGAAGGAAAACGCGTAATGGCGGTTCCGGGCTACGGCTATTACGTTGCGGGAACATCTTCCAGCAGTGGTTCAGGCGATTTCGACAATTATCTCTTCTTTACCGATGAATCAGGAGATCAGCAATGGCAGGTATTTACCGATAATGGCGGCTGGGAACGCATTCACGATGCAGAGCTGTTGCCGGACACGACCATTTTTACGGTTGGCGAAACCGATTCCAATGCGACGTCCAACCCGGATGTTTTCCTGGTGCGGTATAGTAAAACAGGCGCTGTTCTGTGGTCAAACCAGCTGGGATCGGACCATGAAGACATTGCCTATGCCTGTGAAAGAGCTTCCGATACAACGGTGCTTGTTGCCGGAACGTATTATGTTGCCGATTCGTTGCAGAACAAAGGCTGGCTGGCGATGATCCGCATTTCGGACGGTTCCGTGCTCTGGCAGAAAATGTATGGCATTAAAGGAGATTACCAGTTCAACGATGTGAGCCTTTTCAACGGCCAGGTAAAAGCAGTTGGCGAGCGTGTGGAAACAGGCCAGTCGGAGCACGATACCTATGACGTGATTACCGACATAGCCGACGGAAACCTGCTGCTTTCGGAAGAGTCGCTGCAGCCCGGCGATAACAGGATCGTGACCTGTGTTCAGTACCAGCCGGGGCCAAACGGCAAGTTTTTTATCGGCATGCAGACTATCAATCCGTTTACACCGACCTTTGAAGATGGGGAAGATGCACAGATCCACCGCTACACTGAATATTTGTACTGGGACAACTACGGAACGAGCTATTCCGGAGTGGGGCAGGACCAGTTCAACCAGATGATCCGTACGTCTGACGGTTTTGCACTTGCCGTAGGCTTTCATACGACTTACGGGCCCGGGGGAAACAGCGTTATGGTCGTGAAAATTGGTGACGATCAGTATTTTCCACCGCTTACGACCAATGTTGTGTACGACATTCTGAACCTGGAAGAGCTGACGGTACTCAAAGACATTCGCGTTTATCCGAATCCGGTAAATGAGCAGCTGTTTGTCCATGTTCCAGGGGAATCATTTACGTATGTACTGGCCGACGCAACAGGAAAACAGTTATCTGCGGGCGCTGCTTACGGTGATGAGATCATCGATTTTTCCGGACAGCGCGCTGGCTTTTACTTTCTGCAGGTTCGCCATGAATCGGGCGAAACGGCGCTGATGAAAATCGTGAAATAGGCCTACCAGAAATAAGCATCTTCATTCATCCATGTTCCCTGCACGCGCATAACCTGCTCGATCACATCGCGTACGCAGGCTTTTCCTCCGTTCAGCGGCGACTGGTAATGGCACAGTGCTTTTACTTCGACCGCCGAATCCTGCGGACATGCGCTAACTCCGACAATCCTCAGCAGGGGAATATCGGGAATGTCGTCACCCATGTACAGTACCTGATCGTCGGTAAAGCTGAATTCTTCCTGCAGCGACCGGTAAACACTGAGCTTATCCCGCGACAGGAGCATAACGCGCTGAACGCCCAGCCGTTCCATGCGCTCCTTAATGTCTGTTGCGCTGGCTCCCGTAATGATCAGGATCCTGTAGCCTTTTTTGACGGCATACTGCAGCGCATAACCGTCTTTGGAATGAAGTGTGCGCACCACCGAGCCGTTTGAAAAGGCGATCTCGCCATTGGTTAACACACCGTCGACGTCAAAAATGAAGGTGGTGATGTTCGGAAGCCGTTCTTTGTAACTGATCATGATCTGGAATATCGTTGTTGAATGCTATTTGAAATAAGCTTGTAAAGCGCTGCCTGTTCAGGATCGAGCGCGGCGATGTGTTTTTCAAGCGTTGGTGTGTCGTTGCGTCTTGCCGGGCCGGTTTGTGCCTCAAATGCTGTCTGACGGCCCAGCTTTGCTATTGTTTCGTTCAGCAACGGTTTCAGCCATTCGAACGAAAGGTCGTGCTTTTCCAGGAACTGCTGCCCGAGATCGACCATGTGATTGGTGAAATTGTTGATGAAAACGGCTGCAATATGAAGCTCGGCCCGTTTCGCCGCAGGCAGTTCGATCACCGTATGCGACAACCGTTTTCCGAGTGAAAGCAGCAGTTCGGTCGTGTGCAGGTCGGATCCTTCGATGAACAAAGGAATGGTGCTGAAATCGGCTGGTCTATTGCCTGAAAAGGTTTGCAACGGATAAAATACGCCGACAGGAAACTGATGTTCCAGCGCAAGTACGTCGACCGTTCCGGAAGTCGTCGCAACCGGGGCAATGCTGCTCAGCTGTGGAATCAATTCGGGAAGTGCGGAATCGGAAGCGCAGCAGATAATCAGGCTGCTGCCGGCCAGCTCTTCCGGTTCTTTCGCGGCCCGTGTTCCCAGTTCGCGAGCAAGTGCTGCTGCTTTTTCAAACGTGCGGTTCCAGATCCTGTCAACAGGAATTCCGGCCGCCGAAAAGGCTTTACCAAGGTGAAAAGCGACGTTTCCCGCCCCGACAATACTTATGGATGGAATTGCTGACATCAGTCTCCAAAAATAGCGCTTTTAATCCAGCATAACGACACTTTTCAGGCGGTATAACAAGCTCGCCGTGCAGGAATGAAAGAATCTGTCTGCAATCAGAAATCGATCCAACAAAAAAATACCCGGAGCTTTAGTTCCGGGTATTTTTTCAATCAACCGATATTAACTAATTAAACATTCAAAAATTTTTACTCTTTATTTCTTGATGAACAGCCGCGTATTCGTTCGCTTTCCCTTGCTGATCACTGTGACCGTGTAGCTTCCCTGTGCAAACGGCTCGCAGTTCACAATGAGATCGTTCCCGTCTGTTGTATACGTGGCAGGATATACTTTCCCAACCAGGTCCGTGAGGAGAAGCTCATCTATGACCGCGCCTTTTGTGCGAATAGTGAAATTGTCTTCTGCAGGATTCGGGAAGACTTTCAGGCTGATCTCGCCGCTGTCTGTAGAGACAGAAAGAATCGACGTATAGGAAAATTTCCCATCCGAGTCTACCTGTTGTAAGCGGTAGTAGCTCACACCGCTCACAGGCTGCTTGTCGTAGAACACATAATCGGACGCCTGGTCGCTGTTTCCTTTGCCTGTAACAAGGCCAATGGTTTCCCAGACAAGGCCGTTCGAAGAACGCTGAATATTGAATTTGTTGTTATTCTGTTCGGATTCCGTTGTCCAGACCAGCTGTACCTGTTCGTTGAAATAGGAGACATCCCAGCTGGAATAGCCCACCGGAAGCGGAACGATCGCACAATTGGTGCTTGCCGTATTTGAGACAGCTTCATTGATGCTGATATTCTGAACGGTATTGGCATAATTGGTAACCAGCAGTACGTAGACCTGTCCGGCCAATACATTGGCGTTGGCTTGCTCGGTCGGCGATGTGGAATAGCTACAGTCGGGAGATTGGGCAGCCGTGTAGGAATTACAGCCTGCTTGTGCGGCGGCTAAATTGGCAAAAGGCCCCCACAATCTGAAATCCACGTCCGAGCCTGCTGTAATGTCGATGGCCAGTACACCTGATGTTGCAATTTCCATGTAATACCAGCTCGGATTCGGAGAGGTTGAAAGGCAGCCGTAGTTATTTCCCGGATTAACCGTACTTGCAGGAGTACCGCCGGTGTTAGCTGTGAACATGATAGGAGACCCCGAGCAGATCGGGTTCGGCAGTGCGCAGGTTGTATTGGCAGACGGTTTGGTGACACACAGGTTGAATGTACCGGTTCCACCTCCGTATTTCCAGAAGCGAACATAATAAGTAGCTCCGGGAGTGAGGGAAGAATTGGTAATGGCCGGCATCAGGCCAACAGCGTCGTCGCTGCAGGCGATCTGGGTAAGTGATCCGCATGCTCCGGAATATAGTGCCATAACGCCATCGGTTATAGATCCCGCCTGGCTGGTCAAGCTGATGGTGCCACCTGTCGGTGCCACGAATTTATACCATACGTCCGGCCCCATGGATCCGCAGCTGGGAGTTCCGCCGTTTGCGGCATCGGTTTCCTGGGTAGCGCCAACAGTGGTACTGGCGGTCATTGTACAATTTGTTGACACTGTTAAAGTAGGTGCCGAACAGGGATTGTTGCTTTGCGCAACGGATGTGAAGACAGCCAGGCATAGCAAAAGTAGAACAGGTATTTTTTTCATAGTAGTAACGTAGTTTAGTGCTGGATAAATGCGCCGGAGGCTATTCGTACGCCTGGATGTCTTTAACGGTCAGGTATTCTCCTGAAAGTATGAGGCTGTGATGATCGGTGTAAACCTGGCGTGATTCCTCCGGCAGCGATTCAAAATAAGACCGTGTGACGATCTTTACTTCCTGGTGGGACGACAGCCATTCTTTAATGTATTCCGCGTGTGTTTCTGATAATTCCGGGGCATTCCGGGAGCCGGTACTTTTTTCACTCTGTTCGGAACTAAGCAGCTGCTGGAGCGTGATCTTGTCCGAAAACAGGATGTAATCGGTGCCAAAAGCGAGTTTTTCATCTTCGCTAAGCGCCGCATACCTGGTGACAGAAATGAGCTGAGTTGCAGGGTGAGCAGATTGCCATTGTTGTATGGCCTGGTCTTCCTGGGCATGACTGAACATGCATGGCACGAGTGCCGTTAGTAGTAGGAAAAACTTTTTCATAAGTGCTTTAATTCTTATTCAATTAAAGGTTTCTTTATGAAACAGCTATCCGCCGATTATCATTCAGTGATGATGCTCGACTAAAAGATCGTTGTCAACTAAAGTTGAAAGAAACAACAAGGAATTATGCCGTTTGAACCATCGGCATAATTCCAGTTATTTTAATAATTAACTAATTGATGGTTAGTTAATTATGATTAATTTTTATTTTAATGAGCTAGAAGCCAGCTGCTTATCTGCCGATGAGGATCCGCTTATTGGTTTTCTTCCCTTTACTGATCACTGTTAAGGTATAACTGCCCTGGGCTAACTGCTCACAGTTGACAATAAGGTCGTTCCCATCCGCGGTACAGGTTACAGGATATGCTTTTCCAACGATATCCGTCAGTACGATCGCATCTGCAGCTGAACCTTTTGTACGAACGGTAAAGCTGTTCGCCGCCGGATTCGGGAACACTTTCAAGCTGTTCTCATCCTGTCCGGTAGTAACCGAAAGTATGGAAGTGTAGGACGATTTACCATCCTGATCCACCTGCTGCAAACGATAATAGCTGAGGCCGCTGATCGGTTGCTTGTCATAAAAGACGTAATCGGAAGGTGCATCCGTGTTTCCCTTTCCTGCAACTGCTCCGATCGTTTCCCAGATGAGTCCTTTTTCGGAGCGCTGTATGTAAAATTTTTCGTTGTTCTGTTCGGATTCTGTTGTCCACACTAACTGTACCTGCTCATTGAAGTAATCGATCTCCCAGTTCGAATAGCCTACCGGAAGCGGAACGATCGCACAGTTGGTGCTTGCGGTATTGGAGCCTGCTTCGTTGATGTTGATCGTTTGTATCGTATTGGCGTAATTGGTTACGAGCAGTACCCAAACCTGTCCGGCCAGTACGTTGGCATTGGCCTGTTCGGTGGCTGAGCTGGAAAAACTGCAATCCACCGCGCTTCCATAAGAGTTACAGCCTGCCTGTGCGATTGCCAGGTTGGCAAAAGGCCCCCACAAACGAAAATCGACATCGGAACCGGCAGTAATGTTAACGGCGAGCACACCTGACTGATCGATCTCCATGTAGTACCAGCTCGGATTCGGAGATGAGTCAAGGCAGCCATACGCATTTCCGGGATTGACGACAGAAGCGGGATTTCCGCCGGCATTTGCAATAAATGAGATGGGGGAGCCGGAGCAGATCGGATTTGGCAAACTACAGGTATTGTTGACGGGTGGTGGCGTTGCGGTGCCCCGGATGCAGATATCCCCGTTCATGTCGTTATCGGAGCCCTGGCGCTGAAGCCGGATACGGTAACGATGGCCGATAACCGTAGGAATGGTCAATGCTTCAGTTCCGCCGTTGCCGTATGCGTTGGCGCAAGCGATCGAAGGCATGGTAACGGAGCAGTTGCCGACTGTGCCGTCGAACAGTGTCAGAATAGGATTGTGGTTGTTATTCGGGTTGTACTGAACAGTCGTATAGTTGTTGGTTGCAACGAACCAGCCCCATGCATCGTCGTTGTCCGTTGCTCCGCAGCCTGTTGCGCCATTCCAGTAATCGGTGTTGCCGTCTGAATCGAAAGCCGAATAAACGCAGGTTGCAGAGGAGGTATATTGTCCGCCGGCAGCATCACTGCAGCCATTTGTTTGTGCGGAAAGCGTACAGGTGGAAAGTAGTACGGTGATCGCAGCCCCGGCTAAGCGATTAAGTCTGTTGTTCATGTTTCCCGGTTAATTGTAGTTGATAACGTCGTTTAAGGTGACTGTTTCACCTTCGAGGATCATCGCGTTGGCCTGTTCAAATTCGCTACGCTCTTCTTCATTGGCACGCAGGTAATGAGATTTTGGAATGATCTGTACTTCCGGGTGGGCGGCGATCCAGTCTTTGATGAATTGCGCTTCTTCCGGATTTGCAGGGGAAAACGGCTGGTCTGCCGGTGTGGCTTCCAGCAGTTGTGCCATTGTGACCGTGCCTGTAAACAGGATGTAGTTGGTGCCGAGCAATTGTTTTTCCTCTTCGCTTAAGGTAGTGTAGCGCTCTGTTGTGATAAGCTGAGTTGCAGGATGGGCAGATTGCCATTGCTGAATAGTTGTTTCCTCCTGTGCAAAGGTGGAAAGCGCCGGGAATAGAACCAGCGGATAAAAATACTTCATTTAAATGCTTTTTTCGCCGGACGGAACCGGTGGATACGTAACTTTTTGCAGGTGAAACACTTCATTATTTCTCCTGCGGGAGCACAATTTTAATCAGAATTACAGAATTAAGTGATTGGCAAACTAATAAATTAATGTGAATTATTTCGTTAGTTTGAATATCAGAAAGTTAACAGCGTATGTTTTTATTAACAATCGATTCCGGGGCTCCGGCTGACTTTATTTAAAGGCCAGAAAAAAAAGGCTGCTGAGATCCTTCTCAACAGCCTTCGCATGTTATGGTGTTACGGCAATATTATTTACCGTGGCATTGCTTATATTTTTTACCGCTTCCGCAAGGACAGGCATCGTTGCGCCCGATCTTTGCTTCTGCAACGACCGGCTGTTGTTTCTCGCGTGTTGCGGAAGAATTACGGATGGCTTCATCGTATCCTTCGCTTCCCTGGAAACGCGGTGGCTGCGTGCTGGTCGAATTAGACTGACTGCTTCCGCCGTCGTTTACAGCTGCTTTTTCATAGTTGTTCTGTGCGATTTCCCTGTTGGTGCTTTTCACATCCTGCACCTGTTCCTGCGGAAGGTCTGCGCGCACGAGGAACTCGATCGTTTCGGTATTCAGTCGTGCAAGCATGGATTTGAAGAGCTCAAAGGATTCCAGCTTGTAGATCAGCAACGGATCTTTCTGCTCGTAAACGGCCTGCTGAACGGATGTTCTCAAGTCGTCCATTTCGCGCAGGTGCTCTTTCCACTCGTTGTCGATCATTCCCAGAACGATGTTGCGCTCGAGTGCTTTTCCGATCGCTTTTCCTTCGGAAGCATAGGCTTCTTCGAGGTTCACGATGAACTGGCTCATTTTGCGGCCGTCTGTGATCGGGAACACGATGTTCTTATAATTGGACATCGTTTCGTGCACGTGCTTGATCTGCGGGAAGGCCCGTGTAGCGATCATGCTGTTCTTGCGGTTGTAATGTTCCTGAACACCATCGTAGAGGTCGTTTACCAATGTATTGACGTCGGCGCTTTTGAATTTCGCTGCATCAACCGGGGACTGCATTCCGAAAATGCGCATCATTTCGTTGTCGAAATCTTCATAGCTTCCGTCTTTATGGTTCGCAACGATGGATTCGATCACGTCGTAGAACATGTTCGAAACGTCGAGGTCGAGACGGTCTCCGAAGAGGGCATTGTGACGTTTTTTATAAATGGCTTTACGCTGCGCGTTCATCACGTCATCGTATTCGAGCAATCGCTTACGCATACCGAAGTTATTCTCTTCGACTTTTTTCTGTGCACGCTCAATGGATTTGGAAACCATGGAATGCTGGATCACTTCACCTTCTTTCAGTCCGAGACGGTCCATCAGCTTGGCAATACGCTCGGAGCCGAATTTACGCATCAGGTCGTCTTCGAGCGAAACGAAGAACTGGGAAGATCCCGGATCTCCCTGGCGTCCTGCACGACCTCTCAACTGGCGGTCAACACGACGTGAATCGTGGCGTTCCGTACCGATAATGGCCAGACCACCGACTTCTTTTACGCCTGCTCCAAGCTTGATGTCGGTACCACGGCCGGCCATGTTGGTCGCGATGGTAACGGCGCCCGGTTTTCCTGCGTCTGCAACGATCTCAGCTTCGCGCTGGTGCTGCTTGGCATTCAGTACCTGGTGAGGAATGTTTTTCTGTTTCAGCAAATGGCTGAGGTATTCGGAGATCTCTACGGTAGTTGTACCAACGAGTACAGGCCTTCCTTCCGCAACGAGTTTCTCCGTTTCTTCGATGACGGCGTTGTATTTCTCGCGTGCCGTTTTGAATACGAAATCCTGTTCGTCTTTCCGGGTAACTGCCCTGTTGGTCGGAATAACCACGACGTCCAGTTTGTAGATGTCCCAGAATTCTTTCGCTTCTGTTTCGGCTGTTCCCGTCATACCGCATAATTTGTGGTACATACGGAAATAGTTCTGAAGGGTAATGGTAGCGTAGGTCTGTGTGGCAGCTTCAACGCTTACGTTTTCCTTCGCTTCGATCGCCTGGTGGAGTCCATCGGAATAACGACGGCCTTCCATGATACGACCTGTGGATTCGTCAACGATCTTGATCTTGTCGTCGATGATCACGTATTCGTTCTCGATCTCGAACAGCGTATAGGCTTTCAGCAACTGGCTCACGGAGTGAATACGCTCCGATTTAATGCTGTAATCGCGGATGAGTGCGTCTTTCTTTGCAAGGAATTCTTCGTTCTCCAGGTTCTGGCGCTGCAGCTGGATAATTTCCGTGCTCACGTCAGGCATTACGAAGAAGCTTCTGTCTTCTTTCCCGGAGATCAGGTCGATCCCTTTTTCGGTCAGCTCGACCGTGTTGTTTTTCTCGTCGATCACGAAGAACAATTCGGTATCGATCTTTTTCATGTGCTTGCCCTGCTCGGCCATGTAGTGATTTTCCGTTTTCTGCAGGTGGGCTTTGATCCCCGGCTCGGAAAGGTACTTGATGAGCGCTTTGTTTTTCGGCAAAGCACGGTGGGCGCGCAGCAAAGCAATTCCGCCGTCTTCCAGCGCGGCTTTCATGTCTACTTTATCGTCGCTCGGCGAATTGATCACCGCTAACAGTCGTTTTGCTTCTTCCAGAGCCTGGTTGAAGTATTTTTTCTGTGCTTCTACCACCACTTCAACGCGCGGTTTCAGCTCATAGAATTCATGCTGGTCTCCTTTCGGCGTAGGCCCGGAAATGATCAATGGCGTACGTGCATCATCGATCAGTACGGAATCGACCTCATCGACGATGGCGAAATGGTGCTTGCGCTGAACGAGATCTTCTACGCTGCTGGACATATTGTCGCGCAGGTAGTCGAAACCGAATTCGTTGTTGGTACCAAATGTAATATCCGCGTCGTAAGCCGCTTTACGTGCCGGTGAGTTCGGCTGGTGTTTGTCGATACAGTCTACGGACAAGCCATGGAACTGGTAGAGCGGCCCCATCCATTCGGAGTCACGTTTTGCCAGGTAGTCATTGACCGTTACGAGGTGAACACCTTTTCCTGCAAGTGCGTTGAGGTAAACCGGAAGCGTTGCAACCAACGTTTTTCCTTCACCCGTCTGCATTTCTGCGATGTTACCGCGGTGCAGCACGGCTCCACCCATGAGCTGAACGTCATAGTGGACCATTTTCCATTCGACGTCGGCTCCGGCAGCTGTCCATTTGGACAACCAGGTCGCTTTGTCGCCTTCGATAATGATTCCGTCTTTTTTAACGGAAAGGTCTTTATCCATTTGCGTTGCCGTCACGACCAGCTGACCGTTTTCGGCCCAGCGGCGGGAAGTTTCTTTCACAACGGCGAATGCTTCGGGAAGGATTTTTTCGAGTGTCGTTTCGATCACTTCGTTGATCTCTTTCTCGATAGCGTCGACCTCTTCGTAGAGCTCTTCTTTGTCGAGCACATGCATATCCGGATCGTTCGCTTTTTCTTTGAGGGCAACAACGCGCGCTTCGAGCTCAGCTGTCGCATCCTTCACTTCCTGTTTAAACCGGGCAGTACGGTTACGCAATTCATCATCGCTGACGTTTTGCAGCTCGTTGAAGAACACAGCTACCTGGTCAATGACCGGTTGGTACTTCTTGCGATCGGTTGCCGATTTATCTCCTAATAGTTTTTTTAATAATCCTCCTAGCATGGTGTTTTTCAAAAATAAGAAGACCAAAAGTAATGAAAATCCCTTGGTTTCTTGGTTAATTGTGTCAGCGGTTTGGCATAAATTATTCCAAAAAGCTTTTTCTGCCAAATTGGCTGTTTTCTTATTTCAGTATGTCAGACGGGAGCGCGCAGATCGTCCGTCCGCCGACTGGTTGGAGTGTACACAGTGCTGACCGTTTTAAATTCACAGTGGAATAGTGTATTTTCATTCAGGCAGAGCGTGTAAAGACTGTATGATTCACTGCTGTTGTAGTTAACAAAGACGGGTTATATACGGGGCTGGTATGGAGTTGGTACGGCTTATATACGGGGTATCGACGGCTGAAGTACGGCTATGGTACGGGGCAATTATCAGTTATATAATTATCAATTCGCAATTTGCAGTGGACAATTGACCGTTTCAATATTTTTCAAGTGATTTATTGCTGCGCTACGACTTAAACAGGCTTGTTGTTTATTCTGAATTAACTGCTGATTGTGGCTTCCGGCTGGCAGATGAACTGTGCATTGTGAATTGCCCATTGTGAATTGACAACCGATCGTTATCTTTGTGCCCATGCAGGAAATGATCTTAATTCTCGATTTCGGTTCCCAGTACACGCAGTTAATTGCACGCCGGGTACGCGAACTCAATGTTTATTGTGAAATCCACCCGTGGAACAAGGTTCCGGAACTGGGTGGTCATATTAGAGGTGTCATTCTTTCGGGAAGCCCTTTTTCATCCCGTGACCCGGAATCGCCGAAACCGGACCTTTCTGCTATTAAAGGCCGTTTCCCGTTGCTGGGCGTTTGTTTCGGCGCGCAGTACATGGCACTGGCCTATGGCGGCGAAGTGCTTCCGTCGACCATCCGCGAATACGGAAGAGCGAATCTTTCTTCCGTCGACCAGTCGAACGTGCTCACAAAGGGTATGTCTGTCGGATCGCAGGTATGGATGAGTCACGGAGATACGATTAAAACAGTTCCCTCCAATTATAAGATCATTGCCAGCACAGCCGATGTACAGGTTGCAGGCTACATGATCGAAGGCGAAACGACTTTCGGTATACAGTTCCACCCGGAAGTATACCATTCCCTCGAAGGCGGGATCCTGCTGAAAAACTTTATCGTCGGCATCTGCGGCTGCGAGCAGTCCTGGACGCCCGATTCTTTCGTTGACGTTACCGTTGCGGAATTACGCGCGAAATTAGGAAACGACAAGGTGATCCTCGGCCTTTCAGGAGGCGTGGATTCTTCGGTGGCTGCCATGCTGCTGCACAAAGCTATAGGCACCAACCTGCACTGTATTTTTGTCGACAACGGGCTGCTTCGCAAGGATGAGTTCTCTTCTGTCCTGGAATCTTACCAGGGACTTGGACTGAACGTAAAAGGCGTAAATGCTTCCGATGATTTCTACGCAGCATTGAACGGCCTCACAGATCCTGAGCTCAAGCGAAAAGCCATCGGGAAAGTATTCGTCGATGTGTTCGACTCCGAATCGAAGCTGGTCACAGACGCCAAATGGCTGGGACAGGGGACGATTTATCCCGATGTTATCGAATCGGTTTCTGTGAACGGCGGACCTTCACAAACGATCAAATCGCACCACAATGTCGGCGGATTGCCCGATTATATGAAACTGCAGGTCGTTGAGCCATTGCGTTTGCTCTTCAAAGACGAAGTGCGCCGCGTGGGCCGTACGCTTGAATTGCCGGAAACGATCCTCGGGCGTCACCCGTTCCCGGGACCGGGATTGGGAATACGCATTCTCGGAGAAGTGACGGCTGAAAAAGTACGTATCCTGCAGGAAGTCGACGCGATCTTCATCAACGGTCTCAAAGACCATGGATTGTACAACGACGTGTGGCAGGCCGGCGCTATTTTCCTTCCCGTTCAGTCGGTAGGAGTAATGGGCGACGAACGGACGTATGAGAACGCTGTTGCGCTGCGCGCTGTGAGTTCAACCGACGGAATGACCGCGGACTGGTGTCATCTTCCCTATGAATTCCTGGCGCTGATCTCTAACAAGATCATCAATAACGTGAAAGGAATTAACCGCGTTACCTACGATATCAGCTCCAAACCACCCGCAACGATCGAGTGGGAGTAATTACCGGCATACGAATTGCAAAATGCAACCAAATTTTTTGACCATGAAGTACCTGTTATTAACGATTGTTTTGTTCATCGGGACCTTTGCGTTTTCACAAACCGAAGAGCTGACGTATGAATATAAAAAAGGAAAAAAATACATTGTGCATTACGTCCTGCCGGGCAATACGCTCTGGGGGCTTCATGCAACCTACCATGTTCCGGTAGACGATATCATTGCGGCAAATCCGGGTATTGAAAAAGGCCTGGTCGAAGGACAGAAAGTCATGATCCCCGTTGGAAATGCCGAAGCAGGCACCATCGACGGCATGAGCATGAAAGAACATACCGTTGTTAAAGGAGAAACCCTTTACAGCATTGCCAAAAAAGAAAACTGTTCGGTGGCTGAGCTTACGAAGCTCAATCCGGGCTCCGATGCCGGCCTGAAACTGGGGCAGATCATCCGCATTCCGGTGAAAGCTGCCGTACCTGTGACAGATACCAGGGAAACTGTTCCTGTAAAGCCGGCGACTCAGCCAACTGTGAGTTTTTCCGATACGGTGATCGTTTATACCGTTCAGAAAGAAGAGACCATGTATTCCATTTCAAAACGCTTCATGGTGCCGGTGATCGAGCTGCAGGAATTCAATAAATTGAAATCAAACAACATCAAGCCGGGCGACATCCTGCGTATTCCGCTGAAAAAAGAAAACGTTAAGCAGGTGCCCGTTCGCGAGATCAAGCCCGTGGAAGAAGTGCCGAAAGTAGACCAGTACCTGCTGTTCAAGAAAAAAGAGAGCTATCACATCGCCGTTCTGCTGCCGTTCTACCTGGATGGCGGAGAAGGAGCGTCCGAATCATTGAAGAACATTGCTACCGAATTCTACATGGGGATGGAGCTGGCTGTGGATTCGCTCGAACAACTGGGGTTCAACGCCGTTATTCATGTTTACGATGTAAAAAACGACAGTCTTTCCGTTGTGAACCTCCTGAAAAAGGAAGAAATGAAAACCATGGAACTCATTATCGGGCCATTGCTTCCGCAGGGTGCGGAGATCGTTGGAGCGTGGTGCAAAACCAACCAGATCCGCATGGTCTGTCCTTCGGCTTGCAACAGCGCTATGCTGAAAAACAATCCGTATGTGTACGCAGCTGTTTCCACAGACATTACCCAGCAGCGTATTACCGCGCGCTACGTGCTCGATAATCACGCAAGAGACCAGATCGTGCTCATCAATACAGGTGTGGCGAAAGACAAGGAATTGTACGATGCCTTCCGCGAGCGTTTCCTCGAACTGTCGAAAACAAAAGGAAACGTCAAGCTCATCGAAGTGAAATCGGACGACCTGCTGGCTTATATCCGCAAGAACGGGGGCACGGTGTTCATCGTTCCGACAAGGGATAAGACTGCTGCGCTGAAATTCATGAATACGCTCCAGAAATCAGGCACAAAAGCCGGTAATGGCACTATCTCTGTTTTCGGCACGAAAGACTGGGCCGGGTTCGACGATATCAAAGGAGTTGTCCGGAACAAGTACAACCTGCACTGGGCTTCTTCCAGCGACCTGAATTATTCCCTGCCGGAAACCAAGCGCCTGCTACGCAAATACCGCATGAATTACAAAGCCGATATGTCGCGTTATGCGGCTCACGGATTTGACGTGCTGCTGTATTTTGCCAGCACCCTTTTAATGGACGAACATCCGGGACAAGGCGTTATCAATGCATTTGATATGGAGCAAGTCAGCGAAGGAAACGGATTTGAGAACAATCAGTGCTTTATTTTAAAGCACGTTGATTTTGATCTTGTACGCATAGCGCTGGTGCATGAGTAACGTATCTGCCGCGGCTGAAAAAATTGCCGCACACATGCGGGCTTTACAGCTGCATATCTGCGAGGCGCTCGAACAGATCGACGGTGGTGCCGTATTTTCAGAAGACGCCTGGGACCGGGCAGAAGGCGGCGGTGGCTTTACACGTACGCTGCGCAACGGCGATTTAATGGAAAAAGGCGGTGTTGCTTATTCGGCGGTGCACGGGCCTGTGAGCGAAGTAATGCGCAAGCAGCTGAACCTGGACGGCGACTCGTTTTTTGCAACCGGTGTTTCCATCGTGCTGCATCCGAACAGTCCGCATGTACCGATCATTCACATGAACGTGCGTTATTTCGAGCTCAACACCGGTGTTTACTGGTTTGGCGGTGGGATCGACCTGACACCGCATTACGTTATTCCTTCCCAGGCAGTGTTGTTCCACGAACGCCTGAAAGCGATCTGTGACCGTTTCGACAAGGAGTTTTACAAAAAATTCAAGCCTTGGGCGGATGAGTATTTTTACATTCCTCACCGCAACGAAACCCGCGGAATAGGAGGTATCTTCTTCGATCATCTGAACGATCATCCGACACTTTCCAAAGAGCAGCTCCTGGAATTCTGTCTTGAGCTTGGCCGCAATTTTCCCATCATTTATGACGAACAGGCAGAGCTGGGCAGAAAAATTCCTGTTGCTCCGTCCGAGATCAAATGGCGCGACCTGCGACGCGGACGTTACGTGGAGTTCAATCTCGTCAACGACCGCGGTACCAAATTCGGCCTGCTCAGCGGCGGAAGAACCGAATCGATCCTGATGAGCCTGCCTGCGGTTGCCAACTGGGAATATAACTTTCAGCCCGAAGCCGGATCGAGGGAAGCCGAAACACTCAGTTTTTTGTCCGAGCCACAAGCCTGGATCTAAAGCGATGCAACTATTTTTAAAAATAGTTGCTTGGCGAAAGGTGATTTTAACATCTGTTAACTTATTGTCTTAATGTATTGTTATAGTGTTGTTTAGTGTTGGTCAAAGCCACCTCGTCTGCTATTTTAGCAATGCTTTCGGCAACCACAGCGAAAAATTCCTATTCAAAACACAACCAATCGATTATTCGTCCGTCTCAAAATAGAACCGGTTAGATAATCACATGTTTTATTCGCGCATAGGATTATTTAACACGTTTACATTTTTAAACTACAGGTAGTCAGTCTATCTTTGTTGAACTTTATAATTGCTCCTATGGCAACTTACTACTACAAACAAGTGCTCAGCATGTGTTTTTTTGCACTATGCCTGACCTTTTCGGGACACACACAGACCGTTTGTCCGAATTCCGATTTTACCCAGGGAGGGTTTAACGGATGGACCGGTTTTACGGGAAATTACAACAATCCTGCGCAGACTGTCGGGATTGTCAATGGACGTCATACGGTTATCACGGCCCAGGGAATCGATCCGTTTACCTGCGGAGGTTTGAACATGATCCCTCCGGGAGCGACCACTTCGGCGCGGCTTGGAAACAGCGGAACAGGCTCCCAGGCGGAAAGACTGGTGTACCAGACAACCGTAACTCCCGATAATTCCTTATTTGTTTACAAGTATGCCGTTGTGCTCGAAGATCCGGGGCATACGCCGGCAGAGCAGCCTGAATTCAGGGTGCGTATTCTCGATCAGAATGGTGCGCAGGTTTCCGGATCGTGCGGTATTTATACCGTTTACGGCGGACAACCCGGACAGAACTTCCAGGCCTGCGGCGGTGTTACATGGCTTCCATGGACCATTGTAGGGGTCGATCTCAGTCCTTACGTAGGGCAAACTATCAACGTTGAATTTACAACCAAAGACTGCAGTCAGAGCGGTCACTTCGGTTATGCCTATATTTCCTGCGAATGTTTACCGCTGCTGGTGGATGTGGAATACTGCGAAGGTTCCAATTCCGTTACCATGACTGCGCCGGCAGGTTTCCAGAGCTACCTTTGGGTTCAGACCAATGAAACGACACAAAGTATCGAAGTGCCGAATCCGACAATTGGCGCTACCTATACCTGTACGGTAACGACCTTCAGTAACCAGGGGAACTGTTCGCTTTCACTGGACGCGCAGGTTGTGCCAACAAGTATTTCTGCAGGCTATACCGCTTCGCCGGATTGTATCAACGTTCCCATACAGTTTACTGATACGTCGGTTATCTCTACAGGCAGCGGGACCATTTCCTCGTGGGAGTGGGCTTTTGGCGACGGACAAACCTCCACGCTTCAGAATCCGACACATGCGTATACGACTGCAGGAACCTACACCGTTCGTCTTATCGCATTCTCTTCCATAGGTTGCAGCGATACGACCGAGAAGGTGATCAATGTGTACGATATACCTGATGTCGACTTTGACTTTACAAACGCATGTATCAACGCATCCGTACAGTTCACCAACCAGTCTACCGATGTTTTCGCTATGACTTACGACTGGAGCTTCGGCGATGGCTCTGCGAATTCGACCCTTGAAGATCCTGCGCATACGTATACGACTGACGGGCCATTTACTGTTGAGCTTTCCGTTGAAAATATCCATGGCTGTACGAACAGTATGCAGCAAACCATAACGATTTATCCGCTTCCTGTCATCGATGCGGGAATAGATATGTCCGTGTGCCCGAATACATCGGTAACGCTGAACGGTTCGGGTGGATCAACGTATACGTGGGACAACGGCGGTGTCAACAATGTCGCTTTCGTTCCGACTACTACCGCGACCTATACGGTTACCGGTACGGACGTTAACGGATGTAAGAACACCGATGCGATGACCCTCACGGTTTTTGCGCCACCTGTTGTCAATGCGGGTCCAGACCAGGAAGTCTGCGAAGGAACAGCCGTTATTTACACAGGCTCAGGTGTTGTTTCTTATGTGTGGTCAGATGGTATTACAGACGGGCAGGCATTTACACCGGCAGTTGGAAATTATACCTACACGGTAACGGGTACGGACGCAAATGGCTGTATCGATACAGATGCTGCCGACCTGATCGTGAATGCCAACCCGATCGTTAGTGCGGGCGCAGACCAACTCATTTGTGTGGGCGCACAAACAGCGGTTTCCGGCTCAGGAGCTTCGACGTATGCCTGGGACAACGGTGTTGTGAACAACATCACCTTCATTCCACCGGTTTCGGCAATATATACGGTAACGGGTACCGATCTGAACGGATGTACCGGGACAGACCAGATGGCGATTAACATCGAGACGCCTACGAACGTTGCCTTTAGTGCCCCTGTAACTTCGGGATGTAACCCCGTGCAGGTGAATTTATCCAATCAGTCTACCGGAACCGTAGGAGCTTCCTGCTTCTGGGAATTCGGCGACGGCGCAACCGATTCGGGCTGCGGAGCGGTGGCACACACCTATACCACACCGGGATGCTTTGACGTGGAGCTGACAGTAACTACGGCTCTCGGCTGTGTCTGGAGCCAGGTTATGCCGAACTACATTTGTGTGTACCCGAACCCGGTAGCAGCATTTACACCAGTTCCGGGAGCGATCACAGAGATCGACCCTGTTTCCGAAATGAGTAACTCTTCTACGGGAGCGGTTTCCTACAGCTGGAGTTTTGATGATGGTACGGGGTCCAATGAGGAAAATCCGGAGCACACCTTCCCGACCAATCCGATCCAGAATTTCATGATCCACCTGACGGCGATCTCCGATCACGGATGTATCGATACGGCATCGCACAACATCGTCATGACGCCGGTGCTGATCTATTATGTTCCGAATACCTTTACACCGGATTACGATCAGTACAACCAGAACTTCCAGCCGATCTTTACATCAGGCTTCGATCCGTACGATTTCAATATGACGATCTACAACCGCTGGGGAGAGATCATCTTTGAAACCAACGACGCCTCCGTAGGGTGGGATGGAACCTACCATGGCATAATCGTAAAAGAAGGCGTTTATACCTGGAAGATCGAGTTTAAAACAACGCCTACCGACGAACGTAAGGAAGCACTGGGTAACGTAAACCTGTTGCGCTGATCGCCTGGCGAATAGAAAGAAATTAAGGATACAATGGCCCGCTTCGGCGGGTCATTTTCTGTTACAAGAACAACCCAACAGTCGCCCGGTTGTTTCCTGAATATGAATTTAACGATTATTTTTTTCGTTTTTAAGCGCTTCATTCCCTGTGGATTTCAACTAAAATTCATTTGGAATGCAAGATTAGCTCATTTTTTATTCATCTTTTCTTCAACCGAAACACAACCAATTAAATTCTTAAGCGTTTTCTTTGCAATGAAATGCTAAAACTTATGACAAAAATTTCAAGGGTTGCTCTCCTGTTCATAGCGTTGTTTACCTGTATGGACTATACCAACGCGCAGGAGGTCATCGATGTTCGTTTAATGAAAAACGATCCTGTGAGAGCCAAGCAAAATTACCGTTACAACACAAACAGCTATAATTATATGCTCTTCGAGCTGGATGAAAGCTGGAAGATTGTTGCAAAGGAAAGCCTGTCAAAAGAAGAACAAACGTTCATTCAGCAGGCTTCGGTTTTTAAAACAGCCGAAGGCACTGCACTTGCAAAAGATATGATCGTTCCCGGAACATTCAACTTTTATGATTTCGGTGTAAGGCTGATCAAAGATCAGCGTATTTACATCGCGCTGGATAAAGAAACCGTCCTGGTTTTTTACAGCATCAGGGAAATGTCTAAATTATTCACCGCCAGTCCGGGTAATACCAAATAATTATGAAGATCAGATTACTCATAGCAGCTTTACTGTTCCTGTCGGGAAATGCATTTGCTCAACAGATCATGTTCAATGCTGCGGCGAACAATACCACCGTCAGCACCTGTAACGGATTCATTATCGATTCCGGTGGACAGGGAGGAAGCGGCTACAGCAATAACCAGAACATTACGATTACGATCTGCCCGGGCACTCCGGGAGAGATCATTTCCGTGCAATTCAACCTGTTTAACCTGAGCACGGCCGACGATAATCCGTCGCCGACACAGACCAACGTAGATTACATGTCCGTTTATGACGGAACATCCACTGCTGCACCAACACTCGGAACCTATTCGGGAACTGAGCTGCAGGGTGTGGTGATCCAGGCCACCGCTCTCAATCCTACAGGGTGTATCACCCTTCGTTTTACATCGAATACCTTAGGAACAGGTGCTTTTACAGCCGCTGTGCAGTGCGAGACGCCCTGTGCCGATCCGACTGCCGCAGGAAACATCGTTGGAGGAATTACCAGTGACAGTATCCGCGTTTGCGTCGGTGACCCTGTAAGCTTTGTCAACAACGGATCTTCCGCTCAGACGGGCTTTACGCTTGCCGACTTCAAATGGGATTTCATGGACGGTACCACGGCAAACGGCCAGAACGTAACCCACGCTTTCGAAGAGCCGGGACAGTACCGTGTACAATTATTCGTTACAGACGACAACGGCTGTGGAAATGCCAATCTCATCGACCTGCAGGTACTTGTTGCAACCATTCCTGATTTTGTCAATTTCCCGCACGATACCACACTCTGCCTGGGAGAATCGGTTACGTTTACCGCCCAGCCTGAGCTGTATGAAGTACTCTGGGATGGTTTTCCGGGTTCGGAGACCATCGACGACGGTTGTCTCTCAGATACCCTGCTCGGGGTTTCACAGGATGTAGAGCTGTTGCAGACCGGTTTTGCAGCAGGACTGATGATCGATGAGCTCAGCGATATCGAAAGTTTCTGTCTCGATCTTGAGCATTCCTTTATGGGAGATATCGTCGTGATCATTACCTGTCCGAACGGGCAGAGCGAGATCCTGCACCAGCAGGGCGGAGGCGGAACACAGCTTGGCGTTCCCGTCCAGGACGACAATGTAGACTGTTCCGATCCCGCAACTTTGGGAGAGCCATTTACGTACTGCTTTACTCCAACGGCTACCCAGACTTGGGTGGAATGGGTAGACGACAACGGATGGGGCGGAGGAACACTTCCTGCCGGAGACTATGAGCCTATTCAGCCATTGACGAACCTTATCGGGTGCCCGGTTAACGGCGTATGGACACTGAGCGTGATCGACAACTGGGCTGCGGATGACGGAACACTGTTCGCATTCTCATTGAACCTCGATCCTTCGCTTTACCCGGAAATTCAGACATTCGAGCCGCAGATCGGGGCCGGAGCGGATTCTTCCTACTGGACATTCCCTGCTCCGCACGCAACCAACCTTTCTGCCAACGGGGACGTGATCACCATCACACCTACAGCTGCAGGTTCGTACACTTATACGTATAGCGTACTGGATAACTTCGGATGTATAAACGACACGACTGTTACAGTTACCGTAACAGCCAATCCAACTCCTAATGCAGGTCCGGACATTACTCTTTGCGCCGGGCAATCGGCTCAGCTCAACGGAATGATCGCCGGAAGCAGCGGAGGTTCCCCATGTCCGTTTACCCTTAATTTGCACGATTCTTACGGCGACAGCTGGAACGGCAATAACCTGCTCGTAACCATCAATGGCGTTACAACCTCCTACACCGTTCCGGTAGACGAGTCCAGCTTCACGGTCAGCGTTCCTCATGGTACTGGCGTAACCGTTCAGTTTGACGGTGCTGGTAACTGGGCGGCAGAATGTTCCTATGAAGTTATCTCTCCGAACGGTGTGATCGTTGTTCAGGGCGGCGGCGATTTTGAAGCACCATCTACAACACCAGAGACCTTTACAGCCGATTGCTTCGGAGGATTTGATTTCGTATGGTCACCGGCAGCATTCGTTTCCAATCCGAATATTCCGAATCCTGTGGGAACATTCCCGGCGGCTACTACGATGACGCTGACGGTTATGCCAACGGGACATCCTTTGTGTGCTACTTCCGACCAGATGAGCGTATTCATGCTTTCTGCAAATCCTGGCCGCGACAGCGTACTGTTTATCTGTCCTACCGGAACACCGGAAGACCTGTTCCCGTTGCTGGGGCCAAACGTTTCGCTTATGGGTGAATGGACCAATCCTGCAGGTGCAGTGATTACGATGCCGTATGATCCTGTTACGATGGATCCGGGAGCTTATACCTATACGACGGATTCGAACGGTTGTGTCGCTTCTGCTGTCATTACCGTTTCTGAAGTTCCTGTAACGGTAGATGTAGCTGTAACGAACGTTTCCTGTCACGGAGACGATGACGGTTCTGTGCTTGCTACCATCGTCAGTACACATACGTACACCCTGAACGGAGGCCCTACACAGACTTTTACAACCTCACCGGTAACGATCGGCGGGCTTACAGCAGGAACGTATACTCTTGTAGCCGGATCCGGTTCGTGTATGGATCAGGAAACCTTCACTATCACCGAGCCTTTACCGCTTTCCATCACCAGTATTTCAGCTGATACGTCGATCTGCCCCGGGTCCCCGGCAACTTTAATGGCGACAGGCGCAGGCGGAAGCTCAGCTACGACCTTTACCTGGTCCGAAGGACCGATAGGATCAACAGTTGTCGGCACAGGCGTTCCGTTAACGGTAACTCCGGCTACAGCTCCTGCACAATATTGTGTCGTGCTCTCGGAAGCCTGCGGCTCAACTCCTGCAACAGCTTGCATGATGGTCACCAATCCACCGGCCATCATTCCTGTGATCACGCCTGATCCTGCGGTAGGCTGTTATCCTTTACCGGTGAATTTTACGAACAATAGTACCAACGGAACCGTTGTGTCTGCGATCATCGATTTTGGCGACGGACAAACCGAAGCGCTTACCGGAACGGCCGGAACCTTCCACCTGTATGCCGATCCGGGATCTTACACCGTTAACCTGAGTGTTACAAGCGATATAGGATGTGTGTATACACAAACGTTCCCTGCGCTCATTACAGTAATGGACAACCCGGAAGCAGACTTCACGATCCTTCCGAACCCGGTTTCGATGTTTAGCCCCGAAGTACAGCTGATCGATGCCAGCTCACTGGATGCCGTTTCATTCAGCTGGAATGTTCCGGAAGGAATTCCGGTTACGGCGACTACCGAAAACATGTACACGCAATTCCCTGAAGGAGTGCCGGGCGTCTACGATGTACACCTGTATGTTGAAAACGCAGCAGGATGCTGGGACACGATTACGAAAAAAGTAATCGTCGTAAGCGAAGTGCTGTTGTATGCTCCGAATGCGTTCACACCTGACGGCGATGAATTCAACCAGTTATGGAATGTGACCATCGACGGAATCGACCGAACGTCGTTCAACCTCAAAATTTACAACCGATGGGGTGAAGTGATCTGGGAAAGCAATGACCCGGATGCAGGATGGGACGGAACCTACCACGGAAACATCGTTCAGGCCGGAATGTATACCTGGACCATACAGGTGAAAGACATTAATACCGATGAGAAACTGACTTTCGACGGCTTTATGCAGGTACTGCGATAAGTCGACTGATAAATAAAAAGGAAAAGCCGGAGTGAGTTAATCGCTCCGGCTTTTTGATTGGAATATTTCTTTTGTCATTCGGGAACTTGGGAGTTTTCTGAATAGAGCTCCCGACTACATCCTATCCGAGCTTTCGTCTTTTCAGCTCCTGTGTGATCAGGCTCAGCTCGCGGCCGGTTTGACCTTTTACGGATGTGTTTTCGTCTGCGCGGCGCATCATGTAAGGCATCACTTCTTTTACAGGGCCGTAAGGAACGTATTTCGCAACGTTGTAGCCCGCATGTGAAAGATTGTAGGAAATATGATCGCTCATACCCAGCAGCTGCGCAAAATACACACGTTTATCGGAAGGATCGACGTTTTTTTCTTTGAGAAGCTCCGTCAGGAACAGGCTGCTTTTTTCGTTGTGTGTTCCTGCGCAAAGCGCCATGTGATCGATGTGATCAATGAGGAAAACCAGTGCAGCGTCGTAATCGGCATCACAGGCTTTTTTATCGGGTTGAATGGGCGACGGATAACCTTTGGCTGCTGCACGGGCGCGTTCCTTTTCCATATAAGCGCCGCGAACAAGCTTTACGCCGTAGTGAATGCCTTCCTGCTTCGCCCAGTGGACCATGTCTTTGATGAACGCCAAACGGTCATGGCGGTAGATCTGAACGGTATTGTAAACGATCGCACGCTCTTTGTTGTAGCTCAGCATCATTTCATGCGAAATACGGTCGATCGTGTCCTGTATCCAGGATTCTTCCGCGTCGATGAACACCGGAACATCGCTTTCAAAACCGGCTTTACAGATGCGGTCAACGCGTTCCACGATCTCTTTGTATTCGTTCAGCTCGCTCTCCGACAGGTTTGTTTCCGAGGTATTTGCTTTCTCGAGAATGGCGAAGCGGGAAATACCGGTGATCTTAAAGACAGCGAACGGAATTCCCGGATTGCCTTTGGCTTTTGCAATGGTAGCAATGATCTCCAGCGTAGTCGTTTCAAAATCTTCGGGCGACGTTTTCCCTTCCACCGAATAATCGAGGATGGTACCTACATGATTCTGCCACAGAGCGTTGATAACAGGCGTGCACTCTTCGATGGTTTCACCGCCGCAGAATTGTTTGAAGATCGTTGCCTTGATCATGCCGTTGATCGGAAGATGGGCCTTCAACCCGAAATTCATCAGGCCCTTTCCCATTTTAACCAATCCCGGCTTTGCCATGACCTTGAACAGGAAATTCGCACGCTTCAAATCGCGGTCACTTTTGTGTTTGAAAGCGATCTCTGTATTATTGAATGATACCATGGCGCAAAATTAACCTGTTTCCGTTATTTTTGTCGCGGATTCCGATTGAAAAATAAATAATTATTGACAACTATTCAGGGATCCGTAAAACAACAGAAGTGAAGCAGTTCCGCATAGAAAAATGTTCCATTGAAATAGGAAGTATCGTAGAATCAGGTTTAGGCCAGCTGCTGGAAGGCCCGTTTGCCAATTCCCGAAAGATCATCCTGGTGGACGAAAATACGCACGACCATTGCCTGGAGTACATTCTCACGTCTTTTCCCGGGCTGGAAGAGGCCGAAGTAATGTTGCTTCCGGTGGGTGAAGAGAACAAAGTGATGGAAGTATGCTTCCAGGTGTGGGAAGCCATGTCGGAGTATGCCATTGGCAGAAAAGACCTGGTGATCAATCTTGGCGGCGGCGTTGTAACGGATATGGGGGGATTCATAGCTTCCATTTACAAACGCGGATTGCCATTCATTAATATCCCGACGAGCCTGCTTGGAATGGTCGATGCTGCTATCGGCGGGAAAACGGGGATCGACCTGGGGATGCATAAAAACCAGCTCGGAGTGATCACGCATCCTGCAGCTATTTTCATAGATCCCGGATTTCTGCACACGCTTCCCGAAGAAGAGCTGGTTTCCGGTTACGGCGAAATGCTGAAGCATGCGCTTATAGCTGATAAAGACCACTGGCAGCTGCTCAAACAGCTCGATCCGATCAAATTACTGAAATCCGACCATTTTGTCGCGCTCATTGCGGCTTCGGTGGAAATTAAAAGCAGGATCGTAGCGGCAGATGTGAACGAAACCGGTGTGCGCAAGATCCTCAACTTCGGTCACACCATCGGCCACGCTATCGAAGGCTACTGCCTGTCGTTTGAGCCCGTTGCACATGGCCATGCCGTTGCGATCGGGATGATCGCCGAAAGCTACCTGTCGTTCCGCAGGGAATTCATCACCCAGCGCGAATTACTCGAGATCACGACGTACCTGACGCAGCTTTACGATTTCATTCCACTGGACGAAGAAGACAAGACCGGCGTGCTGGAGCTCATGAAAAACGATAAAAAGAACGAATCGGGCGAGATCCGCTGCGCTTTACTGAAAGGAATCGGGAATTGTGTGTACGACCAGACTGTCACGAAACAGGAAGCTTATGAAGCGCTGCTGTTTGTGGATTCGGTGTATACGTTAAACTGATTTTTGATGTTGGATTTTTGATCCGAAGCAGACTTTCCTGCGTCAGTCGCTTTCGGATTAAAATTTTGAATGCTTGATCACGCCAACAGGCGGGCACGTGTTGAATTGAAACTGATTAGAAAAGAAAACGTTTAGTCGTTCAAGTAATGACGAATCACAGATTCTGTTTTGAATGATTGTTGAATTTTTTAGGTTGGATTCTTTTAATTAAACATTCAACATTAAGAATTACTTTTTAAGATCGAGTAGTCGTTTTTTAATCTGTTCCAGTCTTGAAATAACCTGTTCGTTCGAGAAATTGCTGGTCGTTTCCTGCGTGTCTTTCGACTTCAATGCTTTCTTCGCGCCGTCCAATGTGTAGCCTTCCATCTTCACGAGTTGGTAAATCTTGTTAAAATGTTGTATATCTTTAACAGTAAACAGCCGATTTCCCTTCTTGTTTTTCTTCGGTTGAATGATGGTGAATTCCTTTTCCCAAAACCTTATCAACGAGGTGTTTACATCGAATATAGCAGCCACCTCTCCTATGGAATAATAGAGCTTAGTTAATTGAATGTCTGCTAGTTTACTCAAAATGAAGGGTTTTGATTTCGTGAAAATAATGATAATTTTGCACCCGTGAAATCAATTACCAGAGTATATAACATCTTTTTGGTCTTTGCGTGTACGTTGCTTTGCTCGTTCTCATACGCTCAGGAAGACATGGATACGCTGAGCGGTGCTCACAGTTCAGGCGATACACTTTCAGCACCTGTTGCCGATACCTTTGTGAAGGTAAAGAACAGCGAAGAAGTGGACGAGATCATCGGTTTTGCCAAGAAATACCTCGGAACTCCTTATCATTACGCCGGTTCTACACCTTCTGGCTTCGACTGCTCCGGATTCATCTATTACGTCATGGGCAATTTCGGAATGGAGCTTACACGCTCTTCCTACGGCCTCGCCGAATTCGGTGAAACGGTCAAGCTTTCGGAAATTCGTCCGGGTGACCTCATGTTTTTCAAAGGAAGAGACGTTCGCTCTACACGTGTCGGCCACGTTGCGCTGGTGGTAGAAGTTACGCCTGACGCCATTCGCTTCATTCACGCTTCCACTTCCCGGGGTGTGGTGATCGATAACTTCAAATCCAGCAAATACTACATTCCGCGCTTTATCAAAGCCAAACGCCTGGATTACGGCGGGGAGTAAAGCTCCGGATTTCAGGATATTGAGATTTCAGGATTTCAGGACTGGGAAAGGACCTATTTCCCCGAAATAACTTTATCACAAGCAATAAGCCTAAAAGATTACAGAATCAGGACGACAGACTACAGTTACGTCCGCGATTCCCGCGTAGCCAAATGCCAGATCAAATAGCCCACACACAGCGCAGCCATCGATCCTCCGAAAATGAACACATTTACAACCGATTCAGCCGTATTCTTATAGATGGCACCGGTGACCAGCGACCCGAATAAAATCCCGAATTCCAATGCAATGAACATCGTTCCCGCGCCGATTCCCCTGCGATGGTCGGGTGAAAGGTCGGCCGTCCAGGCAAAAATCGTGGGCGAGGCCGTTCCTGTTGCAATACCGAACAGCACCGAAGAAAGCGTGAACCACAGCACACTGGTGGAATAGCCGATGATCACCATGCTCACCGATAGCAAAGCCATCCCGATCAGAAGCGTCTGTCGCCGGCCTATTCTGTCCGAAAGCCGTCCTGTGAACAGCCGCGCGGCAATGGTGGAAATGACATAGAACAGGAAAAACCAGCCTTTGTTCTCCAGTTTCAGAAAAGCAGCAATATCGGGCACGAGTACGAAAATAACGCCCGAGCAGCTGGCAGACAGGAACATCACAACGGCAACGGGAATAACGCTTCGCTCGATGATCTCGTCTTTTTTCACAAGCAGGAATTTCATGCGGAAAGGCTGCGGATTGGGCAATGTTTCTTCGATCTTCAGCATCAGGATATACGAAATAGCGGCGAAACAGGCCGATGCAATGAACAGGCCGTTGATGGTGAAGAGCTGTGTAAACGTACTGCCCAGGCCTTGTCCTACGCCGATCCCGAGGGAAATGAATGTTCCCCAGATACCCATTCCGCTGCCGCGTACATGTTCGGGCAATTCATCGGTTACCAGCGCTGTGGCGCCTGTGGGGAAGAAACCAGTGCTGAATCCGTGTACGAACCGCAGTACGAGAAAGAGCCAGACAGAAACGAAAAGCGGGTAGAGCAGGCTGGTGATCAGGCATACGGCCACGCCGACGAGCATCACTTTTTTTCGCCCGATGATATCCGCGAGCTTTCCTGAAAAAGGTCTTGAAATACCGGCAGATAAGGTAAATAGACCGATAACGAGCCCTTTGAGCTCTGCGCCGCCAAGATTGCTGATGTATTGATTGAGCTCGGGAATGATCAGGTTGAAGCTCGTTGAAAAGAACAACATTGAAAAGCACAACCTCCAGAAATTAGCATTATAAGATCTCAAACCGCTGCGAAGTTAGCAATTCAATCCTTGCGCGAGTAGATCTTTACGGTATAGGAAGTGATTTTAAGCTTGTTTTTACCCGGATTCCAGATGTAGGTCGTGATGATATCGTCGTTCGTGCGGATATGAGGCGTAAGATACGCGTAGCGGGCGTGGAATTTTCCGTTTCCTTTGTCTGTAGTGATCTCCGCAAGCGCCGGGCCGCGGTAATTATAGGAGTCTTCTTTATAAAGCGCCGTAGCGACCACAAACGGCCCGTAGGAAAACGTGCTGTCCTGTTTTTCGTAGTCCAGCTCTATTTCCATCCAGACGTGATCCCGTTCCGTGAGCTCACCGTAAGGCTTCCGATAGCTGCACTGGAATTCCTCGTTGCTCCATTCGGGCTGTTTAATCACTTCTGTCTTGCCGATCAGTACATATTTTCCCCTGTCGTACCATTCCTGCTCGAGTTTGAATGACCGCTCGATGGATTTCAGCGTGTCTGCGCCATAAGGGACTTCCGTTTGCAGGAAAATCGCCCGGTAATAAGCCGGTGTGGTGCGGAAAAGGTCGATGATCTCGTTGCGCATCTGCCACCATTGAAACTGGTTCAGCGCAATGCAGAGTACGGCAAAAATTCCGGCGCACCAGCGTGCCCACTGGCTTTGAAGGTGCTGGAAGAACATGCCCATCGCCAGCGCGAGTATAGGGTAGGAGGTAATCACCGGACGGCAGGAAAAAGAACCGCCGTACCACCATTCCGTCCAGCTGCTGATGATGTAAAAGGTGATGCAGAAATAGATCAGCAGGCCGAATCCGGCGCTTTTGTTCTTTTTCAGGAAGTAGTAAAAGCCGATGAGCCCGAGCACCATCACAGGCGTGTACACGAGCCAGCCTTTTTTCGCGCTGAACAATACCTGCCACAAATGCGGGTGCCACAGATCGAGCCCGATGCCCGGATTTTTGTAGGAATCGTAGAAAAAATGGCCCGTTTTCACAAACCAGTACAGCATTTGCGGTGATGCGATCAGGAAACAAATGGCCAGCGCTTTCAGCAATTGTGCCCGGTACCCGAACAGCAGCCGGAGCTTTTGTTTCAGCGTTTCGATCGAATAAACGGACCAGAGCAGTGGAACGAGGAGCGCGAGCACTTCGCTGGGCTTTACGAGCGCCATAAGCGTAATGGAAACACCGATCTGGAGGATCTGGCGGAATTTATGCTCTTCGTGCCAGCGCAGGGTCGACCAGATGAGCCAGCACATCAGCAGGAACAGGACGTTCACCGTTTCCAGGTTTTTGTACGTCATGTGCTGGCTGTAATTGGTGCCGAACACTACAATGATCAGCAGCGCAGCCGTTAATCTTTCCGAAAAAAAGCGCAGCAGGATCTTGCGGAACAGCCACAGTCCGAGAATCGTGTAGATAACGCCGCCAGCCACAAGCGAATACTGGTAAGGCGCGCTCACAGCATCCATCGGGCTCCCGGTCATCCAGGCAATGGCGTGTCCGATGAGAAAAAACGGCAGGTAAAAGATCGCCATTCCCATGAGGAAAAAATACATCGGCTCTTTCTGTTCCGTTTCCGCTACCTGGTAAACCGTTTCGGTAAAGCGCTCGTTCGTATTCATTTCCTCTACCCAGCTGCGGTCGTTCATCATGGGATCGCCTTCGATGAAAATGGCCGGCAGATAGAGGTAATAGCCGAAAATATCCCACGTCGTTTCGTATTTCTTCACATCCGACATGCGAACAGTCGCTACGAAAACCATAGCGGTAAGCAGCGCGTATGTGGAAAGCGGAATACGGAGCAAGACGTTTTTCAAAAATCGGTTTTTGTACAAATAAACAGTTTATCTCCTGAAAGCGCGCCATTTTAAGCGAGGAATTTTTCCCAGGTTGAAGATCCCGCCCGCACTCTTTTAACGACGTTCCTATATGAATTCGCTCGCGCTGCGCTTTACGAAGGCGAAGCTTTGTAAGTCCGGAATGCTCCGGACATACACGAAGCGTTTCAAATTGAAGTTTTTTTCTTTCCGTCTCCTGTCCCAAGGATTGTTAGTTTTTTATAAAACAGCCTCACATCCGCGTTAATACCTAACTTTAACTCTAAGAAAAACACAAACAAATGACAAAGGAAGCAACACTCGGCGCCGGATGTTTCTGGTGCATTGAAGCATGCTATCAGGAACTGGATGGTGTCATCAGCGTGACTTCGGGCTATGCCGGGGGACATGTGGATAATCCGACTTACAAAGAAGTGTGCAACGGAACAACCGGCCATGCCGAAGTGGCAAGGGTCGTTTTCGACGATGAAAAGATCTCGTTCGACCAGCTGCTGGAAGTATTCTGGTTCGTGCACGACCCGACACAGCTCAACAGGCAGGGCAATGACGTCGGTACACAATACCGTTCTGTTGTGTTCTACCACGACGAAGAGCAGAAAGAGCGCACGGAGCTCTTTAAAAAGCGCCTGGAAGAAGAGAAGGTGTGGGACCGCCCGATCGTAACGGAGATCTCACCGCTGACGAAATTCTATCCGGCTGAAGATTACCACAACAATTATTTCGAGCTCAATCCCGGGAACGCTTACTGCCAGGCAATTGTTCGCCCGAAAGTAGACAAGTTCCGAAAAGTATTCGCGCAAAAGCTGAAGTGATTTACTGATCTCCCGTCAGGGCGGATTATGATCCGCCCCGTACAAGACGGTAATCCCAAAACTAACGCACAAAAAAACGCCCCGTTGTTTAACAACGGGGCGTTTCAATTATAGTTGTATCAATGATTACAATTCGTCCAGCTCTTCGCCGGTTCCTTTGGAATTCTTAGCGGCTTTCTTTTCCATACGGTCTTTCTCGAGGGAAATCAGCTTTGTGTACTGTGCTTCTGTTAAAACACCTTTGTACATGCTTTTCGCAGCTTCGTAATTCGACTGGTAGATCTCTTGTTTCTGCTCTTCCGTAAAGTTCGTATTTTCACGGATCGCGTTGTTTTTTCCTGCAATACCAAGATTAATGTCGGAGATTTTCTGCGCCTGGTCAGCGTTCAGCTCCAGTAATTTGGTCATTTTGGCCGTTAAGCGAACCGCTCGTTCTTCCGGCGTTGTCGTTTTAGCTGCCGTCGTTTGTCCAAAAGCAATTCCACCCATCAAAAGTGTCATTGCCATAACTGCTATTTTCATCATAGTATAAAGTTTTAAATCGTCAGCCATTGGCAATTAATGTGCCACCGCTGTATGTTAGACTACGAAAATAACGAATAGTTGCCAAAGTTAGTTTATGTATTTTTATACGACGATGTTAAAACCAACGCTCATAGCACTTTTACTGGGATGTTCCATGCTCATCGGCTGCGTCGTTTATACGTCAAGGCTGGCAACGGGCAAGCGCGGACTGAATTTCGACCGGAAAGGATTAACGGAATTTCCCATGGAAGCCCTTGACGATACATCTTTAACATCTTTGACGCTTTTTGGCAATCATTTAACGGATCTTCCGGCAGAGATCACACAATTGCAGTCGTTGCAGGTGCTGTACCTGGGAAAGAACAACTTTTCCGAATTCCCCGAAGAGCTGTGCAGCCTGAAATCGCTGCGGATACTGAGCATTGCGTATAACGACCTGGATTCCCTGCCGGATTGCCTGTGCGAAATGGAAAACCTCGAATGGCTCTACCTGAATAACAACCGGCTCGTTCACCTGCCGGATTCCATGGGGAAGCTCAAAAAGCTCGAGCAGCTTACGCTGAAAAGGAACAGCCTGACAAAGCTGCCAAAGGATCTTTACAACCTTTCGGCGCTGCAGGTGCTGGACATCGGCTATAATGAGATCAATACGATCGATTCTGCACTGGCTTCGCTGAAACAATTGAGAGAGCTGAGGATGTACCGTGCCGGATTTTTGATCTCCGTGCCGGAATCTATCTGTTCGCTTCGCTTTTTGGAACGGCTGAACATCGATAATTCGGTGGTGCTTCCGACCTGCATTTTCGCCCGGCAAACGAACAGGCTCATCATTCAGTCGTCCGATTTGTAACGGCTCCACCAGATCAGCAGCAGAAAATCGTACGAAGCGTGTGCGGCAATGCAGAACCACAATCCCTGTACATCGACGGCATAGCTGAGCGCGAGCACGAACAGCAGCAAAACAAGCCCGAATTTCGTGGTGTCCCAGTCGCGCGGATTGATGTAGCCGTGAATCGCCACGAAAATAACCGATCCGAGAATCGCGTAAAAATCGCCGACCCAGTAGTGCAGCCAGTCCTGCAGCGCTACGCGGAACAGCATTTCCTCGCCCAGTCCCGCGCAGAGCGAGAGGAACAGTGCATCAACCACTGTGAGCTTAAATGAACGGATCAGCCGGATCTGGTGTCCGAAGCTTTCTTTCGACGAATCCGCCGATGTAAGGATGAGCATTACAGCTCCCGCCAGCAATCCGAATTCGATCCCGATCAGCGTCCAGGAAGTAAAGAGCTCGTCGAGCCGAAAGAACTCAACGACAGGAGGCAGCTTCCACTGGAAGAGCGCTTCGAGCCCCCAGGTAACGGGAATCATGAGCAATGTCAGGAGTCCGAGGAAATAAACGCGCAGTTTGCTCAAATTCTGATTATTTTTAGACCAAAAGTAAGAAGGGTGAAGGAATTTATCATTGAGTGGATCCGAAATCTATACATTCACCGTGTTGATAACGTGTGGACGTTCGATCAGGCGGCTTTCGAAGAGCAGGCGCCTTACATCGCCGCAACGCTGTTCGTCTCGATGGTGCTGATCTCGCTCGCCATGTGGTGGTTTGCGCGCCAGGTACTGCTCCGCGGACTTCACCTGCTGGCCGACCTTTCTGCCACGACATGGGACGATCATTTATTGTCGAACCGCGTTTTCAGAGCGATCGCTTACCTGCTTCCGCTGATGTTTATGGAGTATTTCTTCTCCATCGTCTTCTACCAGTACCCGTCGCTGAACAGCTTTTCGATGAAGATCACGGACGTGCTCATCATTACAGTCGTTCTCATCTCCATTAACAGAACACTGAACGCCATCCGCGATATTGTCAAGGAAAAGCACATTTACCGCGACAAGCCGATCAATTCGTATTTCCAAATCTCCAAAATAACCGTTACGTTCATTTTCGTGATCCTCATCCTGGCGCGGATCATGAACCAGTCGCCCTTGTTTTTCCTCACGTCACTCGGAGCATTAACGGCCATTCTCGTACTGGTATTCAAAGACACGATCCTCGGATTTGTAGGAAGTGTGCAGCTCGCGGCCAACGATATGATCCGGATCGGGGACTGGGTAACGATGGATAAATACGGCGCCGATGGTTACGTGACTGAGATCAATGTCGGAACGGTGAAAGTGCAGAATTTCGATATGACGATCACCACAATCCCGACCTATGCCTTTATCAGCGATTCGTTCATTAACTGGCGCGGCATGCAGGAATCCAACGGACGAAGGATCAAGCGCCCGCTGTTCATACAGATCGATTCCATTCATTTTGCCTCCGACAAGCTGCTCGACAAGCTGAGCGGGATCAAGATCCTGCACGATTACGTGCGCTCCACCCAGGCCGAAGTGGAAGCTTACAACACCACGCACGGTTTTGGCGACGATGATTTCATCAACGCACGCCGGCAAACGAATATCGGGCTGTTCCGTATGTATGTCGAAAATTACCTGACCAATCACCCGGATATCAATCCGCAGATGCCGCTCATGTCGCGACAGCTGGCGCCAACGCCCAATGGCGTTCCGATCGAGATCTATTGCTTTACGCACGATAAATCCTGGGCGAATTACGAGCGCATCATGGCCGATATTTTCGATCACCTGTTCGCGACGATCAACTCGTTTGAGCTGGAGTTGTTTGAAAATCCAAGCGGAAGAGACCTGCGGGGACTTTCAGGGCAGAGAATTGATGATAGGGAGCTACCTCTCCCCTTGAGGGGAGAATGAGAGGGGTGGTGGTACCTGAAAGTAATTTATCATTCGTATGCCGCCTCCTTTAATCCCTTCTGCCAGTTGGCGGAGAGAATGAACAATTCGTTTACCTAAATAATTCTTTAGGTCAGTTTCCGCACAATCTCTTCCTGTTCCGGGAAATCACCGATCAGCTCATCGTAGCCGAACAGCTCAAAATCCCTGAAATCGAAGCCCGGAGCCACAGCACAGGAAACAAGCGCATAGCCTTCTTCTCCCGAAAGGCACGACCCGAAAATGGTCTTTCCCTTCACAAGGTAAAACGGAAGCTCTCCTTTTTCGAGATCGGTTCCCAGGTGGAATGTATGATGTCCCGCTTTGTCGAGTGTATGTACGGCGAGTGTGTTTCCTTCGTGAAAATACCAGCATTCATCGGACGAGATCCGGTGAAACCGCGAAACATCCGTTCCCGTCACGAGGAAAAAAATAGACGTCATCAGTTGCCGTTCGGTGCCGTCAAGCATTGTTTCCGACCGGTAAGTTTCTTTGAAATAACCGCCTTCGGGATGAGGCAGTAAGTCAAGCTGGCGGATGAGCTCCTGTGCTCTTGCGGGAAGTTGTGTCATTCTACGGGGCCGGGTTTGAACTGTACGCCTTTTCTGCGGACGTTCGGCAGGTAATAGCGAACATCGATCGAGAGAAAGCTGCCGTCGACAGGGCCGTACGTCACGAGCCGCGAGGATGTATTTGTTCTTCGCAGCACGCCTACACCGAACATAATTGGAAGAAAAGGGATCTTTCCTGATCCGCCGATGTAAAATGTTCCCGATTTCTCGGTGCGGTATTCAAATCCGATCCCGGCATTTATGGCAAAATGTGTACGCTTGATCCTGCGTCCTTCCTGTACAAGCTGGTATTTGCCGTTCAGCACCGTGTCGCGGATATCGCTCGGATAATGTGTTACGGAAACACCGAGCGCTGCGTTCATGAATACTTTTTCCGACATCTGAACGTAGATGAGCGCGTTGATGGGAATATCGTAGCTGACAAAGCTGAAAGCCTTTTTGGAATGAAGGCTGGAATCGGGAATGTACATGTCCACATCAAAATTTCTCCTGATCTGCGAAATGCCTGTTTCAATGCTGATGAGCTTGGTAAGGCCTATGCGGGCGGAAGCTCCGAACATGAAGCCGGTTTTCTGCGTGAAATTGGTCGTCATGCCACCGGTGCTGTCCTTAAACGTGGATGTTTTGTTCCCGATAAAGTTGGTCGGAAAAACAGGGGCGGCGATCAGCCCGAAATACGACGGGAATTTATCGCGCTTCTGCTGCTCTTGTGCCGTTATAGCCGTACAAAGGATCAAAAATAAAAAAGCTGCAAAAAATCGTATCATGGTATGAAGCTACAAAAGAATTGGGTTCATGGCTTAGAGAACGTGCCTGGGGACGCAAGCGTTGAATAAACGGGTGAAAAAAGTGATTATTGCCTCCAGGTCGTTACATATTCGATCGGCTTGCGCTGCCCTTTGGGCCATTCAATCCCCGGATATCCGATGTAAAACAGCCCGATGCATTTGTCGTCTTCTTCCAGCCCGAGAAAAGCATTCATCTGCGGTTTGTAGATCACGCCCGGTGTAGCCCAGAAAGCGCCGAGTCCGTATGCAGTGCAGGTCAGGTGCATATTCTGCACGGCGCAGGCCACTGCAAGCAGCTCGTCCATCTCGCTGATGCGCCTGTTCGGATCGCGTTTCATGGAAATGGCAATAACGGCGGATGACAGTTTGGGGCGCGACATCATTTTTGCCAGCTTGGCGTCGTTCTGCTGTTCTGCAGGTACGGTTTCCAGGTAGATACGGCCAAGACCTTCTGCCAGGTCGCTGAGCGAATCATCTGTGAAAACGGTAAAGCGCCACGGTTGTGTCATGCCATGCGAAGGCGCCCAGATAGCGTTGCTGAGGATCAGCTCCAGTTGTTCGCGGTGAACTTTTCTGTCGCTGAACTGTTCAGGGAAAATCGTTCGCCTGTTTTTTATGATCTCTGTAATTTCACTCAGATTGTAACGCATACCGGATAATTGTAGTGCAAAAATAACCTCAAATTCGGAAAGAACGGTTATCTGCCTTGTTCACTTCCTTCCTCGAGTAGTTTTTTAATGAGGAAGAAGGTTCTGTCGATGGTTTCGTACTGTCCGTTCGGAACAGGCGTAAGGGCCGGGGCGCCGACAACGTAGCCTCCCGGATCGAGCAGCACGTAATACGGCGTCGATACAACCTGATAGTCGGAATAGATCGCATGCCGCTCGTCTACGGCGATGCTTTCCCACGGAACGGATTTCTGCAGCTCCGCGATCGCATTCGCATCGGAAGCGGCGTCTTTTTTAATCACCATCAGGAACCGGACGGTGGAAGAATAACGCTGAAAGATCGGGGTAAGCAGCTCTACGTGTTTCCTGGTGTCATTTCCCGAAGGCTTCACAAAAAACAGGTAAAGGTACTTTCCGTCATACTTTTTCAGATTGTACAGCTCCCCGGAAGCATTCGCAATGGTAAAATCCGGTGCTCTCGATCCCTGTGCAAGCTCTGTGAGCCGAAGGATAACGTTGGAAGCCACAACCCTGTTCTGCTCGAAGATCCCGAACCTGGAAACGCTGTCGAGCACCGTAAGGATGTTCGTTTGCGGATAATCGTTATCGTAATACGATTCACCAAGTATTTTGATCATGATCAGCTCGCGCAGCTTCCGGTTGTTGTTCAGCGTGTATTCCTGTCCGAGCGCCCGCATCATGAGCGTAGGACTGGATTTCAGCAGGGCCAGGTATACACTTTCGTTGATCTTCTTATCGATGCGCGGCATGAGCTTTTCGTAGTAATGCTTCACATATTCCATGTAGGCATCGTTCTGGTAGCTCACGGGAAAGCTTTTCAGGTAAAAATCGTACTTCTCATACTGATTGCGGCTTCCCGTAAAGCGGAAATCGTCGATCTTCGCCAGGGAATATTTTACATACGTCCTGAAAAAATAATCTGCCGAGTCGTTTTTATAGTACTCGGCCACATCAAGCTTAAAAGTATCGAGCCGTTTGGCGAAATACACTTCGGCGGCATTGTGAAAGGTATAGAACGTGGCGAGAAATTCGTCCGACCAGCGATTGAATGTCAGGATCTTGTAGTTGATATCTGTGGAATCCAGCCCGAAAAACGACAGCTCGACATTATTTCCCAACGGTCTGTAGGGATCGTGCTGATTGCGATCGGGCATGAATACGTCGTAGCGTCCGCCGGGATTGGCATACAGGTAGCCTTTGTTGTTGTTGCAGGTAATGAACAGCTTCTGGGTTTCTTTGAGAAAAAAGCTGAAGGTAAATGTACTGTCGGCCCCAACGGTGGCGGACGCGATGCGCTCCTGCTTCATGGAAATGTAGTCCATGATCTGGAACAGCTCGATCTGTTTGCCTGCGTAGGCCGGCGCGTAACCGGAAATGACCGTTATTTTGTCTTCCGCAGCGGCGGAAAAAGTGAAGAATAATCCGAAGATTAAGAGCAAATGGAGTTTCATGCTTTGTTAACGAGTTGCGATGTATTCGTTACAAAGGCATCAATTTTCCCGCCATTTTTGTAGATCTCGCGCACAATGGTGGAATTGATCGCCAGCAATTCAGGCGCAGGAAGGAAGAAAACGGTTTCAATGGGCATCATGCCGCGATTCATCAGCGCGATCGGCTGCTCGTAGTGGAAATCTTTCGCGTCGCGCAGTCCGCGGAGAATGTGCGTGCAGTTATGCTGTGCGCAGAAATCGATCGTGAGGCCGGTAAAGCTTTCAACCGAAACGCCTTGTTCACCGGAAAAAATGGATTGAATGTGCTTCACGCGCGTTTCGAGATCGAAGAGCGACTGCTTGGAGCTGTTGTGTCCCACGGCGATAACCACTTCGTCAAAAAGGGTCAGTCCCCGGCGCACGATATCTTCGTGGCCTTTGGTAAACGGGTCGAATGATCCGGGAAAACAGGCTTTTTTCATGTTGCTGGTTGTTCTTGTGTAAAAAAACTAAAATACACATTTCCGAAATTGCGCACGTTCTGGAAATGGGGCAATGCGGAAAGATCTGTTTGCCTTCCGTGCTCGATGATGAGCAGGCCGCCTTCTTTCAGCAGGTTGCGCTCTATTACTTTGAGGGTAAGCTCGTGGTGGATCGTAGCGTCGTAAGGCGGATCGGCAAAGATGAGGTCGTAGGTGGATTTGGTCTTTTCCACGAATTGAACGACTTCGTTCTGCGCGATCTGGAACTCGCTTCCGGTGCCTAGTTCTTTGGATATCTTGTAAATGAAACGAATGCACAACGGATGCCGGTCTACTGCGGTCACATTTCCAGCTTCGCGCGAAAGGAATTCGAGGGAAATATTTCCGGTTCCCGCACACAGGTCGAGAATTTCGAGATCCACGAGGTCCAGCCGGTGCTCAAGCACGTTGAACAGGCCTTCTTTCGCATAATCGGTCGTCGGACGGGAAGGAAAGTTCTTGGGTGGAGCAAAGCGCCTGGCTTTGTAAATACCTCGGATTATACGCACAGTTTCTGAAATGTTAAGTGTTCCTGTAAATGAACGGTAATGATTTGGGGCTTGAGCAAGGCTATTTTTTCGGCCAGCGTTTTCACCTCTGCTGTTTTTTCCGCCAGCGCTGTGGTGGAAGCATGCAGGAAAAGCTCGCCTTTTGTTTCAATTTCGGCGCTTTGGTAGCAGTACAGCAAATGGTAAAGTACATCTTCCGGCGTTTGGTAAGCCTGGTAGCTGGCGTGAATGATGTTGCCGTCTTTGCGGATCACGCAGCAGAAATGTGTTTCCTGGAGAATGATGTGCGCTCTCAGCGGAACGGCCGAACCGGTGTTGAGGTGGCGCAGCACATGAGTAAGCTCGTGCTGGATAACGATCCGCGGTAGTTTAACGATCAGCGCGCTTTTGATCCAGAGCGGCATGTGATAGACATTCACGATGTTCCATTCAGGCAGCCGGTTATAATCCGTCTCGCCGCGCGGAACCTCTTCGTGAACAGTCAGCCCGAGCAGCAGCTCCGGTTTCGATTCGCCAAAGAGCGACATGGGTACCAGTGTGCATTTCGGCGTGGAATACGAGCAGGAAAAAGAGTCAAACAAGTCCGTATGGCCGCATTGTGCGATCAGTTCCTGGAGCGTTTGCTTGTAACCGGCGTCCGTGCGGTTGGCGCATACTGTGGAAGCCAGTGATGTGAGTGTTCCGTTTTCAAGGCGGAATGCCGACATCCGGGCTTCGTTGATCTCTATTATTAACTGTGTTTTTTCCATTGCGTTCTGTTCGCGCAGTAAAGGTAGCATTTTAGATTTCAGGATGGCAGGATATTAGGATTCAGGATTAGATCGACAGTGGCATGATACGATTTATGATTTGAGATGATCGTCTTGAAAGTCGTAAAGTACGTCCGGCATGCATCCCGGACCGACGACATAAGACGAAAAGACTAACTTTGCATCATGGATCGAAACGCCTTCAAACAACATTGCCTGGAAGATTTTCTTTCGTTCTTTCCGCATACGCCCAACGACGAGCAGCAGCAGCTCATCGGGGAGCTCATCGACTTTACTTTTTCACCCGAAAACCCGGAATGTTTCGTGCTGAAAGGCTACGCAGGAACGGGCAAAACGTCTGTCCTGGGAGCGTACACGAAGATGCTGAAAAAGAACAAAGTCCGTTCGGTGCTCATGGCGCCAACCGGCCGGGCGGCAAAGATCCTTTCGTTGCGTTCGAACGAGCTGGCAACGACGATCCACAAGCGCATTTATTTTACGAATACGAATGCCGATGGCGGACCGAAAGTCACACTCGGCGTGAATAAATCGAAGAATACGATCTTCATAGTCGACGAAGCTTCGATGATCGGCGATTTCTCCCTGCAGGCCGACGGCAGTGTTTCCCGCAACCTGCTCGAAGACGTGATCACTTACGTCTTCACAGGAGAAAACTGTAAGCTCATTTTCCTCGGCGATGAAGGCCAGCTTCCACCTGTAGGTTCTAACGAAAGTCCGGCGCTGAGCCCGGAATACCTGGGCAATCACTTCCCTGCGGTGAATTTTACGATGTACGGCCTCACAACCGTTGTTCGGCAGGAACACGAATCGGGTATACTGGCAAATGCCACAAAGATCCGTTCCTGTCATGGCTCGGGCCAGTTGCCAAAGCTCGACCTGAAAAGTTTTAAAGACGTGCAGCCCGTTCCCGGCGATGAGCTCATTTCGACCATCGAAAGCGCTTATGACCGCTACGGTTCCGACGAAGTCATGATCGTTACGCGGTCAAATAAACGCGCCAACCTGTACAATCAGCATGTGCGCAACCGGATCTTGTATGTCGAGGACGAGCTAGTTGGCGGCGATTTCATCATGGTGGTGAAGAACAATTATTTCTGGCTCGATCCGCTCAGCACCGCCGGCTTCATCGCGAACGGAGAATTGCTGAAGATCCATCGCGTAAAACGGATTGAAACGGTTTACAATGTGCGTTTCGCCCACCTGGAAGTTTCGATGATCGATTATCCCGAAATGGACCGCTTCGATACGATCGCGTTTATGGATACGCTCACCATCGAATCACCGAACCTCGACCGCAATTTTCTGCGCACGCTGTTCTTTGAGATCGAAAAGGATTTTACGCACGTTCACAACAAGCAGAAACGCTACGAGCTGATCATGAAAACGCCTTATTTCAGTGCGCTGCAGATTAAGTTTGCGTATGCGGTTACGTGTCATAAAGCGCAGGGCGGACAATGGTCTGCTGTTTTTGTCGATCACGGCTACGTGGAAGAGGCGCAGCTGGATGAAAGCTTTTTGCGATGGCTGTACACGGCTACTACGCGTGCTACGGAGCAGCTGTATTTCGTGAACCTGATGGAGCAGCTGACGGAGCCGGCAAAAGATTGAGCTTTTTATCGAGTGGGGTTGGTGCGGGATGCATCCGCACCGACAGCCCTAATTAATTCTAAAAGTCACTGCTGCAGCAATTCCTGCCATTTCCAGGAAGTCGCTCCCACGCTCACTCTTAATCCGTCCAGCGTTTTGTTCAAGCGGTCGATCACGATCTTCGCTTCTTCACGGGTAAGATAAGTTCCCGCCAGCACGTTCAGCTCGCCTTTCATCTTCTGAATGATAGTCGCCGTTCGCAGCGCGCTCAGGTAATCGTTGCCGCTGAGATTGTAACGTGTGAGCGTGCTTTGAATATCCGGATTTTTGGCTTTCAGGCCGGAACTTACGGGATCGGTGTAGGTATTGATCTCCAGGAAAATGCCGCGGTTGATGGTCACATTCACTTGCGAGGTGCGCAATCGGGTGAATTCTTCACTTGCGCGGCTTGCCTGGCGATCAGCTTCGGTTTGACCGGGATAATCGGAAAATTCCGAGCGATTGGAAGCTTTTACCGTTTGCAGTCCGTTCCAGGAACCAACGCCTTGTCCGCGGGAAACGGCAGTGAACGGCGTTTTTTTGTTGAGCAGGCCTTCGAACAGCTGGCGAATGGCTACACTGTCTTCCGGATGAAAGAGCGGTTTGTCGAGCGCCCAGCTATTGGTGCTGAAGGAATCGAGCAGGTCGATCTGCAGGCGTGCATCGAAGCCCGGTTTGGCATCCATCATGTTGACGTGGAGCATTACTTCGTCCGCTTCGTTGCTCAGCGAGCTGAAAGGAATGGCGATCAAACGCACTTCGAAGCCCGTTTTCAGGGTGTCAGCGCGGAAGGTGAATTCCTGTGTGTAGAGGTCGAACGTGGTGGAATCATCGAAGGTATAGAGCCCGTCTTTTTCGGTGTAGCCGGCCCATCGGTAGCCGATCGCGCTTTTGAAATTATCCAGCCGCTGCTGGTAAATGGCCAGCAGGTCGATGGCTTCCTGCCGCTCGATCTCGAGGTCGGCGATCTTCTTTTTATAGCGCTCGTATTCGCCGTAAAGGTGCACGAGATCATTCTGTTCTTTGCCCCGCGGACGTTTCTGCGAATGCGTCGTAGGTTGATAATCGACCGGGCCACCGCCTGTTTTGCGCGCTTTCTTTTTGGCTTTCTTTACGCTCCTGGGAGCTTTTGAGCTGGTGGTGATCGGGCTGCTGGTCATATCCGAATAGCCGTGCTCGCCTTTGTTGATCTTGAGTTCGGTCTCGTCTTTTTTCTTCTTGTTGTAATCGATCTGGTAGTCGAAGCCGCGTTTTCCATGGATCTTTTCATTGAGTGCGGCGATCTTAACGAATTCGAGGTCGTTGATGATGGTCTGGAACGTCATGCCGCCGCCAAAAGAAGAGTCGGGGGTGAGGAACCGTGTTTCGCCCGAGCCGAACAAATGGTAGGAAAGTCCGTTGCGCTCGACCACGACGGTTGTTTGCTTTTCGCCGTTGTAGCCCCATACATCGAAGTGCAGCTGGGTAAGCTTTCCTTCGCCGGCAGTGGTGAGGTCGGTGGTGGCAAAGCGCAGGGTTTCGAGTGCTGTTTTCTTGCGCTTTTCGGGCTCGATGAGCTTTACCTGGTAGGGGAAGAGCCCTACGGCTTTCGGCAGTCCTTTATTCCAGCGGCCGCTTTCGTCTTTTTCACGCTCGTTCAGCAAACCGGACGTTTCCGATCCGTCTCCCGCGGCAACGAGCACATTCTTGAACTGATCTGCCTGTCCGCCGAGCGCTTTGAAGATCTCGAAGCTCCGCAGCTCGACGTATTCCACCACGGCGCTGTTGAGGGCTTCGATGGTAACGAGCTGGTCTTCGGGCGTGAGAAAATTGAACGAAGCCAGCATGCCGGCTTTATCGTCAAAGCTCAGTCCCGGATTCAGTACATTGAGCAGCTTTTTGTGCGGTTTGGATTCGCCGCCGTTGGATTTAAACGCAGACGCCGGAAGCTTTGGAAGCAGCAGGGCTTCGAAGCGGTCGTATTCCGTAGCGTAGCGTTCCAGCTCTTTTTCCGACTGGCGGGAAGCAAGCAGCACCTTGTTGAGCTCCCACAGCGCCATTTTATTGGCCGCTTCAGCAATGATGCCTTTGGGTGACTTGGCGATCTCGGACGTGCGGATGAACAGCTGTTCGGGATTGTTGATAATGATGTTCTCGATAGAGTCGTAATTGAGCTCTTTGTTCATAAAGCGAACATCCGGGCCTTTGTATTCGAAATAACGGCCGATGTTGTTGTCGAGGATGGGGCTTTTCTTAACGATGTGAAACAGGTAAGCGCGTTCTTCGGCGGTGAGCTCGATGGATCCCTGGGACCAGGAAACCTGAAGAAGAAGGCAGGAAAGAACAAAAAGGTAGCACTGTTTCATTTAAAAATTTTTCTCAGTTCAAATATGAGAAAAAATGCGAAATCGCAGATTCGTTACAGAAAGTACTTGTGAACATTCGGGGAAGGATGAATGAAGGAGGTTTGAATGCTGAATGTTAAATTCAGTCCGTTCGTCACGCTTTGCCTTTGCCAGCCTGCAATACAGCAACCTTAAAAAAGGCTCTAAGCAGTGTCTAAGCAATAGCTAAGCAATGGCGCAGCAATAAACCACCTGAAAATAAGCAGTGGAGCATACATTATCAAAGAGGTAATCAGCCATTGCCAGCGAATTATCATACCATGCCTCCGTTCTATCAGATTTGTAATCATTCTCTTGATAAATCATAATTGTTCTTACCAATAGACCATTGTTCATTGTCAATTGTGCCTTGTCAATTACTCTTTGTGAATTGCCAATTGTCCAATGTTGTTATTTTTGTCTGCACGAGACTATTATCCAACACATGAGCTACAAATCCCTGTTCAGAAAAAAGAATGTCAACGATATTCTGAAAGCAATGGAAACCAACGAAAGCGACGGACACGGTTCGCTGGGGCGCCACCTTGGCGTAAGGGACCTGGCTGCTTTCGGGATTGCCGCTATTATCGGTGCCGGGATTTTCAGTACGATCGGTAAAGCCAGTGCTGATGGCGGGCCTGCGGTTATTTTCCTGTTCCTGTTCACAGCCATTGCCTGTGGTTTTGCAGCCTTCGCTTACGCGGAATTTGCTTCCATGGTACCGGTCTCCGGAAGTGCCTATACGTATTCGTATGTCGCTTTTGGTGAGATCATCGCCTGGATCATCGGGTGGTCGCTCATCATGGAATACGCCATCGGGAATATCACTGTCGCCATTTCGTGGAGTGATTATTTCACCGGACTGCTGGAAAACATTAAAATAGAATCCTGGGGACTGAACGGGATCCACATTCCGCAGTGGATGCAGATGGATTACCTGTCTGCCCATAACGGTTACGACGAAGCTGTAAGCCTGATGCAGAGTGGAAAAGTGTTCGCCAATCTCGATGCCCCGCTTAAATCTGCTTACATCGCCTGGACCAGCTGTCCGACACTCGGGCCTGTCCATTTCGTGGCCGATCTTCCAGCCCTGTTCATCATCGTATTCATTACATGGCTGGTGTACCGCGGGATGAAAGAATCCCGGAACGCCAGTAATGTTATGGTGGTAGTAAAACTGGCCATTATCCTGCTGGTGGTTGCCGTGGGGATCTTTTACATCGATACGGCCAACTGGGACCCGTTCGCACCGAATGGCGTAGGAGGGATCCTGAAAGGCGTTTCGGCGGTGTTCTTTGCCTATATCGGTTTCGATGCCATTTCCACGACCGCAGAAGAATGCAAGAATCCGCAGCGCGACCTTCCGCGGGGAATGATGTGGGCGATCATTATCTGTACCTTCCTCTACATCATCATCGCCCTCGTTCTGACGGGAATGGTATCTTACAAAGAACTGAATGTGGGCGATCCGCTGGCATTTGTGTTCACGAAGTTCCAGGACCTGAAATGGCTTTCGGGCGTGATCGCCGTGAGTGCCGTGATTGCGATGGCCAGCGTACTGCTCGTATTCCAGATGGGGCAGCCGCGTATCTGGATGAGCATGAGCCGGGACGGACTGTTGCCGAAGAAATTCTCCAAAATTCACCCGAAATACAAAACGCCGTCCTTCTCGACCATCGTTGTTGGATTTGTTGTCGCTGTTCCCGCCCTGTTCCTCAACCTGACGATCGTTACCGACCTGTGCAGCATCGGAACGCTGTTCGCCTTTGTGATGGTGTGTGCCGGCGTACTCGTGCTGCAGAACAAAAAAGACATTCCGCGGGGGAAATTCAAGATCCCGTACGCGAACTCGAAATTTATCCTGCCCGCCCTGCTGGTGCTTGGGATCGTTTTATCGTTTACGCTGAATAAGGAAGCGTCGATGGCCTTCCTGAAAAACGAGCGCGAGCTGCTGAACCGAAGCGACATGCTGACGTCCCTCAACGCAGCGCAAACCGATCACATCAAGCTGGAAGTTGCCCGCATCGATTACAAGCGCTTTGAAAGCCAGGACAAAGACCTGGAGCATTATTTCAGCGATCTTACCGACGAAGAATACGTAAAGACCGCAACTGCAGTTGGCCTGACGGACAAGCAGATCTATGAAACGGGTGCAAGCCTGTTCAAGCACAAGATCCCGATGTGGATCTTCCTGCTGTCGCTGATCGCGATCACCATCTGGTCCGTTCGTGCCAATTTGTCGCTGATCCCCGTTTTGGGACTCATCAGCTGCCTCTACATGATGGCCCAGCTGAGTGTCTGGAACTGGTTCTACTTCTCGATCTGGCTGATAATCGGATTGGTGATTTATTTCAGTTACGGGAGGAAGAGGAGTAAGCTGAATGTGAAAGCGGTCTGATTATAACTAAGTATAATGAAGAAAGCCCCGACGATACTGTCGGGGCTTTCTCTTTGACTTAAAAGTTATTCTTTTATGATTTTACGGATAAAGACGGTATCGCCTATTGTTACTTCTACGTAGTACAATCCGTCGGCGCAGGCTGTCAGATCGAGTGCGCGTTTCGTTTCTGCAGAAGTGTTTTTGAGCTTAATAGCCGTTCTGCCGTAGGCGTCCATAACTTTGATCGACGTAATTTCCGAAAGCAGGGTGCTTTCCAGCGTAAACACTCCTGTGGAAGGATTCGGGAAGATCGTGAAGAGGTGCTCACCCGATTCTGTTTCAGGAGTTGCCGTGGTGGTGCGTCTCATGTAATCGCGCGACACAATGTAAGCCCAGTCGCCGGAATAGCTGCCGCCTGTCGGAGGTGCATTACTCACTAAATAGCCGCCATGCGTATTGGTCGTGAATGTATAGTCATAGGCGGTATTATGGACTCCCGTGTTGGCTCCCTGCGTATCATAGTATTCTATGTTATAAGACGTACTGGGTAAAAGACCTTTCAGGTAGAAAGTACCGGTGCTCACGGGATATTCGGGATATGGATTGGACAGGTTTGTTTCATCCATAGGATAGAAAAAAGTATACATTTGGCTGGATGACAGGAGCGGATCTGTTGTTAAGTTGAGTGCACTTTGAATGGTTGGCTCATTCTGGATCAGCTCATACATCGTTTCATAAGGCTGAACATACTCGTTGGAATTATCGGTATCGATCACATCACACTCTCCCTGGTGTGTCAGGTAGTTAATGGACCGGTTGTGAAACCAGCCGTAAAGTGCGTTCTTATCGTCTCTCGCGAGGTACAGGTTCTCAAACCCCGAATACATATTGTCGTTGTCGGAAGAGGGAGTGCTCGGAACTTTAACGGAATTGTAAGGGCCGTAATCGTAATTCACCAGGTCGATGTTTTCAAAAAAACGTCTGACGCCTACATATTCCTTTTCTACGTCCATTCCGGGGCCGTCGTGCCATTCGTCATGCGTATACCGTGCAAGCTCCCAGCTCATTCCTGCTCCGAATGAGCCGCTCAGAGCGGATGCCCATAAATTCTGGTGGAGGAATGTATTATCGCATGCGCATACGACGGATGTTGCGTCAATATCGTTCTCGTTATTGATAGCAGGCTTGTTGTAAAAAAACTGGACAGAATTGGTTTGATTTGCCTTTATTCTCAGACCATCCAGTCGCGGAAGATAATTATGGCCTGATATGAGATCAATGTGCGGCTTGCTCCATGCTCCCGCTTCCGGCGTGTGATAGCCGCCGGTGTAGCTAACGGTTGTGAGCTGACGGTCACCCAGTTCTTCCTGGATGAAGGCTGCCATTTCTTCCAGCCAGTTTTCGGCAACGGCGCTGTGTCCCGCAACGTCCCAGAAACCGGGGTACTGGTCTACTTCACTCATGAGCTCATGGACCATAAAGCTTGTGGAATAGCCCCAGCGTGCGCTGATGTAACGCAGTTTGTGTTTGTAGAGCTTTTTCGCCGTTGCATTGCTGAAGAAATCGAAATTGCTCGTCAGGCCGCTGATCCCTTTGTATTGTTCATTGGGGTCAGGAACTGAGTCATGCCCTGGCCCATCGTTGTAGGGGTTCCATTCCCAGTTTTCAGAGTAACCGTATGCGAACAAGTAACTGTCCGGGTCCGGCTTAACTGTTCCGTGAAGCAGGGTCGTCATGATAAGGCCAACTTCACGTTCCTCGGCATTTTCAAAGATGTTGTCCAGCTCAGACATTTCTATCTGCCTCGAATCGTAATTGTTGAGCCGGTCGTATTCGATCTCAAGTCCCCAGGGAGCCATGATGAGGCGGGTGAAATTTCCGCCTTCGCCGCTGCCATTATCGGAAAGGTCGTCCAGGTATTCCACATAGTCGTCGCGGTAGCCGCGCTTGATACGGTGATCGGCAGGAAAGCTACAATTCTCTGTTAAACAGTTATCGCCACTTGTATACAATTGAGTGGCAAACGGCGCATTATCGCCTACCGGGAAAAATTGTTCTCCGTCGTCGTACTGCAGGTACCTGTTATTAGCTGCCACATTGATAAACCCGTGTTTTTCGCTGGCAATGACCTTGAAGCTGAAGAAAAAGTTCTCGCTCATGGGTACGCCGTTGATCCATACGGTAATATAACCGTTCCATTCTCCGAGCTCATCCGGTGAAAACCGCAGTCTCCATTCGTAAGGATTGGTCGCATCGAACGCCCAGTCGGGTTCAGGGCCCGTATCGTCGTCATTAAACTGTTTGTAGAAAAAACCGTGTTTGATCACTCCGGACGAATGGGGACTGCTGGGCCGGAAAAACACGGCGTCCACGCTGATATGGGCCGGATCGTAAGGGTTGATGATCGTCCCGTTGGCTAAAGCTGCATCATAAGTAGCAGTGGTGGGCTTATAGTTTCCGGTCACATCGTTCAGGAAGGTATTGATGCGCGTATCGAGTTGCGGAAGATTGATACCAAACTCTACTTTCTCATACTTACCGATACTTCCGGTGGTTGGCTCCAGCATAACCGCATCCAGTTGCTGATTGGCGATCCGTGCCTGGAAATGACCAGTTGAGCCGGCAGCGCTGCTGACTTTAAAGCCGGGACAGAATTGGATCTTTTCTCCTGAGATCAGCTCATAGTTTCCGGCAGTGCCTACCCCAAGTGTTACAGGGCTGCTGCAGGCCACGTTGATCTGCGCTGGGTCGAAATAACCGAAACCGGAATTGGTCAGGGTGATTCCGTTCAGGTTCAGCTGTGTAAAGCTGAAGCCGGCAATGCACACAAAGAGCGAGCTCAGTATGATTGCTGTAGGTGATGAATAATTCATAATAAAAAGATTAAAAAGAATTTAATGCTTTGCTGAGCTTAACTGCTGTTTCAGCAATTCGATTTCCGCTTTTTGCAATTCCTGGATTTTTTGTTGCTCGATCATGTACAGTGTGAGCTCTTCCACTTTTTCAACCAGTATCCTGGTCATATCGCCCAGGTTAATGCCTTCTTCTGCAACAACAGCCGCGCTTGGTACGTTGGGCAAATGCCCGTTCAGGTTAATATAGCTCTGTACGTCTTTCAGCGGCATCAGTTTATACGAAGGCTGAAACACATAATCGGGGAATGGAAAATTGGTTCCCAGCATGACGTTTACTTCGGTTGCATACACTTTTCCATTGCCATATACTTTGAAAACATCCGTTGCACCTGCCCTGGTAATGGTGAATGCTCTGCCATCGGAGGATACTGTTTTCTGCATTTCCCCGTCGCGCTTCAGTACGAAGGTTTTGGTCCAGTCCCAGTCGTAAGCGTTGTTAGTCTGATTGGGAACAATGGTAAATGCGTAATCGTCTGTGCCGCCATTGGCCATAAACAGTGTTTTAGATCCATTTGCAGCGGCATAGATCGTGTTCCCGTTTGCAATTTCGACATCTCCCTTGAAATAACCGGCCCTGGAATTAGCTCCTGTTCCTATGGAATAAAGCCCGAATGCCGTGGCATTGGTTGAGCTGTTGTTTGATCCTGTATTATTCACATAGCTGGACAAGCCGATTCTGACCGATGCTGTAGTACATGTAACCTCTGCATAGATTCCTGTCGCCGTACCGGTTCCGGTCCCGGCAACGTTGGAATAAATACCGATCCTTGAGCCTGATCCGGAGCCGTCTAAATAGTTGTGAAGCCCGTAGCCAGTTGCTGACGAAATTGGGGTCGATGAATTGTAAATACCATAAGACATACTTGTAGAGTTGGATGATAAGGAATTGTAAATACCATATTTGGCCCCGTTCCCGGTCGAGATCAGGCGGCTTCGAAGACCAAACTGTGTAGCAGAACTTCCGACCTCTATAAGATTATCAATTCCCGATGGAAATACATTATTGATACTGTAGACGCCTAATTTAAAGGAGCTGATCGATTGGCCGATACCTACACCGCCTTTTGCTACCAGCAGATTTCCGTTTGTTGTCGAGATGTTCCCGTTTGTGGTGGCAGTACCGTTGGTAGCGTCCCATGTGTTTTGTGAAAAGGACACATTGGCGCACAGCGTGATAACGCTGAAAAAGATGATTTTTTTCATTGCTTTTGATTTAGATGATGAGCTGTAAAGATACCTGCATGTGAGCTCAAAGATCCGTGAACTTTCTATAAAGCCCTTTTGGGAATCTTAAACTACAGGCAGGGTTTTTTAACGGAAAAGGAGCTTTTAATACACGCCGGATTGTTCAGTCCTTTTCCATTTTCAATCAGCTGCACCGAACTCTATGCGCTGATATCGTTGTCAATCGCCATTATCTGTTGATAATTATCCATTGTGAATTGTCCCAATTGATAATTGTCCATTGTCAATTCTTCCGTATCTTCGCGAACCAAAAAACGAATACAGCATGTTTGAAAATCTTACGGACAAATTTGAACGCGCCTTTAAGGTCCTCAAGGGACAAGGGCAGATCAGTGAAATAAACGTTGCTGAAACGCTCAAAGAAGTACGCCGCGCATTGCTCGATGCCGATGTCAACTATAAAACGGCCAAGGATTTCACCGACCGTGTGAAGGAGCAGGCGCTGGGACAGAATGTGCTCACGGCCATTTCTCCTTCCCAGCTCATGGTGAAGATCTGCCACGAAGAGCTCGTTGAGCTGATGGGCGGAAACGAGGTCGAGATCAACATCCAGGGAAATCCGGGAATCGTCCTGATGTCGGGACTCCAGGGATCGGGTAAAACGACTTTCTCAGGAAAGCTCGCCAATCACCTCAAAACAAAGAAAAATAAAAAGCCATTATTGGTTGCCTGCGACGTTTACCGTCCTGCAGCCATCGATCAGCTCCACGTACTCGGCGAGCAGCTGGGCATCGAGGTGTATTCCAATAAAGAAGAAAAAGATCCGGTGAAGATCGCTACAGCGGCCATCATCCACGCACGCAGCAACGGGTTCAACGTTGTGATCGTCGATACCGCCGGGCGACTGGCGATCGATGAGGCGATGATGGACGAGATCGCCCGCGTTAAACAGGCGATCAATCCTTCCGAAACCTTGTTCGTGGTGGATTCCATGACCGGGCAGGATGCAGTGAACACCGCTAAAGCTTTTAACGAGAAGATCAATTTCGACGGTGTCGTACTGACCAAGCTCGACGGTGATACACGCGGTGGAGCTGCGCTTTCGATCAAGGCAATTGTCGATAAGCCGATCAAATTCGTCGGAACAGGCGAGAAGATGGACGCACTCGACGTGTTCTATCCGAAACGTATGGCCGACCGTATTCTCGGAATGGGTGACGTTGTTTCCCTCGTGGAGCGCGCCCAGGAGCAGTTCGACGAAGAAGAAGCGAAGAAATTACAGCGCCGTATCCAGAAAGACCAGTTCGATTTCAACGATTTCCTCGGACAGATCCAGCAGATCAAGAAAATGGGGAACGTGAAAGACCTCATGGGCATGATCCCGGGAATGGGGAAAGCGATCAAGGACGTCGACATCCAGGACGACGCGTTCAAGCACATCGAAGCCATTATCTTTTCCATGACGCCGCAGGAACGCAGCAATCCCGCACTGATGAACGGATTGCGCAAGAACCGCATTGCCAAAGGAAGCGGAACCAACATACAGGAAGTCAACAAGCTGATGAAACAGTTCGAAGACACCAAGAAGATGATGAAAATGATGAGCAATCCCAAGAACATGATGGGAATGATGAAGCAAATGAAAAACATGAAAGGCGGCATGCCGGGCATGTAATCTTCATCAGCAACATACGATACAATGCTCAATTTTCCCCTTTCGGCAAACGGACCATTCTCTTCGCTTTTCAGGGAAAAAGAACTACACGATTTTAAAGAAGCCTGTGCATTTGTGCAGGCTTTGCCTTATGGACGCAATTCGGAACGGGCCGATTTCAGCCTCGTGGTCCGCGAAGGAAAAGGCGCCTGTTCGGGAAAACATGCCTTACTGGCTTCACTGGCCGAAGAGAACGGGCAGGAAGGCGTAGAGCTGATCGCCGGGATTTTCCTGATGTCGGGCGAAACGCACCCGGTGCTGGAATCCTTTTTTATCGGTAAGCCCTACACGGCCATTCCGGAATGTCACTGTTACCTGCGTTTCAATGGCGAGCGCTTTGATTATACCGCTCCCGGAAACGGTATGGAGCGGATCGCTCCGAAGATCGTGCGGGAGCAGCGCATCGAGCCGCAGCAGGTCGTGGACTGGAAACCGAAGATGCACCGCCACTACCTGGAAAGCTGGCTGAAGCGCAAAACCGGACTGGCACTAACCTTCGAAGAGCTGTGGAACGATCGCGAAGCATGCATCCGGCTCATGAGTCAGTAGTAGCATCCTGAAGTCCTGACATCCTAAAGTCTTAATATCTTTAAATCTTAACATCCAGTTGTCCAATTTCCTCCTTATAGCCGTGTGCATGCTGGCCGGATTCTTTCTCAGAAAGTCCGGCGTGCTTTCAAAAGAAGCGTCCAAAGGGATCAATACCTGGATCATTTACATTGCGCTGCCGGCCGTTTCCTTCAAATTCCTTCCGCACATTCACTGGACAAAAGAGCTGATCATTCCGGCAGCGGTTCCTGTTATCGTGTGGATCGGTGCGCTGGCCTGGGTCTGGCTCTATGTGAAACTAAGCAAAAAACTTGTCGGCAAAGCGACCATTGGCGGCATGAAGATCGTTTCCGGCCTGTGCAATACATCGTTCGTCGGATTTCCGCTCATCATGGCCTATTACGGCGAAGACCATCTCGGCATTGCCGTCATTCCGGACCAGATCACATTTATTTTACTCTCAACGGTCGGGCTCACGGCTGCGATCAAAGGCTCGTCTGCCGGAAAGTTCTCGTTTGGGCTGCTGGCACGGCGCATTGTGAAGTTCCCGCCGGTCTGGGGCTGCGTACTGGCGCTCACACTTCCGCATGTGGTCGACCTGTCGCCGCTCGATCCGATGATCGATAAGCTGGCCGGTACCGTTGGTCCGCTGGCTTTGTTCTCCATCGGTTTACAATTGCAGTTCGACGGCTGGAAAGAAGAGCTCAGGCCCATTCTGTATATGCTGAGCTATAAGCTCCTGCTTGCACCGCTGCTGATCTTCCTGCTGCTGTTCCTGACCGGTTTCAGAGGCCCCGTTGCACAGATCAGCGTGTTCGAAATGGCCATGCCCACCTTGCTCACTGCCGGTATTATCGCCGACGAGTTCAACCTGAACGCAAAGCTCGTCAACCTCACCATCGGGTTGAGCATCCTGGCGAGCTTCCTCACAACTGCCGTTTGGTACCAGGTGCTGCAGTGGCTGGGGTAGACCGGTAGTCGATAGTCTCCAGTCTTGAAGTCTCCCGTCTCCTGAAATCCTGAAATCCTGGCGTCCTGACGTCTTGATGTCCCGATATCCTAAACTCTTAAAATCCTGCTGTCTTGAAGTCCTGATCCGACTGCGACTGACTGAGGAAGTCTGCTTCGGATTTATCTCCTGTCTTTCCGTCTCCTGTCTTTTTAGTATTTTCATCCACCAAAACAATTACGATGATTGCATATAAGAGATTCTTTACGATCCTGCTTGCCGGGGCGTCGGCCTTCACTTCCTTTGCCCAGGAACAGCTTACTTACCAGGTGCCTCCCAAAGAGATCCTCGAGCTGGTGAAAGTCGACCGGGCGCCGTCTGTCATTATGGACAGCAAGAAACAGGTGCTCGTATTCCTCTACAGCAATGCGTACAAAACCATTGAAGAAATTTCCGGGCAGGAGCTCAAGCTGGCGGGACTGCGCATCAATCCGGCCACCAACAACGCTTCCAATCCACGCTATTACACGAAGATCAGCATCCAGGCTTCGCGTACTGCACCGGCTGTCTTTGTGTCCGGGCTTCCCGAAAGCACCATGCTGACAAACATTTCCTGGTCGCCCGACGAAACAAAGATCGCCTGCACGGAAATTCTCTCCGGGGGATTGCGACTGTGGATCATCGATGTGAAAAGCGCTTCCGCGGTAAGCATAGATGGCGCAGAGCTCAACGGGGCCATCGGCTCGCCTTTCAAATGGTTCAGCGACAGCAGATCCTTATTGATCCGCGCCATTCCTTCGGGAAGAAAAGAACTGTCCTACCCGGAAAAAGCAGTTCCGACAGGTCCTTCCGTTGCAGTAAGCGATGGAACGAAAGCGCAGAACAGGACCTACCAGGATTTGCTTAAAAACCAGCTCGACGAACAGAACTTCGAGCTGCTCGCTACTTCCGAGCTGCTGAAGCTGGGACTCGACGGCAGTATTTCAACCTGGCAGAAACCGGACCTTTACCTGGGCGAAAGCTTTTCTCCCGATGGGAAATATGTCCTCGTGACCACCATCAAACGGCCTTTTTCCTACATCGTTCCGTATTACAATTTCCCAACCGTGACAACCGTTTACGACCAGTCCGGGGCCTTTATCCGCACCATTTACGAAAAGCCGCTCACGGATAACCTGCCGAAAGGATTCATGGCCGTTCAGAAAGGAAAAAGACAGATCGGCTGGAGGAACGATCAGCCTGCAACGCTTTACTGGGCCGAAGCACTCGACGGCGGAGATCCTGCGGTTGAAGTGGCTTTCCGCGATGAGGTCTTTACCTGGGAAGCGCCGTTTGCCGAAAATAAGAGCAGGTCGCTTCTGAAAACGCCTCAGCGCTACGCCGGGATCATCTGGGGAACAGCTGCGTGCGCGATCGTTTACGACAGCTGGTACAATACACGGAACGAAAAAACGTATGCCTTCAATCCTGAAGCTCCGGCAAAAGGGCTGAGCCTGCTGTTCGACCGCAATTCACAGGACGAATACGGCAACCCGGGAGATTTCCAGACCACGCGCAACCAGTACGGCCGCGAAGTCCTCGAGCTCGATGGCAAAAATGCGCTGCTGATCGGGGAGGGATTCAGTGAACAAGGACAGTTCCCGTTCGTGGACCAGTACAATGTGCAGACGAAAACGAAGACGCGCATCTATCAGTCAACCTACTCCGATAAGCTGGAATCCATCATCGACGTGCTCGACCTGAAAAAGCGGGAGCTGCTCGTGCGCATCGAATCGCCGACCGAGTACCCGAATTACTACATCAGGAAAATGCAAACTTACTCTGCCGATGCCGCGAAGCGCATGAGCTTAAGCATTCCGCCGGTTGCCATTACCCATTTCGGGAACCCGTTTGCAGGCATTGCAGGTGTGCAGAAAGAAGTGATCACCTACAAACGCGCCGACGGCCTCGAACTGAGCGCTACCTTATACCTGCCGGCCGCTTACGATAAATCGAAAAAAGAAAAGCTGCCCATGATCATGTGGGCCTATCCGCAGGAATTCAAGGACAAGAACAGCGCTGCTCAGAATACGACCAACCCGAATGCGTTCATCTTTCCGAATTACGGATCGCCGATCTACTGGGTAACCCGCGGCTACGCCATTCTCGACGAGGCTTCTTTCCCGATCGTGGGCGAAGGCACCGAAGAGCCCAATGATTCCTTCATTACGCAGCTGGTCGCCAATGCAAAAGCGGCCATCGATGCCGTCGACAGCATGGGTTACATTGACCGGAGAAAAGTAGCTGTGGGCGGACATTCCTACGGGGCGTTCATGACCGCGAACCTGCTCACGCATTCCGACCTGTTTGCTGCCGGCATAGCCCGGAGCGGAGCTTACAACCGTACACTGACGCCTTTTGGCTTCCAGGGCGAAGAGCGCAATTACTGGGAAGCAAAAGAAGTCTACAACAGCATGTCGCCTTTCAATTATGCCGACCAGATGAAAACACCGCTGCTGCTCGTTCACGGTGAAGCGGACAACAATCCGGGAACATTCCCCATCCAGAGCGAGCGTTATTTCAACGCACTGAAAGGTTTCGGCGCGCCCGTGCGTTATGTGGTCCTCCCGAAAGAAAGTCACGGTTATTCCGCTATCGAATCCATCCTGCACCTGTTGTGGGAGCAGGACCAGTGGCTGGAGAAATACGTAAAGAACCGGGCGAAGTAGAACCGTGTTATTTACTACCGCTTCGTTTAACAGTTGTTCCGTCAAACAACAGGGAATTGTTCTGCCCCTCCACGATGAGCAATTCTTCGCCAAGCTCGTAAACATTCAGGTAGCCGTAACCATACAAATTGATGAAGGTCGGAATGTTCAGCGCCATGGTAATGCCGGGAATCACTACTTCATTGCGTATTGCCGGCGGTGCCATCTTGGAAACGAATGACTGCGCTGCGATATCGATGGAAGAGCCGGTATACCTGAAGTTGTTATTGCAGTAAATGAGGATCCGCGTGTCTTTGGATGGAATAAGCTTTTGCAGGCTCCACACATTGAAGTCGGAGAAATTAAGGTGTATAGCGCCCTTCAGGTGCTCGGCGTCGTACATTTTCTTCGACCGGGTGTCGAGGATAACGGTGTTGGGCTCCGAAGCCATCTGCTGAAACTCAGCAAAACTGACCAGGCGGTCTTTCCGGTATTCCTGTACTTCAGTGGCCAGTTTCAGGTAATCGTCGAAATTCACCATGTCCGCTTTTTTGTAAGTTGTATCTGAGGGAACAGGTTGCGCGGTCGTTACCGGCTGCCGGTCAGTGTTTCCGAAAGCAAGCTCCGTGCGGGTGTTAAAGGCAATGATACCTGCGAACAGGAATGGAAGAAAAGAAGCAATATGCATGATACAGGTTTTAAGATTAGCTCTTCCATACAACTCATGTGCGGTTTGGTTCACTGTGGGAAATATTGGGTAGCGGTTGGTCCCGAAAGCCTTCGGGATCCCAATTCCCCCAAAAGAATCAGGCTTAAAACCAAGATTGAGAATTTCTACCTGAATTCATACATCTCCGGTTCTCTAACACACAGTACTTTTAACATTCCTCTGCGTAATCAGCGGTATCTGCGTGAGACGAAAACCCCTAATCGATTAGCCTGCCGGAGCGTTGAGTTTACTGTTCCTGAGCTTCTTCACAATGAAACGAATAAGAAAATCGGTAAATACGCTGAGCACATAATAAAGCAGCAATACAACCGGGTAAAGCACAACGTAGAAAAAAGTGTACCCGTGACTTCCTGCCGCATGTATACCGATCGCGTTGTCGATGTAGTCGTATGCATAAACGCAGGAAACGACAAATATAAAAGGGTTAATGATGCGAAGCACCGCGTAACGGCGGGGAAGCTTCCCCGAAGGATTTTTGCGCCGATAAAGCAGCAGCAGTACTGCGTGGAACAGGTAAAAGATCAGGAGTACGAACAGTGCAGGTCCGACCGGCCCGGTAGTAATCAGGAACTGTGCCCATTTGCTGATCTTCGGATGGAGTACCACTTCCAGGAGCGGCGAAGGAATTCCTGCTACCGTCAGAACGAGTGAGTCTCCTGCGGGAATAGGGTATTTTTTACCGAGCTGCAGCTCCGTTGGAACGGATAGCTCCGAAGCATCGACGGTCAGCGTCATCGTTCCGAATGATCTCCAGTACGTTGCCGGAGACAAGGCGTATCGGAAACTGTATTCGTTCACCCAGTTCCACCCGTTTATCCACTGAAAAGCCGTGTAGGAAACACGGATAATGTGATCGCCCTTTGACAGGTCGGTCTCGAAATACTTGAGCTGATCGAAACGAATAACGTTTCCGCCGTTTTTGGAGTCCATCACAGTGATGTGCTGCTCTTCATCGTAAAAGGCCGAAGAGTCGAACAGGTAGGCAAAGTCGCTGAAAGGCGTATTTTCAGCAGCCTGGAAAGCTTCCGGAACCTTCATGAGCGGAACGGGAACACCGTCGACGGATACCGTGAAGCCGGAAGAATATTCGAGCGCCACGAACAGCAGCGGGATATTTACTCCGTCCTTGTCTACGCGGATATGGTAAGCAATATCGAAACGCGCCGTCCGGAAATCCTTGGCGGGCTTTATCCTGAGCTCTTCGTGCAGAATGTCGGTGTAGGCATTCGTAAAAGGGCGGGCGCTTTTAGAGCCCCGTTTTCCGGGTTCCGCCATATTGGCCATCAGCGAAAGCTGAAGCAGCAGGCAGGGCAGGAGGAGGAGGAAGCGCAGACGGAACATTCCGGAGAGGCTAGACAAGAGATTCGCCGTTGCTGTCCGTCGTAAGCACGTCACTCATGTAATCGAAGAACGGACGAAGCGCTTTAAACGTTTCGTTCAGGTGCTGCAGAAAATCGGGCGACAGTACTTCTTCATCCGTAAAGCGGTGTGTGAGAATAAATTGTTTGTGGCGCAGCCATTCGATACCGGGATGATTGATGTCGAATCCTTTCGGGGCCGTTTTTACCTTTTCTCCGCCCAGCGACCCGAAGGTATTCTGGATCACCGGATTGTCGAACAGCTCGTACCAGTCTTCGTAGTTCAGCGAAATATCTTCACGGATCCGTTTCAGATCGTCCGGGCTCGGGCTAAAAAAGCCCCCGCCAATGAACGAATTCCCCGGCTCGAGGTGAAAGTAATAACCGCCCCTCAGTTCGGCCGTCGCCCTTCCGAACCGGAATCCCCAATGGGTTTTATACGGCTTTTTGTCTTTTGAAAAGCGCGTATCGGCGTAAATTCTGAACAGGCTCGCTTTGCCCGAAGCGGTAGAAATGAGATCGTGCACCTTCAGCTCGTTCAACAGGGCATCCGCAAAATCGATCACCACCTGGTGCTCTTTCTGGTAACGCGCCTTGTTCTCTGCAAACCATTCGCGGTTATTGTTCTTTGAAAGGTCGTCCAGGAATGTGAACGAGGAAGGAGGGATCACAGCATGTTTCATAACTCAAAGATAACCAAAATACGCTGTGTGCCAGTAGCAGGAATGATGCGATGCGTAGTCATGGATGCCGCCTGGCACATACGTGCCGGAGGTGTACCACAGGTGTAGCGAACACATAGATACGATCTGCATGCACTGGAGATACGACGGTGTTACAGCGGTGTTGCTATCCAATAGTTCCATCTGTTGTTTTTGCCGGTAACCGCTAGTAATCACAGCGCGGGTGCCTGCAGCGCCTCCAGTAATCGATGATGATCTTGATGGTGTGCTTCATCTCGGCATAATTGTTCCCTTTTTCGAAAAAGCCCTGCACGGTCATGTTCATATAGGCATCGTTGACCAGCTCCTGGCTGGCGGAAGTCGAGTAAAAGAGAAAAGGAATACTTCTTTTCTTGAGCTCGGGATCTTTGTCCAGCTCGCGCTTAAAGTTGATACCATTTAAGACCGGCAGATTGATGTCGCAGAAAATCATGAAGGGATCGTTCGTCATATCGCTGAGATAGGTTAAAGCGTCTTCGCATTTCTGGATCCAGACGATCTCATTCTTAATCTGGAGGTCTTCCAGGATCTCTTTCAGAATGTCGTGATCTTCTGCGTCGTTGTCTATGATAATGATCGGGCCTGATTTCATAACGTGGCGTTTTATGCTCCGGATACCACGTAATTATTCTTCCTGTATCCGCAGCGTTTCAAACGAATGTAGCTTTTATTTCTCTGCCCGGTACTTTTCAGTTTTTACGTTAGGTTTCTTTAACTGAAAGTGATTGTTGTCCGACAACTGATGGCTGCGTTGATTTCAGCACCGGCATTCCTTTATTTAATCATCCTTTTTAACTATCTTTCAGTAACCGGATGGTTTTTACATACCTGAAACAGGAATCCAAGAATGGCCCGCAGCCGGAGTATCCCCGGGTGATCTCCGGGTAACAGCCGGTTGATACGCGGGCTGTCTATAAGGAACGCATAAGGAATCCATACATGATCTACCAGTTATGCACGAGGTTGGCATTCAGCAGCTAGCTTGCAGCTATTCTGTTTGTAGTTTTTCACTTAGTATTCGAGCTTGCTCACATTCAGGTCCACCGCGTTCCTGATTCCCGGCAGCCTTCCGGTCTCGGAGAACTGCCAGTGAATTACGTCGGTATCAGTCATGTACTGCGGTTCCCTGCTGTAGGCTGCGAGCCAGAATTTGTAGCCCGGAAAGCGGTTGCGGAACTTGGTCTCATAATAGCTCAGGGAGGTATAGATCACGGGCCGCATGCCGGAAACGCGCTCTACTTCGGTAAGCCAGATCTTCATTTTGGCAATGAGGTCTTCGTCGGACAGGCCTTCGTCCTCGACATCGAGCACAGGCGGCAGGTCGATATCGCGCTTTTTCCAGTGGGCAAGAAAATGTTCTGCCTGCGGCCGGGGTGCATTTTTCGCCTGGAAGTAATGGTAGGCGCCGTTCAGGATGCCCATGTCGTTCAGGATGCTGCGGTTGCGCTCGTACTGCGTATCCGTGTGGTCTGCTCCCTCGGTGACTTTGCAGTACACGAAGTCGATCAGCGTATCGAAGCCTTTTTCGTTGAAAAGCTGGTCCCAGTCAATCTCTCCCTGGTGATGCGAAACGTCTATGCCAACCGTCGAATAGCCTTCGGGAATGATCTTGCGGAAGTGTTTGGGTGTTTCGACCACCACGTTGGTTTGGAACCAGAACCAGAAAAATCCGCCGATGCCCACTAACAGCAATACCCACAGGAGGCGTTTGCCGCTTTTGCCCGAAGATGCTTTACGGGAAGTGCGTTTTCGGGGCCGGGATGATTTGCGCTTTGCCAATTTCAGTTGTTTGTCCGCAAATATAGCGGATTGTTAGGAAGAGGAAGGATAGAAGGATAAAAGAGGAAAGACGGGAAGATAGCTGGAGGGCAGGAGTTCTTGATTTCAAGGCAGGAAGAGATGAAGACGCGATAGCCTATACATAAGAGTGTGGGGAATATTGGATAGCGGTTGGGGAATTTCCCAATTCCCCTCAGAAAAAACGCTTTCCCTAAAGCGGAAAAGCGTTTCGTTTTATAATGATCGTGTCGTGCGGAACCAGCAACAATTTAAATCAATTCTCTGCGTAGATCCGCGCCATCTGGAGCACTGGAATCCTGGGATCTTAAAATCATGATCTCCTGAAATCCCTTCGTATCAATTACTTCTTAAAATTCGGAGCAACGATCAGGTCTTTCGTCCCGTGGCCCCAGGAATAGAATCCCTCGCCGGTCTTTACACCTTTTTTTCCGGCGGTGACCATGTTCACCAGCAACGGACAAGGTGCGTATTTCGGATTTCCGAACCCGTCGTGCAGCACTTCGAGGATCGCCAGGCAAACATCCAGCCCGATAAAATCGGCCAGCTGCAGCGGCCCCATCGGGTGTGCCATTCCAAGCTTCATCACGGTATCGATCTCTTCAACGCCTGCAACGCCTTCAAACAGCGTGTAAATCGCTTCGTTGATCATCGGCATGAGGATCCTGTTGGCCACAAATCCCGGGTAATCGTTCACTTCGACCGGTACTTTGTTCAGCTTGCGGGACGTTTCCATGATCAGGTCCGTAACGGCGTCCGAAGTGGAATAGCCGCGAATGATCTCCACGAGCTTCATCACCGGTACCGGGTTCATGAAGTGCATACCGATCACTTTATCGGGACGGGTTGTAACGGAGGCAATCTTCGTAATGGAGATCGACGACGTATTGCTGGCAAGGATGACTTCCGGTGACGTAGCGGCGTCCAGCTGCTTGAAAATGTTCAGTTTCAGGTCGATGTTTTCCGTAGCGGCTTCTACCACGAGCTCAACACCTTTCACACCTTCTTCGATGGACGTGAAGAGCGTGATATTCGCAAGTGTTGCTGCTTTATCTGCTTCGGAGATTGCTTCTTTGGCTACCTGTCGGTCGAGGTTTTTTGTAATAGTGGCAAGTCCTTTATCGAGGGAGGCCTGCGCCACGTCAATCAAAGAGACAGTGTATCCAAACTGGGCGAAGGTATGTGCAATACCATTTCCCATTGTTCCTGCTCCGATTACGGCAACTTTTTTCATGTCGGTTCTAAATTGAGGGGCAAAGATAAAGACAATGAACAATTGGCAATGAAGCGGCAGCGAATTTAAATGGGCGTGTTGTTCAGCAGCACTTTCACCTGTTGCCGCAGGAGCCAGCCTTCCCAGTCAACCGCTACCTTGTCCCAGTTGAATTGCTCGTAATTCACGCTCCCGTCTGCATTCATCGGGAAGAAATTGTGCTCGCAGCCCTGGTAAGCGTGAAATTCCACATGGGTTTTTCCTGTGCGGACCAGGTCGGCAGCAAGCATAAGAATAAAAGGAGCGCACCAGTCTTTGGAGCCGTACGTGATGTATACAGGAATTTTCAGCCGCATGAATTTTTCGGTCAGCGGCTGTGAAAAAGACCAGGTCGTTTTAAAAGGATCGCCGAGCGCAGCAGTGTCCAACTGCGGGTTGGCGACAATTTCCCGCCAGTATTGCAGGTAGCTCTGCATCCGGCTGTCATTTTCGTCTGAGCTTGCCGCCTCGGAGAGCATGGAAACAATTCTTCCCGCCGGATTTCCACCTGAATAAATGAGCTGCGTCACTTTTTTTGAAGCAACGGCCATGCCCAGCGCGACCGAGCTTCCTTCGGAATGTCCGGCAACAACCAGTTCTTTTTTCGAAACCCAGCTGTATTGCTGAAGCCGTTTAATGATGGCAAGGTTGCGCTTTACATAAAAATCCAGGTGGTTGTTTTGCTGGAACGCTACAGGGTCGCAGCCTGTGCTGTCGGTGTAGCGGAAGTTGGACTGCAGCTCTTCCCGCGAGCCCGCCAGCGGAACCCCGGGCTTACCGACGATGACCAGGTGATAATTTGTTGCAAGCGAATCCGGGCTGAACGGAAAAACGCCGTATGCACCGTCTTTATCGTATTTGATCAACGGCTGAGGCATGCTTCCCTGGCAGAAAAAGAGCAAGGGTTTCTTTACTTCCTCGTCGCCTCGTTTGCTGTAGATCAGTACATCGGCCGTGTCTTTCCCGTAGCGGATCCTGGTATGCTGAAAGCCCAGTGATCTTGGTGTCGGTTCCTGGCAGAAAGCGCTGCCTGCGCTGAGCAGGATAAAAAACAGGAGTCGTTTCATTGTCTGTTGGTTGAAGTGTTTAAGCTGCCAAAAATAGTAAGAAGTACGGCAGCTATCCGAATACGATAACCCCAACAGGTAACAGATCGTGCGCGATCGTCCCGGATGGCTGATGCTGTTATCAATGAAAATCGTTGGGAATGTTACCGGCGATTGCCCTGGAGCTTATCGAGCAAAGAGCGCACTTCTTCCGCGCGGCGCGTGCCGATCAGCATGCGCCTGCCGTTTTTCAGTACCAGCTGTATGCCTTCTTTGCCAGAAATATTCAGCGCTACGCCGTTGCGCATAGAGACCCGGGCCCCGAAACCGCCGTATTCGACCAGCGGGCTGTAGTTCCTGACGGTGGCTGTTTCAACGTCTTCCCACCTGATTACGCGGGCTTTCCTGTGAAGCGGGAAAAAGCGGTAGCTGATAAACGTTTCGGTGATCTCCGTTTCCAGCCGTATGGCGTACAACAGAACGATCGGCAACAGGGAAAACAACGCGGCAAAAACAAGCGGGAACACCATCACCGGTTTCGGGGCATCTTCTGCAAAAACCAGCAGGTACGTGAGAATAGCAGGCACCGAGGCAATAGCCGCCATTACCGGCCAGATCCACCACTGGCGGAACCGCTGTACTTCGCGAAAGGGAAATGCGGGTGTGTCCATGGCTTAAATTTACGGATTTACAGGGATGAGACAAAAGACGGAAAGACCGGAGAGGAAAGATTAACAGGATTCATGACTAAAAACCGCAGGTCCATCTGCCATTTTTTACCGCGCAACACGCAATTGTCCGTCGCCAGTGTGAATTGCTTTTGCTAGATTTGTAACCGTACTAAATAAAATCGTATATGATTCAATTGTCTGATCGTTTGCTGGCCATGGAAGAATCCGCAACCCTTGCAATGTCGCGCAAAAGCCGCGAGCTCAAAGCACTGGGAAAAGATGTTATTTCATTGAGCCTCGGAGAGCCGGATTTCTACACGCCGCAGTTCATTAAAGATGCTGCCGTGGAGGCCATGGAACAGAATTTCACCATGTACACACCGGTTTCCGGCTACGACGACCTGCGTGAGGCCATTGCCACTAAATTCATGCGCGACAACAGTATCCGGTACACAAAAGACCAGATCGTAGTATCGACCGGGGCCAAGCAATCCATTGCGAACCTCGTTATGAGCACCATCAATCCGGGCGATGAGGTCATTATTCCCGCTCCTTACTGGGTTTCTTACGCTGAGATCGTGAAAGTAGCCGAAGGTGTTCCGGTGATCGTTCCGACGGCTATTGAAAACGACTTTAAATTCTCCCCGGAGCAATTCGCAGCAGCCATCACGCCGAAAACAAAGATGATGATGTTCTCTTCGCCCTGCAACCCGACGGGAACCGTTTATACCAAAGAAGAATTACGCGCACTCGCGGATGTACTGGTGAAACACCCGGATATCATCGTGATGTCAGACGAAATATACGAACACATCAACTTCGTGGGGCACCATTTCTCCCTGGCGCAGTTCGATGATGTGTATCCGCAGGTGGTTACCGTGAACGGCGTTTCCAAAGCGTGGGCCATGACAGGCTGGCGCGTGGGCTACATCGGTGCCTCGAAAGAAATTGCCGATGCGTGCAACAAAATGCAGGGACAATTCACTTCCGCTACCTGCTCGATCGCCCAGCGTGCAACGATTGCTGCCGTAAATGCAGATCCTGCGATCCTGAAAGAGATGATCGCCGCTTTCAAAAGCCGCCGCGAGCTGGTATTGAAAGCGCTGGCCGGTATGCCCGGCGTAAAAGCCAATAAGCCGGGCGGTGCCTTTTATGTATTCCCTGATATTTCCGCATTCTTTGGGAAAAAGTTCGGCGATAAAGTCATCGCAACAGCCGAAGACCTGTGCATGTACCTGCTCAACGACGGACTGGTGGCACTGGTTTCGGGCGAAGCGTTCGGCGATCCCAATTGCCTGCGTATTTCCTATGCTGCTTCCGAAGAAACCTTAACAGAGGCGATGCGCCGCATGGCGGATGCTTTAAGCAAACTGACCATATGACCATAGAGGAGCTGCTGCAGGCCTTTCGGACGAAGAAGATCCTGGTGATCGGAGATGTGATGATCGATGCGTACATCCTGGGAAAGGTACATCGTGTGAGCCCGGAAGCGCCGGTGCCGATCGTGAGCCTTTCCGGGAAGGAAGAACGCCTGGGTGGTGCCGCAAACGTAGCGCTCAACCTGGCTTCGCTCGGCGCAACGCCTGTTCTGTGCTCCGTGATCGGTTCCGACAACGACGGTATACGCATGAAAGCCTTGCTCGCCGGACAGGGAATGTCCGTTGAAGGAATTGTCAACAGCGACGACCGCGTAACGACCGTGAAAACGCGCGTGATCGGCAACAATCAGCAGCTGCTGAGAATAGACGCCGAAGATGTGCATCCGCTGACAAAGCCGGAAGAGCTTTCGCTGATCACGAACGTCAAAAGCCTGATCGAAAAAGGCGATGTCGATGCGGTGATCTTCGAAGATTACAATAAAGGCGTGCTGACGGTTGAAGTGATACAGGCCGTGATTGCTGTTGCACAACAGTATGGCATTCCGACAACCGTCGACCCGAAAAAAGACAATTTTCTCGCCTACAAAGGCGTTACGCTGTTCAAGCCCAACCTGAAAGAGCTGAAAGAAGGCGTCGGCATCAATTGCTCGTTCGGCGACCGCGAAAGCTTCGATCGTGCGGTAAACGTGCTGGAAAAGGAACTGGATAATGAGATTACCTTCGTAACGCTTTCCGAGCACGGAGTTTATATAAAGAAAGATGGCACCGGGCTTCACGTTCCGGCGCATATCCGCACGATTGCCGATGTGAGTGGGGCAGGAGATACTGTGATCAGCGTTGCCACGTTATGCCTCGCGGCAGGACTGTCCGTTGCGGTCGTTGCAGAGCTGTCGAACCTGGCCGGCGGACTGGTGTGCGAAAAAAGTGGAGTTGTAACAATAGATCCCGCGCAGCTCGTTAAAGAGTGCGAAGGAAAAGACCTCGTGTAATGAGTAAAAAGGAAATAAAGCCTTACGGCAAAGACGACAAATCGAAAAAAGAAGAAGTCGCCGAGATGTTCAACAACATTTCAGGGAAATACGACTTCCTTAACCACTTTTTGTCTGTCGGGATCGATAAGATCTGGCGTAAAAAAGCCATTAAGATGCTCGAAGAGATTAAGCCTGAGCGTATCCTCGACCTGGCAACGGGAACGGGCGATTTTGCGATCGAAAGCTTAAGGATCAGTCCGAAAGAAGTGATCGGGATCGATATTTCCGAAGGAATGCTGGAAGTGGGGCGCAGGAAAATGAAGAAGCTTGGCGTAGACAACATCGTTTCCATGCGCCTGGGCGATTCCGAAGCGCTTCCCTTCGAAGACGGCTATTTCGATGCGTTCACCGTTGGTTTCGGCGTGCGGAATTATGAAAACCTCGAAAAAGGCCTTTCTGAAATGCTGCGCGTACTGCGCCCGGAGGGAAAAGGGATCATTCTCGAGTTTTCGAAACCGAAGAAATTTCCCGTGAAGCAATACTACGCGTTCCATTCGAAATACATCATTCCGTTCTTCGGGAAAAGCATTTCGAAAGACAGCAAAGCATACGAGTACCTGCCGGAATCGGTAGCTGCTTTCCCCGAAGGAAAAGACTTCGAGGACATTCTGAAAAAAGTCGGTTACCGCAACGTTACATCGAAGCGCGTTGCCGGTGGAATTGCGACCATTTATTCCGGTATAAAATAAGTTCATAACGGATTCGTTATTTACAACAGATGAAGAGTTTAATCAGTATCATTCTTTGCACGGTTTCGCTGGCGGTTTTCGCTCAGCCGGAAAAGACAAAAAATTACCGTCGTTTTGACGAGCGCCTGTTGCATTTCGGCTTCATGCTCGGTGTCAATTCGGCCAATTTTATTGCGTCGCCCGTGCCGGATGCTTATGCAAAATATGGATTGACGTCGCTGGAAAATGCCAGCTCGCCCGGCGGACAGGTCGGTATTGTAACCACGATGAAGCTCGGAACACCGGTTGTTCGCCTGCGCTTTATTCCCACGTTATCGTTCCAGGAGCGCGTGCTCAAATACTATTTCGAAGATCCGGATCCAACGGCGACCAAAGACCTTTACGCAGAAGAGCGCGTGAATTCCACCAACATCGATTTCCCGCTGATGTTCCAGTTCCGTACGCTTCGTCTGAACAATTTCGCCAGTTATGTGCTCGTCGGCGGGCAGTATTCCTACGACCTTCAGTCACAGGAAGAAGCGTCGCAATCCTTTACCGATCCGTTCATCAAGATCAAGGCGAACGATTTCCAGGGACAGGTTGGAGCAGGCGTCGAATTCTTTGCACCTTATTTCAAGTTCGGTTTCGAGGTCAAATATTCCCAGAGCTTTAGCAGTTCATTCATCCAGGACGGAACCGTGCCTTCCAAACCGATCGATCAGCTCACGAACCGCGTCTGGTGGATCTCCATAATCTTCGAAGGTTAATATGCAGGAAGTCAGTATCCAGGTAACTCCTGAACAGGCGGTGGACGATGCTTCACTGCGAAGTATTCTTTCCCGTGAAACCGGCAGCGAGCGGAATTCCTTCGATTTTGTGTGGCACAAGCGTTCGATCGACGCCCGCAAGCGCGATATTAAGATCAACGCAACCTTCCGCATGTATCCGAAAGGCGAAGTGCCCGAAAGGCCTGTTTCCTTTCATCCGAAAGATGTGCGCACCGCACCACCGGTCGTTATCATCGGCGCCGGCCCCGCAGGATTGTATGCGGCGCTCCGCGCGTTAGAGATCGGGCTGAAACCGGTTGTTTACGAACGGGGAAAAGATGTGCGCGCCCGCAGAAGAGACCTGGCGAAGCTCAACAAAGAACAGATCGTAAATCCCGAATCCAATTATTGCTTCGGCGAAGGCGGTGCGGGAACTTATTCCGACGGAAAGCTCTACACACGTTCCAAAAAACGCGGCGATGTGATGAAAGCACTGGAATGGCTCGTTCATTTCGGCGCGCCGGAAGACATCCTCGTGGATGCGCATCCGCACATCGGGACCAATAAGCTGCCGCTGCTGATCGTCGCTATGCGCGAATGCATCATCGAATACGGCGGCGAAGTGCATTTCGAATCAAAGCTCACCGATATCATCATCGGTAACGGAAGCGTAACAGCGATCGCCATCAACGATCAGCCGCCCGTTCCCTGCGACCACCTCATTTTAGCCACCGGCCACAGTGCCCGTGATATTTTCTACCTGTTGCACGACCGGAAAATTCAGATCCGCGCGAAAGCGTTTGCGCTCGGTGTCCGGGTCGAGCATACGCAGGAACTGATCGACAGCATTCAATACAGCGGACGCCTGAACGACGAGTTTCTGCCGCCGGCGTCTTATTCGCTCGTTACACAGGTCGAAGACAAAGGCGTCTTTTCGTTCTGCATGTGCCCGGGTGGCATCATTGCCCCGTGTGCCACTTCCGAAGGCGAAGTTGTGACGAACGGCTGGTCGCCTTCCAAGCGCAACAATCCGACCTCGAATTCCGGGATCGTTGTGAGCGTTGAGCCGCACGAGCTGCCGAATTTCACACCGGACGATCCGTTTGTGTGCCTCGATTTTCAGAAAGCAGTGGAACAGCGCTGCTGGGAAGCTGCCGGGAAAACACAACGCGTTCCGGCGCAGCGACTGAAAGACTTTACGGAGCGAAGAAAATCAGCTGATTTTCCAAGAACATCCTACCAGCCCGGAATTGTCAGCGTTGACCTCAACAAAGTCCTTCCGGATTTCATTACCCGCAGGCTGCGCAAAGCGTTCGTCGATTTCGACCGGAAAATGCACGGATTCCTGACAAACGACGCGGTTGTTCACGCACCCGAATCGCGGACTTCTTCACCGGTTTCCGTTCCGAGAGATCCCGAAACGTGCATGCACATCGATGTAAAAGGCTTGTATCCCTGCGGGGAAGGAGCGGGCTACGCGGGCGGAATCGTTTCCGCGGCGATCGATGGGATGAAGTGTATGGATGCGGCGGCTAAAAGTATAGCCGGATATTGATAGGGTGTATGATGATCAGGATGCATCCTGATCATACTGCAATTGATCTTAAAATTATCTATGGATTTCTGCCAGCAGGATCGCTGTCGCCGCCGCGACATTCAGCGATTCCGCAGCGCCTTTTCCCGGAATAGTGACTGCTTTGGAGACAAGCGGAAGCAGATCTATTGAAATTCCCTGGCCTTCATTGCCCATGAGCAGAATACCTTCCTTTCCGTAGGCTGTTTTGCTGTAATTTTCTCCTTCGAGCAAAGCGGCGTAAACCGGCAGCGATTGTTCCTGCAAATAGTCAGCAAGATCGGTGTAGTGCACGCTGATCCTGAAAATAGCGCCCATCGACGCCTGGATTACCTTCGGATTGTAGCAGTCGACCGTTTGCTGCGAGCAGACGATAGTGGAAATCCCGAACCAATCGGCGAGCCGCAGGATCGTTCCCATATTCCCGGGATCCTGAATTCCGTCGAGTGCGATCGTAAAGCCGCTTTGCACGGCAGTTGCCTGCGGACGCTTAAATACTGCGACGAGCTTATTGGGGGTTTTAAAGGCGGAAAGCTGTTCCATTTCCGTGGTAGTGGCTGTAAAAGTGTTGGTGATGCCGGCGCTAGCGGGAAGCGTGGCGTCCTTGTGAACGATGAGCGTTACGAGCAGCTCCGGGCATTGCTGCAGCCCTTCGAGCACCATTTTTTCACCTTCAACAACAAAAACGGCTTCTTCTTCGCGGTTTTTTTTCAGCTGCAAAGAGCGCAGCCATTTTATCTTTGCTTTCGAAACAGCTTCCACTACCGTAATTTTGCGTCAAACATACAGTTTTTATGGTAAAGAGCGTTAATACTCCAAACTGATACTTGGTTTTGTTATTTTTGTGCCTATGACAATGAGAAATACGAAGATCAACAGAATACTTGCCGTTGCCAGCCTGTTCCTTATTTTCGCTGTTGTCAGTTGTGTTACCTCTCATGTTCCGCAGGGGAAATTCCTGCTGAAAAAAAACAAGCTCCACGTTAAGGGCGATGCCATCGATGAATCCGCGATGGAAAAGGTCATTCGTCAGCAACCCAATCTCAGCACGCTGGGTATTAAATTCCGCCTCATTGTTTTCAACAGCATCGACTCGACCAAAGTAGAGCTGAAGCGCGTGAAGAAGATGAGCAAGCTGAAAAACAAGAACATCAAGCGCAAAGCCAAGGAAAAACGCATCAACCTGCGCAGGCGCGAGCGGGCGATCCGGAAAGGCCGCGACAATTACTACTACCGTACCATCGAGCTGAAAGATACGCTCAATCCCAAATTGTCCATCCTCGAGCGGATGAAGTACAAATTCGGCGAGCCGCCGGTGATCGTGGATTCTTTCCTGTTTGAAAAATCGAAGGAGCAGCTCAGCACGTTTATGCACAAGCGCGGCTATTATTACGATACGATCTCGGGGCACCTGGATACGCTGTCGGGCAAGAAAAAGATCATCGCACACTTCGACGTTACGACCGGCCCGCGCTATTACATCGATTCGGTCTACATTATTTCCGACAACGCCGAAGTGGTGCAGTCGTTCAAAAATTACCTGCGCAAAGAGCAGGACCAGAGTGCGCTGAATGCGCCTTTCCATTATTTCCTGAAAGACAAGCGGCCGATGCAGATCCCGTTCGACCAGGACGTTCTGAACGATTACCGCGATAAAGTTGCCCGCTACATGCGGAACGATTCCTATTACCTGTTCAGCTCATCACATGTGCTCTACAAGGCCGATACGAACAGCACAACAATGCGCGTGAAGCTCGGGATCGTATTCACCGACCGTATTATCAAAGATCCGGACGATCCAAAAAAAGCCGTTACTAAAAGACAGACCTCGACCACCGTGCAGGCCGTTTATTTCCACATCTGCGATACAACGCTGTTCGAAGGAAACTTCAAAGAATATGTAAAAAGCAAAAATCTCGATATCAAGACCGAGAATTTCACGACGACTGTTGACACGTTTTATTATGCCGAGCTGATGAAAAAGGTAAAGCTTCCGGATTCGCTGCAGAACAAAACCCGGAGCCTGTACTATAAGAGTGTCAGCGAAGAAAATATATTCGGGCAGCCGAAGGATTCTATCGACCTGGACAAATACCGCATTGCGACCTTTACCTATAACGGCGAGCTCTTTGTCAAGCCCGGGCTGGTAGAGGCCCAGAATTACCTGGAAAATACCAATTATTACAAGGAATATTACGCCGACAGGACCTATAACCGTTTGATACAGCTGGGTATTTTTGCCATCATAAAGCCCGTCATCGAAGAAGTGCCTGGCAACAAGATCGTTGTGCATTATTACCTGGTTCCCGCCAAAAAGCAAAGCTACGGTTTCGAGCCGCGTGCAACGAACTCCAACGGCTACCTCGGGGTTTCGGCATCGATCAACTACACGAATAAAAACCTGTTCAGGTCCGGCTGGAATACGACACTTAGCTTCAGCGGCGGTTTCGAATCGCAGCCACCGGTCTTTTCCGAAGCAGACGGCGATAAAGTCAAGCAAAGCGGAAGAAGCTTCAACACCTTCGAGATCGGCCCTACACTGAAATTCGATTTACCGGGTCTGTTCCCTGTAAACGTTGCGAAGCTCGACAAGCGCCAGCGTCCGCGAACCATTCTTTCGGCGGCTTACAACTACCAGAAAAGGCCCGATTTCAAAAGAGATGTCTTTCAGCTGAATTACCTCTGGAAATTCTATGTCGGGAAGACACAGATCGTTTCGGTCGGACTGCCAGCCGCTTCCGTGATCAAATTCGTTGCGCTCGATCCGTCCAAAGAATTCGAGGCGCGTATCAAATCGCTCAATGACCTGTTCCTCATCAATGCCTACAGCAACCAGTTCATCTGGGAAGACGCGAAATTTGTCTACGAATACGATAACCGCGATGCCGACGACAAGCCGCTGCGCCTGAGAATGACCTTCAACGCTACGTTCAATACAGCGGGAAATCTCCTGTACTACGCTTTCAAGCACAATCAGGATAAAGACACCAATGGCCGGTACATGTTCTTCGGCGTTCCTTATTCGCAGTTTGCGCTGGTGGACACGAAGTTCATCACCTATTACGATGTCAACAGGAAACATACGCTGGCGTTCCGATTGCTGGCCGGAGCAGGGAAACCGTATAAGAACACGCAGACGTCCCTTCCGTACGATTATTCCTTTTTTGCCGGCGGTTCCAACGACAACCGTGGCTGGGAAGCGCGTACGCTCGGGCCGGGAGCTTATAAATATTACCTCGACCCGACGAGGACCTTTACGCAGATCGGTGATATTCGTTTGGGAACGTCTCTCGAGTACCGGCTCGCGAAAGGAAAGCTGCTCCAGAGCGCGGTGTTTATGGATGCCGATAATATCTGGACGATCAACAACGACGTGAACCGTCCAGGCGGGCAATTCTCCAAAAGCTTTTACAAAGAGCTGGCCGTTACGGTCGGTTACGGAATCCGCCTCGATTTCGATTTCTTCATTTTCCGGATAGATCTTGGCCTTCCGGTGAGAAATCCGGGCTTGCCGGATGGCGATCGCTGGATCTGGCAGTCGCGCACTACCTACGATGCAGAGATCGACGCCCAGAATTTTACCGCAGACGAGCTCAAGAAGATCCCTGCGCCTTTCGGATGGAAGCTCAACGTCGGGATCGGCTTGCCGTTCTAGCACGCATTATCCATTCGGCCTGCTTCAGCGGCAACTTCATTTCCGTGTGTAACTATCCGGGGAAAAGTGAAGAACTAAATCCGAAATAATTATCTTTACAGCCCAATACAAAAAAAGTACAATGGCACATCAGATCAAACCGGGAGTTGCAACCGGTGACGAAGTTCAGGCGATTTTTCAATATGCAAAAGAAAAAGGCTTTGCGCTTCCCGCTATCAATGTTACAGGCTCCAATACGGTAAACGCCGTTATGGAAACAGCTGCGAAAGTGAAAGCGCCGGTCATCATACAGTTTTCCAATGGCGGAGCGCATTTTTTCGCCGGTAAAGGTTTGTCTAACGAAGGTGAAAAAGCTGCGATCGCAGGTGGAATTGCCGGTGCAAAGCACATTCATACACTCGCCGAAGCTTACGGCGCAACCGTGATCCTGCATACCGACCATTGTGCGAAGAAACTGCTGCCATGGATCGACGGTTTGCTCACGGCCGGCGAAGCGTTTTTTGAAGAAACGGGAAAACCGCTCTACAGCTCACACATGATCGATCTTTCCGAAGAGCCGATCGAAGAAAATATCGAAATCTGTAAAACCTATCTTGCACGCATGAGCAGGATCGGAATGACACTGGAGATCGAGCTCGGTATTACCGGCGGCGAAGAAGACGGCGTGGACAACACGGACGTTGACAGCTCCAAGCTCTACACGCAGCCCGAAGAAGTTGCTTATGCCTACGAAGAGCTGATGAAGATCAGCCCACGCTTTACCATTGCGGCGGCATTCGGGAACGTTCATGGCGTTTACAAGCCCGGAAATGTGAAGCTCACACCGAAGATTCTGAAAAATTCACAGGATTTCGTTCAGCAGAAATTCGGCACAGGCCACAATCCTGTCGACTTCGTTTTCCACGGAGGTTCCGGATCTACGCTGGAAGAGATCCGCGAGGCGATCGGTTACGGAGTGATCAAAATGAACCTCGATACCGACCTGCAGTTCGCGTTTACAGAAGGTATCCGCGATTACATCAGCGGGAAGATCGATTACCTGAAAACACAGATCGGAAGCCCCGATGGCCCGGATTCACCGAACAAGAAATATTACGATCCGCGCAAATGGATCCGCGAAGGCGAGCTTACATTTATTAAGCGGCTGGAACAGGCTTTTTCAGACCTGAACAACATAAACACATTATAAATTGAACCACGGAGCAGTTCCGTCGGAGATTAAAAAAGTACTATGAGTTGGTTTAAGCGAAATAAAGAGGGCATTACAACCTCGACAAACGACAAGAAAGAAACACCGGAAGGTCTGTGGAATAAGTGCTCACGCTGTAAAACCCTGTTCACGGCAGACGATCTCGCACTGAATTTCTGGGTCTGCAATCGTTGCTCCCATCACGAGCGCATCGGTTCCGAAGAATACTTCCAGATCCTGTTTGACAGCGGTAAATACAACGAGCTCAACGAAGGCCTGACATCGGGCGATCCGCTGGAATTTGCCGATACGAAGAAATACACCGATCGTATCAAGGCAACGCAGAAAGCCACCGGCCTCACAGATGCCGTTCGCACGGCTTATGGTGAAATGGAAGGGCATAACTTCGTTGTTGCGGCAATGGATTTCTCATTCGTTGGCGGTTCCATGGGGTCGGTAATGGGTGAAAAGATTGCCCGTGCCATCGATAAGGCGATCGAGCTGAAAGCGCCGTTCATGATCATTTCCAAATCAGGAGGTGCGCGTATGATGGAAGCCGGCTTTTCATTGATGCAGATGGCCAAAGTTTCCGGTAAGCTCGGACAACTTGCAGAAGAAGGATTGCCGTATATTTCATTCCTCACAGATCCGACAACGGGTGGTGTAACAGCCTCTTTTGCCATGCTCGGAGATCTCAACATCGCCGAACCGGAAGCCCTGATCGGCTTTGCAGGGCCACGCGTCGTGAAAGAAACCATCGGGCGCGATCTTCCGGATGGATTCCAGACCTCGGAATTCGTTCTCGAGCACGGATTCCTCGATTACATCGTCAACAGAACAGAATTGAAGCAGACACTGAGCCACTCGCTCAAGCTCTTCCGTAATTAATACGACGATCCCGGTTTTAGGACCGGGATTTTTTTTGCCATGATCATTCAGCAACGAGCAGATTTTCCGGTAAGCCGGTGGAGTGGGGGAACGACGACCGAGCTGTTCCTGTATCCCGAAGGCGCCACGTATGCAGCGCGCGATTTTTCGGTGCGCATCAGTACGGCGACCGTTGAAACGGAGCTTTCGGAATTCACGGCGCTGCCCGGCTATGTGCGGATGTTGATGGTGCTCGAAGGAAACCTGGCGATGGTGCACGAAACGCCGGACGAAACGCTTCGCACAGAGCTTGCTCCTTTTGGAATTGCACAGTTCGACGGTGGCTGGAAAACAACCGGTTTCGGAAAAGTAACCGATTTCAACGTGATGCTGAGCGAAGGCTATTCGGCTGTGATCGAAACCATCCGGCTGCAGGAACGATTTGCATTTGTGGCAGGAAACACTGGTTTCCGGACATTGCTGTACGTTTTCTCCGGTTCGCTCCTGGCTGATGGAGATACATTAGCCGCCGGAAGCGTTGTTGTGCTCACAGAACAGGAAGCGCTGCACCTCGATGCAGAAACCGATGCTGTTTTTCTTGTTGTTACCGTTTTTTTGAATGATCTTGTTGTCAGAATAACAGCGGATTAACTCCGCATAAAGGCCTTTTTATGCCCTTAAAAAAATTGTACGATCTTCGGGATAACGAGTCCTGCCAACGGTCTGCGTAATATCGGCTTGTTTAAGCACACGTCAAAAAACGGGTTTCATTGTTATTAAAATGCCTGTTTGTTCATTACAAACGGCTAAATATTCATTTTTCAATGCAAAAGCTTCTTTAGGTCTGAAACAGTTTCAAAAGAAATAGTAAATTCAACCAATAATAACACATCACCATGATTAAAGCGCTATTACTAATAACGGTTTTATTGATTAGCCCGTTTGGCTTTTCAGCCACTGCTGCCGGCAACGACACTGTGAATCGTTTAAACAGTAAAGGTCAGCGTGAAGGTTGGTGGATCCTCTCCAGCTCCAATAGACCGGTCAACAAATCCAACGGAATCAAGTCTAAAGAAGGCCGCTACGTGAACGGAAGAAAATGCGGTGCGTGGATCAATTATTACGAAGATGGCGTTACACCGCGCCTGATCGGTGAATATGCAGACAACCGTCCTTCGGGAACGTATTTCAGGTTTGATAAAAAAGGCGACCTCAAACAGGCGAGCAGCCTTTCAGGGCGCATCTCTTCCCGCCAGTCGATCATCGCTTCCAATGCGGTTTTTTCCTGCAAAATGATGTTTGACAGCAAAGAGATCGTTGCCGGACAAGTCTTTTTTACCAAACGTTTTTTCAAGAAAGCGCTTTCAGTTCGTTTCTGGACAGGCGAATCGATGGAAACAGAAACCTCCGAAACAGAAAAAGTAGATTACGAGTGGCTCAATACCAATTACAATCAATTATTACTTGACTACCTGATGGTCAGAACGCCGGGCCAGAAACTGGAAAAAGCAAATAAGGTTGCCCGAGCGAACGTTTCCACGGTAGAATCAGCTGCAGCGCCGGCGGTTTCCAGGGAAATCCTCGAGGCGAAACAACGCAGGTATTACTATCCGCCGGCAGTTAAGCAGCCGCGCGTAGCAAAAGGACTTGTGTTTAAGCCAAGCGGTATGAACAAGCTGTACTCTGAAAACTCCGAGATCTGGATCGACGGCTATTTCAAAGACGGGCAATTGAGCTCCGGAAAAGTCTTCATCTACGACCGTGACGGTGTTCTTCTCCGGGTGCGCGTCTACAGGGACGGCGTTTATGAATCCGACGGCGTACTCTGACCATTTCGTTTCTTTATACAATTAAGGATAATTCTGCTTTTCCAAAACTGTTTTGTTTGCTTTTAGTCTTCGTCCCTATAGTTAATAGGAATAGCTAGGTATTTCAGATCTTTGTAACTATTGCGGGACGAATGCATCAGAATAATTTCTTCCGGAGAATTGCTAATTAAACTGAAAGCACTATATTTGCACGTCGAAAGTCGACTACATAAAAATCATTCAAGAATATTGGCATGTATTTAGCACCAGAAAAAAAAGCTGAAATTTTCGCAAAACACGGCGGAGCAGCAACAAACACAGGTTCAACAGAAGGACAAGTTGCACTGTTCACTTACCGTATCGCACACCTTACAGAACACTTGAAAAAGAATCGTAAGGATTACGGAACACAACGCTCTTTGCAGTTGTTGGTTGGTAAGCGTCGTAGTTTATTGGATTACCTCAAGCGTAAGGATATTGAAAAATACCGTGCTTTGGTAAAAGAATTAGGTTTACGTCGTTAATTCGAACGAAAATAGTTTTAAAAGAGGGGGCTCGTCGATTGGTATCGACCGTCCCCTTTTTGATTGTATTTCGCTTTTAGCGGAATACGCAGGTCCGGGATGCATCCCGAACCAACACCGGATAGCGATCCGGATTAAATTTTGAAATAATATAAATATGAACATAGGAATCAAAAAGTCCATCTCTACTGGAGGGAAAGAAATTTCCATCGAGACCGGAAAGCTTGCAAAACAGGCCGACGGATCAGTAGTGTTACAAATGGGCAACACCGTGCTTTTGGCAACCGTAGTTGCAGCACAAGAAGCTAAAGAAGGAGTCGATTTCCTTCCGTTAACTGTTGACTACAAAGAGAAATTTGCAGCAGCAGGAAAAATCCCGGGTGGATTTTTCAGAAGAGAAGCAAGGCCGTCAGACGGCGAAGTACTGATCATGCGTTTGGTTGACCGTGCATTGCGCCCGCTTTTCCCGGATGATTACCACGCTGAAGTTCAGCTCATGATCCAGTTGCTTGCTTACGATGGCGAGCACCAGCCGGATGCATTGTGCGGACTTGCTGCATCTGCAGCGATCGCAGTTTCCGACATTCCGTTCAACGGGCCAATGTCTGAAGTACGCGTAGGACGTGTAAACGGAGAATACGTTATCAACCCGACAGTGAGCCAGATGGTTGACTCGGATATCGATATCATGATCGCAGGAACGATCAAAGACATCGTGATGCTGGAAGGCGAAATGAAAGAAATTTCCGAGCTGGAAATGGTCGAAGTGATCAAGATCGCTCATACTTCCATCATCGAACAGTGCCAGTTCCAGCTGCAGCTTGCTTCTGAGATCGCTACAGCGAACCCTAAGCGTGTTTACAGCCACGAAACGCACAACGACGACGTTAAGCAGAAAGTCTATGATCTTGCATTCGAAAAATGTAAGGAAGTAGCACGCCAGGGACTGGCAAATAAAGCGAAACGAACAGAATTGTTCGACGCGATCAAATCGGAAGTGAAAGCTTCTTACACGGAAGAAGAGCTTGCAGAATACAGCGGCTTCATTTCCGTTTACTTCTCCGAAGTGAAAAAGAAAGCCGTTCGCGATGTCATGCTGAATGAAAACCTCCGCCTGGATGGCCGTAAATTCGATGAGATCCGTCCGATCTGGGCGGAAGTGGATTACCTGCCAATGGTACACGGTTCTGCTGTGTTCACACGCGGTGAAACACAATCACTCACAACCCTTACGTTGGGTGGTAAAATGGACGAGCAGCTGCTGGATGGCGTTACCTTCCGCGGAACGGAGAAATTCATGCTTCACTACAACTTCCCGCCGTTCTCTACAGGAGAAGCGAAACCATTGCGCGGAACTTCCCGTCGTGAAGTTGGGCACGGTAACCTTGCACTTCGTGCACTGAGAGCCGTTCTTCCTGAAGACAATGCCTACACGATCCGTCTCGTTTCCGAGATCCTCGAATCCAACGGTTCGTCTTCCATGGCTACCGTTTGTGCAGGAACACTTGCACTCATGGACGGTGGTGTTCAGATCAAAGCGCCGGTTTCCGGTATCGCAATGGGTCTTGTTGCCGATGGTGGTAAATTTGCTGTATTGTCCGACATTCTCGGTGATGAAGATCACCTGGGTGACATGGACTTTAAAGTAACGGGAACTGCAAAAGGGATCACAGCTTGCCAGATGGATATCAAAGTGGACGGACTTCCTTACGAAGTACTGATCCAGGCATTGAACCAGGCACGTGACGGACGTTTACACATCCTGAACAAGATCATCGAAACGATCGCTGTACCAAACCCTGAATTCAAACCGCAAACTCCGCGTATCGAGGCATTCAACGTGCCGAACGAAATGATCGGAGCGATCATCGGGCCTGGAGGAAAAATCATCCAGGGAATCCAGAAAGAAACAAGTACGATCATTACCATCGAGGAATTGGCGAACGGTGAAGGACGTGTTCAGATCATGTCCAACAACGCAGACGATATGAAAGCAGCGAGCGATCGTATCCGTGTTATCGCATTCCCTGCAATGGTCGAAGAAGGAAAAGAATACGAAGGAAAAGTGAAAGCTGTAAAAGATTTCGGTTGCTTCGTAGAGATCCTTCCGGGAACAGACGGTTTGATCCACATTTCCGAGTTCAGCTGGGAGAAAGTGGCGAAAATGGAAGACGTTGCCAAAGAAGGTGATGTACTGAAATTCAAAGTTGTCGGTAAAGACCCGAAAACGAAAAAATGGAAATTATCCCGTCGCGTTCTGCTGCCGCGTCCTGAGCGTCAGGAATCAGCGCCACAGGCTACAGCGGAATAAGTTATTCCCTGCATACTTTGCAACGCCTCTCTGTTTCGACGGAGAGGCGTTTTTGCTTATACTTTATGAGCCAGCGTATTACACCTTAATGAACCGCCGCCGCCGGTAATTGCGCCTCGTTATCAATTGTTCCTTGCTAATTGTCAATTCCTCCGTATCTTCGTGGCGAATTTCAACGTTATCTTCCGGGTCTATGAGCTTTTTCCGTTTAGAACAATCTGCCAACCGTGTTTTCGGACTCGACGTGCTCCGGTTTATTGCGATTTTTATGGTCCTCATCGGCCACAGCCTTATTCTCGTTCCAACGGAATATAAACCGGCGTTCCACAAGATCTTGCTCGACGGCGTAGCTATTTTCTTCGTGCTCAGCGGATTCCTCATCGGTGGCATTCTCATCAAAGTGCTCGAAAAGGACAAGCCGACGTTCAAAGGCCTGCTCAATTTCTGGAGCCGCCGCTGGATGCGTACCGTTCCGGCGTATTTCTTTATTTTACTGGTACTTTCGGTTTATACGCTGCTGGCTGTTCCTGACAATTTCCCGGCCGACTGGTGGAAATTCCTGTTCTTCATTCAGAATTTTGAGACCGTTCCGCCGTCTTTCTTCGCGGAATCCTGGAGCCTGAGCATCGAAGAATGGTTTTACCTGCTCATTCCGACCATTCTCTTCGGAAGCCTGTATTTCCTGCGCACGCGGGTCAAGCCGACGATCGTCGTGGTGAGTATTCTCGTCATTGCGCTCATTACGTGGTACCGGTATTACATTTACTACAAGTTCAGCTTTCATTCGTCTGATCCTGCGCACCTGCCGGATTTTAAGAATTACATCGACGACCGTATCACGTATTCTGTCATTCCGCGTCTCGATGCGATCATGTTCGGTGTGATCGGCGCTTTCTTCGCATACTATTTTCCGAATCTCTGGAAGAATAAATTCAACATCCTGCTCATGATCCTCGGCTGCTGGTTGCTGTACTACACGAAACGGAACATGGGACCGAAATACGGTGAATATTCCGCAGTATGGTTCCCGCTGATCAAGTCATTCGTGGTGCTGATGATGCTGCCGTTTATGGCGAACTGGAAAAAAGGCCTCGGGAAAGTCACGGCATTCGTTACGTTTTTCAGCCTGATCTCCTATTCGATGTACCTGGTGAATTTGAACGTGGTGACCAATATGCTCATCAAGAACATCATTCACGGCAATTACGAGGGAATTCCCGTTGACAGGCTCACACCGGCTGAAAAGAAGCTGAATAACATCCTGTACGTTACCGAAATCGATACGCTCACCGGGAAAGCAACGGGAGCTTATTATTCGGCGCAGTATAACCGGCACATTCCCGCTTCGGGAAAAATTACGATGGAAGAGGCGAAGGACCATCACATCGACATGAAGAAATACACGCCCGGCAAGCACATTGTGGGCGAACAATGGTGGCTGGATTATTTGCTGTTCTGGGGATTTGTGATCAGTATTTCGTTCCTGATGTACAAATTCATCGAAATTCCATTCATGAAGCTGCGTGACCGGAAGAAGCCGGCGAAGATCGACGGACCGAAGGCTTAAAGCAGTGGCTAAAACAAGAACCAGAACAAAAAGCAATCAGTTGTTTACTGGCAGGCTGACGCCTGAGTTATTCTTTTTCTTTTGCCTTGATACAAAAGAAACAAAAAATCAAGTGCTATCCGAAGGAGATTTTTGCTCCATTACATTCCGCAAAACCGCTGACTGATCATCACTGCGCGCTTTCTTCTCCTCCGTCGAAACGCGACTTCGCATGATCTGCAGCTATCTCTGGTGGATAGCACTGATAAGTACGCAAAATAAATTTTAGTTCAGCTCATAATATAGTTCCGCCAGATTATTAGTCATCACTATATAAATCACTATTGACCAATATGTTGTCATTAAAAAAATGCTGAATCTGCTATTCTGAGATCGTTCGTTTCAGTAATTTCATCAGCACAATAGAAGGAACCCAGCTCAGGATTGCCGCTGTGGCATAGGGTGTGTCGCCGAACCATGCGAATTGCTTCTGGAAGAGCACGAGCAGCAGGCGCAGCACGATCGCCGAGGAAAGCAGCAGCAAGACTTCCAGCATCCAGTAGCGATGCAGCCGCGTGTGCTTATTCCTGATCGCAGTATATCCCTGGAATGCGGCAAAAGCCGTGTAGCTCGTCAGTACAAAAAAAGCGAATTTACCCAAGCTTCCACCCATTGCGAAATAGCTGAGCACCCATCCCGAAGGAATAACGACGATAAAGAGCAGTATCAGCGCCGATCTGCCGAGAAAGCGGTGAATCACGACGTATTTTTCGATCCGGTAAAGTACCAGCAGGCTAACGAGGAACAACGTGACAGGGGCGGTAAACGCGTGCAGGTAAAGTCCCGAAGGAAACCAGAAGCCATTGAACAGCTCTTCTTTTCCCGCCAGGAAGCCGTGCTCGAAATCAGGATTCAGAAACGACAGGGCAACCATGAAAATAGCTGCCGAAAATACGTTGATGAATAGAAACAGGACGGTTTTAGCCAGCCATCTGAAGATAATTGTAGGTCTCATTCAACAAAGTTCCGGGATCGTTCTTCAGTTCTTTTTCCACCTGTTTAATGAGCTGGAGGTTTTTCTTTTCAATCGGTGTAAGCTTCGCGTCGACATTGGAGCTGGTGCCTTTGTACCATTTCATGGATTTGAAAACAGCAGCCCATTTGGCGTCCTTGAATTTCAGTCCGTGCCGCGCATAGATCTCGTTTCGCATGTATTCCAGGTCAGCTGCCGTAAGGTGCGTGCGGGAGCCATAGACATTGTCGAAAAAGTCTTCCTCGGTATATTCACCGGTGGCAAGCGCTTCCTCCTCGGTAATCATGCGCATGAAACAACCTGTAAAATGGCTTCTTTTCAGCTCTATGACAGATGTCATCGGGAATATCCCGTTACTGAGCGGCGTTACTTTCCCGTCGGCTGCAATGGCATAGTACTCGTATTTCGTGCAGCGCTCATACGGAACGGCCGTGGTTTTCGGGATTTCCAGGTAGTTTTTTACTTCCACGACGCTGTCGTTCATAAAACGCACCGAAGGATTGGCGAGCTCGCAGGCATTCTGCATAAAGTAGTTGTCCCATTGCAGCACCTTTATGCGCGATTTAACGGTGTTTTTCCGGTCGAAGGTCATTAGGTAACGCTCTTCGCTTTCAAATCCGCGGGATTCGGCGGAGTAGGAAAAGAAAGACGTCAGCATGGAATACGTCGATTCGTTGCGGTTCCTGCTATCTGCAAGCGTTACGGAAAGCGAGTCTTCCCCGTATTCCGACCATGGGAGTATGATGTCGCTGACCAGTTTCGGGAAGAAGTCGAGCCGGTCGAGGTAGGAGGGAGCTGCGATCATTCCGCGGGAATATTCGAAATAATAGTCTTCCTTGCCCATGTAATCGAATGCTTCGGTGGAGATCCAGAGTCCGAAACGGTCGTTTTCGATGTTGACCTGGTAGTCTTTCAGCAAGCGGGCGTAATTCGGTGCCGGCTGATCGTCTTTGAAGGGCTTGTTTGTTCCGTCGGGATAGATCTTGAAAAAGGCATTGCCTTTCTGCCCGATCGCAATGTATTCCATGATCCTGCTGGGGTAGATGGCATCGTATTCGGGCGTAATGAGCTTTTTATCCGCGTAGTTGTAGAGTCCCGATTTGCCGTCTTTTCTCACTTCCATGTAGTCGTCGAGGATAAACCCGGGATTGCTGATCTTTTCATATTCGACCGGCAACAGCTGCGTGCCTTTTTCATCGATGAGGCCGAAGCGGATCTTTTTGTTCAGCTTGTAGTTGTCGTCAAACAGCTCGGGCTTGTTTTGCTGGAGGAAGAACGTTCCACGATACGTCATGACGAAGTGGGTAACATACTTGCGGTTCTTTTTAGCCAGCTTGTACTGTGCCTGCAGCTTGTTGTTGAAAGGCTGCTTCTGTGTACGCTCGAAAAAGCCGGATTCACGGGCTGTGGTGTCTTCTCCGGGCTCCGCAACTGTGTCCTGCTGTTTGGTTTTGGCGCCGGTATCTTCGCCTGAGCAGGCAACAGCAATACCTGTTAGCAGAACGGCGAGAAAGTAAAGAATGGTATACCTGGATTTCATAGTTGTGCGGCTTAACTTTTACTGGTTCGAAAATAGTGTTTTCCGGGGAGTTGACGTGCTAAAAAAGAGACAGGGCTTTTTTATGCAAAGAGTCGCAAAGCAGGTGGAAATGCTGTGTGGCTGAGGACGCGGAGAGATTTTAAGTGTTTGACACTTGATTATTGCCAATGACAAAAAAAGGCGCAAAATTCTTTGCGCCCTTCATTAGATGTGTTGACTGAATTACTTGAGTACGGTCACGAAGCCGTGTACTTTCTCCCTGCTTCCGCCTGCCGGGGAATAGAATACGAGGTAGGTATAGACACCGTCCTGTACGGCATTGCCGCCTTCGGTCTTACCGTCCCAGGAAAGCTTATCGGCGGTGAATTTCGTGATCACTTCTCCCCAGCGGTTGAAAATGAATCCTTCTTCGACCATTCCGCCGAGGATCTGTATCGTGAACAAGTCGTTTGTATGATCGCCGTTTGGTGTAAACGTGTTGGGAATGAACAGGCTGAATTCTTCGGTCGTGCATTGTTCCGTGTAAACGGTCACATATTCAGTATAGGTGCAACCGTCTGCACTTTGCGCTTCCTGCGAATAGATTCCTGGTTCTTTCACCCATCCACCGAAAACAAGAACCGAATCTCCCGGGCATACAGCCAGTGCGTCCTGGTTATCTGGCAGCTCATACGTGATCAGTACAATGTTATGTGTGCTGTCGCAGCCGTTGATGTCGGTAAACGTCTGGGAGTACGTATCTGCCATGTTTTCCCAGTTGCCGTAAACGAATACGGAATCTTCGGCGCAGAAATGAACGATCTCCTGTGTTTCCTGCGGCGTACAGCCTTCGGTAACGATGATGGATACGCAGTCGTTATCGGCACATTGGCCGGCTCCGACGGTATGACAGATCTGGAAGGTACCTGCGCCTGCAGCCTGTGGATTGAATAGTCCGGAAGCGGTTAAACAAGTGCCGCAATCTGCGGTAAGCCATGTTCCGCCGGCCGTTACGGACTGCATCTGTACAGGTGTGCTGAGTGTTGTGAACGGACCTGTTGTTGTTATCGTGGCATCTGCGTTGGCAGTACCCGCCGTAATTGTCGTCGAACCGGTTCCTGTGCAGCCGTTCTGATCCATTACACCTACGGTATACGTACCCGGGCATAAGTTAGGATTAGCCGCTGTGGCTATGGTATTCGACCATAAAAACTGGTAAGGTTGTACGCCTCCGGCTGCGCTTGCCGTGGAATTCCCGTCACAGTTGCCAGCGCATGTTTCGTTCGTGGAATTGAATGTGACCTGCAGTCCTGCTCCGGGTGCAACGGTTGTCTGCCCGGTTGTTGTGCAGCCACTGTTGTCGGTTACGGTTACGGAATACGCTCCGTCACAAAGATTACTGATCGTAGCGGATGTGGAAGCGGGCGTTGTCCATGCGAATGAATACGGAGCGGTTCCCCCTGCTGGCTGGGCCGTAACAGCACCGTTACAGGCATTGACGCAGGTTTCATTGGTGACCTGGAAGGTAACCTGAAGATTGCTGCTTCCGCCGTTCTGCATCGCTGTGATCCAGGCGGTATTGGCGGCGTTGTTCCCGGCTCCGGGCGTTTCTGCTGTCGGCGCGCTTCCGGATGTCCAGTTAGCGACCAATGCGGGATTTGCCCCCGTCGTATTGGTAAATGAATAGACTTTTCCGCCTGCTGCGCCGGCAAAGTATACGATGTTGTTCTGGTTGTTGCTGCCCCAGCTGACGGCATGGGTTGGTGAAGCAGCGCCTGCTGATGCGCGCGTCTGGAATGAGTCGCCGCTGTTGGCCATACCGAGGTTGCTCCATTGTGCGGCGCCTGTTGTCCAGGATGATGCGCCTGTCGGGTAAGCGCTGTTGCCTGATGAAGGGCTTGCTGCTGTACCTTCGAAAAGATTGGAGTTAGCCGGTAAAATGAGGCGGTGATTGCCATCTGACATACTTGCGTCGTCTGCCGGCAGCAAGGTATTTCGTTCGCTTTCGTTGTAGACAACAATGATGGTTCCCTGCGGAATAGCCTGCCAGAATGCAACGTTGGCAAAACGAATGGCGCCCTGGGCAATGCCCGCACCGCTTCCGCCCTGGAAAATACCGTTGTTGTCATCGAGAATAACGCCCCTGAGATCCTGGGTAGGAACGGGCGTCTGGCAGCCGGGTGTGCCTGCAACGACGAGCTCTACGTATTCTCTGGCACCTGACGGCCCCTGTGAAATTTCATTGATAATGAGTTGCTGGGAATGAGCGGAAGAACCGGCACATACAATAAGGAGCAATAAAACGCGGACGGACCACATAATCTGAAACAAAAAAGCTATCATCCGGCTGGTTTCAATCGCTGCAAAAACGAACTTTTGCATTCAATATCAAGGAGATCAACCGGACTTCCGCCGCAAAGGTACGGACACCGTGCAGAAATTCCGAAAATTTCTATGTTATCAAAAGGTTATTTATCCACAGGGCAATTAACAATGGACAGCTGACTCATCAATTGACAATGCGCAGTTATCAATGGGGACCGTTGTAAATTACTATACAGTTGATGTATTTAGCGACCTGAGCCGTTACAGGTTTCCCTGCAGCTCTACCAGTCCTGCATAAGCGCCTTCCCGGTTTTCGATCAGCTCGGGATGGGTGCCCTGCTGTACGACTTTTCCGTGTTGGATCACAAGGATCTTGTCTGCGTTGCGAATGGTGCTTAAACGGTGGGCGATCACAATGGAAGTTCTGCCTTTCATCAGCTTGTCGAGCGCTTCCTGTACTACTTTTTCCGATTCGGAGTCGAGTGCCGATGTGGCTTCGTCGAGGATGAGAATGGTCGGGTTTTTCAGGATGGCGCGGGCAATGGCGATGCGTTGTTTCTGTCCGCCGCTGAGCTGTATCCCGCGGTCGCCGACCTGTGTTTCCATACCATCGGGGAAGCTGTTGATGAATTCCCAGGCATTGGCCTGTTTAGCGGCTTCGTTGATCGCTTCGTCATCGGAGCCCGGCTTTCCGAAAGCAATGTTCTCACGGATGGTTCCGGCAAACAGGATCACGTCCTGCGGAACGACGGCAATGTGCTCGCGCAGGTATTTCAGGTCGATCTCCGAAGCGTTGTTCCCGTCAAAGGAAATGTTTCCGCTTTCGATGGAGTAGTAATTCAGTACCAGGGAGGCGATGGTCGATTTTCCGCCGCCGGATGTTCCCACGAGCGCCAGTGTCTGACTGGAGCCGATCTCGAAGGAAATATCGTTCAGCACAGTAATGTCCGGCCGCTGCGGATAATGGAACACCACGTTTTTAAATGCAATAGTTCCCGTGATAGCCGGCTTGTTGTGACCTTTGAATATCTCCGTTTCTTTCGTTTCGTTGATCAGGTCCATGAGCTTTTCGGTGGCGCCCACGGATTTCTGTATGCCCGAATAGAAATCGGGAAGCGAGCCGATGCTCACGGCCATTAATAAAGTCACCATCAGGAAGGAGAACAGGTCGCCCTGTGCCATTTCCGGGTTCGGGCCCTGCGTCATGAGCAATCCCTGCCACACGATGAAAACGATCGCGCCAAACATACAGAACACCATAAATGAAATGAAGACGCCGCGCCACAGCCCACTGCGGATATTGAGCCTGCGGATCTCTTCGATCGCATTTTTGTATTTCCCGAGCAGGTGGTTCTCGTTGGTAAATGCTTTGATGTTGCCTATGCCAACCATGGATTCTTCGGCAATGGCGTTGGAGATCGCAGTCTGATCCTGTGCTTCGCGCGACAGCTTTTTAATGAACCGTCCGAAGAACATCGCTACAATGGCAATGATGGGAACAGTTGCGAGCATGATCAGCGCGAGCTTCCAGGAAACGAATCCAAGGTAGAGCACGCCGCCTACGACCATCACAACCTGGCGGAAGAATTCGGCAACGGTTGTTCTTAAAGTTTCCTGCAGCTGTGTTATATCGGATGAAAGCCGGCTGGTGAGCTCGCCTACGGTATTTCGGTTATAGAAATCCATCGGCAGGTACAGCAACTGGCTGAATACGTCCGAACGCACATCGCGCAGGGCTTTTTCGGTCACGTTAGTGAACAGTACCACGCGGAAGTAGCTGAACAGCGCCTGCCCGCCAAACATCATAAAGAGTACGAGCGCAACGGTCGAAATATTGGAAAGATCGATCGCGTTCACCGCTTCTGCCATGGAGGTTTTGACACCGCTTCCGAGTCCGAGCAGCTGTCCGAGCAAAATAGGAAAGACCAGCCCGATGGAGGTGGAGAGTACAAGAAAAATCCACCCGATAGCGTATTCGGTCCTGTAGGGACGGAGGTAGGAAAAGATGCGCCTGGCTTTTCGGTAACTGTCGCGGGTGAGCTGTACTTTTTCTGTTTTTGCTTGTTTGGGACGCAACATGTGTGTGTATATTTGTAGTACAAAAGTAACAGTCGGGGGGTCACCGAACGCATTTTTTTCGAATATTTTCCTGCACCTCTTGAATATTTGGAAAAAGTGGCTATCTTTGCACCCGCCTTTGTCGTGAGACAGAGCAGCAAACTGAATTTGAAATCGCAATATAAAGATTATAGATCATGAAAAGAACGTTTCAGCCGTCCGTAAGAAAAAGAAAGAACAAACACGGATTCCGTAGCCGTATGGCAACGAAGAACGGTCGTAAAGTACTGGCTGCCCGTCGCCGTAAAGGACGTAAAAAACTGACAGTTTCTGACGAGATGTTCCACAAGCGTTAATTCGCGGAGGTTCAGTCATTCTGAATATAGTAGACCATCTTTCCTTCCGGAGAGGTGGTTTTTTCGTTTGCGGTTATTCCGTTAAAACCGTTCTTTTGTGCATCCAATTGCATGTATTTATGAAACTTCCCGTCGATTTACGCTCCGATACCGTTACACAGCCCACGGCCGCTATGCGCGAAGCCATGTTTTCCGCGCCACTCGGCGATGATGTTTACGGAGAAGATCCGACGGTGAACGAGCTGCAGGACTTTGCCGCGACGTATTTCGGGATGGAAGCCGCACTGTTCTGCGCATCCGGTACACAGACGAACCAGATCGCGATCAATATCCACGTAAAGCCGGGCGGCGAAGTGATCTGCCACGAAGAAAGCCATGTGTACAAATACGAAGGCGGTGGCATTGCTAAAAATTCCGGTGCTTCGGTGCGATTGCTGACCGGGAACCGCGGCCGCTTAACGGCTGACCAGATCGAAGAATGGATCATGCCGGACGATGTTCATTTTCCCGTTACACAGCTGGTTTCGCTCGAAGATACGGCCAATCGTGGTGGCGGAGCAGTCTATGATTTTGAAGAGATCGTACGCATTCGCCAGCTCACTGAAAAATACGGACTTCCATTGCACCTCGACGGCGCACGGCTGTTCAATGCATTGCGCGTGAATGGCATCGACCCGAAAAAATATGCTGCCCAGTTCGATTCTATTTCCATTTGTCTTTCCAAGGGAATGGGCGCTCCTGTAGGATCGTTGCTGCTGGGCACAACTGAGTTTATCCACAAAGCGCGGCGCGTGCGCAAAGTCATGGGCGGCGGAATGCGCCAGGCCGGATTCCTGGCTGCGGCAGGGTTGTATGCACTGAAACACCATGTTGAACGCCTCGACGAAGATCATGCACAGGCGCGAATGCTGGAACAGGCGCTCATTTCCTGCTCCTGGGTGAAAGCAATAATGCCTGTGGAAACGAATATCGTCGTCATCGTATTGAACGATCCGGGATTCCGTGATTCCTGTATTGCGCTTTTTGCAGAAGAAAACATCCGCGTTGCTGCTTTCGGGCCGGGAATGGTCCGTATGGTAACCCACCTCGATTGTTCGGCCGAACAGATCGCGCACGTGATCTCCGTTATCGGCACCATCTGACATGAGCGCGCGCTGGCTGTTGCTGCTGTTGCTTCCCTTTACCGCCGGAGCGCAATCGTACGATTCCGTGGCGTGGACCAGCTCGGCGATGCTGCAGGCCAAATGGCCCAAACCGGTTTCGGGACAAATGCCGTTCCTGTTTTCGGTGGAATTTACACTGACGGAAAAACAGCAGAAAATAGGCCCCACCGTTCATTCCCATTTTTATGTGGAGCCGAAATGGATCCGTAGCGCTTCCTGTATGGCGGACTCGCTGGAACAGATCTGTCGTCCGCTGGCACAATTGTATTTCGATTGCTATGAGCTGGAATCCCGAAGAGTTCAGGAAACCGTGAACGTTGGGCGAGAGCCCGATCCGGCTATGGTGACAATCGTTAAGCAGCGTGCCGACAGCTATGCCGACCACATCCGTACGGTAACGAATGAGGGAAAAAATGCATCGGAAATGCAGCGGATGCGGAAATTGGTCGACAGTGCTTTGAACGCCACGCCACGAATAGACATTCCCGAATGGACCGAAGAAAAGTTCGGCATCGGCTTCGATATCGGTGCGGGCATCAGCTCTTTTAACGGGAATGTGGCGAATTATTTCGGCCCGGTTGCAGGAATGGCGCTCGGTGGTGGCATGCACTTCCATCGCGTGTACCTCGATCTTCGCCTGATGTCGGGCAGAACGCATTCCCGCCAGGACTTTTACCTCGAAGACTTTAAATTCAGCGATACCAGCAACCTGCAGCTCAGGCAGGCGACACTTGGCTTCGGTTTTCGTTTGTTCATGCATCCGAAATGGGCCGTTGTTCCGTATCTCGGGCTAACGACTTTCCGTGTCATCAATCGCGATGAGCCGGACGGATCGTTGTACCGGAAAGGCCCGGCGTCTGTCAACCTGGAAGGCGGGATACTGGCAGAATGGAAGTTTTTGCCCGCTTTCCAGAACAACACCTCGCTGTTTTCCTGGAAGCTGCTCTTCAGGGCGGCCTATGCTCAAACGAATTACCTCTACAGCCTGGACGGCGGTTCGTTAAAATTTCAGGTCGGGATCGGTTTTAATGTCAACGAGATCCGCAATAGCCCTTCCGGTGAAGATTAGTTTCCTTACATTTGAAACATGGCAAAATACTTCGTTTTCGGGCTGATCCTTTTCTTTGTTTCCTGTAAGGGGCAACCGGAAGAGACCATCGCATTCGACGATCTTGCACCCGGATCGGATTACAAAGAACCGGTGGAAGATACCGGATCAACAACTGTTCTGCTCAACGAACGCCCGCAGGAAAGCACTTTTTTAAAGATCGTAGACACGCTTTTTGCTGATTCGCGCTGGGTGAAATGGGATACAGTGCTGTTTCCCGACCGTTTTGGCCCGTCCAAACAGGAAAAATGGTTCGCCATCGGGAGCGCCGACAGCCTTGTGCTGCTGAAATACGAATTCAAGGACAGCCTGCGTACGAAGAACGCCTTTTTCAACTGGATCGATTGTTTCGGCCCGAAATGTACATCGTATACCATCGGCGGAAATATCCGGATCCCGCAGCGGAACGGGCTGATCCTCGTGGGTGAAAAGCAGCTCATTATCGTAGAAGGCAACCGGAAAATAGACGAAAAGACCGTTCGTGCAGCCATGCAGAAGAATCCGAAAAAAGAAAGCTGGCTGTACCTGGTATCCGTTCCAAGATCGGGAAAAACCACCTGGAAGCGCATTGAAAAAGGAGAAGAAAAACCAATAGTGAAAGACGATGAGAACAATTAACCGCGGATATATCCTTGTAGAGCCGCGCCAGGCATTTTGTAACTGGGCAAAGCTCCACGACGAAGATTTTGATTTCAATGAAGAAGACGATCTTGAAGGCTCGGTTTATTTAGTCGAAGAAGACTTTTTCGATGCGGAACCATTGATTGAGCAGCACTTCAAAGCGATCATGATCAACGAATGCGAAGCCGTTACGGACGACGAAGCCGTGTGGCCGAAGCCGACACTTTCCCTGTTCATGGAATGGTTCAGCGTGCGCGTTGGCGGAAGCGTGTTCGATGCAGAAAAGAAAGACCTGGAGCGTGACTGATCGTTAGCCCGCTGTTCGGGACTTCCTTTCGCTTCGGCGTTCCAGCCTTTTTTGTTGACGCAGCTGCTTTTTTACCTTTTTGCTGATTTTCCGGATCTCTGCCTTGGTGACCGTTCGCTGGGAGTCGATTACAACCGGCTTTTTAGATGGATATGGGCGCGGATCTGCGGATTCGATGTCCTCTTCTTTGGCAACAACATACAGGATGCAATTGTGTGCCGTTGCCGGTGTTACGTCAACAGGTGTCTCAAGGGTGTAATACGGATTTTCAATAAACAATTGCAGCGAATCGCGGTCGGAGCCGAATGAAAATCTTCCTTCTACATCGGTTTGTACGATCTCTTGAACGCTTTGGCCGGAGCGCAGGCCGACGTTGATAAACGGAACGCGTTCTCCCGTTGCTTTGTCGATCACCGTTCCTGCAACCAGGAGGGGAGGCGTTTCCACCACAACTTCCGAAGATGCAGGTTTTTCCTGGCAAAAGGCGTTGCCGGCGGGCGTAAAAAGCGGTAAAAGTCCAACCACTAACAATCCGCGAAACAGTACGCTAAAAGAATGTTTCATCATCATTGTTTAAGTTACAGATACCGAAAGTGAGTGATTCCATACGTGATGTTTCATAAAGATCCGTTTGTTCGACTGGATTTGAGCAGTTGTTTATCTCTTGAACGTGTCATCTCCTTCGGTGGCTCATGCAAGATGATCACTTCCCCGACAACATTGAAATCGGACTCGTATGTGCCCGGAAAGTTAATCCGGAGATTCGTTGCATTTTTAGGAATGGCGATCAGTGTGTCGGGAAATTCCGTATACGTCGATACCAGGAGGGAATCGTAGTCCAGGCCTTTTCCAACAACGAACGAAAAATGTCCGTTGATATCGCTCGTTGCGGAGGCAACAGGTCTTCCACGGTGCATTAAGCTGACCTGCATACCGGCGAGCGGATAATCGGCACTAAGATCGGTTAACGTTCCCGAGACAAACTGATGAACGGAGAGCTCGTGCTGCAGCGTAGCAAGGACAGCCGGGACTGCCGAAACCGATACGGGCTGCTGCTGTTGGCTGTAAACCGGGTTGGCAGTGCTCATGGCGGCCAGTAAAACCAGTGCCGGCAATGACAGTCCGGAAAATCCCTGTGAAGAAACTCTCTTTCCGGTTCGATTGAGCTGCGCAGGTGTCAGCCGCCCGCAAACTTTGCCGGAAGCATTTTCCAGGTAGCCGATGATCTGCTCGTTCGAAAGCAGTGAGAAATCGACGACTTCTGTTGAACATTGCCCGCAATGGCGCCCGTTTTCGGAAACGGACATCTCTGACCATTTCTGATCGCAGGGCTCGGGAATGGAGAGGGTCCATGATTTCTTGTTCATTTCCGGCGGCGTTTTTGTTGTTTTACAGGAGCTGTATCTGCCGGAATCCATAGCATAGCGCCTTCAATCTGCACGTCGTATTCCATCCGTATGATCATACTTTCCTGATTTCCGGGTTGTAAAGCGATCCGCTGGGATATAAAGCCTTCTGTATCTGCCGAAACTTCCAGCGCAACGACCGTTCCGGCCTTGTCTGAAAAGCTGAACTTGCCGTCTGTGTCTGTGATTACGATCTGTTCCGGAAGTGTCGAATCGTTCATGATCAGCTTGATGGTAGCGAAAGAAACGCCTTCCTGGTTATCGGCGGCAACCACTTTTCCCGAGACCGTGCGCACAGGAGTCGTTTCGGGAACTTTGCCAACCGGAATGGGAAGTGGAGTAGAAGTGAGCGTTGTCGTAACAGGCTCCGTTTGCCCGAAGGTTGCGTTAACGGAAAGCGTTGCAGCTACAAGCACGAGCGCAGGAAGTGAGCGTCCGGAATGTCGGCGGATCTCCGGTGCCGGCATATAAACACGGTTGAGCTGCCGCAGTGAAAGGTGTCCGCAGACTTCGCCCCTGGCTACGTTCATGTACTCCATGAGCTGCCGGTCGGTAAAGGCAGTGAAATCGATGACTTCTTTGCTGCAGCTTTTACAGTGTCGGCCTGTTGCCGAAGTCTGCATTTCCGACCATTGCTGACCGCAGGGTTGCGGAATCGAAAGAAAATAAGCGTGTTTCTTCATGGCGATTTTGGTGTAGATGACAGAAAGATAACGTTTCCACAAAAGAAAAAGTATGGTTGTGGAAAAATAGTTTGGAAGAGTTACTTGCTAAAAGAGATATAAAGTGATGTTGGTCCGTCCCGAAAACTTTCGGGAGTATCCCGGACGTGCAACATTGAGTCTTTATGCGGGCCAGTTACCTTCATATCCTGTAATCCGTTTAATCAGGTTCGAATTGTAATACGATGCATCGTCGCTGACTTCCGCTGCGGCCCAATGAGGAAGCACGAACTGCTCGTCTTCGCTTTCCAGCTCGATCTCGGCAACGATCAGGCCTTCGAGCTTTCCGTGGAAAACATCGATCTCCCAGATTTTTCCGCCTGCTTCACAGGTGTAGCGCACTTTCGATAAGACCGCCGGACAGAACTGTTCCAGCAGCGCTTCGGCATCTGCAACGGGGATCTCATATTCGAACTCGCTGCGCGAAATGCCGATGGTTTTCCCTTTGATGGTCAGAAATCCCATATCGCCTTTCGTGCGAACGCGAACCGTTTTGCCGTCCGGGCCATCCATAATGTATCCCTGGCGGATCTGTTTGCCCTGCAACGCCGGAAGCACTTCGCGTATTTGTTCATTGACTAAAAACTTGCGTTCGATCTCCATGCTGATTTTTTTTGCGAAGGTACTGTTTACCGGAAACTGTCAGATCCCCGGAAAACGTTAAATTCGCGGTATGCGCGTCCTGCTGACATTCGATTATGAGCTTTTTTTCGGAACCGATACGGGAACTGTCGAAGCATGCATGATCGAACCTGCGGATCTGCTGCTCGGTCTTTGCCGCAAGCACGCTGTCCGGATGACCTTTTTTGTCGATGTTGGCTACCTGGTACGAATGGAGCACTACGCTCCGCAGTTCCCGCAACTCGCGCGTGATCTGAAGCTGGTAAAAGCGCAGATCGCCGACATGATCGCGCTGGACTGTTCGGTCCAGCTGCACATTCATCCGCACTGGGAACAATCGGTGTTCGACGGCCAACAATGGACCATCGTAACGGATGGCTGCTACAAGCTCGACGATTTTCCCGATGCTGAAATCGACCGCATCGTTACAGCATACCACGGTTATTTGTCAGCGCTCACAGGCAAACCGGTTCAGAGCTTCCGGGCTGGCGGCTGGTGCATTCAGCCCTTTTCAAGATTAGCAAAGGTGTTTGCTGAGCTGGGAATTGTTTGCGATTCGAGCGTTTTTCCCGGCGGGAAATTCCAGTCTCCGCACTACGATTTCGACTTTACAGCTGTGCCGCGCTTTTCAGACGATTACCGTTTCGAAGACGATGTCTGCCAACCCGTTCCAAACGGACGCTTTACGGAAATCCCCATTGCTTCCTGGCGCTATTCGCCTTTGTTTTACTGGAAATTATACGCCTGGGGAAGACTTTCGCCTGCAAGGCATAAAATGATGGGCGACGGTTCGTTCCTGGCACAGCCGGGCAGAAAACGCTCCGTGCTCACCAATTTTACCTGGAACCATGTCAGCTCCGACGGATTCTATGCCGGAATGCTCCGCAAACAAGCGCAAGCCTATGACCGTAAAGGCATAGAACATTTCGTCGTTATCGGGCATCCGAAAGGATTGACCGTTTATGCAGTGGAACAGCTCGAAGCATTTATCCACTCTGCCAAAAATAAGTATGCCTTCCTTTCGTTTTCTGACTTGCAATGGAGTTAGTGCTTTCTGAACACGCGGACAAACAGCAATGGGATGCGCAGGTGAGCCTTTCCGGCGGAACTGTATTCTCGCTTTCCGCTTACCTCGACGCGACTGCTGATCACTGGGCCATTCTGTATGCTGCCAGCAGGACCGGTGGAATTGCCTGCCCGTTTTCGGTGAAAGCCGGCGTGCGGGTGTTGTATGCGCCCTTTTTTCACCGGTACATCGAATGGATCGGCGAAGACCGGCCTTCTTTTGAAGAACTGGAAATCGCGCTGAAGCAGCATTTTCCCGTTGCCGATGCACAGCTCAGGTGGGAAACGACCGGTTCCGAAAGAAAGCACCAGGAGCTGCAGCCGGAGAATTACAAGCCCAATCAGCAGGCGAAACGCATGCTGAAAAAGGCTGCTGCATTTACGATTGTTCCCGGTTTACGGAAAAATGAGCTGATGCGTTTGCTGAAAAGCGAGCTTTCACCGAGAATTGCCGCGATCGACGATCATTCGCTGGAATTATTATCCCGGCTGGTCGATCATTTCGGCCCGGAAGAGCTCATACAGCTCAACCTGCTGAAGAACGGCGAATGGCTCGGAGGGATCTGGCTGCTCGTTTTCAACCGGCGCGTACTGTATCTGAAAGGAACCGTTTCGCCTGCAGCCAAAGACGCCGGCGGTATGTATGCGCTCATGGAACACGCGCTGCAGCTCGCTTTTGAAAAGAATTACAGTTTCGATTTCGGTGGCTCGAACGTGGAAGGTGTGCGCAGGTTCAACCTCAACTGGGGCGCTGCCGACACAGCTTACCGGCATCTTGAATGGAATCATGCACCTGTATGGTGGAAAATACTAAAATCACTTCGGAAACTATGGAGGAACAAGTCATCTTAATAACCGGCGCAACGGGCGGACTGGGCCGTGCGATGGTGAAGCATTTTGAAAACAAGGGTTTTCGGCTCGCTTTGCACGCTTTTGAACAGGAGATCTATGAGGTGGCGGGCGAGCACGCCTGGTTTACTGCAGACCTGCGCAACGCGGACGAAGTCGGGCAGCTGGCCGAAAAGGTACTGAGCCGTTTCGGAAGGGTAGACGTGCTCATCAACAACGCCGGGATCTCCCGCAACGGAATGACGTGGAAACTGGAAGAACAGTCCTGGAACGACGTGCTGGCGATCAACCTGACAGCGCCTTTCCTGCTCATGAAAAACCTGCTGCCATCTATGCGGGAGCACAAATTCGGACGGATCATTTCCATTTCTTCGGTAGTGGCGCAAACCGGTGTTGCCGGAACGTCGGCGTATGCCGCGAGTAAGGCCGGACTTTTGGGATTGACGAAAACCGTAGCAAAAGAGACCGCAACCGCAGGGATCACCGTCAACGCACTCGCATTAGGCTATTTTAACGAAGGCATGATCTCCGAAGTCGCGCCCGAACAGCAGGAACTCATCCGTTTGCAGGTTCCCAAACAGCGCCTCGGATCGGCAGATACCATTCTTGCAACCATCGACTGGCTGCTCCATCCGGCGTCTGATTACGTTACCGGCCAGACAATTTCACTCAACGGAGGTTTGCATAGCTGATACTTTGGGTTAAATTTGTAGCATGTTCCCTAAAACCAGTACACCTCGATGGATTATTATTCTGATGGACCTCGGTCTTTCGGGAGTGTCCCTCTTACTGGCCTATATTATTCGTTTTGACCTCAAAGCCGACAAGGCGCTGTGGATCGCGGAATGGGAAATCCTGTCGAAATCGCTGCTGCTGTTCTTCGTTGTCCGCTTCCTGACATTCTATGTCTTTAAGATCCACAAAGGCATGGTGCGCCATACGTCAACGGTCGATTTCAGGCGATTATTCCTGGCCATCACAGCCAGCTCGGTCATTTTCCTGATCCTCGGCCTGCTGCGCTATTATTTCTACGACGGCTTCTTCCTCTTTCCTTCTTCGGTACTGATCATGGAATACCTGATCTGTGTCTTCCTGGCGAATGTCAGCCGTTTTATCATCAAATTGTGGTACTTAGAATCGGTGAAAACCAAGGAAGAGCAGGTGCGCGTGCTCATTTACGGCGCCGGAATCTCCGGATTGATCGCCAAACGAACGATCGAGCGCGATGTGCTGATCAATTTCAAGGTCGTAGGCTTTATCGACGACAACAAGAAAATTGCAGGCTCGCGGATGGAAGGCGTTCCGTTGTTCCATACGTCCAGGCTCGAAGAGATCCTGAAATCCGAAAGCATTACGCAGGTCATTATTGCCATTCAGAAACCGCTTGAAGAAAATCAGAGCCACGTTGTCGAACTGTGCCTCGATGCAGGTGTCGAAGTGAAAAAAGTACCGACACCGAAAAGCTGGATCAACGGGGAATTTTCCACCAAACAGATCGCACAGGTCAGGATCGAAGACCTGCTTGGCAGAAGGCCGATCGTTCTGAATCAGGATAAAATTGCGCAGGAGCTGAGCGGTAATGTCGTGCTGGTTACCGGCGCTGCAGGCTCCATCGGAAGCGGATTGGTGCGCCAGATCGCAGAGTATGAGCCGGAATTGCTGGTGTTGCTCGACCAGGCCGAATCGCCGCTGTACGAATTGCAGATCGAGATCCGGCAGTCGTTCCCAGCATGCAGAATAGAAGTCGTTATAGGCGATATCCGCAACCAGCACCGTATGGAGCAGTTGTTCGAAGCGTTCAGACCGTCGTGGGTCTTTCATGCGGCCGCCTACAAGCACGTGCCCATGATGGAGGACAATCCTTCGGAAGCCATTCGCACGAATATACAAGGAACAAAATCGCTTGCAGATCTTGCCGTTCAGTACAAGGTGTACAAATTTGTGATGATCTCGACCGATAAAGCCGTGAATCCGACCAACGTCATGGGCGCTTCCAAGCGCATTGCGGAGATCATTGCCCAGCAGGCGAGCCTTTCGCAGGAAACGCAGTTCATTACGACGCGCTTCGGAAATGTGCTCGGCTCGAACGGTTCCGTTATTCCGCTGTTCAAGAAACAGATCGAGCAGGGCGGGCCGATCACGGTAACGGATGAAAACGTGACGCGTTATTTCATGACCATTCCCGAAGCCTGTCAGCTGGTGCTCGATGCCGGCGTAATGGGGAACGGGGGAGAGATCTTCGTTTTCGATATGGGACAATCGGTGAAGATCGTCGACCTGGCGAAAAACATGATCCGGTTGAGCGGGCTTGTGCTTGGAAAGGACATCGAGATCCAATATACCGGATTGCGTCCCGGCGAAAAGCTCTACGAAGAATTGCTGAATGAAAGCGAGAATACGCTTCCGACGCATCATCCGAAGATCCTCATTGCAAAGCAGCGCGAGATCAATCCGGAACAGTCCGACCGCATCTGTACACTTGTAACTAAAGCAGGAACAGGCAGCAATATGGAGCTGGTGGCGCTGATGAAAGTCATCGTTCCCGAATTCATCTCTAATAATTCCGAATTTTCCGTTCTCGATAAAAAGTAAAACATGGCAACTCCATTGAACCTGAAGGTACGTTTCTCCGACTGCGATATGATGCAGCATGTGAACAACGCTGTGTACCTGAATTATTTCGAAGAAGCAAGAATTCATTACTTCCGTCAGCTTTTAGGCATCGACTGGGATTACAAGCGAAACGGGATCCTGCTCCGTAAGAACGAGCTCGAATACCTCAAGCCTGTTTTTCTGAACGATCCGGTAGAGATCTACTGCTACCTCAAGCACATCGGCGAAAAAAGCTTTACCATGTCGTACGAGGTCAAAGTCAACGGCGAATTGCGCACAACCGGCGTTTCGGTCCTGGTGTGTTTCGATAGCACGGTGAACCGTTCCATCCTCATTCCGGAGAAAATGCGGGAAGCGTTACTGAGCCTGCCGTTATTGATGGAACAATAATTGATGAATCCCGCAAAAAATAATCCTATGAAAGTATTCGCCCTTCTGTTTGTCCTGGTTTCCTTCACGGCAATGGCACAGCCCATCAAGGTCAATAAAGCCGACAGCTGCTACAAAAAAGCCGATCTGCGCAAAGGAAAGCGTTTCGCCGAATGGGAATGCGGGAAAATAGCCGGCATTGTAGACTGCAATGAAAAACTGGAAATGGGCACGGACGGTAAAACCGTTGTAACATCCTCCATGAAACAACCGTTTAGCGGAACCTGCGAAACCTGCCACATGAACGGCCTGCTCGAGCGCCGCGTGACATTTGTAGGCGGAAAAACGAATGGCTCCGACACGACCTATTATGCAAGCGGCTGTATCATGGCGATCCGGAACCATGTGATGGGCGTTGAAAACGGCCAATGGAGCTATTTCTACGACAGCATTTCGCGCCCGGCATGGGAGATCAGCTATTCCGTAGGTGAAAAGCACGGAACGCAGGTGTATTACAACAAGAAAGGCGACACGACCAAGTACGAAAACTATACGAACGGCGTGCTGAACGGCCCGAAACTGACCTTTGACGCAAAAGGAAAACGCACCAAGCAGGTTTCGTACGTGAACGGATTGCTAGAAGGCCCTTTCCTGATCTACAACGCGGAAGGAAAGATCATCGAGGAGCTGACGTACAAGCAAGGCAAGAAAAACGGCGTTCTCAAGTACTATTACGACGACGGGACCTTGCTGCGCACCGAAAACTGGAACATGGATGTCCGGAATGGTGAGTTCAAAACACTATACTATGAAGGACGCATTCAGTCCACTGAGAATTACAAAAAAGGGCTGAAAGAAGGCTGGTTTGAAGATTATTACCCGGACCAGAAGCTGAAACGCCGCGCTCTGTACAAAAAAGACGTAGTCGTTGAAGAGCACGTGTTCGACGACCAGGGTAAAGAAACGTATACCTTTGGCGGAACGGCTAAAACCGGCGCCGAGGACGATGCAATGCCTACCGGGGAGAAAAAGCCCAAAGCCAAAAAAGAGAAAAAGCCGAAACCTTCCAAAACAACCGAAGAACCGGTTAAAGAAGGAGAATAGTAGATTCCGGTTTAACTTTCGAACGTTGTTTTCCTGTCGGCTGGCAGATTTTTAGTCATCTGCTCGTAGGTTTCCTGGAACGGTTTTCCTTTGTGCTGCTGCCATAAGGCGCTGTGTTTAATGTCCACGTGCTGCAGCAGCTGAACGCACAGCACCATATCTTCGGCAGGCATTTCCCCGAACAGGATCTCTCCGACCTGCCTGAATTTCTCATAGCATCGATGCAGCACGATCCGTCCTTCCGGCGTTATGCTGACGCGTTTCGACCGTTTGTCCTCAGGATCGTCCTTTTCTTCGATATAGCCGTATTTTTTCAGCTGTTCCAGGATAGACAGGCCCGTCGAAAGCTCGATGACGCCCGAATAGATCACCTCTGTTTTTCGCGGATTTTTTGTGTGATCGATGTGGGCGAGAAAGTAAAACTCGTCTGCGCGCTTCAATCCCGTAGATTTCACCGCATCTTCCGCATATACCGAAAACATGCGCATGATCCTTCCCAGCAGCTTCGACATGACGAGATCCGGACGTGGCGGCATGCCCAGTCCTTCGAACAACTGTTCCCGGCTGGCTCTCTCCCGCTCGTTAATTAAATAGAAACGACAGAATTCTTCAATGCTTCCTGCCGGGTGATTGGCTTCAAAGGCGGCCCATTCGTTCACCAGTTCAACTGTTTTATTCATTATTACAACTGTTTCGATATAAATTTAATAAAAAAACAACCAAACAGCTGTTTAATCCGATTTAAGCGTACATTTGTTGCAGTCCGGACAACGCATTTGCCGGTTTACCTACGGATGTCCACCGTTCACCGATTAGCAGTTGTGCGATGGGACGAATCGTGGCTACTTTTGGCCGGAAGAATTTAAAAGAATACGTTGTACACATAACCCGTTCATATGACATACAAATACTTACTGATTTTACTGTTTATCAATACCTCCTTTGTCCTGCTTGCCCAAAGTACCATTACGGGCGAAGTGAAGAACGACAAAGGCGAGCCGGTGGCCATTGTCAGCGTTTACCTCAAAGGCACGACCGAAGCTACCACAACAGATACAGGCGGGCGCTTTACACTGACGACCAATCTCAAAGGCGAGCAGATCGTAATGGCTTCTGCTCTCGGAATCAAGAAAATGTCACACCCTGTTGTATTGGCAGACAGCACTTATATTGTTAATTTCCAGATCGCAGAGGACGTAACGAAATTGGACGAATACGTTTTGTCCGCCACTGGTTCCGAGGCAGATAACGACCGTTCCATTGCGAACCTTGATCCGATCGAGATCGTAACAACTGCCGGTGCGCAGGGTGATATCATCGGTGCGCTCCAGACGCTCCCGGGCGTTCAGCGGAACGGCGGCGACCAGACAGGACTAATGGTGCGCGGCGGCGATGTCAATGAAAGCGTTGTGATCATCGACGGAACGACGTCCCAGAATGCGTTCAACAGTACCGTTCCGGGAGTTGCCCAGAGAAGCCGGTTCAATCCGTTCCAGTTCAAAGGAACAGCATTCAGCACGGGCGGCTACAGCGTGCGCTACGGACAGGCATTATCGTCCGTTCTCGACCTGCAGACGAACGATCTGGCGGAAAAAGACAACGTCAATGTCGGTGGGAATTTTGCCGGCGTTTACCTCGCCGGAGAAAAACTGCTGGGCAAGAACAGCATCGATTATTCCGGTTATTACAACAACTTGTCGCCTTTCTTTCTCACGGCCAACACGAACGTAGACTTTTACGAGGTTCCGCAGGGAGGCGGACTTTCTACGCGGTTTGTTTCCAAAACGGACAACAACGGCATTTTCAAAATGGGACTCAGCCATACCTTTAACAAAACAGGAATCGCGATCAACAATCCGGCTGTTGCGGGCGAAACGATGAATTTCGGGATTAAGAATCAGAATACCTACCTCACGACTTCCTTCAAGAACTGGATCAACGAGCGCGTTCGCTACAATACCGCTTTTTCATTCAGCAACAACACCGACAACATTTCCTGGGGCGATTTTTCGGTCTACCGAAACGATTCCCGCGTGCAGGGAAGGGCAGAGCTCTACTACGAAGCCGGCAATAAATTCAACCTGCTGGGCGGTGCCGAAGTGCAGAGCTATTCCTACACACAGCAGTTTGATACGCTGATGGGGCAATTCTCCGAGCTGCTGAGTGCCGTTTATGTCGAAGCAGAATACAAGCCTGCAAAATGGTTCGCCGTAAAGCCGGGCGTGCGGGCAGAATATTCCCAGCTCATCGCGCGCGGCAACGCAGCTCCGCGACTGGCTGTGGCGTTTAAGCCGGGAGCTGCGAGCCAGATCTCGCTTGCCAGCGGAATGTTTTACCAGACGGCAGCTGTCAATTACCTGTTGTTCGGCTACCGTCCGAAATTTCAGCAGGCGATTCACTATATGCTGAATTATCAGCGCATCAAAGACAATCGTACCTTCCGGGTGGAAGGCTATTATAAAAGCTACGATCAGCTCGTGCGCGAAAAAGGAATCGCCTACAATCCGAATGCATTCCGGTTTAATTTCGGAGAGGTCGACAATTCCGGGGACGGCTATGCGCAGGGACTCGACTTTTTCTGGAGGGATAAAAAATCCATCAAAAATTTCGATTACTGGGTTTCGTACAGCTACATCGATACAAAAAGGCTGTACAAGAACTACGAAAGCAAAGTAACGCCCGATTACGTTTCAACACACAACCTGAGCGTGATCGCCAAGCTTTTTGTAGATCGTTTACAGACCAATTTCTCCGCGAGCTACAGCTATGCGAGCGGAAGGCCGTATTACGATCCGAACTCCACACGTTTTCTTTCCGATAAAGCTCCGGATTTTCATAACTTAGCGCTGACAATCAGTTATCTGACGACGATCCGTAAAATGTTTACCGTCATTTACCTGAGTGTTGACAATATTACCAACCAGAAAAACATCCTCGGATACCGTTACAGCCTGGATGGCCAGGACCGCTACCCGGTGCTGCCGGCCATTTACCGTTCGTTCTTCCTGGGAGTTAACTTTTCACTGTCCGAATTCAACAAGGACGAATTATAACACGCATGTCTAATTTTATAAATTCAAACCAATGAAAAACATCTTAACATCGATTGCGATCACCGTAGTTGCCTGTTCGTTTGCCAGCGCGCAGAATGCTCCGAAAGAAATGGCGCCTTTGCTCGATTCCACTTTTACCCGGTTCGATTCCACCTACAACCTCGCGACCCAGGTACAGCTTTCGACACAGCTCGACCTGATTGCCGAAAAATACAGCGATCAGTGGGTGCCGCAGTACTATGCCGCGTATGCGAAAGCGATGATGTCGTATATGGAGCCGGACCTTTCTAAAAAAGACATGATCCTTGATCAGGGCGACGAATTTCTTGCCGTCATCGCGGATCTTGGTGTCGAGAACGATCACCGGTATGTACTGACTGCTCTGCTGGCGAATGCGCGCATGGCGGTAGACGGCGAAAAACGCTGGAAAAAATACGTACCGATCTTCGAAGAGAACCTCAAAAAAGCGAAAGAGCTGAATGCAGACAATCCGCAGATCTATTACCTGAACGCTGTAGCGAAATTCTACACGCCCAAGGCATTTGGCGGCGGCGGTAAAAAAGCGCTTCCTTATTTCGAGAAAGCAAAAGCGCTCTACCCGAAACTGGACAAATCCAATATCCTTATCCCGCACTGGGGCGAAGATAAAACGGATTATTACATGAAAGAATGTCTGAAATAAGACGATCTGTAAGGATGAACGGGGCTTCGAAAGAGCTCCGTTTTTTTGTTAGGAAAAGTTTTTTTTCCGACGAAGGATTGAAACCTCCTTTCCGCCAACCGAAGGACCGGGGAGGGTGGCAACTTTGCGCTCTTAACTGTGCGCCGTTTTCCCAGGCCCCATAAAAACCTGCCGGAGCAAAGCGACGGAATTTAAACGGTTCTATGTTCTCTCTGTGAACTATTGTGGTTCAAACCATACCATTAAACACCAAAGTTTTATACTGTTCCCTCAAACTTCTCCAGCGTCACGTCTTTTCCGTCGAACACCGCATACGTGTTGTAATGCAGCCATTCTCCGAGGTTGATGTAGCGGGAGCGTTCGTTCAGTCGCAGGTCCATCGGTAAATGTCGGTGGCCGAAAATAAAGAAATCGCGGTGTTTCTGCCCGAGCTGTTCCTGGCTGTAGAGGTAAAGCCATTCGTTTTCTGCCCCGAGGAACTTGCTGTCGGAATCGCCGGTTGCAGCGCGGCTTTTGCGCGACCAGTAATTGGCCATCCCGATCCCGAAGTTGGGGTGGAGGCGTGCAAAGCACCATTGTGTCCATTTCGCGCCGAAGCAGCGTTTCATGAATTTATACCATTTGTCGCCGGGGCCTAAACCGTCGCCGTGTCCGATGAAGAACGTTTTTCCGTTCCATTCGCATTCGATCGGCTCATAATGCATTTGGACACCCAGTTCTTTCGGGAAATAGCCGAACATCCACATATCGTGATTACCGGTGAAGAAATGAACGGGAATACCTTTGTCCGTCAGTTGGGCGATTTTCCCCTGCAGGCGCACGAATCCTTTCGGAATGGCGTGCTTGTATTCGAACCAGAAGTCGAAAATATCGCCCACGATAAAGATCTCTGCGGCATCGGCTTCAATAGAATCGAGCCAGCGGACGACCCGTTTTTCGCGCTCCAGGCTTGTGGCAGCGTCCGGAACGCCCAAATGGAAGTCGGAAGCAAAGTAAATGTTCTTTCCTGCGGGAAGCTGCATATCAGAAACCGAAGATAGCAGCCAATGCACGCTCGAGCTCGGCGCCGCGCAGTTTTGTATCGATGATGTTGCCTTCTTTGTCAACCAGCACCGTAAAAGGAATGCCTGAAACCTGGTACTTGCGCGCCACTTCGTTCGACCATTTTTTGAGGTCGGAAACGTGGTACGGCCAGATCAGCTTGTCTTTTTCGATAGCAGCCAGCCAGTTGGCCTTGTTGTCGTCGAGTGAAACGCTCAGCACGGTAAAGCCGGCGTCTTTGTACTTGTTGTAAAGCACGACTACATTCGGGTTTTCCTTGCGGCAAGGACCGCACCAGGAAGCCCAGAAATCGATGAGCACCACTTTTCCTTTCAGGTCGGACAGCGAAACCGGCTTTCCGTTCACGTCGTTCTGGGTAAAGTCAGGAGCAGGCTTTCCGGAACCGAGGAATGCGCTGGCTTCTTTCTGTACTTTCATCTGGTCGAGCTGCTGTTTCGCAGCGGCAACGTTTGGCGAGCCTTTGAATCCAACCACGAGCTGATTCACGATCGATTCGTAGACGCTGAACTCTTTTTCCGTGTCCAGTGTGCTCAATACCGGTAAAAGTGCCGGAGAATTGGGGTTCTGGGCAACGAATTTCTGCCGGTAAGCGCTGAACTGGAAATATTCGTTCTGGAACGACTGATTAATGGCTTCCTGCTGGTCCGGGAACTGGCGCAGGTACAGCGTTGCAGAATCTTTTTTCTGATTGAATGCCTGCATCTGCATAATGAACTCGTTCATCGCCACCGTTTCGTCCGATCCTACGATGTTCGTATAAGCGGCAACGTTGTTGGCATCCGAATAAACGGACAATTTTGACGAATCGCGGAGAATGAGGTTCACATGCTGCGTTCCGATGCGCAAAACGTAATAATCCTGTGCGGGAAGCTGGCCTTTCAGGGTGAAATTTCCTTTTTTATCGATGCGTGCACCGAAGAAATCCACGTAGTGGGATCCGTAAAACTGGGATACTTTCACCGAATCGGCGGTGGTATGGAATACATTTCCTTTGATCTCGACCTTGATCGGCGTTTGTGCCGAAAGGCCCAGGCAAACAAAGAATGCGCTTACTGCGAGTAATTGTTTCATACTGGTTTATTTTTTTGCGAGCTCTTCTGTCAATTTTTGTTCCAATTCGCTTCCGCGGAGTCCGACAGCGACAATATTTCCTTCACGGTTCACCAAAACGGTATACGGAATGGCGTTGAAACCGTAAGCCTGTACAAGCGGCGTTTGCCAGCCCATGAGATCGCTTACGTGATTCGGCCAGAGCAGTCCGTCTTTGGCGATCGCACCCTTCCAGGCACCCGGATCCTGGTCCAGGGAAACGGAAAATACTTCAAATCCTTTCGATTTGAGTGTTTTGTACATGCGCACGACGTTCGGGTTTTCCTTGCGGCACGGGCCGCACCAGGAAGCCCAGAAATCGATGAGCACGACTTTTCCTTTCAGGTCGGAGAGGCGAAGCTCTTTTCCTTCCGGGTTTTTCAATGCGATCTCGGGAGCGGCCATCGTTCCGGACTCATACTGCTGGTAACCGTTGTAACCGGCTTCGATCTGTACGATCTGCTGGGAGAGAATGCTGGTGTAAGGCGAATCGTTGTGCTTTTTGATGAACGCCTGTTCGATCTGTTTCAGGAGAACGAGGTTCTGAGGATCCCAGTTTTTATAGCCGAGTTCCTGTGTCGGGAACATCAGGCTGGTAAAAATGAGGTTGGCGGGATTTCCCGGATCTGCCGCGACTTGTTTTCTTACAAAGGCATCCAGCGGCTGACGCAGCTCAACGAATTTCTCGATCTGCTTGCTCTGATCGGCGATCTTGGGCATTTGCTCCATTTGTGCAGTGGCAAACTGATTGAAAAGTCCCATGTACGTTACCAGCGGCTTTGCCCACGACGGCCCGGAAATCTTCGGAGCAAGGGAAAATTCTTCCAGCGTTCCGCTGATGGTGACGTCGTCGTTCTTATCCAGTGGAATGAGGATCGCGTTTTTTTCGTCGCCTACTGTCATGGTGTAGATCGCGATTCCGGGAATATTGCCGTCGAGCTTGTAATTTCCGGAGGCATCGGTGGTTGTTTCCGCAACATTGATCTGTCCGCGGTCGCTGTTCCCGATGATCTTGACTTTTTTCATGGAAGCGCCGGAGATCTTTCCTTCGATGTGGAAGTTGAAATCCTGGTCTTCACTTCCGTTTTTCCCAGAGCCACCACAGGCTGCAAGGAAAGGAAGCACTACTAAAGCAACTAAATAACGCATGGTCTTATACTTCTTGAATGATTTGTCTTAATAATTGATTGACCGCTTTGGGATCTGCCTTTCCGCCGGAAACTTTCATGATCTGGCCCATGAAAAAACCGGTGAGCTGGCCTTCACCACCTTTAAAACGTTCAACTTCCCCCGGATGTTGCTCAAAGACCTGTAAAATAAACTGGCGAAGGCTGTCTTCGTTTGATTCCTGGATCAGGTTCAGCGATTCTGCCAATGCGGCGACGTCTGCTTCCGGAGCTTCCAGCAATGCCGGGAAGATTTTTTGCGAAGCAGCCGAATGCGATACTTTTCCGCTGTCGATGAATTGGATAAGCGATCCCAGTTTCTCAGGGCTGAGCGGGAATTGTTCCATTTCAAGTCCGTTCTGGTTCAGGTAGGATTTTACATCTCCCATGACCCAGTTGGCGGCCTGCTTGTAATTCGTGGTCGTTTTGATAACGTCCTCGAAATACAGGGCAATGGCTTTCGTATCGGTGAGAATGCCTGCGTCGTAATCGGACAGGCTCAGCTCTTTGGTGTATTTGGCATAGAGCTCTCGCGGAAGCGCTGGCATTTTGGCTTTTACCTGGGCAATGTACACCTCGTCCACAACAATGGGCTGCAGGTCGGGCTCAGGGAAATAACGGTAATCGTTGGCGGCTTCTTTGGAGCGCATGAAAATGGTTTCGTCTTTCAACGCGTTGAAGCTGCGTGTTTCCTGCAGAATAACGTTGCCTTTTTCGAGCTCCCCGATCTGGCGAACGACTTCCAGGTCGATCGCGCGCTGAACGTTCCGGATGGAGTTCATGTTTTTTACTTCGACCTTGGTACCGAATTCCGGCGCGCCTTTCAGGCGAACGGAAATATTCGCATCGCAGCGCATGGAGCCTTCCTCCATGTTTCCGTCGCAGATATCGAGGTAGCGCACCAGGCGGCGTACTTCCGTTACATAGTTGTAAGCTTCCGTGCTCGAGCGCAGGTCCGGCTCGGAAACGATCTCCAGCAGCGGAGTTCCTGCGCGGTTCAGGTCAACAAGCGTATCGTGAACATCTACGTCGTGAATGGATTTACCGGCATCTTCTTCCATGTGGATGCGCGTAATGCCGACGGTTTTTTCAACGCCGTGCTCGTCTTTGATGAACAGGTGTCCGCCAACGCAGATCGGTGTCGTATCCTGTGTGATCTGGTAGCCTTTCGGAAGATCGGGATAGAAATAGTTCTTGCGGGCAAAATGCTGGTGCTCTTCAATGCGCGATCCGCAGGCAATCCCAAGTCTTACGGCAAACTCGATCGTTTTTTTGTTCATTACCGGCAAGGTGCCGGGATGCCCGAGTGTGATCACGCTCACGTTGGTATTCGGCGCGGAACCGTATTCGTTGATGTCGGAAGAATACGCTTTTGAACGCGTCAGCAGCTGGGCATGAACTTCGAGCCCGATGACCACTTCGTATTTTTCTTTGTCAAAAAGATCGTTTTTTTCTTTATCCATCGGATTTAGATTCTGGAGATCAGCTCACGCATGATCAGTGTCATTTTCGGTTCCTGGCGGCTCGCCACTTCGATTACGTCCTGCAGGCTCACTTTCTGGATCTTCCCGGGAACGCCCAGGTCGGTAATGATGGAGATCGCAAAGCAGGGAATTTCCATGTGGCGTGCAACGATCACTTCCGGAATGGTAGACATGCCGACAGCATCTGCGCCGATCGCACGAACGTAACCGTATTCTGCCGGTGTTTCGAGCGTAGGGCCTGTCAGAGCTGCATACGTACCTGTAGCAATGCGAATATCGTTTTCTGCTGCAATGGCCTGTGCTATTTTGATCATTTCGTGATCGTACGGCTCGCTCATATCCGGGAAACGCGGCCCGAGCTCGTCGATGTTTTTCCCGATCAGCGGGTGAGCAGGAAAGAGGTTGATGTGATCGCTGAGGATCATAATCTCGCCTACGATGAAATCCGGGTTCACACCGCCCGAAGCATTGCTCACAAACAATTGCTGGATGCCCAGCAGCTTCATTACACGAACCGGGAATGTTACCTGCTGCATGTTGTAGCCTTCGTAAAAGTGAAAACGGCCCTGCATGGCAACCACCTGTTTTCCACCGAGGTTTCCGAAGATCAGCTTGCCTGAATGGCTTTCAACGGTCGAAACCGGGAAATGCGGAATGTTCTCGTAAGGAATCTCATCGATGATCTCGATTTCCTTTACCAATCCGCCTAATCCCGTTCCCAGGATAATTCCGATCGTTGGTTTCACTTGTGTGTGATTGCTGATGAACTCAGCGGCTTCTTTCATCTGTTCCAGTAACATAGTTCAGTAATAAATCATTAAAATCGTTTGCGCGGTCTATGTGCACTTGCATGGACTGGTAGAACCACGGGGCCTTCGACATCAGGGGATGATCCCCGAACGCCAGCAGGCGAACCGCGTCCTTTTCCGTTGTTACAATGGCAGATGGACGGCTTGCAAAAGTATCAAATTTTTGATGAATAGTTTGTATGTCTTTTGCCGTGAATGCGTGATGATCCGGAAATTGCATCAATTCCACGCTGTACTGCTTTTCAAGGTGTTTTTTCAGTGGCAGCGGATTGGCGATACCGGTTACGAGCAGGATCTTTTCAACTGGTTTCCAATCTGCTTCCGAAAGTGGTACGAGATCGCCATAAACGATGTGGGAAAAGTAGACTTTCCTGCTGTCAAATTTCAGCTGCTGCAGGAAATCAGCTTTCGCTTGTTCACTGAGGTTTTCCGGGCATTTGGTGATCATAAGCGCATCTGCGCGACGAATGCCGCTACGGTTCTCTCTCAGGTTGCCTGCGGGAAAGGGAAAGTCACGGAAAACCGGTCGGTCATACGTCATCAGCACGAGCTGGAACTTCGCTTTCACATGCCGGTGCTGGAACGCATCATCCAGAATAATCGTCGGGTTGCGGAACTGTGCGTTCAGCAATTCGACGCCTGCTTTCCGCTCTTCGGCTACCACAACGGGAATGCGTGCGCCGAAGCGGCGGTAGTACATGAAAGGCTCATCGCCAATGGTTGCTGCGGTATCGTCGCCGTTTGCCAGCCGGACGCCTTTGGTGGAGCGTCCGTAGCCGCGGCTCAGAATAGCCGGGTGGAATTCCGCCAGCAGGTTGGCCAGGTAGATCGTCATGGGCGATTTTCCGGTTCCGCCTACGGTAATATTTCCCACGCACACCGACCTGTTCGGAATGATGTACGTTTTTTTGATACCGGCGTCGAACAGCCAGTTCCGGAAGGAGAGGATCAGTCCATACAGGAGTGAAAACGGGAGCAAAAGAAGCCGGAGAAATTGCATGGAGTAAATGTAGTGGACAAATTGACAATTCACAATGCGCAATTGACAATTCATTTCATCCGCTGATGGCATGTAAGCAGGAGTAATGAAAACAGATCGTATACCGTAATACATCGGATATGCGATAAATAGTGTTTCATGATACTCATGAAGCCTTCTGCAGCTGCCGGACGAGCTCGTTTTTCATCAGGCTGTCATATTCTTCACTGAACCGGGAGAAATGATGTTCAAAGCACTTCATCAGGTTTTGTTCTTTAATGCGCGAAGCTTCCCTGAACGTTTTTGCGGCTGACGAATGCTGTTGCAATTTCGCGAGAAGCGTGAACTCGTGGCCTCTTGCGATGTGCGCGATTTCTTCGAGGTTGCTGATCTGGTTAATAAGCTTGTGTCTTATTTTTCTTATCGTTTCACCTAATTCGAAATGGGTATTTGCCGTTGCAAGGTTGCGGAGACAAGTGTCGATAGCTGTAAGCTTTTTTTTGAAAGCTTGAAAATTGTCCGCCCATTGCATGTCCTCGTTGAATTCTTCATGAGCGACGTCGTTGTGTAGTTTACTCATATTCAGTGAAATTGCTGTTAGGGGGCAAAGATCGTGTGTACAGCCTCGCTGCTCTCATGATAAAAATCAGTAGCGCTCATGACTGTTGTCAGCCGTTGGTAAAGCAGGGCAATTACTGTCGTCCCGATGTGCTGTTCAGGCATACCTGAAATTCGTCCAATTCGCTTACTTTTACCCATTCAATTGAAACAATGACAACAATCTCAGACATCCTCCGGCACCTCGATGAAAAGGCGCCATTCGTTTACCAGGAATCGTACGATAATTCCGGTTTGCTGGTCGGCGATCCGAAACGGGAAGTTACGGGCGTACTCGTTGCGCTCGACTGTACGGAAGCCATTGTCGAAGAAGCGATTGCCATTGGAGCAAATGTGATCGTGACGCATCACCCCATTGTGTTCAAAGGACTGAAACGGCTCACGGGAAGCAATTACGTGGAGCGAACCGTGATCAAAGCCATTGAGAACAAGATCGCGCTCATTGCCGTTCACACGAACCTCGATCACATGCCCGATGGCGTGAATGCCGTGATCGCAGATAAGCTCCGGCTCACCAATCAGCGGATTTTAGCCCCGAAGCCGGGTATTCTGAACAAGCTTGTGGTCTTCGTGCCGCAGACGCACAGCGAAACAGTCTTGCAGGCATTATTCTCAGCCGGGGCAGGTGCGATCGGTGACTACGATTCGTGCGGATTTTACGCCGGAGGAACCGGGACATTTCGTCCGCTCGAAGGCGCGAAGCCTTTTCTTGGAACGATCGGAGAGCCGGAAAAAGTGGCGGAGAACAGGGTAGAGGTGCTGGTGACGCAGGACAGGCTTTCGGCCGCAGTTTCAGCGATGCTGTTGGCGCATCCGTATGAGGAAGTCGCTTATGATATTGTTGCCGTTAGCAACAAACATCCGCGCATCGGTGCCGGAATGGTGGGTGATCTCGAAACGGCTATTCCCGCGGAGGAATTCCTGAAAACGGTCAAAAGAACCTTCGATTGCGGCGTTATCCGCTATACCGACCTGATGGAAAAAACCGTTCGCCGTGTGGCCGTTTGCGGTGGCTCGGGCGGATTTCTACTGGCCGATGCCATTCGCGCGAAAGCCGATGTCTTCATCACGGCCGATTACAAATACCACGAATTTTTCGATGCCGACGGCCAGATCATTATTGCTGATATCGGACATTTTGAAAGTGAACAATATACTTCTGAGCTCTTAGTAGCAATAATCAGGAAAAAATTTAGTAATTTCGCGGTTCGATTGACGAACGTGAATACGAATCCGATAAAATATCTCTAATACAATGGCTGCAAAAGCAAGTACGAAAGAAGTAACAGTGGCTGAGAAGCTCGACGCATTATATGCATTACAGGTAATTGACTCTCAAATTGACAAGATCAGAACCGTTCGCGGTGAGCTTCCGCTGGAAGTGCAGGATCTGGAAGATGAGATCGCCGGCCTTGATACCCGTATTAAAAAAATGCAGGAAGAAGCAAAAGAAATGGATACGGACGTTTCAGACCGAAAAAATGCAATGAAAGAAGCGGAAGCAGCTATCCTGCGTTTCAAGGATCAGCAGAACAATGTCCGTAACAACCGTGAGTTCGAATCACTGGCCAAAGAGATCGAGTTCCAGGAACTGGAAATTAAACTGCATGATAAGCGCATCAAAGAAGCGAAAATTCGTATCGTTTCTAAAAAAGAAGTGCTCGACGAAGCAAAAGACCGCCTCGAAATGCGTCGCGAAGACCTGAAGATCAAACAGGGCGAGCTGGACGAGATCGTGGGTGAAACACAGAAAGAAGAAGAAACGCTGATCGCTGAGTCTAAAAAAGCGAAAGCAGCTATCGACGATCGACTGATCGCGGCATACGACCGTTTGCGCGACAATGCCAAAAACGGACTCGCAGTTGTTTCCGTTGACCGTGACTCATGCGGTGGATGCTTTAACAAGATCCCGCCACAACGTCAGCTGGACATCGATTCCAAGAAAAAAGTAATCGTTTGCGAGCATTGCGGACGTATTCTTGTTCCAGGCCACGAGGCAGAAGAAGAAGCATAATTGCTATAAAATCATTCGATTTAGAGAGCTGAACCTGTTTCAGCTCTTTTTTTTGTGCGCTTTTTCCGGATTTTAAAAAAAACGTTTTCCGTTTCGGATCGCTCAATCCACTTGTGCTTAGAGCTTCCGGACTACCTTCGTTGAACGTGCTTTCCGGAACTGCTTATTTCCGTTCGGATAAACGCTGCGGGTGCGTGTTGGATTTTGAACTTTCCCGTTTTCATCCCTTGCTTCACCACTTCTAATGCGTATTTTTGCACCACAAATCGGAAACCATTTCAGATGGAAAAATTCTTAAATGCCCTCTTCTCCATGCGTTCCATGGCGTTGGCAATGATCATCTTCCTTGTAGCGATCGCTCGGGCAACTTTTATCGAATCTGCTCACGGAATACAAGCCGCAAAATTATGGGTTTACAATGCGCTCTGGTTTGAGATCCTGCTGGTGTTCCTGGCGATCAACCTCATTGCCAATATTGTTCGCTATAAAATGTGGCAGCGTCAGAAAATGGCCCTGCTGTCATTCCACCTTTCGTTCATCGTTATCCTAATCGGCGCCGGCGTTACGCGTTTCACCGGTTACGAAGGACTGATGCTGGTGCGCGAGGGCGAATCTTCCAATACCGTTTATTCCGCGGATCCTTACCTGATGGTATTCGATGCCGACAGAAGGCTGAAATCCGGGCAGAAAATGATGCTTTCGGACATCACGTCGAACGATTTTGAGATGGAGCTCGATTTTGCAGCCAACGGAAAGCCACTGACGATATCCTATGTCGATTTCCTGCCGAAGCATGTCGATTCACTGATCATGAACGATTCGGTGCAGGGGGCTGCGCTGGAAATCGTCACCACCGGAAAGAAAAGCAATTTTGTAACAGAAGGCGAAGCATTCCCGGTCGGACAGGCCTACGTCGTGTACGGCGAAGACAAAGTGCCTGCCGGAATCAACGTTTTCAAAAAGAACGGCGTGCTCATGATGCGCCCGAATATTCCGATCCAGTACCTCGCAATGGCGCAGATGACGCAGTACCGCCAGCTGGGGATCAGCCCGCCGGATTCTGTTTACAAGACAGTAGCCGCTTACCAGGAAGTTCCGTTCCTGACAACGATGCTGTATAGGATGAGCGGCGAGCAATTCGTTTTCAAGCAGGAAGTGCAGCATGCTAAAAAATACAAGCTGCCCAGCGGAAGAAAAGACGTTGGATCGGATTATCTGGTCGTACGCGTTTCTGAAGGAAAAGACACCAAAGTCGTAACGCTTGAAGGCGGGATGGGCATGCTGCCGACACCCGAGCTGGTGAAAGTCAATGGCCACACGTACCGCCTTGAATACGGTTCAAAAGAAATTAAAATCCCGTTCTTTGTCAAATGCGACGACTTCATCATGGAGCGTTACCCGGGATCGGAAGTCGCTTCTTCCTATGCGAGCGACCTCGAGATCATCGATAAGCCCAACAATACCATCAAAAAGAAACGCGTTTTCATGAACAACGTTATCGACTACAACGGTTACCGCTTTTTCCAGTCTGGTTTCGACGAAGACGAAAAAGGAACGCGCCTCAGCGTTAACTGCGATTACTGGGGAACGACCATTACGTACATCGGTTACCTGCTGATGGCGATCGGCATGATCCTTTCACTGATGGCGCCTGCCGGAAGGTTCAGAGATCTGCTCACACGCCTGAAAAAATCGCGCGAGAAAAGGGCGAAGATCGTGACAGCATTGCTCATTATGCTTTCGCTGAGCTGGGGAACAGCCTGGTCCCAGGAACAGCCGCTCGAAGCGCACGACCATGATCACGAATCGCATGCCGGGCAAGATCACAGCGATCACGACCACAGTCAGCACGACGCTACGCATACAGTTGTCACACAGCAGCCCGAAGCGCAGCAAATGGCAGCTCCGGCTAAAAAACCGGTGGCGCGCTTCATGTCGAAAGAGCACAGCGAAGAATTGGCGAGCCTGCTGGCACAGGATTTCGACGGTCGTATCGTGCCGATGCACACCGTGTGCGATCAGCTGTTGCGCAAACTCTACCGCAGCAATAAGTACGACGGAAAGAACGCCGTGCAAACCGTCATGAGCATGCACATGTACCCGGATTACTGGCTCGATATCAAAATCATCCAGGTTCCGGTTGCCGTTCGCGAAAAATACAAGCTGGGCGAATATGCTTCTTTCCGCGAATTGTCTAACCAGGAACTGGAGTTCAAATGGATCGACGATTACAATTCCGCTATGCGCAAACGCGAATCCGAGCGCGGTGAGACGGATAAAAGACTCATCAAGCTCGTCGAAAAACACCAGGTGTTCCTCGGTGTGCTCACATGGTCTTATATGAAGCTCATCCCGGTGAAAAACGAGGCGCGCAATGCATGGTTCGTTCCGCTTTCTCCCGAGCTGATGCAGCAGGATTCGCTTTCTTCGCGCATTGCACTGCAGTACCTGAGTGCGGTAAACGATGGCTCTATTTCCGGTAATTACCGGGAAGCCGTTAAATTGCTTGGCGACCTGAAAGCATTTCAGCGCGAGACCGCTCCGGCTACTATTCTTCCGTCCGAATCGCATGTGAAAGTTGAGATCTCCTACAACAAAATGGGGATCTTCGGCAATGCCGAAAAACTCTACCTGACCATCGGACTCTTCCTGATGATCACCTTCTTTATCCGCATTTTTGTGCGGCCTTCCGCCAAATCAGACAAAGTCTTCAACGGTTTCCGCAAGGTATTTGTCGGGTTCCTCATCATCACCTTTGCCTATCATGGCGCCGGGATCGGTATGCGCTGGTACATCAGCGGCCACGCACCGTGGAGCAACGGCTACGAAGCCGTGGTCTTCATCGCCTGGGTAACGATGATCGCCGGACTGATCTTTTCGCGTACCAATCCGGGCATTCTTGCCGGAACGGCGTTGCTGGCAGCTTTCATGATCATGGTTACCGAGCTCAATCTCCTCGACCCGGAAATTACGCCGCTGCAGCCCGTGCTGAAAAGTTACTGGCTCATGATCCACGTAGCGATCATTACCGGCAGCTACGGTTTCCTCGGACTGGCAGCCATACTTGGACTTTTCAACATGATCCTGTACATCACCCGTGGAAAAAGCAATGCAGACATCGTAAATCCGAACATCAACGAATTGACGTATGTTTCTGAAATGACGATGACCATCGGGTTGTTCATGCTAACGATCGGGACCTTCCTCGGCGGTGTCTGGGCAAATGAATCCTGGGGGCGCTACTGGGGCTGGGACCCGAAAGAAACGTGGGCACTGGTTTCCGTTCTCGTTTACGCGGTGATCCTTCACCTGCGTTATATTCCGGGACTGAAAAGCAAGTTTACCTTCAACCTTGTAAGCCTGTGGGGCTACTCGGCGATCCTGTTCACTTTCTTCGGTGTCAACTTTATCTTGGTCGGGCTGCATTCCTACGCACAGGGCGACGGTTCGGTGAGCCTTCCTTCCTGGGTTGTAGTGGTGGGATTATTTTTCGTAGCTTTAACTGTAGTAGCTGCCCTGAGAAACCGCAGTTACACGAAACAACAACGCATAGATTTCGAAGGATGACAATTTACGACTTTACAATCAATCAGCTCAACGGTCAGGCTTTTGACCTGGCGCAGTTCAAAGGAAACAAGATCGTGCTGGTGAACGTTGCTTCCGAATGCGGACTTACGCCGCAGTACACGGAGCTTGAGCACCTCTACGAAACGTATAAGGACAAAAAAGTGGTATTCATCGGCGTTCCGAGCAATGATTTCGGCGGACAGGAGCCGGGAACGGCAGACGAAATTCAGCAGTTCTGCTCTGTGAACTATGGTGTTACGTTTCCCCTCACGGAGAAAGTGCATACGACAGGTCCGGAGATCCACCCACTGTATAAGTGGCTGACTTCCGAAACCGGTGAAGAGGTAGCCTGGAACTTTCAGAAATTCCTCATCGATGAAACAGGAGTCGTTGTGAAGTCCGTTGCGCCGGCAGTTACGCCAACCGATCCTCAAATTACAGACTGGCTCGATGGAAAATAAGATAGACCTGCTCGCTTTCGGGGCGCATCCCGACGATGTAGAGCTGGGCGCTTCCGGAACGCTGCTGAAACACAAAGCTGCCGGGTATTCCATTGGAATTGTCGACCTGACGCAAGGCGAGCTGGGGTCCCGCGGAACAGTAGAAACCCGCTATGCCGAAGCGGCTGCGTCGCACGAGATCCTCGGATTGACAGCGCGTGTGAACCTTAAAATGGCCGATGGATTTTTTACGCATTCCGAAGAAAACCTCTTGCTGGTAGTGGAACAAATTCGCCGTTTTCGTCCGAAGATCGTTCTTGCCAATGCTTTTTCCGACCGTCACCCCGATCATGGGAAAGGCAGCAGGCTCGTGTCAGACGCCTGTTTTCTTGCCGGATTGCGACGCATTGAAACAACGTGGAACGGAGAGCTGCAGGAGGCCTGGAGGCCGGAGGCTGTGTATCACTACATACAGGATCGCATGATCGCCCCCGATTTTGTGGTCGATGTAACGGAATTCGTTCCGAAGAAGTTCGAAGCCATCAAAGCATTCAAAACACAGTTCTGGGACCCGGATTCCGCCGAGCCGAAAACACCTATTTCCGGGGAAGAGTTTTTCCAGTTCCTGGAAGGCCGCATGACGGAATTGGGAAGAGGAATCGGTGTCCGCTATGCGGAAGGATTCTGCGTGGAGCGTACGGCAGGCGTAGAGCTGTTAACGGATTTGAAGTAATTCCCGGAGATTCGTGATCGAAGGTACGACTTGGCCTTCACCGTGAAGCACACGGAGTAGAGCGATCGCTTCCTGTATATGTCCCCGATCAGATTGTAAACACACGCCTCGCGAAAGATCAACAATCGATTCCGTGAAGTGAACATGCGTCTCCGGAAGGTCAACATGCGATTCCGTGAAGTGAACATGCGTCTCCGGAAGATCAACACGTGATTCTGTGAAGTGAACATGCGTCTCCGGAAGGTCAACATGCGATTCTGTGAAGTGAACATGGGTCTCCGGAAGATCAACACGCGATTCCGCTAAGTGAACATACGTCTCCGGGAGATCAACAGGCGATTCCGCTAAGTGAACACATGAAAAACCGATTCAACATTCAACATTCCGGCACTCAACATTTAACATCAGCGTTTAAGCATCCGTTCATACGTTTCGATCCATTGAGCCGGCGACATCTTTTCAGCCAGCTCACCGATGAGGTCGTAAGGGATCTGGTCGGTCTTTTTAAAGCGGATACAGCTTTTTCCCATATCGAGCTTTAGTTTGCTGTGTTTCGGAAATTCGTCCGTGAACCAGGTCAGCAGCGCGGGATCGGCGTAAATGCCCATGTGGTAAACAGCGATAAAATTCTTCTGCGAAGCGATGCTCAGGAACGGCAGCGGAAGCTTCGTATCGCAATGATAGCCCGCAGGATAGAGCGAGTGTGGAACAACCCATCCGATCATGCCGTAACTGATCTCTTCCGAAAAACCTGACGGAAGATGTTCACCGATTACCTGCTGCAGGCGTTCCATTGCTGCTCTCCGGTCATCGGAAAGGGAATCGAGATAGTCGCTGATCGTTGTTGCTCTTGTGCTCATGCTGCGAATGTACAAAATAGTGCGTGCTACTTCTTGCCGCGCTCTGTCTTTTTCTGCTCACGCTGCTTTTCTTTCTCGGCTTTCTCCCGTATTTTTTCCTGCTCCTTCTGCTTTGCTTTTTTCTCTTCGTTCACGATCTCCAGTTTGCCGGTGGAGAATACAACGATCGGAATGTGCTTTATTTTGTCAGAATCGATAAATCCGCTCAGCTTGAGCTTGTAAGGAACCCTGTCGGTATCTGTCCAGATGCGCAGAATGGTTCGCAACGGCCTGTTCAGTTCGAATTCAAGGGGGAATTTTACGATCGTGGTCGATTGCGGTTTCACGGTTACTTTTTTGCCGAGCTTGCCTTTCGTATCGAGATCTTTGCCAATGATGAGCTCATACTGCAGCCCCGAAAGCGTGAGATCGATGTTCTTTCCTTCGTTGACGATGTGCAGGAAGAGATCAACATCGACTTCTTTCTGCAGGAGCCGCAGGTCTTTCTGCTCCGTTACGACTTTCAGCTGCGGCGGAATAGGCACCTCGATGTCTTTGCCTTTCGAAATGCTCAGGCGCTTCACACCGGCAACGGTATTGTACACAACGGTTGCATCGAGCGTAAAGCCGGTGTAATCCATCGACTGTAATCCCTGGATGGTTTTCATCGTGTGCTTCACCGGGATCTTAACTGATAGCTTAACAGTGTCTTTCTGCCCGCGTTCCTGGCTCAGCCCGATGTATTGACGTTCGGAAATGATCTCAACGCCACCGATCGACAGGTCGTAGATAATGCTGTCGATGCTCATTTTGTAGGGCGAGCTGTTCTCTGCGATCGCGTAGACATCGACAAAAGCGGTATCCTCATGGATATCCACTTTTATCAGTGTCACTTTCGTCAGTTCGGGCACAACGAATTTCAGCGCTTCCTTCTTATTGGTAAGAAAGTAGATGGCGAGTCCCGCAAGTACGGCCAGTATAGCGATCAGGACGATGTACCTGAACCGGATGAGTAGGATCATTTTTTCTTTTTATCAGCTTTGCGTTCGGCGCGTCTTTCTTTTTTGGCTTCTTTCTTCGCGGGGTCTTTGGTAAAGACGCGTTCGAGGAAGGTTTTCTTGCCGCCTTCTTTCAGATTGTTGATATTGATCGAATTATCCAGGGACGGACGCAGGGCATGAAGGAACGCATTTCTCAGCACATAGCTGATAGCGCGCCACGTATTGACTTTCGCATTGTCGAATGATCCGTTGATCGGAATTTTCGTTGCCAGCTGTTCTTTTCGCTGGTTCTGGAGTAGTTCAGCAGCGGATGCCACGAGCGTTTCCCAGAGGATCTGTTTGAAATTCCCTTCTTCTTTGGTCCATTGTACGACGTCCAGATCTTTGAGGATCGGTTTGACATAGCCTCCGAACTTTCCGTTTTTAGCGGCAAATTCACCGTACATGCTAAAGGTTCCTTTCTTGACGTCGAAATTGGCATATTCCCGCAGCATGTCATTGAGTAGCACAAGGTTCAGCCCGGTCATCCTGGTATTGAGGTCGAAGGTCGGAACTTTATTCAATCCGTCGAACTTCACGTTCAGGTCGAATTTCCCCTGGTAGGCTTCTGCAGTTGCTTTGAGCGTTGCGGGGAGCAATTCCTTACTATCGGTAACATTCGTGAGGTTGGTGGCTGTCATGTTGATGTTCTTCATGGCAATATCGAGCTTCGGTTTTGCTTCGAGATCGCGGTAGTGCACCTCGCCGTTGTGAATATCGAAACGGTTAATGGTAATCGGCATGAGGTCATCTACCAGCTGCGCGAAATCGGCTGTATCGGCTCTCACGTCTTCGCCTTTGTGTTTTTCCTTCACAAAGTTGATGATTGGGCGGTCAACGGCTATTTCCCCGACAATGGCCCCTTTAAAAATAGAGCTCCACTCAACGGAAAGGTCGATGGATGGCGAGCTGAAGAACGGAATGGTGTCTTTTTTCTGGCCTTTATCCACTTTCTTCACAATGCGGATATCCTTGATCTCATAGGCTCCGCGATACAAGTGTATATCGATGTCGTCTACATGTCCGTAGTATTCTTCCAGGTTTTCAAGCTTGTTGTTGACATAATGCAGAACGATGTAAGGCAGGATAATTCTGAAAATCACGAGTACACCAAGAATGGAAAAGAAAATAATGCGTCTTCTTTTCTTACGTTTCTTTTTTTCTTCCGGCGTTCGTACTTTTTTAGGTGCCTTCACTTTGTTGATGGGTGCGTTCTCTTTTTCCATTGTAGTTTAATTAATCGGGCATTAACTGATGCTGTAACAGGCGGCTAAGATGTTGCAGCATTTTGACAAGAGAAAAGTATAGAAAAAGGCTACCGGCGCTTAATTAATTAAAGTTGTTTAACACGATGTTAGCGTTTGTTGGGAAAACAGAACGCACTGTATTTTGGCAGGAGGAGCTGAAGAAGAAATATGCGTATTTATAACTGGTTTTTAAGGGAAGTGGCAATTTTGCCCTGTTTATAGGTGATTGCAATATTACCGGGAAATCGTCAAATTTCCCGGTTTATCTTTTAGTGGAGTGAGGCTTTCCTGCAACGCCAATCTCTTTAAATCCCCATTTTTTCCTTCACCGATTTCACTTTTTCGAGAAATGCTGCTTTCAGCTCTTCATCCAGGATGCCTTTTTCTTTTGAGAAATGCTCGTTGAAGGACGGCAATGAAAAACTTTCGAGGATTTCACCCGAATGTCGTGGAAAACGGGTGAGCGCATACTGAAGTGAAAGTCCCGCACCGCCTTTGCCCGGCGAAGTACTGGTAACGAACATCGGCTTGCCGTTAAAGATCTTCAGCTCGATGCGCGAAGACCAGTCGAGGAGATTTTTAAATGCGGCTGTACAGTTGCCATTGTGCTCTGCCATCGAGACGATGATCAGGTCCGCATCCTGGAATTGTTTCAGAAATGTACGGGCCGCTTCCGGGTAACCGTCGTTGCTTTCCCGGTCGACCGAAAACAAAGGCATGTCGTAATCGTTCAGGTCGAGCAGGTTGATCTCCGCTCCTGGAAAATGGGTCAGTGTGTACTCAACGAGCTGCTTGTTAATTGATTTTGTGCTATTGCTTCCTGCGAATGCTGTAATTTTCATCTGGTCGTCGTTTAAAATGTGTATGGGATTAACCTATTTTAGGCTCTGGTAAAGGTACGAAACCGGTTTCACCCGGAACAGAGGGGAATTGTTGTTCCAGCCAGTTGGTTTTTGCGCGTTCCAGCAGCTCTTTTGTCGAGGCGACGAAATTCCAGTAGATCAGTCGTTCTTCGGGAAAAGCTTCTCCGCCGAAAATGTAAACGGTACTGTTCTCAGCAAGCTCGAATGCGCACAGGCTGCTGTCTTTTGCGATCAGGATCTGTTTCGGCCCGAAGGTCGTTCCTTCGCTTTCCACCGAGCCTTCGAGAATGTACAATGCACTTTCCCCAAACAGCTCTTTTCCGATGTTCACGGTGTTTCGTTCGGTCGTTTTAAGCTCCAAAAGGTACAGCGGACTGTGCACGGGAACGGGAGAGGTATGTCCGGATACGGAACCTGCAACCAGGCGGAAGGAAACGCCATTTTCCTCCCAGCTGGGAAGCTCTTCCTCGGACGCATGGTAAAAGCTCGGCTCCATTTCTTCCAGGTGCTTTGGCAGCGCCACCCAGATCTGCAGTCCGTGAAGGACTTTCCGGATGCCCCGCTGGTGGTCGGGCGTGCGTTCCGAATGCACGATCCCTTTTCCGGCTGTCATCCAGTTTACCTGGCCCGGGGTGATCTCGATCGCTGTTCCGAGGCTGTCTTTGTGCATCACCGATCCTTCGAACAAATAGGTGAGGGTAGACAGCCCGATATGCGGATGCGGCGGAATATCCAGGTTTTCATCTTCGGAAAGCGCCGCCGGCCCCATGTGGTCTATGAAAGTAAATGGACCAACCATGCGTTTCCCGCGGAAGGGAAGTAATCGGCCGACAAGGAAATTTCCGATGTCCGATGGACGTTCTTCGATAATGAGCTGGATATTCGACATTGTTTTCGGGTTTTTAAGTAAAAATAGTAATTATCGGGTTTAACCGCCGGGAATGGAAGAATCATGAACAGCGGGGAAGAAAGGTTACGGGCAGTAATAATTGATTTTATGATGTTCTGTTATAGACGAACAATGTCCGTCTTCCTGAAGAAGAAATTACGGCTGTGGACTGCAATCCCTCAGCGTCCTCAGAACACGCAGTACTTCCAGCCTGCTCTGCGGCTCTTTGCGTTAAAAAACAATGACCAGCCGTCTGTGAATAAGAAGTGGTCGTTTAGATAATGAAAATTCCCTGGTAGAAGAAGAAAGAAAAAGCCGGCCTGAACTAATCAGACCGGCTTTGCCTTTATGCTATGAATAGTGTGCTTATTTTACAACGCTGAATTTGATTGTTTGCGCTGATTCGTTTGTGCGGATGACCGTGTAGTACAATCCTTGTGCGAAATCTGTTGCATCGATTGCAAGCTGGTGTGTTCCTGATTCGAAGCTTCCTGAAGCAACTGACTGCATGATCTGTCCGCTTGCGTTCATTACAAACACTTCTAATGTTGTTTGTTGTGAAAGCTCGATAGACAAGGTCGCTTTGTCAGAAGACGGGTTCGGGAACAGCTGTACGTTGTGCAGGGCAGCGATTTCTTTCAATCCTACGATCGCGTGAATTGCAGGATCTGTAAAGTCTGCGCCGGTGAGCAATGGTGAAGTGCCTGCAGGACGGTAGTCCGGAGTCAGGTAGTTGTAAGGCGTAACGAGAATTCCTGTTGTAGAAACCAGTGAATCATTATTGTTCGTATCGAACCAGGTAATGATGTCAAAAGTACTTGCAGCATTTTTCTCTGTCGCTTTTCCTGTAGCAGTTCCTGCAACGAGGTTGTTCATGTACTTGATTGTTCCAAGTGTAGCATTTGCTTCACAAGCCGGGCCATCGATGTGGATACCGCGCTGGAAGTCCATGAAAACAGAGTTGTAGATCTTCAGTCCTGTGTTACGGCGAAGACGTGCGCCTCTGCGGTATCCCGGAGCGATCGTGTTAGCTGTGTTGCCACGGAATGGCCCGATAGCTGTGATGTTAGAGAAGATAGCAGCCGTTTGTGGTGTTGCAGTAGTACCTGTAGCATCGTTATCGGATTCGAATCCTTCTGATGTGGAAACGGATGGATTGTCAGCGATGTTCGGGTCACGAACGATGAGTCCGAACTGAACGTGTCCGCGGAAACCGTAATCCGTATCGAAATCGTCGTCGAGGTTGCGGTAAGATACCAGGTGGTGAGCAGTTACTGTTCCTCCGAACCATTCGAATGCATCGTCATTGGAGAACGATACCTGGATATGGTTGAGCGTTGTAGCGCTTCCTACAGATCCGAGTGTGATACCGTTGATCTCTTTATCTGTCTGGTAAACATATCCCGGGAATTCGATCCTTACATACTGAAGGCTTCCTGAGTTATCCGCATCGTTTGGTGTAGTGCCACCTCCGAACTGTGTATCGGATGACGGAGCAATTCCTTCGATGTTGGCAAATCCGCTTGGCTGGTTGTTAGCTGCGCGTCCGAGAAGGATAATTCCGCCCCAGTCACCTGCTGCACGTGTTCCTGCCGCCTGGTTGGATGTAAAAACGATCGGATCTGCTGCAGTTCCGTTAGCGATCAGTTTGGCACCCTGTGTAACGAATAAGCCCGATCCCGGGGTTGCTTTGTCTCCGAGAATAACAGTTCCCGGTTCGATCGTAAGTGTAGCGTTGTTTTTTACGTAGATCTGTCCCTGGATAAGGTACACGTTGTTGGCTGTCCACGTAGTGTTTGCTGTAATGCTTGTTGAAACAGTTACGTTGGCGGCAGGATGCACCGTGTTCTGCGGATCCCAGTCCGTCCAGCTATCTGTCCACATCGCTTGCGGGGCAGGAGCGAAAGCACCACGGTAAGTCGTTGTTTCGAATAATGACTGGCTCATAGCAATTGCGCTTAAGGAAGCAAACATCGCTGATAGGTAAATTTTCTTCATTTCAGTTTCTTTTTTTAGACAGGACAAAGGTCAGTTTGCAACCTTGATTTGAAATGAGATAAAGGTTATGCTTGCTGTAAATCTGTGTTAAGCCAGCTTTAAGGAATGAGAATTTGTTGGTATTGAGGTAATATAAGCGCCCGCCTAAATCGATTTTAGCAGCGGCAGCAGGGCGGAAGATTACCCGCGAACGCCTGTGTTTACCGCAATTTTAAGCGCTGCTAATTCGATTTTCTAAATCGTGTTAGCGAAAAACAGCAATTCCGGTTTCACCAATCCTCCATTCCGGACTAATTTACCCGGAGTCCTCCGCGATCATCAGCGTGAGCAATTCCTGATCATCAGGCAATCGAGCATCAAAAATCCAGACACATAATCCTTCTCCGCGATCATCAGGGGGATCTGCGAGCTTCTTTCCCCCAACCCTTCAACGCTATTTTCCGCGAAAATCCGCGCGCCTTTTCATAGTACGTATTTCCAAGCTTCACCTGAACGACCAGATGTCTTATCTCTTAAATCCCTCAATTCAAAATCAAGCATTCAAAATCAAAATCCCTCCACCCTAAACGACAAAAGGCGCATCACTGCGCCCTCTGTACTGTAATTCGTTTTAACCGGTCCTAAAAACGGATGTTCACCGATGCCGAGATCGTTCTCCCGAATTTCGTCGACCATACAACGTCGTCCGAAACAGTGTTCAGTCCTGTGCGGTTGTTTTTGTCGCCGATGAATACGGTGTTGAACAGCCCGCCGATGCCTTTGGATGATTCGGTGTTGTAGCTGTTCTGGTAGAATTCCTGTTTCTGTGCAAGCAGGTTCGTCACGTTCAGCTTGAATTCTGCTTTGTTCTTCCAGAATGTTTTGCTGAACTGCAGATCGATGAAGGTACGGCTGTTTTCCCAAAGGTCCGGCTCGTTCACGTTTCCTACGATCGCGATACGTGGCCCCACACGGTTCAGGTTCACAGACATTCCCCAGTTATAGCGTGGATTCACGTAGTTAACGCCTGTGTTGAACACGTAAGGCGATTGTCCCTGCAGGGGACGGGTGTCGCTTGCTGCACCAACCACGTGTGAAACGTCTACTACAGAACGAATGATCGCAAGGTTCGCATACACGGTGATCTTGTCGAACAATCCGCTGGTGTCCGTGTGAAAGAGGGAAGAGATCAGTGTGCGGGCTTCGAGCTCCATACCGTAATTCTGAGCTTTGTCGAGGTTTTTGTAAGAGATCTCGCTGGTAACGTCCGGGCGGGAGATCTGTTCGATCGGGTTCTCGAAATGCTTGTAGAACAATGTTCCGGAGAATACCTGTCCGCGTCCCGGGTAGTATTCGTAACGGGCATCGAGGTTCTGGATCTTCGCTCTCACGAGTGAATCGTTTCCTGAAACAACGAAGTTCGTGGTGAAATCGTAGAAGGCGAAAGGCGCAAGCTCACGGTATTCCGGTCGATTCAGCGTCTGCGAATAGCTCAGCCGGATGTTTTGCTTTTTCGTCAGGGAATAGATCGCATTCACGGAGGGAAGGATGTCGAGCTTCTTCGTGTTCAGGTTCAGATCGACGTTCTGCGCCCTTTTGGCGGTCAGCTCCTGGATGAAGTATTCTGCGCGAACACCGTAAACGAGGCGCAGGCCAAGATCCGAGCGTTTGCCCGTTCTGTCCTTTTTACCGAAACGGTTGTCCATCATTACGTAACCTGCGTGCAGGGTCGATCCGGCCTGGTAAGCGTCGGAATACTTCGTTCCGTCTGTCAGCTTGAATCCGCCCACGCCGCTGTTGCCGTTGGCAGGTGCTTCGATCAGCCCCATGTTTTCCGGTGCGAAGATCTGGTCTTCCGGAAGGTAAAGCAGTGATTCCTTAAAGTTCACATTTCCGCCTACAATACCGTATTTCGTATAGCCAAGCTGACGTGCCTGGAAATCGCGCTCGCGCAGTTGCGACATCGCACCGAATTTAAGGTCCGTTTTAACGTGCTCAAATAAGATCATGGTGTAGGTGAAATCTACTTTTGCGCTTTTGCTGTTTTCCTTATTTTCGGAGAAGAACATTCCGCCGCCGTAGCTCGGGCCTACGTTCGTGTAGGAAATGTTGGCAACATACTGCGTATCGAGTGTGTTCGGGTCGTTCGGGTCGCTGATGTTCTTGTAGCGTGTGTAGATCGAACGGTTCAGGCTGGGAACGGTGCGCTTGATGTTGCTGTAGGAAACAAGCCAGTCAACCTGCAGTTTCGAGCCTTTGATCAGGTGTGATCCGTTCAGCTGACCGGAGTAAATGTTGTTGGAAGTGAACCAGCGTGCGTTCGAGCGAAGCAGGGCCGGGTTCAGGTCCAGTGGATTCACTTCACCCGTTCTGTTGATGAGCTTGTCATCGGAGTTGATGCTGTAGATGTTCTTGAAGCCGATGGAGTTGTTCTGGTTCAGCTTCAGCGTGAAATTGGCCAGCGCTCCGCCGAGAACGGATTCTACGTTGTTCTTGTCGAGGTATTCGTAATCGACCTGCGAAGGCTGCGACTCGTCTGTTCCGTTCGTGTAGCCTTTACGGATCGTTTCGTTGTAGTTGAACGTACGGTTATACGTAAAGGAAGTGATGATGCCGAGCTCTTTCTTGCCGATCATCGGGTTGAAGCCCATGGCGAACTGCAGGTTGTAGTTCGGGCTGAATTTCTTGTCGGACAATCCCCAGGAAGTGGAGAAATTTTTCGCCAATGCTGCCTGGTCGTTGATATTGACCGGGTAATTGCCCTGCGCAGGAATAGCGGAAGAAATGGCGCGTGAGCCATCGTCGATACCGATCCAGTCGAGCTTTCCGCCTTTGTAAGTCTGCTGTGCTTTATAGGTGGTAATGGTGTTGTAGCCGCCTCCAAACGCAACGGAATAGAATTTTTTGTCAGGAATGCTTTTGGTCGTGATCTGTATAATACCACCGGCGAATTCTGCAGGAAGGTCCGGCGTCGCCGTCTTCGTGATCACGAGATTGTCGAGCATATTTGCGGGGAAAATGTCGAAAGAGAATGCTTTTCTGTCGGATTCCGAGCTTGGCAGCGCTCCGCCGTTCAGGTAAGCGGCATTGTAACGGTCGTTGAGCCCGCGGATCACGGCAAATTTATTGTCCTGTATACTGGCACCGCTGACAACTTTCAGTGCGTCTGCCGTGGTCTTGATTCCGGCCATGGTTTTGAGCTGATTGCCCGAAACGCCGTCCGAAACACCCGCTGCGTTCTGCTGCTGTTTTAACAATGAGTTCACACTTTCGAGGTTGCGGCGGGCGGTCACCACTGTTTCGTCTATATCAGTTCCTAAAGTATCCTCCAGTTTCGCCTCGGAGATCACCAGGTCCAGTGTGGTAACCTGGTTCAGGAGAACGGAAATTTCAGTAACGGTTTTGGGCTCGTAGTCCGGAAACCGTACTTTTACACTGTAGGTTCCTTTTTGTAGGGGGGCGAGGATAAATTCGCCGTCTTCATTGGTTGCGGTTCGTGCTTCGGTTCCAAGCAGCTCGATTGTTGCCCCCGGGATCGTTTCCCCGGTCGCCTCGTCGATTACTTTTCCCTTAATAGCCCCGCTTGTTTTGTCCTGCCCGAAAACAGGGAACATCAGCAAAAACGGGAACACGATCATTAACACCTTCATAGCTTTTAATTTTGCCACAAAGGAACAGTCACGAGGTTAATACTGTTTAAGTGATGCGTTAACAGGTTAACAGCAATTTATTAAGGAATTATGAAGGTGCTTAACAGTTTGTTAATACAAAACAGGATGCTGTTACGCCGGAAACTAAATCGTTTTTGGAAAAAGCCTTAAAATCAGTTGAGGAAAGCTGTTCCCGATCGGTTGCAATTCCACGACAGGGTCATAGCTTAGCCGTACTTCCGCCGTACCATAGCCGTACTTGCGTCGCACTTCCCTTATACATAAGCCGTATATGTTAAAATGAGTTTGGCTGGTGATGGCGGTGATTGCTTCGCGGGTAAATGAACAGCCATCCCGCTATTCTTCGAAGGTACTGCATGAATACTCTGTACCACTTGCGTACCAGGAGCGTATATATCCCGTCTTTGTTAAAAGCAAAAAGAAGTCAGTCCTGACTGCTAAGAAAGATACGCCAAAATTCCGGCTTAAAAAAGAAACGGCAGATATTCTGCATTCAACCTTCGGCCCTCAATATTGACAAGGCGTAAGCCGTACAACAATCCCCTTTTCAATTTTACATTCACAATTCACAATTTTCATCCTTAAATTGACCATTGCTCATTGTCCATTGATAATTGTTCACTGTACATTGTCATCTAACCTCCGTTATCCCATACCTCTTTCCGCCCATTTCGTACGTATCGCCCTTCATTTTACCAAGCAATTGCTGTGCAACCGGCGCTGTCGGACTGATACAAAAGAGCAGTTGATCGCCGATCTCCAGCTGCCCGAGCGGAAGGCCGATAAAAAAGAGTGCATGGTTGGTGCTTACGAGCGAGCCGTTCGCTATCGTTTCCGATGCTGCTTTCGATTCGAGCAAAGGGAAAAGCGCCAGCTGGCGTTTCACTTCCTGCAGCTGAACGGAAACTTTGTCGATCTCCTGCTGGCTCATCGCGCGCGATGTTTCGTACTTGTCGCCTGCAGAGCTTTTCGTGTCGTTCGCCAGGCCCTCGTTCAGGTCGTCCAGCATGGCCAGCAAATCCTGTTGCCGTGACTGGAGAATTTCCTTTGCTTTGAGCAGAATTTCCGGTCTATTCATGGAAATCGTCGTACTGGTGGAACAGCTGGCTCAGTTGTGCCGTTACTTTGTCTTCGCTGAACTGCATGCCCGCGCTGCGCAGTACCTGCGGATCGAAGCTAACGGCTTTGTCCATGATCTGCTGCATCGCTGCTGCGATCGCCTGCGCGTCTTTCACCGGCACCTGTATTCCAAGTGAAGGATCGAGGTTTTTGCCAATACCCACAGGTGTCGTGATGGTCGGAATGCCCGAAAGCCAGGCTTCCACGAGCACAATGCTGAACGTTTCGTAGGAGGAAGAAAGCACGAAGGCATCGTGCCTGCGCATTTCTTCGCTGATCGTTTCCCAGGAAGACGGCCCTTCGAACCGGAAATGTGCAGCAATGCCCATTTTCTCTGCAATTCTCTGCCACTTCTTCGTCGGCTGGTCGGAAATGATCGTCATGTGTACCTGCGGATAGCCGTTCTCCACGCAGATGGCTACGGCATCAAACAGCAGCTGCGGATCTTTTACGCTTTCGTCGAGGGTTGAAACGTGGATGAACTGGTTGCCGTCCGTTGTTTTGTCCGGAGCTGCGGAGAACAGGCTCGTATCCACGAAATTCGGCAGTACCGTCGTTTTGGTCGTCGGGAAGATCGCTTTCATGTCCGCTTTCAGAAATTCGGAGCAGGCCAGCAGCTCGTTGATGTGCACACTGGTATTCCTGAGGATCGTGCGGTGCAGCCGGCTCATTTTCTTCCGGATCTCTTCGCGGTAGTAGGAAGCGTGCTCCATAACGATGAGCGGACAATGGTAATAATGCTTCGCCTTGATAAATTGCCAGCCGCGGGGAAGAATAACGTGGGCAAAGATCAGGTCCACGTCTTCGACCAGGTCGAGCGCACGGTTCAGGGCCTTTCGCTGGGTGAACCAGTGCCACAGGCGATTGTTACGGATAGGATGGTAGATCCGGACCGTGCGTACACCTTCCGATTCTTCGATCACCTCTTCGATACGGCTGCAGCTTTCGTCGCCGCGCGTGTGGATCACCGAAACTTTGTATTCGCCGGTAAGCAGCTGCGCAAAACGCTCAACGAAATTCCCGGAGAAAGGGTCGAGCCGCGTGGGGTACCACGAGCTCATGATCAATATATGTCTTTGGCCTTCAGTCACGTCTGTTAAAGATAAGGAAACTAATTAATGGCGATCAGTTAATGATCAGCCGCAGGACTTTCCTGTTGCCCGAACGCTCCACCGAAAGCAGGTACATCCCCGGGGAAAGGTGGGACGTTGCAGCAATGCCATTCGTAAAAGGCAGGGCTACCGTTTTTCCGGAAGGGTCGTATACGGTCACGCTGTCTTCCGCCAGCCAGCCGGTAAGCGTTACCTGCGAATGCGAAGGATTCGGGCTGATGCCGATGGTGCTAAGCTCCGTTTCTGTTGTCTCCAACGTACAGCTCAGGCGGTTGACGTATTGCCAGATCGTATCGTTGTACTGGGTCGAAACAAGGCTGTTCCCGTCCGATTCGCCCATGCGTATAAGAACAAGCCCGTCTGTTGGGGCTACGTTAATAAGCTGGCTGTTTTTTCCCAGCGCTGCGTAAACATCTGCGGGCGCATTGGGCATGGCGCTTCCCGGGATAACGAGCTGCGACTGCGGGATCATGTAGCTGCTCTGGCCGTTGAGCCAGGTGAGATAGCCGTAGGAACGGTTAATGGTCTGCGATGAATGCGTCATTTCGTTGAAATAACCGGGATCGTCGAGTACCGGCGTTCCGTTCCAGACTCCGCCGGATTGGAGCAGTAAGCCGAAACGGGCCATGCTGCGGGCGTTCGAAATGAAAATGTTGTTGTAATCGATCGGGTAGAACTGGCCGGTCATCCCGGTGATGGATTCGATCCGCGTTGTTGTCCAGTCATTCAGCGTCATGCCGGTAGCCACTTCGATCACCGAATCGAGCAGGGTATAGGGTCCATTGTGATACGCCCAGCGCGTTCCCGGTTCGGCGAGATAGGTCAGGCAGGCGGGATCGGTACAGAAAAAATCGGCTGTGCCGTCGTCAAGTCCCGTCGTCATCGTCAGCTGGTGGCGGATCGTTATTTTCTCTTCCTGTGCAGGCGTGAGGCTCGTCCAGCCTTGCCCGAGGTAATCGGATGTTGTGTCTTCGATGGAGAGAAATCCTTCTTCCTGGGCAATGCCAACCGCGATCGCAGTCAATGTTTTTCCCGCGGAATTCCATACATGCGGACTGGCCTGGGTAAATGTTCCGAAGTATTTTTCCAGCACGATCTTTCCGTCTTTGAGCACGATGAATGCTTTTGAATTGGTCGCCTCGAGATAATCGTACAGCACTTCAATGGAATCTTCGCACCACCCGAGCGATTCGGGCGCAAGTGTTTCCCATACCGTACCGGTAATGGGTGGATAATAGAGCTGTGCGTCTGATTTGGACTGAAATAAAAAGGTGATCAGTAGTAAATACACCGGTTTCATACGCCTGAGAATTGAATTTAGCAGCCGTAAGGTACGAAAAAAAAGTCCTCAACCGTTCAATAATCAACTGCTTTTTCAATTTTGAACAGGCTTTTGCCGGAACTAAAAGGGGAGAATTTAAAAAAGCGCAGCTTTTGAAGACCAGGCGTTAGCTGGAAGGGAGGTGGCCTCTTTCTTCAGATGATTAAGCTGCCTTATGTTTTCTAAACCAACGCCTTCGCATAAACCGACTGCAGCTGCTCCAGCGCGAAATCGATATCTTCTTTGGTCGTATAGCGCGAAAAGGAAAAACGTGCATTCGGGCGTGTGCCGTCAGCGCCTATGCCTTCAAGCACATGCGAGCCTTTAACAGACCCGGAAGAACAGGCGCTTCCGCCGCTGCAGGCAACACCTTTCAGGTCGAGCGTGAACAGCAGCATAGATGCTTTTTCAGTGGTGGGAAGGCAAACGTTCAGCACCGTATACAGGCTTTTCTCCGGAGCGGTATCTCCGTGGAAAGTAACCTCACTGAATTCTTCTTTCAGGCGGTTCATCATATACGTTTTCAATCCCTGTACGTGCGACTGGTGTTCTTCGATATCCGTATTGGCGAGCTCGAGCGCTTTCGCCAGGCCTACGATCCCGTAAAGGTTCTCCGTTCCGCCGCGCAGTCCGCGCTCCTGTGCGCCGCCGTGGATCAGTGCTTCGGCTTTTACGTTCTTATTTACGTAAAGGAATCCGATGCCTTTCGGCCCGTGGAATTTGTGCGCTGCGCAGGTAATGAAATCGATATCGAGTGCCTGGAGGTCGAAAGCATAATGACCCATCGTCTGAACGGTATCCGAATGGAAATAGGCACCGTACTCACGGCACAGCTTGCTGATCTGCTCAATAGGGATCAGCGTGCCGATCTCGTTATTGGCGTGCATCAGCGAAACCAGTGTAGGCTTAGTATCTTTCAGGTAAGCTTCCAACTCGCCAAGGTCGATGTGTCCTTTCGAATCGACTTTGAGCCAGACAGCTTCGATGTGTTTTTCTTTTTCGAGCGCGGCGATCGTGTGCCCGACCGCATGGTGCTCGATAGAGGTGGAAATAATGCGTTGCACGCCCAGCGAAAGAATAGCCGTGGAAAGGGCCATGTTGTCGGCTTCCGTTCCTCCCGAAGTGAAGATCAGCTCCGAAGGGGAACAGTTCAGCATTTTTGCGATCGCACGGCGTGATGTCTCGATAACTGCCTTTGCCTGTCTGCCAAAATAATGGGTCGAAGACGGATTCCCGAATTCGTTTTTCAGGTAAGGGATCATCGCATCTGCTACTTCAGGCGCAAGAGGGGTCGTTGCTGCATTGTCCAGGTAAACTCGCATGAGGGCTTTTTTTTGCGAAGTTAAAATTTTGGCGCCGTCTTTACGGCATAAAAAGCAGGTAAGATTGCATTTCTACTGGCAGAATTTTTTGCCACGGATTACACAGATGGACACCGACACATGCCGTTATCCGTGAATATCCGTGTCATCTGTGGCTAAATCAGCACAAAAAAAGGCTTTCCATTTTCGGAAAGCCTTTCATCTGTATCGTGTTGGGATTTATTCGCCGTATTCCGTTTTGTCGAGTGCCGACCGCTTTTTACGGAAAAGTTCCAGTGCTTTTTCCAGTCCTTCGGGACTCGAGCCTGCATCGAACGTCACGCGCTTTACACCTGTCGGCGTTACCACTTCGATGAATTCCGCGCCGCCGTCTGCACAGTCCGGGCAGCCGATCGTTTCCGGAAGGGCTTTCCATTTCGGCCAGTCGATGCCGTTAACGAGCGCATCGAATTCTTTGGCAGAGACTGTTTCTGTGAGTTCTTTAGGTGGATTGGTTTCCGGGTCGCGGCTCGATTGTACATACACCATTTTTTCAGCAGTATACAATTCGTCTTTCATGCAATATCCAACGCAGTGACCGAAGCTCGTGCCATGCTTGATGGAAAGGACAGCGGTTGTGTCGGAGGCATCTTTGGTTGTTCTGCAGCTGTTCAGTGCAAAGGCGAAAACGGAAATTAAAAGCAGGAATTTCATAAGACGTGTATTTGTTCAGGAGCCGAAATTACAATTATTCTGCCACGACTGAAGACATCGTTCCGAATTTTCGCATCAATTAAAGTTATCCGTCGACAAACACTTGTCCGCTACCAATTATACCTGTTGTAGAAAAATAGGAGCCTCCCTTTATATACCAGTCGAGGCTTTCAAGGTAAGAGACAGCATTTTCAGGAGTGATTTTGAAATCACTGTCAATCAAAATTCCACGGTACCATCTTCCTGATGATGAGAACGATTCAAATTCAACAAAGTAGCGCAGCCAGTTTCGCTTGCATATCAGACATTGTTCAATCGTCACATCTGCAAACCGGCCTTTTGTCCTGTCCTGCCCGAGATATGTGCTGACAAAATCTTTATGATCCAGTGGTGGTTGTTCACACTTACAGTTAATTTGAGCTGATGGGTTCAATATTGGTTCCATAGAATCTTTATGAGGCCACTAAATTATTGATACGCATCATCATTCTGATCAAATGTTACAAAAACCTCTTAAACGGCATCCACCGTTGCACGATAACCCCAAAGAACAACGACTTCCGACTCCAGACTATCGGTTAAAAATCCTAACTTTGCTCCATGTACATCCGGTCCCTTTCCCTGGTAAATTTCAAAAATCACGCAGAAGCTGAATTTCAGCTGGTTGACGGCGTGAATTGCATTGTCGGGAGGAACGGGGCAGGGAAGACGAATGTGCTCGATGCCGTACATTATTTAAGCATGTGCCGGTCGTATCTCAACCCGATGGACAAGCAGAATATCCGTTTCGACCAGCAGTTTTTCGTTATCCAGGCAGAATGGGTCCGGCAGGAAACCGTCAATACGCTGTATTGTGCTGTAAAAGCCGGTGCAAAGAAAGTGTTCAAGAAGAACAAAAAAGAATACGACAAGCTGGCAGATCACATCGGGCTGTTCCCGGTGGTCATGATCTCGCCCTACGATGCAGATCTGATCTCCGAAGGAAGCGATGTGCGTAGAAAGTGGATGGACGGCATCATCAGCCAGTTCGACCGTGCGTACCTCGAAGACCTGCAGCGCTACAATAAAGTCGTCGATCAGCGCAATGCGCTCCTGAAACTGCAGTACGAGAACGGTTTTTTCGACCGGGAGTCGCTGGAAGTCTGGGACGCCCAGATGGTGCGCTACGGCAATTCCATTTATGCAAAGCGTTGCAGCTTCATCGAAGCATTCATACCGCTGTTTCAGCATTACTACGAATGGATTTCCGGCGGCGAGGAAAAAGTTGCCATGGATTACCTGTCGTCCCTGCAGCAGGGCGAGTTCGAAACGCTTTTGCAGCAGGCACAGCCAAAAGATGCTCGTGCACAGTATTCAACCTGCGGCATTCACAAAGACGATGTGCTGTTCATGATCGAAGGCCATCCGATCAAGAAATTCGGCTCGCAGGGACAGCAGAAAAGCTTCCTCATCGCCTTGCGGCTTGCGCAGTTCGACTGGCTGAAAGAACGGCTCGGAATTGTGCCGGTGCTGCTGCTCGACGATATTTTCGACAAGCTCGACAATCACCGGGTGGCACAGCTCATGTCGCTGGTCTCGCGCCATACTTTCGGGCAGGTGCTTGTAACCGATACCGACGAAATAAGGGTTTCCGGGATCTTCCAGGCAATCGGGGTCACTCCTCATTTATTACTTTTTGATCCCGAAATCGCATGAACGACTGGAATGAGAACAAACGCTCCGGCGAAGCAACGCCCATGAGCGAAGTAGTAGATAAACTGCTGCGCGCCTATCAGCTCAAAGGAAAAATGACCGAGCTAGATGTGCTCAATCACTGGGAAGAAATGATGGGTAAAGCCGTTGCTATGCGCACGACCGAATTGAAGATCCGTGAAAAGATCCTGTACGTTTCCCTGAATTCGTCCGTTATGCGCGACGAGCTGCTCCACGGAAAACAGGTCATAATCGAGCGCGTCAACCAGCAGGCTGGCTTTCGGATCATTGAAGATGTGTGGTTTTCCTGAGGGCAATTGAAGGTTAAATTGGAAGAGTGCGTCAGCAATTCAACACTAAGAATTCAACTTTCAAAATACGCAGTGTGAAACTTTCCTAAAACTCAGAATCCTGTAACAATTCCGATGTGCTGAAACAATACCTTGACGGTTGAATTTTAAAACCACAAGTCATGGGAGATACAAAAGACCTGGAAAACCGGGAAGGACTGAACAAGATCAAAGAATTAGCGGAAGAAACAAGGATCTGTATGATGTGCACGAATCTTGGAAAGCGCCCGTTCGAAACGCGACCGATGGGAACGCAGGAAGTGGACGAAAACGGCGCGATCTGGTTCTTTAGCGCGATGGACAGTTATAAAAACGAAGAGATCCAGAACGATAACCGCGTTCAGCTCATTTATTCCTGCCCGGATAAATCACATTTTATGTCTGTTTACGGACACGCGAAAATCATCAAAGACCGCGAGAAAACCGAAGAATTGTGGAACGTCTTTGTAAAAGCCTGGTTCCAGGACGGAAAAGACGATCCGAATCTCACGCTCATCAAAGTGCAGCCCGAAAGCGCTTATTACTGGGACACGAAGCACGGAAAAATGGTGTCGCTCATCAAGATCGCCATTGCTGCGGTCACCGGTAAGACCATGGACGGCGGAGTGGAAGGAGCAATCGACATTTCCTGAAGTTCAGTAAGAGACAAAAGACGGGAGGATGTTTGGTTACGATGTAACATCAAATATCGGGCATCTCTCTGCGTCCTTTGCGTAAAAAACACTACGGCCTCTGCGGTAAAAAAATCAATCACTTCCTCTTCAGAGATGCCGCCAGCAACACATACCCAAGTACAGCCGAGATCCCCGAAGCGATCAGCACCGCTATTTTCGAGCCGGCGATCATGTGTGCATCATCAAAAGCCAGCAGCGAAATAAAGATCGACATTGTGAAACCGATCCCGGCCAGCATCGCTACGCCTGCAAAGCTCATGAAATGTATGCCTTGCGGGATTTTACAGATCTTGAGCCATACGCCGAGCAGCGAAAAGCCGATGATCCCCAGTGGCTTTCCAACAATTAGTCCAAGGCCTATTCCCGCGCTATTGGCAGAAACCAGTTGCTGCATCCAGTCGTTTTCAATGATGATTCCCGTATTCGCCAGTGCAAAAACCGGGAGAATAATGTAAGCCACCGGAACTTCCAGCAGATGCATCAGCTTTGTAGAAGGCGAATTTTTCTTACCACCGATGTACGGAATGGCAAAAGCGAGCAGCACGCCTGTGATCGTTGCGTGAATGCCCGAAAGCAGCATGAAATACCACATCACGATGCCAAGCACCAGGTATGGCCAGATGAGGTTCACTTTTTTCTCGTTGAGGAAAAGCATCAGGGCGAAGATCAGCAGCGAAATGCCGAAATGCCCGATTGAAAAACCGTTGGAATAAAAAATCGCAATAACCACGATCGCCCCGAGATCGTCTATAATGGCCAGCGCTGTCAGGAAGATCTTGAGCGAAAGCGGCACTTTTTTTCCCAGTAGCGAAAGCACGCCAAGTGAAAAAGCAATATCGGTAGCCATGGGGATCCCGATACCCGACTGGGACGGCAGGCCGTTGTTGAAGCAGAAATGAATGGCTGCCGGAACGAGCATCCCACCGAGCGCCGCAAAGATCGGAAGCATTGATTGTTTAATATTCGAAAGCTCGCCCGACCGCATTTCGTGCTTGATCTCCAGCCCGACCAGCAGGAAGAAAATCGTCATAAAACCGTCGTTGATCCAGAATTCGACCGGTTTGCCTGCAAGATTGGAATGCCAGAAATGCACATACGAATGCCCGAAAGCTGAGTTGGCCAGAACAAGCGATAGCAGCGTGCAGCAGATCAGGAGGATTCCGCCCGACTTTTCGTTCCCGATAAAAGCGTGAAGAAGCTGTGTTGCTTTGCGCGGCGTTTTTTTACGGCTGTTCATTCGCCCGAAGATACGATCAATTCACAAGTCTCCGCGAAGCGCAGTCCGATAATTGTTCATTCTCCCTTGTCAACTGTCCGATGCCTACCAGACTATTTCGTACCTTCGCTGTTCTAATTCGATCAGTATGTCGGTGCACAAAAACGTCAAAAGGGTGACAACAAACGTGTTGCAGGAAATGAAGCTTTCGGGGACGAAAATTTCCATGCTCACAGGTTACGATTTTTCCATGGCCAGGATCATTGATTCTGCAGGAATGGATGTGATTCTCGTCGGCGATTCTGCGTCGAATGTAATGGCCGGGCACGAAACAACGCTTCCGATCACGCTCGACCAGATGATCTACCATGCTTCATCCGTTGTTCGCGCAGTAGAGCGTGCGCTTGTAGTGGTCGACATGCCGTTCGGTTCCTACCAGGGAAATTCGAAAGAAGCGCTGTCCAACGCGATCCGCATCATGAAAGAATCCGGCGGCCATGCCGTGAAGCTCGAAGGCGGCATCGAGATCATCGAATCCATCCGGCGTATTCTGACAGCCGGAATTCCCGTTATGGGGCACCTCGGCTTAACGCCGCAGTCTATTTATAAATTCGGCACCTACGTTGTTCGCGCCAAAGAAGAGCAGGAAGCGCTCCAGCTCATGGAAGATGCGAAAGCCCTGGAAGAAGCCGGTTGCTTTGCCATCGTTCTGGAGAAAATTCCCGCCGAGCTCGCTGAAAAAGTAGCAAAGAGTGTTACCATTCCCATCATCGGGATCGGTGCCGGAAATGGCGTCGACGGACAAGTGCTCGTGGTACACGACATGCTCGGTATCAACAACGAGTTCAGCCCGCGTTTTCTGCGGAAATATGCGAACCTGTACGACCAGATGCTGGAAGCCTTCAAAGAATACATCGGCGATGTGCGTTCCGGCGATTTCCCGAATAAAAACGAACAATATTAAGCTGTGACAGACAGTTCAGGCCTTGAGGTTTTATACGAAGACAACCACCTGGTGGTGATCAACAAGCGCGCATCCGAAATTGTCCAGGGCGACAAGACGGGCGATGAGCCGCTGGTGGAGAAAGTCAGGGAATACATCCGGAAGAAATACGAAAAGCCAGGCAATGTCTTCTGCGGGCTCGTTCACCGGCTGGACCGTCCTACGAGCGGCGTGCTGGTGTTTGCGCGCACGAGCAAATCACTGGAACGGATGAATAAGCTGTTCGCTGAAAAGCATCCCGAAAAGATCTACTGGGCCGTTGTCGAAAAAGCGCCGGCTGCCCGGAGCGGATCGCTTACGCATCACCTGGTGCGCAACGAAAAGCAGAATAAATCCTACGCGCACAACGAAGTCCGCAATGGCAGCAAGGAAGCGCGTTTGCATTACAAAGTGCTTACAAGCTCCGATAAATACACCTTGCTCGAAGTAACGCTCGAAACCGGCCGCCATCACCAGATCCGCGTACAGCTGTCCACCATGGGCTGCATCATCAAAGGCGATCTGAAATACGGGGCAAAGCGCTCCAACCCGGACGGTTCCATCCATTTACACGCACGTTCCCTGCGGTTCAAGCACCCGACGAAGGAAGAAGAGATCCTCGTTACAGCGCCCGTTCCGTCCGAAAACCTTTGGCAGTGGTTTGAAAAAGAGGTAACTTCCAAGAACTAAAAACTATTCCATGAAGCAATTCGGCTTATTCCTGATATTTTTTGTGCTGATGATCCGTGTTTCCGCACAGGTTACGCCCTACCATTACACCATACAGGCGGCAGTTTCGTCGGAATTGATCTATTGTGCCACCCAGGACGACTACGGGCGGCTGCTCATCGGAACCGATAAAGGACTGTACCGTTACACCGGTTTTAAAAGCACGCGCATTGCAATGTCGGGCAATTACTCGCGTGAGGTCAGCCTCATCAGCCGCTATGGGAACCTCATTTTTGCAGCCAATAAAGCCGGGCAGCTGTTCCAGATGAAAGGCGACGTGCTGAAAGCCGTAGAGCTGAAAGATTTCAGCGGCGACATTCGCCAGATCGCCGTTTCTGCGCAGTCAGTGACACTTACAGGCTCGAAATTCATCACGAAATACGAGCTTCCTTCTTTTAAAATGATCGCGCAGGACCCCATCCCGTTTACAGAAGCGCCGGGCACCAACGCGAATTCGGTTGTGAAATTCAAAGGCACGCATTACGCCGTCCTGAACTCCGGCGAGCTCGTAGAGATCGAAGAAGGCTCTTCGCGCAACATTCCTTCTTCTACCGGGAAATTCATCGTTATTTTCAATAACCAGCTGGTCATTCTGCCAAATTACGTAGCCAACGAGCCCGTTAACAGCTACATCAACGGCGGTTTCAAAAGCTGGGGAACGCTGCTGCCGCGAAGCACTTCCCGGGTGATGAATGCCCGCGTGATCGGCAATCAGCTGTTTGTTCTGACCGAAAACGGCGTATTTGTTTACACCAATTCCATGTCCAAGAAACCGGCCCACTGGTTCCTGGGAATTTCCACCACAGATATTTTCAGCGATCACCAGGGCAATATCTGGATCTGTACAAAAGGAAAAGGAATGCTCTTTATTCCCGCCGGGCGCCACGACATCGTGTTCCCGGGATCGCTGCTGAGCATTGAAGCAGGGCCCGATAATACCTTTTTCGGTGGGAACCTCGATGGTTCCATTTCGCGTTTCGATTCCAAAGGAAAAGAGCTCCGGAACTACACTACCAACCTCACGAACCAGGAAGCGCTGTTCATCTATTACGATGCGTACGGCAAACTGATCTTTTCCAATATGGGGCTGTTCAGCATCTTTTCAGGCGCTGCGGTGAATGCCGCGAATGAATCCGTAAAAGGCGTTGCGCGCGATGCGAACGGCGGTATTTACATGGCGCGGTCCTCAGGGATCGTGTACATTCCGAAACCGAAGAAAAACACGCTTATTTACGGCCTCACCGATTCGACCAAATTCTCTGTGCTGCTCAAAGATCCGGGAAGAAGCGTTGTTATTCATCCAAGGCTCAAAGATGTGGCCATGTCGACCGTTAAAGGTGTTTTCTGGAAAAAAGAAACCGGCCCGCTCACAGAAATTGCCTACCTCGACCGGCCCATCGATGCACAAAGCATTGCCTGGTTCCGCAACGATCTCGTGATTGCCACAAGCTCCAACGAGATCCTCGTGGCGCACGACGGAAAGATCGTTAAGCGCGTCGACCTTTCGGCGAACATCGGTGAGCTCGTGGTGCTGAAAATGATCGCTACATCGTCGTTCGTTTACATTCTGACAGAAAAAGGCATGTACCGCTTTGCCGATTTCGATACGAAGATCGAAAGCCTCAAAGAGCTCCTCGGATTCGACGGGCTGGTGATGCGCGATTTTACGATCATCGATAACTACCTGTACATCGCAACGCAGCGAGGCGTTCTTCGCTTTGTCTGGAAACAGGAGCAGAAAGTCGATTTTACGCTGGTAGTGAATGAGCTTTACGGCCGCAAATACAAAAAGAACAGGCAGAAGAACGATCGCACGATTTTCCCGGCAGACGAACAGATGATCATCGTTCCGTTCGAATGTGTGAACCTTTCGGGCAACCAGCATTTCGTGATCCAGTACGCCATTCGCTCGGGAGGCGAGGGCAGGGTCTGGAATTCGCTTCCGGCAAGCGCGGGACAGCTGAATCTTTCGCATTTGAGCCCGGGCGATTATTCGATCGAATTCCGGCTGGTCGATCCTGTTTCGCAGGCGACGAGCAAGATCCAGGAGAAAAAATTCCGCCTGCTCGGACGCTGGTACAACCGTCCGGCGCTCTGGTGGTTCTCAGGGATCCTGCTGGCATTGACCATTGGCGCTACGTGGAGATGGACCCTCATCCGTCAGAAAAAACGCCTCACAGCCGCTATGGGACGATAAGCAGGAAGCAGAATACAGCAATTGAGTTATTTCCCCTGAGCTTGATTGAGCGTAGCTTTGATCCATCATTTCGATGCTTATGCTCCACAGGAAAACAGGATATGTATTGCTGCTGCTAATGGTTGGCCTTCGGGCAGCCGCCCAGTACGAACGGCCCGAAAACTCCTTTTCGGTTGGCTACCAGTATGCCAATTTCGGTAACTCGCTTTCCTCGTCCCAGATCCGCATGGCTGGTATGAACACAAACGTGGGGCCCGGCGGCAACCGGTTCACCAATTCCAGGAATGCTTACGGACTTGTGCTGCGCGCTATGGTGGGCGGCGACGGACGGCTCATCTCCGAATTTGCGCTCGGCAATAAAAAAGTGATCGCCGACCAGGCTTACACACAGTTTTCACCGGACAGCCTGTCTTCCCAGGAATTGAACATCAAGACCAAACAACGTATGCGTTACTTTACGTACGGCCTGCACTACAACCTGAACCGGTTCACCGTAGGCGCTTCGGTCGACCTCGGAATGTTTACCAGCCTGATCCGCTACAAAGGAATTGGTGGCGAATCCGACGGAAAATGGCTACCATGGTTTTCCACGCCCAAGGTCTTCGGGAGCGGTTATACCGGTAAAACGCCCGTTATCGGCTGCACTTTGTCGGCTGCTTTTGCCCTGACCTCGTTTACGGAGATCCGGATCTTTAAGCAGTTTACCGCCTTCGGAATGGGCGCCGACCTTTCCGATCGTTATTTCTCTATGTCGAACTGGGGCGTTGAGCTCGCGATAACCTTTGGAAAATGAAACAGCCGGCACTTTTTTTACTCCTGTTAGTCCTTTGCGGTGCTGCTGTTGAAGCAAAGGCACAGGAAGAATCCTTATTCCTTTCCCTCGATGCCGGCCCGGTGGCTGGTTATGTGCCGTGGAAATCGTTCAGCGGTTTCCGGAAAGAATACAATAGCTCCAACAGCGAAACCTTGAAGCAGGATCTCGGCTTATTGTCCTATCAGTATGGCTACAGCGTCGGCGTGGATTGTTTTGTGGCAAACCACCTGTATTCCGGTGTTGATTACTACTACGCGCACGGCAAAACAGCTGCGAAATTCAACAACAACGCAGAACGGATCATCACCACGGATATCAATACCATTTCCACTTTCATCGGCTGGCTGCAACCCACGACAAAAGGCTACTGGACGCTCAGTACCGGTTTCAGCTTTGCATTCGGCACAGCACACTCTTTTCTGAAATTTCCGGATGGAACCGTCTATAAAAGTACCGGCGGACTTTCAGGCGAATTCCACGACATCAATTTCGGTGGACTGCTTAAATTCGAATGGAACAGGAACCTGACCGAAAAGCTCGGACTGCGCTTCGGCGGACAGCTGAATTACTATGCGCGCTCCTTCGACCTGGGCATGCAGAATACCTTTGTAACGATGACCGCCGGTGCGATTGAGCTCAACGGCCGGCAGATCAATTTCGATGTTTCCGGCGTGACCGTTTTCTGTGGGCTCTCTTATAAACTCTTTGGCGAATGAAACAGTTTCTACTTATCCTCGCAGGTTGCTTTATCCTGCTTTCCTGCAGTAAACGGGAAGAAAAAGCAATGGACATCAGCGGAATATGGGATCTTGAGCAAACCACCATTACCGACTACGTCAACAACGAGCCGCAGGCAGATTCGGCCGTCAGCCAGTCCGGAAGAATGATCTTCACCGTAACCGGAAAGCTCGACAATCCGTGCTCCAACAACCTGGCATACGCACCCTGCATCGATGTCTGCTACTGGGATATTCCCCGGAAAAAGCTCGATCAGCTGTTTTTCTATTCCTATGATGAATACGCTTTTTCCATTTACACCGAAAGCTGCATGGTGCAGAAGCTGACGCGCAAAAAGCTCGAGATCGTAAAGATCCTCTATGACAGCGATCTGAACATCCTTCGCAAATCCGTCTGGAAATTTCAGCGGGCGGATCTCTAATTGACTAAAAGATGATGTGCTAACAGATTACAGGCTACGCACTAAAAGACTAATTATGTGTATTTTCGAAGCATGAGATCCGTTGTGCTGCACTGTTGCCTCGTTGGTTTACTGGCGTTTCCTTTTTCCTGTTTTGGAAAGGTCGATACGAATACCGTCAACAAATGGAACGACCAGGCGCTCGATCTCGCTTATTCCGATCCCGCAGAAGCATTTAAAGTTGCCACGGCCTCGCTGCAGGAAGCGCGAAGGCTGCATTTCAGCCGCGGAGAAGTACGGGCGCTCATCCGTTTGGGAATCATTTACGATGTGCAGTCAAAAGACAGCGAAGCCATCACCATGTACAAGCAATCGCTGGCGCTGGCGGAGCAAACGAACGACAAAAAAGGCGTCGCTTCCAACCTGAACAACCTCGGGCTTATTTATTACAGGAAAAACGATTTCAACAACGCCCTGAAGTATTTTAACCACGGATACACCATTTTCTCCCAGTTGAAAGACGACCAGAACCTGGGGAATATTTCCAACAACATCGGGCTGATCCATGTGGAGCTGAGCCAGGTTCCGAAGGGCTTGTACTGGTTCCGCAAAGCGCTCGGTCATTACAAAGCAGCAAATGACGATTACACCATCAACGACGTCTACTCGAACATGGGGCAGGCGTTCGACCGCAAAGAAAAGCTCGATTCCGCCAGGTACTACATCAATAAATCCATAGAAGGCTACCGGAAAACAGGCAACAAATACGGGCTGGCGATCTCGCTCAACAACCTCGGACTGGTGATGTACGAGCTGCAGGGACCCGAAGCCGCCATTCCGTGGTACGAAGAATCCGGCGCCCTTGCCCGCGAGCTGGGAAATGAATATTCCTTTGTAAGCGCTTCCTATAACCTGAGCAATGCTTACCGCGACAGCAAACGGCTGGATGATCAGTTCGAAATGCTGTTGCAGGCTTATCCGTTGCTTGGAAAGATCGATTCCGACGAATTGGGATACAAAGTCTGCTACGAGCTGGCCATGTGCTACTTCAGAAAGGGAAATTACCCCGAAGGAAAAGCGCTGATGAAGCAGTACGAAACCTTTCACCGCGATTATTACAAAGAGGTGTTGGGAAAGAACGTACTTGAAACAGAACAGCGGTTCGCAGTAAAAGAGCAAAAGCAGCAATCGGCATTCCGCTTTAAGCAGCAGGAAAATGCCCGCTTCCAGGATAACCTGATCTGGACAACCAGCCTTACGGTGCTGATCCTGCTGGTATTTCTCGCCTTTTTCATTATCCGGAAAGGCAACCTGCAGAAAGAGCTGGCCAGTCAGAAAGCCATCTTCGATGCGACCATGGAAGAACGAAAGCGAATTTCCTACGACCTGCACGATCACGTCGGATCGCAGTTGAGCTACGTGGTGAATAACCTCGAGCTGATCCGGCATACAGAGCAGGACAATGACCGCATCAACCGCACTTTCATAATGAGCCAGGCGGCAATGAGCTCGCTGCGCGATACCGTCTGGGCTTTGCACACCGAAGAGCTCACGATAGCATCGCTGGCGCAGCGCATGGAAAACGTCGCCCGGAAAACGATTGAGAATACCGAGGGAATTCAGCTCGAAATGAACGTCGATCCGGAGCTTTCGGGCATTTTGCCGGCGCAGGTTACCATGCATGTGATGCGGATCTTCCAGGAAGCCGTGCACAATGTGGTAAAGCACGCAAAAGCAACGCTGCTGACGGTAACAGTTTCCGAAAGCGATGAGCAATGGCATGTTGCAGTTGCAGACAATGGCATTGGAATGGATTCCGGCAATTCGAAGCCGTTTCATTACGGTTTGCAGAGCATGCAGGAACGGTCGGCGAAGATCGGGGGCAAGCTGTCTGTTAACAGCACGCTTGGTAACGGAACGGAGATCCTGCTTACCTGGCCGAAAAAATAAGCCAAATGCGTAATTGTTTCCCAGGCGGTGATAACCGATATTTGAAGTATGGAAAAGTGTAGAATTGCTCTTGTCGACGACAAACCGTATAATGTTCAGATCCTTTCTGAAAAGCTGCTGTCCAAAACGGGAGTGGAGATCTCGCACGTTTCCTACAACGGTCGCGAGTTCCTCGAAACATTGAAAAAAGGCGGTGAAATGCCCGAGCTGGTATTTATGGACATCGACATGCCGGAGCTCGACGGAATTGAAGCCGTGCGGATCGCAAAAGTGCTCCACCCGGAAATTCATTTTGTCATGATCACCGTTTTCGACGACGAGGAACGCGTCTTCCGCGCTATCCAGGCAGGAGCGAGCGGTTACTTGCTCAAAGACGAATCCATCGGCGGACTCCACAAAGCGATAGACGATGTGATGGAGTTTGGCGGAGCGCCCATGTCGCCGCTCATCGCACGGAAAGCCTTCCAGTACATTCAACGGTTGCAGGACGCAGCAATGGAAGTGAAAGCCGCAGATAAATCACCCCTGAGCTCGCGCGAAATGGACATTCTTAACGGACTTGCCAACGGCAGAAGCTACATGGTCATCGCCGAAGAGCTGTTCATCAGCCCGCACACCGTTCGCAAGCACATGACCAACATTTACGAAAAGCTTCACGTCAATTCCAAAGTCGAAGCAGTGCGAATGGCCCTGGAGAAAAAATGGGTGTAAACTCTTGACTGACGACTACAAACAAAACGACTATAGTCTTCATCGTCTTCTGGCTAAAATATTCTCGACGATTTGCCGTTTACACAGCATGAAATACCGCCTCTGCGTCTTTATACTGTTCGTTTCGCACATGCTTTCCGCCCAGCAATGGGAAGAGCAGGCCGTTGTTCCGTCGATTGGCCGCGATGATGCCGTTGCTTTTTCAATCAATGGCTACGGCTACCTCGTTACCGGCAACCAGGGCGGGTTTTCCGAAAGCAACCGGCTCTGGAAATTCGATCCTTCGGCCGGATCCTGGTCAGAAGCAGCTGCCTTTCCCGGAACGCCCAGGCAATACGCAGCCGCTTTCGTTCTGGCCGGTGAAGCCTATCTTTTCTGCGGCATCTCCGAAGCTTCCGTTCCCCTGCACGACGTCTGGAAATACACACCCGCAACAGACAGCTGGACACAATTGAACGATTTTCCCGGTGCTGCACGCTGGTCCCTGTTTGCTGCCGATATGAACGGTTACGGCTTTATCGGAACCGGAACAACACTCACGACGTTACTGAACGACGCCTGGATGTACGATCCGCAAAACGATAACTGGCTGCCGATTGCTGCTTTTCCGGGCGGCGCGAGAAGAGAAACCGTTGCTTTTACTGCCGGCGGAAAGCTCTATGCCGGTTTGGGCTATGTCAACATCAACGGAACAGGATTGCAAAGCAGCTTTTACAGTTACAGCCTGCAGGGCGATGTGTGGCAGCCCGTGGCCGACTTTCCCGGAGGTGCGCGTTCGTATGCCGTGGGTATTTCTGCCGGAGATCTGGGGTATGTTGGTACGGGTTACGACACTGCGGCCGCTTTCCTGAAAGATGTGTACAGCTTTGATCCGCAAAACAGTTCCTGGAGTGCTGTGAATGAGATTCCTGTTGAAGGAATAAGAGGAATGAGCGCTTTTGTGATCAATTCGGAGCCTTATTTTCTCACCGGGTTGATCAGTGGTTTCGGCCGCACTTCGCAAATGTGGAAACTGAAAAGCGATCCCGTCCTTACAGCCGATGTTTTTTGTTATCCGAATCCTTCAACCGGCACGGTCGCTATCCGGTCGCTTCCCGATTCCGGGATCAGGCTGTATACGTTACAGGGAAAAATAACCCATGAGCTTCGTTCCGTTGAGCTCTACACGACCATCGAAAACCTGCTTGCGGGAACGTATCTTATTCGTGTCGAAAAATCGGGAAGTGTTTCCTGTGAAATGCTCATCGTGTATTAATGTATCTGGTTCACTTTTTTACCGCAAAGCCCGCAGAGGGCACAAAGTTTTTTACCGATTGTTTAAGCAAGTGTAAAAGCGGTCCGCCTTCTGGCAAATCTTCTGCTGAAAAACAAGTTATTTTATCGTAGAACAACTGATTCAACCTTCAACCTTTAGCATTGATAAAAACTACTGGTAGCCCTTAAAATCTTCCGGGCACTGGTACCTGCGTTTCAGCGATCGCTTCTTGACATACCGCTGAAAGAGGATCTTGTCGTTCATATCGATCACAAGGCTGATTTCATGTGTTCCGTACGACGATGTTTTAAGCCTGGAGATCGTCATATCGAAACCGTACATCACGCGCCAGCTCGTTGCTGTCCGGGAAGGCAGGTTCAGTCCGACAGTGAAAATGAACGAATCGTAGCTTTTGAAGCTCATTGCTGCCGACCGGTTACGAAACCAGATCCCGAAGGTAAACGGACGGTTCACGAGGTTCATTCCCGCGGTGAAGGTCGTAAATTCATTCTGCTGTTCGAAAACAATTCCCGGGGAATAGATCAGGTCATTGAACAGCAGGTTGGTGTTCGCATGCAGCACGAATCGCATTGGAAGGCGCTGCGCATCTCCCAGGAATGCATCTTTGGGCTCGGATAAATGGTGAAGGCTCGCCCCGATGGTTGCCGACATTTTCCGGAATGCTCCACGCTGTCTTCGCGTTTTTCCGTTAAAGCGGAAAACCAGTCCCGTATTGAAATCGGCATACGAAACCTTGTTGTAGTTCGGACTCGTAAAGCTCGAAGGACGAATATCGCCCAACGTTTCGTCGAGCTGGTCCGAAAAGGTCAGCTTTGACCAGTCGATGCTTTTACTGACAAAACCTCCGCCGATGCCAGCCTGGACGATGATATTCTTCGTGTCGATCGGGCGGTAGGAGTAAGTGAAGTAGCCGCCTGTCGTTCGCAGCAGCGCTTCGCCCGCCACATCCGTATAGACAACGCCACCGATGCCCATTTTGAAGATCGACTGCGCTTCGAACGAGCCGGAGAACGTATTGAATCTTCCGGGAATCGGCCCCCACAGGTTTCTTCCGTTCGCACGGAGGGAAAGCCCGTTGTTGATCGCCGTCATCGCCGGATTGTAGTAGATCGGGTTGTTGTAGAACTGCGAATAGTTCGGATCCTGCGACCAGCTGATGACAGGAACAGCGAGGATAAAGAGCAATATGTAACAGAGCTGTTTCATAATTATCGGATAACGGTTACTGTACCTGATCGTTTTAATTTCTTGTTGCCGTATTCTTTTCCTTCCCACACACGGTAGTTCAGGAAGGTGGCACTGGCTTTCCATACGTAGGAATCCTGCTGCACGGGAACGCCGCGGAACGTTCCGTCCCAGTATTCCGTTGGGCGGCCGTCGGCATCCAATGCCCTGGTTTCCCAGATCAGGTTCCCCCAGTCGTCGTAGATCAGCAGCTCGAAGGTAGCCAGTCCAACGCCTTTCGGAATGAAATTGGCAACCTCGAATTCAAAGTGCCCCGGACTGATCGCATTCGGGATGAACAGCCCGTAGAAAAAGTCGACAGTAACGGTATTTGAAATGGTATCAGCACAGCCAAATTCATTCAGGGCGATCAGGGTCGTAATAAACTCCCCGAAAGTATTGTAGCGCTCAATCGGGTGCATGACCGTCGACGTATCGCCGTTCCCGAAATCCCATTGCCAGTTTGTTCCGCCAATGGAAGTGTTGGTGAATTCTACCGTTCCGCTCAGCGGATCGGGATTCTGAATATTGAGGGACTCAAATCCGGCTACAGGCGTAGGATGCACGACAATCGGCGTATTCACCGTTAAGGTATCGCCGCAGCCGCCCGCTCCGTAAGCCATGATCGTTACAGGGAACGTGCCCGATCCGGTAAAAGCATAATCGATGCTCGTACCGGTAAAGGTCGTTCCGTTCCCGAAGTTCCAGACGATCGAATCGGCAAAGGTGCTCGTGGACTGGAATACGATGGGCTCGCCAACGCAAACCGTGTCTTCCGGAAGCAAAAAGCCTGCCGTCGGAACCTGGTAAATATTGATGGTCTGTGTCGCAATGTCGGTACAGCCGTAAATGTTGGAAGCCGTGAGCTGGATGGTATAGGTTCCCGGAGTCACATAATTGTGCCCGGGATTGGTGAGCGCAGAAGTCGTTCCGTCGCCGAAATCCCAGGCGTAATTCAGTGCGCCTGTACTGGTGTTGGTCGTGGTAACCGAAACCGGCTGGTAGCAGGAATTGGTGTTCACAAAGCTAAATCCTGCAACCGGCAGCGGATAAACGGTAATGATTTGCGCGATCGAATCCGCGCAGCCATTGGCGTTTTCAACATAGAGCTTAACGGTGTAGCTGCCTGCCGACGTAAAGGTATGTGACGGACTGAACTGGGTGGACGAATTGCCGTCGCCGAAGTTCCATGCCTGGAAACTCGTGTTGGTGCTCGTGTTGGTAAAGGAAACATTCAAAGGTACACAGCCGCTAACCGGGTTTGCGGTGAAATCTGCAACCGGGTTGGTGCTTACAACGACCGGGTGCGTCACGCTGGCAGCGCATCCGTTGGTCTGGCTGATCCCGGTTAAAGTCACCTGGTAAGTTCCTGTTGCCGCATAAACATGGGTCGGATTAAACAGCACGGAGGAATCCCCGTCTCCGAACGCCCAGGTAACGTTGGCAAGCCCGGCAGAAAGATTGGTGAACGTAAATAGCTCGTTTATGCAAACCGAATCCGGATCGGAGCTGAAAGCGACGTTCGGTGAAGGAAAGACCGTAATCGTCGCTGTCGTGGTGTCGTAGCCGCATCCGTCATTCACGTACAGGTGAACGGTAAATGTTCCCGGCGTGGTAAAGGTGTGTGCAGGATTGGAAGCGGTGGAAACGTTTCCGTCACCGAAATCCCAGTTGGACATGGTGCCGCCTGTGGAGAACTGTGTGAAGTTCACCGTGTGCGGAACGCAGCCGGAAGGTACATCGGTATTGAAGAACGCGGTCACTACGTTCGGAAGAATGGTAACGGTGTGATAGGCGGTGTCGGCGCCGCATTCGTTGGCTACCGCCAGCATAATGGTGTAGGTGGTATCGTTGAGCCCGGTTGCGAAGGTATGCTGGAATCCCGCCGCCGAAGTGGTGGAAGTGCTGCCGTCGCCGAAATCCCATGCATAGGAATCCGGAAGGCCCGTGCTTGTGTTCATGAGGTCGATTACAAGCGAGCAGACAATATCGGTATTGGTTCCGAACGAAGCTGTCGGGGAAGGCATCGCGGTGATGGTTTCGGTGTGTATATCCGTACCGCAGAAATTGGTAACGGAAAGCGTTACGAGGTAGCTGCTGTCGTTAATTCCCTGGTTGTAGGTCTGTGTGCCCGGATTTATAGCTGTGGACGACTGCCCGTTACCGAAATTCCAGTTAAAGCTGAGTGAAGGACCGCTGGAGTTATTCGCAAAGGAAACGATCACGGGCGCACAGGAAGAATCCGGTGATAAGCTGAAATCGGCCGTTGGCGGAATGCGCACTTCGATCGGCTGTGTCAGTGAATCGGTACATCCGAAAGCGGACGTAACAACCAGCTCGACGTTAAAAAATCCCGGGCTCGGATAGCTGTAGCCGGGCTGCTGTGCGGAAGACGTCCCTCCGTCACCGAACTCCCAGTCGTACGTGTTTCCGAACGTGCTGGTATTGGTGAACAATTCGGCTATACCGGCGCAAATGACCGGGTTGAAGCTAAATCCGGGAACAGGTGTCGGGTGAATGACTGCGAGCAAGGTGTCTGAATTGATACAGCCGGTAAGCGGATGGGTATAGCGGTAGATTTCCATATACGAGCCCGGTGCAGGAACCGAAGGATCGAATAAGCCTGTAGCGCTGTTCTGTATGCCTGTTCCAGTCCAGGTACCACCTGCAGGATTTTCAGCAAGGTCGACAGGAGCATTGTTGGAACAGAAATCAAGGTCCGGGCCAATCGAGACGACTGGCAGCGGATTGACAAGGGCTGTGAGCGTATCGCGTGTTAAACAGTTGCCCGCACCCGTGGTATAGACTAATGGAAACGTTCCTGCAGCTGTCGGGTCGAAAATCCCACCGGAAGTAACGCCTGCGCCCGTCCATGTTCCGCCGGGAGCAGTTCCGTTCAGTACCGCGTTCGCCGCATCTATGCAAAGAGCAAAATCGGCGCCCGCATTGGCGAAGACTGGCGCGTTGACGGTAACGATACGTGTATCGGCATTCGTACAGCCATTGGCATTGGTAAAGGTGTAGGTCAGTGGAATGGTTCCTGGTCCGTTAGGCGTAAAAACACCGGAAGCCGTTACGTTCGTGCCTGACCATGTTCCGCCGGTAGGTGTTGCCGTGAACTGGATGGGGAAGGGCTGATCACAGATCGTGGTATCGATTCCCGCATTCACCATAGGAAGCGGGTTGATGGTCGCAACAAGCTGATCGCTGCTGGAACAGCCGTTTACGTCGGTAAAGGCATAGGTGAGCGTGTGAGTTCCCGGGCCGGCTGCTGCCGGAGAAAAGTTTCCTGCTGCATTGGTGATTCCCGTTCCTGTCCAGGTTCCTCCCGCCGGAGTCCCCGCAAGAATGCTGGCAGGAATGTCGATACATTGAGCGAAATCGTTTCCTGCATTCACCACAGGCAGCGGATTCACGACCGCCAGTAAGGTATCGCGCGTTAAACAGTTGCCCACGCCAGTCGAATAGACTAGCGCAAAGGTTCCAGCGGTAGTCGGGTCGAAAATTCCCCCGGAAGTAACGCCGGCCCCTGTCCATGTACCGCCCGGTGCCGTTCCGTTGAGCACGACATTCGCCGCATCGGTGCACAGGGCAAAATCGGTTCCTGCATTGGCTTGTGCCGGATTCACGACGGTTGCAATCCGCGTGTCCGAATTAACGCAGCCATTTGCGTTCGTGAAGGTATATGTAACGGAGAAAAATCCTGCGCCATTCGGTGTGAAGATCCCCGAAGCGGTGATATCCGGACCGGTCCATGTTCCGCCGGCCGGAGTTGCCGTGAACTGAACAGGGAAGGGCTGATTACAAAGCGTTGTGTCGTTTCCTGAGTTGACAACGGGAAGCGGATTAACTGTTGCTATCAGCAGATCAATAGCGGTGCAGCCGTTTCCGTCTGTGAAAGAATAGGTCAGATTGTGGTTGCCGGCTCCTGCCGTTGAAGGTGTGAAGGTTCCTGCAGGATCGGTAATGCCTGTTCCGGACCATGTTCCGCCCGAAGGCGTTCCGCTCAGCGTTACCGGCGCTGCATCGATACAGCGGGCAAAATCGGTTCCTGCGCTGACAACGGGTAGCGGATTCACTGTTGCCTGCAATGTATCGCGGGTCTGGCAATTGCCTGCTCCTGTGGTATAGACCAGGGGAAATGTTCCTGCAGCTGTCGGGTCGAAAATTCCGCCGGAAGTAACGCCTGCACCTGTCCACGTACCGCCCGGAGCTGTTCCGTTCAGTACGACATTCGCAGCGTCGATACACAGCGCAAAATCGGCTCCGGCATTGGCAAAGACCGGCGCATTGACGGTGACAACACGTGTGTCGGCATTTGTACAGCCATTGGCATTCGTAAAGGTGTATGTCAGTGTCGTTGTTCCGGTTCCGTTCGGTGTGAAGATTCCCGAAGTCGTTACGTTTGCGCCCGACCATGTTCCGCCTGTGGACGTGCCTGTAAACGATACGGGAAAGGGCTGATCGCAAAGCGTTGTATCGATTCCGGCATTGACAACCGGCAGCGAATTGACTGTAGCTATGAGCTGATCGGTTGCAGAACAGCCGTTCCCATCCGTAAAGGAATAGGTGAGCGTGTGATTGCCTGCACCTGCTGTTGAAGGCGTAAAGGTCCCTGCGGGATCGGTGATGCCCGCTCCGGACCATGTTCCTGAAATCGGCGTTCCGTTCAGTGTTACGGCAGCTGCATCGATACAGTTGGCGAAATCGGTCCCGGCATTCACCACCGGCAGCGGATTCACAAGTGCCTGTAACGTATCTTTTGTGAGACAGGATCCCGATCCGAACGTGTAGATCAGTTCAAAGGTTCCCGGGGTGGAAGGCGTGAATATTCCTACCGAAGTAACGCCTGTTCCTGTCCACGTTCCGCCGGACGGAGTGGGAGCAAGTACAACAGCCGGTGCGTTGACGCAGAGCACGGGATCAGTTCCCGCATTGGCAACGGCAGGATTCACAACGGTAACAATCCGTGTATCGGAGCCGGTGCAGCCGTTGGCATTCAGGAAAGTATAAGTGACTGTAAAAGCTCCTGTTCCTGTTGGTGTGAACACACCGCCTGCAGTAATGTCTGTTCCCGACCACGTTCCGCCAGTAGGTGCTGCGCTGAGCTGCACGGGAACGGGCTGATTGCAGAGGCTGGTATCCGGACCTGCGTTTACAACAGGCAAAGGATGTACGGTTGCCACGAGCAGATCAATAGCCGTACAGCCATTTCCGTCTGTGAAAGAATACGTGAGAGAGTGATTTCCTGTTCCGGCCGTTGAAGGCGTAAATGTTCCTGCAGGATCGGTAATGCCTGTTCCGGTCCATGTTCCGCCTGCCGGAGTTCCTGCAAGTATTACAGGCGCCGCATCGATACAGTTGGCGAAATCGGCTCCGGCATTAACGACCGGCAATGGATTAACTGTTGCAACAAGTGTATCCCTGGTGAGGCATGTTCCGGTTCCGAAGGTATAAACGAGGTTGAAATTTCCTGCGACTGTCGGGTCGAAAATTCCGGCAGGTGTAACTCCGGGGCCTGACCATGTTCCACCTGTCGGAGCTCCGCTCAGAGTTGCATTGGCTGCATCGGTACAGAGCGAAAGATCGCTTCCGGCATTTGCCGGTGTTGGCGCAATTACTGTTACAACACGCATATCGGTGTTGGTGCAGCCGCTGGCATTCGTAAAGGAATAGGTCAGTGTGAAAGCTCCGCCGCCATTTGGTGTAAAGGATCCGGAAGACGTGACATTGGCCCCCGACCACGTTCCGCCGGCAGGCGTTGCGCTAAGCTGTATGGGAATGGGCTGATCGCACAGGCTGGTATCGGGGCCTGCATTCACAACAGGCAGGGGATTAACGGTAACGGTTACAGTTGCCGTTCCCGAACAGGTACCGGTTGTTCCGGTGACCGTATAAACTGTTGTAGCCGCAGGACTGGCCGTTACACTGGTCCCGGTAGAAGCGCTCAGCGTGGCCGATGGCGACCAGGCGTAATCTGTTGCGCCCGATGCTGCGAGCACGATACTGCTGTTCTGGCAGATGGCAGGATTCACAGGCGCTACGCTTACAACAGGCAGCGGCTGAATGGCGAGCACCACCGAAGAAGGAGGTCCGGCGCAACCGCCGATAGAGCCGGTAAGGGTATACGTTCCTGCACTTGCGGCAGTGGTGGGATTGATCGTGAAGTTTTGTAGAGAAGGATTCACCACTCCCGGGCCTGACCAGTTGTATACTACGGAAGGAACGGTCGTAGCGGTGAAATTTGCAGGCTGTCCGAGACAAACAGGGCTATTCACCGCAGGATTAAGCGCCGGCGGTATCGGATTGACAGTAAGAGGGGTGGAAAGATTGACTGTTCCGCAGGCATTCGTTGCGGCGAGTGAAACGGTGAAGACTCCGCTGGCGGGATAACTCACCGGACCGGGACTGAGTGTTGCGGCAGAAGCCGGGGTTCCCCCGGGAAATGACCACGCGAAAACGTCGACCGGCTCATAACAGTTATTGATCGTAGCGGAAGGTGTGACGCTGGCTCCCGCACAGATCGCCGTCAACGGATTGAGCGTAAGCTGCGGCGGGCCTTGCGCGGTAACCGGTTGCGTGAACTGGAATGTTCCGCAGGAATTCGTCAGTGTGAGACGTACGGTATACGATCCCGGCGACTGGAACTGGATCTGCGGATTTGCCGAGCCAGCGTTCGTTCCGCCAACGAACTGGAACGATCCGCTCGAAGGCGTACAGGTGCTTCCGTTGAAAAGCACCGTCCAGTTGCGGGTAACATTGCAGGTATTCGTCGTATTTGAAAGATTGGTAACCTGTGCAATAAAAGGAACACATGCCGTGGAAGGCGTAAGGGTGAAATTCGGTACCGGCGGCACTTCGATGCAAACGGTGTGGCTGACAGTTGTTGTGCTGCAGGCATTCGAAGCGGTGAGTGTTACGGTATATGTGCCCGGAGCGCTGTAGCTGTGCACCTGGCTGGCAAGGGTAAAAACAGTTGCCGTCGTGCCATCCCCGAAATCCCAGCTGAAAACTGTCGTGGCGCTGCAGGAACTGTTGAATCCCGTTTGCGAAGCATTCAGGAATGTTACGTTCGCGTTGACACAGGCCGTCGGATTGCTGACGTTGAAGGCAGCCTGCGGGCCCGAATACACACGGATAGGAGAGATCGACGCCTCACTGCTGTCGCAGAGGTTAACGGCTTTGATCTTAAAGACGAACGCATTTCCGGATGCGCCGCAGGAAGAACCGCTGTAAACGTGACAAATAGTCGCCGGCGGCGGATGCGGAAGGGTGTCCAGCGGAGAGTCGTCGCCATAATTGACTACATAATAGGTAGTCGGGTGATTGGAAGCAAAGTTGTTCAGCGGGAAACAAAGCGTTAACGGCCCGCAGCCGGTTGTTCCCCCGGGATTGGCTGCACCGATGGCCGGATTGGTAATGTTGGCAATGTTATAGCGTGCTGTGTCGATGCAGCCATTGGCGCCGGTCACAATGAACAGCATATCGAAGATCTCGGCGGTCGTATACGTGTGCGGAACGCCGCCGCCCGGAAAGGTACCGCTGTTGAAATCCGGCGTGCCGTCGCCCCACTGGATGGTGTAGTTGCTGTTTGCTCCGCTGACGGACGTATTGAACAGGTTTAGCGGGAAAGACGTGCCGTTGCAGTTCTTCATATCGGCTATCGGGTCAATGAGGCTCGGGCCGGGTGTCCGCTGAATGGTAACGGGCATGGAGAACGTACTTGTACAGCCGTTGGCGTTCGTAACGACCAGCGTAACGGTAAAAGTCTGCGAGCCGGTGCCTTCGGTAGCGAATGTGTGAACAGGATGCTGCAGCGAAGATGTGTTGGCGCTGCCGGAAGCCGGGTTGCCGAAGTTCCAGGAATAGGTCATGCCCGTTCCGGTGGACGTATTGGTAAACTGCACTGGTAAGTTGGCGCAGCCTCCTGAAGGCAGAAACGTAAAGCCCGCAACAGGCACCGGCTTAACGGTTACGATCACCTGGTCTGTTGCCACGCAGCCCGTATCGTCGGTCATCGTCAGCACATAGACTTGGTTCCCGGAAGGTGTTGCTACCGGTGTGGGACAATCGGCGCAGGATAAGCCGCCGACAGGTGTCCAGCTGTAGGTGAAAGGAGCGAGCCCTGTTCCGGAAGCCGGTGGAACGCCGATCGCTACGGAAGCTCCGAGGCAGATAGTCGTGTCGGGACCTGCATTGGCTGTACATTGCGCAGCAACCCTGAGGCAGGAAACAGACAGGAAAAAGAGAACCGGAAGTAGTAATTTTTGGATTATCGGCATTGTGTTGTGTAGAGTTGTGACCAAAGGTCGTTAATTATCGTGAAAACACAATACGCCAAATGTAGTATATTGACGAGGCCCGAATTTCATGGTTATCATTCGTTTACGACTGATTTACATGCAGAAGAACCCGCTGCATCGTATCTTCCTGCTGAAAAAAAGTCCCGGAGGAACGAAGCCGAATATACGTGTCAGAAACGCGAACAGGTGGATCGGAAAGTTTACGCGGTCGTCAGAAACCGGAACAGACAGCTTGTAGCTCACCGTTTACAGTTAGGTAAGCGCAGGAACGGTCCTGGAGCGAGACAACCGGTTTATGAATCCTGGTACTGACTAAGATACTGATCCGTCCGCCGACAACGCTCCTTCCCAGCCGATCATCGCATTTTTACGGGAAACGCCCCAGTGGTAGCCGCCAGGTTGTCCGCCCGACTGTATGACGCGGTGGCAGGGAATAATGAATGCGACAGGATTGTCGCCAATCGCAGTTCCGACCGCGCGTGAAGCTTTCGGATTTCCGATCTGTGCAGCCAATGTACCGTAAGTGGACAGTTTGCCGGAAGGGATCTGCAGCAGCGCCTGCCAGACTTTGAGCTGGAAATCGGTTCCTTTCAGGTGCAGCTTCACTTTTTGTGCATTGTTCCAGTCGCGCCGGAAGAAGCTCATGGCTGAAAGCTGATGAAGATCTTCACCCTGTTCAAGCTGTGCGTTGGGAAATCGCTTTGTCAGCTCTGCAAGCCCCGTTTCCAGACCGGATGCAAAAGCAAGGTGACAGATTCCCTTACCGGTTGTGGCAATAAGGATATTCCCGAAAGGCGAATGCGTGTGCGTATAGCGAATGGTCAGCGCTGCGCCGCCGTTCCTGTATTCGCCGGGTGTCATGCCTTCTACCTGAACGAAGAGGTCGTGCAGCCTGCCCGTTCCGGATAAGCCGGTTTCCAGTGCGGCATCGAACAACGTGGCCTGTTGCTCAACCAGCAGGCTTTTGGCGTATTCGATACTGGTAAACTGCAGGAATTTTTTTGGACTGATGCCTGCCCAGTCGGTAAAGAGCCGCTGAAAATGGAACGGGCTCAGATTCACTGCCGCTGCGATCTCATCGAGTGTGGGCTGTGACCTGAAATGTGTACGGATGTAATCGATTGCTGCCGTAATGCGTTCAAAATTGAGTTCCTGCTGGTCCATTTTCATACTTTCCGGTAAAATTACGCTGAACGTTCCACGACGGCAACCCGAAACTTGCTTTCTTTTTCAGCAAAAGCCAACAGAATAACGCTCAGATACATCGATACATCGGACTTTTTCAAAAACAACACTTTTCCCTAACAAATCTTAACCTTTCCGAACTGCGTGCATTGAGTGCCGGTTTAAGTTTCACTAGTGGTTACTGCTCAGCCGGTTGAAGCGCAATCCCTGCCGGATACGTATGAATTAAAAACTCCTCAAAAAAAGCGTTTTTAGTTCTTTTAAGGGTGTTTAACTTTTCTTGTTTTTTGACCGGAAAGCCTTTGTATACCTTCGCCGTAACTCAAATATGAATAACATGAAAACAAAGATTATACTTTCACTGGCGTTGCTTTCTACAGCAGCTTATGCCCAGGAACCGACAACAACAACTACGACGACCTCTACGGTGATCGTTGTGACGGATACGTATCCGGATTATTCGTTTAACCGCTGGTCGATAGATGCGCAATTCGGATTGAATTACGCCCAGGGTCCAATGACAGCTGGCTATTCTACCAATGAATACGGCTTGTACCACGTTGCGCTTGGAACACGTTATATGTTTAATCCGAAAGTAGGTCTTCGCCTGAGCGTAGGATACGATGAGGTAACGGAAGGCTTCAGCTCTCCGAACTTCCACACGGATTACTTCCGTTCGTCCCTCGAAGGAGTAGTGAACCTCGGAACACTGCTCGATTTCAACTGCCGATTCGGCATGCTGCTGCATGCAGGTGGAGGTTATTCCCTGATGACAGGCGTTAACATGGCCGAAGATTTCGATCACATCATGAACGTTACTGCGGGTCTTACACCACAGTACATGCTTTCGAACCGACTGAGCATTTATGGAGACGTTTCCGCAACAGCGAACGTGTACCAGGATTACAATTACGATTTCCAGAGAACACACACGAATCGTGGATTTGACGGAAACCTGTTCAATTTCTCCGTTGGTCTTCAGTATAATTTCGGAGACCGCAACAAGCGTCACGCCGACTTTATCTTTACCGATCCGGAAGTAGCTGCGCTGAGAAGAGACCTTACAATGGTACAGAACGACCTGAATGCCGTTGAAAACGACGTTGACAAAATCGAACGTGACATGCTGGACAGCGATGGTGACGGTGTTGCCGATTACCTGGACGAAGAAGCAAACACACCAGCAGGTGTAATGGTCGATACACGAGGACGCGGTATCCAATGGTATGCTGTTTACCAGGAGCTGGATGAGTTCAATGCAACGCCAACAACTGACTGGACAGGTTACCTGAGCCGTAATTCCATCCTGTTCGAAACAGAGAAAGCAGACATCGATCCGTCTTTCAACCGCACGTTGAATAACATGGCGATCGTAATGATCAACAATCCTTCTTATAAGCTGAGCGTTATCGGTCATGCAGATGATCGTGGTGAGAAAACATTCAACCTCGATTTATCCAAAAACCGGGCTGATGCCGTTAAGAACTACCTTGTTTCAAAAGGAGTTGCCGCTGATCGTATTATCGCTTCAGGAGTTGGAGAAGTTCAACCGGAGGGAACGAAACCGGTAAGCACGGAAAGACAACACAATCGTCGCGTACAATTTGTGGTAAGCACGAAATAATAAACAAGGATCGAACGATTCTTACTGAAAAGCCGGGGTGGATAGCACTCCGGCTTTTTTGCGTTCCGGAAACACTTCTGTAAGTCTATAAATCGATAGTAGTCCGGGCTACCGCAGCATCATGTGGTACCCAGCATTCATGCTGTAGTTACAGCTGAAGTTATGCGGAAATGTTCGTTGAAGGGGGAGTCGCTTTGCGGGATCAGGAAAAGAAGGCGTATCAGAAAATTGCCCGCACGACGCTTATAACGCCGATAGCGGTGAAAGCAAATGCGATGAAAGCGAGAATCCCGATCACGATCCGGCTTGTTTTTCTTTCTGTTACCTGGGGAGTGCGCGAAGCGCGCGTATATTTTGCTGGTTCTATTGCAACGATCGTTGTGTTACTGACAACCCATTCCAGGTTGCCTGGCAGATAAGAACGTCCGCCCTCAACTGCATCACGGGCTTTCGACAGCTCCTGTATTAAGGTGTCGATGCCCTTTTGGTTGGCAATGATCTTCAGAGCATCTGCCCGGCCATTCAGAAAAAAGAATCCGACAGAAGCCAGTTCCGTTTCCGAAGCGGATGTTGCTGATCTTGTATATTTTCCGGAAATTTCAGTTTTTATCACGTCCTGTAGTAATCGGGTTTGCTAAGATAATCTTTTCCGTTCCTATTTCGGTAAACTAAATCGTTAAAAGTTGAACGTGATGATTTTCTTTTTTAGAAGTAACGAATTATTCTATAATATTTTAAGTGCTTTTAAGCTCTGAAAAGTCAAAAACCCCCAATTATTTGGATGGTGGTATTGCTAATCTATAAAAAAAGTTATTTTTTTGTGTGAAAATGTACGATAACACACATTTTTTAAAATAAAGAAGTACATTCACTTGTAAACCGAATATTCACTGATGTCCGGGACTCCGGCGTAAGCTAAAGTGTTAATACACTGCCTTATCGCCTGGAAGTTTTAACTCAGTAAAAATTTGAATTATATGCGAACTATCTGATCAAAAAATTACTATAAGTTTCCTCTGCCGGAGTACTGTGCCATACTGCCAGTTCGGGACCGGAAATTTTAAGTGGATGAGTTTGGTCCGATGGTTGTTCTTATACCACGGAAGGAGTGCATTTATGAAACAACTAGAACTAGAGCCTAGAGAACGATCAGCCAAGGTCCGATTACGTCCTTTTCTGACAAAGAGACCGCTTGCGGACTATATTTTTGATACGATAGGAGATCTGCAGCATGCGCAGGTCACCAGCCGTACGATGGTGGAATATTCCAAATCCATTAATGATCTGCGGCACATTCACGGATTTTTCCGTGCTGTGAACGAACAGGTTGCAATGGGAACCTTCTTTCGCGGCCATTTTGAAGACTGTACCATGAAGTCATTTGTTAGCAGGAGGTTTGCGATTCCCGTAGTCGGCAAATTGCTCCATGGAACGGATTTCATCCTGCACCGGGTGATACCGAAAACACGTCCCTGCGACAGGATCTATTTTGCGATAACCGGCGGGCGGAAGCGAAGACTATCCAAAGCGGAAATACTCGGACGGCTGATCTCTGCCGGTTTCGATATCGTGAAAACCGAGCAGCACGGCCATCTCACCTGGTTTACGGTCAGAAAAGTGTCTGCACCGCTCGATACGTCCGGCGTGAGCAAAGGATGGCTGTATAAAATGCCGCGGATAGGTATCAACGGAAAAATCATTTACGTCTATAAAATGCGGACCATGCACCCGTACTCCGAGTTCTTGCAGGATTACCTCAAGAATACGCACGGTTACGGGCCGAACGGAAAGATCAGGGACGATTTCAGAATGACGTCCTGGGGGAAGTTCATGCGGAGATACTGGATCGATGAGATACCGCAGATCATCAATGTGCTCAAAGGCGATTTGAGAATCGTGGGAGTGCGCCCTATCAGCCGCAGCTATTTCAACGATATTCCCGAGGATCTCAGGGAGCTGAGGATACGGCAAAAGCCGGGATGCATTCCTCCCTATGTTGCGATGAACCTGAAGGCAAATGTGGCAAGCGTGCTGAAAGCTGAGAAAGATTACCTCGAAATACGCGAGAAAAGTCCGCTTTCTACAGACCTGAAGTTCTTTTGTTACGCAATTTACAATATCATTGTAAAAAGCAAGCGCAGTGCCTGATCGGAACAGCGGCAGTATGCCGGCGATTTAGCTCAATAAATTTTAAAACACTACAAAACGTATGCGATTATTACTCCCCGGCGGAAGTATCTTTTTAATCATGTTAGCGACTTCCTGCGCGGTCAGGGAAAAAGTTGTTTATTTCCAGGATAGCGAAACAGGTGGTGATACCCTGAAGCCTTACAATTATTCGCCGGTTTACCATGCGAACGACCTGTTATCGGTTTCCGTCTCCGCCATGGATGCGGAAGCAGTAAAGCCGTTCAATACCAATGTGATCGCTTATACCGCAGAAGATGGGAAAGCGTCCAGTGTGCCGATGCAGCAGGGGTATTTCGTGGATTCAGCTGGTATGATCGATCTCCCGGTGCTGGGACAGGTAAAGGTGGGCGATCTCACCCGGTCGCAGGCTACAAAGCTGATCCGGGAAAAGCTGAATGCCTATGTGGTCAATCCTATTGTCACCATCAAGATCCTGAACTATAAAATAACCGTTCTCGGCGACGTCAAAGTTCCGGGCACTTTTCCCATTCCGAGCGAGCGCGTCACGCTTCCGGAGGCACTTGGTATGGCCGGCGATATGAATATTACAGGAATTCGCAAAAATGTACTGGTGATCAGGGATATCGATGGTGTTAAAACGGAATTCCGTGTGGATCTTACAAGTAAGGAGTGTTACAATTCTCCGGCTTATTACCTGCTGCAGAACGATATTGTGTATGTAGAGCCCAATAAGGCAAAGCGCAATTCGTCCACCGTGGGAACCAATGCCGGCATTATCGTTTCGGTTTCTTCCCTCATCATAACGACCATTATCCTGTTAACACGCTGATACCCGATGGAAAATTCCAGTCATTTTTATACCGACGAAACACCCGAATCACAGACTAGGCTGCGCGACCTTTTCGATAAATACCGCAGCTACTGGAAATGGTTCGTTGCAGGTATTCTTATCAGCATGGCTCTTGCATACACGTATGTGCGTTATTCGCTTCCGCTCTACGAGGTACGGGCCTCCGTACTCATCAAGGACAGCGAAAAAGGCAGCGCGCTGTCGGAGCTTTCGGCTTTCGAAGACCTGAACCTGATCAAAGGAAAGAGCAATATCGACAACGAGATCGAAGTGCTTAAATCGCGCAGGCTGATGTCGCTCGTAGCTTCCGATCTCGATCTCAACGTACAGTACTTTACCGAAGACGGCCCTGTCAAAAAAGAATTGTACGTACACAAACCGCTGAACATCAGTTTTATCGACGGCGATTCTTCCGCCTACGGGATTAAAACAGAGTTTACCGTTATCCTGTTGTCTGCCACCGAGGTCGAGTTGAAAAACGCATCGGGGAATTCACTCGGACGGAAGAAATTCGGCGAAAAGATCACCACCCGTTTCGGGAATTTTATTCTCACACCCGGATGGCCGAATAAACAGCTCATGGGGAAAGAGATCCAGGTGAGGATCGTACCTATGCGCGAAATCGTCGATTACTATACGGGGCAGATCCGGATAGATCCTGTCAATACGGATGCAAATGTGATCGGGATCCGGCTCACGGATCCTTCGGAGGTGAAAGCCGTGGATATCGTCGACAAGCTGATCGAAAAATACAATGAAGATGCCATCAGCGATAAGAACCAGGTAGCTTCCAGCACCGCAAGGTTCATCAATGAGCGCATCGATTTCATTACCAAGGAGCTTTCGGACGTAGAGCTGAGCGCCGAAGCGTTCAAAACCAAGAACCAACTGGTGGACGTCGTTTCCGAAGCCGGACTTTTCCTCACCAACGGTTCCGAGAACAGCAAAGAGATCCTGTCGGCCCACACGCAGCTGCGCCTGATCGAATATATGTACGAGTACCTGAGGAGTCAGAAGACCACCAATGACCTCGTTCCGGCAAACCTGGGAATAGCCGATGCTTCCATCGTGGAAATGACAGCGACCTATAATAAATTGGTGCTGGAGCGCAACAGGCTGCTGAAGAGCTCCAGCGACAAGAATCCCGTGATCGTTAACCTCGACGAACAGCTCTACAGCCTGAACCGGAACCTGAAGGAAAGCCTCAATAACCTGAAAGTGTCGATGTCAATGAAGTTGAAAGCACTGGAAGACCAGGAGAGCGTTATCAATTCGCAGATCGCCTCAGTGCCGAAATACGAACGGGAATACCGTGTCATCCAGCGCCAGCAGCAGATCAAAGAATCGTTGTATCTGTATCTGCTTCAGAAGCGGGAGGAAACGGCGATCTCCCTTGCGGTTACGGTCGCTAATGCAAAGATCATCGACCACGCTTATTCGGATGGAAATGTGGTTACACCCAAAAAGCGCATCATTTACAGCATTGCTTTACTGGTGGGTATTTTCCTCGTTATTGCTCTGATCTACCTGCTCGACCTGCTCGATACGAAAGTAAAAGGCAAAAAGGAGCTGGACCGTTTAAACATTCCTTACCTGGGCGATATTCCGGACATCGACACGAAAGACCAGCAGCAGCTGGTGATTAAGGCTCATGACAGTTCACCGGTGGCGGAGGCTTTTCGGATGGTAAAAACCAACCTGAGCTTCATGCTGAGTGCTTCGGAGAATGCAAAAGTCCTGTTTATTTCTTCTACCGTCAGCAAGGAAGGAAAATCATTCATCGCCCTCAACCTGGCCGCCACTTATGCTTTCTCTGACAAAAAAGTGCTGCTGATCGGCCTCGATCTGCGAGCCCCGAAAATCCAGCAGTATGTTTCCATGCAGCCCGCTTACGGGGTCACCAATTACATTATGGATCCCGCGCTCACGATAGACGACCTGATGGTGCAGCTTCCGGGCTACAAGGATCTGCATATCATTACTTCCGGCCCTGTTCCGCCGAATCCTGCAGAACTGCTCGCTTCTCACCGTATCACAGAGCTTTTTGAGCTGGCGCGGGAACAATTCGATATTGTGATCGTGGATACGGCCCCTGTAGGACCGGTCGCCGATACGCTGCTGCTAACCGGGTATGCGGACCTGTTCCTTTATGTGATCCGCAACAACTACCTCGATAAGCGCATGCTGCGCATACCCGAACAATTGTTCAGGGAACAGCGAATTTCAAAAATGGGGCTTTTGCTGAACGGTGTCGACGTTGCAAGGGATCTCGGTTATGGCTATGGCTACGGTTATGGTTACGGAGCTGAAGATACCCGGCGGTGGTGGCAGAAAATACTAAAAAAGAAATAGTTTTTCTTACCTGAACCGCAGCTGGTAATCCGGATCCTGTTTCATGAGCTCGAAGCTTTTCGGGTAATGCTCCACGAACCAGACCAGGAAAGCGGTTACGTCAATCTTTTCATCGTGGAGCAAAGCGGATCTTTCCGAATGCTGCTGCTGAAGGTCCTGCTGGTTCAGTAACTCCGTAACACGATCGGTCACACCTTGTGGCGAGCGAAAGCTGTAGAGCAGTCCGCGACGGGCCTCTTCTTCGAATACACCGGCATTCAGTGAATTGACGAATACGGCCGGTGTTCCCAGGATGCAGGCTTCGGTAGACATTGTGCCGCTTTCCCCGATGAAAAAGTCGGCACGGTTGATCACATCGTGGATTTTTTCCGGTGGAATGCTGATCCTGTAAGGCTCGAACTCCGGATCCAGCTCACCTTCGGCGGAAATAAACACCTTGTACGAACGTTCCAGGAAAAGCGCGATCAGCTCTTTCTTCTCCGCGTCCGGAATACCGGATTGTCCCACATCGTGCGCAGCTCCCCAGGAAATGTAGCGGAACAGCACGAAGCGCTCATCTTCCCCAAGACCCAGCTGTTGTTTGATGCCCGGATCGGGTTTGAAACAGTTGGTGTGCAGGTAGGAAAATTCGATGAACGATTGCAGCTTTAAATGCTTTTTTCCGAGGTCTTTGCTGAAACAGTCGGGTGTGAGAATCACGTTTGTGAACGGCGGATAAAGCAGTAATTCCAGCTTGGCATGCTCAGTGTCGTCCAGTGCGATGTGCGGCTTTCGGGAAAACCATGATGCATGTGCCGCATAGGTCGATGCGAAGCTCATAAAAAGGTCGGGACGGAACCTGCGGGCCTGTTTCCAGAGAAACAGATCGGCTTTCACCATGTAAAGGAGCTTGCCGAACATCGACGAGCCGCCTTTTCCGCGGTTAACATATGGAATGTCGTAGCTTTCCAGGAGTGCGAAAGTGATCTCCTTGTCACGTGCCGTAACGAGGAATTCATGCCCGTTTTCCTGCATGATGCGCATAAAATGCCTGAAATAATGCACGTGCGCCGGGTGGCCTATATCCAGTAATATCTTCATGGCTGAAACATTTCGTGTAGCTCGGTGGGAGTGGGGTAATTGACCAGTACGGCATTCCGCGGGCCATGGTAAACGAAGAGCGAGCCTGCTGCCACAGCAGATGCATGCGCGGTCGTGATCGCTTCTTTCAGGTGTTCCGGTTTTCCTGCACCACCGTTGGCGATTACCGGTATGGTCACCGCTTCGGAAATCCGCTGGATGAGGTCGAGGTCGTAGCCTTCCATTTTTCCTTCCTTCTCGATGGATGTAATAATGAGCTCGCCGGCGCCTTTTTCTTCCATCAGTCGGGCAAATACAACGGGATCGAGTCCTGTAGCTTTTTCGCCGCCGAATGTATAGACCTGTGTTTTACCCAGGAATTTTTTCCGCACGTCGATGGAGACAACGATGGTCGAGCTGCCGAATTCTTCGGATGCCCGGAGAATAAAATCCGGATGTTCGACGGCCTGTGTGTTGATCACGACCTTCTCTGCGCCGGCATTGATGATCTCACGGATGTCGGCAATGGTTGAGATCCCTCCACCGACGGCAAACGGCATATTGGCTTCGTCGCCGACGTTCCTTACAAAGTCGAGGTGGATCTTTCGCTTTTCCTTGCTGGCGAGAATATCCAGGAATACCAGTTCGTCTGCCCGAAGGTCGTTAAAGATTTTAACAGCATTCACGGGATCCCCGATGTAGCGGTAATCTTTGAACCGGACCGATTTTACGAGTCCGAGATTTTTCAGTAAAAGAACGGGTATAACGCGTGGTCTGAACATCGTTTCAGGGGATTAGAGTTGTAAAAAGTTGACCAGGAGCTGCTCTCCCGCGTCATGGCTTTTTTCAGGATGGAACTGGACACCGTAGATGTTGTCCTTCTGAATTGCCGACGTGAATTCATAGTCGTAGTTTGTCGTTGCCAGTATATCGGCAGGATCGTGACACTCGATGTGAAAGGAATGAACGAAATAGTAATGGGCGTCCGAAAGTCCCTGCAGCAGTGGTGTTTCCTTTGCCGGGACGGCTTCATTCCATCCCATGTGCGGTACTTTGAAACGGACCTGGTCGCTCACCCGGAATTTGCGTACGTCCGCGTCGAACCATCCGAATCCCGTTTCATGGCCTTCCTCGCTGGTTTTAGCCATTAGCTGCATGCCGAGGCAAATGCCGAGTATGGGGGTTTTTTCTTCGAGGACTTTGGCGTTCAGCACGTCCCAGATACCGGATTCCTTCAGCTTTTTTACGCCGTTTGCAAAATGCCCGACGCCCGGAAGTACGAGCCGGGTTGCCGTGGCGATTTCAACGGGATCCGGGCTGATGATGCAATTGCCTCCTATTCTGTCCAGCTTTTTCTGAACGGAGCGCAGGTTGCCCATGCCGTAGTCAACAATAACGAGCTTATCGTGCATATTTCAAGTATAATATTTGTGGCAGCACTTTCATTTTCGTCGCCAGCCGGATGGGACCTCTGAGCATGCGGATAAACGGGAGCAAGGTTTTGAAGTCGTCGTGCGAGCGAACCGGCGCCTGCATGATCGTCTCCCATTCCCCCGGAGAAATACCCAGTTTATGAATCACGTAATCGACTGTTTCCTGGTCGAACTGGTAGGAATCGGCCTGCAGCTCTTCGAGAGCAGACTCGCGTGTACGCTGTCCCGACCTGATCAGCGCGGAAAGCTCAGTTTTGCGCTTATCGATGTTGAACTTGCGCGGAAGGTAATACGACTGGAAAAACTTGGTATAATGGTTTTCATGGTGATGACCGCCGTAGTATTCCCAGTCGAGCTCTTCTTTCAGTACGCGGTCGACTTTGTCTTTGTTGTAATCCATGTATTCCAGCAGCCTGAATTCGCGGATGCCTTTGATCCAGATAAAGTACTGCAGCCGGAGCAGGCTCATGTGCGGAAAGCTTTTGAACCGTTTGATATGCCCGAACTTTCGGTGAACGTCTTTCACATACAGCGGGTCCATATAGGTCCAGCTAATGGGAGAAGTGCCTTCCGTTCGGAACGAATGTCCGTTCAGAATGTAGCGTATGCCTTCCTTCTTGGCGGTCGTGTAAAGCACCGAATAAATGGCATAGTCGGTCGGTATATCCGCATCGGGAGTTGAAGCTTTCAGAAAAGCGACCTGCAGGTCCTTGAATTCTTCCCAGTCTGCTACGATCGTCAGCAGATCTACGTCCAGTTTCTGACAGGCTTTCCGTATGTTCTTCACAGAAATATCGGAGTTCCAGCCGTTGTCGAAATGAACGGCCAAAGGGCGGAGTCCCAGTTTTTTGGCCATGAGCAGGGTATAGGTGCTGTCCCTGCCGCCGCTGACACCTGCAAGACAATCGTACTTTTTGCCTTTTCCGGCGGCTTTGATCTTCTCGACCATCGCCTGCAGCTCCAGCTCGAGCCCGGGATTGAGCGGGTGGGCTTTCTCCAGCTCATCGTGGATCTTGCAGTACTTGCATTCGCCTGTTTCGTCGAACAGGATATCGGCTACCGTCGTGTCAAGGATGCAGCGCGTACAGGTTTTAGTTTCCATGTTCTTGTCGTTGTTCGAGTTCATAAAATAGTTTCGGTTTTACAGGCAGGACATATTTTGCAACGGGGATAATGAACCGTGCGAATTTCTTTATCAGGGGATAATAAGAGGGATAGTCCAGGAATGATTTGTTGGGCGAAGCCCAGATCTGATCGAACTCTTCGCGCGACAGGTCCAGCTTCTTCAGCACGAATTGCGTTTCCGCCTCTATGTTGGCTTCCTTGTAAGGTTTTTGCGCAATGATCTCCAGCGCTTCCCCGCGTGAAAGAATGCCGTTCAGCACCTGTGCTGAATACGTGATGATTCGCTTGTCGATGCCGAATTTCTCGTACATCCAGTAGCCGATCACCCACTTTGTGAATAGGTTCTCGTGGTGGTGCTCGCCGTAATATTCCCAGTCATACTGTTCAGTCAGTAGCTGCTGTGCCGCCTGTTTGTTGTAGACCAGGTAATTGAACGGGGAGATCATTTTAATGCCCTTCACATAGCCCAGGTAGGATTGCCGGAACAGCGATAGCCGCGGATAGGTTTTCAGGCGCGAGCTGCCAAATCTGCCATGCAGGTAACGCAGCTGCTTCTGGTCGCTGTAGGTCCATTCGGTAGGCTGTTTACCCTCCGAGCGGAAATCTGTCCCGATGAGGATGGTGCTCAGTCCTTCGCGGCTCGCATACTTGTACAGGATAGCCTGTATGGCCTGGTCGGTCGGATTGTCGATCCAGGGCAGCCCGGCTCTCAGGTAAGCCCTCAGGATGTCCTTGATCTCTTCGTAGTCGATGACGTAGGTTTCCAGGTCGATCTTCAGGGCCGTGGTCATTTTCCGTATGTTCTTCAGGGCGATATCGGAGCTCCAGCCGTTGTCCAGGTTCACAGCCAGCGGACGCAGACCGTATGTTTTTGCCAGGTGCAGCAGGTAGGAGCTGTCTGTTCCTCCGCTCACGCCGATGATGCAGTCGTAAGCTTTTCCTTTCCCCTTGCTTTTGGCTGTTTCTACGAGTGTTTCCCATTGCCGGATGCCTTCTTCGCCCTGTGGAAAATCTTTCATCAGGTGTTGCTGGATCACGGCATAATTGGAAACGCCGTTCTCGTCGAAGCGGATTCCGGGGATGGTTTCATTCCAGATCCCCAGCGTGCAGATGTGTGTTTCTTTCGGTGTCATAAGCTTCAGGAGAAAATACGTTTATAGTGAAAGCGGTTAATGAACCGCCCGAGTTGTTTATCGATGATTCTTGGCGTCCTGCTGAAAAAAGCACGCAGATAGCCGTACAGAAAACAGAAAGCGCCGCCCACGTAAGGCTTTCTGACCAGCCGTGTACCGAAGCGTACAAGCGTTAGTAAAAGGTCAGACCGCATTTTGTAGTATTCCGCTCCCGATTTTACGGCATGCGTATAAGGATTGTACGCCTGGCTTGTCGGACGGAAATGCTTTACCGGAAGCTCCAGCACTTTGGTCTTCCAGCCGTGGTACATGGCTGTCATCTCGTCGAGCCCGTCCCAGTTCCAGGTTTCGGTAAAGCCGCCAATCTGGTTGAAACAGGTTGTTCTGACAGACTTAAAAGCACCTCGTACATGGTAATTATTGGCTGCTTCCCGAATGAATGCGTCCCCGTACTTATTCAGGATATACCCGCCGCAGATGCCGATCGCTGCATCTTCCCGGAAAGCAGCAATGACCTGTTCGAAATAGTCAGGCGGCAGTTCCAGGTCGCCGTCCAGCTTCACAATGAAATCATAACCGGAATAGTCCGTTGTGGCCAGCCCGGAGTAAAATGCCTTAACGACCTTCGCTCCACCGGAGCGCTGCTCTTCCCGGTTGTCTTTCTGTACCACGGAGATCCAGGAGGCCTTTTCACAAGCCTCTTCCAGTAACCGGGGAGTAGCATCCGTGGAGCCGTCGTCGACAATGATCCATTTGTGCGGAAGCACGGTCTGCGACATAACCGACCGAAGCGTATACGCTATGTGCTCGGCCTCATTTTTTACGGGAGAAATAATCAGGTAATTCATCGTGTGTTCTGTTATTGCTTCCGGAAGAGACGGTAAGACTTCAGGTTGCCTATCAGCAGGATTCCCATGGTAAGCGGGAACGACAGCTTGTTGCCATAATGAAAATGAATGAAGGCGTCTTTGAACCAGTAATTGCGGGAATACCGGTTGAAGTAGCCTTTCACCAGCTGTCTGAGGGAAGGTTTAAGGTACGTCGTTACGGCACTGGTCATTTTATAATGGCTGTAGATCACAGCTTCCCAGCAGACAAATACTTTGTAGCCCCGTTTGGCTGCCCGCAGGCAGAACTCGTCGTCTGATCCGTACTGTACCAGCTTTTTTTCGAAAAAGCCTATATGCCGCAGGATGGGAACGGGGATCAGCATGCCGCGGCCCGGGAGAACGACGCTTGGATGTACGCCTTTCAGCTCCGCCGGGTCGGCCTCCGTGAAACCGGCGTGGTAATAATACTGCTTGGAACGCCACCACGTCACTTTCCGTGTTCCGGAAAAGGTGATACGGCTTGGGCTGTCCGACGTAACGGAAAGCGATCCCATCACAACCGGTTCGCTGAAGCTTTCACTGGCAGCAAAGATCGTCCTGACATAATCCGGACGGATCTCGATATCGTCGTTCAGCGTCAGGGCATAATCGGCGTCGTGCTTCACCAGCTCGGCGAGCCCTTCGTTGATGCTCTGCGTATACCACCAGTTGCCGGGGCCTTTCACGTGTATCACTTCCGGAAAGGATGTTTCCAGCAGCTCGGCTGTACCGTCGTTCGAACCGTCGTTTACCACGATGGTAAACAGGGTGAAACCGGCTGTTTCCTGCTGACTGATCATTGTGAGCAGAGTTTGCAAACAGGCTTTCCTGTTGAATGTCGGAATGATAATACCTATTTTTTTCATAAGCTTATTCTGCCGTTGTTAATGTGACCGGATGAATGTTCCGTATAAACCGGGCGGGATTTCCGCCCCAGATCTCATCAGGTGGAATGATGCCTGATACTACACTTCCTGCACCGATAATGGAACGATCTCCGATAATGGTCCCTTTCAGTACAATGCAGTGACCGCCGATAAAAACGTGATTGCCTATGGTCACAGGCTTTCGTTTGACCAGCTTCCTGTCTTCGGGCTCCTGCGCACGCAGGGTTGCATTCAGGGAATGAAAATCGGTGTCGTAGATCAGGGTGTTCCCGCCGATCTTTACATGATCGCCAATGGTGATGCTTTGCTCACAGACAATCGCAACCGAGCTCATGCCCACGTGCCGGCCTATGGTTAACACCGCTCCCTTTCCGACGGAAAGAATGCACCGCTGATTCCGTCCGATCGGGTTGTGGAGCTTTCCGCTGTTCATGCTGAAGTCATCTCCGATAACGATACTCCCTTCTTTGTGCACGATAAAGCGCGGAAATCCTTTAATAGATAGCCTGCCGCGTTGGATGTTAAAGGCGTTCAGCGCGATCCCTAGGTACACGAAGGAGCACATCTCTGTGAAGAGATAGAACAGCTTATTCACCGCTTTGTAAAGGAACTTGCTTACGGGTTTCATACAACCGGTTTAGGAGTGAGAACAGAAAGGGGTACCTTCGGCCTGGCTTTGGGCAGGTAAATAAAAGGAAGTCCTACGAAGAGCAACGCATAGAAAAAAGGCCGCGTAAAAATACCCTGGGAGAATCCCAGCAACAGAATCACGAACAGGGCGAAGAGCGCAAAACGGGTATTCACCAGGTAGTGCCGGCAGAGATTGGCCAGGTTGGTATAATACCGGTAAAAATAAAGCAGGAAGATAAAAATACCGTAAGAGGCCAGCAGGTGGGTTACACCGTTGTTCCGGTGCTGTTCGGCTGAGAAAAAAGCCACTCTTTTTCCTCCATAGCGGTTTTCGCCGCGGCCCCAGCCGGTAACAGGATTTCGCGCAAAGTCCCGAAGGTCTGCCAGTGCGCTTCCGAAACGGGACGAGGTGGTGGTTTCGGCCATGCTGATGTCGGTTTCTGCCTTTTCTCCCAGGAAGGAAACGTTTGAATAGATCAGCACGCCGCCAACCGTTAAAAGTGCCGCGAAAAAGTAGTTGATCCCCTTGCTCTTCCGGCTCGTCAGGTAAAAGCTGATAAGCAGCAGCAGCAGGGAAATAATACCGGCTGTCGAAAAGGTAGTGATCACGACGATGTACAGGAAAATGAGCTTGCGCTCGAAGATCTGCCTGCGCTGTATCAGGCGGAAAAGGATCGCCAGTACCAGGAAAATGGAAAAGGCGCCCGGCTCCCAGAAAGGCCCGGAGTTCCTGCCGGATTCGATAAGGCTGTTGTGAAAGCAGTAAACGATGATGTTCGGAGGTGCCGAATAAAAGCTGTTCTCCGATACGAACGGCGACACGAAGTCCGGTGCAACGCTTTTGGCGAAAAAGTCGAAAAAAGATTCCGAAAGCAGGGAAGGGAGGTAGAACACCATGCTGATCACCGCCAGCCCATAAACGATCCGGAAGTAATAATCGATGAAGTACCGCCCGAGGATGCGAGCCGTAAAATACCCGAAGAGAATGCGGACGTAGGTTCCCGAAAAGGTTACGGGATCGAATTTTCCGAAGATAAAAGCCTGCAGGCCTTCGATAAGAAGGAACGCGCCTGCAATGTAAGCCAGGTGCTTTTCCACCCGCAGGTTGCGGTTAAAAAAGATGACCCCGGTGATGATAAAGCCGATAAAAACGAATTCCTGCGATGCGTAGAAAAACGGGAATCCCGTAGTTGCTATCAGGAGGAACAGCGAAAGGTTGTTGTAAAAAACAGTCTGTCGCCGGTGAGTGTGACCGGCCGGGATAGAAGAAATGAATTCAGCCATTGGTCGGTTTTAAGGTGGATAAACGAATGATCGTGCGATAGGTGTGGAGCAGGTTCTCGCGAATGGTTTCCGGGTTATGCCGTTCCAGCGCCCTGTGCCGGGCAGCCCTGCCCATTGCCGCGGCAGCTTCCGGTGCTTTCAGCTGTTCCAGAATGGCCCCTGCCATGCTATAGGAGTCACCATCCTGTACGAGCAGGCCTTCTTTCCGGTCTTCAAGCAGGCTGGATGTTCCCCCGGCAAAAGTGCTGATGCAGGGAACGCCGAGGATCAACGCCTCGCACAGGCTGTTCGGACTATTCTCTATATGGGAAATGCCGATGTACAGGTTGCTTTCCAGCAGGTGACCGATGAGTTCCTGTTCCCGGAGCACTCCCGTGAAAACGATATTGGGCGATAACGGTATCCTGAGTGCCGACAGTGCCAGCTTCACGAGCTGATCATTAGCAGAAATACCTGCAACATACCATGTATATTGCACATTCCGTCCGTCCAGCAGGCTGCTGCAGAACAGCAGTGTTTCCAGTCCTTTGAAGAGGTTGGGCCCCGTGGTGGTGAAGAGCTTCGGATTACCCTGCACGCTGACCGACCATTCATGTTGGTAGAAGCCGTCGCGCAGTACTTCGTCCAGGTGATAATACTGTGCGTCGGGACTCAGGACAGAAGTAACACGCCGGTCCCATTCCGTGCGGCCGATCAGGTGGCGCGCTGCGGCGAGGATCTCTTCTTCGCGGAGCGCCTGCCGGGTGAATCGCTTGTACTGATTGGTATACGTATTCAGCAGCAGGCGGCGCTTCGGCGGTTCGTGAAAGAAAGCCTGCTGCCTGCTGATGCCACTGAAGTATTTTTTTGCACATACCGAGACGATCCCCTGTATGGAGATCACTACGGGAATGTTGGTCAGCCGGGCCACCAGCCCGAAAGGGCCTTCCGAGCCATGAATATGAATGAGATCGGGTTGAACGCGCCTGATAATTTCCAGGAAGCGCTCTGTATCGGAGCGTTGTTCCAGCTCGTGGAATGCCCGCTGCCGGATCTTGCCCCACAAGCCCTTCCGGCCGGAAAGGATGGGGTAGTACGTTGTGTTCGCAATTGTAAAAGGCTCCTTTGCTGCCGTATGGTAAAAAGCAACCGATAGCTGAACCGTGTCCCGTATGGTCTGTTCCAGGGACTTGATCCAGCCGCCGCTCGCTACTGTTGTCTGCAAAGCGGATTCAGCCAGGGAGGGAGTGTTCGTAAACCAGAGTACCTTCATATACTTAACGCTTTAGCTATTCCAGGCCCCAGTGGCTTTTTTACGGATGATTTTACGGTATTGCACGGGCCCCAGGACCATTCCGGGGATAAAGCACAGGACGGTGGAAAGAATAACGCCTTCCACACCCAGGTGACAGTACTTTGCCAGTACGATGGACAAGGGAATATTAAGCAGTGCAGCACCTATCGACTGAAAGGCCTGTATCCTGATCTTGCCCGTTCCGTTCAGAAAGAGCGTATAAGGAGTAATGATCAGGGAAAAAAGGAAAAATACGCCCATCAGGAGCGTCAGGCTGAACGGAATGGAGATGCCGGGACCTACCCAGAAATCATAAAAAACACCTGAGAGAAGGACCATCCCGGCGAGGATAAGCGAAAAAAGCACTACCAGCCGGTTCAGGCTTCTCATTGAGGTGGTGATCCAGCCGGAGTCGTTTTTGTAATAGGCATCCGTGATACCTGACCAGTACGGAGCACTGATAATGCTGAAAAGCATAGTGATGATACTGAGGTATTTGTATGCCAGGCTGTAAGGTACAACCTCCGCAGGGGAGAACAGGCTGGAAATGATGAAATTGTCTGTCGAATAAAGGATGATTCCAGAAGTCTGTATCAGGAAGAACAGCATGCCCAGTCCGAAAATATCTTTTACATAGGCTTTTTTCCAAAGGGAAAAGCGGGGGCGAATGGCTTTGTAGGTCCTGGAAAATGCCAGCAGGTTAAAGATCACTAACAAGAGGATCGGAAGCGCCGAATAAACGATTCCGAAAACGAGCAGCGTGCTGTTGGTGGTCCGCGTGAGCATCCATACTGCTGCCAGGGAGACAGCCTGTGTGATGAAATTAATCGTTCCCTGGATGGAATGATGCTGGTCGGCGGTGTAGATAGTGGTAATGAGCTTTACTACCAGCTGGAGGCAGAAGAAGGTAAATACCACCGGCATCAGGATGCTCAGCTCTTCTCTCAGTCCGGGTCCGGTGTTGAACACGACCGTCCAGTCGATGAAGAAATTGGCTGCTGTGAACAATACAATGAGTCCGAAGCAGATGCTTCCGATCGTAAAATAAGCAGAGCTTACATATGCCTGTGCCAGCGAAAGATCTCCCTGTGCCCTGGATTCGGTGAATTTATTCCGCAGTCCGTTACCCAGCCCGATGTCGAAAAAAGAGAACCAGCCGATAAAAGAGCTCAGCGTAAGCCAGATACCGTAATTATTGGTGTCCAGGTAGTCCATCGTAAGCGGCACCAGCAGAAAATTGCACAGGATACTGCCGCCTTTATAAAGAAAGGATAGCAGGATGTGCTTCGTGATGTTGCGTGTTCGCGAGCTGTGGATCCCGGCTCTGTTGAGCGTCTTATGTATCAGTTCTTTCAAGAGATGGCTTTGCTGTTAATCGGTTTGCTGTACGTTCGCGTAAGCCTGCTGCTGCCGTGCGTAAGCACCGTAGGTACGGGAAATGCCTTGTTCCAGTGAAAGCGTGTGCTTCCATCCGAGTGAACGGATCAGCTCCACGTCCAGCTGTTTTCGGAAAGTCCCGTCGGGCTTGCTTTTGTCCCAGGAGATCGCTCCGTTGAATCCCGCAATGCGTTTAACGGTCATAGCCAGGTAGTTGATCGTGCTGTCCTGTCCCGTGCCGACATTGATGTGCGTTTGCTGCAGTTTGTTGTAAAGCTCGTCTGCTTCCGTATGTTCCATCAGGTGAACGGCTGCCGCTGCGAGGTCGTCTACGTGAAGAAATTCCCGGTATACTTCGCCCGATCCCCATAACCGGATTGTTACGGTGTCGCCGGAGCGTTCGATGCCATAGTGGGAAAGCAGCGCCAGAACATCCGTATCGGAGCTGGCCGTGGTGAGCTTCCCGCCCGACTGGTCCAGCAGGTTCGTCCGGATGGCGGCAATGTTGCCCTGCTCCAGTAACGTACCGAGGTAAAACTTGCGCATCAGGGCCGGAAGAACATGGCTCTTTTCCAGGTCGTAGCGGTCATTCGGTCCGTACAGGTTGGTGGGCATCGCTGAGATGAAATTGCTGCCGTACTGGCGGAAGTAATTTTCGCACAGCTTGATACCCGCTATCTTGGCAATGGCGTACGGCTCATTGGTCGGTTCCAGTTGCCCGTCCAGCAGGTAATTTTCCTTCAGCGGTTGCGGGGCATCCTTTGGGTAGATGCACGAGCTGCCCAGGAAAAGCAGCTTTTTCACGCCCGAAAGGTAAGCGGCATGGATGAGATTGCTTTGTATCATCAGGTTATCATACAGGAAATCGGCCCGGTAGGTATTGTTGGCAGCAATGCCTCCTACCTTTGCAGCAGCATCGAATACGTATTCGGGCTGCGCTTCTCTGAAAAAAAGCTGTGTGGCCGCCTGGTCACGCAGGTCTGGAGCATTCGAAGCGTGCAGCAGCAGGTTGGAATAACCTTGTTCCTGCAGTCTTCTCACAATAGCGGATCCCACCATACCGGTGTGTCCCGCTACATATATTCTGGAATCGGTCTGCATCATTATTCGAAGTAATTTTCAATGGTATATCCGCCTTGACGCAGATAATTGCCTTTTTCCATCAGTTTCAGGTCGCTGACCATCATTTCTTTTACCAGATCGGAAAGGCTGTACTCCGGTTCCCATTTTAATTTGTTCCGGGCTTTGGAAGCATCTCCCACAAGCTGGTCCACTTCCGTCGGACGAAAATAGCGCGCATCGACTGCGACAACTTCACGCCCCGTTTCCAATTGATAACGAGGGTCAGAGCAGGACTTAACGTAGCCTTTTTCAGAAATTCCTGATCCTGTGAAGGTGAGCTCGACGCCTATTTCATGAAAGGCCATTTTTACAAAATCGCGCACGCTGGTCGTTTTGCCGGTGGCTATCACCCAGTCTTCCGCTTCGTCTGCCTGCAGGATCATCCACATCATGCGGACATAATCCTTGGCGTGTCCCCAGTCGCGCATTGCGTCCAGGTTTCCAAGATACAGTTTATCCTGCAGTCCCAAGGAAATTTTGGCCACTGCCCGCGTTATTTTGCGTGTTACGAAGGTTTCTCCGCGTATGGGCGACTCGTGATTGAACAGGATGCCGTTGCAGGCAAACATGCCGTAAGCTTCCCGGTAGTTTACCGTGATCCAGTAAGCATACATCTTCGCAACGGCGTAAGGGCTTCTCGGATAGAAGGGCGTTGTTTCTGTCTGGGGAACTTCCTGCACCAGTCCATAAAGCTCTGAAGTCGAAGCCTGGTACAACCTCACTTTCTTTTCCATGCCGAGTATGCGAAGGGCTTCCAGCAGGCGCAGCGGGCCCATAGCATCGGCGTTTGCTGTATATTCGGGTGTTTCAAAGGATACCTGTACGTGGCTCATCGCCGCCAGGTTGTAGATCTCGTCCGGCTGCACCTCCTGAATGATCCGCATCAGGTTCGTGCTGTCTGTCATGTCACCGTAATGAAGAACAAAATGCTGGTTGGTCACATGGGGATCCTGGTACAAATGATCGATCCGTTCAGTATTGAAACTGGAGACACGGCGTTTAATGCCATGAACAATATAGCCTTTTTTTAACAGGAACTCGCTTAGGTAGGCACCATCCTGTCCGGTAACACCGGTAATCAACGCTTTTTTCATGTATCGTTCTTCTTGTTTCGGTTGCCATTGAAGTATAGACGGCCATTGCACAAATACCGAACACGAATGTGGTTGTTAGTAATTGTCTGATCGCTGCCGTCGATCTTAACATGCAAGTCTCTGTAAATCCGCTGTTATTTCAATGAATAGACTTATTTGGTAACGTAAAGATAGAGGAAATATAAGGCGTTTTTGTTAAATAATTACAACGGTTTTTGATTCGGAGCGTAAATAATGCAGGGAAAGACCTTTACGATCGAAAATATTTTGCCGGTGTTTTTCTTTCAGATACACACATGCGGAGAAGAATTTTCCCATTTTGACTGCCTGTCAAATCAAAATCTATGTTATTTTTTCATTCACGGCTTTATCGGAAGAAGCGTATCCTGCAGCCGGAAACAGCATCGTGATCTCTCATGGGTAATTTACCGGGAATTCCGTATAACAGAATGATTATGAGCGATGAATATTAAATTTTAAACCAGCCAAAAATACATTTCAGTACAAAATTTAACTAATTTAGTAATCTGATTTACAATATGTTTTGTGCTTTTTTATTTTTTATTATAAGACGTTCTTTCTAATTTTATGGAAATACGTTAAAATAATAACCTTATGAAACACACACTTACCCTTGTTGTTCTGGTATTACTCACCACTGTCCAGGCACAGGAAACGACCTATAATCGTTTTTCATTAGATGCCCAGTTCGGGCTCAACAATCCGGTTAGTCCAATGGCAACCGGTTATGACGCTCCGACCTTCGGACTTTTCCATGTCGGCCTGGGAGGACGTTATATGTTCAATCCTAAGTTCGGGTTGAGGCTCGGCGCAAATTACGATCAGTTGAATGAAGCCGACGGCTCTTCTCCGTTCCGTACCAGTTACTACAGGACTTCCCTGGAAGGTGTGGTAAATCTTGGCAACGTACTCGATTTTAACCAGTGGACAAAGCGCTTCGGTATTCTGCTCCACGCAGGTTTGGGGTACTCGACTATGAAAGGTGAAGATGCGGTGGGCCATCTTACAACCAGCTATGACCACATGCTGAGCGTTGTGGGTGGGATTACTCCGCAGGTTAAGCTAAGCGAACGCTGGAATATCTACCTGGATGTGACAGCTGTTGCGCATGTTTACCAGGAATACTCCTATGATTTTACCCGCAAGATTTCCGATCCGGGCTTCGACGGTTACCTTTACAACTTCTCCCTCGGGCTGCAGTACAATTTCGGGAAGAATCTCAAGCATGCCGACTGGGTTTCTGTGGAAGGGCTCAATCAGGAAGAGATGACCGATCTGAAGCAGCGCATCAAAACACTTGAAGACCAGCAGCGCGATGACGATGGCGACGGTGTAGCCAATTACCTCGATCAGGAGCCTAATACGCCTCCCGGAACGACTGTCAATACAAAAGGACAAACTGTCGTGGCACAGGTTGAGCAAGGGGATAACCGCACTAATGGCGGGAATGACGACGGGAAGATCAGCGCTTCCTCCAAAGCAATGGTCGAAAGCAGCGAAGTAAAGTTTGCAACAGATAGCTACGACGTCAGCTCCGATTTTGCACGTATGCTCGACGGCATCGCCGGAACGATGAACGAAGATCCTTCTTCCGCGTTAACGATTATCGGACATGCGGACGATCGCGGAAGCGACGTCTACAACCAGCAGCTTTCGGAAAAGCGCGCCGCCGCGGTAAGAGATTACCTGGTATCCAAAGGAATCAGCTCCAGCAGGCTGGCGATTAAAGGAGTGGGAGAATCACAGCCAAAAAGCGGTTCTCGTTCCCTTGAGTCACTCGCAGAGAACAGACGTGTGCAGTTCGTAGTAAGATAATCTGTATACTATATAAGACCAGGCCGGGGTATTCATACTCCGGCTTTTTTTATGCTTCGGATTCCTTACATTTGGACACTAAAAACGCTTGTATGCAGGATAAAATTACGTTCCAGTTCGTTAGTGAGCCGTCCGATGTGAATTTCGGTGGAAAAGTACACGGCGGAGCCGTTATGAAATGGATCGACCAGGCGGCGTATGCCTGTGCTTCGACGTGGTCGGAAGGGTATTGCGTAACGGTTTACGTAGGCGGCATCCGCTTTTACCAGCCCATACAGATCGGCCATCTCGTAAAGATCATGGCGCGTGTTATTTATACCGGGAAATCGAGCATTCACATTGCCGTCGATGTTTATTCGCGGAAAATGAGTGCGCACAAATTCGAGAAAACCACGCACTGCGTGATCGTATTCGTGTCTGTCGATGAGGATGGAAAGCCAAAGCCTACCAGGCAATGGATCCCCGATACCGAGCGCGAAAAGCACATGCAGCAGTACGCTATGCGCTTAATGCAGCTTCGCAAGGATATCGAGGAAGAAATGTCGCCCTACCTGAAAGACTATATGTGAGAAGCGGTAGCCTGAAGGATCCTGAGATCCGGCCCGGGGACTCAACGTGTATAAACGAACGAAACCTTATCCTCCGTTTTATTGCCTTTCTGTATTTCCTGCAGTACCAGTTTCTTTTCCTCGAGCTTTTTGATGATGAAGCGCTTTTCGCCGTTGGTGTATTTCAGCACCAGCTCATCGCCGCCGTTTTCCAGTGAAAAAGTCCCCGACAGCAGTTCGTCGTTCAGGTTTGGTGTCACAAGTGTGAATTGCTCTTCGTCCTTGAAATGATAAGTCATTCCCCTGAAAAGATCTTTCGTCTGCTCAAATTCGAATGCATCGACCTTGGCTGCGGCTGCAGGATCGTCGTACGTAATATCGCTGAACTCCCATTTCCCATAGAGGTCGCGGTAGGAATTTCCGCAGGAAGCAAGCAGGAGCAAGGGAGCTGCAAGGAGAAGAAGAACAAGTTTTTTCATGATAGAACGAAATTAATACGGTGTAAAAGAACGAAACGACTGTGCCGTTTCCTCCGGGATTGAGTGAACGGTTTCCTTTAGCGAGTGAACACAAGCTGAAAACGATCGTTTTTGTTTTTTGCGGGAAGCTCCAGCACGAGCTTGTTTGCGTCCAGCTCTTCGATGAGCAGATGCTGGTCATTCCCTTTTGATTTCATCTTAAGATCCTTGCCCGAAATGGTATATGTCCCTTTAATCGGTGTTTCAGAAAGGTTGGAAGCATAAACATATCCGCCTTTGCCTGAAAAATCGTAGGTCATTCCCCTGAATACTTCGCGCATCTGCTGCACGTCGTCTTTGGATGTTTTTGCAGGCAACCCGTTTGGGAACGCAACATCGCTGAAGGTCCATTTCCCGACAATATCGGTGTTGGAGTTTCCACAGGAAGCGACCAGGAATAACGGAGTGGCCAGAAGAAGAAGAGCGATTGTTTTCATGACGGGATACTGTTTACGGATGTAAAAGAAACAAACTGCGGCGACATTTCCTTCGAAAATGCGTTAAATACGTGTGAATTTCCTTAAAAAACGGAATGTGTTTCGCGGAAGCTGTTTTTCAGACCAAAAAAAGGAACAGCAGCGCTGTTCCTTTTCGATTCGTTTTAGAGTATCTCAGTATAAGCTGAGAAGCTTGAAAATTCGGGTTCTTATTTGGTAAATACCATTTGGAAACGGTCTTCTTTCTTTCCGCCTGCTTCTTTCATTTCGATCACCAGCTTGTCGGAAGTCAGCTCTTCGATAATGAAGTGCTCTTCTTTTCCTTCTACAGTCATCGAAAGATTCTTGTCATTGACTTTGTAAGTACCTTTTATTGGCTGGTCGGACATGGCTGAAGTGAACGTAAAGGTTTTGTCTTCTTTGAAATCGTAAGACATGTTTTTGAACATTTCTTTCATTTCCCCGATCTGCTCAGGAGTTGCTTCTTTAGGTGCGCCGTTTGGAAAGTTTACGTCGCTGAATTTCCATTTACCGATAATGTCGTTCGAACCTCCGCAGGAAGCCAGTAATAAAAGGGGAGCGATCATGATCGCGGCGATCAGTTTTTTCATGTTGTTTGATTTAAATTTTGTTCGTGCAAATATAAAAAAGTCATTTAAAAAACGACCGGTCTGGCAATTCCATCACAATTTATTCATGTTGAAAAGCTCCGTCTAAACAGAGCCCGGCTATTTATACCCGCATCCAGTCTGCACGCCAGTTCACGATCGATTTCTTGATCTCCGTTCCTGTCAGGCGTTCTTTCAACGCGCGTTCGGCGAGTGCGGGCAGCTCTTCGTCCGAAGCAAATCGCAGGGCAAATAACTGTCCTTTCGACAAAGCGGCTTCCAGCGGCTCAAATTGCTGCTGCGTAATGGAGAAATAACGGTAGCGCAGCTCCATGAGCACAATGCGGTTCTGCAAAGTGACTGCATAATGCTGGCGGAGCATAAAGGAAAGCCAGCCGGTAACTGCTACCAGGACAGCCAGGAAAAACCAGATCGGTCGCTCGTCCTCGCGGGTAACGCCAAACCAGATCGCTGTTCCCAGCAGGGCCAGAATTACGGGGTAAAAGACAAAGTGATGAGCTGCATAGTACTGTTTGTGGTTTTCGTATTGCTGGACTTTCATAAAGATTGTGTATTGGTAGAAGCTAAAGATACCTGTTTCCGGAGAAAAAAAACGAAAAGACAAAATACCGGATCGAATTGTGGATTAAATTATAATCAATAAATTTCTTTAATTGATTATAATTTAAGAAATTTGTATGAATACAATTCCCGGAAACATGAGCGAAGAATCAGATTATATTAAAGGCCGTGGAGCACAGGTGAATCCTCACAATCGTTTTCATGCAGAACGCCGGGTTATTGAGGATTGGGAGGGTGTGGACGAGCCGGACGGGCACGAAGGCAAAACAACTTTCATCGAAGTCTTTCCGAAAACCATCGTGAATAAAGTCGACAGCCCGGACGTAGGCTTCGATTATTCCCTGAATCCTTACCAGGGCTGCGAGCACGGCTGCACCTACTGTTACGCCCGGCCAACGCATGAATACTGGGGCTACAGCGCGGGAATCGATTTCGAGAAGATCATCCTGGTGAAGAAAAATGCGCCCGAGCTGCTGGAAGCGGCCCTGCAGCGAAAAAAATGGGAAGTCAAGCCCATCACGATCTCGGGGAACACCGATTGTTATCAGCCGTGCGAGCGCACCTACGGCATTACGCGGCAACTGCTGCAGCTTATGCTGAAATACCGGCATCCCGTCAGCATCATCACTAAAAATGTGCTGCTGAACCGCGATCTCGATCTGCTGGAAGCATTGGCGGAGCTGAACCTTGTGAGCGTAAATATGAGCATCACCACACTGGATGAAGACCTGCGGCGAAAACTCGAGCCGCGAACAGCGTCGGCCAAACGAAAGCTCGAAACCATTGAAAAGCTGACACAGATCGGCGTGCCTGTCAATGTAATGATGGCGCCCATTATTCCGGCACTGAACGACCACGAGATCTTTTCGATACTGAAAGAAGTTGGCAGCCGCGGAGCCTTGAGCGCACATTACACGCTCGTTCGCCTCAATGGCCCGAACGGTGAGATCTTTACCGACTGGGTGACGAAAAACTTCCCCGACCGCGCAGCCAAAGTGATCAACCAGATAAAAGAAATGCGCGGCGGCAAACTGAACGACAGCCGGTTTGGGGTACGCATGCGAGGAGAAGGCAATTATGCCATCAACCTGAAACGCCAGTTCGAGCTTGCACGAAGCCGTTTCCTGCCTCAGCGGGCCTACCCCAAGTTGCGAACCGACCTGTTCATTCGCACCACCAGCGGACAATTGGACCTTTTTGGAGAGTAGGCAAGACAAAAGATGGAAAGACAATCCGAAGTAAACTTCTGTCGTCAGTCGCATCCGGATTAAAGACTACTAAATAATCCTAAATTACCGGGGCGTTTTTTCACCGAACGGGCGAATGCCTTAACTTTAAATCGGCTGCCTGTGAAAAGATTACTGGCACAAAACCCGATTAAAAAAACCGTTATGGACACACTGGACGATAGACCGAATAGAGGAGAAGGAAGCGATCACGACTCAATGAAAACACTCACGTCGTGTACGCGCATGCTTTCCGAAAAAGGATTTGAAGTACAATTCAAAGCACACAAGCACGGATTGGAATCTCTGAACACGCACGAAGTTTTCCTTCCCGAGGATGTGAAGATCGTTGATTTTTACCGCTTTGAAGGCGAATCGGATCCTTCCGACAACGTTATTCTCTACGCGATCGAAACGAGCGACGGCGAGAAAGGAACCCTCACAGATGCTTACGGCGCTTATTACGATGCCAAAGTTTCCGAATTTATCAAAGAAGTAGAAGAAATTCAGAAACGCTCTGCCCACAAGCAGGAAGAAGAATAATAGTTAGATAACACCAGGCAAAACGTCCCGCGATCCGGATAGTTCTTTTTTGTACTTTGCTGCAAATTAACGAACCATCTACAGGAATCGCAGGACGTTTTTGTTTTAGCGCATATTCCAGTACATTGGCAGGATTATTGATCAGAGCTGCATCCTGAAACCAAAGCTGAATACATTATGCGATTACTTCTTCCTTTCCTGATCCTCATTTGTACCCAGGTATCCGGGCAAACACTTAAAACCACGTTTTCGAATGACTGGGATCGCTGGGATTTCGACGGCACAACCTTCAAAACCGTCTTTTCGGACGATTACGGTTCCTGGGAAAGCGGTTCCACCCGCATCCGAACCACTTTTTCCGGTGACACCGACAGCTGGGAAGTAGGCAGCTCTACTAAGTTAAAGACAACTTTTTCGGACGATTACGACCGCTGGGAAATACAGGGAAACGGAAAAACCGTCTATGTAAAAACGACTTTTTCAGACGATTTTGATCGGTGGGAAGTCAGCGGAGATGCTACCGGAAGTATGAAAACCACGTTTTCTGACGACTACAGCCGCTGGGATATCAATGTCGACTTTAAGCAGCTGCCGCAGGAAATGAAATCGGCGATCATTTTCGTCGCCATTTTCACCAGCTTTACACAATAGCAGCAATGTTCTTGTTAACATGAGCCGGTCGTTAACTGCTACGAAGCTTTCAGTTTGCTTTCGACCGGTTTAAAGCTCATCGCAAATTCGTTCGATGTATCGAGCCGTTTATAATCCGGCCTGTTCAGCGCCTTGAACAGCGATGGTGTAAGCCCGGTGATCTTTTTAAACTGGTTGGAGAGATGTGCCACGCTGCTGTAATGAAGCCGGTAAGCGATTTCCGTTAATGTCAGCTCTTCATAAAGTATCAGCTCTTTCACGCGCTCGATCTTGTTGGCAATGATGTACTGTTCGATGGTAATGCCTTCCAGTTCAGAAAACAGGTTCGCCATATAGGTGTAGTCGTGGTTCAGCATGCTGCTCAGATAGCACGAATACTTCGTTTTAGGCGTTTCTTCCGAATAATGGATCATCTGGATAATGACGCTTTTGATCCGTTCGACCAGGATGGCTTTTTTATCTTCTACCAGCTGCAGCCCGTAGGTTGACAGCCTGTATTTGAATTCATCGTATTGCTGGAGCGTAAGCTTGCCGTTGATGGAAGCTTCTCCTGTTTTCACAGATACATCGTACATCCCGAGGTTGTTCAGTTCCTCCTGCACCAGTATTTTACAGCGCTCGCTGATCATGTTTTTTATAAAAAGTTTCATAGTCCCTCTTTTTGTGTCCGGATTTACCGGGTGATCATTGTAACTACTGAAATCCAATTTCCTGACGTTTGCATTTCAGCCGACGATAATTAATGAAACAGGGGCAAGGTATCCGGTCTAAAATCAGTTGGGAGAAGCATGCGTTTTGCGCTTTTGTTTCTCTTCCCCTGAAATTAGGCAAACTGAATGCCCTGCACAAAATCGGCGAAGTAGTTTTAGCCTTATTTAACTGCTGCGTAAATAACTGTTAACGTACTTGTTAATAGCACAAAAATGGTCGATAGAAGGTTTTTATGTTTGGGATGAAGAGTGGAATATTGGGTAGCGGTCGGTCCCGAAAGCTTCTGAGTCGCAATTCTAAAATAATGGCAGGATTTAAAACTGGCACCAACAAGGAAAGCAGGCCGATCCAAGAGTTGAGTGCCTTGTTCGTACCTGCTTTCCTGAACTGTTATTCAGTTAAAGGTATGTGTGTGAAACGCCGGTTATGCAGCGCTTGCGTCACGCAATTGTTTGATCTTATCGTGTCCCGCTTTGATACGTGCATACTGATCTTTTACCAGACGGTTCAGATCTGAAGAGCGAAGATTTTCACCTTCCAGCTCGGATTCGTATGTTTTTACGGCCACATCTTCCCCGAACTCGCAGGAGTTGAGGATCGCTGTACGGTCTTTGCTTGTAAGCGCCGCTTTAACGTCCATCCATGCGCGGTAGAATTTCCCCGAAACGGTTGTTCCTTCGATCGGCGTTCCGCCAAGCTTTGTTACTTCCTGTGTCAGCTCGCGACGGCAGTCCTGGCTGTCCTGCATAAGGTCTGAAAATACAGCTCTAAGGTCAGCCTCGTCTGTTTCTTTCGCTGCTGTAAGGTATCCCTGGATGCGGTCGTTGTTGATCTGGATAAGATTGTTCAGGCCGTCGATGGCGTTTTCGTGATTCGTTTCCATAATTATAAGTTTAACTGATTTGTAAAATTTGCTGATTTGATTATTTCGCTGCTTTTGCTTTTTCCTGACACATGTTCGAATGGTCGAGGTGTGTGCGTAAAGAAGGGAGCATGGAAGAAGCCCAGTTGCGGATATCTGCATCTTCGGCATCGGAAGAAGCTTTTTCGAATTTATCGATCGCGTCTTTGTGTCCTTTTACCATTTTATCGCAGTATTCTTTGTCGAAATCTTTCCCTGTTTTCTCGTTCAGCTTATCGTAAGCTTTCTGTGCTTCTTCGGGAAGAGCGGCCGGTAAAACAACGGATTTATTCTCCGCCAGCTTTGTCAGATCGGCTAATGCTTTGGTGTGTTCTGCCACCATCATTTTACCGAGATCTTTTACATCGGCCAGGGATCCTTTTTGCTGAGCAAGCTCGCCCAGTTTGATCTCTTCCATGTTGATGGTAGCCGCTTCCACGAGGAATTGTGCATCTTTTTCCGATTTTCGCTCGTCAAATCGCTCGTCGTTCTGCTCTTCGGCAATGTCTTTCGGATCTTCGGGCTTGTTGCTGTTACAGCTTGTTACCGCGAATGCGCTCATGCTCAGCAATGCTACATAAGCAAAGCGTTTGGTCGTTGTTGTTAACTTTTTCATGTTTTAATCGTTATTGGTTACAGATATGTTTGTGTCATGTGAAGGATTCGTTGGTGTCACACGACAAACCAAAAATGATGAGGTTTGCAGGAAGTCGTGTTACACTTATTTCCAAAACTTTACACTATTCCCACTTTTGTGAAAAAATAAGCTATTCAAATTTAGGTGTAAATAACTGTTTTTTAGGTACTTATATTGATGTTGATCAATGGGTGTCAAACTGGTGCGCAACAGCCTGTTTTAGCTTTTTTTATAGGTTACAGGTGCCCTGCATAACGCGTGTTCGGACGTCCGGGAACGAGATCGTAAAACAGTACGGGCTTAGCTGAGCTTTTGAGCGAAGGGCATCATCGTTTGTTGAAAGAAGCTTCCGGTTAACGCAAAAAAATAGAGTGGGAGAACTATCAACCCACTCTATCTTCTAAAGAAACTCTGAAAGAGCTGTCCTTATTATTCACTGAATTTTGAACTGTCATCAATCGTTCCTTGTGTTGATTGACCGCTGTCGGGACGATCTGTTCCTGCTTTCGGGATCTGCTGTTCCCGCTTTTCTTCCCGGTTGGGAACTTCAGGAATGACCTCGTCGACATTTTTCATCCCATCCGGGTCGTTTTCATTCGTGCGGGGATTCGTTTGATTCCCCGTTGAATAAGGTGCGTCTTTTGAAGGCTCGTTTGTTTGTGACTGCTGACCTTCACGGCCCTGGTTTTCCGGGTTGGGGTGTTGTCCTTCGCCGGACTGATTTGCAGCGTTCGAATGCTGTCCGTCCCTGTTCAGGTTAGTCGCATCCTTGTCGCGTCCGTAAGCATTCTGCTCGCCTTCCTGATCGCGCTGTCCTGCAGGATTCTGCTGTCCCGGGTTATTTCCGGTAGTGTGCTGATTTTCGTTCGTTGCCATCACTTTGCATGTTTTAGTTTAACATACCGCGATAAGATCACTTTCAGTGCTTACCTGCAGTTTTCGATTTGCCTGAATCTTTTGAATCCATTTTCTGGCTTTTTTCTGCACTTTTCGTGCTTCCTTTTGAAGAAGTGCTCTTTTCCTGAGTAGCTCCTTTGCTCGCTTGTTTTGTTGCCATGACGTTTAAATTTTGGGGTGTAACAACAGCGTTACTCTCACAAATCTGGTGAAGAAACAAGATGGATTGCTTACAGAATTGTTGCAGAGTTTGTATTATTCTCACTTTTTACGCTTTTTAGGATGCTTTTTTCTTAAAAAAGCTGAAATGCGTCATCCAGAAAAAGAGGAGAATACGTTCGGTCGGGCAGAAAATAATGTGCCGTTAAAATTATCTTTACAGAAAAACATGAAACCCGAACGAAAAGACATCCGGCCCGGCATGCTGGTCGAATTCATTCAGAAGCACCATCAGCGAACCGGCGAGCTCACAGAAGGAATTGTAAAGTCCATCCTTACAAAATCGCCCGTGCACCCGCATGGGATTAAGATTATGACCGAAGACCGTCTCGTGGGACGCGTACAGGCGATTATAGAGGAATAACGGGACCGCAAGCTATAGCTGAAAGTACGGAGCTTTCCCGCAGAAGTTCAGTCCTTCCGGTGCAATTTCACCTCCTTACGGCGCAAATGAGCGACCTTCTCACCACATTTCAAGTGCTTCCGATCCAATTTCAAGGCCTTCGTCCCGGTTTCATCACCTTCCGGTCAATAGTTGGCTGCTTCTACGCGGCTTCGCCCCGGTTACAGGGATCATCCCCTCACAAACAGCCATTTCACACCGCGGTACAGCCCCACACTTATCAGTCCGAGCGGGCCGAGCTTTGTTTTCTCTTTCAGATTCACCGTAATGGTAGAGTAGGTCGAAAGCGTTGTGATCGTATTCATCCGTCCCTTCACGAGGTCGATCTCATTGTTCAGGCGCTCCAGCTCTTTTTCTACCAGTAAAGCTGCCTGCACATTCTCTGCTTTTGCCAGCAGCTCCAGGTAGCGGGCGCGGGCCTTTTCCGCATTTTCCATCCGGATCTGCAGGTCGAAATATTCGCCCGTGACATCCTGTCCGCTAACCGATCGCTTATCTACGCGTCCGAGCTTTCCGATCGCTGCAACTGCCGAGTCCAGGTAGGCTGCTTCCACGCGGATCACCATGCGGTCAGTTCCCGATTCGGTCGTGTAACCATTATAGCCGGTGGCAATAGCTTCGATCTTTTTGCTCACGGTATCGACCTGTTTCACCGTCATGTTCATGCGCGCATGGTAAATGATCTTTTTCTGTTCCTGCGGCCGTTTAGGCGTTTCGCCTGTTGATCTGCCCGGAATGCTTACATTCCCCGTTTCGGTTTTGTAGAACAGCTCCGATTCGACCGATGAGGTGTTCTTGTTGGATGCGCTGTATTCGTAGCCCGAAGAAGGTGAATCATAAGCATAGGCAGCAGCATGACTGGTGTGGCAGGATTGTGCAGGAAGAAGTGCCGCAGGCAGCAGCAGGTAGAGTAGTATTCTTTTCATAGTCGGTATTTGGCGTAAATAACTTAAAAGTATACGTTGGTTACGAAAAGGATTTCCCGGACTGCTGCTCGTTTAGTGTTTATCGCAGCAGCTCCACGAAGCCGTGTCCCGTCGAAACATTTCCGTCGATTCCCGTCACCGTATACGTGAAGAAATACGTTCCGTCGGTTGCTTTGTCGCCATTGATCGTTCCGTCCCATTTACCGGCGAAGTCATGGTAATCCATCAGCTGACTTCCCCAGCGGTTAAAGATCGCAACGTCGATAGAAGCACCGTTTTCTACGTCGATGAAGAAAAAGTCGTTGATGCCGTCTCCATCAGGTGTGAACACATTCGGAACGTGGATGATCGCCGGCGGGTAAGGAACTACGATCACCTGCACGGTATCCGTGTCTTCGCAGATCCCGTTGGATGCAGTAAGCGTAATCGTATGGATGCCGGGGAACGCGTATGTTTGCTCATACGAATCACCGATATTCGTTGTTTCCGTAAACAGGCCGTTACCGAAGTCCCAGGAATACTGATCTGCCGACTGGCTGTCGTTCGCGAATCCGACCACCAGTCCCGGAGTGCCTGTAAGGTCCCCGGAGGTCAGAATAACTGCAACAGGTGGCGTAACAACTTCGATCGTAACAATGTCTGTATTGATACAGCCATTGGCGTCTGTTCCTGTTACGGTATAGGTTGTCGTTCCAAGTCCCGGATTGAAGGAGCTGCCGTTCGTTACACCGTTTGTCCAGGTGTAGCTCACGCCGCCGCCGCCCGAAAGTGTTGCCGGTGTTCCGAGGCAGATCACCTGGTCTGCTCCCGCAGTGATGGCAGGAAGCGGATTAACGGTTACGACCACCTGGTCGGTATTGATACATCCGTTGGCGTCCGTTCCGGTCACCGTATACGTTTGTGTTGCTGCAGGTGTAAAGGCAACACCGTTGGCAACACCGTTGTTCCAGCCGTAACCTGCTGCCCCGCTACCCGTCAGGGTAACCGATCCGCCAATACATACTGCCTGATCTGCTCCGGCATTTACCGTAGGAAGCGGGTTCACTGTTACAATCACCTGGTCGGTATTGATACAGCCGCTGGCATCTGTTCCCGTTACAGTATAGGTCTGAGTTGCAGCCGGTGTGAAAGCTGTTGCATTCGTTACGCCGTTGTTCCAGCCATACGACACTGCTCCTGCGCCCGAAAGTGTTACGCTGCCGCCCTGGCAAACGGTTTGATCTGCTCCTGCATTCACAACCGGCAAAGGCAATACGGTAATGGTTGTTGTAGATGTACAGGTTGTAAGAGGAGTCGTTACCGTTACAGTGTAAGTATAAGTTCCGGGAGTTAAGGAAGCCGTAACACCTGTGGGATTCTGAGCGGAGGATGTATATCCGTTCGGGCCTGTCCAGCTGTAAGTTCCGCCTGTTACTGCAGTGGAAAATAAATTGAAAGCAGCGCCGGGGCATGGATTTCCGCTGTTGGTTGCAGTAACGGTGCACGAGTTGCAATTGTCGACGGTAATGTTGGCCACTACGGTTTCCTGGCAGTTCAGTAAATCGGTACCGGTTAAGATCGCTACATAATTGCCCGGTGTAGGATAAGCAACCGTGAAAGGACCGGCTCCGGTTTGATTCTGTACGGTTGTTCCGTCGGAGAACACCCATGTGAGCCCGCCTCCGACATTGGTCGATGAATTGGCATCGAACTGTATGCTTTCGCCGTTGCAGATCGTTCCGTCAAAGGTACTGATAACGGGAACGGGCCCGGAAAACGTACCTGTTCCTCCCCATGAAAGGTTGAAACCGCTGTTTCCGTTGGCATTGTTGATGAGGAGCGCATAGCTCGAGCCGGCTGTCATGTTAATAAACTGGCAGTAGGCATTTTCACCCGCATCGCAGCCCGGATCTTCGGAAACGTCGGTGTCTGTCAGACTGAGCCCGGTGAGGCCGTTGGTTCCCAGGCAGGAGGCTGTGTTGCAGCGAATGATGGATCTGCCGCCGCAGGGATCGGTGCCCGTTAAGCTGTAAAGCACGTAGTCGATGTCGTTCATAGGATCTACAGGCGTGATGTCAAACAGCAAAGTGCCCGATGTACCGCATGTCCACGTATACCAGACGGAGTTGGTTTCAGCCGTTGAAAAGAAAGAGCTCGTCATGCACGTACCCGCATCGTTGTCCGGTTCGTTGGCATTAGCGCCACCGCCGTTCAGCTGAGCTACGCCTATGGTGTTTTTGGAGCACAAATGGGTTGCGCCGCCGCAATCGGCACCCGGATTTGCAGCCGGGGTATAGTTGTTTACACACAGCTTGAAGGTTCCGACGTGCCCGGGATTAGAGCTTACACGTATAAAATAGCTGTTGCCGGGTATGAGCCCCGCCGTATAGATCTGCGTAATGCCCGAGCTTGTGTTATCTGCACATTCCAGCTCATTCATGGTTCCCGTGCAGCTGCCCGAATAAATAGCTATTCTCGGCCTGTTCATCGTACCTCCGTCGCCAACGCCCGATACGGAGCTTAGCAAGTCGGTTCCTGCAGCGATGAAAGAAAACCAGACATCGTTAGTGGCAGTTGCTGCCCAGCAGGATGCTACCGGCAGGCCGCTAGCCGTGGAACCGGCATTGGTGTAAAATGCATCCGCTGTACAGAAAGCGGTAACATCGGGGAGATACGTTGCCTGTTCGCAGGCATCGGCTTGTGAAAGTGCTGAATGAGTGATGGAGAAAGCTGCAAAAAACAGTAATAGGCTTTTCATATCGTAGTAGTAAATTAATAAGAGCATCGTGCTCGTTTTAGTAAACGGCAAAAGGCAAATGTGAGTTGCAGCATCCAGAAAAAATAATAGACGTTTCCGTGCGCTTCCTCACAATCTGCTGCTAAATTACTAAAAGCATCCATCTGCCTGATAGCCTTCGCTGGTTTTGTTATTTCCCGGCAGAGAGGCGTGATAACCGGTTTGAAAGGCGGATTACAGGATTGCAGCGGCGGATTGAAATCCGTCGCCACATAAATTCGCCTGCGGAACGTGATCAACGATTCAGCATTATTTTTTCTTATTTTTGCAGACCTTATCAAAAAAAAGGCTCCATGTAAAAACGCATTTCTTTCAGGAAAATAAACAGGACAGATCAGAAAGATTCCTGTAATTATTCACTCTTTAAAGAAAGAAATGATGCTTTTTCTTCAGGACATTACCTATACACATCCCAACAAAGATCTGCTGTTTGCAGAATTGAACCTCGTTGTTAACCAACACGATAAAATTGCCCTTACCGGGAATAACGGTGCAGGGAAATCAACCCTTTTGAACATTCTTGCCGGAAAGCTCAACCCTTCGAAAGGACTTGTAAAAGCCGATGCACAGCTCTACCATGTGCCGCAGCTGTCCGGACAAATGAATGAGCAGACTGTTGCCCGGGCACTCGGTATAGAAGAACAGCTGAGATCCTTGTCCGAAATTCTCGGAGGCCATGTAACGGCTGAAAACCTGGCGTTGCTGAATGATGACTGGGGCATTGAAGAGCGCTGCCGGGAAGCGTTCGCGCACTGGAAGCTCGAAGGAATTGAGCCTGATCAGAAAATGGGAACGTTGAGCGGCGGACAAAAAACGAGTGTGCTGCTCGCGGGAATAGACATTCACCGGCCGGAAATCGTCCTGATGGATGAGCCCAGCAATCACCTCGACGCGGGTGGCAGAAGCCGTTTGTACGACTATATAACAGCTACCCGGCACACGCTGGTAGTGGTTAGTCATGACAGAACGCTGCTGAATCTTTTGCACACTGTTTACGAACTTAGCAAAGGCCGTATAACCGTTTATGGCGGTAACTACGCGTTCTATGCCGAACAGAAAATGATCGAAAGCGATGCCTTGGACAGAGATCTGAAAAACAGGGAAAAGGCGCTCCGCAAAGCAAAAGAAACGGAAAAAGAAGCGCTGGAGCGGCGGCAAAAACTGGATGCCCGTGGAAAGAAAAAACAGGAGAAAGCCGGGCTTCCAACCATTTCCATGAACACGCTCAGGAACAATGCCGAGAAAAGCACGTCCCGCATGAAGGACGTTCATTCGGAGAAAACCGGTATGCTTTCGGAAGAGCTCAGTAAACTGCGTGCAACACTGTCCGGAACGGATGAGATGAAGCTGAATTTTGATCATTCCACACTGCACACAGGCAAAATACTCATCACAGTAGCAGCGGTAAATGTTGGCTATGATCATCGTTTTGTCTGGGAAAAGGGTTTAAGCTTCCAGATCAGGAGCGGCGAACGCGTGGCGGTTAAAGGACCGAATGGCTCGGGCAAAACAACGCTGATCAAACTACTGCTGGGCGAGCTTTCCCCGCAGGCCGGAACGATTGACAATGCCTGTGTGAGTCCCGTTTACCTAGACCAGGATTATTCTTTGATCAATCATGAGCTCAGCGTTTACCAACAGGCACAGCGGTTTAATTCCGGTATTCTGCAGGAACACGAGATAAAGGTCCGCCTGAACCGTTTCCTGTTTACACACGATTACTGGGACAAGCCTTGCAGATCGCTGAGCGGCGGAGAAAAAATGCGGCTCATGCTGTGCGCTTTAACGATCGGCAACCAGGCGCCCGACCTTATTATTCTCGATGAGCCAACCAACAACCTGGATCTGCATAACATAGCGATGTTAACTTCGGCAATCAACAATTACCGGGGAACGCTGATCGTTATTTCGCACGATGCGTATTTCCTGGAAGAGATCGGTGTGGAACGGGCTATCGTCCTGGAATAATGGTCGATCAGGATTGCTGACTTGTCGTTCAGACCAGCCGCAGGATCCGGAAACGATTTTTAGGATCTTCCAGTATCCACCCGAAATGGAGCTGCACACTGGTGTAGGTATTGTTGTAATTGAATCCCGTCCATTTGCCGGCTGTGGCAGAGTTATAGGCATAAGCGCCTATGAATTTGTTCTTCCAGGTGTAGATGGCGCCTGCACGTACGTAATTGGTAATGCTGACTGTGGAGTGCCGGTCGGCAGCCGGTTTTTCGGATGTGCTGATCTGCTGAAAGCCAATATTGGGAATGTCGGAAAGGTAGATCACCAGTTTTTTCGTCAGCACCCAATTGTAAGCGTAGCCCAGTCCCAGGTCTGCCCGGAAGGTTTTAAAATGGTCGGAGCTGTAAAGGTCGTGAAAGTGGAAGCTGGCAGAATCCGACAGGCCGCGCAGATCAAAATCCTGGTAAGAAACGCCTGATGAAAAAATGAACGAGCCCTGGCTTTTCAGTTGCCGGCCTGCCTGCGAGCTGGAGGATGAATAATAGCATTTTTTGTTGTTCAGAATGTAATCGACTTTCAGGCCGACATTCCGCAGTGCGATGTTGTTTTGCCAGGAGCTGAAAACAGTGTCCGCCTCTTCGATACCGGTTACGCGGTAATAATTGAGGTTTTTAAGGCTGGTGTAATTCAGGTAGATCCGCAGCGGCTTGAAGGAAGTGGAAAAGCGAAGGTCCGTATTGGCGGCAGAACTTTCTTTGGTGAAGCTGAAATTATAGCCAACGGTGATCCATTTGTAGCTTGCTTCGGCACCGATGAAATTCTGTGGGCCAGTCGAAAAGTAGTCGGACGAAAAAGATGTATCCGATTTGGTCACAAAACTGGTCGATTGAATCTTAAAGTTGCTCAGCAGACGCGGTACGAGGTTAGTGTAATAGCTTTTCACGTACAGCGTATCTGTCTGCGCCATTAAATGCCCGGAAAACAACAGCAGGACTATATAGCCGGCAAAGGAGCGGAATCGTTTAAAAATTACCGGGAAATACGTACCGACCATATAGCTTTTTACAGAAGACAACAGACAAGCTGTTTACCCCTATAAGAGAGGCTGTTTTTATTAACGCAGCAACCCGGATTTGATTACCCGGCAGCGCATTGAGCCTTCCCTGATCAGCGGGATTTATGGATGTTATTTCTCGTCCTCTTGGATGGTTTCCCATTTTCCCTTCTGTTTTGCCGCGTCGATCAATACTTGTCCGTGTTCGGTCATCAGGCCCTGTGCGATCATGCGTTCCGCCCGTTCGATATTGGGTTTGCTCCAGTTGTTTCTTTTAGGATTGCGCGGACTAAACGTCAGGTAGAAGCTTTCGGCATCTCTTTTTTTACACAAGCTGTCGATCCAGCCAAAGCAAAGCGCTTCTTCGGTGGCGTCGTTGAGATTGACGCTCTGCACGGCGCTTTTTTTATGATACAGGATCAGCCAAACAGATTTCTCCGACTGACTGTTCTGTTCCAGCCAGTTCCGCCATTCGGCTCTTGTCTGGGCATAAAATGCTTGTTTTCCGTCTTTCGTTTCCATAATTGCTGTGATCAATCGTTTGGTTTGCAGCTGAAGGAGCATTGCCGTCAGCCGGAAAAGTCCTTTTGTATCGTTATCGTCCATTATTCTGCTAAAAGCCTGATCGTTTGGTGAACCGAACTGTGGACGAACATACTGAAAACGGATGGATTTCTGTGCTTTCTCGCTACTACATCCGCACTAGAGCACTACCAGTTTCTTCGACACGGAAAAGCCGTCACCCGAAAGCTGTAGCATGTAATTTCCTGCTTTGAGGTGATCAGTATCCATTGACTGAATGAGCTGAGCGGCCTTTTTGTCCACCAAACGTCCCTGCAGGTCCCGGATAATGATTTCAGTAACCGGATGATCCGCTGCTGTTTCGATGTGAACGCAGCCTGCGCCAGGATTCGGCCAGATGCTTAATTCGATGGGAGTTTGTGTCTTTACGGAAACCGTTGCGTTTTCGTGCTGACTGAAAAAACGCCACAGTTCAAGGGTAGCGTTGAAATCCATGCACGTGTTGCCGCCGGAAGCGCTTACAGGCGCGCCGGGCCAGGTGTGTCCGCCGCCGGTAACCTTGATTAATTCAACGGTGTGACCGTTTGTTCCCCCGGTATATAAATAGTCGGTGGCAGTAGCATTATCCGTGGTGCTTACGTCGGGAAACGGCGTGATAACAGGAACTGTATTGCAATTGTTCTGATTTACCCAAAACTGGTTCACCTCCTCAATTCCTGCCATAGTCGAAGTTCCCCCATAAGGATTGGTGGAATCATCCGTGCCGTGGATGTGCATAACCGGGATCGGGTGTTCGGGAACGCATTCATTGTACATATCCACCGACATAGAGCCGGTAACCGCTCCGATTGCGGCAAAACGATTGCTCTGGCAAGCTAAGTAATAGCACAGAAAGCTTCCGTTGGACATGCCGGCAGCGTAAATGCGTGCAGGATCTATAGTGTAGTGCGCAGCTATCGTATCCGTGAGTGCTTCCAGGAATCCGACATCGTCCACGGTAGAGCCCAATACATTTCCGTAATTCCAGAAATGCATTCCGAACATCATCGAGCCATCGGGATGGACTACGATAAAATTTGCCGTATCGGCTATCGGCCTGAAATCCCGGTTCTGTGCCTGGTAGGCGCCATCTGTGCCCAGTCCGTGCAGGTTGAACACAAGCGGAACTGCTGTCCCGGGCTGATAGGAGGCCGGAACATAAAATGAATAGTCACGCGTAATTCCTCCGTGAACGAAAGAACCGGTAACAGTGGTTTGCGCCTGAATGGCGCCAACCGTGCATATTGCAAACAGCGAAAGTAAAGACTTGAATATCATAGCTGAAATGTATTTATTTTTTTTTGTTTGACAAAGAACTGGAGAGAATGCGAGGGCAGGTTCTGGTTGTATGGAAAACGAAAACGCTTACCCCACGGGTTGTTGGTCAGAATACATGCCGGACCCCGGGAATGGAAACTTTACCATTAACGACAATGGAACGACCCTATTAAACTGGTCACTGCTCGGGGATTTGTCGTTTGATATACTGAGTAATCCCATCTCTCAGGCGATCACGGCAACTACTACACTGGAATCCGCTGCAGGCACTTATAATTTGATTATCGAACACACTACGGGCGGCCCTTCTGCTCCTGAGTCGGAAACGTTCCCGATCAGCGTTGTGAATAACGGAACATCCATTTTCGCGCTTTACAACCAGGGAATGGCGGATATTTACATTGCTACAACTCCTTCCGGATCTTCTTTTATCTGGACATTGCTGGATGGAAGTGGAAACGTGATGGGGCATCCGTCGCCTCCTTCGCCGGGTGTATTAACATTAAGCGGCAGTGGAACACCTCCGGCACAAGTATGTATTGACGCGACCCTGGGCGGCTGTACCACGAGGTATTGTGTAGCAGGAGGAAGCTACAGTGCCAGGCCGGTTGATCCGGACGATTCAGACGATTCGCAGAAAATAGCCGGGGACATCAAAGTGTATCCTAATCCAAACAAAGGAACGTTTAATGTTGAGATTGGTAAATTTGAGGTGATGGCAAATTTACAGGTAATCGATATGCAGGGACGAGTAATCAGTCAGCATACGCTTAAAAAAGGAAACAATGTTATTTCGAAATCGATCCCTTCCGGCATGTATTTACTATTAATCAATGTGGACGGAGAATTATCGGCACATAAAGTCGAAATAAATGCAGAATAATGTATTAAACTAACGTAGAATAAGTTCAGGGACAACTTCCCTGAACTTTTTTCGTTTTAAAAAAAAGCTGCAACAAAATGAAAAACACTGTTTTTACACTATTATTACCGATCATTATTTCAACGGCTCTGTATGCCCAGGAGCCCGACTTCGCCTGGGTGAAGCGTATCGGAGATAACAGTTCCTCTTCTTCCGGTATGTATAATGTTGTTACAGCAGTAGATGCTCAGGGTAATAGTTATCTGGCAGCCGCGTTTACCGGGCAGACATTTACTATTGACGGCATTACGGTTTCATCCGGCTTCACGTCGCCTTTCTCTAATAATACCTATGGCTTTTTAGCCAAATATGATCCGAACGGTCAGATCATCTGGGCAAAATCCATGCTGAATGTTGCAATAGGCTCAAAAAATCCAGGCTTTTGCTCCAGTAAAATGATCATCGATGAACAAGGCAGTATTTATCTGACCGGTCTGTATTCTTTTAATACTTACAGATTTAGTGTTTTAAACGATTATTACCTGACTGACACGACTACGCAATCAGGTTACATAGGCACTGAACAAAATATGTTTTTAGCAAAGCTGGCTGCTAACGGGGATGTGCTGTGGGTAAAAAAAGCCTCCCATCCTGTTTATGAGTCCGGCTCGGGTATATCCAATAATACAGGTGAAATTCATTTCGATTTAGCGGGCAATATCAATCTGACTGGAGCTTTTCATAACTCTATTTCCTTCGCTCCGGGCTATACGCTCACCACCGACACAGACGAGGCGACGATATTTCTGACCAAATACAGTCCTTCGGGTGAACTGTTACAGGCGCAAAAGCTGGCTGGGGAAACGTATCCCAAAGGCGAATTCGGAACCGAGCACGTCAGAGCCGATGCTTCGGGCAATCTTTACCGTTGGTCCAACAGGTCTGCCAGCAATCCTAGACGGTTGTATCGTTACGACGCTGCAGGTGAACTCCTGGATAGCTTAAATCTGACGATCTCCGCGACAACTAATTACCCGGAATTAAAAGGCTTTGCCGTAAGCCCTGGGGGAGATGTATTCATCGGCGGAGCATTTTCCGGTAACTTAAACCTGGAGGGAATAGTTTATAACGGCTTTGGGAACAGCAGTACCGATGGGGTGCTTTTTAAGCTGGCTGCGCCGGATTATGACGTGGATTGGGTAAAGACACAGCTTACGGGCAGGAGCGATTCCTTTGAGCAGCTTCTTACGGACGGACTCGGAAATGTATATGCAACCGGTAATTACGGTAATGCCCAGGAGTCGGCATCCGTTCTGCATAAATATACAGTCAATGGCGTTCTGATCTGGGGAAAATTGTTGACAGGACTTTCTACACCACAAACTCCGACAACCGGTTTTGTTACCGTAACTTCTCTTTGCCAGTCACAGAATGGAGGTAATATCTGGGTAGGAGGGTGGTTCAGTCGTAATGCGTACTTTTCGACTGGCGATCATTTCACAACACCTGCTCTCAATCACTACAACGGCTTTTTGGCGCAATATGGCCTTTGTACTACTGCAGCCCCCGTTATGAACACTCCTGTAACTACGAAGCTATGCGGGCAGGAGAGTATACTACTTTCTGCCAGCCTGACGCCGGGACTCACTTACTTTTGGAGTACTCCCGGAGGAAATGTGGCAATTGGAAGCTCAGAAACAACAACAACGTTAACGGTTACCGAACCCGGTCACTACTATCTTGTTGCACAGGAAGATGCGGAATGTTATGGTAAATCGCAGGAGATATGGATCACCAGGTTCCCGTTACCGGATGTAACTGTTATTCAGGAAGCGGCAACATTAACTGCTGTGGCAGCAAATACCTATCAATGGCTGGATTGCGACAATGATTCGGTTGCGATAAACGGTGCTACCGGGGTTTCATTTACAGCTGTCCAAAATGGTCACTATGCAGTAGAGGTAACGACTCCATCTGGATGTACAGACACTTCCGCGTGCTTTACAGTCAGTAACCTCAACATCGCTGAGCAGATTGATTTAACGCCACTCATTTCCATTTACCCCAATCCTACAAAAGAGGAGATCAACGTTGAAGGCACGTTCACTATCAAATCGGTGCGCATTCTGGATCTGCAAGGAAAGGAATTGATCCGGCTGAAAGGAAATAAAGTGACTATCTCGGGTCTTTCAGCAGGTGCTTATTTGATTGAGATCGCTACAGACGAAGGGATTGGAACAAAGAGGTTTATCAAGGAATAGGGAAGACGGTGAAGTTTAATAAATAAGGTTTACGATCCCATGCGTTTTCTGTAGGGTGATGCGGCTGATTTTTGAGCACTGATCGAAAGTACGAGCAATAGCATTCATTAAAGCTCCAGTTTATATAACCAATAACGCTTCCCCATTCTCGGGGCAATTTCTCTTAGTAGTTTAAATCCTAAACTCTCATAAATGTGCAGGGCTTTGTCCATCATTTCAGATGTATGCAAAGCAATGGTATGTTCACCATTCTGCTTTGCCGTATCAATACACATGGTGGTCAGTTTTCTGCCGATCCCGCGTCCGCCAAATTCAGGGTCGACGGAAACAAAGCGAATGTAGCTCCATTCTTCCAGGTAAATGTCTGTCGGGTTTCCGTTTGAAACGAGAAATGCCATTCCAACAATCGTTTCATCCGCTACACAAACTGTACAAACTGATTGGTTAATTAAATCTTCATAGGTTTTGTCATCCGAAATTGACCGATTTAGTAATTTCCAATTTTCATCAGTCAACTGTTTTCTGAATGGTGTCCAGGACTTAATCCCCAACTTTTTTAAGTCTTTCAGATCTTCTTTTGTTGCGTTTCTGTAGGATAAATTCATGTTGGTTTCCTTAAAGTCAGTGTGCGTTCGCTTGCATACAAGCGGTTAACGCATATGGATTGCGAAGCACAAAAAACTAATTTAGAATTAATGTGTTAAAAATGCTACCCGACTCTTGCTTTGGAACAAGAATATTGGTTTTTCGCCAGCGATAAATTCGATTATTGGTTTCAGGAATAGCTATACGGAATGCTCAGTAGAATCGTGTAATGGGTTCATAATGTGTTCTTGCAACTTAAAGATATCAATAATGACCTCTGGACCTGAAACCAGATAAAAACGCCTGTTTTTAAAAACCCTTGTTTCTGTGTTAAGAATTCGCTCCCCGTTACTTTTACTTTGTTTAATAAGCGTTGCAACCTTAAAACAGTGGAACTGCACCCACTCAAAAAAACGGACTGTTCCTGTTCAGTCAATTCAACAGGAGGCGTAAATCGAAAAGTCCTACGAGTAGGAATAAAAATAATACACCATGGAAAATACAACTACACTTAACACAATTACTCTAAAAAATAGTACAGCCCTGGATACTTCTAAGTATACCGTTTGGGTTGCCGGTTTCATACAACAACCGGATCTCTTCATGTATCTGAATACGGATGGAAATTTTACTTCAGACGCAGGCAATTACATCAACATCAATAACGGATTGATCGTCAATGTACCAGACGTGACAAATTTAGGTAACAATCGCCTGGTATTTTTAGTTACAGAAAACACCACCACACCATCCGTACTTTCACCTACCTTTGGTTATACCGCCTATCCGTTTAATGCTGCTCCAGGTGTTTGCCCTCCGGGTCCTTACGATATTTTTGAATTTGGTCCCAATGCTCAATACGATGTATCCGCAGTAGATTCCTTCGGTCTTAATCTCTCCTTTACCGTAACCAATGATGACCTGGTTTATGGGGCAATTCCTGCTATTTCGCGTCCGGAGATTGGAGAAGCGTTTAACACGTTTACCGGTTCTGATCCGCTTGGAACGGCATTTACACAATTATTATATACCAGTCCAACAGGTACCGGCTATCCTGATTCAATTATGGGGCAATTTTCTGCTATCGTTGCACCCAAAGACTGGTTAGCAATTAATCCCGGCGCCAGTGGGTTGAGCGGTTATTGGAGTAATACCATCAATGCCTTTTTCACCAAGGGCAATCAGCTCAATCTATACTTGAATGCAGCCACCGTGGGTACCTATTCAGGTTCAAGTGATGGAACACAATTTACACTTACAGGTCCAGGCGGAATAACAGTAACCATTCCCGCGGGTGATTTTGCAGGTAACCAAGGGTTCATGCAGGCAGTACGCGGCATCAAACAAGGTGAAAACCAGAATGAATACGATGCTTTCAACCAAATAGAAGCAGCCATTTTCCAGGCCATTTCACGTGGAGTCTTATTGGACGGAGTCGTAGTCGAAGGAGTCAGTATTTCCGAAGGATATACTTCAACAGCCTGGACGAACATTCAGAACTGGTACACAAATCACAACAATGCTTACAACCAGAATCCCAGTATTTACGATGCATATGCCAAGTTTTTTCATTGTGCAAGAAACCATGGAGGAATCATCATGGGACTTAACTCGGCTCAAAGCCTGGGAATGGCTTATGGATTTAGTTTGGATGAAAATCCAAATGTTGGAAGTTGGTCGGCCAGCAATAATGTTCCATCCAAAACCAACTACTCGGTTGGATCAGGTCAGGATGTAACACTTACTATCGGACCATGGCTTGCCGCGTTGTAACATCAGTTGGCTCACATATTCCAGGCGATCAACCGCAATTACAATCATAGATTCATTGCAGCAGTGAAAACGAGTAGTGATAAAAAGGAAAAAGCGAATTACAGCAGTAGTTCGCTTTTTTTCGTATCCCAAAGTCAACGACGTTCAGTGGATGAAAGCATCAATCTGCCACGGCAGATTGTCGTGCTTTTTTCATTCCTGCTTCATTCTGACGGCGAGCTGCCGGACTTGCAAAAACGAAAAAAGCACCTGCTTCGCAGATGCTTTCATTAAAGTGACCCGGATGAGGGAGATTTCGAACTATTTGGTGGGGGATTTGAGCAATTCATTGAAAATATAAATATCACATTTTGTGTTCGAGTTTTTGGAAAACCTATGTTTTGCAAAACAAACTTTATCAGTATCGAGATTTTAAGTTAATTTCACCGACAGATCCACTATTCATGAATAAAACTAATCTAACTGAAGAAGATCACCGCTCCCGTTCAAACTTCGTTCGTCAACTTATACAGCAATCTGCGGGGCTTGATACTGTATCGTCTAATTCTATCAAAGAGATACCTAGACGAATAGTACAGTTCTGGGACAATGTAGATCTTCCCGCTGACGTGGATGAGTGCATTGCAACATGGAAGAAAACAGAGAAATTGGGTTTTAAAAGACTACTCTTTAATAAGGAAAGCGCGGGTGATTTTATTGAACGAAAACTTGGTCTCAGACATAAATATGCATACGACAACTGCTATCATCCTGCAATGCAGTCAGACTACTTTAGACTCTGCTATATATATGTGGAAGGTGGCTGTTATATAGATGCAGATGACGAATATACAGGAGCAAAGATTCACCATCTCTTTGACGATAACTTGTTGAAGATTCAACCTTTATGTTATAATGCTGCGACCGATAAGATGATATCCCCGCAAGTTTTCACAAAGGAAGGTGCTAATTCCGGCAGTTGGACATTCTACTTTAATAATAATCCTCTAATAGCGAACAGTAAGCATCCCATAATAGAGCTTGCACTTGATCGCGCCACTTCATCTCTTGAAAAGAAACTAACCGACGAATTTCCAGAAATACAGTCAACAACTGGCCCAGGAAATCTCACCAAATCGATATTTGATATAATTACTGAAAGGCCGGAATTAAAAGGTACTCTACTAATATTAAACAATTGGGAAAGTACAGCCAAGAGTAAATGGAATTTAAGCTACAGGAATGATTCTAGAAACTGGAGACTTTCGAATTGCGAATCCTATAAGGTAAGATAACAAATTCTGAACTGATATATGAATAAAGCCTCACCCTGGTCCTCAACTTCTAAATTCTTGTTTGGCATAGCCTTGAGGTATAGAAGACTACTTCCAAAGAAAAAATGTCAAGCATTTGGAAATTTAAGCAGTGACAATCAGCCTAAAATTGCACGCATTTATGTCATCAATCTTGAACGTCAGCCGAGTCGTTTAACTGAGATAAAACATGAACTAAAACAAGTACTAGATTCTTCGGGAAACGAGCTTTGGAATCTTACTGAAAGGTTTTCAGCTGTCGACGCGCGAGATTTCTCAAGGGATCCAATCGATAATACAATTATTAATTCTAATTATACACTTAGCGATCAGCTCTTCGTTGAACCTCAACCTCTTTCTCTACCAACACACATGGATCTGGAATCTCCAATTAAAATGAGTAGACCAGAAATTGCTGTTTCACTTTCTCATATTGGTGTTTGGCGAAAATTCATGGCAAGCAATCACGAATATGCACTTATTCTTGAAGACGACGTATGGTTTCGACCGGGGTTCTCACAAAATTTAAACCAAGCATGGGCAGAAATCACCACAGAGAACAAAACCAGTAGTAATTTTGATGTCCTTTATTTGTCCTACGAAGAGGTAAAAAATGGTGCACCGAAGACTTTCGTTTCAAGCAAGGTGTTTCGTCCTGAAAGGGGGCTTTGGAATCTTTCCGGCTACGTCGTTTCACGCAATGGGGTTGAAAAACTCTTAAAATCCCTACCGTGTCGGGGGCCAATAGACCTATGGCTGAATCATCAATTCAAATTTCTTAATGTACAAGCAGTAAAAAAGTCTATAATTAATCAACGACCCGATTTTAACTCTACGAACTCCTATTCGGTACTTCCATCGCTCACAAAAATAGGTGCAATTACCAGTGAAGGGGCAGCTCTGTTTCACATTCGCCCTACGGAAATGCCTGTTTTTGTATTCGGGCCTAAAGATTCTGGTCTCACGTCCCTAGCAATGGCCCTATCCATGCTAGGATACAGGTGTTGTAGTGATTTGCTATCGCTTCCCCGATTGGAATCAGAAATGTTGCTTTCGGGAAGCGATGAGCGAGTTTTTAATGCTTATGTGAATATAGGTTCGTTAGAACCGGAAGTGAAAACGATTAAGGAACTTTATCCTAACGCCAAATTTATCTTTACCACTAATGAGATAAACATTTTCGATAATTTTGAAGGCATTGAAATCTCAATAATTGAAATAGGAGAACTTGACAAATGGCAAAAATTATGTAGCCATCTCAGGTGTGCACCTCCTAGTACTGCCTTTCCTGAGTTACCTGACATGGGACAAAGAGAGATCATTGGCTCACCTATAGAATGCGTTACCAGGTTAAAGTTTGAGATTCCGAAACGAGACAAGTCACCATGGGTCGTTGAGGCAAGGCCTCTATGGCAAGGTATTCATTGCATTTCTAGAAAGACCAAGTTAGATGTATCAACGCAGAGTAGCTTCAATGACGATTTTAAACTCATTAGTACAAAGAACTGGTATCTGAGAGAAGATACTTTCACGGATAACATGGCATTGTTTCGTTCATCTAATGTAAAGCTACTTCCTGATTATGGTATAACACTTAATATCAAACAAGAAGCTCTTGGTGTTCGAGAATACAGTGCAGCGGCAATTACCAGTAGCCACCAATATTTATTTGGAAGATTTGAGGCAAACATAAAAGTATCGAATGCCTCAGGGGTTGTAACTGGTTTTTTTCTTCATCGTGATTCGCCAAGACAAGAAATTGATATTGAGATTGCTGGAAATCGGCCTGATCGTTTAGTGATTAATGTCTTCTACAATCCTGGAGGAGAGGGCGCGAAATTTGATTATGGCTATAGAGGAGCAGCTACATATATTGATCTAGGCTTTGATGCATCAGAAAATTACCACAAATATGCCATTGAATGGGATTCAAACAATATCCGCTGGTTTGTTGACAATCGTCTAGTGCATAGCCGAGGCAACTGGAACCCGACACCAATTCCTAATCTTCCAATGTCGCTTCATGCAAATGTTTGGCCATGCCGTTCAAAAGAGCTTGCAGGCCGCATAAAGAATCGACGATTTCCAACGACCACTTTCATTAAGTCGATTAATGTTGAGGCCAATCAACAACAAAATCCAATTTCATTATGAAAATACTTTCCTATAATCCCGGTCATGATGGCGCTATCGCATACATAAAAGATGGTCAATTGTTGTTTTCAATTGAAGCAGAAAAAAATTCGAATTATCGTTACTCACCTATTTCCAGTCCTGATGTATTCCGCATTCTTGGAGAATTAGATGAAATACCTGATGTGATTTGCACAGGTGGCTGGTGGTTACATCAAGAATATACACTTGGTACGCCCACTCATGTAGGATACCGGGGTGTCTCAAACAGTGATGTAGTTGTTAGCGACGGACGTATGCTGGGTAAGCAGATAAAACACTTTTCGTCTACACATGAGCGTTCTCATGTTCTTTGTGCCTTTGGAATGTCAGGCTTAGAGGTTGGTACCGCTTGTTATGTACTAGTATGGGAAGGTACAATCGGCGCCTTCTATGAAATAGATTCCGAAATGAACATAACTCGACTTCCCACTGTCATGAACGAGCCTGGACACCGTTATGCATTATTATATGGATTGGCAGATCCGAATTTCGACAAAAATAGCGCATATTCACTTCATTCCGATGCGGGCAAACTTATGGCTCTAGCCTCATTTTCAAATCGAACAATACCTACTTTGGAAGAACAGAATATCATAGAATTTCTCCTTCAGGATTGTGTACATCTTGAACCTCGAGCATGTAATACTCTTAAACACTCTCGTTACTTCAATATTGGTGTAGATGATCCCGAATTCCGCAACTTTGCAGGTATTTTTAGTGACAAAATATTCGATGTCTTTTATCAGTTTGCAAAATTCAACATGAAGAAAGAATTGCCTTTGCTAATCGCTGGAGGATGTGGACTAAATTGTGACTGGAATACCAAATGGAAGGAGTCTGGTCTATTTTCTAAGATATACACATCTCCAGTTGCTAACGATTCAGGTTCGGCGATTGGGACTGCGATTGATGCACAAGCTTATTTTACAGGAAATCCTAAAATAGAATGGAATGTTTATTCTGGCTTACAGTTTGACATGAATTGTTGGTTCGATGTAGAACTGTACGACTCGTATGAGGCTAAAGTTGAAACGATTGCCGACATGTTAGCCAATGATCTTATTTTAGGATGGGTAAACGGAAGATATGAAATTGGCCCCCGCGCGTTGGGTAACCGATCAATTCTGGCAGCCCCCTTCAGTGAAAGGACAAAGACAAGATTAAATGAAATCAAACAGCGGGAACAATTTCGTCCGATCGCTCCTATATGTCTGGAGGAAGATGCAGGACGATTGTTTGGTTGTGATCATCCGAGTCCTCATATGCTTTATACGTATACTGCGAAAACGGATGCCCTTCAGGCTGTTACCCATGTCAATAAAACTGCACGTCTCCAAACTGTGTCGGCTTCGTCCAACGGAAATTTATATAACTTGCTAATTGCTTTCAAGGCCCGAACTGGTTACGGTGTTTTATGTAATACCTCACTTAATTTTAATGGGAGAGGATTCATAAACAAAATTGATGATCTTTCAAATTATGCAATTAAACATCAATTGGATGGCTTTGTTGTAGATGCTAAATGCTATGTTTTGAAATCATCGAAGTATTATCAAGCTTATTTAAAAGTCAAATAACCTTATTGCTCTTACCCGAATTACAGTCTTGACAACTTGTGATGAGATTGCTGTACTCATCCTTTCCTCCGTCAGAATACGGTATCACGTGATCGATAACCAGAACAGCCTTATGGTCTTTGTTTCGCCCACAATATTGACAGGTAAAGTTGTCACGTTGAAAAATTTCAAATCTTAGGGCCGATGAAATAGGCGAACGTTTACGTCCTTTTTTTAGGATTGTTTTCTCAAATACATAGGAAGAATATTCTCCACATTGGGAATAATGTCTGTACGATCCTGATTTATATTTATCTTTTTGTCGGAAGTTATCCCAATCACCGCTGGTGCTTGCCGTTTTATAAGCAAACGGGAGAGCATTACCTGAATCAAAAAGGTTCACCTCCGGGCAAGCATTGTTATAGTGAATCAAATTTTCAGATTTTCCCCATGAAACAGTTTCTCCTTGAATTGGGATCATCTTCTTTTTAAAATCATCTGGGAGTTCCCCACTGTCTTTAAGTGTTTCATAAACATTTCGTCCACGGGCTTCACTTGAATATTCAGAATAAAAGTAGATCGTGTATGCCCTTCTGGCACAATAGTTCAATATAGGACATCGAGCAGGTATTTTAGCAGAATTGCTAAGTTCGAAGTATTCTAATTCTTCTAGCCTTGCACTTGAATCACGAACAACAGGAGTTGGAGTTGCTTTCTGAAAGTTGCGAGTCTTATTTTTTCTCTCGATGTAATTTGCTCCTTTGACAGATAGTTTGGCTTGATCTGTCGATAAATATTGTTCTATTGGAATTACATATCCTCTTCTTTTCAAATCCTCGACGAGCTCTTCCGGTTCACCTTCCCTGAAAAGAATTTGATTCAACTCCAAAATCATGGTTATGGAATAGTAGTAGTCATCAAAACTCTTATTCAATTGTGTTAAAATGAAGTCCATTTTCTCTGAGATCGTTTCAATTTCAAGTTCTTCATCGTCTTCCAAGGAGCGGATCATCTTAAGGTATCCCAGAAGACGAGTGAGATTTGTCTTTACCTCTCTGAGATTATGTTCAAGATTTTCTTGTTCCGAGTTTAAAAAAAAAGAATGCTTAAAAGATTCCTTCTGCCAATAAAGGCTTTTAACAAGCCTATTTAACTGCAAGGGATGTGGGACAACGGATTCTTTAATGAACTCCGACACACTATCCGCAGTATTATTCATTGCAAGTGGTACATCTTGTGGTAGCAATTCGGATAAATTGCTAAATTGATTACCAAAATCGTGTAAAACTTCAAGGAACTTTTCAAGTGATATTATCAGTTTATATTTCATTATTCAAAAGTTGTTTCAAAGTTTTCAGGGGAACAAAGCGACTAAACTCCCATTTCTCATCGCTAAGAACATGGTAAACAACACCGCTTTCTTCCAGTAATTTTACCCTTTCCTGTGAAGGTGATTTCCAAAACCAAAACTGCATTGATTTTCGTTGAGCTGGTTTCCCCGAGGCAGCGAGTTTCCTCGAAAGCTTATTAATAACCTCTTGTATAGAATAGCTATTTGGATTCAGTTTACATTCTATCAGGATCAAAACTCCGTTACTCTCAATTTTAACATCGATTTCGCCATTCACAGACCTTTTATCTGTGTTCAACTGAACATTATAATCAGGAAAAATCTTTGAGCACAAGTAAGCAGTAACTACTTCCAACAAAAAACTATTTGAATCTTTTAGACGGGTAGTCAGTAGTTTAATTTGATCGTGAAGATTCACTTGTGCCTGTTGGAGCATCTCTTGACCAATTAATACTTCAAGTTCGGATAGTGAAATACGCATCTCACGTAAATCAATCTTTCCTTCATCCTGGAATCGATCAATCAACCCCATTGTGGTTTCATACTGAAAGTTTGCGAAACCGGAATGGTCCCAACAAAGGTTGTGGTAAATGATCCAGCCGTAAGAGTGATCGGCCGCGGCCGATCCACCATCAATCAACACTCCGAAACTGTAATTGTGTTCCCCTTTTTTCTTAGGATGCGGATGTGTAAATTTGGCTACTACGACGTTTGGTAATGCACTCTCCTCTTTATTGTATAGAGCTACTGTTCCAGCGAGTAGCGTATTAAATGATGCGGGACCATATTCTGTCATAGTTGTTCCATCGGTAATCGCCGTAAGCGGGTACCAATACATGCATTCCCGGAAGTGCTCCTCTTTTGTCATTGCAGACCTACTTGGCACCAGTTGTTGACCAAAAAAATCTTTAAATAATTGTTCTTTATTGTATTTGTTCTGATCAATTTTGAAATATCTATGAATGTTGTAAACGGCAATATTAAATTTCTCTTCAATGGGCCTACACAATTCTTCCATTATGTAATAGAAAAAACTATCAAAACAGGATTGTTCTTCCAGGTTAAATGATCTATCAAAATTTGATTTAACGTCTTCCGAATTTGCATCCTCAGTATATATGTATTCTCTCCATGAGTTCGCGAGATGAAGTTGGGTAAGATGGGTCTGACTATATACTTCTTCCCCAAGCAAAGAATACCAGCAAAATTGTAAAGCATATGTATAGCCTTTTAGGAATCGAGTCAGTCGGCTTTTATCAACATAGTCGGCAGAAATCGGATTCCACCAATTAGCAATTGGACCATTCCCCTTAATCTGATGAAGAAATGTATGTAAAAAGTCCATTTGCAACCAGTTAAGGGCGAGTTCTTTTGAAACAGATACATCATCGCTCAGAACGATATGTTCCGTCTTCAATTGATGTATTTTTTGAAGCAATAGTGAATTCAGCTTAATTACGGCGTCTTCTAAATCTTGGTAAGAGTTACTTTTTGCAACTGCTTTGACGGCAGGCTTAATCCTTCTGAGTAAACTTGCTTTTTCACAGGAACTATTTATTTGATGCAATGGAATCAATTCAGTTAGACATCGTTCAAATAAAAAATCAGATTCTAAACCCAGATGCGAGTCGTTGCAGAAACCATCAATGATAGAGTTTATACAAACTGTTACTGCAAATTGATAACCCTCGAACAATTTATTAGGTTCACAATCCAGATGGCATTTCGCTAACCAGGAAATGAACTGATCTGGTTTACCAAGCGTATCAAGGATCTCCTGAGCTGGAATGATTTGACGGAAAAGGGATGGCATATTAAATCAGTTCGTCGAGATTAATTACATTTTCTTTTCCAAACCATATGTTTGCCTGTTGAATGACTTCAGGTTTCGGACTTTGAAAAAACACCGCCAAATTTTCCTTTGAACGAGTGCAACAGACATAAAATAATTTTTTTGTCCTATTGAGAACACTTTCCTTATCTGTGCGATCGGTAAATAAATACTCGAAATTGTAATCGCTCCAATTACCATTATCCAAAATCACGAGCACATTATCAAACTCTGCACCCTTAGTCTTGTGCTGGGTAGAGAATGGTGTCTTTCCTTCAAGATATTCATAGAGTTTTTGAAATTCACTGAACTTTACCGTTTTCACCCGCCCGTACAGATATTCATTTTTCAATTGAAAAAGTTCCAATCGCTCATCGATTAAACAAATCCCTTTTTCATGAGCCTCGCTAATTACTGTTTCTATCGTCTTTTCTCCGACTTCAATTAAACTTTCGATATTACTTTTCAAGGTCTTTTTATCGGCTATGCTCTTTATTTTAGATCGATAATCAGTAACCCTAAGAAATTCATTGTATTGACCAGTTGAATAAAGGGCGATATTGGTTTGAATTTTAAAAAGGTGTTTTATTAAGTCATCTCTTTTGGATCCCTTTCTGTTTTCATCTTCTTCATCTTGCTTTTTGTCATCAATTAATGCGTCCTTGTTTAGATACATTTTTCTAACTTCGGAAAAAGGTTTATCCTTTAGTTGGTTATATAACTTTGCTTGAACCGGATCTTGCAACAGAATATCCTTTTTTAACTGTCGTTGTCGATTTTTTGGCTGCAGCTTATCAACGACTACATCAAAGGTGTCATCGTCATTCACCTCGATTTCTGGATTCTTTTTCTCTTTAATCTTAGTGGTCAGATCCGTTTTAAGAGCCATGATAGGGTCCTTATCATAAATCTCCATCAATTCTCTAAATCCCGCCTTATCAGCGATCAAGTTATGTGTTAAATTCAGTTCTTTCGTGGCCTTCATATCTGCAAAGTCCCACCTATGATTTGCGGACAGAAATTGTCTGATGGTGCTAAGGTTCATTGAAGCCGCGTGCAGAAATAAAATCGTTCCGTCTTTTACGACGCCTTGAAACATATTCGGAGCATTCTCGTCAGAAGAATGCTCCTGAACAATGCCATCTGTTCGAAGCCTGTTGGCAAGATCGATTACTTTTTTGGGGCTTCTACGATTTTGGATCTTTTTAATTTCAACTATCTTATCAGCCTCTTCTCCTTTGAATTCATCCAAATTTCCTATTCCATCCGGGAATATTGATTGCATAGCGTCGCCGAAAAAACCGATAACATTTTGCTTTTTGCTATTGTTTAGATGAGTCAAAAATAAATCTACAACAGATTTACTTGTATCCTGATATTCATCAATGAAAATGAATTTATACCTGTCCTTTATAACATCACTTAATCGGACATGTTTCTTAAACAGGTATTCTGCAACTATTAGTAATTCATCGTGGGAAATGATTCCTTCCCGGATTCGCAAGTATTCTTTATACTGGATTCCTTTTTCGAACTCATCAAAATAATCATTCGGTATCGGAGATGTGCTGTCAATAGAAATTTTAGGTACTTCTTCATCATTGACTAACGCGACCAAAGCCGCTCTAAGCTCTTTCTGAAAATGCTTGATGTTATCCCACAGAAAATCGTGAATAGTGGTTACGTTCAAATGCTTGTGATCCACCCGCTCCTCGATCTCCCTTACAGCAGCATTTGTATAAGTCATACAAGCCACTCTTGATGTCGGATGCTCTTCAATAACCTGGCGAATAACTTGAACAAGGGAATAAGTTTTACCACTACCGGCCCCGCCACTTAAGAGAAAATTACGGTTGTAATCGATACATTCCAGTATTTTTTGAACTTCGGGTTCTAATGTTAATCTTGCTTCAACCATAATAATCCTTCTTTAATGTATTGCGGTGTTTGCCAGTTACTCAATTCGGCATCGCTATGGTAGATAATGTCCAGCGCGAAATGGGTTTTCTTTTTGATACAATGAGCTGCGAGGAAATATGCGTTTTTGGTAGAATCAGCAAAATGTTTACTGTTTTTTATTCCTCTGAAATCATCTTTCTTATCCTTTACAAACTCACGGTTAATATGTATAAATGCGTCCTCAAAACTTCTTGCACTATACCCTTCTTCTGCAATTTGATAGACTATACACAGTTTGCCAGTTGGCTGTTGTGCCCAGCTATCGCCAACCTTCTGAAAGAGTTTTTGAGATAATCCGTAATTGATTAAATCGCTTAACGATGGATGACCAAAGAAAAAGCGGAGGGCCTCATTTGAATAGCTGGTACCGGATGTGACCTCGCATGTTTCTCCCGTGGCATCTGTCGCATCAAGATCGGTGATGATTAACGATTTGATTCCAATGAAATCAATGAATTTTTCAAAGATCTGTGAATAAGCTCCGACTTCAATAATCGAAATATTCTGAGAAAGCAACGGCAAAACGGAATCAGTTGTTCCAAGACTTACATGTTGTTTTTCCTCTTCGATATCAACTTTTCTCATCATAGTGGGAATAAGGATTCGTTCCGTATCCCCTTCGATCAAAATTGCTTTGTCAGCAAAGAAGATTTCGGCCCTGCTGATAGTCAGGTATTGTTTCAGAAATTCATAGTGCTTCGGATCAGATACATAATCTTCTTTCAAATCCTTCAAGTTCTTAGCCGATACATTGTTATTAATTTCCTTTTTCAGGTATTTGATATCGTCAAAATCACTGTCGGCAACGATATGTGCGGAATGGGTACTGATGAGATATTGTAGATCACGTTGCTGCCCATCATTTCGTTGTATACCTGTCTTCAACAGTCGTTTAATATTCTTTATGAAAACATATTGCATTTGGGGATGCGTGTGAGCCTCCGGTTCCTCAATAAATAATAGATTAATATCTGCCAGTTTTTCGCCTTGTTTTCGTTTAAAATCCTGGATCAATATTTCTATTTCAAAAATCATACTGATTAGGTTCATATAACCCAATCCGTTGTAATGTTCAGGTAGCTGGTGATCTTCATCGTGATTGTAAACGACAGTGGTATTTCCCTCTAATAATTCACGATGCTGTAGAGTGGATACAATTTTAATTTCCGATTCATTCAGCTTTATTCCTCCGAATGCTTTCACTTTGTTTACCACGTCACTAAATAGCGTCGAGTAAATTGTCGTAAGGCTGTTATCGGTAACTGTCAATGTATCCTGAAATGTGTCTACCTCTTTTTTTTGTTCCTCATTAACTTCTGTGCGCTTATATATTCGAGACGTTTGTCTGGACAATGTTTTGTCGATGTCCTTATTCGTTACATCCCTTTTTGCGCTAATGAATTTGAAATTAATAATGTCTTCGATCCTTACTTTTCCGTCAATCAGGTCAATAAAGTTCAGTTCGTTAACGAGCTTCGAAGAAGGATCATACGCAAACGATTTTTTGTGCAGCTTGAAATAATCCGCTTGCTTCTTTTGCAGGAATTCATACATCGTTCTTGGAACGTATTCCTTTTGCATGTCCTTCTTCTTTAATTCTTCCTTCTGGAAGCCTTTGTATTCCGCTCTAATTTTAAGGTATTCATTGTAATGCAGCGTATACTCAAATCCAAGCACAATTATGCTGTTATCAGGATCTAAATCCATCATAACGCGACTTATGTTAGAAAGATCATCCCGTTCATTGTACTCAATATAAACTTTCAGCTTGATCCCTTCCATCTCGTACGTATCTTGGGGAATTGTAGCTGTATGGGATATCATCGAATTCAAACGTTTTTTGAATTCAATATTAAAATCATCAAATGAAAATTTACTTTTTTCCGATTGTCCCAAAAACTTATCGAGTGCAGAAAGAATGGAGGTTTTTCCAGTATTATTCTTGCCAATAATCAGCGACAAATCTTTTTCCAGATCCATTGAGAAGGTCTTTAAAAGCCGGAAGTTCTCTATTTCAATTTTGAATATTTTCATTATGGTTAGTTACATTAGTTAATATCTTCTTCATTCTCAACTCCGGCAAAAAAATCCGTGTTTCCATCTCGGTATCCGCTTTCTGCCAGTACACAATGAACTTTATGCGTGCCGAAGTGAGCTCGTAGCCATCATTTCGGAATTTTAATAGTTGCTCGTTAAACTTTTGCGAGAATCGCAACGGAGGATGACCATTTTTATAGATAAGCTCGCCGTTCACGACTGGAAGGTTGTCACCACATGTGTATTCGGCGATAACCGCATCTCTCTTTAAGAACTGGTCCAGAAAAAGATCTTTGTGCGTCACGTTCAGCAACAGTTCCGAAGGCGCATCGTAAAGTGTCGTGTTTTCTTCAACGACAAGATGTTCAGCAGTAAAGCGGTCGAGATAATTTCCATTGAGATGAATGTTCAACCGCGATTTCGCACGTGTTAACGCCACATATAGCAGCCGTTTTTTTTCTTCTTTCTCGATATTTTGCTGAAAGTTGTTTAACAACAGAAAAACTTGATCGAATTCCCTGCCCTTCGCTTTGTGCATGGTTGAAACAGCAATAGTATTTTGTTCGGATTTGTAGAAGTCTTCGAGATTCGCTTCCCGCACGAATGTCCATAAGTCTGAGGTGTATTTTGTTTTCGGATAAAGCAATTCGAATGTGCGCACCATTTGTTTTACCGCTGCGTAGTTCGTACTTGATTGAAATTGTTGTTTCAATGCTTGTTTTGCAGCTGTCCAGGCTTCGTCTCCAATCGTTATTTCCTCCCGGCCGGAGTCGAGCGCATCCAGGAAACAACGCACCTCGACCATATCCGAAAGTCGAAATCCTTCATTGCCCTGAATTAATTTGGCGGGAACGCCGTGGTTGTGCAAAAGCGCCGTTACCAGCAAGGCTTCCTCGTTCGTATGGGTCAACACTGCAATCGTACCTGAAAGATCTGTTTGTAGCACCTGTTGTACCAATGGTTCGATCAAATGTTCACCATGATATTTTACAATATGTATGCTCCCGTTCTCCTGCTGATGAGCAATAATAGGGGCCGATTTCAACCTACCGGAAATCAGCCGCGCAAACTGATTGGCGAAATCGACGAGATTGCTTTTACTCCGATAGTTGTGCAGCAGCTCTCTTTTCAAAGCGTGCTGTTCCTCTATGAACGTTCTCATATATTTAGAGCTGGCATGCGCAAATTCGTAAATGGTTTGATCGTCGTCACCAACCATAATAACGCGCATATCCTCATTTTGCTCCATCAGAGTCAGTACCAGATCATAGGCATGTTGACTCATGTCTTGCGCTTCATCGATCACCAGGACCGTTTTAGTGATCGCGCTGGTCTCTATTTCACCATTCCTGATTTTTTGTACAGTGGTTTCAACAATGCTATCCGATTTGGAAATGGTTCCAACTCTTCCGCACAAATCGAAGCAATAGGAATGGAAGGTTTTAATGTCTACAAAGCGTACTGCACTGCCGATCAGCTGCGCAAGACGCTCACGAAATTCGGTAGCCGCGGCACGCGAAAAAGTGAGCATCAGCAGCTGTTCGTGTTTCACGTCTTCCAATAGTACCAAAGAAGCCAGCTTGTGTACGAGGACTTTTGTCTTTCCACTGCCCGGACCGGCCAGCACGGCGGTATTTTTTGATTCCTTATCATGAACAATGGCGAGCTGTGTTTCGGACAAACCGTCGATCAATTGTCGGAATTTACCCGGCGTGATGTTGCGTTTGATTTCGTCCTGGCGGCTTCCGGGGAAGTGTTTGTTAACAAAGCTTCCGTAATTAAGTTGAAAATAATCATCTACAAACCGTAAGGCGGTGTCGTAATCGCGGACCATTTGCGCAGCATATTCGCCAACAATGTGGATTTGCTCGACTTTGCTTTCATAAAATTGATTCAGCTTTTTGTAATCCTCCTTTTTGTAGTTCACGGACAGCTTTTCCAATCGCTCAACGGTCAATCGGTTGTAAACCACCAAAAAGCCCCCTTCGATTTTGATAGCTTCTATCCGCGAGAGGAAAAACAACGCATCCTCTACGTCATCGAGCGATACGGTTACTTTGAACAGATCCGGGCTGATGTCATAAGATTGCTTCAATTCCAATACCGAAAACTCAACCGATACTTCTTCTGCAGCCGACGGCTCCTGCATACTTTTGGCAAACAAGTGCTCAATAATGAATTGTGCAAGTGCTTGCCTCTTAACGCGTTTTTCTTCCAGCGCGTCGATTGATGTAGTCGGCGCCACGGTGATGTGGTGGTGATCGTCATGAAGGTGCTTCCTGACCCAGTGCTTGATTGCCCAAAAGTTCAGCACTGTTTTTAAACGTTGAATGCCTCCGGTTGCGTTTCCTGCACTTTCCAATTCTTCGTTCAGTTCTTTTAGGTTCAATACCTGTTCCGCCATTTCCAGCCGCTTAAGTAGGAACGCTTCCACCAGTGAATAATCGTTCAGTATAGTCAACGATTTGTTTTTCTGCTCGCCACGTTTAATGAATGCTGTCAGGTCTTTGGCATCGGCAAGGATTTTTTCGTCTCGGAGCTGTGTGACAATCCCGATCACCGCTTCTTTCGGAATTCCGAGGTGATCGGAAATATAATCGATTCTCGACTCCGCCTGCTCATCGGTCGCGTGCTTTCTGCTCCTGCTGGAAATGAGCTTTTTGATAATGCGAACCGCATTCTCCCGTTCTTTTTCATTAAAGCGCGGCGAAGCATTGATTTTCTCTATGGCTTCCTGTGCGTTTTTGGAAACAATGCTGTTAGCAAATACACGTGGAACGTTTTGGCCGCGCTTCAGGTAACCGGCATCTTCCAAGGCTGCTATCGCCGTTGTCACTTTCGTCTCTATTTCTCTTACATGCTCATCCCACCCCGCTTTTCGCGCTATTTCCAATGCAGATTGGGAAACAGTTTCACGCGTTTTCGTAACCTGTTTGATCGCTTTCCAGACATGCTGAATGTCTTTAATACTCAACTTAGTTTGGTTCAGCATTACGAAATGTTTTCCAAGATCTTCCTCAGTGAAAAGTATATGACAGTCTGCCTGCATGGCCTGGTCGCGTCCGGCCCGGCCTGCCTCCTGTATATAATTCTCCAGGGAATCTGAGATATCGAAGTGAATGACCAGGCCGACATCTTTTTTGTCTACGCCCATCCCGAAAGCCGACGTAGCAACCATGATATCCACTTCCCCATTGAGGAAAGCATTTTGGTTAGCTGTTTTTTCTGATGCATCCATTTTGCCGTGAAAAGCGCGTGCATTGAATCCGTCCCGCCTTAGTTGTTCTGCGAATCGGGCAGCTCGCTTCGTGCGGGAAACATAAACGATCGTCGGACAGTTTTTCGCCTCGATCAAATCCCGGACTTCCGCATACTTTTCTTCATCACCCGATTTCTCCGACACTTTGTACTTCAAGTTCTCCCGCTTGACAGGAGCAACAAACAACTCCAGCTCCAACCCCAGTTTTTCCCGGAAATACGTTTGGATGTCGTCGATGACCTTCAATTTGGCGGTGGCTGTAAAGCAGGAGACCGGTATCGGTTCCTCACAGTTTTTCTGTTGTTGCAGTGATTGTATAAAGTCGGCGATGTAGAGGTAATCGACCCTGAAATCCTGTCCCCAGGATGAGAAACAATGCGCCTCATCAATCACAAATCGAGAAATTGTACGGTTCAGCAGCAATCGCTCAATGGTCTTGGAACGGAGAGATTCGGGAGCTATGTACAACAAAGTTGCCGAACCGTCCTGTACGCGTTCTATTGACTTAGCACGCTCAATCGGGTCGAGCAAGCCGTTAATGGTTACAGCTTCCGTAATTCCTTGCTTCTCCAGATTATCGACTTGGTCTTTCATTAATGATTGTAGTGGTGATATAACCACCGTTAGCCCTTTCTCATTTCTGCCGCTCATAAGGGCAGGAACCTGAAATGTAATCGACTTGCCTCCGCCAGTTGGAAATACTGCCAGCAAAGACTGACCATTCACCGCTGCCTGAACCGCCTGTTCCTGGAGATTTTTATCATCGTATGAGCGATAAGCGTCATACCCGAAAAACTCTTTTAATCCAATATGAACATCCAATTGTTTTTGACAGTAACTACATCCTTGCAAACAGGGTTTGTTTCGCAATAGATTTAAAATCCGCCCAACTTCAGGGTAGTTTTTAAGAATCCAAGGTGGAGTAATTGAATAACGTTCTGTTGCATTTATGAGCGCCAGACAATAAGCGAGCTCAATTGGATACTGATGAATGAATTGGGGGAGTTGAGCATTCTCACAAAATCTGTTTGCGAACACCTGAAATACTTCAGAAGATAATTGTTCAGAACTTGGCTTTATACCTGTGTAATTGAAGAATCCAACAAATTCCTTTTTATTATGAAGTAAACCCGTGTAAATAGATTGCAGGGAAGGAGATAATCGATGGAAAATTTCGAGCTCTTCAAAAAACAGATCACGTGCCTTGATAGCATCGTTCAGTGGATTGTTTGACTCTTCCGGCAGCCATTTGTCGTCCTTAAGTAAACGATGATACGGTTTGTTAGGGAAGAGCAACGGAGATAGATACAACGTGTCAATGACATTAGCGGAAGCAATTCCAACTTCAGGTAATGCCAGCTTCAGGTATTTCAGGTCGTGATGAATCACGTTATGTCCACAGATGAAGTCACATCCACGTAAAATTTCCACACATTTCATAATGGATGCTCCGTGATATTGTCGACTATCAGTTGTAATACAACCAAAATCAACGATGTGATGTTGGGCCGTAACTTCAGTGTCGAGGAATGCGATGTTGAGCATATGGATTATTTAAGTAATGATTCCTAGTTCTTTAAGAATATCGTGCTTGAACTTGCTCATCGGACGTTTGTGGAACTGATTGGAATGAATTTCGGTTCCGAATAGCATCCGAAAGATTTCTTCTTCTGAGAAACCAGTTTCTGGAAAGAATTGCGTCATTTTCTGAATATATTGCTCGGAATAGGCTTGCTTAATCATGAGAAGATCATTCAATTCGGAATGATGGGCGTTGTACATTTCGGCAATTTGAAGGTCGTCAAGTGTCCGCTGAATATTTTTATCTTTACTAATAACCGTTATGTTGAATCGATCTATTTTTCGATCGTATTCGTAAGTGAACCTTAGGTCATCAATGCAATCATTTACATAAGGATGTATATAAAAATCAGGGTCAAAAACTCGGCTTCCCTTAGCACCGCTATTACATGTTCCACAGCTGGGAATCAGGTTGTAGAAGGAAATTGCAAAAAGTGGATATTCTGACTTAGGCAGCCAATGATCAAATTGAGGGCGCATTAGTTTCCCATTTGATTTTGATCGTTTCGTTGTAGTATAGGTTCTATTACAGTAAGTGCAGGACCGCCTGTCCAGATTTTCTGCTAAACTATATGCAGAATAATCCCACTCGTCTGGTTCAAGGCCTATGAACCAGTTGTAATCGAAAATTGCTTTTAAATCAGCTTTTAAATCAGGTAGGTTACTCGGGTCTCCCACACTTTTCACTAGAGCTTCTAGAATTGGGAGAAGCGCATCGTTTTTCCCTTTAATTATAGTTTCAATTCTGTTATCGAACATTAAAAAAGCCACCAATGCATCAAAATGTTTGGATCTATTAGATTGATAATGAATGTTGGTTTTAGGGCAGACTTCACATTCCTCGTTCTTACAACGGACACCAGTTGTTTTTTTGGTGATGCGACACCTCCAGAATTTCAAATGGGCAGCTTGTGCGTGTTTATTATTTTCAAATGTGTGATCAATAAATAGCATATCAATTATTATTCAGGTAGGGTAAATTCGTCAGATAATCCAGCCTGCTGAATCAGATTTTTGATTCGGGTCCTCGCAGCATCTTTCTTAAGTTTTGATTCGCTAACACAATTCTCATACATATCCAGTAATTTATTTTTCAAAACCGGTTCGCCAATTAGCAGGATACATTGCTCCAACTCATATTTGTCAATCTCCGCTTCATAGAGTGACCGAATAATATATCTCTCTTTGGGAGGCTTGTTAAAAGCATGGTTTTCCATTATTTGGAAGAGCTTTCTTTCCAACAATTCTCTTTCTGTTTCATCTGCGGATTCACGGTATTCTTTGCTTATTCTTAAAAAATTGAGTTTGGAAATCACTTGTTCAATCTTGGTTTTTGCAAAGTCACCCATAAAACCATCTGTCAGAAAAAAATCGTTGCTTAATAGATCATAAATATTCGCTCCAAATGTCTTTTCAGTTACATCATATTGTCGCGGCGTTCCGTCATCCAAACGAAGTACGTTTTGTGCAGGAATGTCTGAAAGAATAAAAGGTGAATGGGTCGAAAACAGAATGTTAAAATCACATATATGAGTTGTTACTAGGTTTTTCAATGCTTTAATTAAGTGGGCGATAAATTTTTGTTGGAACTCTGGATGGAAATAGAGTTCTATTTCATCTAGTATGATATTTAGATGACTGTATTTTTTTTTGTTTTTGTCAGAATTTGATTTATCCTCAAATACGGAATCCAGGTTATTTATGTGGTACAAGATACTTTGTACACTTTGTATTAACTGCTGCTCGCCTGAACTTAAGGTACTGTAATAAGAGAATTGATTTTCCCTACTTGATAAGGGTTCAAATTCTATCTCCAAGTCAAACAAAGCAGGGGGAATATATAAGATTATGTCTTGTTGCGTTTTCGCAAACTGCTTTATTTTTTCCGATAGATTAGTTGGTGATATATGAAAAGCATTTATTGTCGCATAAGGTATTTTAACTTCTTTTGGTTCTTCCAATTTGAAAGGATCAACTATCAAATAATTGATCGCTTGTCTTAGCTTGAAGGTAATGTGAGATCTGTCACCAAATAAAAGATCTAAATAGGAATCTATTCGAATAAATCTATTCGCCGGGTATTCGACTCCCTCGGTTATCGTATCGCCAATTCTGCCGCCCAGAAGTATTGTTGAATGCTCCTCGAAATAGTCCTTATACTTGGGATAAGTCCTTGAAATCTGAATTAACTTCTTGATAATATATTTTTCGATGTCGTCAAAGTGCTTAACTGTCTTCATGACTTCGAATTCGGTGTTCTTTCCCAAAAATTTCTCAACAACTCTCTTAACGAACGAATCCCGAGTAACATCTAAACCGTAAAACAACTCATCAAATTGAATTTCGATTTCTTCTTCACCAACCTTTCTTTTATAGGCATATATCGTCTTATCCGTATTAATACTAAATAATATTCGAGATACTTTTTGAAAATCAGTCAGTTTTAGATGGTCTTCGGTACCACTATACGGCTTTAACAAATTGCTTATTAAACGCTGTTTAGACAAGTATAATTCTGTATTTATGTTTATGTCGCCATTATCTCTGTATGGATTAATAACGATGGGAGTTTGGTAGCCGTCGTTTTTATGAAATAGTGAGTCAATCCAAGAACCAAGCACTTTAGAATTTAGGCTATATAATGAGTAATTAATTGCAATTGAATAAAAGAAATTTCCGAAGTCAAAATTTTTGTCCTGGAGTAATTGGTTCAACCTATAGTTTCGTTTTGTTTGAACCGAACCGCTTATAGGTATTTGAGTCAAAACTCCCTTATCAATCCTTAAACAATAAATATCACTTCCCAATTGGTAAAAGAATTCTGCTCTGAATTCGTCAGCAATGTTGTTAAGATTCTTTTTCTTATCAAGAATATTTGCTTTCACAGCAATCAGATATTTTGCCATGAAAAGCATCTCTAAAAGAGTGCTTTTTCCACTTCCATTTTTTCCTACAACGGCAGAAACACTAATCTTTACCTTTCCATGAGAATATATGTCAACCTCTTCCTTTGGTGATGCTATTCTTGAAATCAGCTTTTGTTTGAATAAGTCAAAATTGAATGGTGTTAATTCAATTTCTTTTCCCTCCTCGTCAACATAGAATATATAGTTATGATAGAACTTGTACAAAATACCTTCTTTCAGATTCTTCCGATATTTAGGGTCGCATCCAAACAACGGCCTTATCGCTAATAGCTTAAACCCGCTCATTTCTTTTTTTGATTCGGATTCAACTGCTTCCCTTTATTTCCTTGTACTTTGTCGTATTGTATATTAGTTCCAGCGGTGCGCTTGTTACTATTCTGCTGATTTGATTGATTTTGTTCCGGAGTAATTTTTTGCGTCATTCGAGTGGTTTAATTCTAACCTTCAAATCGAACAATTCTATTTTTGTAATTGTGGTGAATAGAATTGATGAGAATCAGAGAGTAGTGATGTTAATTACCTTTTCAAATTTTCCACAATGAAGCAATTAAAAACGAATTGGACTACCGTATAAATACGGTATTTATCAATGTGTTGAAAAAAAAATAGTTGATAGAGTTAAATCAGTGTATACTAAATCGATTTCTGACCGGATCCTCCTCTTTTCTGTTTGGCAGAAAATACCTGGAACATTTCATCATGGGAGTAATGCGGAAATATAAGTAGGACGAGGTCAAAAGTTCAAATCACAACCTTTCAAACAGCTCATGAAGCTTCTGCTGCAACAACTTTTTATCCGGAAGTAACATCCTGTATTCCGAAACCATAGTTGGAGAAAGGCTGCGGCTTAGCGCATACTCAACTACCTCGTTGTCTTTATCCTTGCAGAGTAAAACCCCTATGCTCGGATTTTCGTTCTCTTTTTTGATATCTCGGTCTAGCGCTTCGAGGTAGAAATTCAGTTGCCCTAGGTGTTCAGGTTTGAATTTATCGGCTTTCAATTCAAATGCAACCAGGCATTGCAGACCGCGATGATAGAATAACAGATCAACGTAAAAATCGCTGTTTCCTACCTGAACTTTGTACTCTTCTTCAATGAAAATGAAATCCTTTCCCAGCTCTAGGATAAAATGCTTCATCTGTTGAATCAATCCTTTCTGCAGGTCGCTTTCGCTGTGAGGTTCAGGAAGATTTAGAAACTCAAACACATAACTGTCTTTGAAATTGCGGGCAATGTCAGGATGAATATCTCTCACAACCGGAGATAACCTTTGACCTCCGATCACAGTACGTTCGAATATACCGCTGCTTATTTGCCTGTCGAGTTCTTTTACGCTGTAACGTTCTCTTATAGCTAGCTCTAAGTAGAATTTCCTTTCGTCGTCTGATTTCGTTCTGGAAAGCAGAGTTAAGTGATTCGTCCATGAAGTTTTCGCCAGAATGCTTCCGCGGATATCTGTCCATGCTAATTGTGTCATTGCTGATGACACAATTTTAGTCATTTCATTTTCAGTGGTTTGTATTTGTGTCATTGCCGATGACACAATTGTTGAATTTTGGTACACTTCATAGAATTGTTTCATTCTGTAAAGTCCCCGGCGATTAAACCCTTTCAACTCAGGGTCATTTTTCTGAATGAATTCCGCCAGCTCATCAATGGTTTTCTCTCCCCATTGGGATTGGCTCAATTGGAGAGAAATGTAAGCGCCAATATTCCAGTACAAATTGATGAGTTCTGCATTCACAATCCTTATTGCGTTGGATCTTGATTGCTGGATCAACTGTACAATATCCGCAAATTGCTTTTGTACCATAGATAAGGTATTACTTGTCGTCGTCGTCAGGCGTAGGAACAATAAGCCGCGTAGCATTCACCTTTAAAACGGTTGCAATCATTCGTAACGTTTCTAGCGAAGGCTGTGAAGAATTGGTGCAATAGCTGGAAATGCGAGTTTTAGACAGTCCGGTTAATTCACTAAGCGCACTCTGCGACATGTTTTTCTCCGCGAGTACAATTTTGATCCGATTGTGAAGTATTTTTTCGTCTTTGCTCAAAGCTAGAATTTGGAAGTGAATATAGGCAAATGTAGCGTTTTTACTATGTCCTGATGGTGCAATCGGAGGTGAACTAAACAACCCTAAAGACCCATAAAACCAAAATAAGATAAATAATATTCTATATAAGGTAAACTATTTTAATCTATTTTGTATTTTTGGTTGTAGAAAAAAATATAGCCATGAAGAAAAAAGACTTAATTCTATCCCTTATCAAAGACGATCTCACCAATTGGAAGATGATTTATGCATTCAACGCCCTCGGTTTTGAAGCGGATGAATATGCGCTTCACGCAAGTGCAACAATCCTCAAGATTATGCAGTTCAAAGCAACAGGCATAAAATGGGAAGCGCTTCACGATGAATACCTGGACAGAACTCATAAAGTTGGACAGATCGATATTCTTGAATCACCGGGTTTACTTCATGCACTTGCCGTAGAAATCTACGACTTCCTGAAAAAGAAACGCAAAGAAGAAAAACTAAACGCAACTCTACAGTCATGAAAGTGCAATCTTCTATAATTATAGATCTTATCCGGATGGATATCATCAACTGCAAACTGGTCAATCACTTCAGCTTAATGGGTGTTGAACTAGAACAATATTCCCTCGGAATAGACGAGATAGTATTTGAGCTCATGGACATTCAGCACCGACCGGACACCGATGAAATTTTCGAAAGATACACGGAAGAATATAAAGCTATCATGGAGTGGGATCTGAAGTATGACAGAACCAAAGTTGAACTCCTTGCAAAGACACTCTACAAAATGCTTGACGTGTATGCACAGCAACCAGTAGCGAAAGAATTACCCGCTGATACCAGACAGCAGATCAAAGAGGGAAAGGTCAGCTATCGGGATTGCGAAATCTTTGGTTTGTTCTACCTCGAAGTCCATGGCAAAGAGTACATCGTAACGCCTGAAACACTTAACTGGTTCGAGCAAATAGGTGCAAAAATTCCACTTAAAAAAATGTAATTATGACAATCAAAGATTCAGTGATAAAAGAACTTGTAATACTGCTAATCGAGGGTGATCTCGACAGGGCAATGGCAGGTAATCTGAAAAGCTTCAGAGTAAGAATGAATAACATCAATGAGTACATAGCCAAGAATCCACCTACAAAAGAGGGCTTTTACAGGATCCCGGAAAAGGACGTTGACGATCCTGATCTGGCATCGCTCTCACACCATTCTTACCAGGTATTAACTTACCTTATGAAACTCTCAAGTGACAGAGCACACGCTGCCGTTAAGACGTATATCAGAATGGTGGTTGAAGGCGCAGGAACTACCGGAGATCCAATAGGTATAGAAATCGCTCACGCGCGAGTAGCCGAAGAGATATATGAATTTTTGAATAATCAGCGCAGCCGTGAACATCTTTACAGAGCGAAAAAACCTGATCAATGATTAAGAACAGTTAAGGGTAATTAAGGGTAGTTAAATAAGGGAAAGCGACGCTTCAGAAATTCGCTACCGGATCGCTGTATGATTTTCGCGTAGTTTACGTTAGAAGATTATTATGAAACGCAACGAATCACCTAAGGAGCAGTTGGACAAAGCGGCTGCTCATTTTTACACTGTGCTGAAAAACGGTTTTCTGGAAGATGTTGAAAAGGCATCCAATAAAATGTACGCTTATCTGCACTGCCGCAAAGTCTACTTTGAACGAAACCAGTTCATTCCTTACAATTCTGCCTTCTTCCAAAACCTGAAGACTACCTATATTCACTTCTTCAACATGGATGAAGATAGTTCGGTTGAGGAAACCCTGAAGTATCTGCCTACGGTTCGCGAGATCAGCAAGAATATGATCGAGGAATGCGAACGTGGCGAACTGCCCGATCTCTACATCGAACTCATCGAAGAGCAGGGTTGCTCGCTTGAGGAAATTCTGGCAATGGAACAGGGTGCATTAACCTTAGATGAGGAAAATACAATCGCTGTGCTCGCAATGTACAATGCCACGCAAAGTCTGCTACGCGATCTCCCTGAATTCTATCCACTCAAACAGATTCAGGATCGGGAGCATCAGCATTTTTTTACCCGCTCCCAACAAGTCCTCTTTGCACATTATCTCTTCAAGCTCATAGAGCTCCATAATGTAGATAGAGCAACTCTCGCCAGGATCACACATGGGTTAGCTGGTGTACCCTACAATGACATTAAGAACTCAGAAATCTATAAGAAGTTTTCAAATCCTCTTCAATCTGGCAAGCGAACCGCTGTCCCTGATCTTCAACTAGTACGTTCATACTTCGTTAAGCTCAACAGGGCAGATATACTGGAAGAAATCGACAAAGACATCCGGAGCGCAAAATAATTTCACCTTTCGCTAAAATTTCGGGGTGTTTAAAGTACCCCGACGGTTTGAAACGACCCTACCTTTGCTTTAGAACAGGTTTTTAACCATCTAAATCAAAGGTTATGTACGAGGACAAGCATTCCGGATACGACGATTACGACCGGATCGAAAGAAAGAAAAAGAAAGACAGGAAAAAGCAGAAAAAAGGATTGGGTGCCACTGCAAATCCGAATCTGGTGGACAAGTACAATGGCATGGAAGCCAAGTCCAATGTCAACAATTCTATGATCAAAGCGTTAGTCGATGTCGCTGCCGGAGCATTGGTTGGTCCGGCATTGAGCGCAGCATTGGGAAAGTATGCACCAATCGCAGGAGCGGCACTTTCATTCGGCGGTCACTACATCGGAGATCAATCCGGAGTTTTGCGCGGAATCGGAATGAGTACCATTGCACACAGCGTTGCCAAAACAAAAGAATACCGCGATCCCGATTCTACCATGTCGGACCGGTTTTCAGAACTCAAGGACAACTGGCTTCGCCTGGTATTTATGAAAAAGGATGAAGAAACACCGTCACTGATCAGCGGTTTCGAATCCACACCTGAGACTAAGCCGACGATTGATCTGAGTAATATACCCGACTTCAAAACAGAGCAAAAGGAATTCGAAGCCTATGAGAGCTCAAGAGAAATTGATCTTTCCGCGCTGGATCAGTTCGATACGCAGCTGGAGGAATCGGCCAATACCTACAAAGACATCCATGGAATGCCAGACTGGACAGAAGACGACGAAGATGATGAGCGTGAAGACTTCTTTTCAAGACACAATGATCCGGAGTTGCCGGACGATTTCGATTTCAACCTGATGTAATCCTAAAGCCATGATAAAGATCAGTCCATATTCGGAAGCTGCTGTTCAGCAGGTTTTCGAAACGTTACAGCGCAAGCACCAGGAAGGAATCACGATTGAGTATGAAGTTCATGTGGATGGCGAGCAAGCTATTCCGCGAACGGATATGCTCGACCGTTTTTTCGTGTTCCAGGCATTGGTTTTCCAGCAAACAGAATCAATAGAAATCTGGTTGTACAAAGGCACTTCCCGCAGGTACGATAAGTATGTGTTTGAGTTACCGAAAGAAAAAACCTTCGAAGCGATATTGAAGGAACGAACCGATGAAGTTCGCAAGAAAATGGAACAGGAGTGGGAACACCGGCAACTTGTGAGAGAACTGAAAAACACCAAAGAGAAGTGTAAGGAACTTAAGGAAGACAAAAAAGAGCTGAAAGTACGGATCTCCGAACTCGAAGCTGACGTGAAGAATATGAACATGATGCAGGGACTTATTGGCGTACTGAAACAGTCCAGTTTGATGAAGTCCGAAGTTCCGTCCGAACTGAACGGCATTCCTGTTCAGCCACTGGTGGAAAAGCTGGTAGAAATTCAAAAAGAGCTGGGCGATGAAACATTTCAGTTCTTCCTGGGAACCGCACTAATGCTCGGGCAGCATCCAAAGGCTATTCCAGAGGTTCGTAAACTGATTGAACAATCGATGAATTCTTAAATCATGAAAAAGAAAAACAACATCGTTCTGCTTACGCGCGAAGAAACACGTGCGTTCCTAAAAACCACTTATCCAACGCTGAGAAAATGGACAGCTGATGGCTTATTGAAAAGTTATCAGCTTGGAGGAAGAGTGTACTATAAGCAGCACGAGATCCTGGCAGCCATACGGCCAATTTAATCACCCCTAAATCAACATCACATGAAACCCCTGGATAAAGACTCGGTCGATAAGGCAATAGTCCGGATGCGCGAAAAGTTTTCACTCGAAAACCTGCGCAAACGACCAAAGTTTGAAAAGCTAACTACCGACAAACACAAGGCAATGTTAAATTTTATCGAAACTATGGCTTTTGTACTGTTGGATTCCTATATTAGAAATAAGAAACGGAATCTATGAACACCATCGAACACTTCAAATCCTTCGCTCCCCAAAGCAAAACAAAGAAAGCCAGCGGTCAGAACGCTGTGATCTACACACGTGTTTCCCACTTTTCCCAGGAAGACAACACTAGTCTGGAATCACAGAAAGCAGAGTGTGAGCGTTATGCAATCCGGAAAGGCTACAATGTGGTAGCTTACTTCGGCGGAACTTACGAATCGGCTAAAACGGACGATCGCAAGGAATTCAACAAGATGATTCAGTACGTCAAGAAGTCGAAGAATGTGGCTTACATCATTGTTTACTCCTATGAGCGTTTCTCACGTTCAGGAATCAGCGGAGCGAAGATCGTTCAGGATCTGATGGTAGAGCAAGGCATCATGACACTTGCGGCTTCTCAGGATCTGGATCCTACAACAGCGGCTGGTCAGCTTCAGCAGAATATGCTTTTCATCTTCGGAAAGATGGATAACGATATGCGTCGCGATAAGACTACAACCGGAATGCGCGAAGTGATCCGGAAAGGTTTTTTTCCCTTTGCGCCACCAATTGGTTATACCAACCTCAATAAGGGCAGGGCAGTGGACCAGCAGCTTGTGGTTAACGCGCAAGGTGAGTTACTCAGAAAAGCATTCCTTTGGAAAGCAAACGAGCAGATGGAAAATGCGACTATCGTTCGCAAGCTCCGCGATCTCGGATTGAAGACCAATGAAAAAACGCTCGGATATGTACTCTCAAATCCCTTCTACTGTGGAATCATTGTTAGTAGACTGCTTCCGGATGAAGTTATTGAAGGCAATCACGAGCCGCTGATCGCCCGAGAAATCTTCTTAAAGGTGAATAACATTATTACGGACAATCGTCATCATCCGGTTTCGCATAAAGAAGAAGACGAACAATTGCCTTTAAAACGATTCATGCACTGTGGGAAATGCAACACTCCCATGACAGGTTATCTAGTGCGTAAGAAGGGCTTGTATTACTATAAATGCCGCGTGACAGGTTGTGGAACGAATATGAGTGCTAAGAAATCGCATGAGCAGTTCAAAGTATTGCTTTCAGCTTTCGAGGTCGAAGAGGAAACTGTTGAGTTAACAGTTGAAGCATTGACCGATTTGTTTGAAATTGCTTTGGAGGATCAAATAGAAAGTCAACGACTGATCAAAGCAAAGGCAACAGAAGTGAACCAGCGAATTGAAGCAGTCGAAGAACGCTTTGCTATAGGAGAGATCGACAAAGAACTCTACACGAAGTTCGTGAGCAAGTACCAGTCTGAAAGGGAGCATTTGCAGAAGGAATTGGCGAATACCGCATTTGACAGTTCGAACCTTGATCGGAGCCTGAAAAGTATGATTGAAATGTGCCGTAAGCCCTTGCTTGCGTGGGAAAGTGGATCAATCGACGAGAAGATGAGGATGCAAAACCTGTTCTTTCCGGAGGGTATCAGCTACGATGCTCAAAACCGAGCAGTTCGAACCAGAAGAATCAACTCGGTTTTTGTCTTAATCCCAGATCTGAAGCGGCTTTTAGCAGAAACAAAAATGGGAGAACCGATCAGTTCTGATCAATTCTCCCACTTGGTGATCCCGCTGGGATTCGAACCCAGGGCCCATACATTAAAAGTGTATTGCTCTACCAGCTGAGCTACGGAATCATTGTCTCGTTAGACGGGTGCAAAGATAGGCATCTTTTGTACTTTCGCAAGAAAAGCCGGCAATTTTATTTGAAAAAATCATAAATCAATTGTTAAGCCCTTGATTTCAAACGCTCCTTCCAATTACTTTTTTTTACGACAGAAGCTGTTAAAAGGCCGCTTTCCCGTGGTGCCGCTTTTGGGAAACGGTTATTTTTGTACCCGATGGGCCCGGAAAGCAGAAAGATCAGGCGGTGGAAAAATACAGCATACGTACTCACGGTGAATTGGGCCGCGGCGCTCGTGGTGTTCTTCGCCAATCCTTCCTGGACGAAGCAAAAGATCGATTCCTGCTATAACTGGGTGACGAATACGAAATTTACCCCGAAAGCAAAACCCGAAGTTTGTCGTGAATACGAGACCTTCGCCTGGCAAATGGTCGACAGCGTTGAGCAATACTGGATGCATTCGTATACGAACGGCATCGGTGAGCTGAAATTCGTGCGCGATATCCAGCCGGTGATAGACAGTGGAAAGCTCGTCGAGATCAAAGCGACAAAAGGCTACCTGGTCGATACGATGCGCTATTCCTTCCCGTTTGCGGTGCCGGCAACAAAAGCATTCATCGATACCATCGCGACGCGTTTCCAGGCAAAGCTGATCAACACGGACCTTTATGGCGCGCGACTCATTGTTACGTCGGCCCTGCGCACGAAGAGCTCGGTGGCCCGGCTACGGCGGCACAACAGGAATGCGATCCGGCAAAGTGCGCACCTGCATGGAACAACATTCGACCTTTCGTATGCGAATTACGATTTCAAACGTCCGCTCTCTTTTGCTGAAGCCGAATACCTGCGCGAAGTACTTGCGCTTACGCTGTTTGAGCTGCGTGCAGAAAAGAAATGCTGGGTGACATACGAGATTTTTCAGACGTGTTTTCACGTTGTAACGCGTTAAAAGGAATCCAATCCTGTGACAGCGATTGTCCGGTATTTCTGACGGAAGAGAAATCCCATTCTGAAAATAAAGCGTAATTTTCTGATCAATACAGTTCGACAGCGCGGTTTAAAAACGTGGCAGGACTTTTGACAAAACGCACAAAACTTGTAACATGAACAAACGCATCCTTCTTTTCGCACTCGTTGCTTTGCTTTCTTCTGGAATTCATGCACAGATCAATTTTGAAACAGGAACACTCGCCGCCGCGCTCGAAAAAGCGAAACTGGAGAACAAGCCCGTCTTCGTAGATGTGTTTGCCGTTTGGTGCGGACCGTGCAAGCGAATGGCTGCAACGGCCTTTACCGATCCGAAAGTGGCCGAGTTTTACAACAAGCATTTCATCAATGTAAAAGTAGACGGGGAGAAAAACGACGGGCCTGCTGTTATGTCGCAGTTCGGCATTACCGCTTACCCTACATTGCTGTATTTTAATGCCGACGGATCACTGGCGAAAAAAGTCGTGGGTGGACAAGATGCGAATCAATTGCTGAAACAGGGAATTGCGCTTGCAGATCCGGAAAGCTCTCCTTCACTGGGGGCGAGAAAAGCCTACCACGCGTCGAAGAAAAAACAGGCGGATCTGAATAAACTGATCGCCGAGCTCAGTGCTTCCGACGATGATTCGCTCGCTCATTACACGAAAATCTATTATACGAGCTATCCGAAGCTCGACCTGAACGATAAAGCCGAGCTCGAAGTGTTCATGTGGAACGAGAACGATCCCAATAAGCCAGTGAGCAAAGAATTCCTCGATCATCCTGAACGCGTAACGAGCGAGCTGTATAAGCAGAAGCTCAATATGTTCATCCAGGAATCGTTCGCGAGATCGGTTGAATCAGCCGACTTCGCCATCGTGGAGACCAGCATTCGAACAGTCTATCCGTACCTGCAGAAAACAGTGGCTGATATGCCAAAGCTCGATGAATACATCGAATACGCGCGAACAGAATTTAATAAAAACAAGTAAACATTTCTGTTTAAATCTTACTTGCTTTCAGGACATTCGCCCTTGACAAACTTCGTGATACCGTGACACTGTGCCGTGCACGCATTGCTGTAAGTTTTTTGGTTGCACCCGCAAACAGGGTCGTACTGCATGGTGCACATACAGTCTTCATTCAGTTTTTCGGTACAGTCTTTCCGGTCACATTTCTGCGGTGTTGCTCCCAGTGAGATAACAGCCAGCAACAAAATAATCTTCTTCATACATTCAGTTTAGTGTGCCGTCAAAGATACTAAAACGGCATCAACTACTTTGGCCATGCGCTGAAAGTCGAGCTTTTCCATCGTGTCGCCCTTGCCGTGATAATTGCCGTTCCTGTAAAAAGCGGTATCCGTAACCATAACGGCGCTGTAGCCGAAGTGCCAGTAATTCATGTGGTCGGAAAAATCAATTCCGGGAAGGCTTTTCGGGCCTTTGAACTGTTTGGCTTTCACCTGCGTCTTTTTCCTGAAGGTCCGTGTAAACGAACGCGCAAATGATCCCGGCCCGAACTTGTTCACCAGCGTGATGTAATTGCCTCTTGAGCCATAGAACAGTTTTAAAGCGCCGATAGGGTAGCGCTGGGTTTTCTTCGCGTCGTCGAAATAGCCGATCATTTCCAGGCAGACCATGCCTTTCACGTTGACAGAATCCTTTGCCAGCGATTGTGCATGAATGAAGCTGCCCATATAGTCTGTGCGGAAAAACGGCGGTTCTTCCAGTGTAAAAGCCACAAGATCGATGCGTTTGTTCAGCGTGCCGCTTTTCAGCTGCCGGGCGATCTCCAGCAATCCCACAACACCGCTCGCATTGTCGTCTGCGCCTTCCTGTTCGCCGCAAACATCGTAATGCGCGCCCACAATAATGCGCTCGTCGAATTGCGTTCCGAAAGAGCCGATCACGTTTCTGTACGTCCGGTTCCCGATGAGGTAAGTCTGGTAATACGTGGTATCGGCGTGCTCTGCGAATACGTTGAAAATGTACAGCGCGATCTCGTTGAGCTGATCCATGTGCTCATAATTGCGGTATTCGGCTGTTTTCGTGATCATCGCCATATCATGACGCATCATAATGCTGTCGCTCTGGGCCTTTCCGGCGAAGGAAATAAGTAACGTAAGCGAGAGAAAAAAGCGCATAGATCAGCGTAATTGAAAGTCAACGTGAAAATGATCGTCGTGAAGCCTGTTTATGATAGGCGTAAGCTGCTGCGCGAAATAAACGCCGGATGCTTTCAGCTTCTTACCGGATGGCGTAGCGAAAAGATTGTCTTTCAGGTCGAGCTTCAGGATCACTTTTTCAAGCGCCAGGCCGTTTTTGCCGGCCATTTCGATCAAGGTGAGCAGGTGCAGCGCCATCGTTTCGAAATCGATGGAAACGCTTTGGTCTCTTTTATAAATGCCGTCTGCATCGAACTCCATGAAATAATGCGGAGCGCCGGTGTAGTCGTAGTCCGTGCATTGTTTGCCGTCTTTCAACAGCGGCGTCATGAAATCGACGCTCAGTCCGTTCTGGTGCGTTAAGTGCGGACGGATCTTTCCGCCGTTTTCCCGCGAGCATTCCATCAGTCCGAATTGAATGCCCGGAGCAGTTGTTTCAAGTGCCACATAGGCGCCGAGAATCGTATTCAGTACTTTTTCGTGAACAAAGCAGCGGTTTTTCAGATAACTGGTCGTATCGAAATAATGAAAGTTTACGCCTTTGAAGGGAACGATTCGGCCGTTAATGAGCTTGCCGTTGCCCACGTTTCCTGTAGACCGGCTCGCGCCGGAAACATCTTTGAAACGGTTGTAATGCTGTTCGATCTCGCTGTCATTATCCATTGAATGGGGAACGTATCCCGATCGGCCTTCGGCAACTTCTTTCACATCAGAAGGAGCGGAGGAGCAGGCGAAAAGCAAAAAGACGGGCAGAACCGGAAAAAGGTGTTTCATCTGGAAAAGGTTGTTCATGAAAGCGAATATACGAACGATTTCACTATTTAAGATGTGCGGATTTCAGGATTTCGTTCGTCCGGATAACTCCCGGACTGACAACCTTCGATCTAAAAGACGCTTTGTATGCCGTGCAACCGGAAATTGAATGTATTTTTGTTCCGGATCGCGAAGAAATGCGGTTCTTTAATCTTCCCTGGTACACATATGGCAGGACTTTTTGATCAGTTCTTTGTTGAATTCCGGCATTTGCTGGGGGAATTCAAGCTGCCACTCGATAACCAGATCCTGACGTTCTCCCTGTTGCTGTTCATCATCCTGCTGTCGCCCATCATCCTGCGTAAATTCAGGATCCCGGCGCTCATAGGCCTCATTATTTCCGGCGTTATCATTGGCCCGAAAGGATTGAACGTTATCGGTGATACGCTTATGGCTTCTTCCGGATGGGTGAAATTGTTTTCCACTTTCGGACTACTGTACATCATGTTCATGGCCGGCCTTGAGCTCGATATGCAGGAATTTCGCCGCTACAGGAATAAATCCATCACGTTCGGCGCGCTGACCTTTTTCATTCCGCTGCTGCTTGGTTACCCGATCTGCCGCTACGGGCTCGGACTGAGCGAAATGGCGAGTTTGTTAACCGCCAGCATGTTTGCGACCCATACACTCGTGGCGTATCCGATTGTGAGCAAATACGGGATCTCGAAATCCGAAGCCGTGGCGATCGCTATCGGCGGAACGATTCTCACGGACACGGCGGTGCTCATCATACTGGCGGTGATTTCCGGGTCCGACCACGGAGAGATCAATACCAACGTGCTCATACACCTCGGGATCACGCTGTCAATTTTCAGCCTGATCATGTTCTGGGTCGTGCCGCGCATTGCACGCTGGTTTTTCAGCAAGCTGGAATCGGAAAAAACGTCGCATTACATTTTTGTGCTGTCCATCCTGTTCTTTGCGGCCTTCCTGGCGGAAGCTGCCGGAATCGAAAGCATCATCGGGGCTTTCGTTGCCGGACTCGTGCTCAATAAGCTCATTCCGCATTCTTCGGCATTGATGAACAGGATCGAGTTCATCGGGAATTCACTCTTCATCCCGTTTTTCCTGATCTCGGTCGGAATGGTGGTCGATGTGCGTTCATTGGCACAGGATCCGTGGGCATGGGCAATTGCCGGAATCCTTACGAGCTTTGCCATTACCAGTAAATTCCTTGCCGCCTGGGCCACGCAGCTGATTTTCCGCATGTCGCGCCCCGAACGCCAGGTGATGTTCGGCTTAAGCACTGCACATGCCGCTGCCACGCTGGCGGTTATTTCCGTTGGCTACCGCATGGGCCTGCTTTCCATCGATATTGTAAACGGAACGGTGATCCTTATCCTCATCACGAGCATGACGGCTTCTTTTGTAACGGAAAGCGCCGGAAAAAAGCTCCTGATCGATCAGTCAAAGAACGAATCGCTGGAAAGCCCGGCATTGAGAAGTCAGCATTTAATGGTGGCGGCTAACGAGCTGAAAGGAAATGAGCAGCTGTTCGATTTCTCCATTCTCATCACCGATAAGAAAGTCATCAGCCCGATCTCTGTTGTGAGCGTGCTGCACGATGACGGCGAAGCGGAAATGCGGATCAGGCGCTCGCGCAAGCACATGGACGATTTCATTCACCATTATTCGGGCGGAGAGATCTCGGTGCAGGCAATGGCAACGATCGACAATAATTTTTCGAGTGGAATTTCCCGTGTTTCGAAAGAATTGGTGGCAGATATTGTATTGATCAACGACGATTCGAAACGTAACCTGCTAAAAAGGCTTATTGGCGACGATCGCGACCATTTGCTGGACGTTTGCGAAAAAACGGTGTTCTTCTGCCAGTTCAATCACGCTTTTTCACAGTACCGCGAGATCGCTTTGGTCTGTCCGCCGCTGGCAGAGCTGGAAAGCAGCTTTAATCAGTGGCTGGAGCGCATATTCCGCGTTTCCAAAGAGCTGAACTGCGACCTCGATATTTATGCAACGCAGGACACGTTCGAAAAGATCGAAGCTTATAAAACCTTCCGGAAATTCGGTTGCGAGCTGAAGCACACCGCGGTGTACAATCCGGAAGATACACTGAAGCTGCTGGAGAACAAAACCGAAGAAACGCTGCTTACGGGGATTTTTGCGCGCAAAGGAGCGGTCTCTTCTTTCCTGGGAATGGAGCTGCTGCCGTCACGTATGGAAAAACAGCTCGACAGAATGGACAGGATCTTTATTTATCCTGCCCAGCAGCCTATTGATACGTTATTTGGTTCTTATGACGACATGAATGCCGGTCCGATCGGAGTCGGGGTGGAAACCATTCAGCGCTTGTCAAAAGAAGTCAGCGGCATTTTCCGCAAGAACGAAGAAGAAAGCAATTAAAAGCTATTCGATTCAACATTCGCACTTCCAAATTTACACTCAGTGCCTGGAAACTCCCAGATGCCTGCCTTCGATGATCATTTCCGCTTTTTCAATTTCTTCTTCCGGCCCGTCGATGAACAGCAGGAAGTTACCCTCTTTGATATGCTCTTCATAGGTAATATGGTCTTCTTTAACACCGAGTTCCACCAGCATAGTCGTTACACCACCGGCAACCAGCCCGAGCTGAAATCCTGCCAGCGCGCCGATGATGGCACCCGCACCGAAAATAAGCCCGAATCCAGGGATGGCAAACAAGCCGATTCCCGTGAGTGTGCCTACAGTCGTTCCGAGAACAGTTCCAGCAACGGTTGGTGCGGCGATCAATGCCTGGTTGGATTTAACATGGATCTTGTCATCAACGATCTCAGCCTTTCCTATCAGTGACACATGATTCATATCTATTCCGGCTGTTTTTAATACTTCCACAGCGTGGATAGCTTCGTCGTGTGAACTGAAAATGGCAATACTTTTTTTCATAATGTTGGAGTTAAGCACGCCAGTAGTGAACGCGCATATGAAACTAATATAGGCTTAATTTTCTGGTTGGAATCGTTAAAAAGGCTTAAAATACAGGGTGTTTGAGCGCGTTTTTATGTACAGTTGAAGGCAGGATCTAAGCTTTGTACCAGTATTTTCATTTGAAGAATAAACGAAGAATAGTATTCGGATATAGATTCATCAATGATATTAAAATCGACAGTGCGAACACTCCGTGACATCCGCCAGAGATAGCTGCGGATCATGCGGAGTCGCATTTCGACGCAGGAGAAGGAAGCGCGCAGCGATGGTCAGTCAGCGGTCCCGACTTTTTCAGTCGGGAATCTTCTTCGGATAGCACTTGAATTTTTGGTTCTTTTGTTTCAAGACAAAAGAACAGAGTGAAATCAGGCGTTAGCCCCTCAGAAGAAAGAAAGCTGCTCAGCCTTCGGCGTAAAAACCTGTTCAAACGGAACTTTTTCCGGGAAGACTCCATGTTCTACATGATACACCAGCGATGCTTCGTGCCTCGACGCAATGGAAACGGTCGTGTTACCCGCATGCCGCTCGAACAGCTCGTGCGCAATCTCCGGACTATTATTATCGCTGGAAAGATGGCAGAGCAGGACGTGTGTAAGCAATTCGGAACGATGGTCGAGGAACAGTTTCAATGCCTGATCGTTCGATAAATGGCCCTTACCGCCGCGGATCCGGTTTTTCAGGTACCAGGGATAGCGGCCGTTTTCCAGCAGCTCGCTGTCGTAGTTCGTTTCAAGGAAAGCGGCATTGCACCGGCTGAAATGGTGAATAACATGGTCGCAGCAATCACCGATATCTGTCAGCACGCAGATCTTTACACCGTTTCCTTCAACGGTAAAACTATGCGGATCGCTGGCATCGTGTAGTTTCCCGAAGGCTGTGATGCTGAGTTCGCCGACGGTCACCACTTCGTCTGTTACGAAATGATACAGGAGCGCATCGTTGAGTGAAAGCCGGCTGTTGGCCAGCGTTTTTTCGGTGATGTAAACCGGTAGGTTGTATTTCTTCGAAAGCACCGAAAGCCCCTTAATGTGGTCGGCGTGCTCATGCGAAATGAAAATCGCCTTTACGTTCAGGAGAGAAAGTCCCAGCCCGGACATTCGCTTTTCGGTTTCTTTGCAGGAAATACCTGCGTCTACCAGGACCGCCTCTTTTTCATTGCCGATGTAATAGCAATTTCCGTTGCTGCCGGAGTTCAGTGAAGCGATAAAAAGAGACATGCTGCAAAGAAACTCATTCTGACGGTGTTTTCCTTCCTTGTTGAAAAAATGCGTGTGTTAAAATTCGGGGGTGAGCGAAAGGACAAAAGACAGGAGACTAGAGACCGACAGGCTACAGACTAACCGACTACCACTAAACCCTGATCCCCATCACCAGTACGTCGTCCACCTGCTCGGTAGTTCCCCGCCAGGCTTCGAATACAATGTCGAGCATTTTTTCCTGCTCTTTCGCCGGCCGCGTGTAAATGGATAAGAGCAGTTCTTTGAATTTCCGGGTTGTGTATTTTTTGTCGCAGTGCCCGCCGAACTGGTCTGCATAGCCATCGGTAAAAACGTAGATCATATCATTAGATTCTACGGGAAGCGTGTGCATGTCGAACTGCTGATTGTCAGGTGTAAGGCCGCCGATCGCGTGCTTGGTTGCTTTGATCTCGGTGATCTCGTCGTTGCGGATAATAATCAGCGGACGATGGGCTCCTGCATAGCACAATTCCATTTTTTCGCGGTCGAGGATACACAGCGCGATGTCCATTCCGTCACGCGAGGCAGAAAATTCGTCGTTCTGCCTGAGTGCTTTTTTAAGGCTGACATTGCTGAACGACAGGATCTCTGCCGGATTTGCCAGCTCGTTCTCGATCATGGCCTGGTGCAGCGTATCGATGCCTATCAGGCTCATGAATGCTCCGGGAATTCCGTGTCCCGTACAGTCGGCAGCGGCAAAAGCTGTTTTGCCGTTCTTAAGCTCGGCGAACCAGTAAAAATCGCCGCTCACGATGTCTTTAGGTTTGAACAGCCCGAACGATTCCCGGAATAGTCGGTTAATAAGGTCATGGTCGGGGAGCCTCGCCCGCTGGATCTGGCGTGCATAATTGATACTGTCGGAAATATCTTTGTTCTTCGATTCGATCTCCGCATAAGCGCGCGAAAGGTGCCGGTTTGCTTTTTTGTTGTCGCGGTAGCTTCTGAAAAACGAAAAGGTCAGGATCAGGACAATTCCCGAGAAGATCAGCATATAGGTTTTGAATTTGATCTCTTTGTTCAGCCGTTCATTCATGAACTGTTCCTGTTTTTGCAGGTAACGGATATCGGCGTCCTGCTTATCGGATTCATATTTGGCTGACATTTCATGCATTTGCCGGTTTTGATTGTCGTCGTGCATCGAATCGGAAAGGGAAGCATAGCGGTACATATAATCGTAAGCGACGGTTGGCTTCTGAGCAAGCATGGCCGCTCTTCCAAGATGTTTCAGGGATTCGATCTCGGGATTTTTGTAATGATTATCCGCCGACATCTTATTGGCCTTCAGCAGGTAGCTCATCGCCTGATCGCTGTCTTTTAAAGCGATGTAGCACTCTCCGAGCCCGATGTAAGCCGTGCAGAGATTGTACTGGTCGCTGATCTGCTCGTGAAGGGCGATCGCCTCCAGGTAGAAAGTGCGTGCGGTTTCGTAGCGGCCCATTTTCAGGTAAGTAGTGGCCAGGTCGCTCGTTCCGCCTGCGACAGCTTTTTGATTGCCGAATTTTCGTCCGAGCTTGATCGTTTGCTGGAAACAGGAAATAGCCTTTGCATAATTGCCTGTCGTACGGTAGAGAATGCCCAGATCGTCGTAACACGGAATGAGGTCCTGCTGTTTCCCGTATTTTTTCATCTGGTCAAGCGCTTTGCGGAAGTAATAACCGCTTTGCGCGTAATTCTTCTGTCCGAGATAGATCCAGCCGATGTTCCGGTAGGAAACAGCTATTTCTTTTTGCTCATGGAGCTCTTCGAACAGGTACAAAGCTGTGTAATAATGCCGGGAAGCAAGCGGATAGTCGCCCGAGTACCAGTAGAAATCCCCCAGCTTGTTCAGGCAGCGCGCTTCCAGTTTTTTATTGCCGATCTTGCGGGTCCAGGCAAGTGACTGTTCCAGTATCCGGAATGATTTCGACTTGTCCGAAACGGCGTAATAGTCGGCCAGCTTAAATGTTGCGTCGATCTTTTGATTGTTCGAAGCGGCAAGTGAAATAATATTCTCCAGTGAATCGGGGACTGTCGATTGGGAGGTGCCGGTTACGGAAAAAAGCGAACAACATGCAATGGTAATTAGTAGTTTCTTGTGCAAAATGTAGTTTTTATGGTCTTTAAATTACAATAATTAAACGTTTGGTCTGATACAAAATATGAAAATTCTTAGCAGGTAAAAATTGTTTTCTACAGTTGGTATGGTTAAAATGCGTTTGCACAAGCTAATAAAAGTTCGCAAACAAGGGCTGTGTGCTTCATTGTTTTTTACATTTGCCGAAAATCCGTTTCCATGAAAAATGCCCCGTATTCCGTTGAGGACCGTTTTGTACGCTATGCGCAGATCGATACAACCGCCGATCCGCTATCGACCAGCTTTCCTTCTTCCGAAAAGCAGAAAGATCTTTCCAACCTGCTGGTGGAAGAACTCAAAGCGCTGGGCATCGCCGACGCGGCAAACGATCAGTGGGGCTATGTCTATGCAACGATCCCGGCAACGAGCCAGCGGGAGAATATTCCCGTCATTTGTTTCTGCTCGCACATGGATACGGCGCCCGATTGTTCGGGAACGGATGTGAAGCCCATCATTCACCGCAAATACGACGGAAAACCGATCGTTCTGCCCGATGATCCATCACAGGTTATTACGGTTGAAGCGCATCCTTACTTACAGGAAAAGATCGGCGACGATATCATTACGGCTTCCGGAACGACCTTGCTCGGTGCCGATGATAAAGCCGGAGTGGCTATCATCATGGACCTTGCGGCGCAGCTTATGGCCAATCCTTCGATTCCGCACGGGAAGATCCGCATCCTGTTCACGCCCGATGAAGAAGTCGGACGGGGAGTGGAGCAGCTGAACATGGAACGGCTCGGCGCCGATTACGGCTACACGCTCGACGGCGGAGAGCTGGGCTCTATTGAAGACGAAACATTTTCAGCCGATGGAATGACCTTCCACATTACGGGGATCAGCGCACATCCCGGCTACGCGAAAGGAAAAATGGTGCATGCTGCGAAAGTAGCGGGCGCATTTCTTGCAGCGCTTCCTGCCAACGAATGGTGCCCGGAAGCAACGTCAGACCGCGAAGGATTCGTCCACCCCACATCAGTTACCGGCGGATTGGAAGAAGCGACCGTTTCCTTCATTATCCGCGACCATGATACGGCGAAGCTGGCACAGCACGAAAACCGTCTGAAAGGCATTCTCGATGACGTTATTGCGAAGTTTCCGGGAGCTAAGTATACCTCCGAAGTTGCTGAGCAGTACCGCAACATGAAAGAGATCCTGCGCGATGTTCCTTTTGTGACCGATTACGCTGTTCAGGCGATGGAAAAAGCCGGCATTATGCCCGAGCCAACGATCATTCGCGGGGGAACGGACGGTTCGCGTATGTCGTTCATGGGATTGCCCTGTCCGAATATCTTTACCGGTGAAATGGGCATTCATTCCCGACAGGAATATGTGAGCATACAGGATATGCAAATGGCGGTAGACACGCTCATCGAGCTGGTGCAGATCTGGGAGCAGCATCCGCAAAATTGAAAATGTAAATTGAAAAGGAATTAATTGGTAAATCACCTTTTCAATTTATGAATTCTCCATTTACATGATCTCCGCGTTGAATTGTGCCTGGAAAGAACAGGATCTTTGTTCAGGCTGGGAATCGGAATTGAACCTATAAAATTGAAAAGCTTTCGGTAATTCTTCTTTTCAATTTATCAATTCTCCATTTTACATGATCTCGGCGTCGTTGTCCAGTTCTTCCTTCACCAGGAAATAATGCTTGCTTTCTTCATCGGTGAAATAGAAATAAAACGGAATATCCGATTCGTATTTATCGTAGATCCCGATCTTTTCGATGAAGTTCCATTCTGCCAGCGCCGGTTTTTCAGGAAATTGCCTGGTTAGCAGGTAACCCATATATCTTCTCGGCTCAAAACCGCCTACTTCTGTGATGTCATTGCTCATGCTGTAGTTATTTTTTCAGAAGGTAGTGAAAGCCGGGGCAGGAAATCCGATGACAACATTATTTAGGATTTTGGCGAAGGTGTATGGAGGTGTTTTTGCCACAGATGTCACGGAGAACACGGATGATGTGTGTGGTAGAGTTTAACCACAAAAGAGACAAAAGAGCAGATAGGCGTGAGGATGTCAACGGGACACAATGGAATGAAAAAAACAGCTATAATTAAAGAAAGTCGGCGTTAAACCTCGGCGGGCAGTCATGGAATGTTAAAAGGCAACGTTGAAATGTAGGCGGGCAGTCTTCAAATGTTAAAATCCGGCGATAAATATAAGCAGGCAGTTATGTAATGTCGGTGGGCAGTCCTGGAATAAAGAAAGCACGCGTTGAAATGTACGCGGGCAGTCTTTTAATGTTAAAATTCAGGGATAAATTAAAGCGGGCAGTCATGAAATGTAAGCAGCACGCAGCGAACGAAGAAAATCAACGATAAAAACAAAAAGAGGAATGAAATTAGGAGACTTCCTAATCAGTTCATCGGGCTCATCATGTCGCCGTTACGACAGTCATCAATGCACCGGTCGTAGCCTGTGCCACATCAAAAATTAACCACTTGTCCGCCTGCCGGCGTGATTAAAAATCCAAACTATTCAGAACTTTCTATCTTTACAGTTATGCAACATTTCAGTGAACACTTCCTGCTCAATCCCGACATCACTTTCCTGAACTTCGGTTCGTTTGGCGCCTGTCCGAAACCGGTTTTTGACGAATACCAGCGTTTTCAGCTGGAAATGGAGCGCGATCCCGTGCAGTTTATTACTGTTAAAGGACATGCATACATCCGCGAATCGCGGGAAGCGCTGGCCCATTATATTCATTGCGATGCAAACGATCTTGTTTATACGCCGAATCCGACATTTGCGATCAATATCATTGCGAAAAACCTTTCACTGGAACCGGGAGACGAAGTGCTTTCCACCGACCTGGAATACGGGGCGATGGACCGCACCTGGAACTATTTCTGCGAAAAAAACGGTGCACGCTTCGTTCGGCAGGCTATTACTTTGCCGTTGCAATCGAAAGAACGGTTCCTGGAAGACTTCTGGAAAGGCTGGTCGCCGAAAACGAAAGCAGTGTTCATCAGCCAGATCACCAGTACAACGGGATTGATCTTCCCGGTGGCGGAGATCTGCGCGGAAGCTAAAAAGCGCGGATTGCTCACGATTGTCGACGGTGCGCACGTTCCCGGACATATTCCGCTTGATCTTTCGCAGCTGCAGGCCGATTTCTACACGGGCGCCTGCCACAAATGGATGCTGACACCGAAAGGCTCGTCTTTTCTCTACGCGAAAAAGGAATTGCAGCCGTTACTCGAGCCGCTCGTTATCAGCTGGGGCTACGAAAGCGGTCTTCCTTCTGATTCGCAGTTCCTCGATTACCATCAGTTCAACGGCACGCGCGATTTTTCAGCCTATCTCACCATTCCTAAAGCCATTGCTTTCATGGAAGAACATCATTGGTGGAAGGTTGCTGCTGAATGTCGCCAATTGGTGCAAACAAATGTTCAGCGCTTCTGCGATCTGCTGGAAACACAGCCGCTGGCGCCCGTCACCGATGAGTTTTTCGGGCAGATGGCCAGTATTCCCGTTAAAACAGACAATCCTGTCGCGCTCAAAGCAAAGCTGTTCAACGATTACAAGATCGAGATCCCCGTTATGCCGCACGGCAACGCCGTTTACCTGCGTTATTCCGTCAATGCATTTAATTCGCAGGAAGACCTCGATAAGCTCTACGCCGCCGTGAAAGACTTGAAAGCCAGAGGTGAATTGTAAATCATACCAAAATCTGTAGATAGACTGAGTAAGAGCAAATTTTTCAGCTGGATTACTGATGCTCAAAGAGCCGCAGAAGACTCTGTGTCCTCAGCTACACCTGCAAATGTCGTTGCAAAGCGGCGAATCCCAGGTTCTATGTGTTCTCTTATTTCTATGTGGTAAAACCTCTTCATGCCACCTGCTGGCGTAATTAAGAATCTAACATCTATCCAGTTCGTCACTCCATTTGAGCAATCAAACGTTGGCTCACTCATGTCGCCACTCGTAGCCTGTCTTGCCAATCAAAATTCAACATTCAGCATCCAAAATTGAATTAATCCGCTCGCGGATTAATTCCCCAAAAATTCTTCGTTCACTACTTTAAACGACGTTCTCCTGTTGCGCTGATGAAGCTGTGCCTGTTTTTCTTTCGAAGCCTGGGCCATGATATACTCTTCCGTGAGGCGGATCCGATTGCCGCTTGCATCGAGGATCGCTTTCTTGTTGGCGTCCATCAGGTAAGCAGGTTGAGTTTCGCCGTAACCGATCGGGAATAAGCGTTCCCTCGAAATACCTTTCGAAACCAGGTAATCCACGCACGATTTGGCGCGGCGCTGGGAAAGGTCGAGGTTGTAAATATCCGGACCTTTCACATCTGTGTGCGAATTGATCTCTACTACGAGGTTGTTGTTGAGCACAAGAAAATTGTACAGCTCATCGAGCACGATCAGTGCTTCCGGACGCAGTTTGTCAGAATCGAAATCGTATTCGATCCCATCGATATCGATCTCGTCTGCTGGTATCGGTTTCAGGTAAAAATCGTGTGTCAGGTGCGTGTCTTCGGTAATCTTGCGGGCATCTACGTTCGTTGCATCGGCAAAATACTTCGGTTTCTGCGCTTTGATGAACACTTCCCAGTATTGCTGGATCTCGGTAGAATAGAATCCTTTATCGTCTGTTTTCAGGGTAAAGGGCGCAAAGCCGCCGCGCACATCTTTAAAGGTCAGGTTCGCCTGCGGAATGATCTCCTCGGTCTGTGCGTCGTATACGTAGCCGTCGAGGATGATTTTTATCGGTGCATTCTGCACTTCGTAAATGTCGTAGCAGTGATTGGTCGGACATTCTTCGCGGTCGCTGGAGAAATAGCCCTTTTTCATATAGCGGTCCCAGACCATGTACGAATCGTCTTTGCTTGAATTCACCGGCATGTCCATGTTTACGGGAATGGCGTAGGTTTCGTTGTCGCGGTCGTAAGCGCTTTTGAAAATATCCAGTCCGCCCATGGAGTAATGGCCGTTCGAGCTGAAAAAGAGGGTAGAAGACGCTTCGTGAAAGAAAGGCGTTACTTCGTCTGCATCGGAATTCACCGGCTCGCCGAGGTTAACGGCAGATCCTTTCGGATTTCCAAGCTCGTCGATGGCAATTTTCCAAAGGTCCAGTCCGCCTTTTCCGCCCGGACGGTTACTGGAAAAGAACAGTGTGGTCCCGTCGAGCGACACAAATGGATTGATGCTTTTGTAGCCCGGAACATTTACGGAGCTGTCGAGCTTGTACGAGTCGAAAAACAGGTAATCGAGCATACGCCCGAGGTAAATATTCTGCTCGGTACGGTCTTCATCGCTCCAGCGGGTGTAAAAGATCACGTTGTTGTTATTGAACGAGCCGGAAGCGTCGTGCTGGGCAGTATTCAGCGGACGTCCGAAATTAACGGCCGGTTCCCAGGAATCGCCGGATTTGCGCGTCCAGTAAAGGTCACACAGGTATTCGGATTGCTGTTTAGCGGGATCGACCACTACGCCGCCAGCACGTGCACCCGTAAAGAGCATGCGCTCTTCGTTGTCGAAGAACATCGGTGCGAAAGAAGCAGTTCCGCTGTTGAAAACGCTGTCGGCCTTGTTCACGACGATTTGCGAACGGTAATGTGTTTCGTCGAGGGCATGCGTACTGCCGGTCATGGACTGAAGCGCGCGCCGCACGAGCGAATCGTTCTCCGGATCTCTCGTGACGAACTGCTCGAAGGAAAGAATGGCGTCGCTGTATTGCTCCACATTCATTTGTGCTGCGCCGAGGTAGTAATAGTCTTCCGGGTAAGAGCCTGTTGCTGCCGTAAGCTTAAAATGTTCGACAGCACGCTCGTAATCCTGCGTGCGCTGGTAACAGATGGCGATCTGGTGATTGATGTAATCCGCGGCCGGTACTTTTTTAGTTGAATCGACCGATTTTCCGCCTGCAGCAAGCTTTTTGTTCGACATGGCCACTTCATACGGAAGTACCTGGGTCGTCAGCGCAAGGGAATCGTTCAGCGCCATTTTATAGAAAACGAGCGCGTTGGGATAATCTGCTTTGGAAAAATACGTGTCGGCGTTGTAGAGCCAGACTGTTTTCGATTGGGCAGATAATCCGAAGGAGGAAAGGATGAAGAAAAATAAAAGAAACTGTTTCATAAATGAAAAGGTCTGTATAAAGAGGAATTTATAAGCGTGGACAAATTTTAGAGCTCGGTGTGGCCTTGTTCAGCTGCATGTAGGTAAAGGAGATCTCGAATCCTCCGCGCCCCGTCGATGCCGTGGAAAGCGAGGAAACATTGATGTCGTAGCCTACTTTAGCAATGAAGTTCGCCCTGCGTGCGCCAAGCGAAATGATCGCTGCGTCGGTGTTCCGGTAAACGATGCCGCCGAGCAGGTAAAATTCGGATCCTTTCAGGTAATAGCTCGCATCGAGCGCAAAGGTTTGCTCGTTGAAGTTGTCCTGGTGCATGATCAGTACCTTCGGAAGCAGGTAAAAAAGCTCCGTGATGTTGATGCGCGTTCCTGCGTGAACGTAGTAACGGACCGGCAAACGGCTTTCGGTGCTGAAGAATGTCTCATCCGGTCGCAGCAGGTTGAACGCCGATACGCCGATAAACGGGTTCAGCAGGCTTTGCTGTTTCGAATAATAATAGATCGCGCCCACATTCGTCACGGGCAGGATCCTGCTTTGTGCGCCGAAATTCTCTCCCGGGCTGATGGTTTCTTCAAACGCCCCGCCGCCGGCTGTCGTATATTGGTTATTGAAGGAAAGCAGCTGGTATTCTATTGATTTCTGTTTCATGCCAACCTGCGCGCCAAGCGAAAGATTGTGGTACTTGTTCCGTGTCAGCGGAAGGGTATAAGCTGCGGAAGCAAGTCCTTCGATCACGTTGTAATTGCCTGTACCGGCTCTGAAATTGTTCACCTGTACGCCAAAGCCCCATTTCTTGTAAGGCATGTCGAAGCTGATCAGTCCGCTGGTATAAGGTTTATAATTCACCGATTTCCACTGCGTGCGGAATTGTCCGTGCAAACGCCATTTTCCGTCAAATACGCCTGTCATGGCAGGATTGAGGAACAAAGGCGCGGCATCGTACATGGACAGGTGAAAATCCTGCGCTGCCGATCTCCCGATGGAGAGGGCAAACAGTAAGCATATAAATAGTCTTTTCATCATCGCATTAATGTTACGTCTCCTGATTTCTTAATAACCTTTCCGTCGGCAATATTCACCACAAATGTCCAGGTGTAAACGCCAAGCGGAGCCGGATCGCCTTTGTAGCTGCCATCCCAGCCGACCATACCGTCGTCGGTCTGGAAGATCAGCTCTCCCCAGTTGTTGTATACACGGAAGTCAACGGTCTCAAACGGCCCTCCGCGGATAATGAACACATCGTTCTCTCCGTCGCCGTTCGGTGTAAAGCCGGTAGGAAGCACCGGCAGCAGCGAGAGCGAAATGACTTTGGAAACGGTATCGCGGCAGCCGTAAATATCGGTGATCGTTAAGACCACGTCATAATCGCCGCCAATGGCGTAATTGTGAACGGTATTTTGCTGATTGTCGCCTTCGCCGTCATCAAAATTCCAGTACCAGCTGGCAATCGGTGCTCCGGTCGACTGATCGGTAAAGTAAATATCCTCGAGCACTAACGCCGGGTTCGGATTGGCGCTGAAATTAGCTGTCGGAGATTCGAGCACGACAACCGGCAGTGTAGCTGTACCGATACAGCCGAGGTCAGAAGTGGCGGTCATGATCACCGGGTACGTTCCTGACTGCGGAAAGGTAAAGGTCGGATTCTGGTCCGTGGAGGTGTTTCCGTTGCCGAAATCATAGGACCAGGCGGTGATCGTTCCGGAGGAAACGAAAGAATTGTCTGTCAGGGTAAATGGATAATTCTCGCAGATCAGCTCGGGAACAAAGCTCGGGATCGGAACGGGAAGAACAGTAACGCTTTCTGTTATAGTGTCTGAACAGCCATTTGTCGACAGAACGATCAGGGAAGTAATATACGTACCGCTTGCTGCGTAATTATGCTGAGGATTTTGTGCGATCGATGTATCGCCGTCGCCAAATTCCCACGACCAGAACAGGATCGTTCCGTCCAGTGAAACGGATTGGTCGGTAAAAGCGGTGTTAATGTTCTGACAGGCCGTTGTTGAGGTAAAATTAGCTGCCGGTGACGGTTTAAAGGTCACACGGATCGTGTCTGTCTGCGGATCGCAGCCGAATGCTCCCGACGAGGTCAGTACGAGACTCACGCTTCCGGCAGCATAATCGCCGGCAGAAGGGAAATAATTCGTCGATACTAAATTCGGGCTCGGAGCAAAGTTTCCTGTGCCGAGCGTTGACCATGTTCCCGAAGGATCGGAGCCTGTGACAACACCGTTCAGCTGAACTGCGGCATTGTTGCAGAAGGCCTGGTCGGTTCCCGCAAAGACAGATGGCGGGCTCACGAAGATCACGCGCAGTGAATCGCTTTCGATCGGGCAGATGCTTCCTGTCGATGAAAGGTGAATGTCGATGTAACCGTTCAGGGTATCGAACGGACTGATACTGTAATACGTGTCGAGGCTCGTCGGATTGGTAACGGAACCGAGTCCGTCAACGCTCCAGGTCGTGGAAAATCCGGTTGAAACGGTTCCTGTTAAGTGAATGGACGCAAGGTTGGAGCAGATCGAATCCGAAGTGGTGATCTCGATCTCCGGTTTGTCGATAATGCTGAGCAGGAGGCTGTCGCTTACTGCAAGGCAGTTCCCGTTGTTTGTCGAGGTCAGCATCAGTGTCACGAACCCTGAGGAAGTGTCTGCTGTACTGATAAGGTAATCGGTCGTAAGATCTGTCTGGGAAGGCGAAAATGCACCGGATCCGGAAGTTGTCCACGCTCCCGTGGAAGCGCCGCCGCTGACGGAACCGCTTAAGTTCACTTCCTGTGTACTGGAGCATACCACCTGGTCCGCGCCGGCCATTACAACGGGCGGTTCGGTGAAATAAACCACCAGTGAGTCCACATCATTCGGACAGGAGAAAAAGCTTCCCTGCGAGGTGAGGATCAGTATTACGCTGTCTTCCGCAAGATCTGCAGGAGAAGGCGTATAAGTGGTCGTAAGGTTACCGGCGTTCAGGAAGGCACCGCCGTTACCGCCCGACCATACTGCGCCGGCAGCGAAGGAAAGCGCGCCGCCCAGCGGGACCTCGTCGATGTTGTTCTTGCAGTAAGTATCGTCCGCTCCGGCAGCTACAACCGGTGATTGTATAAACGTGACCTTCATCGTGTCGCTGACCGGCTCGCAGTTGCCTGTTGAGGTCAGTACGAATGTCAGGGAGCCTTGTGTATAATCGTTGGTGCTCGGAACGTAATTCGTGCTGAGGCTGGTGGGGTTGTTGAGTGTCCCTGTTCCGTCGAGAACTGTCCAGATCCCTGTTGTGGCGCCTTCACGTACGTCGCCTTCGAGCAGCACGAATGGTTCGCCGTTGCAGAGCGTTGTATCGTTGCCGACTTCGACGATAACGCGGCGTATAAACGATGACATATAGTGGTACAAACAACCCGAGGATGCTCCGCCGTTGATCACGCCCATAGCGAACAAATCGCTGGAGTTCGTTATCAGGCTGGCCGTTCCCGAAGGAAGCTGTGCCGTGGTAAAGGAGATCTGCGCACCGCTCCACTGGTTACCCGTTCCGGGAACGAAGGAAAAGGCCGATGCGGGGATCAGCGTGGTGCTTCCGTTCAGCATAAAGCTTCCCGTAGCGCTCGAATGACAGAGCAGGTTCAGGATAAATGTTTGTGCATTGGTTCGTGTAAAGCTTACCTGGTTCGAACCGGCGCAGTTGATTGGAGGCAGGATTGCTTCACCGAGCTCACAGCCGAAGCCGCTGGCCTGGAGTACGTAAACCGATTGATCTGCTGTAATGTAGGTCAGTGGATTGACAATGTGATAGTAATACGTATCGCCGCGGTTCAGCAGTGTCGTTGTAATGGCCCCGTCGTTGACGATCACTTCTGTGAAATTCTGGGTCGCTACAATGAATACGCCTTCGTTCGAGCCGGCGAACATGTCGCCTTTGTTTACTATGTATTCGGTGCCTACAACGTCTACGGGAACGATCTGGTCGCCCATGAGGTCACGGCATCCTCCGCCTTCGGCCGCAACTGAATCGTCGGAGACGGTCACTGAAATGGGCTTGTCGGAATACACGATGGTTCCGCCCAGGTTATTGCCCGGCGTTGCGGTATTGGCCGTTACGTTCTCACAGGTATAGGTTTGTCCCGCCTGGAGCACGACCGAATACGTAATTCCTGCGGGATGCCCGATAATCGCTGCTTTTGGCGTGATCCAGACAGTCGTATTGTTTTGGGTAGCCACGATGCAGATCATGGACTTTGGCTGTGGTGAATAGCTGCCGTTGTTCCAGCGTGTCTGGAAAGGGCAGACGAATTCCGTTCCCATTCCGTTTTGTCCTTTCAGGGAATAGGTTTCCGGATTATTGACAGCTGTTACGACTTCGTAAACGGCTGTTATCAGCGTGTCCGCGGTGATCTTCAGCCCGTAGTTCAGTGCCGTATTCGCCGGTTTGGATTCCAGCGTATTGATCAGGTGCGAAAGATCTTTGGAAAAGAGCGAGTTCGCTGGAATGTTAATGATCGTATCGTAGGTTCCGGCAGGTTGCTGAATACGGACCGCTGTCGGCGCGCCGAAGGTCGAAAGCCGGAGTACGACCGGTACATTCTGTGCATGGCCGGGAGTAACCCATGGAGCTGCGAACCAGAAAACACTGTCCACCTGTGCATGGGTTTTCAGGCTTCCGGCTGTCGTCAGCAGTAAAAACGCGAAAAGGAATTTTAGTAATCTCATTGTTCGATCAGTTTATCCGGAGCAGCTGGTGTCTCCTGTTGCAGTTTTTCTTTTTCTTCATTTTTCTTCTGAAGGTCGTCCATAACGCTCTTGTTCAGCTTGTCGTCTTCTTCATCGAGTGACGGGCGTTTTTTGGTGATCACGAAGGACAGCATGATCTCGTGCGAGCCTGTCTGCTGCTTGCGTAATCCGGCAAGTGTGTAATCATAGCCGTAGCCGACGTTGAAGCGCTCTTTAATGGTAACCCCGGCAGAAATGCCGATCGCATCGTCCGAGCGGTAGATCAGGCCGATCCAGTAGTTGTTATCGTAAGTTCCTTTCAGCATGCCTGTCCATTGAACGGGGGCGGGGTGCGCATACTTGAACATCACACTTGGCTGCAGGGCAAATTTCTTTTTATCAAACCGGAAATTGTAGCCGGCAATGAAGTTGTAATGATAAGAAAGACTGGAATTGTAAGCAGTGAACTGTATGCTGTTCCCCAGTAAATGATTGATGGATCCCATCACGAAAAATTTCGGGGAATACAGGTTAAAGCCGGTACTCACGTCGATCGCGCTGGCGCTGTAAACGTTACCGGTCAGCAGGGCATCTCCTTGGTCTGCCAGCTGAGCGTTGTAAAGCTTCACGCCATATTGCATAAATCCGGGGCGAACGCCGAGGCCGAGCTTCACGCCCTTCCCGAGCTTAATATGGTACGCATAGTTCAGGTAGATCCCCGCTTTATTGGTGATGCCCATTTTTTCATTGATGAATAAAATACCATAGCCGTGCTTGGCTTTGTTCTTCACGGAACCATAGAAGTTCGCATTCACGTTCACCGGCGCGCCGGTAAATCCTGTCCACTGATTGCGATAGCCGAGGGAAACGATGTGAACGTCTTTACTGCCCGCAATCGCCGGGTTGTAGTAATTATCGTTCAGCAGAAAGCTCGAATACACACCCTGTTGCTGGCTGAAACCGTACGACGTTATGACGAGAAGAAGAACGAAGGATAATTTTTTGATCATATTACTTGCCGTTTTTTAATACGAGAATAGCTCCTTTGTAAATAGGTTGGGCCGAGCTGTCGTTCAGGTTGATAACGTAAAAATAAGTGCCGTCCGGAACTGCTTCACCGGAATAGGTGCCGTCCCATGGGAATTCATAGCCTGTGGAATAGTAAAGTTCCTGTCCCCATTGGTTGTAAACAGCTACGGTGGCGTTCGGGTAAAGCAGGTTGATGAAATCGAGCTTCCAGACGTCGTTCTTTCCGTCCCCGTTGGGCGAAATAGCGTTCGGAATAAGCGTGTTGATCTCGTTGGTGACAGTACTGATGGTAATCGTCATGCTGGCGCTGTCCACGCAGCCCAATACCCCACTCACATACTGTGTAACAACATACTCGCCGTTAGAGAAATAGGTGTTGCTCGGGTTTTCAAGCACCGATGTGTTCCCGTTCCCGAATGTCCAGTAATAGGTGCTCGCATAGGAAGAAGTATCCACGAAGTTGAAAACGGCGCCGATGTTCATACCATTGGTCGTGTTGTACGAAAATCCTGCTTCCGGTCTCGGTGGAATGGTAATCGTCTGAATGATCGTGTCGCTGCAGCCGTTTACGGTTTTCACAATGTGGGAAATGTTGAAGTTCCCGTCGCCTGAAAAGATCTGCGAAGGATTTTGCGAAGCCACTGTTCCCTGCCCGCCGAAATCGTAGAACCAGTAATTGATCGGATCTGTCGATGTTGACTGATCGGTAAACGCAAGAATGATCTGCGTTCCGGTACAGGTGGTGGTATAGGTAAAGCCGGCGGTTGGAAGCTCGTAAACAGTTACCTGCTTCACAACGGTGTCGGTACATCCGATCGTGGTAGTGGTAACAAGCTGAACGTCGTAAACGCCCGGAGCTGTATACAATTGTACGGGATTCTGCGTTCCGGACGTCTGTCCGTTGTCAAAATTCCACTGCCAGGAGGCAATACTTCCGAATCCCGGCAGGGAGAAATCGGTAAAGACCGAATTGTTGTTCAGACAGGCGTTTGTGAAGTTGAAGTTCGCAAACGGAGGAGCCACAAAGCTGATCTGTACGTTATCGCTGACTGCATTACAGCCGCCGTTGTTGGTCGTCGTGAGTACAAGTACCACTTGTCCGCCGGTAACTTCTGAAGCAGTAGGAGTATACGTGGCGTTCAAAGCGGTGTTGTTGGGTGTGAAAACACCTGCGCCTCCGGACCATACGGCTGATGTAGCCGAGCCGCCGATGCTGCCGTTAAGTGTTGCTTCCGGATCATTGGTACAGCCAACGCTGTTCGCGCCTGCGTTAACCGTCGGAGCCGGGGAGAAGATCACCCGCAGGCTGTCAGTAACAGGAACGCAGTTTCCGTTGTTGGTGGATTCGATATACAGCATAACAGATCCGCTGTTAATGTCGTTTGCGCTTGGCTGGTAGGTCGCATTCAGCGCCTGGTTATTCGGAACGAACACACCATTGCCGCTTGTGATCCATTTTCCGGTCGTACTGGTACCGGTTACGGAGCCAGAAAGTGTTACGTTGGGATTGTTGTAGCAGGTTGTGAGAGTGTCGGCACCGGAAGAAACTACAGGCGGTTGGGTAATGCTCACGGATAAGGTGTCGGATACCGGTAAACAGCTCCCGAAATTAGTCGAGGTGAGTACCAGCCTGACGAGTCCGGCTGTTTTGTCTGCCGTCGAAGGAACGTACTGAGCTGCGAGTGTGGTGGCATTCGGAGTGAATGTTCCCGTTCCAAGCGTGGTCCAGATACCTGTTGACGCACCTCCGCTAACGGTCCCGTTGAGCGTAACGACCGAATTGTTGGCACAGACGGTCTGATCTGCGGAAGCATTTACTATAGGAGCCGGGCTCACTTCCAGTAATAAGGTGTCGCGTCTGATCGGGCACGAGCCTGTTGAGGTCAGAATAAGCCGGATCGGGCTTACAAGGGTGTCGAGCGGACTTGGAATGTAGGTATTGGCAAGGATAGAAGTATTCAGCTGAAAAGAGCCGAACCCGTTTCCGCTCCAGTTACCTGTTACGGAGCCTCCTCCAACGACTCCGTTGATCGCAAAAGGAATGTTCGCGCAGGTCGTGTCGTCGGCACCTGCCTGAACAAACGGGTAGGAGCTGAATTCTGAAAGCCACGCATAGCTGCTGCCCGTTGCGCCTTTTCCGCTGAGGATGCCCAGTCCGAAAATATCGCCGGCGTTGGTTACGTTGTTGTACGAATTCAGTGGAACGTCTGAAAGGGAAAGATAAACGATCGCCGCTTTGTAGGCGCCGGCTGTTCCCGGAACGGTGGCAAAAGCTGCCGGTGGAATCAGGGAAGTGTTGCCGTTAATGGCGAACTGATTTTCAAATCCGGTTCTTGTGTAAAGGATCAGTCCAAGCGAATCGCTGCTGCTGCGGGTAAATGCCGTGGAATAGGTGCCGGAACAGAGTACGTTTGGTACCTGCGCGCCATTCACGCGGCAGCCTTTACCTGTAACGTGCCATACATATACGGGCTTGGTCGATTTAATATAGTGTATGCTGTCTGTCAGGACCCATTCGTGTGTTTCGCTGAAATTGATGAGCGTAGAAGTGGAGCCGGATGTGTTGGAAAGCGTAAGCCCCGTTCCGTTTTGTGTCGCAAGGATGTAAACACGGTCGGTGGTATTCCCGCGACGAATAATGTAATCGGTTCCGGTGTATGGAACAGATGTGATCTGGTCGCCCATCGCGCTCATGCAGCCGCCATTGCTCACAGCGCCACTGAAAAGAGTCACTGCAACGGGCTTGTTGGAGGAAACGATGGAACCGGAAAGGCTCGTTGACGCACTAACGTTCATATCGCGTGCGCTGTATGTTTCTCCGGCATTCAGCACGACACTAAAGGAGATGTCCGCAGCATGTCCGGTGATGGCTGTTCGAGGTGTAATGAGTACAGTCGTGTTGTTTTCGGTGGCAACGACGTCGATCGATGAAAAAGAAGCGGGAGTCGTGGTGCCGTTATTCCAGAATTTCTGGAACGGGGTGTAGAAATTGATACCGATCGCTTTTTGTCCTTTCAGGGAGAAAATTTCTTTATTGGAGGCCGATTTCAGCTCGTAAAATGCGCTGATGAACCCGGTAGAATGAATTTTCAGGCCGTTTTGAGCAACCGTATTTGCCGCGGGGCTTTCTATCGCCGCCAGGAAGGCTGTCAGGTTAATGCTGTCGGCATCGTTCGCTGTCAGGCTGAGCGTAACAGGAATAAAGCTTACGTTGGCAGGCTGCGAAACCGTCACTGTTGCGGGGGTGTCATAGCTCATAAAACGCAGATATATCGGACTTTCCCCGGCCGAAGCTGAAACTTCCGGCGCGGCAAACCAAAAGAGTGTGTCTTTTTGGGAAAATGCAATAGTGGCGGCAAAAAAGTTTGACAGAAAAAGAATTACTAGTAAACGTATGTTCATTCCGTATAGTTTTGACTAAATATTTAAGGTCGTAAAAGTACACATATTAGGCTGTTATAAACTAAAGAGTTTCATAACTTAACAAAAAAAGAGAAAACGGCGTGTTTTTAGGCCCTGATACAAGCGGTAATTGAACGGTTTAAACGGTAATTACCTCCGCAGGATCAGTGCCTTTAAGAAATTCCGGTTCAGTGGTAGTAAAACTGTTAAAACCACCTACATAACTAAACACTAACTTTGCACCATGCAGATCTTCCTCATCGGTTTCATGGGGTCGGGGAAAACGACCGTCGGAAAAAGGCTCGCTCAGCGGCTGAACCTGCCGTTCATAGATACCGATCATCTTATAGAACAGCGATCCGGGCTGACCATCGAACAGATCTTCGGTCAGCAGGGAGAAGAGCAGTTCCGGAAACTAGAGCAGGAAGCTATTGCCGGTCTCGGTAAAGGATCGGCCGTCATTGCCTGCGGCGGCGGACTTCCCTGCTTCAACGGGTTGATCGGTGAGCTGAAACAGCGCGGAACCGTTAGTTACCTCGAGGCCGAAATCCCGGAGCTGATAAGGAACCTGGACAATGGACAGCTTAAGCGTCCCTTGCTCAAAGATCTTTCACCGGCTGACATGGAAAAAGCCATCGCTGAAAGGCTTCGGCAGCGTAAGCCGGTCTACGAACAGGCGCACCTGCGTATAGCCATCGGAAAGAAAACAATAGAAGAGATCGTTGACACAATTGTAAGTCAACTGTAAGAGTGGATCATATCCGCCCTTTTTCGACTATTGTCTGGCACCTGAAATATCCGTATAATTGTAAAACACCACACAGAATATCCGGTGTTCACCACTAGCTCGTATTCGCGGGCCGGCGAACAAAACAAAACAGGTTGATATAGGGTTGGTCCAGGGTTAATAAAGGGTTCCTATAGGGTTGATATAGGGATGCTCCGTAGATACCCCGTGCATAACTGCTGCCTTACTAAGGGCTCACTCATGGACACCTAATAGATGCCACGTAGATGATACTTGGATATCAATGACATTACGCGTATCAGCTGGTACCTTGAACCGCACCCTGGTAGGGGCGGATCATCATCCGCCCCTTTATATATAATCCTAATGATTAACAACCAATCGCAGATACTTCAACGCTTTCCCGCTGCTGATCTCAGCCGTATAAACACCGTTCGATAACAGGCTCAGGTCTAGCTCAGCCATCAGTGCCGATGGTTCTGATCTCAGAACGAGCTTCCCGGAAGCATCGTACAGCTGGATGCGTTCCATCAGATCCCTGGAAGACGTAATCGTTACAGCACCGTCTGAAGGATTCGGATACGCATTGAGTACAGAGAGGTCAAGCTCTTCCACGTCCGCACAGTCATCCACGAAAATACTATTGATATCGGAGTTCGTACAGCTGTTTGCATCTGTGAACGTATAAGTGAGTACCGTAGATCCGATTCCCAGTACGGAAGGTGTAAAGATACCGTTGGTAACACCTTCTCCTGAATAAGTTCCTCCATTCGGATATCCGCCTGTGAGGCTGAATGCCCCGTTGTAAATACAGGCGCTGAGCTCATTGTCGAATGTAACGACAGGAAGTGCGTTTACTACTGCATTCACAGAAGCCGAGCTCGCAGAGCAGCCTTGTCCGTTGGTAACCGTAAGGCTGTAGCTGCCGGATGCCGTAACCGGAATCGATTGGGATGTCGCGCCGTTCGACCAGGTATTTCCTGCCGGTGCGGAAGAGAACAGGAACAGGGATTCGCCCTGGCAAACTGTTAACGGTCCGCTTGCGGAGATAACCGGTACCGCCGGATTGCTGTTGACGACAACAGTCACCGGATCCGAATTTGGAGAAGGACAGCCGTTCAGCGAATACTGAAGTGTAAAAGTGCCGCTTGCCGTTACCAGGATCGATTGAGCGCTTTGCCCGGTCGACCAGGTGTTGCCTGTAGCGACGGATGAGCTCAGGATCACGCTGCTGCCGGCGCAGAAAGTAGTGGGGCCGTTAGCGTTGATCACAGGGGCCATCGGGATAGGATTGACCAGAACGTTGATCGTGTTGGACACTGCGCTGCACAACCCGTTTGAAACCGTTACGCTGTAGCTTCCTGCAGCGGAAACGAGGATCGATGGTGTTGTTTCTGTTGTCGACCAGGTATTCCCGAAAGAGGCGCTGGAAGTCAGTATCACGTTTTGTCCTGCACAGAAAGTCGTTGGGCCGTTCCCGAAGATCACCGGAGTTGAAGGAACAGGATTCGCGAGCACCTGTACTGCGGCGGACGTTGCGGATGGGCAACCGCCTGAAACGATGTGAACGTCGTAAGGCCCGGATGTGGAAACAGTAATGGATTGCGTTGTTGCCCCGTTCGACCAGGTATTACCCGTTGCTGCCGAAGAGGTGAGAACTACGCTTCCGCCTTCGCAGAAAGTTGTTGGTCCGCTGGCCGAGATCGTTGGCGCCGCAGGCGTCGGCGTGATAGTAACAGTCGTCGCCGGGGAAAATGCAGAAGAGCATCCGCTGGCGTTGATGGCAGAAACACTGTAGTTGCCCGCAGCGGAAACCGTGATCGATTGGGTTGTTGCGCCCGTCGACCAAAGGTAGCTGGCCGCTGCATCTGCCGTCAGGATAACATTGCCGCCGGTACAGAAAGTCGTTGCACCGGAAGCGGTAATTGCAGGCACTGCCGGAAGGCTGTTTTCAGTAACGGTAACCGAAGCGTTCGGTGAAGCGCAGCCATTTCCGTCTAAAATGTGAACAGTGTATGTTCCCGGTGCAGTAACGGTAATTGCAGCTGTTGTTGCTGTCGTTGACCAGACATTTCCTGAGCCCGCGGAAGACGTAAGTACAACGTTTCCGCCTGCACAGTAGCTTGCTGTCGGTCCGTTGAGGATCGTTGGAGCGGCCGGAAGCGGATTAACCGTTACGCTTGTCGTTGCCGAAGCCGGTGAGACACAGCCATTGCCATTAGTGTGGATCACATCAACTGTTCCGGATGCGGAAACAGTGATAGATGGTGTCGTTGCTCCGTTCGACCAGAGATTACCACTTGGGTAGGAAGAAGTCAGCACGACGTTTCCACCTGCGCAGAAGGTTGTTACACCGCTTGCCGTGATGCTCGGAACTGCAGGTACAGGATTAACGGTTACAGTTGTCGAAGCACTTGCCCCGGATGTACATCCAAGCGCGATCACTTCCACGCTGAATGTTCCGGAAGCGGAAACCGTAATGGATTGCGTTGTCGCGCCGTTCGACCAGAGATTTCCTGTCGCTGACGAAGAAGTGAGTGTGACGTTTCCACCGTTGCAGAAGGTTGTCGCGCCACTTGCAGTAATCGTCGGAATGGCTGGAAGTGGATTGACCGTTACGCTCACGGGCGCAGAAGCAGCAGACGAGCAGCTTCCGAGCGTGGAATAAACGCTGTAGTTGCCGGAAACGGAAACGGTAATGCTTTGCGTCGTCGCTCCGTTCGACCAGGTGTTTCCTGTTGCGTCTGATGAAGTCAATACGATGCTGTTGCCGTCACAGAAGGTCGTTGCACCGCTTGCCGTGATGCTTGGAACTGCAGGAACCGGATTAACGGTTACAGTTGTCGAAGCACTTGCCCCGGATGTACATCCGAGCGCGATCACTTCCACGCTGAATGTTCCGGAAGCAGACACCGTAATGGATTGCGTTGTCGCGCCGTTCGACCAGAGATTTCCTGTCGCTGACGAAGAAGTGAGTGTGACGTTTCCACCGTTGCAGAAGGTTGTCGCGCCACTTGCAGTAATCGTCGGAATGGCTGGAAGTGGATTGACCGTTACGCTCACGGGCGCAGAAGCAGCAGACGAGCAGCTTCCGAGTGTGGAATAAACGCTGTAGTTGCCGGAAACGGAAACGGTAATGCTTTGCGTCGTCGCTCCGTTCGACCAGGTGTTTCCTGTTGCGTCGGATGAAGTCAATACGATGCTGTTGCCGTCACAGAAGGTCGTTGCACCGCTTGCCGTGATGCTCGGAACTGCAGGAACCGGGTTCACAGTAACAGTTGTCAAAGCACTTGCCCCGGATGTACATCCAAGCGCGATCACTTCCACGCTGAATGTTCCGGAAGCAGACACCGTGATGGATTGCGTTGTCGCGCCGTTCGACCAGAGATTTCCTGTCGCTGACGAAGAAGTGAGTGTGACGTTTCCACCGTTGCAGAAGGTTGTCGAACCGCTTGCAGTAATAGTTGGAACAGTCGGGATTGGATTCACCGTTACGCTCACGGGCGCAGAAGCAGCAGACGAGCAGCTTCCGAGTGTGGAGTAAACGCTGTAGTTGCCGGAAACGGAAACGGTGATCGATGGTGTCGTTGCTCCGTTCGACCAGGTACTTCCTGTTGCGTCGGATGAAGTCAATACAATGCTGTTGCCGTCACAGAAAGTTGTTGCGCCACTTGCCGTGATCATTGGCACTGACGGAACCGGGTTCACAGTAACAGTTGTCGAAGCGCTGGCCCCGGATGTACATCCAAGCGCGATCACTTCCACGCTGAATGTTCCGGAAGCGGAAACCGTTATGGATTGCGTTGTCGCGCCATTCGACCAGAGATTCCCTGTTGCTGATGAAGAGGTCAGTGTGACGTTTCCACCGTTGCAGAAGGTCGTTGCACCGCTTGCCGTGATGGTTGGAACGGTCGGAACTGGATTGACTGTTACGGGTACGGATGTTGAAACCGGTGAAACGCAGCCGTTGAGATCCGTGAAAGAAACACTGTAAGTTCCTGAAACCGAAACGGTGATCGATTGTGTCGACTGGCCATCTGACCAGAGATTGCCGTTTGCTTCGGATGAGGTCAGCACTACGCTGTTGCCATCGCAAAAGGTTGTTGTGCTGCCTGCCGTAATAACCGGTGCTGCCGGAATCGGGTTCACAGTTACTGCAACCGGAACAGATACAGGAGAGCTGCAGCCGTTTCCGTCTGTATAGCTGACGGTGTACGAACCGGATGCGCTTATGGTAATGGCAGCTGTTGTTGCTCCGTTCGACCATACATTTCCTGTTGTTTCGGATGAGGTGAGCACAACGCTTCCGCCATTGCAGAACGTGGTTGTTCCTCCCGCGGAAATAACTGGTGCAGCAGGAATCGGGTTTACGGTAACGTCTGTAACAGCAGACACAGTTGAAGGACATCCGTCAGCACTCACAAAAGAAACACTGTAAGATCCTGAAACAGCAACAGTGATCGAAGCGGTCGTTTCTCCTGTCGACCAGGTATTCGCTGTTGGCGACGAAGAAGTTAATACAACGCTTCCGCCATCACAGAAGGTGGTTGAACCGCTTGCCGTAATAACCGGATCCGGAACGGCCGGATAAACAGTGATCGTTTCCGGAAGGGAAGGTGCAGAGCTGCATCCGTTGCTGTCTGTATAAGTCAGGCTGTAGGAGCCGGATGCATTAACGGTAATGGATTGGGTCGTCGCACCATTTGACCACACATTTCCGGTCAGTTCGGAAGATGTAAGCTCTACGTTTCCGCCGCTGCAGAAAGCTGTTGGACCATTTGCACTGATAACCGGTGTCGCCGGAATTGCGTTCACGGTAACAATTACCGGAGCAGATGCCGGAGATACACATCCGTTGAGATCCGTGAACACACCGGTATATGTTCCTGATGTGTTAACAGTGACAGATGCCGTGGTTTCGCCGGTCGACCAGGTCGTGCCCGTTGCTTCCGAAGAAGTGAGCATTACGGAACCGCCATCGCAGAATTCCGCAGGGCCGCTCAGTGTAACGGAAGGAGCTGCAGGAAGCGCGTGAACAGTTACCGGTACTGCTGCTGAAACGGATACCGCACAGCCGGGGAACGAATTCGTTACCGTGTACGAACCGGAAGTCAGAACAGTAATAGATGACGTTGTTTCACCTGTTGACCAGGTATTTCCTGTTGCTTCCGAAGATGTTAAGATCACGGAGCCGCCATCGCAGAATGTTGTTGCACCGCTTGCTGTAATAACCGGCGGAGCAACGGTTGTTACGGTTACCGTAGCTGAAACAGCAGAAGAACAGCCGTTGGAACTAACGGTTACATTATAGTTTCCGGCTGTCGTAACGGTGATTGACTGAGTTGTTGCACCGTTCGACCAAACATTGTCTGTTGCGGAAGAGGAAGTGAGGACGACATTATCTCCATCGCAAAACGTCGTTGCGCCGCTTGCTGTAACCGTTGGAGTAGCAGGAATTGGATTCACAATAACATTCGTTGGAAGAGAAACGCCGGAAGCACATCCCAGAGAAATCACTTCGACCGAATACGAACCAGAAGTTGTAACAGTGATCGATTGCGTGGTTTCACCAGTCGACCAGATATTATCTGTTGCCGATGATGATGTTAAAGTAATTGAACCGCCATCGCAGAAAGTGGTTGCGCCGCTCGCTGTGATCGTTGGAACCGCCGGAACGGGATGAACCGTTACCGGGATCGCATTCGAAACAGCCGAAGAACAGCCGTTGCTTGTTACGACAACATCATACGACCCGGAAGTTGTAACGATGATCGATTGCGATGTCGCGCCATTCGACCAGACATTGTCGGTAGCAGAAGAGGAAGTGAGGACGACATTATCTCCGTCGCAGAATGTTGTCACGCCGCTTGCTGTGATCGTTGGAGTTGCTGGGATTGGATTTACCGTAACATTCGTCGCAGCAGAAACGCCGGAAGCACATCCAAAAGCAATCACTTCGACCGAATACGAACCGGAAGTTGTAACCGTTATGCTTTGCGTTGTTGCTCCGGTCGACCAGATATTATCGGTCGCCGATGATGAAGTTAAAGTAATTGAACCGCCATCGCAGAAAGTGGTTGATCCGCTCGCTGTGATCGTTGGAACCGCCGGAACGGGATGAACCGTTACCGGGATCGCATTCGAAACAGCCGAAGAACAGCCGTTGCTTGTTACGACAACATCATACGACCCGGAAGTTGTAACGATGA